>Ga0210408_10000115_pt1 | contig 127037 bp, 127 predicted proteins | sample IncBWH4MmetaG_FD_155471 | JGI IMG/M metagenome (GOLD analysis project Ga0210408, IMG submission 155471) | Forest soil microbial communities from Barre Woods Harvard Forest LTER site, Petersham, Massachusetts, United States - Inc-BW-H-4-M | ecosystem: Environmental > Terrestrial > Soil >...
GCCGAAGCCGGCCATATCGGCGTCGAGCTCCTGTTTCACCGCGGCCGCGATGCCGGATTGGCTGGCAAACACCTCGTCGAGCGTCATGCCGGGAACATGCCCGAGGATGACTTGTTCGACATAAGCCTGAATCTGTTCCGCCGGATTGGACAGCTTGTAGAAAGCATCAAAGGCCTTTTCCGGACGCACGCGATTTTGCACGGAAATCGGAATGGTGACGAAGACGTTGTCTTTGGTCTTGGTCTCCATCGTCAATGTAATCTGATTGACGCGCAGGCTGATCCTGCCGGCCACGCTGTCGATGAACGGCCACTTCCAGTTCAAGCCCGGATTGGCGACGCGAAGAAACCTGCCGAAACGCGTGATGACCGCGACCTGCGCGGTGTTGACCGTAAAAAAGCTTCCCAGAATCGTGGAGAGTACGATGAAGGCCAGAATGGCAAACGCGAACCAGCCGAAAAACGTTATCGGATTGTCCATTTTGTATTCTCCATATTTGCTATTTTGCGCATCCAGCGCGACGCTCACCCTGGTCGCTCCAGGCCGAATACAGTTCACCGGCAGACCCACGGGATGTCCGCCGATGTCCGCGTCGAAGCAGATATACGAAGGCGCTGCCGGCTTCATGAAGACACGGCTTAGAACCCCAGCGTCGGCACCACATCCGCCGGCGGTGTCGTCCAGCGCTTGGCCGGACGGCCTTCGGCGATGGCGTGCAATTCGCGCGTCAGGATTTTCCGCCACTGGATGATGCCTGCATCGGAGCGGCCGAGCCGTTCGCTCTCGCGATCCTCGATGCGGCCCTGGCCGGCTTGCACGGCGATGTCCTGGACGATGGCGAGGTCGGGATGGACCACGTCGGCGAAGCGCACTTTTCCCGACCAGATGTCGCGCACCACGTCCATCACCGGCGGCGCCGCCGCGACGCTGCGGTCGTATTCGGCGCGCTTGGCCCGATAGGCGTCCGCCTCCTTGCCGGTGACGGCGACATGGCTGGTGATCAGCCACAAATGGTTCTCGTCATCGACCGGGGTGAAGCTGAAATAGATCTCGGTCCAGCCGCCGACGCCGTTCATGCCGGCGAGCGGCGGCACGATCACCCGCGTCAGGTTCGGCGCGTAATGCAGGGTGTGGCGCACCTTGCCCGACTTGCGCGTGCCGTAGCGCAGCATGCCCCAATCGGTTTCTTCCGCGGTGATGATCGGCAGGTCGGCGGAGAGTTTTGCATGCGAGCCGCCGGGCTGGTGGGCGAAGGCGACGTGCACCTCGTCCATGCTGTTCTCGAAGCTTTGCAGATAATTGCAGGGCACGTGCTCGACGTTCCAGACCTGGATCAAGCCTTCGCTCGCGCGGTGCGGAAAATGCGGAAACGGCGGCGGCTCGCCGGGGCCGAAATAGCCGAAGATGAGGCCCAAATATTCGCGGGTCGGATAAGTGCGCAACTGCACCTTGCGGGCGAAGCCTGCTTCCTCGGCCGGCTGATCGACGCACTGGCCGCAGCTGTCGAACTTCCAGCCGTGATAGACGCAGCGGATGGCGTCGTCCTCGATCCAGCCGAGATGCAGCGGCGCGCCGCGATGCGGGCAATGGTAATCGACGACCTGCGCAATCCCCGACTGGCCGCGATAGAGCGCAAAATCCTCGCTCATGATGCGGATCGGCTTGGCGTGGCCCGCGGCCAAATCCTGGCTGCGATAGAGCGCGTGCCAGAACTGCCGCATGAAAATGCCGCCGGGCGTGCCCGGGCGCGTGGTGGCGATATCGATGTCGGCGGATGCGGATTTTGCACTCCGCGCGCGCGGCGGCGGGCGGCGTTCGATCAGCGTCATGGGGTTTGCTCCCGGGAGCGGCGTCACGGAACTATAGCACGCCGCTACTCCGCCTTCAGGCCGGCCGCCTTGATGATCGGCCACCATTTGTCGATCTCGGCCTGGCGCAGCGCGCCGAGCGCCTCGGGCGTGTGCTGGTCGCTGTCGACATTGTCGAGACCCATCTCGGTCATGCGCTTTTGCAGCTCGGGATCGGCCAGGCCCGAGGTCACGGCGGCATTGAGCTTGGCGATCGCCTGCTTCGGCGTACCCTTCGGCACCCACAGCGCGTTCCACACCGAGGTATAAAAGCCCGGCAAGCCGGTTTCGTTCGCGGTCGGGATTTCCGGCGCGGCGACGATGCGTTTCCGCGCCGTCACGGCGTAACCCTTGATGCGCCCGTCGTGCACCAGTTGCAAAAAGCCGGCGACGGCGGTGCACATGAAGTTGATCTGCCCGCCGAGCAGATCCTGCATCGCCGGCGGGCCGCCTTTATAGGGCACGAATTGCCATTTCACGCCGATGATCCTTTGCAGCTGCAGGCCGCACAGGTGCTGCATGGTGCCGACGCCGACGGTGCCCTGCAGCACCTTGTCCGGGTTGCCTTTGATCCAGGCGATCAGCCCTTCGAGGTTTTGCGCCGGCACGTCGTTGGTCGTCACCAACAGGAACGGATAGCTCGGCAATAGCGCCACCGGCTCGAAATCGGTCAGCGCGTTGTAGGAGATCGCCATGGTGACCGGCGCGAACACCATGCTTTCGCTATTGCCCAGCACCAGCGTGTAGCCGTCGGGCGCTGAGCGCGACACGCGATCGACGCCGATCGTGCCGCCGCCGCCGCCGATGTTCTCGACCACGATCGACTGGCCGAGCGTGTTTTTCATCCGTTCGGCGAGCAGGCGCACCAGGTTGTCGGTGACGCCGCCGGGAGGGTAGGGCACGACGATGGTGATGGGGCGTGAGGGATAGGATTGGGCGTGCGCGGGGGCTGTGCCAAAGACCAATGTCAAGGCGACGGCAAAGATCAGCCGATAGGTGAGAACTGAATTCATACTAGTACCGCCGAGAAAGCGGCCTTGATCGCTTGGATAGCACTCTGTTCGTGTTGATGATCTTGTCAAGGGTCGAAGACCGCCGGAGGCGGCGGCGCTTCGCGCCGCCCTTGACAAGATCATCAACACGAACAATCCAGCATCCAAGCGATCAAGGCCGCCATCCGATCAGTTGCAAATGGATTGATCCCATCCGGTGCCTTGTCGATCGCAGTCCGCGACGCTACGCTTCTCCGCCGCGCAAAAGCGTAAACAACGCGGCAACCGCGCGCCGGGACGGGAGAGCGTCATGGGAGGAATTTTCGCCAATCGCTGGTGGATCGTGTTCGCCAGCGCCTGCGGGCTCTTGGTCGGCGCTGGCTCGATCCTGATCTTCTCGTTTGGCGTTTTTCTCAAGCCCGTCACCGAAGACCTCGGCATCAGCCGCGGCGATCTGTCCGCCGCGCTGGGCGTGAGCGCCTGGTTCGTGGCGCTGTCGTGCCCGGTGATCGGCTGGCTAATCGACCGCTACGGCACCCGCCGCGTCATGATCCCGGGCATTCTGTTGTTCGCGCTCGCGGTGGCGAGTTTCGGCTTGATGCCGGCGAAATCCATGCCCGTCGTGTTCCTGATCTTCTGCGTCGCCGGTTTCATCAGCGGCGTGCAGACGCCGATCCCTTACGCCGCGGTGGTGTCGCACTGGTTCGACCGCGAGCGCGGCATCGCGCTCGGCGTGGCGACGGCCGGCGTCGGGCTCGGCGTCGCGCTTATCCCGCAGCTGGCGGCCTTCCTGATCGGCCACTTCGGCTGGCGCAACGCCTATTTCGGCCTGGGCCTTGCGGTCGTCGTGCTGGCCTGGCTGCCGGTCGCCGTTTTCGTGCGGGAGCCGGCGCGCGATACCGCGTCCGGCCGGGCCGTCGCCGGCAGCTCCGATGTGCTCCCGGGTGTCGAGGCCATGGCGGCGCTGCGCACCGGCAATTTCTGGGTGCTGTCGATTGCCTTCGTCCTCGGCGTCATGGCGATCAACGGCACCATCGTGCACATCGTCGCGCTGTTGACCGACCGCGGCATCCCCTTACAGATGGCGACCGGCGCGCTGTCGATCGCCGGCATCGCCATCATCATCGGCCGCATCATCTGCGGCTGGTGCCTCGACCGGTTCTGGGGGCCGTATGTGGCGGCGTGCTTCTTCATCCTGCCGATGGCCGGCATCGCGCTGCTCGGCAGCGGCTGGGGCTATCCAGTTCCGCTGATCGGCGCGGCGTTGTGCGGCGCCGGCATCGGCGCCGAGATCGATCTCATGGCGTTCTTCATCAGCCGCTATTTCGGCCTGAAGGCTTACGGAAAAATCTATGGGCTGATGTTCATGCTGTTCAATATCGGCACCGGACTCGGCCCGGCGCTGAGCGGCCGTGCCTTCGACATGTTCCACTCCTACACGCAAATCTTCATCGTCTATGAGGTGGCGCTGGCCATCACCTGCCTGCTGCTGGTCCGTCTCGGCAAGTATGTTTATCCGCCGCCGCCCAAGGCGCCGGCGGTGCTGGCCAAGGCGGCGTAGCGCAGGGCAGGCTTTAAGATCATGGCCAATCCGCGACCGCCGATCCTGTCGCTCGCCGAGCGCGACCGCCGCTGGGCCAATGTGCGCGCGCTGATGCGCGAGCGCGGCTTTGACGGCCTCCTGGTCGCCGGCTTCCGCGCCCGCGAAATGTACGAGACCTATATCAGCGACGATTACAACGAAGGCTGCGTGATCTTTCCGCTCGAAGGCGATCCGGTCGTCATCACCTGGGCCTATTTGCGGGTGATGCGGGCGCGCTGGTCGGCCGAGCGCGGCACAAAACTTTGGGTCGACGATTATCGCGTGGCGACCAGCGGCATGGGCGTCGCCGAAGTGTTCCGCGAGAAGCATTTGGCCGAGTCGAGCCTCGGCGTCGTGGGTTTAAGCTCGCAGGCGCCGACCGAAATCTACGGCGCCATCCCCGCCAACTTCTGGATGGAGCTGACGACGGCGCTGCCCAAGGCGCGCTGGCAGGATATTTCCGAAGAGTTCAGCCACCTGATGCTGGTCAAGAGCGACGAGGAATTGGCGCAGGTGCGCTACGCCGCGCGCGCCGCCGAAGCCGCCTGCAAGGTCATCGCCGAGGTCGCCGCTCCGGGCGTCGGCGAGGAAGTGGTGTTCGCCGAAGGCACCGCCGAGATGCTGCGCCACGGCATCGGCGTGCGCTATCCGGTGATCGTGATGAATTCCGGCCCGCACACCTTGTCGTGGGGCCCGCCGCGCTGGACCACGAGCGGCGAGGCGCCGCGCGTCCTGCAGCGCGGCGACCTGGTGCAGGCCGAGCTGATGCCGCTGTGCGGCAACCAGGAAATCCAGGTGCAGATGACGGTGGCGCTCGATCCGCTCGATGACACCAACAAGAAATGTGAGCAGGTCGCGCTCAAGTCCTATGCCGCCGCGATGAAGACGCTGAAACCCGGCATCACCTTCGCCGATCTCTTGGCGGCGATGGAGGAGCCGCACCGGGAGGCCGGCTGTTGGGGCTATACGCCGCTGGTGCATTCGGTCGGCCCGCATTTTTTGGCCGGCCGCACCCAGGTCAACCTCGACAAGGTCGATCTCGGCGTGCGCTACGCCGGCGCCAGCACCGCGCGCATCCGCAAGGCGGTGCTCGTCCCGGGCATGGTCTTCGCGCTCGAGCCTAATGCCTGCATCGGCACCCACCGGGTCAATATCGGCGGCACGGTGATCGTAACCGCGGCCGGCTGCGAGGAGCTCAATCACATCCCGACGACGGTGACGCACAAGCAGTGAGCGATGTAGGGTGGGCAAAGCGAAGCGTGCCCACGCGGCGCTGACTTTTGGCTCTATCGACAGCGTGGGCACGGCGCTCCGCGCCTTTGCCCACCCTACCCCACCTTGCGCAGCCACACCTTGTTGTCGTGAAACGCCGCGCCGCCGAACGGCGCGATCGCGTCGGCGCCGGTCAGCGTGTTGATGCCGCGGCCGTCGGCGTAGGCGGAATTCGGCCACACCGATTCCGCGATCAGCACGCCGCGGCGCACGCCGTCGAATATTTTTGCGTGAATTTGCACTTGGCCGCGGCGATTCCCCAGCGTCACCTTTTCGCCGTCGGCGACGCCGAGCGCCGCCGCATCGGCGGGATTGATCATCACCGTCGGCCGTTGCTCGCGGCTAAGCGAAGTCGGTGTCTCGGTAAAGGTCGAGTTGAGGAAGCCGCGCGCCGGCGAGGTCGCCAGGCGAAACGGGTGCTCGGCGTCGGCCTCCTCGATCACGTCCCAATGGTCGGGCAGCGACGGAATCGGCCGCGACGGCACGTTGCGGTGCCAGCGGCCGAACGGTACGTTGGGCCAGTCCGGCTTGAAGCGGAATTTGCCGTCCGCATAGGCAAAACCGTTGAGATAGTGCGCGGTGGCGAAATCCGGCTGGCAGTCGATCCAGCGATTGGCCTCGAGCTCGGCCAACGTGCCCCAGCCGGACCGTTGCAAGGTGCCGTCGATCAGCTGGCGCGGCGTCATGGCAAAGCCCGGATGCTTGGCGCCGAGCCGTTGCGCCAGCGCGCCGTTGACCTCGTGGTTGCAGCGGCATTCGCCGGGCGGCTCGATCAGTTTCGGCCCGAGCAGAATGTATTGGCTGCCGCCGGCCTGATACATGTCGTCGTGCTCGACGAACATGGTGGCCGGCAGGACCACGTCGGCGACTTTCGCCGTATCGGTCATGAACTGCTCGTGCACGCAGACGAACAGGTCGTCGCGGGCGAAGCCGCGCTTGACGACTTCCTGGTCGGGCGCGACCGAGACCGGATTGGTGTTCTGGATGAGCAGAGCGTCGACCGGGCCGCCGCCCTGCAGCGCGTCGGCGTCGCCGGTGAGGATGGCGCCGATGCGCGACTGGTCGAGCATGCGGATCGACGGATCGCGCACGTCGGAGCCTTCGATCAGGCTTTTGTCGAAGTGAAAGATGTCGCCGTTGTTGTGGAACGCGCCGCCGCCTTCGAGCAGCCAGGCGCCGGTGACCGCCGGGATGCAGCTCGCCGCATGCATGTTAATGGCGCCGTTACGCGAGCGGGAGAAGCCGTAGCCGAGGCGGAAATAGGCGCGTTTGCGCTCGCCGACCAGGCGAGCGAATTCCTCGATCGTCGCCACCGGGCAGTCGGTGATTTGCGCCGCCCATGCGGGATCGCGCGTGCGCACATGGGCCTCGAGCTCGCGCGGCGCGTCGGTATAGCGCTCCAGATAGTCCCAGTCGGCCTTGCCGTCGCGGAACAGGCAATGCATCACCGCGCAGGCCAGCGCGCCGTCGCTGCCGGGCCGGATCAGCACCGGCAGGTCGGCCTGCTGCATGGTCGAGTTCATGTAGACGTCGACGACGACGATTTTGGCGCCGCGTTCCTTGCGGCCGCGCGTCGCGTGGGTCATCACGTTGACCTGGGTGTTCACCGCATTGGTGCCCCAGATCACCACCAGATCGGATTTCGCCATCTCGCGCGGATCGGCGCCGGCGAGCTTGCCGGTGCCGGCGATAAAGCCGGTCCAGGCCGGATTGACGCAGATGGTGGAGAAGAAGCCGGAATATTTTTTGGCGTGCCGCAGCCGGTTGATGCCGTCGCGCTGCACGAAGCCCATGGTACCGGCATAATAATAAGGCCACACCGCTTCGGTGCCGTGTTTTTGCTCGGCGCGCTGGAATTGCTCGGCGACCAGATCGAGCGCGTCATCCCATGAAATGGGAGCAAATTCGCCAGAACCCTTCGGCCCGACGCGGCGCAGCGGATGCAGCAAGCGATCGGGGTGATGCACGCGCTCGGCGTAGCGCGCCACTTTGGCGCAGATCACGCCGGCGGTGTAGGTATTTTCTTCGGCGCCGCGGACCCGGCCGATGGTGCGCCCGTCGATGATCTCGATCTCGAGCGCGCAGGTCGACGGACAGTCGTGCGGGCAGGCCGAAGCGCCGATTTTTTGGGGGCGGACGAGCTGGTTCATGAGCTAATGGTACCTGATCAGATCGCAACGGCAATGGGTGCCGCGCCGCGCGGACATCAAAGTTTGGTGCGCAAGCGTTTCGCCGCCTCGACCATGACCTTAAGCTTGGCATGAGCCAAGCCCCGGCCGATGGTCATCAGGCCGCAATCGGGCGCCAGCCACACCTGCTTGGGATCGAGCCAATTGAGCGCGTCGCCGACCCGGCGCTCGATCGATTCGACGCTGGGTACCGGCGAGTCGCCCGGATCGACACAGCCGAACATGACGATGCGGTCGCCGCAGCTTTGCAGCACCTGCGGGTCGAAGGCGCTGCGGCCGAACTCGACGGTGAAACCGCCGATGCGCGTTGCCATCAGCTGCGGCAGCAGGTCGGCATACTGGTAGTGGTGCTGCAGGCTGCCGCCGCCGGGATAACCGTAGCAAAGATGCACGATGGTCGGGACGGTGATGCCGTCGAGGCAGCGGTCGAGCGCCTTGGCGCCATAGGCGCGGACCTTGTCGTGATAGCGTGTCATGGCGGGCTCGTCGATCTGGAGCACCGCGCAGCCGGCCGCCTGCAGATCGCGCAGTTCGGCATTAAGCGCGGTGGCGGCGTCGAAGGCGAGCTCGTCTTCGTCCCGGTAGAATTCGTTCATCGCGCTGTCGACCACCGTCATCGGCCCCGGCACCGCCACTTTGAGCGGACGGTCGGTACGCGATTTGGCGGCGCGCAGGTCGTCGACGCAGCCCGCGCCGCGGCGCACGATCCGGCCGGTGATGCGCGGCACCAGCCGCTCGGCGGCGCGGTTGCGGTAAATATCCTTCCTGACGAGGTTCTCGGTGTCGACGCCGTCCCACTGTCCGGCGACATGGAAGATGAAGCTTGCGCGCCGCATCTCGCCGTCGGTCAGAATGTCCAGTCCGAGGTCTTCCTGCTCGCGCAGTACGACGGTCATCGCGTCATCCATGGCCTCCTTGAGCGCGGCGCCGGAAAGCCGGAAGCTGAGTTGATTGCGCTGGGTGTGGGCGAGCCACGTCGGCCGCGGAAAGCTGCCGACGCTCGTCGTGGCAAGGGGTCGAAATGGCATGGTGATCGGACGCGCGCCGGTTGAACTTCGCAACATTGGACGATAGCACATTGGGCGACAGCACATTTAGACGATAGCACTTGGGACGATAGCGCTTGGCAGCCGCGCCGGAACCGATCGGCGCCAAAGAGGACAAGGGAGGAAGCACCGTGAAAGCAGCTGTTCTCGGCGAAATGGGTATCGAGGTCCGCGACCTGCCGAAGCCGGAGCCAAAACCCAACGAAGTGCTGATCAAGGTCCGCGCCTCGAGCCTCAACCGCGCCGATACATTGGTTGCCGCCGGCATCCAGCATGGTCCGGTCGGTGGCGTCGGCGCCCGCATCGGTCTCGAATGCTCCGGCGAAGTCGAGGCGGTGGGCAGCGAGGTTGCGGACTTCGAGCCCGGCGACCGGGTCATGGCCTCGGCGCCCGGCGGCTTTGCCGAATACACCGTCACCGACGCCGGGCGCGCGAACCGTATCCCCGGCAACAACATGACCTACGAGCAGGCGGCGTGCTTTCCGGTGGCGCTGCAGACCATGCATAACGCCGTGGTCACGGCCGGGCGATTGAAACGCGGCGAGACGCTGCTCATTCAGGGCGCCAGCTCCGGCGTCGGCCTGATGGGCATGCAGATCGGCAAGCTGATGGGTGCCGCGCTGGTGCTCGGCACCTCGACCAACGAAAAGCGCCGCGCCGGGCTGAAGGACTACGGCTGCGACGTTCCCATCGACACGAGCAAGCCGGATTGGCCGGAGGACGTCAAGAAGGCCACCGGCGGCAAGGGCGTCAACCTGATCGTCGACATGGTGTCGGCGCCGGTCGCCGTCGGCAATCTCGAAGCCTGCGCGCTGCTCGGCCGCATCGTCAATGTCGGTCGGCTCGGCGGCACCAAGGGCGAGTTCAATTACGACCTGCATGCGCTCAAGCGCATCGACTATATCGGCGTCACCTTCCGCACCCGCACGCCCGACGAGGTGCGCGAGATCGTGCGCCGGATGCGTGCCGATCTGTGGCCTGCGGTGGAAAGCGGCAAGCTCGCCTTGCCGATCTACAAGACCTTCAAGCTCGACGACGTCGTCGCGGCGCTGGCTGTGATGAACGCCAACCAGCATTTCGGCAAGATCGTGATCAGCGTGGCGTGAGGCGCGCGCACACCGTTCAGCAATTGTGACAGTCCGGATTCCTTATCCACCAATTCCGGCGTGCTCGGCTTGCCCGGTTTGCGCCCGTCCGGCATTAATTTGCCATGACTGATTCGGCGAAACGCCGCGCTCCGATCCTCGCCGCCGGTGGCATCGTGCTGCGCGGTAAGGTCAGGCCGCGCTTCGCCGTGGTGCGGCTGCGCCGCGAGAAGGCCTGGGTGCTGCCGAAGGGCAAGCTCTACCCGCGCGAGCATCCGCGCGACGCCGCCAAGCGCGAGGTGCTGGAGGAGACCGGGCACGATGTGTCCGTGCATGAATTTCTCGGCTCGGTGTCGTATGTGGTCGAAGGCAAGCTCAAGATCGTACAATTCTGGCTGATGCGCGCCACCGGCGCGCCGGTCCACGAGCTCAACGACGACGTCAAGGCGGTGAAATGGCTGCCGCTGCGGCAAGCCATCGACACGCTGAGTCGCCCGCACGAAAAGGTTTTTCTCACCCATGTCGGGCCGGTTGCGCTGCGGGCAGTGAAAAAATCCCGGCGCTTGAAATCGCGGCGTCCGGCCGGCACTGCCGGCAAACGCCGAAGCCCGGGCCTTGCCCCGGTCGAGCACGTGATCGCGTTCGATTACGAAAAGACGCGGCCCAACGTCGTCAAGGCGCTGAGCAATTGGGTCGGCCGCGCCACGCAACCGGCGGCGCGCAAAGCCGGCTGATCACGCGTCCTCGGCAATGACGTCGTGGAACTTGCCGTAGTCGATCAACAGCCGGCCTTGCGGCGAAATGCTGGTGATGTCGCGGTAGCGATGCCGCCACAGGATATCGGTGTGGTAATAAAGCTTGCGGGCGTGGAGATGCTGGGCCGAGCTGTCGTCGACGCCGGTAACATTGACCACCAGGGCGGCGTCGGTCTTGTCGAGCTCTTCCGTGGTCACGCCGAACAGTGCGCTGTTCTCGTCGATCTTGTGTAGGAGCGTCCAGCTCAGGGCGAACATCGGATGTTCCTGGCGCTCGAGCTTCAATTCATGAAAGCGCCGCAGCTGATAGCCCTCGGCGGTATATTCGAGGCGAACCAGCCATAGCCGCGCATTGGCCTGCGAGATCGTGTTGTCGCGCGCATTGGCGATCCGCAGCATCAGGGTCGGCTGGCCTTGATGCACGGTGACCACCGGATGATCGGCGAACACGAAGCGGGCGCGCGGCCGCGAGAAACGGGCGAAGATCAGGCCGGTCATCACCGCGAGGAAACTCATGCCAGTGAAGATCTCGATCGTGGCGATGAGATGGCCGTAATTGGACTGCGGGTGCATGTCGCCGTAGCCGACCGTCGCCAGCGTCTCGATCGAGAAATAGAACAGGCTCAGCGGCAGCGGCAGGTCGGACGAAACATTGGCGATCGGGTCGGTGCCCAGCCAGTACAGGAACCCGAACACCGTGTTGAGCGCGATGAAGATCAGCGCCGCGCTGGCGAAGAACGCCGGCCAGTGCACCGTCATCGAGCGGTGATAGAGATCGGTCCAGAAGCCGCCCGGCGCGCCGCGCGATTCCATCTCGCGGGTGCCGATGCGGATGACATGCGCGCGGCGCCCTTTTGCCGCCTCGCGCGCCAGTTTCGCGGCGTCCTTCGCCAAGGCGCTCAGCCCTTCATGGCGCGGCCGGACTCACGCCGTCGCCTTCACCGCCGCGTGGGTTTTTAGCCTCGGATAGACGCGGCGCGCATTGTCCTCGAAGATCTTCTTGCGGTCGGCCTCGCTGATCGGCGCCTTGTCGACATAGCGCTTGGTGTCGTCGAAGCCGAAGCCGGTGCGCGGATCGTTGCCCTTCACCGCGCCAACCATCTCGGAAGCAAACAAGATGTTGTCGACCGGCACCACCTTGGTGAGCAGGTCGATGCCCGGCTGATGATAGACGCAAGTGTCGAAGAAAATATTGTCGCCCATGATCTCGGCAAGCTCGGGCTTGCCGTTGTTGAGCGCGATGCCGCGGAACCGGCCCCAATGGAACGGCACCGCGCCGCCGCCGTGCGGGATGATGAATTTCAGCTTGGGGAAGGTCTTGAACAGGTCGGACAACAGGACCTGCATGAACACCATGGTGTCGGCATTGAGATAATAAGAGCCGGTGGTGTGCATCGCCGGATTGCAGCAGCCGGAGACGTGGATCATGCACGGCACGTCGAGCTCGATCATCTTCTCGTAGAGCGGGAACCACGACTTGTCGGTCATCGGCGGCGAGTTGAAATAACCGCCGGACGGATCCGGATTGAGGTTGCAGCCGACGAAGCCCATCTTGACGCAGCGCTCGAGCTCGGCGGCGCTATGGCCGGGATCGACGCCGGGCGACTGCGGCAATTGACAGACGCCGATGAAGTTCTTCGGATAGAGCGAGATCACCCGCGCGATCAGGTCGTTGCAGATCTGCGACCACTCGACGCTGACGCTCTCGTCGCCGACATGGTGGCCCATGCCCGAGGCGCGCGGCGAGAAGATGGTGACGTCGGTGCCGCGCTCGCGCTGCAGCTTGAGCTGATTGCCCTCGATGCTTTCGCGGATTTCGTCGTCGGACATTTTGAGCGAGGCGCGCGACGGCATCGCCGTCTTATCCTTGGCGTTGGCCGCCGCGGTCTGCTCCTTGCGGAAGCGGTGCAGATCCTTGGGCTCGGTGGTGTAGTGGCCGTGGCAATCGATAATCATGGCACCATCGCTGCGGGGTTTTTGCGGGTTCGGCCGGATGCTACGGGGCGTGGTGGGATTGTCAAACCCCGCTCGGGGATCGCATTTCCCTCACTGATCGGGTGGCGGCCTTGATCGCTTGGATGCTGGTTGTTCGCGTTGGCGATCTTGTCAAGGACGGCGCGAAGCGCCGCCGCCTCCGGCGGTCTTCGATCCTTGACAAGATCGCCAACGCGAACAGAGTGCCGTCCAAGCGATCAAGGCCGCTTTCTGGGCCTTCTGATAACTTTTCCCTCGCCGCTTCGCTCGCAATGACGCAGGCGACACGCTAGGATGCCGCCCGCAAAAAGGGAGACCGAGGAATGGCCGATCTACCGCGCCTCAACGGCGTCATCCGCGCGCTCGAAGCGGGGCAACATGCGCTGACCTGCTTCGCGCCGGCCGAGATCAACAGCGCCGTGGCGATGGCGACGTCGAAATTCGACGGTTGCGTGTTCGAGATGGAGCACAATCCGTGGGACGGCCGGCTGCTGCGCGATTGCCTGCAATACATGCTCAACCGCGCGCAGATCGCCAAGGCGGCGTCGGTGGTGCCGGGCGTGACGCCGATGGTCCGCATTCCGGTGAACGGCGTCGAGATGGCGCAATGGCACGCCAAGCAGGCCCTCGACCTGGGCTGCTACGGCATCGTGTTTCCGCATATTTCGACGGTCGAAGAAGCCGCCAATGCGGTCGGCGCCTGCCGCTATCCGCGGCTCAAGAATGCGCCGCTTTCGGCGCCGCCGGGCATCCGCGGCGACGGCCCGACCACGGCGGCGCGCTATTGGGGCCTGGGCCAGCAGGACTATTACCAGAAGGCCGACGTGTGGCCGCTCAATCCGCAGGGCGAGATTTTCTGCATCCTGCAGATCGAGGACACCCGCGGCGTCGAAAACCTCGACGCCATGTTGAAAGAAGTGCCGGGCATCGGCTGCATCCTGATCGGCGAAGGCGATCTGTCGCAAGAGCTCGGCTATCCGCGCCAGTACGAGCACAAGGTCGTGCTGGAATGGATGAAGCGCATCGTCGATACCTGCAAGAAGCACAATGTCGTGGTCGGCCACCCGCACGTCGAGCAGGGCAATGTCGAGCGCATCGTCAAGGAAGGCTATCGCTTCCTGATGTGCGCGCCGGTGCAGAGCTACGGCCACCTGACCGCGGCGCAGAAAGCCACGGGGCGGGCGTAAGCCTCAACACTCGTCATGCCCGGGCTTGACCCGGGCATCCATGCAACTGACACGCCCCATGGATTGCCGGGTCAAGCCCGGCAATGACGCGCGTGATGCGCTACGCGCCTACATTCGCAGCGAGATTTTCGAAGCTCTTGTCCTTCAAATACTGATCGAGCCCCCAGCGCTTGACCTGATCCATCACCTCGTCGAATTCGGAGCGCGGGATGGTCTCGTAGACAAAACGCTCGCCGCGGCCGAAGCGGCTGAAATCCCAACGGTGCGCGGTCTCGAATTCCGCCGGCACCGCGAGCTTCCACAGCGGCAGATATTTGCTCAAGTTCGCGTCCATCGCTTTCTCGGCACGATCGAGCGCGCGCAGATAGCCGGTGACGATCTCCGGCGGCGAGCCGTCCGGCACCCACCACAGCGTATGGAACGTGTCCTCGATGATCTTGCGCAGGCCGAGCTGCTCGGCCATGGCGATCTGCGGCGGCAAGAGACTCGCCGCTTCGACCTCGCCGTCGAGCAGCGCCTGCAAGCGCGCGCCGAAGCCGCCGGTGTTCACCGTCTTGATGTGTTCGAGGGCCAGGAATTTCTCCAGCCGGTAGGGCACGTTGAAATGGCTGCCGGCGCGCATGCCGACCGCGATCGGCACGTCCTTGAGATCGCGCGGTTCCATGATGCGCGATTCCGGGCGCACGAAAATCGCCCACGGCGAGACGCCATAGGCGTCGGCCACGAAGCGGCCCATGCCGGCGCTGGCGTTGCAGATCGAGCCCCAGACGCAGGCGCCCTGGATCACCTCGGCCTTGTCCTCGGTATAGGGCCGATCCTGCGGCCTTTGGAAATATTGCAGATCCTTCCAGCTCGATTGCGTGCCGCGAAAGGTCTTCCAGTCGAATTCGACGTCGAGGCCAACGGCTTCGAAAAAGCCTTCATGCATGGCGACGAAGTCATTGAGGCCCATGCCTTTGGGCGCGATCTTTACGCGGTGCAGCTCTCTGGCCATGACGCATTCTCCCGGTTCGGATGTTTTCCCATTCTATTCCCTCCCCGCTTGCGGGGGGAGGGACTTCATGCCGCGTCCAGCCCACCCTTCTCCTCGATGAAGCGGGCGATCACGTCGACACCTTTGCCCTCGCGCAGATTGCTGAACACGAACGGCCGCTCGCCGCGCATGCGTCTGGTGTCGCGCTCCATGTTGTCCAGCGAGGCGCCGACATAAGGCGCGAGGTCGATCTTGTTGATCACCAGCAGATCCGACCGCGTGATGCCCGGGCCGCCTTTGGACGGGATTTTCTCGCCGGCGGCGACGTCGATGACGTAGATGGTGAGGTCGGCGAGTTCGGGCGAAAACGTCGCCGCCAGATTGTCGCCGCCGGATTCGATCAGCACCAGGTCGAGGCCGGGGAACTTGGCCCGCATGTCGGCGACCGCGGCGAGGTTGGCGGAGGCATCCTCGCGGATCGCGGTGTGCGGGCAGCCGCCGGTCTCGACGCCGGCGATGCGCTCGGCCGGCAGCGCGCCGGAGCGCACCAGATATTCGGCATCCCATTTGGTATAGATGTCGTTGGTGATGGCGGCGATCTGGTAGCGCTCGCGCAGCCGCTTGCACAGCGCGTCCATCAGCGCCGTCTTGCCGGACCCCACCGGGCCGCCGACGCCGACGCGCAATGGGCCGTGGTATGAGGGCATGCGGATACTCCGAACCGGCAACCGAGCTTACAGAACAAAGTCAGGGGGGAGTAGGAGTCTCGCCCTCCCACTGATCGCATGGCGGCCTTGATCGCTTGGATGCTGGATTGTTCGTGTTGATGATCTTGTCAAGGGTCGAGACCGCCGAAGGCGGCGGCGCTTCGCGCCGCCCTTGACAAGATCATCAACACGAACACAAACGCTATCCAAGCGATCAAGGCCGCTTTCTCGGCGCGCTTTATTGTCTCTTTAGGCAGTGATGGAGAACGACGCGTAACACGGGCATATTTGCCGTCCGAGTCGCAAAGCCCAACGCCGCAACACCCCATGACCGAAACCATCCAGCCGGTAGACCTCCTCGCCATCGCGCTGGCGCTGGCGGTGCTGATCGGCTGCATCAATTACCTGTGGGTCAAGCTGCCGCCGGCGATCGGCATGCTGCTCGGCTCGCTGGTGCTGTCGCTCATCATCGTGTCGAGCGACCGGCTGTTCCATCTGCACGCCATGACGGGGTTTCGCGCCGCGATCGACTCGGCGCATTTTCCCCGCGTGTTCCTCAACGTCGTGCTGGCGCTGCTGTTGTTCGCCGGCAGCCTGCACGTCGACATTGCCGAACTGAACCGGCGCCGCGGCATGATCCTGCTCCTGGCTACCGCGAGCGTGCTGATTGCCACCACGATCTTCGGCGCCGGGATGTGGCTCGCCTTCAGCGTCATCGGCATGGCGGTGCCGCTGATCTGGTGCGCGCTGCTCGGCGCCATCCTGGCGCCGACCGACGCGGTCGTGGTCGCGACCTTGCTGCGCCAGGTCGGGCTGCCACCGAGCCTGCGCGCCGCCATCGTCGGCGAGAGCCTGTTCAACGACGGCGCCGGCGTGGTGCTGTTCCTGCTGGCGCTCGGCGTCACCCAGGGCGAGACCTTCCATCTCGGTCACGGCCAGATCCTGATCGCGGTGCTGCGCGAGATCGGCGGCGGCGCGGCGCTTGGCTTCGCCGGCGGCTGGCTGGCGGCGGTGCTGATGCGGCGGATCGACGACGACGGGCTGTTGCTGCTGATCTCGCTGGCGCTGGTGTTCGGCAGCTATCGCATCGCCAACCTGCTCGAACTGTCGGGCCCGATCACCGTTGTCTGCGCCGGGCTTTGCCTGGCGTCGCCGTCGCCGCGCTTCGGCATGACGGCCCGGACGCGCCACGTGCTGGTCGGCTTCTGGAAGCTGCTCGATCAGCTCATGAATCTCATGCTGTTCCTTTTGATCGGCCTGGAAATCCTCGGCCTGATCATCCAGCCGGCCGAACTGATCCCGGTGGCCTTCGCGGTCCCGCTCGCCGTGATCGCGCGCGCGATCAGCGTCGCGGTGCCGATGCTGTTCGCGTCCGATGCCGCTATCGACAAGGTGCGCAGCGTCGCGGTGCTGACCTGGGCCGGATTGCGCGGCGGTATTTCGATCGCGCTGGCTTTGTCGCTGCCGGACTCGCCGTGGCGCGGCGACCTTCTGGTCGTGACCTATGCGGTCGTGCTGTTCACCATCGTGGTGCAGGGCCTGACCATGGCGGGTTTTTTGCAGGCGCTCTATGGCGGCAAGAAACCGGCCGAACTGCCAACGCCGGCTGCAGCGCCAGGTGCCGACTCATAAAGGCGCCGGTGCGCGAGTGGTGCTTACGACCGAAACAGCCGCGTGTACTGGGTCTCATGCCGCATGCCGGCGATATCGGCGCGCAGCGCGGCGGAGCCGACTTGGTCGAGCGGTGTCGTCATCGCACGCGCCGCGGCATCGGCGACGACAGTTTCGAGGGCGGCGAGCACGCGCTGGCCGTCGCTCTGGCCGAGCGGGACGAGGCGAACGCCGGCGGAAATCCAGTTCGCGGTGAGCGCGTGCAAAAACGCGTGCAGTGCCGCTTCACAGGCTATGCCGTGGCCGGCGCAGGTCACGCCGACGGCGACCGGCAGCGCCACGGCGCCGTTCCACGCGGCATCGAGGCGAGCCAGCGCGTCGCACGGCCAGGCGGCGCGCGTCGCTTCAAGGAACGCGCGGCCCTGGGTCGTCGTCTCCAGAAGGCGCTCCTTGGACGGCACCAGTGCCGCGGCCAGCTCGGCGACGGCGCGCAAGTCGGCGTCGTCATTCGCAGCGACCGCACGGTGCGCGTGCACGAACAACACCGCATCGCAGAAACCTGAGCCTTCGCCGATCATCACGGCGAGCCAGGCCCGCAGCGTTTCGGCGTCCTTGATGTCGCCCGCCTCGACCGCCCATTCGATGCCCGACGAATAGGAAAACGCGCCGACCGGATAGGCCGGCGACAGCCAGGCCATCAGCCGGTACAGCGCGGCGGCATCGCCGCCGCCGCTGCGCGGTGCGTCAGACATGATCATCGCCGTGCGAATGATCGTAGGCGCCGGGCTCCGGATCGAACGGCGCCTCGATCGGGCGCAGCGCGGCGCCGAGGCCGCGCAGCATGGCCTCGATCACATGATCGCGGCGGATGCGCAGCCGGTCGCCGACGATCTGCACGTCGACATGGCGGTTGCCGATATGCCAGGCGAGCCGCGCCAGCGCATCGGCATCGGCCGCGGCGATTTCCGTCAGCGCTTCGGGATGGCCGGCGACGCGAACGATGGCGCCATCGTCGAGAATGAGGCCGTCGCCGTCGCGCAGCGCGGCGGCGCGCGGCAGGTCGAGCATGAACGTGGTGCCGCGCTCGCCGGTCAACACGATGCGGCGGCGATGCCGGCCGTGGGCGTCAAGGGTGACGCAATCGATCGCCTCGGCCGCGTTCCAGGCGCCGGCGGCTTTGATCTCGCGCGCCCGCCGCATCCGCGTCAGAAATTCGCGGCGCGCTTGGTGTCCTGCGGCGCCGGCTTGTTGCCCGACGGCAGCTCGTACATGCCGCTCGGCAACGTGTCGAGGAAGGTCAGCACCTCCGACGTCTTCACCACGTCGGCATATTTGGCGTTCATGTCGCACAGATTGATGGCGTGGCTCGCCTGCGAGCGGTCGAAGCAGCCTTCCTCGGCGAGCGCGATGCGGTAATTGAGGCTGAAGCCGTCGAGCACGGTGGCGCGCACGCAGCCCGACGTGGTGGTGCCGGTGACGATCAGGCTGTCGCAGCCGAGCAGCGTCAGATAGCTCGCCAGGTTGGAGCCGAAGAAGCCGGACGGCTTCTGCTTGAGCACCACGATGTCTTTGGGTCCCGGCGCGATCGGCGTGACGATCTCGTTGCCGTCGAGATTGGTGGCGATGATCTGGCGATCCTCGTTGCCGCGCGAGTTCTTCCACAGCCAGGAGCCGGAGTCCCAATTGTCGTCGCGGCGCACGCCGGTGGTGTAGATGACAGGCACGCCCTTGTCGCGGCACTTGTCGATCAGCGAGCGGATATAGGGCAGCGCCTCCCAGGCGTCCTCGCCACAGGAATTGCGCCAGCGCTTGATCGATTCCAGGATCGGCTCCGGCCGGTCGCCGCAGAACGCCCAGTTGACGTCGATGACGATGAGCGCCGGCCGCTTGCCGAAGCCGCCGCGGGCGCCGTAGCCCGAAGTGGCGAACACCGCCTTGTCGCGCTCGGTGAGGAATTTGTTCCAGATCGGTTCGGACATTCGCGGTACTCCTGTGAATTTGACGTTCAGCTTAGCAGTTTTGCGTGCGGGAAAAATACTGAATCGGCCTCGCGGATTGCATCTCCTCACAATCACGCCTTCAGTCCATTGACGAAGCTCATGTCGATGATCTCATCGTATTTGACGTCGGTCTTGAGGATGCCGGCGCCCATGACCACGGATTTCGCGGTCTCCCAGGCGGCCGGCGAGATCACGCCGTCCTTGCTCCACATGTTGTCGGCGAACGAGCGGCCGAGGGTCGCCTTGAGATCGTCGAGCGCCATAGTGGGGAATTGGCTCTTGGCGAGCTCGGCGGCCTCGTCATGGTTCTCGTCGACGAATTTCAACGACTTCATCATGCCGCGGACGAAGCCGCGCACCAGCCCCGGATCTTTCTGGATGGTGTCGAGGCGCACATTGAAGGTCGAATAGGCATAAGGGCCCATCTCCTTCGGGATATTGATGAACGGCTCGCTCCACACGCCAGTGCGCACGCCCTGGGTGATGAACGGCTCGGTCGAGCAGCCGATCACCGCCTGTTTACCTCTGACCGCCGGCAGGATCGCCGAGTTTGCGGTTTCCACCAAGGTGACGTCGGCGGTGGCGTCGAGCTTCCATTTCTTCAGGAGAAAGCGCGTGATCGAATTCGGCGTGCCGCCAAAACCAGAGGTCGCGACCGTCTTGCCTTTGAAATAGCTCGGCCAATCGGTGCCGGTGGGTTCCTGTCCCTTCGCCGCGCAATAGTAGACGTTGCCGCGGTCGACGCAGTTGACTACGGCGCGCAGCTCGGCGCCCTTGATCTTGGCGTAGGCGCAGTGCTCCGGGCCGCCGATGAAGGCGAAGGCGGTGCCGGACAGCACCGCATTGGTATGGCCGGCGCCGGTCTCGATGGTCACGATCTTGACGGTGACGTCCTCGAACAGATTTTTCGCCATGCCGATATAGAGCGGCAGGTAGCCGGTGCCGTGGACCGGCTCGGCGATCAGCACTTCCTTGGCGTCGGCGTGCCCGATCATCGGGCGCGCGATGACGGCGGTACCGGCCGATGCCGCGGTGGCCAGAAGCTTTCGTCGGCTGATGCTGCGTGGTGTCATGACGACCTCATGTGTTGGCCCGGCTGTATGGACTATTGCCTGATGCCTTTGCGCAGGATGCGCTCGAGCCAGGAGACCGCGGCATACATGATCACGGCCAATGTCGAGAGCACCAGCACGGCGACCCAGACCAGCGCGATATCGTAGGTGTTGCCGGCATACAGGATGGCGCGTCCGAGGCCGTGCTGGGACGCGATGAATTCGCCGACGATGGCGCCGGTCAGCGCCAGCCCGATATTCACCCGCAGCACCGAGATGATCCATGGCAGCGAGTGCGGCACCACGAGCTTGCGAAAGACCTGCCAGCGCGTGGCGCCGAGCGAATAGAACAGCTTTTCGCCGTCGCTATCGAGCGCCTTGACGCCGGCATAGGTGGTCAGCGTCGACACCACGAGCGTGAGCGCCGTGGCGATGGCGACTTTCGAGGCGAGCCCGATGCCGAACACCAGGATGACCAGCGGCGCCAAGGCGAGCTTCGGCAGCGCCTCGAAGCAGATGATGTAAGGCTGCACGATGGCGGCATAGTTGCGCGACCACCAGAACGACAGGCCGAGCAGCGAGCCGCAGGTGGTGCCGAGGAAAAATCCGAAAATTGTCGAGCGGAAGGTGAAGCCGATATCGGTCCAGGCCGCGCCCGCGGCAAAGAATTTTATCAAGGTGTCAAAGATATCGCTCGGCTTCGACCAGAAGAAGCCGTCGATCCAGCCGTGATCGGCCGCCGCCTGCCACAGCGCGATCAAGCCCGCCAGGATGCCGACCTGCGCCGCGACGATGGCGAGCACCGGCCAGTCCTTTTGCGCCGGCAGGCGGCGGACCGAGCGCCGCGGCCGTGCCTCCGGCGCTGGCGGCGCGCGCACCAGTTCGACGCCGGTGTCCTGGACCGCCATGTCAGGCCGCCTCGCCAACGGATGAATCGTGGCCGGACATCAGCAGCGCCAGGCAGCGCTGCTTGATCGCCATGAATTCGGGCGTGAGCGTCGCGCCCCGCTCGCGCGGCCGCGCGATCGGCACCGGCATCGTTTCGATGATGCGGCCCGGCCGCGTCGCCATGACGTGAACCTCGTCGGACAGATAGATCGCCTCCTCGATGTCGTGGGTGACGAACACCACGGTCTTGCCGAAATCCGCCCACAGCCCGAGCAGCCATTCCTGCATCTGCAATTTGGTCTGGGCATCGAGCGCGCCGAACGGCTCGTCGAGCAGAATGACGTCGGTGTCGAACAACAGCGTGCGCAACAACGCGGCGCGCTGGCGCATGCCGCCGGACAGCGCGTTCGGATGGAGGTATTCGAAGCCGGCGAGGCCATAACGCTGCAACAGCGGCAGCGCCCGCTCACGCGCCTTTCGCAGCGGCACGCCCTGGATCTCCATGCCGAGGATGACGTTGTCGAGCACGGTGCGCCACGGCAGCAGCAGGTCCTTCTGCAGCATGTAGCCGACGCGGCCGATGGTTGCGGTGGCGTCGGCGCCGTCGATCAGCACCCGGCCGGTGGTCGGCTCCAAAAGGCCGGCGACGATGTTGAAGATCGTGCTCTTGCCGCAGCCCGACGGGCCGATCAGGCTGACGAAACGGCCCGGCGAAATCGACAGCGTCACCGGCGCCAGCGCCGTAAAGGCGCCGTTCGGCGTCCGAAAGGTCATGCCAACCCGGTCGAGGCGAAGCTTCACAGACATCGCGCTTCCCTGTCCACCGCGATGATACAGCAATAACCGTGCCAGCGGAATTGTAGGGTGGGCACCGCGTGCTTGGGCGTATCCGCGTGGGCAAAATCGTCAATGCGCGGTGTCCACGCTGGGGCGCATCGGGCGATTTTGCCCACCCTACTTGCGCAGCAGCGCCGCATCGAAGGCGCTTGTGATCGCCGGCTTGCTCTTGCCCGCGACGATGGCATCGCCGATCACGGTGACGGTTTGCCGGGCATGCGCCAGCGGTTTGAAGCGTTCGGCGGTGGCACGGCGCCCGCGGTAATAGAACCAGTCACGCAACTTCGCGTTCGACAAAAGTCGCGCCATGCCGGGCCAACGGGCAGCGCCGCTGTCGAGCGCCCAGACGGCGAGCGGGCCGAGGCCGAAACGATAGGACGCGCCGGACGCAATCACGATACGGTCGAACGGCGTCAGCACGCTCGGATCGACGGCCACGTCGGTGGCGAAACGGAATACGACGCCCTTTTTCTTGCAGGCCGCCGTCATGTCATCGATGTAGCGCACGAAACTTGCGTCGCTCGCTTCGATCTCCTGGAACAGCGGTGCCTTGCCGGCATAGCGGAAGCTGCCGCCGGCGCGCTTGGCTTTTTCGAACACGGTCACCGCGTTGCCGTCGGCGACCAGCGACGCATAGGTGAGGCCGGCCGGACCGGCGCCGATCACGGCGATGCGGTCGCCGCGCGGCGGCTTTGCGTCGGCGAACAATGTCTCGCGGCCGGCGGCGCCGTTGACCACGCAGCCGATGCGGGCGCCGCCGCGCATCTCGTTGATGCAGGTGTTGCAGGCAAGGCAGCGCCGGATCGGCTCGCCGCGCGCCACCTTCTCCACCCATTGCGGATCAGCGACCAGCGTCCGGCCGAGGGCTACGAAATCGGTCTTGCCGCTGGCGACGGCGGATTCCGCCAGCGCCGGATCGCCGAGCCGGCCGACGGCGATCACCGGCACGCTGATCTCTTTCTTCACTGCGGCGGCGAAGTCGAGAAACGGGCCATCGGGCATGGTCATCGGCGGCAGCACGACTTGGGCCGAAGGCAGCGAGCGGTAATGCCCCGCGGTGACGTGCAGCGCATCGGCGCCAGCTCGCGCCGCCCAGACCGCGATCTGGCGCCCTTCCGCAAATGGCAGGCCGCCGGGAAAGAAGTCCTCGACGGAGAGCCGGTAGATCACGCCCAGGCCCGGCACCGCCGCTTTCACCGCGCGCAACACGTCGAGGCCGAAGCGGGCGCGGTTTTCCAGCGAGCCGCCGTACTCATCGTCGCGCCGGTTCTCGAACGGCGCGTGGAATTGCGAAATCAGGTAGCCATGCGCGGCGTGGACTTCGACGCAATCGAAGCCGGCTTGTTGCGTGCGTTGCGCCGCAGCCACGTGGGCGGCGATGGTCTGCGCGATGCGCGCCTTGGTCATCGCCTCCGGAATGATGGTCTCGAACGTGGTCTCGTAGACAGGATGCGGAATGGCCGACGGCGCGATCGGCGTCTCGCCGCAAATATCGAAGCGGGTATGGCCGCCGCCATGGCCGAGCTGGATCGAGGCCTTGGCGCCGCCGCGGTGAATTTCGCCGACTAGGCGCGTCAGGCCCGGAATGAAGCAGTCGTCGTAGATACCGACTTCGTGCCTTCGGTGCCGACCGCATTTTTCCGGCGACGCCATCTCGACGGTGATCAGGCCGGTGCCGCCGCGCACCCGCGCCATGTAATAAGCGACCGAGTCGTCGGTGACGAAACCTGCCGCGTCCGCCGTCCGCGTGGTCATCGGCGGCATGACGATGCGGTTTTTGATTTCGACCGGCCCGATGCGGGCGGGAGTGAGGAGGATGTTGGTCACAACGTCGGTATCTCGCCGCCGTCGAGTTCGACGGTGGCGCCGTGCATCCAGGTGGCGCGTGACGACACCAGGAAGGTGATCATATCGGCGACGTCGTCGACCTTGCCGAAGCGCGTGATGCCGAAGCCCTTGCACATTTCCTCGCGCGCTTTCTGCTCCGGCCAGCCGGTGCGCTCCATCTCGGCCTTGATGCGCCGCCACAGCCGGTCGGTCTCGACCATGCTCGGATGGATGCAGTTGACCTGCACGCCGTCGTGCTTACCGCGGTCGGCCATGCATTTGGAAAACGCGGCCACCGCCGCGTTGACCGAAGAGCCAATGGTGAACTCTTCGGTCGGCTTGCGGCCGCCGGTGCCGCCGATCGAAATCAGCGAGCCGCGCCGCTCCTTGAGCAGCGGCCAGGCAGCGCGGGTGAGCCGCACATGGGCGAAGAATTTCAGCGCGTAGCCGTCTTCCCAATCGGCATCGGTGAGATCGAGGAAATCGCCGCGCTTGGTGGCGCCGGCATTGTTGACGAGGATATCGAGGCCGCCGAGCTCGCGCTTGACCTGTTCGATCAGCTTTGCCGGCGCATCCTCGCCGCGCAGATCGATTGCCGCGACGGCGGCGCGGCGGCCCTGCTTGCGGATGGCGGCCGCGGCCTCGTCGAGCGCTTTCTCATCGCGGCCGGTCAGCATCACGTCGCAGCCTTCGGCGGCGAGCGCCAGCGCGACGCCGCGGCCGATGCCACGGCTCGATCCGGTCACCAGCGCGATTTTGCCCTTCAATCCCAGCTCCATCTCATCCCTCCGTCATGACGGCCGCGGGCGAAAAACCCTCGAGCGCGGCAAATTCCTCGACACTCTTCAGATTCAGCAAGTCGCGGCGGTGTTGCGCAAAAAAGTCGAAGCGCGTCGCGTCGTCGTGCCGTGCGGCGTCCCAGGCGAAGGCAAGACGGTCGCGCGCACCGTTTAGCGGATGCGAAGCAGTATCGGCTCGCGGTGGGTGCTTATAAATGACCCCGCAGCCGAAATCGGTATCGACCGTATAAAAGCACAGTCCTTCGCGGCACAGCGTGAAATCGATGAAGGCCATATAGGTGACGCCGCACCACGTGCCCGGCGTAAACGCGGGCGAGGCGATGGACGCGTCCTGCGGATTGCAATCATGCACGACCATGATGCCGCCGGGCCGCAACAGCGCGAAGCCTCCGGACAGGTCGATCGAGGAACTGGCATAAGTGTGGAACGGATCGATGAATATGATGTCGTAGCACGGCACGTTGCCGTTCGCGGTCAGGACGGCGTTGGTCAGTTCGTAAGACGTCGTCGCGTCGGTTCGATAGGTGTACGGCCTTTCGTCGTCCACATCGCCGGGGCAATTGTAGACCAGCCGGTGCGCGTCCGGCACCTCGTCCATCAATTCGGAAAAGGCTTGACCGGTGCTCGGTGTCGATATTTCAAGGACTGGGCCAAGCCCATGCTTCTTGCGAAGCAATTTGACGATCTCCATTTTTCGCAGCGGCGGCTCGATCATCGTTTGCGGGCGCCCTTCAAAATCCCGATTGCTCTTGGACCTCGACGCCTCTAGTGAAGCCCGGATTTCGCTTGCGCTCAATCCGGGCTACGGTTGCGCCGGGCAGGGGAATTTGTACGAATGACGATCAAGGGCAAGGCCTATATCGCCGGGGCTTACGAGCATCCGACCCGGCATGCGCCGGACAAGACGGTGGCGCAGCTGCACGCGGAAGTGGCGCTCGGCGCGCTCAACGACGCGGGGCTCAGCCGCGACGACGTCGACGGCTATTTCTGTGCCGGCGATGCGCCGGGCCCGGGGCCGGCCACCATGGCCGAATACATGAATCTGAAACTGCGCCATGTCGATTGCACCGAGCTCGGCGGCACCTCCTATGTGGCGCTCGCGGCGCATGCCGCGGAAGCCATCGCGCTCGGCAAATGCGACGTGGCGCTGATCACGCTCGCCGGCCGGCCGCGCAGCGAAGGCCAGGCGACCGGCACCACGCCGCGGTTGCGCGACCCCAACCAGCCGGAAGCGCCGTGGGAATTTCCCTACGGGATGACCACCGCCAACGGCTACGCCATGTGCGCCATGCGCCACATGCATCAATACGGCACCACCGGCGAGCAGCTGGCCTGGATCAAGGTCGCCGCCTCGCATCACGCGCAACACAATCCGAACGCCATGCTGCCGCAGCTCATCACCGTCGAGGACGTGGTCAATTCGCCGGTGATCGCCGATCCGCTGCACCGGCTCGACTGCTGCGTCATCAGCGACGGCGGCGGCGCGCTGGTCATCGTCAAGCCGGAGATCGCCAGAAAGCTCAAGCGTCCGCTCGTAAAAATCATCGGCGCCGGCGAGACGGTGAAGCATCTCTCCGGCGGCACCTTCGATCTCACCACCTCGGGCGCGGCGCGGACCGGGCCAATTGCGTTTGCCGAAGCCGGCATCAAGCCGGCCGACATCAAATATGCCTCGATCTACGACAGCTTCACCATCACGGTGCTGATGCAGATCGAGGATCTGGGTTTTTGCGAAAAGGGCGCCGGCGGCAAGTTCGTGTCCGACGGCAATCTGATTTCCGGCACCGGCAAATTGCCGTTCAACACCGACGGCGGCGGCTTGTGCAACAATCATCCGGCCAATCGCGGCGGCATGACCAAGGTGATCGAGGCGGTGCGGCAGTTGCGCGGCGAGGCGCATCCCAAGGTGCAGGTGAAGACCTGCGACCTGGCGCTGGCGCAGGGCACCGGCATGCAGCTCGGCAGCCGCCATTGCAGCGCGACGCTGATCATGGAACGGGAGTGAGCGATGGCCGGCACGCGAACAATTCCGTCACCCGTCGTCAGCGTCGAGAACGAGGCGTTCTGGAATGCGGCGAAGCAAGGCCGCTTCGTCGTCCCGACCTGCACCGCCTGCGGCAAGGCGCATTGGTATCCGCGCGCCATCTGTCCGTTCTGCGCAAGCGACAAGATCGAATGGCGCGCGGCCTCGGGCAAAGGCACGATCTATACCTACAGCGTCATGCGCCGCGCCAAGGAGCCTTATGCGATCGCCTATGTGACGCTGGCCGAAGGCCCGACCATGATGACCAACATCGTCGACTGCGATTTCGACGCGCTGCGCGTCGGCCAGCCGGTGTCGGTGGTGTTCAAGGACACGGAAAACGGCCCGCCGGTGCCGATGTTCAAGCCGGCATAATCGGGTAAATTGGCGGCGCAAAGCAGGAGCCGGTAATGCGGTTTGGACTTTTCGGCAGCGCGACGGCCCGCCATGGCGGGCCGGACGTCGATTCCGGGCAGGGCTACAAGCAGTTCGTCGACTATAACGTCGAGGCCGAGGCGCTCGGCTATCATTCGACCTTCCTGGTCGAGCATCATTTCACCGGCTTCGGTCAGGTCTCGGCGTCTCTCTCGCTGCTGACCTGGGTGGCGGCCAAGACCAAGACCTTGCGGCTCGGCACCGCGGTGCTGGTGCTGCCCTGGCACAATCCGGTGCTGCTCGCCGAGCAGGCCGCCACCATCGATCTGTTGTCCGGCGGCCGGCTCGATTTCGGCGTCGGCAAGGGTTACCGCCACAACGAGTTCGCCGGCTTCTGCGTGCCGATCGCGGAAGCCGACGCGCGCTTCAACGAGTCGCTCGACGTCATCGTCAAATCCTGGACCTCGAAGCAGCACTTCTCCCATCACGGCAAATATTGGAATTTCGAGGACGTCATCGTCGAGCCGCCGACCGCGCAGAAGCCGCATCCGCCGATGTGGATGGGCGCCGGCAGCCCGGATTCGATCCGCCAAGTCGCGGCGCGCGGCTATAATCTCCTGCTCGACCAGTTCGCCTCGTTCGACACCGTCGCCGAGCGCATCGCCATCTACAAGACGGCGCTGGAGCAGCACGGCCGCGTGTTCGATCCGATGAATGTCGGCGTCGCCCGCGCCTTCTACGTGGCCAAGGATGCCGCCGACAAGGAAGCCGCATTGGAGCGGCGCATGGAGGCGCAGCGCCGCCTCGAGGCGATTTCGAGCGCGCCGGGCGTCAAGAACACCGCCAGCATCATGGCCTATTCGGACACCCGCGAGGCGAGCGAAGAGAGCGCGCTTTATGGCAATCCCGACGAGATCGCGCTGAAGCTGGACAGTCTGCGCAGGCTCGGCGTCGCATATGTATTGCTCAATGGCGGCGGCCTGGTCGGCCACGCCAGCGAAAGCTTGCGCCGCTTCAGCCGCGAACTGATGCCGGCCTTCGCCGACGGCTCCCGGATGCGCGTCGTCGGGTAGGCGATGATCAACAAGATCGTGCAGACCATGGCCGAGGCGATGGCTGGCGTCCCCGACGGCGCCGTCGTGCTGGTCGGCGGCTTCGGCAGCATCGGCCAGCCCAATGCGCTGATCGAGGGTTTGATCGAGCAAGGCGCCAAGGACCTCACCGTGGTCGCCAATAATTCCGGCGTCGGTTACGTCGGCTTGGCCAAGCTGCTCGACACCGGCCACGTACGCAAGATCGTCTGCTCGTTCCCGCGCACGTCCGATCCGGTGGTGTTCGAGCGGCTATGGCGCGAAGGCAAGATCGAGCTCGAATGCGTGCCGCAGGGCACCATGGCGGAGCGCATGCGCGCCGCCGGCGCCGGCATTCCGGCGTTCTATACGCCGACCGCGGTCGGCACCAAGCTCGCCGCCGGCAAGGAAGAGCGCGAGATCAACGGCCGCAAATATATTCTCGAGGAAGCGCTGCACGGCGACGTCGCGCTGGTCGAGGCCTGGGAGGCGGACCGTTGGGGCAACCTCACCTACAATTCGTCGGCGCGCAATTTCAACCCGGTGATGGCGACGGCGGCGAAATTGACCATCGTGCAGAGCCAGCACATCGTCGAGCTCGGCGCGCTCGATCCGGAGAAGATCGCGACGCCGGGAATTTTCGTCGACCGCGTGCTGCACGTGCCCTACGGCGAGCCGACGGTGACGTGACAATTAAGCGACGGGAGGAAGCCATGAACGTCAAGACGGCGGTGCAGCCGATGGCGCGCCGGGACATGGCCAAGCGGCTCGCCGACGACATTCCCGAAGGCTGGTACGTCAATCTCGGCATTGGCGCGCCGCTGCAGGTGGCCGATTATGTGCCGCAAGAGCGCGAGGTCGTATTCCAGTCCGAGAACGGCGTACTCGGCATGGGCCCGGCGCCGGCGCCCGACAAGATCAACCGCTGGCTGATCAATGCCGGCAAGCAATACATCACCTTGCGCACCGGCGCCTCCTACATGCATCACGCCGACAGCTTCGCATTGATCCGCGGCGGCCATCTCGATCTGTGCGTGCTCGGCGCCTTCCAGGTCGCCGAGAACGGCGACATCGCCAACTGGTCGACCTCGGACAACGAGAGCGCGCCCGCGGTCGGCGGCGCCATGGATCTGGCGGCCGGCGCGCGGCGCATCTGGGTGATGATGGATCACGTCACCAAGTCGCGCGAGAGCCGGCTGGTGCGCCGCTGCACCTATCCGCTCACCGCGGTCGGCGTCGTCAAGCGCGTTTACACCAATCTTGCGGTGCTCGACGTCACCGACGACGGCTTTGCGGTGCGCGAGATGGTGCCCGGCATGACGCTCGATGAATTGCAGAAGGTCACCGACGCGCCGCTGCGCATGGCGATGTAGGATGGGTAGAGCGAAGCGAAACCCATCAAAGGGCGGCGCGGCAAAGAGATGGGTTTCGCTTCGCTCTACCCATCCTACGAATTGCCCACTCCGCACGTCGAACAAAAAGTGGGCCGGCCGATTTCGTATTCCGCTATCACGGCGGCGGCGTTATCCTTCCTGTCAGCAAATAACATAAAGGGAGGATGCCATGATTGCGCGTCATCGTTTGGCGTTAAGCGCCGCCGCTTTATTGGTCGCGACAGTTCAGCCGGGATTCAGTGAAGACATGAAAGGCAAAGCGCTCAACGTCACCACGCCCGATGGGCTCGCCATCTCGGCGCAGGAATACGGCAACCCGAACGGTCCCGGCATCGTCTTCATTCACGGCTTCTCGCAGAGCAATCTGTCGTGGATGCGGCAGACCAATAGCGAGCTCGCCAAGGACTTCCACATCGTCACCTACGACCTGCGCGGTCACGGCAATTCCGACAAGCCGCTCGACGCCGCGCGCTATCGCGACGGCAAGGCGTGGGGCGACGAGGTCCAGGCGGTGATCGACGCCGCCGGGCTGAAACGTCCGGTGCTGGTCGGTTGGTCCTATGCCGGCCGTGTCATCTCGGATTATGTCGCGACCCACGGCTCAGGCGGCATTGCCGGCATCAATTTCGTCGACGCCTCGATCAAGGCCATTCCGGAAAACGTCGGCGACAACCTGAAGAACCTGCCGCTGATGGCGTCGGAGGACATGCTCACCAACATCAACGCCACGCGGGTGTTTCTGCACGGCTGTTTCTCCAGGCAGCCGAGCGCCGACGACTTCGAGACCATGCTGGCGTTCAACATGATGGTGCCGCCGAAGGTGCGCGCCGGGCTGGGCGGCCGTCCGCTCGACGCCACCGCGATCATGGCGAAGCTCGCGATCCCGGTGCTGGTGAGCCATGGCGCCGAGGACAAGAACGCCAAGCTCGCCACGGCGCAATACACCGCCTCCGTGATCCCGGGCGCCAAATTGTCGGTCTACGACGGCATCGGCCATTCGCCGTTCTACGAAGACGCGCCACGCTTCAACAGCGAGCTCGCCGCGCTCGTGCGCACGGCCAATAAAGGCAATTGATTGATCGCGCCGATCCGCCGGCCGCAGTCGACCTCGAACCATTCCGGGCCGCGAACGTTATCAAGGTTGACGCCCGACATCGGGCCTGACGTCAAGGAGGAACTCATGAAGAAGATCGCGACCTTCGCGGCCATCGCTTTATTCGGCACGGCCGTGGCAGCCTATGCGGCCCCCAAGAGCGGGCCCGGAGCATCCGAATTTACGCCTGGGGACACGATGCAAGACAAGGGTCTGAAGGGTAAAGGCGGCGCGTCGCAATTCGCACCTGGGCATGAGATGAAGAAACCGGGCGGCGCGTCGGAGTTTTCGCCCGGCGATCGGATGAATGACAGACGCTGACAGCGTGTGCTCCCTGGATAGCGTGTGATTCCCAGGTGCATGAAGGGAAATGAAGGGGCCGCCGGCGAACGCGGCCCCTTTTCACGCGGACGCCCCGCATGCCTCGGCGCGATATCGATTGACGAGCAAGCACTCGGCCTAATTCACCACCACCGGCGTGCCGTTCGGCACGCGGCCGTACAAATCCACCACGTCGTCGTTGCCCAGGCGCACGCAGCCGAAGATCACGTTCGTGCCGATGGTCGCCGGCGCATTGGTGCCGTTGATGCGCGACTTGCCGTCGTCGAGCTCCATGACGCGGGCGCCGAGCGGGTTGCCGGGACCGCCCGGCATGACGCCGGGCTTGGCGAGCTTGCGCGCGATCATGTCCGGTGTCGCCTCCCAGGACGGCCATTCCGCCTTGCTGGCGACGTGGCGCAGTCCGACCAGCTCGGTGCATTGCTCGCCGAGGCCGATGCCGTAGCGCAGCGCCACGTTGTTGGGCTGAATCAGATAAAGAAAGTGCTGCAGCTTATCGATGATGACGGTGCCGACCGGCTGCAGCGTGCGATAGAACGTCGGCTGGCGGCGAAAGACGTAAGCCAAATCGTTGTCGGTCGCGCCGCCGTCGATGCCGGGCGCGAGATCGCCGTCCTTGGCCGGCTTGGGTGTCGCGGCTTTGGCGGCGGGCGGCGCTTGCGGGGCGGCGGCGGAGGCGACGTTTTTGACCGGCGGCGACGCTTTGTGGGCGTGCTGCACCCAGAACATGTAACCGCCGGCGCCGATCGCGGCGGCAACGATAGCGACCGCGAGCAAAGAGATGCCGCTGAGCTGCAACGGCGTCTTCAGCGGCTCGCGCTCGATCGACGACACGTCGGCGATGCCACCGGCCGCATCGTCGACCGGCTCCTCGCGCGGCGCCGTGCCGCGGGCGGGCCGCGACATTTCGGCCTCGATCTTTCGGATCGCTGAGTCCAATGCGGTTTGCTCGGCCGCGATCGCGTCGGGCGACGTCGCCGGACGCCGCGCCAACAACTGCGTCACCAGCATTTGCTGCGCGCGCTCGTAGACGCCGCGGCGCCATTGCGCGTCCTTGGCTTCCGGCGCGCTCATGGCGCGCGCTAGGATCGGATAATAGTCGACCATGGCCCCCCGGCGCGCGTTCAGGCGCCGATCTTAGCTAAGAACTGCAAAACCCGCGCGTTGGCCGCATCCTCGTCCTGCCGCTCGACCGGCATATCCCAATAATCCGACCGCGGCAGGCATTCCTCAAGATAGCGCGCCGCCGACGTCGCGTGCTCGGAAGATTGAGTTTGTTTCCGAAGCTTCCGAACCCCCTCACCCCAACCCTCTCCCCTTTGGGGAGAGGGAGTGCGCCGCGGTCGCGTGACGGCCATTGTATTTGCCTCGTTCAGCCCTTGATCTGCCTCCCGGCGCGGGCGTCGGCGATCAAAGCGGTGAACGCGTCGAGCGCGGCCTTGGCGGTGTTCACATATGTCTCGGTTTTGGCGTCGATCCATTTCTCGGCGTAGCCGATGGCGGTGTGGGCGAGCCGCACCCGGCCGTCGAGCCACGGCCCGCCGCCGAAGCCGCCGATCACCGGAATCTTGACCGCCTCGACGACGGCGGCGCCGGCGACCGGGCCGGAATTGGTGAAGTCGAGCAGCGCCGCGCCGGCATCTTCCAGAAGTTTTGCCTCGGCGACGAGTTTTGCCGCAGCTTCCGCCGTGGCCATCGCCTGCGGCGAATTCTGCGCGCTATAGGGAATGCCGTATTTGCCGGCGGTCTGCGGCGTCAGCCCGAACTGGGCGAAGACCGGGACGCCGGCCTTGACCAGCGCGCGCACCACGTCGGGAAAATCCGCCGCCGCATCGACCTTGATCATGTCGGCGCCGCCGTCGTTCATCAGCCTCGCCGCGGCGGCGAGCGCGCTGTCGATGCCGGCCTGCACCGGGCCGAACGGCATGTCGCAGCTCACCAGCGCGCGCGTCGTGCCGCGCCGCACCGCCTGGCAGCAGATCAGCATCTCGTCGAGCGTCACTTCGACGACCTCGTCGCGGCCCCACAGATTGACGCCGACCGAATCGCCGACCGAGACGAAATCGACGCCGGCGCGGTCGGCGATGCGCGCGATCTGATAATCCCAGGCGACGACGCCGATGCTTTTCTTGCCGTCGCGCTTCATCTGCTGCAGCGCGGCGATGGTTACCTTGTCGGACATGCCAGCGGTTTGCTCCCGTGCGGGTGCTGTTCTAGCACGACTCGTCATTCCGGGGCGCGCCAACGGGTCCGGCCCGAAGTGGCCGGCCCGATGACAAGCTTCGCGCGAGCCCGGAATCCATAATCACGATACTTGAGGCTCTTGAAGGCTCGGGCCGCAGCTGAATCGCAGGGGTTATGGATTCCGGGCTCCTCGCTGACGCTCGGCCCCGGAATGACGGGCGCTACTGCGCGGGAGCCGCAGCGACCGGCGATTTGGGCTTGGCTTGCTTCTTTGCCGCCGCCGGGGCTTGCGCGGTGGTTTTCAGTTCGGGCGGCGGGCTTGCCGCCAGCGCCGAGGGCGAGGTCGGCGTCCACGGTCCGGCGCCGGCTGCGGGCTTCTTCGCCGCCGGCTTGGGTTCGGTCGGCTTCGCCGTCGTCTTGGTGTCGGCGGGCTTCGCCGCCGGCTTGGCATCGGTGGGCTTCGCCGCCGGCTTGACCTCGATCGGTTTGGCCTCGGTCGGCTTGGCGACCACGGACTTCTTTTTCGCCGGCGGCTCGGGCGCTGCCTCATCGTCGGTGGAGCGCGCCGCCGTCGCCTTGTGCTTGGTTTTCTTTTTGTCGGGCGAGGCGGCGACGTCGGAGGTCAGCGTGGCGAGCTGCGACGGCGAGCGCGTCGGCCCGGTATAGACCACGACCGGCATCACCGGGCCGAGATCGGACAACAGCACCGGATTGGTCGGCGCCCGCAGCGCCGACAGCAGCAACGAGCGGGTCTCGCTCGCCGACGCGTTGGCCTGGGTGTTGTCGCTGTCGGCGTCCATGTCTTCGTCTTCGGCCGCCGGCCGCCGGCGGTGCTTGCCGCAGGTCTGGTCCTGGAGATTGGGTGGGGCGACGTCCATCGGCGCCAGCGCGTCGACGGCACCGAGCGACGGCGTCAGCCACGACAGCGGATTTTGCGAGAACCCGCTTTCGAACATTTCGGCGGCCTTCATGGCGCGCACCGCGCCCGACGGCGCGCCGAGCACGACCGCGATCAGGTGCTTGTTGTTGCGCGTCGCGGTGGCGACCAGGTTGAAGCCGGAGGCGCAGATGAAGCCGGTCTTCATGCCGTCGGCGCCGGGATAGCGGCCGAGCAGCGGATTATAGTTGCGCACGATGCGGCGGCCGAATTTGATCGCCGGAATATGCCAATAGGAATTGTATTCGGGAAACTCGCGGATCAGCGCGCGGGCGAGGATGGCGAGATCGCGCGCCGAGCTGATCTGGCCGTCGGCCGGCAGGCCGTTCGGATTGACGAAATTCGATTCCGTCATGCCGAGCTTGTGCGCGGTGTCGGTCATCTGCTCGGCGAAGTCGTCGATCGAGCCGCCGACGCCTTCGGCCAGCAGCACGGCCATGTCGTTGGCCGATTTCACCATCATCATCTTGAGCGCGTTGTCGACGGTGACCTGGGTGCCGACCGGGAAACCCATCTTGGTCGGCGCCTGCATATTGGCGTTGCGCGACACGGTGAACAAAGTGTCGAAGGTGATGCGGTTATCGCGGACCGCACTCAAGGTCATGTAGAGCGTCATCAGCTTGGTGGTCGAGGCCGGGTACCACGGATAGCTGGCATTCTCGGCGCGCAGCACCTTGCCGCTGTCGGCGTCGACGAGGATCGAGGCGCCCGACCAGGCCGGCGTCGCCGCGAGCACTGCCGCTGCGCCAAGGCCGAAAGCGATGCCGAGCATCTGCGCCCGGAGAGATGTCATTGCATGCACGTGTCGCGGTCCGTTCGGTTGAGCGAAGGGGCTAGGTTCACGAAGCGTGGGCGCGTCCCTATCTACCCGGAATGGCGGGTCGAAGGCAAAGGCGAATCCGGCTATCCTGGAACCCCCGTGTAGATGCCCGTAAGCTTAAAGCCAAGGAAAAGCGACGGAAATTCGGCAAGCCCGGGTAAGGAGCGAGCAATGACCGCCTGCATCGTCGGCTGGGCCCACACCCCCTTCGGCAAGCTCTCCGGCGAGACCGTCGAGAGCCTGATCGTGCGCGTCGCCACCGACGCGCTGGCCGATGCCGGCATTGCGGCGCGCGACGTCGACGAAATCGTGCTCGGCCACTTCAATGCCGGCTTCTCGGCGCAGGATTTTACCGCGTCGCTGGTGCTGCAAGCCTCGCCGGAACTCCGCTTCAAGCGGGCCACCCGGGTCGAGAACGCCTGTGCCACCGGTTCCGCAGCCGTCCACCAGGGCCTCAAATCGATCGCGGCCGGCGCTTCGCGCATCGTGCTGGTGGTCGGCGCCGAGCAGATGACGACCACGGCGGGCTCCGAGGTCGGCCAGAACCTGCTCAAAGCCTCTTACGTGCGCGAGGAGGCCGACATCGACGGCGGCTTCACCGGGATTTTCGGCAAGATCGCAAGCCTTTATTTCCAGCGCTGGGGCGATCAGTCCGACGCGCTGGCGCGCATCGCCGCCAAGAACCACAAGAACGGCGTCGGCAATCCCTATGCGCAGATCCGCAAAGACCTCGGCTACGAGTTCTGCCGCACCGAGAGCGACAAGAACCCGCGCGTCGCCGGGCCGCTCAAGCGCACCGATTGCTCGCTGGTGTCCGACGGCGCCGCGGCCATCGTGCTCACCGACGTCGAGACCGCGCTGAAGATGAAAAAAGCCATCGTGTTCCGCGCCGCCGAGCACGTGCAGGATTTTCTGCCGATGTCGCGGCGCGACATTCTCAAATTCGAAGGCTGCGCGGTGGCCTGGCAGCGCGCGCTGGCGCAGGCTGGTATTGGCCTGACCGACTTGTCGTTCGCCGAGGTGCACGACTGCTTCACCATCGCCGAGCTGATCGAATACGAAGCCATGGGACTGGCGGCCGAAGGGCAGGGCGCCCGCGTCATCGCCGACGGCATAACGGCGAAAGACGGCAAGCTGCCGATCAATCCGTCGGGGGGACTGAAATCCAAAGGCCATCCGATCGGCGCCACCGGCGTCTCGATGCACGCGCTTGCCGCCATGCAGCTCACCGGCACCGCCGGCGACATGCAGGTCAAGGATGCGCGGCTCGGCGGCATCTTCAATATGGGCGGCACGGCGGTCGCAAATTACGTGAGCATATTGGAGCGGTTGCGCTAGCTGCCGCCGCGTGACGCGGATAAAATCGGAATCAACAGGAGGGTGCCATGCAAATCAGGGTCGCGCCGGAAGGGCTCAACGATTGGAGCGCCGAGGAACGGCAGGCACGGGTCGATTTGGCGGCCGCCCACCGCCTCGCTTACATGCACGGCTTCAGCGAGGGGATCTTCAATCACCTGACCTTGGTGGTGCCGGGCCGCAGCGATCGTTACTACCAAATCCCGTTCGGGACGCATTGGTCGGAGGTCACGGCCTCGTCGTTCATGGAAGTCGGCATCGACGACGGCGAGGTCAAGCGCGGCTCGGGCGACGTCGAGCGATCCGGCTACTGCATTCACGCGCCCATCCACAAAGCGCTGCCGCAAGCCAAGGCGGTGTTTCACACCCACATGCCCTTTGTCAGCGCGCTCACGCGTCTCGAGGATCCGCGCATCAAGGAGATCGGCCAAACCGAGGTCGGGCTCATGGGACAGATTGCCTATGACGACGAATATACCGGCCCGGCGCTCGAGCCCGAGGAGGGCGAGCGTCTCGCCAAGGTGATCGGCGGGCATACGCTATTGTTCATGGCCAATCACGGCGTGACGACGCTCGGCGACACGGTGGCCGATGCCTATAACCGGCTCTACTACATCGAGCGCGCGGCGCAGGTTCAGATCTACGCCATGTGGACCGGACAAAGGCTCAAACAGCTGCCCCAGGCGGTGGTGGAAAAAACCCAGCGCGACATCGGCGGCAACCGCTTCTACGAGGGCCCGACGCCGGCGCAACGCCACTTCGATGCGTTAAAGCGCATCCTCGACCGCAACGAGCCCGACTACGCGACTTGAGCATTCTTTTGATGCCGCCACGCTAACTCCTCCCTCTCCCCGCGTGCGGGGAGAGGGTTGGGGTGAGGGGGCCTCTCCGCTGGGCGGAGATTCGAGGCGACATCTGTAACGCTGCCAATCATCCGCAAAGCTCAGAATCGCGGAGAGGCCCCCTCACCCTCGTTCGCGGAGCCTGTCATCGGGCCGGCCACTTCGGGCCGGACCCGTTGGCTCACTCGACCTCTCCCCGCGCGGCGGGGAGAGGTGAAGGTAGAGCAAACTGCGCTTTCGCCAGCTCGGCGAAATGACCATCGCGCTTGACTAGCTCGTCAAACGTGCCGGTCTCGATGATCCGCCCATTCTGAAACACCAAAATGCGCGTCGCGTTGCGCACGGTGGCGAGGCGGTGGGCGATGACGAAGGTGGTGCGGCCCTTCATCACCTCGTCGAGGGCGAGATTGACGCGCTGCTCGGTCAGCGGGTCCAGCGCGCTGGTGGCTTCGTCGAGGATCAGGATCGGCGGATTTTTCAGGAGCGCCCGCGCGATCGCGATGCGCTGGCGTTCGCCGCCGGAGAGCAGCCGGCCGCGCTCGCCGATGCGGGCTTCGAGACCGTCGGGATTGCGGTCGATGAATTCGAGCGCTTGCGCGCGCGCCGCCGCCTCGCGCATCTGATCGGCGCTGGCGTCCGGCTTGCCGACGCGCAGGTTCTCGGCGATCGAACGGTTGAACAGCAGCGTCTCCTGGAACACGACGCCGATATTGCGGCGCAGCCCGATCAGCTTGAGATCGCGGATATCGGTGCCGTCGATCGCGATCGCGCCGGATTGCGGATCGAAGGCGCGATAGAGCAGCGCCAGCGCCGTCGATTTGCCGCTGCCGGTCGGCCCGACCAGCGCGATGCGGTCGCCGGGCAGCGCCTTGAAGGTCAGATCGGCGACCGCGGCACGCTTGCCGTCGTAGGAAAATGATACGCCCTCGAATTCGACATGGCCGTGCAGGCGGCCGGGATCGACCGCGCCAGGCCGGTCGCGCACCGACGGCACGGTGTCGAGCACGCCGAAGAAATCGGCGAGCTTCGGCGCGTCGAGGAAGAGGTGGTTGGCGAAGCTCACCGCCTGCTCGAGCCGCGTGATCAGAAGCGCGGCGATGCTCATGAAGCTGACGATCTGGCCGACGGAAGCAAGGCCAACGAGCTTGAGATAAGTCCCGACCAGGAGGATCACGAGCAGCGTGAGCGTAGTGCCGGCGCGGGTCAAAACGTTCGCCACCGCCCACCACGACAGCACCGGCATCTGCGCGCGCAACAGCGAGTTCACCAGGCTGCGCAGCAACGACACTTCGAGCTCGATCCGGGCAAAGCTTTGCACCAGTGCCACATTGCCGAGCGCGTCGGCGGCGGTCTCGGCGAGATCGGAATAGTGCTGCTCGACCGTGCGCTGCATCGCGTAGGCCCGCTGCATGACCAGCACGGTCAAGGCGGTAAAGCCGACGCACAGCACGATCAGCGGCAGCGCCAGCCGCCAGTTCAGCACCAGCGTCGCCGGCAGCAAGAGCGCGATGAAGACGAGGGCGGCGAAATGCTCGCGGAAGAACGACACCCACAGCCACCACAGCGTGTCGGTGCCTGACAGCATGATCTTCATCTGCCGGCCGGAATGCTCGCCGGTGTGATAGGCGAGCGGCAGCTGCAGCACGTGCTCGAAATAATCCGTCAGCACCAGGTTGCGGCGCTGATGGGCGAGGCGATCGGCGAACCAGGCGATCACGGTGCCGGCGATGATGACGAACAGCCCGAAGGCGACCCAGGCGCCGAGCAGCGGCGCTAGCGTCCGCGCCGCAGGGCCGACGCCGGCCGGCAGCGCGCCAGAGAGCGCATCGACGATGCGGCCGAACAGCACCGGCTCGACGAATTGCGCCGCAGCCAGCGCGATATTGGCCGCCGCCAAAGTCACCGCGAGCCGGGCGTCGGCGCCGAGCAGGCCTAGTACGCGAAGATAGACGCGGACGAACGACATGATGGGCGTTCCAGCCTGAATCCACGGCAGTCTAGCGCCGCGGCGAACGAATTATGATGAATAAAAAGCTGCGCGCGATGGCGCGGATTTTAGGTCGCACAGCGGCCGAAAAGGTGAGACTATCAACTTACGGGCGGCTGGCGTTGGCCGGAGACGGCCCGCGGGCCGGGGGCGGCGGCGGATTTAAAAGAAGCGAATGCGCATGACCAATATCCCGACCGACCTGCTGCGCACCTTCGTTCTGGTCGTCGAGCAGCGCAGTTTTACCCGCGCCGCCAAGGCCCAGGGCATGACCCAGCCGGCGATCAGCGCGCAGATCAGGCGGCTGCAATCGCTGCTCGGCGTCGAGCTGTTCGACAAGAGCGCGCCCGGCGTCGCGCTCACGCCGATGGGCCAGCATGTCATCGAGTCCGCCCGCCGCATGCTGTCGGTCAACGATCACATCGTGCAGATCGCCAGCCCCACCGCCACGGCGCAGCTCGTGCGCATCGGCGTGCGCAAGGACTGCATGGGCGAAGAGCTCACCGCGATGCTGGCCGCGACCCGCGCGTGCTGGCCGAACCTGCGCTTCGCGGTGCAAGGCGCCGGCCAGCGGCGCCTCTTGCAATATCTCAAGCAGGACGAGCTCGATATCGTGGTGGCGCTGGTGCCCGACGAGCCGGCGGGCGCCGCGCGCCATTATTGGCCCGAAGAGCTCGCCTGGGTGCGCGGCAAGACGACGACGCTCGATCTCGCAGCCCCGATCCCGCTGGTCGGCTACAAGGATCGCTGCATGTGCCATCGCGTCGCCGTCGCGACGCTGGCCAAGGCCGCTATGACCGGCGAGCTGGTGTTCCGCGGCACCAACGCGGAGTCGCTGCGCAGCGCAGTGACCGCCGGCGTCGGCGTCATGCTGGTGCCGAAGAGCCGCATCCCCGCCGGGCTCGAAGCCTGGGACGATGGGCCGTTGCCGGCTCCGCCCGCGGTTTATGGCGGCGTGTTCGTGCGCGACAATGCAGAGAGCGCCACGCTCGATCAACTCGCCGACCGCTTCGCGGAGACGCTGCGTCCGGTTGGTGCCGCGCCCGATGCCGCGGTGTTCGCGACGCCGCGGGTTGCGCCGGCAGCGGTGCAAGCTGCGCGGCGTTCGGCTTGAGGGCAGATTAATTTATTTGTTCGTCGTGCTTTCCGCGCGAGCCAAGCCGCGCTGTGCGGCTTCAATTATCCGAAAGCGCTTAGAAAGCGATCAAGGCCGCCCTCCCGATGCCTGGAAGAACAATCAACTTGACGCGGCAAGCCTGGTCCTGTATTTAACCGATAAGTTATTTAACCGGATGGTTCATGAACCTCGACGCCACCTTCGCCGCGCTCGCCGATCCGACCCGCCGCGCCATCCTGGCCCGGCTGGCGCTGGGCGAGACCTCGGTCATGGAACTGGCCAAGCCGTTCGCCATGAGCCTGCCGGCGGTCTCAAAACATCTCAAAGTCTTGGAGCGCGCCGGCCTGATCGCGCGCGGCCGCGAGGCGCAATTCCGCCCCTGCCGCATCGAACCGAAGGCGCTCAAGGACATCGACGATTGGCTCGAACGCTATCGCCGGTTCTTCGAGGAAAGCCTCGATCGGCTCGACGCCTATCTGAAGGTGCTGCAAGCCAAACCGCCCAAGACCAAGGCGGCAAAGACCAATGCGTCACGCGTAAAGGACAAAAAACATGGCCGCCGCAAATAGCCTCGACCTGCAAAGCGATCCGCGCTCGATCATCGGCATTCGCGAGTTCGACGCGCCGCGCGAGCTGGTGTTTTCGGTGTGGACCGATGCAAAGCATCTGGCGCAGTGGTGGGGGCCGAACGGTTTTTCCACCACGACGTCGCGCTTCGAGTTCCGGCCGGGCGGCGTCTGGCGCTTTGTGATGCACGGCCCCGACGGCCGCGATTATCAGAACCGCGTTACCTTCGAGGAGATCGTGCCGCCCGAGCGCATCGTCTACCGCCACGGCGGCGGCGACGACGTCGAGCCGGTGCAGTTCCGCCAGACCGTGATGTTCGAGGATTTGGCCGGACGGCGCACCCGCATCACCTGGCGCGGCGATTTCCCGTCGGCGGCGGAGCGCGACCGCCTGATCAAGGAGTATGGCGCCGACAAGGGCCTGGTGCAGACCATGGCGCGCCTAGCTGACTATGTCGCGGCGCAGGCCCATACTTGAGTTTCTAAACCAGGAGACTGCCATGCAAGTGCAACCTTATCTGTTCTTCGACGGCCGCTGCGACGAGGCGCTGGAATTCTACAAGAAGGTGCTCGGCGCCAAGGTCGACATGCTGATGCGCTTCAAGGACGCGCCGGACCAGTCGATGATCTCGCCCGGCAGCCACGACAAGGTCATGCACGCCGCCGTGCATGTCGGCGATAGCCAGTTGCTGATGTCCGACGGCCGCTGTCTCGGCAAGCCGAGCTTTCAAGGGTTCGCGCTGACCATCACCGCGCCCGACGCCGCCGAAGGCGAGCGCCGTTTCGACGCACTGGCCGACGGCGGCCAGGTGCAGATGCCGCTTGCGGAAACCTTCTTCGCATCGCGTTTCGGCATGGTCGCCGACAAGTTCGGCGTCGGTTGGATGATTTTGGTCGAAAAGAAGTAAGCGCAGCGCCCGGCGCGGAACCGGCAAAAGGTGGAGTAGAAAATGACCGTCCAGACCAAGAACGCCGACTTCGTCATCGCGCGCGTGTTCGATGCGCCGCGCCAATTGGTATGGCGGGCCTTCACCGATCCCGAGCACATGAAGCAATGGTGGGGCCCGAAGGGCTCCGTCGTTGTCGCTGCGAAAATGGATTTCCGCGTCGGTGGCGCCTATCACGGCGCCATGCGCGATCCGGCCGGCAACGTCATGTGGGCCAAGCTGGTTTATCGCGAGATCGTGCCGCCGCAGCGCCTGGTGTGGGAGCACTCGTTTTCCGACGAGGCCGGCGGCCTGACGCGGCATCCGCTGAGCCCGACCTGGCCGCTCAAATTGCTCACCACCGTGACGCTCGACGAGCCGCGCCAAGGCCAGACCGGGCTGACGCTGCGCTGGTCGCCGCTCGATGCGACGGCGGAGGAGCAACAAACCTTCGCGGCCGCGCACGACGGCATGCGCGGCGGTTGGGGTGGCAGCTTCGACCGGCTCACGGCGTATCTGGCGCAATTGTAGCCCGGATTGAGCCAACGGGTCCGGCCCGAAGTGGCCGGCCCGATGACAGGCTCCGCGAAATCCGGGAGGACCGTTCCCGCATTCCGCTTCGCGGAACTCGGGCCACGCAATGGAGTAACTCACCATGGCGACGATCAAACAGAAGATCAGCCCCTGCCTGTGGTTCGATACGCAGGCCGAAGACGCCGCGATTTTCTACACGTCTGTGTTCAAGAATTCCGCGATTACGCAGATCAGCCGCTACGGCAAAGCCGGGCAGGAGGTGCACGGCAAAGAACCCGGCTCGGTCATGGTGGTGGCGTTCGAGATCGAGGGGCTCGCCTTCACCGCGCTCAACGGCGGCCCGCAATTCAAATTCGACGAGGCGGTGTCGTTCCAGGTGATGTGCGAGACGCAAGACGAGATCGATTATTTCTGGAGCGAGCTGGCCACGGGCGGCCAGGAAGGCCAGTGCGGCTGGCTGAAGGATAAGTTCGGTCTGTCCTGGCAAGTCGTGCCGGCCGAATTGCCGCAGATGCTGACCGGCGCCGAGGGTGCAAGCCTCGACCGCATGATGAGTGCGATCATGAGCATGAAAAAGTTCGATCTGGAAACACTCAGGCGGGCGCGCGCCGGCCAGGCGTGAGATCGAACGATAGCGAAGCGGGGCACAGAGGGATAAATTGGCGCGATGAACGCGCCTGCCGCCACGCTGCCGCCGTTCCGGGCGCCCTTTGCCCCGCCTGACGAAGCGCTGGCGATCGTCCTTCTCAACGACGCGGCGCGCGACGGCGCGGCGGAGAGCCGTATCGATGCCCGCGCCAAAAAACTCGTCGAAGCCATCCGCGCCAAGGCCGGCGGCCTCGGCGGGCTCGGCGGCGTCGAGGAATTTCTGCACGCCTACTCGCTCTCGACCAAGGAGGGGCTGGCGCTCATGGTGCTGGCCGAGGCGCTATTGCGCGTGCCCGATGCCGCCACCGCCGACCTGCTGATCGAGGACAAGCTCGCGGCCGGCCGCTGGCTCGACGGCGACGTGAAATCGACCGCGCTGTTGGTCTCGGCCTCGGCCTGGACGCTCGGCATCGCCGCCCGCGTCATTCATCCCGGCGAGACGCCGGAGACCATCCTCGACAGCATCGTGCGGCGCCTGGGCTTGCCCGCCGTGCGCGCGGCGACGCGGCAGGCAATGCGGCTCCTTGGCTCGCATTTCGTGCTCGGCCAGACCATCGACGAGGCGCTGCACCGCGCCCGCGGCCACCGCGAATTCCGCTATTCGTTCGATATGCTGGGTGAGGGCGCCCGCACCGCGGCCGACGCCGACAAATATTTCGACGCCTATGCCGGGGCGATCACGGCGATCGGCGCGCACGCCGGCAACGCGCTGCTGCCGCAGCGGCCGGGTATTTCCGTCAAGCTCTCGGCCCTGCATCCGCGCTACGAAGCAATCTCGCGCGAGCGGGTGTTGAAAGAGCTCGTGCCGCGGCTGATCGAGCTCGCGCAGCTGGCGCGCGACCGCGATCTGCAGTTCACCGTCGATGCCGAGGAAGCCGACCGGCTCGAACTCTCGCTCGACATCATTGCCGCCGTGCTGGGCGACGCTTCGCTGCGCGACTGGGACGGTTTTGGCCTGGCGGTCCAGGCCTATCAGAAGCGCGCCTTGGACGTGATCGACTGGATCGAGGTGACCGCCACGGCATCGCGGCGCCGGCTCACCGTCCGCCTGGTCAAGGGCGCTTATTGGGACACCGAGATCAAGCGCGCCCAGGAGCGCGGGCTTGCCGATTATCCGGTGTTCACCCGCAAGGCGATGACCGATCTGTGCTACATGGCTTGTGTCAAAAAACTGCTCGCCGCGCGCGACCGCCTCTATCCGCAATTCGCCACCCACAACGCGCTGACGGTGGCGAGCGTCATCGAGGACGCCGGCGGCGTCGACGGTTTTGAATTCCAACGGCTCTACGGCATGGGCGAGGCGCTCTACGACGCCTTGCTCGCCGAACTGCCCGACGCCGCCTGCCGCGTCTACGCGCCGGTCGGCGGCCACCGCGATCTGCTCGCTTATCTGGTGCGGCGGCTCCTGGAGAACGGCGCCAACTCCTCGTTCGTGTCGGTCGCCGCCGATCCGAGTGTGCCGGTCGCCGACATTTTGCGCCGGCCGCAAAGCTGGATCGCCGGCGCGCAGGCGGCGCGCAGCGGCAGGATCCCGTTGCCGCGCGACATTTATCTCCCCGAGCGGCACGCCGCCGCGGGCGTCGAGTTCGGTGATTGCTCGAGCCTCGATGCCTTGCTCGATGAGGTTCGCGCCGGCATTCGCTCGTCGGAAAGCGCCGCGCCGCTGATCGACGGCATCGCGGTGCCGGGACGCGAGCGTCCGGTGTTTTCGCCGATCGATGGTCAGGCGATCGGTGCCGTGCGCGAGGCCGATGACGCCATCGTCAATGCGGCGATGGCAGCGGCCGCGGCAGGTTTCCCGGCCTGGGCGGCGACGCCGCTCGATGAGCGCGCCGCAATTCTCGAACGCGCCGCCGACCGGCTCGAGGTTAATCGCTGCCGGTTCATCGCGCTGTTGCAGAGCGAGGGCGGCAAGACGCTCGACGACGCGCTCGCCGAGCTGCGCGAGGCGATCGATTACTGCCGCTATTACGCGGCGCAGGCGCGCATGAGCCTAGCGCCCCAAGCCATGCCGGGGCCGACCGGCGAAAGCAACGAGTTGCGCTATCGCGGCCGCGGCGTGTTCGTCTGCATCAGCCCGTGGAATTTCCCGCTGGCGATTTTCCTCGGCCAGGTCTCCGCCGCGCTGGTCGCCGGCAACGCCGTAGTCGCCAAGCCGGCCGAGCAGACGCCGCTGATCGCAGCGCTTGCCATCGCGCTGCTGCACGACGCCGGCGTGCCGCCGGGTGCGCTGCATCTCGTTCCCGGCGACGGCGCCGTCGGCGCCAGCCTCGTGACCGATCCGCGCGTCGCCGGCGTCGCCTTCACCGGCTCGACCGAGACCGGCCGCGCCATCAACCGGGCGCTGGCCGAGAAAAGCGGCGCCCTCGTGCCGCTGATCGCCGAGACCGGCGGCATCAACGCCATGATCGTCGACGCCACGGCGCTGCCCGAGCAGGTGATCGACGACATCGTCACCTCCGCGTTCCGCTCCGCCGGCCAGCGCTGCTCGGCGCTGCGGCTGTTGTGCCTGCAGGACGACGTCGCCGAGCCCATGCTCGACATGCTGATCGGCGCCGCGCGCGAGCTGAAAATCGGCGATCCGCGCAAAATAGCGACCCATGTCGGCCCGGTGATCGACGCCGAGGCCAAGGAAAAACTCGACCGCTGGATCGCCGAGAAGGAGCGCGCCGGGGCGGTGCGCTTCCGCGCCGACCGCGACGTGGCGCTCCCCGCCGCCGGCACCTATGTCGGCCCGACGGTGATCGAGCTCGACCGCGCCCGCGACCTGAAGGAAGAAGTGTTCGGCCCGGTGCTGCACGTGGTGCGCTGGCGCGCCGACGCGCTCGATACGCTGCTCGACGACATCGCCGGCAACGGCACAGCCCTGACGCTCGGCATCCATTCGCGGATCGATTCCACCGCCGAGCGCATCGCCGTGCGCCTCGCCAACGGCAACGTCTATATCAACCGCAGCATGATCGGCGCCGTGGTCGGCACCCAGCCGTTCGGCGGCACCCACCTGTCGGGCACCGGGCCGAAGGCCGGCGGCCCGAACTACCTCCGCCGCTTCGCCGCCGAGCAGACCATCACGGTCAACACCGCCGCTGCCGGGGGCAATGCCAGCCTCCTGGCGCAGGGTGAATGACCCCTAGCCATGCCCCTAGCCCTGGGGTCTGTCGGGCAGAATTAACACAATAGCGACAAGATCGCGCTATTCTGATGGGCCATGACTGATTCGATTTCACGGCTCTATCAGGCCGCGCTGGCCTGCCGGCACGACGATCCGTCGACGTCGCGGACGGCGCGGCTGTTGCGCTCCGGCCGCAGCAAGATGGCGAAAAAGCTCGCCGAGGAAGCGGTCGAGGTCGTCATCGACGCCATGCATGGCGACCGCGACGCCGTCATCAAAGAGAGCGCCGACCTCATCTACAACCTCGTCATATTGTGGATCTCGGCCGGCATCCGCCCGGACGACGTCTGGAAGGAAATGGACCGCCGCGAGCGGCTCCTCGGCATCGCCGAGAAGGTGCCGAAAAAACTCATCGACGACACGTCGCGCCGCAAGGTCGTGATCCTCGAAGGCCGCCGCGCCCGCAAGCGGCGCTGATCGCCGTCTGCGTTCCAGCAAGCAATGATTGACCAGATCATTTCGGCGGTCGCGTCCTGGATCGTCGACGTCATCTCGGCCACCGGCTATTTCGGCGTCGTCATCCTCATGGCGATCGAGTCGGCGTGCATTCCGCTGCCGTCCGAAGTGATCATGCCGTTCGCCGGTTATCTGGTGTCGATCGGGCAATTCAGCCTGATCGGCGCCGCCACCGCCGGCGCGCTCGGCTGCAATGTCGGCTCGACCGTGGCCTATTACGTCGCCGCCTATGGCGGCCGGGCGGTACTGGAGCGCTGGGGCAGCTACATTCTGATCAGCCCGGCGGAGATCAAGCGCGCCGACGAGTTCTTCCTGCGCTACGGCTCGGCCACGGTGTTTTTCGGCCGGCTCTTGCCGGTGGTGCGCACGTTCATCGCCTTTCCGGCCGGCCTGGCGCGGATGCCGATGCTGAAATTTCAAGCGTACACGTTTCTCGGCTCCTGGCCGTGGTGTTTCGCGCTCGCCTATATCGGCTATGTGCTGGGCGCGCGCTGGAACTCGGACCCGACCTTCCGCAAGTTGTTCCACGACTTCGACGCCGTCATCGCCGCCGTGCTGGTGGCCGGCTTTGCCTGGTTTGTCTGGTCGCGCTGGCGCGAGCGCCGCCGCTCTTAGGCGGCTTTCCTGATCGCCGACCGGTTTTGGCGCGGGGCCTGCCTTGCGCGTATTTTGACCTTATTTCGGGGCGAAATTCGGCGCCATGACGGGGTCAGGCAAATCGCGGATATTTCGGGCGGCGGCCTTTGCGGTGCCGGTCGCGGTCGCGCTGTCGGCCGCAACGATCGGGGCGGCCGGCGCCGATGACGGCCAGGGACCGGCGGGCGCGGGCGCGGGCGCCGCGCAGCAAGCGCCGGGGACGCTTCCGGCGCAGCCGGCGCCGGTCAACAAGCCGGGCTTCCTGCACCAGCTCGAGGCCTGGTTCAACGACGGCTTTGCCGACTTCAACACCAAGATGAAGAACGCCAAAGACCAGATCGACAATTACAACAACCAGCAGGACAAGGCGGCCAAGGACGCGTCGGCTGCGACCGAGCAGGTTTTGAAGGACGCGGCGCAAGCGACCAAGGATGCCGCCACCGCGGTGGTGAAGCTGCCGGTGACGCGGGTGTTCGAGGTCCACGACCGCTGTGTGGTGGCCGGCAACGGCGCGCCCGATTGCCAGGCCACGGCGGCCGCCACCTGCCGGGCCAAGGGATTCGAGACCGGCCAGCCGCTCGATGTCTCGACCTCGCAGGAATGTCCGGCCCGCGTCATGCTGTCGGGCCGGCCGCCGGTCGAAGGCGAGTGCAAGGACGTCACCATGATCCTGCGCGCCGTGTGCCGGTGACGCGGCGGCGCGCGGCGCGGTTTCCACTTTTCCGGATCATGCTCTAAGTTCGGCGCCCTTAGAGCATGATCCCGAAAAGTGGATGCCGGTTTTCGGATAAGATCATGCTCCACGAAAATGCGCTCTAAGCGCAGGGAGCCGTCATGCTGTCCGAAGCCGATCGCAACAAGGCCGCCGATATCCTCATCGCCGCGGAGAAGGACCGCAAGCAAGCCGTTCAGCTGTCAAAAACCTGGCCCGGCATCACCATGGAGGACGCCTACGCGATCTCCACCACGGTCGCCAACCGCAAGATCGCCGCCGGCGCCAAACTGATCGGCCACAAGGTCGGGCTGACCTCGAAGGCGATGCAGCGCTCCTCGCAGATCGACGAGCCGGATTACGGCTATCTGCTCGACCACATGATGATCGCCGATGGCGCAAGCGTGAAGCATGAGAATTTCTGCCTGCCGCGCGTCGAGGTCGAGCTCGCCTTCGTCATGGGCAAGCCGCTCAAGGGCCCCGGCGTCGGTCTGACCGACGTGCTGCGCGCCACCGAATATGTCGTGCCGGCGCTCGAGATCGTCGATGCGCGGCTGCAGGACCCGCGCAAGATCTTCGACACCGTGTCGGACAACGGCGCCGCCGCCGGCATCGTGGTCGGCGGCCGGCCGGTCGGGCCGATGGACGTCGATCTGCGCTGGGTCGGCGGCATCATGTACCGCAATGCCGAGATCGAGGAGACCGGCGTCGCCGCCGGCGTGCTCGGCCATCCGGCGCTGGGCGTCGCCTGGCTCGCCAACAAGCTCGGCCAGCACGGCGTGGCGCTGGAGCCCGGCCATCTGGTGCTCGCCGGCTCGTTCACCCGCGTGGTCCATGCGCGCAAAGGCGATACGCTGCACGCCGACTTCGGCCAGCTCGGCGGCATCGCGCTGCAGTTTGTTTGATCTTTTCCCCTCCCCCTTGTGGGGAGGGGTAGGGGTGGGGGTCGAGAGGTTTTGCGCTGGCGATGATGTTCGCGCGCGACCTGACTTCCCCACCCCTGCCCCTCCCCACAAGGGGGAGGGGAAAAAACCAAGGGCCGCATCGTGTTGCTGCGTTGCTATAGGCTCTGCGTCGTGGCCGCCGCGGCTATCGTGCTGTCGGCGGGCGTGCTTCATGCGGCGCTGCCGACCGATACCGATACGTCGGGCCGGACCTCGTTCGCGGGCCAGCTCCTCATTGCGGCGCCGGCCTTGCAGGGCTCGCCGTTCGAGCGCACCGTCATCCTGATGGCGCAACATAGTCGCGACGGCGCGTTGGGTGTCGTCATCAATCGCCCGCTCGGCGAGCGGCCGCTGGCGAGCCTGCTGCAAGCCTTCGGCGTCGACGCCACCGGCGTGACGGACAACGTGCGGGTCTTCCTCGGCGGGCCGGTCAGTCCGGAGATCGGCTTTGTCGTCCACAGCGCCGAATATCGCCTCGCCAACACCATCGATATCGACGGCAAGGTCGCGCTCACCGCGGCGCCCGACGTGCTGCGCGACATCGCTCACCGTAAGGGACCGGGCAAAAGCCTGGTGGCCTTCGGCTATGCCGGCTGGGGACCGTCGCAGCTCGACGGCGAGATCGCGCGCGGCGATTGGTTTAACGTCGTGGAGGATCCGGCGCTGGTGTTCGACGACGATCGCGCCAACGTCTGGACCGACGCCATGGCGCGCCGCAAGGAGCACTGATGCCCGACTTCCACGGCGTATTTCCTTATCTGGTCTCGCCGGTCGATGCCGACGGCCGCGTCCGCGCCGCCGTGCTCGGCCGGCTGATCGACGATCTCATCTCAGCCGGCGTGCATGGCGTGACGCCGCTCGGCTCGACCGGCGAATTCGCCTATCTCGACAACGAGCAGCGCGCCGCCGTCGTGCGCGCTTCGATCGAGGCCGCGGCCGGCCGCGTGCCGGTGGTCGCCGGCGTCGCGGCGACGGCGACGGCGGACGCGGTGGCGCAGGCGAAGCACTACGCCAAGCTCGGCGCCGACGGCATCCTCGCCATCCTGGAATCCTATTTCCCGCTCAAGGATGCGCAGGTCGAAGATTATTTCCGCGCCATCGCCGACGCCGTCGACGTGCCGGTCGTGCTCTATACCAATCCGCAATTCCAGCGCACCGATCTGTCGCTCGACGTGATCGCGCGGCTCGCGACCCATCCGCGCATCCGCTACATCAAGGATGCTTCCACCAATACCGGGCGCCTGCTGTCGATCGGCAATCGCTGCGAAGGACTCAAGGTGTTTTCGGCGTCGGCGCATATTCCGGCCTGCGTCATGCTGATCGGCGGCGTCGGCTGGATGGCGGGCCCGGCCTGCATCGTGCCGCGGCAAAGCGTGCGGCTTTACGATTTATGCCGCGCCGGCCGCTGGGCCGAGGCGATGGCTCTGCAGCGCGGGCTGTGGCGCATCAACGAAGTGTTCGCGCGCTTCAATCTCGCCGCCTGCATCAAGGCGGCGCTGCAGCTGCAGGGCTACGACGTCGGCGATCCGGTGCCGCCGCAGCCCGCGCTCGGCGCCGAGGAGCGCCGCGTGGTCGCCGCGGCGCTGGAAAAAATCGCGGAATTGACGCCGGCCTGACGTGCGGTTCGAGGTCGGAAGCAATTGTTAATTTACCCCAACCGATTCTTAACGCATCCTTGCTAACGATGCCGTTTCCCAAAGTTCCGCCAGTCGCGGCGCAGAGGTCGTTGTGGCATCGATCGGTTCCGAGCAAGCGCCGCGTTCGCATTGGCTGACCTCTCGGCGAGCGGAGTTCAACGGCGCCATCGCCCGCGGCCGCGCGCTGTTCGCCGGCGCCGGCGATTCTTCGCTGATGCGGCGTCTCGCCGGCGCCGCCTTCATCATCCGCATCGTCTCGGCGTTCCTGGCCTTCGTGTCGCAGATCGTGCTGGCGCGTTGGCTCGGCGGCTACGAATTCGGCATTTACGTCTATGCCTGGACCTGGCTGCTCTTGATCGGCGGCGTCGCCGACCTCGGCCTCGGCTCGGCGGCGCAGCGCTTCATCCCCGAATATACCGAGCACAAGCAGCTCGCGTTGCTGCGCGGCTTTCTCGCCGGCGGCCGCGGGCTCGCGCTTGTCATCGGGGCGGCGATCGCGGCCGTCGCGGTCGGCTTCGTCACGCTGGCGCCCGTCGTCGGCACAATGACCGCGCTGCCGCTCGGTCTCGCCTGCGCCACCGTGCCCGCTTTCGCCGTCGCCACGGTGCAGAGCGGGATTTCGCGGTCGTACAATTGGATCAATCTGGCGCTGGTGCCGACCTATGTGCTGCGTCAGATCGTGCTGATCGCGCTGATGGCTCTGGCTTACGCCGCCGGCCTGCCAATGGACGCGGTGACGACGATGCTGGCCTGCCTGGTCACGGTGTGGGCATGCACACTGGGACAGACATTGTTCCTCAACCGGCGGCTGACCACGGTGATCGAACCGGGCCCGAAAGCCTATGCGCCGCGCGCCTGGCTCACCACTTCGACGCCGATCTCGCTGGTCGAAGGCTTCTATGTCCTGCTCACCTATTCCGACGTCATCATCCTCACCCAGTTCCGTCCACCCCAGGAGGTCGCGATCTATTACGCCGCGGCCAAGATCATGGCGCTGGTCGCCTTCATCTATTTCGCCGTGGCGCAGACCGTGGCGCACAAATTTTCCGAGTACCACGTCACCGGCAACCGCAAGCGGCTCGCCGATTTCCTGGCGCAGACCATCCGCATGACGTTCTGGCCGTCGCTCGCCTTGATTGCGGTGCTGCTCATCCTCGGCGAGCCGCTGTTGCGCATGTTCGGCAAGGATTTCGTCGCCGGCTATCCTTTGATGTTCGTCATCGCCGTCGGCTTGTTGGCGCGTGCCGCCGTGGGCCCGGCCGAGCGGCTCCTCAACATGCTCGGCGAACGGCGCAGCTGCGCCCATGCCTATGCCGGCGCGTTTTTGCTCAATGTCGCACTGTGCTTCGTGCTGATCCCGCGCTTCGGCGCCATGGGCGCGGCGATCGCCAGCGCCGCTGCGTTGGTCTGCGAATCGGCATGGCTGTTCCTGATCGCGAAATTTCGCCTGGGCATTCATTGCCTGATTTTCGGCCGGCTCGAAGGTCGCTGAGGCGCGATCATGGCGGCCAAGACCTCGACAGTCTCGGCGATCGCCAGCGCGCGGCGTGCCGCGGTCGCCGACCGCTACGCCGCCAATTCGCTCGCGGTCGAGTGGCGGACGCTGGCCGAGCTCGAGCCGATCGCCGGCGAATGGCGCGAGCTCGCGGCGCGCGCGCTCGAGCCCAACATTTTCTACGAGCCGGCCTTTGCGCAGCCCGCGGCAAAAATCTTCGGCCGCGATGCCGGCGCGCTTCTGGTGTGGTCGGGCACCAGCCCGCGCCGGCTGCTTGGTTTGTTCCCGGCGCGCATCGAGTCGCGGCGTTACGGGCTCAGGCTGCCGGTGCTGGTCGGCTGGACCCATCCTTACGCGCCGCTCGGCACGCCGCTGGTCGAGCGCGAAGCGGCGGAGCCGGTCATCGCCGCCGCGCTTGGCCATCTCGCCGACGATCCGGAACTGCCGGGATTGCTGCTGCTGCCGTTTCTGCCCGTGGACGGGCCGTTCGCGGCGGCGCTCGACGCCATCGCAAGGCGCGCGCAGATGCCGATGGAGGATTTCAACCGCCACCAGCGGGCGCAGCTCGTCCCGGACGTCGACCGGCTGTTCTATGTCGAGCGCACGCTCGGCCAGCACCGGCACAAGGAGCTGCGGCGCTACGTGCGCCGCCTCGGCGACGCCGGCGCGCTGTTGTTCACCACCGCGACCGAGCCGGACCCCGTTGCCGCGGCGATCGAGGATTTCTTCGCGCTCGAAGCGCGCGGCTGGAAGGGCAAGGCCGGCACCGCCGCCGCCTTGCACGCCGACATCCGAGGCTTCATCGCCGCGGCGGTCAATGGCTTGGCGGCGGAAGGCAAGGTCGCCGTCAACCGCATTTTCATCGACGGTCGCGCCATCGCGCTCACCATCACGTTGCGCGGCGCCGACACCGCCTGGTTCTGGAAGATCGTCTATGACGAGACATACGCCCAGCATTCGCCGGGCGTCGTGCTCACCTTCGCGGTGACCGAGGACCTGGTCGAGGACACCACGCTCATTCGCACCGATTCCTGCGCCACCGCCAATCACCCGATGATCGACCACATCTGGCGCGAGCGCCTGACCTTGTGCGACCGCTTGATCGCGGTGCGGCCTTTGGCGCCGTTCGCGGCCGTCCGGCGCCTCGAAATGCTGCGCATCGCCGCCATCGCCGCCGCCAAAGCGGTCCGCAGCCAGATGCACCGCTGACGGCGGTTATTCGCGCAGGCCCTTCCCTAAGCGCGCGTTTTCCTTCAATGAGACCGGCGCCGCCGCGAAGCTGGCGGCCGCCGACGGGACACCAATGCATGACTAAACCGATCACGATCCGCATGGCCGGCTACGGACCGCCGACGACCGGCTTTTCGCGCGCACTCAAATTCATCGGCGATGCATTGGCGGCCGAGTTCGGCGACCGGATCGACGTCAAGTATGTCTGGAACATCATGGACTTCGGCTATCGCGCCGAGGATATCCTGTGGCTGGTCGAGGACGGCGTGCTCACGCTCGGCTACCAGTCGTCGAGCTATCTGACCGACCGCGTGCCCGAGCTCGGCTTCGTCGATCTGCCGTTTCTGTTCGAGACGCGCGACCAGGCGCGCGCCGCGATGGACGGCGCGCTCGGCCGCTGTCTCGGCGACGCCATCGAAGCGCGCGTCAATTACCGCATCCTCGGCTGGTTCGAGAACGGCTTTCGCCAGATCTCGAACCGGCTGCGCCCGGTGCACACGCCGGCCGACCTTGTAGGCATGCGCATCCGCGTGCTGCCGAGCGAGGTCCAGGCGCGCACCTTCGAGCTGCTCGGCTGCGTGCCGTTGCGCATGGATCTGACCGAGGCGATCGATCGCATCAAGGCCGGCACCATCGACGCCCAGGAGAACCCGTTCGCCAACACCGTGACCTACGGCGTGCACAAGTTTCACCGCTTCCACACCGTGACCAACCACTTCTACATTTCGCGGCCGATTTTTCTGCACCGCCCGGCCTTCGACGGCTGGCCGCAGGATTTGCAGCGCGCCATGCGCGCCGCCATCGATCGCGCCGTCGCCTTCCAGCGCGAGTCGGCCATCGAGGAAGACCGCGCGGCGCGCGCCGCGATCCTCGCCGAGGCTTGCGAGATCACCGAACTGACCGCCGAGCAACACGCCCAGTTCCGCGCCGCGGTGGCGCCGCTGACCGCGCAGGCGCGCGGCACATACGGGCAAAGGATCTTCGACATGGTCGCAAACCCATGACCCGTTTCCCGGATGCGGTGCAGCGCGCAGCGGTGCACCGCTGATCCGGGATCGCTCTGGGCTCGGCGTCTGTAACGATCCCGGGTCTGCAGCGTACCGCTTCGCGCTGCGCTGCGCCCGGGAAACAACTGTTAGCCGCGTTTCTCGTCGGGCTTGGCGAGGATCAGCGACCAGAACACCTTGTATTTCGACTTCGGCGCATAGACCGCGGCGATGCCCATCTTGGTGACATTGCCGTTGAGCATGTTGGCGCGGTGCGGCGGCGAATCGCGCCAGCCGGAAAACGCCTCCGCCATGGTGTGGTAGCCGGCGGAAATGTTCTCCACCGCCACCGCGGCGTCGAAGCCGGATTTGCGGATGCGCTCCTGGAACGGCCGGCCGGCGTCGTGGTCGAGCTTGTCGCGCGCCGCCATGACGCGCGCCTGCTCGGCGGCGAGCCGCATCAGCTCGGGATCGATGGCGACGGCTTTAAGCCCGTTATTGCTGCGATACCCCGAAATCATCGACTGCGCCGCATTGGCGTCGAGCGCGGCGTCGGTGGTGGCGAGGTCGACATAAAAGCTCGGCTGCCCCGAGGGCGGGCCGTTGTCGGCGCAGCCGCCGAGCACCGCAATGCTCAACAGGGCACCGCCAAGCAGCACCGTCGTCGTTGGCCGCAGCATCCGAGAAGTCCCCCGCATCCCCCGCGACATTGCCGGTAAAAAAGTGTCGGAACAATGAAAAAGTCCGCGGCCCGCAGGCCCTGGTATCTCCGTCCACGCTTAAATACGATCCCCGCGCAGTCGGCGCGATCGGGGAGGATGCATGAACAGCGATCGAACGCTCAGTGATCCGGTCTACCCCGTCGTCGTCGACAAGGACGTCGACGTCACCATGCGCGACGGCGCGCGGCTGAAGGCCGACGTGTTCCGGCCGCTCGACGACGGCAAGTTTCCCGCCATCCTCAATCTCGGGCCGTACCAGAAGGACAAGCTCTGGATCGTGCCGGACAATCTGGCCGAGGCGCCGAACGAATGGATGACCTGGGAGACCGTCAATCCGCAATGGTGGGTGCCGCGCGGCTATGCCGCCGTGCGGGTCGATGGCCGCGGCACCGGCAAATCGCCCGGGCAGTACGATCCGTGGTCGCTCGCCGAGGCGGTCGACCTCTATGACGCCATCGAATGGGCGGCGGCGCAGCCGTGGTGCAATGGCGCCGTCGGGCTTCTCGGCATTTCCTATTTCGCCATCAACCAATGGTTCGCCGCCAATCTGCAGCCGCCGTCATTGAAGGCGATCATTCCCTGGGAGGGTTTTGCCGACATCTATCGCGACGCGCTCTACCACGGCGGGCTGTTGAGCCTGTTCATGACCAACTGGTACACCGCGCACTTTTTGCATCACAAGCTCGGCCGCGCCTCGCAAAACCTGCCCGACGCCTGGCAGATCAACACGCTGTATTTCTGGCTGCACAACAATCTCGACAGCGGTGCGTTTCGCGGCGCGCAGGCGCAGTGGGAGAAAATCAACATGCCGATGTTCAGCGTCGGCAACTGGTCCGGCATGGGCCTGCATCTGCGCGGCAATACCGAGGCGTACATGCACGCGGCAACGCCGCACAAGAAATTGCGCATGCATCTCGGCTCGCACGTGCATCCGTTCTACACCGAGGATGGGCGGCGCGATCAGATCCGCTTCTTCGATCATTGGCTCAAAGGCATCGACAACGGCGTGATGGACGAGCCGCCCGTGAAGCTTGCCATCCGCAAAGGTACCGACGCGTTCGACTGGCGTTACGAGAACGAATGGCCGCTCGCCCGCACGCGCTGGACCAAGCTCTATCTCGATCTGTCGCAGCCGGCCGCCGAGAAATCGGAAATTTCCGGGGCGCTGGAGGTGAAGAACCCGCCGGCGCTCGGCTCGCGGACTTATGCCGCGTCAAGCCTCGGCTCGATGGGCTCGACCTCGGCCGCGGCCTCGCAAGTGATGGGCGGCGGCATCAGGCCGGGCATGGGCGTTTCGCTGGAGACGGCAAAGCTCTCGGTCGACACCGAGATCACCGGGCCGATCGCCGCGGTGCTTTGGGTGTCGAGCTCGAGCGAGGACATGGATCTGTTCCTCACGCTGCGCAATATCGATCCCGACGGCAAGGACGTCATGGAGACCGGCCAGCAAGGCTTGCCGGTGCCGGTGGCCAAGGGGTGGCTGCGCGTGTCGCACCGCGAGCTCGATCCGGAAAAGTCGCTGCCGTACCGGCCGTATCACCGCCATCAGCGGCGGCTTTATCTGAAAGACGGCGAAATCGTGAAGGTCGAGGTCGAGATCTGGCCGACCTCGATGGTATTCAAGAAAGGCCACCGCATCCGCCTCGACGTGCAGCCGCGCGACGGCCTGGGCAGTAGCCACTACATGCACTACCACGCCGACTACAATTCCGGCGCCACCAACACGGTTTACGCCGGCGGCGACATGGCGTCGTATCTGTTGCTGCCGGTCATTCCGGCTGCGGCCTGAGCGCACGCGGTGTGTTGGAGTAATTGACAACACTACGAGGTGTTGTTATATTCTCCAACATGGCCGAGCTGTTATTCGACCAGCGGCACACGTTGGATTCTCGGACATTCGCGGAAATGGTCGTTTGGCGGTTGCCCCGGCCGGTGGGAGGTTCGATTCACTCTTTCAAGTATCGGCTGGCGCTCGTTATCGATGATGTCTGCGTCTTGCGTTACGACAACGAAGCGGGCAAGGGCGATCATCGGCACTTGCAAGACAAAGAAGTGCCGTACAGCTTTGTCGACTTGGATACGCTCATGACTGACTTTTGGCATGATGTCGAAAATTGGAAGCGATAATGAAAACCGTAACCCTGCAAGTGGCAACGCTCGACGAAGTCAAGCAACGTTTGCGGAACGCCTTCAGGGGCAAGAAGCAAGGGTCATACATCAGCTTTGCGACACCGGAGCTCTTGTTTCGCCTTCTGACGGCGAAGCGATGGGAGCTCATTCGTGCTCTTACCGGCGCAGGGCCGGTGACGATTCGCGAGGCAGCGCGTCGCGTGGGCCGTGATGTGAAGGCCGTGCATGGCGACGTTCATGCGTTGCTAAAGGCCGGAGTTCTGCGGAGGACCGCCGACGGTCTCATCGTCTTTCCGTACGATGCCATCCATGTGGACGTCGTGCTGCGCGCTGCCTGATCCGCGTCACTGCCGGATATTCGCGGCCGTGGCGAGCGCGGTCGCTTTCTTCACCTCGGCGTCGATGTAGCGCGCGAACTCGTCCGGCGTGCCGCCGATCGGCTCGACGCCGATCTTGCGCAACGGCTCGGCGACGTCGCTTGATTTGAGCGCGGTGTCGGCGATCTTGGCGAGCTTGTCGATGATCGGCTTCGGCGTTCCCGCCGGCGCCACCAGGCCGAACCACACGCCGATATCGAATCCGGCAAGTCCCGCTTCCGCCATGGTCGGCACGTTGGGCGCGATGCTGGCGCGTTGCGCCGTGGTCACCGCGATGGCCTTGAGCTTGCCGGCCTCGACCGACGGCATGGCCGCGGAGACCGGCGCCATCCACATTTGAATGCGGCCCGACACCACGTCGGTCAACGCCTGGGCGCTGCCCGGATAGGGCACCTGCACGAGCTTGATGCCCGCCGTCATGTTCATCAGTTCGCCGGCGAAATGGGTCGTGGTGCCGATGCCCGAGGAGCCGTAGAAGATCTGCCCGGGCCGCGCCTTGGCCAGCGCGATGAGGTCCTTGAGATTGTCGACGCCGAGCGAAGGATGCACGACCAGGATGTTCGGCACCGAGGCGACGTGGATGATCGGCGCAAAATCCTTCTCGACATCGTAGTCGGGCTTGATGGTCATGCCGGCATAATTGGTTTGCGCGACGCTGATGACGAACAGCGTGTAACCGTCGTTCGGCGCGCGCGCGACATACTCCGCCGCGACATTGCTGCCGGCGCCCGGCTTGTTCTCGATCACGAACTGCTGGCCGAGGGCGTCGGAGAATTTTTGCCCGATGAGGCGCGCCGGGACGTCGGCGCTGGCGCCGGGGCCGAAGCCGATTATCATGCGGACCGGGTGGCTCGGATAATCGTCGGCCCGAACCGGGCCGGCAAAACCGGCGGCTGTGGCGAACAGGACTATTCCGGCAAGCAACGGCACGCTTCGCATTTGATTTCCCCCATTTCGTCGCCCGAGCAGGGGGTGACCGGCCCCGCGCTCAGCTTTTGTTAAGGAATCCTGCACCAGTCCTTAACCCCAAAACAACGGGTTCGCGCCTACCGTCGCTCGCTTAGAGCCTGGCACAGCGAATGGTTGTCGCTCAAACCCTTTCCAAGGCAAGCCGCAATTGGCCACTCGTGGTTTGGGCGGGTGCGATCGGCTTTGGCGCCGGCTTCGTCGCCTTCCTTATCTACGGATCCGGCTGGATCGTCGGGTTGCTGGCGGATCATTCGTCCGCTGTCGCCGGCACCGTCATGGCGCTGCCGTTCGCGCTCGGCGGAGCCGCCATCGCCGGCCTGTTCGTGACCGGCCGGCGGCGCGCGCAAAGCCGGCTGCTGCGCGCGGCGCTCAACAACATGACGCAAGGGCTGTGCATGTTCGACAGCGCGGCGCGGCTGATTTTGTGCAACGACCGCTATCTCGAAATGTACGGGCTGCAGCCCGAGCTGAGCCGCCCCGGCACGCCGCTGCGCGAGCTGCTGCGCTGCCGCGCCGCCGCCGGCACGTTCACCGGCGATCCGGACGCCTACGTCGCCGATTGCCTGCGCCAGGTGGCGGACGGACGCACCGAAACCAAGACCATTCACATCACCGGCCGCGTCATCATGCTGGTCAGCCGGCCGATGCCGGGCGGCGGCTGGGTGGCGACCCATAGCGACGTCACCGAGCAATTGTCGGCGGAGACCGAGCGCGATCTCTTGCGGCAGCGCGAAGACCGCCGCAAGGTCGTCGATGCGGCGATCGTTTCGTTCCGTGCCCGGGTCGAGAGCGTGCTGAAAACCGTGGGCCAAAGCTCGGCGGCGATGAAGGCGGCGGCGAAGACGCTGTTGAGCACGTCCGATCATACGCTCAAGCGCACCGAGAGCGCGGTGCACGGCTCCAACGAGGCGTCGGTCAATGTCGAGACCGCGGCTGCCGCCGCCACCGAACTGTCGGTGTCGATCAAGGAGATCAGCCGGCAGCTGATGCAGGCCAACGACGTGGTGCGCTCCGCCGTAGCGGACGCCGGCGCCACCAATGACGACATCGCCGCGCTGGCGCGGGTGGCGCAAAAAATCGGCGACGTGGTCAAGCTCATTCAGGACATCGCCGGCCAGACCAATTTGCTGGCGCTCAACGCCACCATCGAGGCGGCGCGCGCCGGCGACGCCGGGCGCGGTTTTGCGGTGGTCGCCTCGGAAGTCAAATCGCTCGCGGTGCAGACCGCCAAGGCGACCGAGGAGATCACCCGCGAGATCCTCTCGGTGCAGAGCTCGACGACGAGCGCCGTGGCGGCGATCCGCGACATCACCCAGCGCATGCACGACATCAATCAATATACGTCGGCGGTCGCCGGCTCGGTCGAGCAGCAGGAAGCGGCGACCGGCGAGATTTCGCACAACGTCGCCAGCGCCGCGGCCGGCGCCAAGGCGATCGGAGCGGCGCTCGACGAGGTCGCCGGCGGCGTCACCCAGACGCGAGGCTCGGCGGAAATGATGCTCGCGGCCACCGAAGAGGTCGAAACCGCGACCGCCAAGCTGCGCAGCGAATTCGAGGAATTTCTGGGCACCGTGGCGGCGTAAGGGCAGCAGATCAGGGCCGGCGCTCTGCAGGCGGCGCACCGGAACCTTCCGGTTCCCGAGTCACCGCACCGCACCGTACCGCACCGCACCGCAACGCAACGCAACGCAACGCAACGCAACGCAACGCAACGAGCTTAGCTGCGCGAGCCGCCTTTGCCGAGAAGGAACGAAGCGCCCTTTGCGCCGATCAGCATCGACACGCCTGCGGTGTTGCCGGTAACCGGCGTCGGCGCGACCGAAGCATCGATCACCCGCAATCCGGGCACGCCGTGGACGGAAAGCGTGGTCGGATCGACGACCGAAGTCTTGACATCGGTGCCCATCGCGCACGACCCGACATAGTGTTGAACGGTCAGACCGGTCAGGCGAATCCACGCTTCAGCGATTTCGATCGGGAACAGCGGAAATTTGGGATTGACGGGCATGAGGGGGAGGGGCTTCCAGCCGCCAGCGGCCGCGAGTTCAGTATCGGACGCTATTCGGTAAACAAGGCCGAGAGCCGCGAGGACCCGGTTCCAATCTTCTGGATCACTGAGCCAGCCGGGATCGACGACCGGCTTGGCAGTGGGATCAGCCGTTGCAAGGGTAACTGTGCCGCGGCTCTTGAGATGCAGGGAAGACGACCCGATCAGCACATAACTCAGCGGTGGCATGGGCGGCTTGGGTTCAGGTGCGCCTGGCAGAGAACTCGTGCTGATCTGAATTTCAATATTGACTTCGCCATAGCCGGGCACCGGCCGCGGTGCTTCGCCGCTCGCCGTGGCAAAGGCGCCGACGCCGATGTAGCCGTAGCGCTGGGCGTCCATCGGAATGCGGTTGGGCCCAACGATGACGCCGACGCCGAGATCGTCATAGAAACTCTGGCCGACGGCTGGAAGATCGCATTGCGTCGCGATGCCGAGTTTTTCCAGTGCTTGCGCGTTGCCAACTCCGGAACGCAGCAAGATCGCCGGACTGGCGATCGCGCCGGCGGAAAGCACGACTTCGCCGGCCGGCTGAACCGTGACGATCTCGCCTTTCGCGTTGGCATATTCCACGATAGGAACACCGCGGCCCAGGATCAACCGGCGGACAAAACAGCCGGGCTGGACGGTCAGCGTCGGTAGCGATCGCGCGGCGATGTATTTCTGATAACTGGTCGTGCGGCGCGGACCTTCCGCGTCGACGGTAAACTGGAACGGCACGCAGCCATACTCGGTCGGTCCATCATTGTAGCCGGGATTGAACGGCAAACCGAGACGGCCGAAGGCGGCGATCAGCGCGTCACCGAACGCGCTGGCCGGCGGTGGCGATATTCCGACGGTGGTCTCGATCTGCTGGAAAAGCGGAACGAGCTCTTGGTAGGACCAGCCAACGCAGCCGAGCTCGTTTGCCCAATGATCGTATGTCGACCGCCCTCCCCGGACATACACCATCGCATTATGTATTTGGCACCCGCCGAGTCCCTTGCTCTGCAGCAATTGAATAACGCGGTTGTCGAGATTGGCTTGCTTGGTCGACTCGAATCCGATCTCAAACGCGCGATCCTTGAGAACCTTGTTCCACCGGGTAGGATCCCAGACGTCGTTATTGTCCGGGCTGACCTCGAGACCGGCTTCGAGCAGCAGCACTCTGTATCCCGCCGCAGCTGCTTCGCCAGCCACGATCGATCCGGCGGCACCCGCGCCGATCACGACATAATCATATTCGGATTGATTGGCTGACATTGCACGCTTCCCTCGGTCGTTTCTTGACCTACGCGGCGTCCGGACGGCGATCGTACGGCTCAGCCGCAGGCTACAATATCAAAAAACGGGAATTTTGCGAGACATGAAATCTAAAATTGAGACATCCCCTTGCATGGGAATGACAAAAAGATTTGTTTTAAGCCAAACGGGAAAGCGCATGGGCAAAATCCGCCTCGGCAACAATCTCGCCGTGGCCGTCAGCGATGCCGGCGACGGCCCGCCGGTGGTGCTGCTGCACGGTCTCGCCTGCGGCAGGCGCATGTGGTTCCACCAGATCAGGGCCCTGCGCAGCCGCTTTCGAGTCATCGCCTACGACCAGCGCGGCCACGGCCAAACCGACGCGCCGGCCGTCGCCACCGATTATTCCGCCGCGCATCTGGCGCGCGATCTCGTCGGCGTGCTCGACGCGCTCAAGATCGAGCGCGCGGCCATCGTCGGCTTCTCGCTGGGCGGCGGTCCGGCTCTGGCGCTGGCCGCCAGCAAGCCGGAGCGCGTATCACGTCTGGTGCTCGCCGACGTCGGCGCCGGCGCCGACGATCCGGTGAAGATCGAGGCCATGGCGCGGCGCTGGGGCGCGCTGATCGCCCAAGGCGAGACCGACGAACTGGTCTGCGAGATGCTGCGCAGCGAGCTGTTCAAGGTCTATGCCCGGCGCAGCCCCCGCCGCCGCGAGCACATGGCCGCTCTGATCCGCGCCACGCCGATCGATGGCCTGCGCTTCACGCTGTCCGAGGTTTTGGCGAAGCGGAAATCATTGTTCCGGCTGACCGGCGTGCTCAAATCGGTGCGCGTGCCGACGCTGATCATGGTCGGCGAGCTTGATTACGTCTGCAGCAAGGCGTCGCGCTTGCTGGCGCGGGCCATTCCCGGCGCCACGCTGAAGATCATCGAAAATTCCGGACACATGTCGCCAATCGAGCAACCCGCGGCGTTTACCGCGGCGCTGATGGAGTTCTTAGGGCCGACATAAACTGACGTCGTCCCCGTGCAAGCGGGGAGCCATAGCCCCAGTATTAGATGCCAGCGCAGCGTCTATGGGTTCCCCGCTTTCGCGGGGATGAGTCATTTCTAACATGCTGATTTATCGCAAGTAACTCGCCCTCCAAATGGCTGTGTGGAGTTGTGTAGGCGGTCGAAGTGTTTATGGCCCACAAAATTCGGGCACTTGATGGTAACGGGCGGCGAATGCTTAAGCTCGACTGGAATTAATGTACTTTTTGAAGCGAAATCCTCGCCAGCTTATATTAGTGGTTGCATCCGTTTTAGCCAGGTGATAAATGGAGTGATGGCAACTTCACCGTGCATCCCTCGGGGGCGCGCATGGCTGAAACTTCTCATGACACGTGGCAGCGACGGCTGTGGCGACTCTATCCTATCTGCCTTAGTCTCCTACTTCTTGGTCTCGTTGTATCGTATGGAGGCCAACTGCTAGCGGGACCGGATATCACGAAAGATACATTTTTCATTCAATCTGTTTCGAAAATGATGACGCAACTTGGTGGCGTCATCGGTATAGGAGCTGTTCTGGCAGTTGTTTCTGATGGGCTCTTTCAACATCGTGTTTTCCAGCAATTCGCCGATGAGGTCTCACGGAAAGTTGGCGACTTGGTATTCAAAGACCTCAAAGGCGTGAGGGCACTTGGCGTCGAGCGTGTCACCCGTAGAATAAAGTTCAACGAGCTATTCGGCGGTCTAAAATCCGGAGATCGAGTATACATTCTGATTACATATCTCAGCGCGTTCGACGAATGCCTTACGTCTGCGGAAGCCGCTGCGATGAAAGATGTAGACCTGTTTTTCTTAATAATGAGTCCAGAATCAACATTGCTAGGAATGCGGGCAAAAGAAATCGATTACCCTGTTAAAACGTTTTCAAACGGCATCGAGGCGTTTGTGGACAAAGTTGACAAGATGAAAAAGAAGCTTAGCGAAAGCGGTCGCGACACTAAAGTACATCTGGCGCTCTATAAAGATTTGATCGGTAGTCCGATTTTTTTGGTCAAAAGCGGTGACAACCCGCAAGTTGCGTACAGCAGCTTTTATTTCAATCCGCCATTCGATAGCGGAGTTATTGCATTTTTCGAATGGAATAACAGAGGAGACGACAGCTTCATCCATACGATTGATCGCTACGTTCTTGACAAGTGGAACCGAAATGCTGAAGTGAATGAGGTCGCTACCAAGCCGCTGGCATAAAGAAGTCAACGAACAGAACGGCCTCGGTCAAGATTTTCAGTTTTGCACGCTTTTGATAAAGTAAGATCGGCGCGTGGCGAAAGCGAAGTGCAGCCATTTGCCAGCCCCGCGAACCGGATAAAAGGGCAGCCGCAGGACAGTCACTCGAAGACGCGGGAATGACGGTGAATTATCGCCCCGCCGCGTAACCCTGCATGCCGCGCGCATTGGCGGCGGCGCGGCGGCGGCGGCCGACGCGGGACGCCGCCGTGAGGCGGCCTTCCGACCAGTCGGGACCGACCTCGACCTTGTGGCCGCGCCGCTTGAGCTCGTCGACGGTCTTTTGCGGCACGCGGCCTTCGACCACCAAGAGGCCGGGATGCGCGGTGCGCGGCCAGAACGAGCTCGGGAAATGCTCGGAATGCCAGGCCGGCGCGTCGATCGATTCCTGCATATTCATGCCGGCGTGGACATGACGCAAAAAGAATTGCGTGATCCATTGATCCTGGCCGTCGCCGCCGGGCGAGCCCCAGGCGAGGTGCGGCTCGCCGTCGCGCAGCGCCATGGTGGGTGACAGCGTGGTGCGCGGCCGCCGGCCGGGGCCGAGCGCGGCCGGATGATCCTCCTCGAGGTAGAACATCTGCGCGCGGCTGCCGAGGCAAAAGCCGAGTTCCGGAATCACCGGCGAAGACTGCAGCCAGCCGCCCGACGGTGTCGACGAGATCATGTTGCCGGCCTTGTCGACGATATCGAAATGCACGGTGTCGCCACGGGTATTGCCCATGCGGCCGACGGTCGGTTCGCCGGCACCAAGCCGGCCCACGGTCGGCTCGCCGGCGCCGGCCGCGTGCGGCACCGCATCGCGGCGCAGTTTTACCACCGCGCCGAAACCTTCGATCGAGCCGGGGCGCTGTTCGAGCGAGGCCTTGTCGGTGACGAGCTTGCGGCGCTCGGCGTTGTAGGCATCCGACAGCAGCGTCGCCATCGGCACGTCGACGAAATCGGGATCGCCGTAGAACGCCTCGCGATCGGCATAAGCGAGCTTCGAGCATTCGACGATGAGATGGATGAAGTCCGCACCCGTCGGATCGAGGCCGTCGAGATCAAAACCTTTGAGCAGAGCGAGCTGCTGCAGCGTTACCGGCCCTTGGCCCCACGGCCCGGTCTTGCACACCGTATAGCCGCGATAATCGTAGGTGAGCGGCGCCTCGATGTGCGGCGTCCAGCGCGCCATGTCGTCGGCGGTCAGCACGCCGCGATGCTTGCGGCCGCTGGTGTCCATGATCTCTTGCGTGCGGCAGAAGCGGTCGATCGCTTCGGCGACAAACCCTTGCGACCAGGTTTTCCGCGCGCGCTCGATTTGCGCGACGCGATCGCCGCCGGCGCTTTCGGCTTCCTTGACGATGCGCGCATAGGTGGCGGCGAGCGCCGTGTTGGTGAACAGCGAGCCGGTCGCCGGCACCTTGTTGTCCGGCAGATACACCGCGGCCGAGGTCGGCCAATATTGGCGGAACAGGTCGGCGACGGTCGAGATCGTCGAATTGGTGCGCTCGAGCAGCGGGTAGCCGTTCTGGGCATAGCCGATCGCCGGGGTAAGCACGTCGGCGACCGATAGCGTGCCGTAGTCGCGCAGCAGCATCATCCAGGTCTCGAAAGTGCCGGGCACGCAGGCGGCAAGCAGCCCGGTGCCGGGCACCAGGTCGAGGCCTTCGCTGCGATAATGCGCGATCGTGGCGCCGGCCGGGGCCACGCCCTGGCCGCAAATCACTTCCGGCTTGCCGCGCTTGACGTCATGGACGATGACCGGCACGTCGCCGCCCGGCCCGTTGAGATGCGGCTCGACCACCTGCAGCGTGAAGGCAGCGGCGACGCCGGCATCAAAAGCATTGCCGCCGCGTTCCAAAATCCCCATGCCGACGGCGGTGGCGATCCAATGGGTCGAGGTCACCACGCCGAAAGTGCCCTCGATCTCCGGCCGCGTGGTGAAGGTATTCGGATTGATGTTGGTCATGAAATGTCTCTTGTCGGCCATGGCGGACGGCGTCCGGGACTGTTGCGTGGCGCCGGGACGGCGCATAGAGACGTCAATGTACCGGGCCGGGCGGCGATCTGCCAGGGTAGGGGAAAGACGACGTGCGCGAGCCTCTTAAGGTCGGATTGGGTGGGCTCGGCGCCGTGGGCCTCGACGTGGCGCGACGGATCGAGGCCGGCATTCCGGGGCTTGTCCTTGCGGCGGTGTCGGTGCGCGACCACGACAAGGCGCGGCGCAACCTGCCGCAGATCGGCAGCCGCATTGCGGTCGTGCCAGCCGAAGCGCTCGCGGAAAGCTGCGACCTTGTGGTCGAATGCCTGCCGCCGGCGCTGTTCCGTGCCGTGGCGTCGTCGGTGATCGAGCGCGGCAAGCTGTTCATGCCGCTCAGCGTCGGCCAGCTTCTCGACAACTGGGACTTGGTGGCGCGGGCCAAAGCGACCGGCGCCCGCATCCTGGTGCCGACCGGCGGCCTGATCGGCCTCGACGCGGTGCGCGCCGCCGCCGAAGGCACGATCCGCTCGGTCACCATGATCACGCGCAAGCCGCCGAACGGGCTCGACGGCGCGCCCTATCTGGTCGAGCGCGGCATTTCGCTCAAAGGGCTGAACACCGCGCGCAAGGTGTTCGACGGCACGGCGGGCGAGGGCGCCCGCGGCTTCCCGCAGAACGTCAATGTCGCCGCCGCTTTATGCCTCGCCGGCATCGGGCCGGAAAGAACGCGCCTCGAAATCTGGGCCGACCCGGCGCTCGACCGCAACACTCACCGCATCGAAGTCGATGCCGATACCGCGCATTTTGCCATGTCGATCGAGAACGTGCCGTCGGACAATCCGCGCACCGGCCGCATCGTCGCGCTGAGCACGGTGGCGGCGCTCCGCGGCCTCGTCGCGGAGCTGAAGGTCGGCACCTAGAGCGAAATCGCTTCAGGTTGAAGCGATTTGCGCTCTAGCATTTTAGTGGAGCATGATCTTTTCGGAAAACCGGTTTCCACTTTTCCGGATCATGCTCTAGCGGGCTACGCGGCCGAACCGCCCACCATCTTTGCTGCCAGTTCTTGCGCGGGGCGTAGCGGCCGGGCGGCTCGTACGTGGTATTTTGTTGGCAGAAGCCGCCGATGCCGCTGACGGTCGCGAGACACTGTTGGTAGGTGGTGAAGCCGCAATTGCGCCCGCCGCCGACGCTGCTGCCGCCGTAGATCGCGCACCACGGATAATTTTGCGCCTGCGCGCGCGTGCCAAGCGCGGCGATGGCGACGAGAACTCCCAGCGTCAAAAGCAAGACCCGCATGGTCGCCTCCCTTGCGTAGCCCGGGTTGAGCGGAGCGAAACCCGGGAACGAGCGAATGTTGAAACGCCGCTCCCGGATTTCGCTCCGCTCAATCCGGGCTACGTTGAGCTTAAGTTTCAGCTCGCCCCGGGCGCCGCCGGCGCGAATTTGAGCGCCACGCCGTTCATGCAATAGCGCAAGCCCGTCGGCTTCGGGCCGTCGTTGAAGACGTGGCCGAGATGGCCGCCGCAGCGATGGCACGATACCGCGGTGCGGGTCATGCCGAACGAGCGGTCGGTGGTCTCGTCGACGGCCTTGTCGAGCGGCGCCCAAAAGCTCGGCCAGCCGGTGCCGCTTTCGAATTTGGTCTTCGACGAGAACAGCGGCAGGTCGCAGCCGGCGCAGGCAAACGTGCCGTCGCGATGCTCCTTGAGCAGTTCGCTGGTGAACGGCCGCTCGGTGCCTTCCTGGCGCAGCACGTCGTATTGCGCCGGCGTGAGCAGCTTGCGCCATTCCGCGTCGGTATGGGTGACTTCGTAATTGGTCGTCGCCTTGGCGGCAGGGGGGCTTGCCAGGCGGCCGATGGCGAGCGCGGCAAGGCCGGCGCCGCCGGCGTACAGGGCTTGTCGGCGTGTAAGCATGTGTCCCTCCCGATCGCGGCCGGCGCGGCGCCGGCTCCGGCGAATAATGTGGCGCTGTTGTAGCGTACTTTCACGCCGACGGTGATGGGGCGCGCGTAATTTGATCCGGCCAGACGCGGATGTCACACAGAGTTGATGGCGGCCGCCCTGCAACGGTCGCGGCAGCGTTTCATAGGGTGGGGGATTGGGGATCAACGGTATATCGATGGCGGAGAAAGCGGCCTTGATCGCATGGATAGCACTCTGTTCGCGTTGGCCATCTTGTCAAGGATCGAAGACCGCCGGAGGCGGCGGCGCTTCGCGCCGTCCTTGACAAGATGGCCAACGCGAACAACCAGCATCCATGTGATCAAGGCCGCCAACACGATGAGTCGCGAATACATTGATTAGCCTCAAATGTATCGATTCGATTGACCCCAAACGGGCTATCGGAGGCCGGCTTTGGCCATTATGGTGCGGCGCCCGCGCCGCTCGACGTGATGACGCGAGGCCGCGATTCGTAACGATGCCGCCCGAGGAGCTTGTTGATGCCGCCCATCGACATCAAAGTGCTGAGCACCACCGCGATGAAGACGGTGTTCGAGGAGTTGGCGCCGGCCTTCGAGCGCTTAACCGGCAATCGCCTCAGTGTCACGCTCGGGCCGTCGTTGCGGCTTGAGAAACAGCTTGCCGAAGGCGAGGCGGCCGACATGGCGATCGTGTCGGCATCCGGCGCCCGCGATTTGGTTGACGCCGGCAAGCTGGTGGCCGGCAGCACCGTCGATATTGCCAATTCGTCGATCGGCGTCGCGGTCCAAAAGGGCACGCCGCGGCCGGACATCTCCACGGTCGAAGGTTTTCGGCGCGCCATGCTGGCGGCGAAATCGATCGCGTGCAGTAAGCCCGTCGGCGGCGGCCAGAGTGGCGTTCACCTCGCCAGGGTTTTCGAGCAACTCGGCATCGCCGAGGCGATGCAGGCGAAAGCCAAATACGGCGCCGGCGGCGCTGCGGGGCTTGCCGGCCTCGTTGTGCTGCGCGGCGAAGCCGACATCGGCATCCAGCAGATGGCGGAGCTGATGGCCGTCGACGGCATCGACGTGGTCGGCCCGCTGCCGCCGGACATCCAAATGGTCACGCCGTTCGTCGCCGGCATTCCGGCGAATGCCAGCCACGCCGAAGCGGGCAAGGCGGTGATCGCGCTACTCACCACGCCGGAGGCGAAGCGCGTGTTGAAGGCGAAGGGCTTGGAGCCGGCCTAAATTTCTCTAACGGACGTGACTCAGCACCTCGGTATTAATGACATTGATCGGCTTGCCCGCGGCGTAAGCGAGGATCTGGTCGAAAATATCGATGAATTGCGTCTCGTATTCCTCGCGCGTCACGTAGCCGAGATGCGGCGTGCAGATCACATTCGGCATATTCAGCAATGGATGCGTCTTATCGCGTACCGGCTCGTCCTCGTAGACATCGACCGCCGCTATGCCGGGGCGGCCTTTGCGTAGCGCCTCGACCAGCGCGCCGGGCTCGATCAGCGGCGCGCGGCTGGTATTGACCAGCAAAGCGGTCGGCTTCATGCGCGCCAAATCGGCGGCGGTGACGATGTGGCGGGTCGCGTCGACCAGCCGCATGTGCAGCGAGATGACGTCGCAGTCGGCGAAGAACGCCGCCTTGCTGGCGGCGGTCGCGTAGCCGTCGGCCTTCGCTTTGGCCAAGGTCGCCGGGCGCGCCCACACTTGCACGTTCATGCCGAAGGCGCGGCCATAGCCGGCGACGACGCCGCCGATGCGGCCATAGCCGTAGACGCCGAGCGTCTTGCCGCGCAGCGTCGCGCCGACGCCCATTTGCCAGCGGCCGGCTTGCAGCGACGCCATCTGCTGTGGAATCTGGCGCATGGCGGCGAGCACCAGCGCCCAGGTCATTTCCGCGGTGGCATGCGACGGCGCACCCGGATGCAGGCTCGACGACAGGATGATGCCGAGCCGGGTGCAGGCCTCCACATCGATATGCGGATAGACACTGCGCTGGCTGATCAGCTTGAGCTTGGGCAGGCGTTCGAGGAGCGGCGCACGGATTTTAGTGCGCTCGCGGATCAGCACCAGCGCTTCGGCATCGCGCAGCCGCTCGGCGAGCGCGTCGGTGTCCTGAACGTGATCGTTCCAGATCGTGACGTCGTGGCCCTTGAGCTTTTCGAAGCAGGGCAGGGTGCGCACGGTATCGTGGTAATCGTCGAGGATGGAGATTTTCATGGGGAATCGGACGACGGAGGACGGACGACGGAGAACGGACGACAGAGGACGGACTAGAGGAGAAATGGCGGCGGGACAAGCGGCACGATTTTCCGTCGTCTGTCGTCCGTCGTCTGTCCTCCGGTCCCTACGCTGGCGCGGTCGGCAATTGCCAGCGCAAACCGGGAAAGCGCGCAAAGCCGCGATCGAGCGTAATCCACTCGCAGCCCCACTCGATGGCGAGTGCGGCATACCAGGCGTCAGTGACGTCGGAGCCGCAAGTTTCTGTCTCGACACATAGACGCTTGAAAATCTCCCAGTGTCGCTCGCCTGGCTCAATGGTCTGGCAGTGCGGCTGACTCAGCAAATCTTCACAGAACCCGAATGCACGCTCGAATGAACTGGGGCTGGTGTATATCCGCCGGTTGGTGGTGACGCGAACGAGCCCGGCCAACGCCAGCGGTGAGACACCAAAACGTTCAACGCCGACCACGACGCCATCGAGCCAAGCCCGGCAGATTGCATGTTGAGGCACTTCTTGGCGGAATGCGTAGATAAGGACGTTAACGTCCGGCAGGATCATTTGAAGTGCTTCATCCGCTCCACGTATTCTAGGTCGTCCATCTCCTGGAGCGCCGAAGAGTCGGAGATGTCGATCCCGGGCATTGGACCGCCGACAGCATCGCTATACCGCGGCAAGATGCGCTTTGCCTTGGTCGGTTTTCGGCTTTCGTCGACGACGAGTCGCAGCCCTTCCTCGATGAGCGAGGTCAAGGTACGGCGCTCCGCAAAAGCTTTGCGCTTGGCGCGGCTTATCAATTCCCGCGGCAGTCTAACGGTGGTTCGCTCAATCATATGTCAAGACATATTATGTGATATGTCGGTATGTCAATAGCCGACGACGGACGACAGAGGACGGAGGACAGAGGACGGATTAGAGGAGAAATCGCGGTGGGACCAGGCGGTACGCCTTTCTGTCGTCCGTCGTCTGTCCTCCGTCGTCCGTCCTCTATCCTCCGCCCAAAAGAAAACCGGGCCCTTGCGGGCCCGGTTCAGTTCGTCGACGTGGGGGCGTCGACGATTCACCTTCCAGAGGGGAACATCTGCCGGCATTACGAAGCGCCAATCTGGGAGGATGAGGCGACCGCTTGCCGTGCAGCACGCAGCGAGTATGCGAGTCGCGGTGCGGGCGCACAACGCAGGGGGTGACATGCCAGCCATGCGGTCGTCGCAAGGTGCATAAGTGCTTGCATAATCGCTGCGTAAACGCGCGAGGGTGCGTTACCTGCTGCGATATCGCGTCACGATGTCGCGACAGCGCGACGCTCCGGCATCGGCGGGCTTTAGAAATTCCAGCGCTGCGCGTTGGCGACGAGAAAATCGCGGAACGCTTGCACGCGCGCCACGGTCTTGAGCTCTTCGGGATAGACGAAGTAGGCGTCGAGCGCCTGGGCTTCGGCCTCGCCGAACAGCTGCACCAGGCCGCCGTTCTCCTCGACCAGATAATCCGGCAGCATGGCGATGCCGATGCCGCGCTGGCAGGCGCGCAGGATGCCGAGAATGTTGTTGATAACGAGGTGCGGGGTGCGCGGCCCCTTGCCGTCGCGCGCCACCTCGACCAGCCAGCGCGAGCGCTGCAGATACGACGGCACGTTGCCGCCGAGCACCAGCACGCGCTGATTGTCGAGATCGTCGAAGGTGCGCGGGGTGCCGAAGCGCTTGAGATATTCGGGCGAGGCGTAGACGTGGAAGTGCACCGAGAACAGCTTGCGCTGAATGAGGTCGGGCTGGGTCGGCTGGCGCAGGCGAATGGCCACGTCGGCCTCGCGCATGGCGAGGTCGAGCTCCTCGTCGGTGGTCAGCAGCGTGATGTGGATTTCCGGATAGAGCTCGATGAACTCGCCGAGCCGCGGGGTGAGCCAATGGATGCCGATGCCCGGCGTCGTGGTCACGCGCAGGTCGCCGTTCGGCCGCTCGCGGCTGTCGGTCAATTTGGCGCGCGCCGCTTCGAGCTTCATGAACACGTCGTGGGCGGTGCGATAGAGCAACTCGCCCTGCTCGGTCAGGATCAGGCCGCGGGCGTGGCGGTGAAACAGCGAGACCGAAAGCTCCTGTTCGAGCGCGCTGACCTGACGCGACACCGCCGATTGCGACAGTCCGAGCTGCTCGCCGGCATGGGTGAAGCTGCCGGCCTCGGCGGCGGCGTGGAAAACTTTCAGTTTGTCCCAATCCATTTTATCGGACGACGGACGACGGACGACGGACGACGGAAAAATCGAAATCGCGCTTTTCTGTCATCTGTCCTCTGTCATCCGTCATCTGTCCTCCGTTATTCAGCCGCCGCGCGGTGCTCGGCGCGGGCGGCGAGGAAACGTTCGGCTTCGAGCGCCGCCATGCAGCCCAAGCCGGCGGCGGTGACGGCCTGGCGATAAACTTCGTCGGCGACGTCGCCGGCGGCGAACAGGCCGGGCACGGAGGTGGCGGTCGAGTGCGGCGCGGTCTTGATGTAGCCGGTCGGCTTCATCTCGACCTGGCCCGCCACCAGTTCGGTCGCCGGCACGTGGCCGATGGCGATGAAAATGCCGTCGACGGTGCGCTCGCTGACGACGCCGGTCTTCAGATTCTTCAGCCGCGCATGGGTGACCTTGAGCGGGCTCTCGGCGCCGTGCACGCCGTCGAGCGCCGTATCCCAGACCACTTCGATCTTCGGGTTCTTGAACAGCCGGTCCTGCAAGATCTTCTCGGCGCGCAGGCTGTCGCGCCGGTGCACCAGCGTGACCTTGGCGGCGAAATTGGTCAGGAACAGCGCTTCCTCGACCGCGGTATTGCCGCCGCCGATCACCAGCACCTCCTTGCCGCGATAGAAGAAGCCGTCGCAGGTGGCGCAGGCGGACACGCCATAGCCGCGGAATTTCTGCTCCGACGGCAGGTCGAGCCAGCGCGCCTGGGCGCCGGTGGCGAGGATGAGCGTCTCGGCGACATAGACCTCGCCGGAATCGCATTCGATGCGGAACGGTCGCCGCGACAGGTCGATCTTGTTGACATGGTCGGGGACCATCTTGGTGCCGACATGGGCGGCCTGCTTCTCCATCTGCTCCATGAGCCAGGGCCCCTGGATCACGTCGGCGAAGCCCGGATAGTTCTCGACGTCGGTGGTGGTGGTGAGCTGACCGCCGGCCTGCACGCCTTGGATCATGACTGGATCGAGCATGGCGCGGGCCGCATAGATCGCCGCCGTATAGCCGGCCGGCCCCGACCCGATAATCACGACCTTGGCATGGGTGGTTTTGCTCACCGCCTGAACTCGTCCGTTGCGGCAGGTTTTGAGGCCGACTAGCCCTGCCCGAAAGCCTCGTAAGGCGGATGCGGTCTTCAAGACTGCCCGGATTTCGCGGGGTAAGCGGATCCGGCAGGCGCGCAGCCACTGCCTGGAGAATTTAGGGATTTTGGCGAGCTATGCAAGGGACGCAGGCCACCAGGGATCAGGGGATCAGGGGATCAGGGATCAGGGGATCAGTAATCAGGTATCAAGCATCAAGAAGCAGATCCTGTTTCCTTGATTCCTGATCCCTGATCCCTGATCCCTGATCCCCTGATCCCTGATCCCTGTTACCTGAACCCCGGCATCACCTCGCGGGCGAACAGATCGACCGAGTGCAAAGCTTCGTCGAGCGTCATATCGCCGAAGGCGAGCCAGGGCACGAAGTAGTTCGGGGAGGTCGCCTCGATCTCGGCGGCGATGAAATCGCGCACGGTCTGCGGCGAGCCGGCGACCGCGGTCTTGAGCGCCGCCAATTGGTCAAAACTTTCCGGATAGAGATCGCCGACCCGCGGCGCCGCGCCGTGGCGTCGGAACAGCCAGAAGAAATTGGTGCGCCAGCGCGGATAGGCGCGCCGCGCGATCTCAAGCGCCTTCGCATCGGTGTCGGCGACCACGACATGGCGGCCGACGCCGCGCAGCGTGGTGTCGGCCTTGCCGAGCTTGCCGCGGGTCGCGAGATAGCGCTCGAAGATCGGCCGCACCGCGGCCGGCGGCGCCAGCGACACGATGTTGACGTCGTTTGCCGCCGGCCAATCGGCGTTGTCGGGAATGCTCACGCCGTACCACAGCGGCGGATGCGGGCGCTGCACCGGCTTGAGCACCATCGGCACCTTGTCGAAGCGGTAGAATTTGCCTTCGAAGGTCAATTCGTCGGCGGTAAGGCCCTGGAGCAGCACCTGGAAGGCTTCGTGGTACATCGCGCCGGTCTGCGCAAAGTCGAGCGCGTAATTCATGGTCTCGAATGGCGACACGCCGCGGCCGATGCCGAGCTCGAGCCGGCCGCCGCTCATCTGATCGAGCATGCAGATTTCCTCGATCAGGCGCAGCGGATGATAGAACGGCAACAGATAAACCAGCGGGCCGAAGCGCAGCTTCTCGGTGCGCTGCGCCAGCGCGGCGAGGAAAATCCCGGGCGAAGCCGCGCAGCCGATCGGCGTGCCGTGATGCTCGGCGAGGTGATAGCCGTGGAAGCCGGCGCGGTCGTAGGCCTCGGCGAGCCGCAGCCGGCCGGCAAACAGCTCGCCATGCGGCACGCCCGCATCGTCCATGTGATCGAATATGCCGAATTTCATGGGGGAGGACTGAGGACTGAGGACTGAGGACTGACGACGGATGACAGACGACGGATGACAGACGGCGGACGAGATCAAACCGTATTCTTCGTCCCTATCCTACCGTCATATGTCCCATCTGTCCTCTGTCGTCCGTCCTCTGTCGTCCATCCTCCTCGAGCGACTTCGGCGGCTTGAAGCGCTGGTTTTCGTTCGGGCGCGGGTCGAATTTCGCCAAAGTGCCGGACCCGATACACTTGATCCTGGCGGCATAGTGCACGCCGTAACGCGAGCCTTCGTACAAGGCGCGCGAGGTTGCGCGCGCGTGCGCGAACACGTGGCGGCGGCCGGCTTTGTTGTAGTGCAGGCGGATCATCTGGTGGCAGATCGGGCACGCGGCGTTGATCGGATGCAGCCGCCGCCGGCCGATGAGCTTGAGGAACTCGATCACCCATACGGAGAAGATGCGCATGGCCGCCTCTGCGATCGCGGGCTCGAGATCGGGACAGCGGCTGCCGGAAACCGGCGCTCGCGGCAATCCCAGCCGCGCGGAGTTAAACTCCTTTAGGTCAAGAAAACGGCGACCTAATGGCGGAGCCAGAGGACGGACGACGGACGACAGACGACGGATGAAGGTGAAGAAAGATTTGACGCCGCTAGGCCAGAAACAGAGTTAATTCTTATCCGTCGTCCGTCGTCTGTCGTCCGTCCTCCGTCACTTCCATTCCAGCTTGACGATCTCATAGGCCTTGGCGCCCCCCGGCGTGACGACCTCGACCTGCGCGCCTTTCTTCTTGCCCACCAAGGCGCGGGCGAGCGGCGAGGTGATGGAGATCTTGCCCTTCTTGGCGTCGGCCTCCGGCTCGCCGACGATCTGCCACACCGCCTTCTTGTCGGTGTCCTCGTCGATCAAGGTGACGGTGGCGCCGAAGGTGATGGTGTCGCCGCTAAGCTTCGACACGTCGATGACCTCGGCGCGCGCCAGCTTGTCCTCGAGCTCGGCGATGCGGCCTTCGTTGAGCGATTGCGATTCCTTCGCCGCGTGATATTCGGCGTTCTCCGAGAGATCGCCGTGGGTGCGCGCGTCGGTGATCTGCTGGATGATGCGCGGGCGCTCCACCTGCTGGCAGTGCTTGAGCTCGGCCTCCAGCGTCGAATAGCCCGCCGCGGTCATCGGGATCTTGTCCATCGGTCGCAAACCTCCAAACCGGACTAGAGCGGCAATCAATTCAGGCCGAATCGATTGCCGCTCCAGCTTTTTGATGGAGCATGATCTTTCCGGAAAACCGGCGCCACCCCTGATCAAGTCCGGGGCAGGCTTTTTCCAGATCATGCTCGAGAGACAAAATTTGGATCGCGGGCCGAAAGCTTTTATCCGGCCACGCGATCCCAAACTCCGGCTCTACACGTACCGCCGCTGCGGCCGCCCCGATTCCTGGTCAGATTCGGCTTCGGCCCCAAAATAGCTCTGCAGCGCACACACCTCGAGGTCGCCCGCGAGATAGGCCTTGATGCCCTGCGCTGCCGCGACGGCCCCCGAAAGAGTGGTGTAGTACGGCACTTTATGCAAGAGGGCTGCGCGCCGCAGCGAGCGGCTGTCGGCCAGGGCCGTGGCCCCCTCGGTGGTGTTGAAAACCAGCTGAACTTCGCCGTTTTTGATGGCGTCGACGATATGGGGGCGGCCTTCCGCCACCTTGTTGATCTTGACCGCGTCGACCCCCTCCCCGGCGAGGTAACGCTGCGTGCCCGAGGTCGCCAGAATCTTAAATCCCAGGCCGGCGAGCAGCCGGGTCGCCTCCAGGATGCGGATTTTGTCGGCGTCCTTGACCGAGACGAAAACGGTGCCCTTCTTCGGCAGCCGCGAGCCGCCGCCGAGCTGGCTTTTGACGAAGGCGACATTGTAGTCGCGGGCGATGCCCATGACCTCGCCGGTCGATTTCATCTCCGGGCCGAGCACGGTGTCGACCGCCGGGCCGAAGCGCGCGAACGGGAACACCGCCTCCTTGACGCCGACGTGTTTGGCAGCGCCAGGCGCGAAATTCTGCGGCTTCAGCTTGAAACTTTTCAGCGTCTCGCCGGCCATGATGCGCGCGGCGATCTTGGCGACCGGCAGGCCTATCACCTTGGCGACGAACGGCACCGTGCGCGAGGCGCGCGGATTGACTTCGAGCACGTAGATGTCGCCGTCCTTGATGGCGTATTGCACGTTCATCAGGCCGCCGACCTTGAGCGCCAGCGCCAGCGCGCGGGTCTGGCGGTCGAGCTCGGCGATCACGGCTGCGGACAGATTGTGCGGCGGCAGCGAGCAGGCCGAGTCGCCGGAATGGATGCCGGCTTCCTCGATGTGCTCCATGATGCCGGCGATGTAGGTGTCCTTGCCGTCGGCCAGGCAATCGACGTCGACTTCGATGGCGTCGGTGAGATAGCGGTCGATCAACAGCGGCCGCCGGTCGGAGACGGCAAGCTCGGACGGACGGCCGAGATCGGCGGTCAGCCGCACCAGATAGCGGTCGATCTGGGGAGCGTCGTGCACGATCTCCATGGCGCGGCCGCCGAGTACGTAGGACGGCCGGATCACGATCGGATAGCCGATCGCCTCGGCAATGGCGCGCGCCTTCTCGGGGCTGGTGGCGATGCCGCTCTTCGGCTGCCGCAGTTTTAGGCGATCGAGCAATTGCTTGAAGCGATCGCGATCCTCGGCGAGATCGATGGCGTCGGGCGAAGTGCCGAGGATCGGCACATTGGCTTGCTCCAATGGTTCAGCAAGCTTCAGCGGCGTCTGGCCGCCGAATTGCACGATGACGCCGTGCAGCGTGCCGTTGGAGCGCTCGGTGTCGATGATCTCGAGCACGTCTTCGGCGGTGAGCGGCTCGAAATAGAGCCGGTTCGAGGTGTCGTAGTCGGTCGACACCGTCTCCGGATTGCAATTGACCATGATGGTTTCGTAGCCGGCGTCCTTGAGCGCGAACGCGGCGTGGCAACAGCAATAGTCGAATTCGATGCCCTGGCCGATGCGGTTCGGGCCGCCGCCGAGGATGATGACTTTCTTCTTGGCGGATGGCGCTGCTTCATCGACGGCGCGGCCGGCGAACGGCGCCTCGTAGGTCGAATACATGTAGGCGGTGGGCGAGGCGAATTCGGCGGCGCAGGTGTCGATGCGCTTGAACACCGGCCGCACGCTTAAGTTTTGGCGCTTTTGCGTCACCGCGGCCGTGGTCTCGCCGGTGAGCTTGGCGAGCCGGGCATCGGAAAAACCCTTGGCTTTGAGCCGGCGCAGCGCGGCGGCTTTGTCGGGCAGGCCCTTTAAGCGGATTTCCGCTTCGGTCTCGACGATGCCGCGAATCTGCGCCAAAAACCACGGATCGATGCGGCAGGCGGTGTGGATTTCGGCGTCGCTCATGCCGAGCCGCATCGCCTGCGCCAGTGCCAGGATGCGGTCGGGCGTCGGCGTGCCGAGCGCGGCGCGGATCGCGTTCTTGTCGTCGCCCTGGCCGAGGCCCGGGATAGTGATCTCGTCGAGGCCGGTGAGGCCGGTTTCCAGCGACCGGAGCGCCTTCTGCAGGCTCTCCTGGAACGTGCGCCCGATCGCCATCACCTCGCCGACCGATTTCATCGACGTGGTCAGCACCGGCTCGGCGCCGGGAAATTTCTCGAAAGCAAAGCGCGGGATTTTTGTGACGATGTAATCGATGGTCGGCTCGAACGAGGCCGGTGTGGCGCCGCCGGTGATGTCGTTGGCAATTTCATCCAAAGTGTAGCCGACCGCGAGCTTGGCGGCGACCTTGGCGATCGGGAAGCCGGTCGCCTTCGACGCCAGCGCGGACGAGCGCGACACCCGCGGATTCATCTCGATGATGACGAGGCGCCCGTCTTCCGGATTGACGGCGAACTGCACGTTGGAGCCGCCGGTCTCCACCCCGATCTCGCGCAACACCTTAATCGAGGCGTCGCGCATGATCTGGTATTCCTTGTCGGTCAAGGTCAGCGCCGGCGCGATGGTGATGGAATCGCCGGTATGCACGCCCATCGGATCGACGTTCTCGATCGAGCAGATGATGATGCAATTGTCCTTCTTGTCGCGCACCACCTCCATCTCGAACTCTTTCCAGCCGAGCACCGATTCCTCGATCAGCACTTCGGACGTGGGCGAAGCATCGATGCCGCGCTCGACGATGTCGATGAACTCGGCTTTGTTGTAGGCGATGCCGCCGCCGGTGCCGCCGAGGGTGAACGACGGACGGATGATGGCGGGGAGCCCGATGTCCTCGAGCGCTTGAAGCGCCTGGATCAGCGTCTTGACCTGATGCGAGCGCGGCGTCTCCAGCCCGATCTTCGTCATCGCCTCGCGGAACAGTTTTCGATCCTCGGCCTTGTCGATGGCGTCGGCGGTGGCACCGATCATCGTCACGTCGAACTTTTCCAAGGTGCCCATCTTGCGCAGCGACAGCGCGGTGTTGAGCGCGGTCTGCCCGCCCATGGTCGGCAATAGCGCGAAGCCGCCGGGCACGGCGTAGCGCTCTTTCTCGATGATCTGGGTGACGATCTCCGGCGTGATCGGCTCGATATAAGTGGCGTCGGCCAGGTCCGGATCGGTCATGATGGTGGCCGGATTGGAATTGACCAGCACGACGCGATAGCCCTCGGCCTTGAGCGCCTTGCAGGCTTGCGTCCCGGAATAATCGAACTCGCAGGCCTGGCCGATCACGATCGGGCCGGCGCCGATGATCAGGATCGTGGAGATGTCGGTCCTTTTGGGCATCACATCCGCATTTTTGCGCACAAAAAAAGAGCGCGCATTTCGCGCGCCGGCGCCGGGGCTCGGCCCCGCGCGAGGGGGTCTTAGACCAGATTCGACGGGGCGGCAACGCCGCCGGTTTGTCCTGTGGGGGGACAGCGCGCTGCGGTTCCCGGCCAACATATGATCGCGGCGGGAGGGATCAATGCGGATCGCCCAAAAGCTGTTGATCTTGGGGCTGGGGATAACCGCCGCCGCCACGATCGGCGCATCCGCGCAGACGCCCGACGACGGCCGCGCCCCGGATTAAGCCGCGGAAAGGCGCCCGCTACTGTTCCGTCAATGCTTGCGCGGCGTGGCCGGAGGATTGGCGGTGTAGGTGTTGTTGACCATGCACATGCCGCCGATGCCGCGCACCGTCGCCATGCACTGGTCATAACTGACGAAGCCGCAATTGTAGGCCGCATCGCCGACGGTCAAGATCGCGCACCACGGATAATTCTGCGCCGCGGCCCGGCCGGCGAGCCCGGCGACGCCGATCAGAACGGCCAGCGCGAGTGGTAAATGTCTCATAGGTCGCCTCCCTGACGGTTGTGGGGCTTGCAGGCAATAACTCCGCAGCCCCATGCCCTATTGCATCGGCATCGCGCGGTCCAAACAAAATTCCGTGCGATGCGCCGCCACCGTCGCGCCAACGATGCCCGGCGGGAGCGCTTCCAAATCCTATAGTTTTTCGTTCGATGGCTTGAGAGTGGGCAATAGGTACCACATCCAAGCGGCGTAAAACGCTATCCAGACGGCCATTACGATGAGCATGGCGAGAAATCCCGATAAGCCGACCGCAGCGGACATGAGGGCCAATCCGATGCCTGTACAGAGGTTAATGCGCCATCGGAGAGTTTTGTAATCCTCTTCCGATTCGACCTCATAGCTGCGCCCCAATCTCCCCCATGGAAAGAATATCCTCCGCCCGTCCGCGGTTATCTTGAAGGTGGTGGCGTTCATGATGTTGAGCTGCAGGCTCATGGCTGTATTTCCTCAGGAGCGGACAGACGCCGGCAAGTATTTCAGTTTCAACTGAAAGGTGAAACAGCAAAAGCAAAGAATGCTGGGCGCGGTTATGGTGCCGCGTCCGCCTTGACCCGCCGCGCCAGCGGCCGGCCCTTGGCAATGCAAGGCTAAACGATCATGCTGTCGGGCAGGGCGATCTGCCGAACGCAAGCTTGGGAGCGGCAATGACGGACTATTGGCTGAGCAAGCTGTTCTACGACTTGCAGCACGATGCGAAACTGGTCGCGGACTATCGCGCCGACATGGCGGCGGTGATCGAGCGCTACCGGATCAAGCCGGAGGTGCGCCAGGCGCTCTTGGACGACGACGTCGCCGCGCTGTCGCCCTTGGTCAACGCCTATCTGCTGCGCTTCTATTTTCAGGTCCGCGGCATGCCGCAGGACGAGTTCATGGCGCGGCTGCACGCGATGAATGCGCCCGGCGCGCCAAAGGCGGCGAAGGCCGGCCATGGCTAAGCTCGTCGGCATTTTCGCGGCCAGTCACGGGCCGATCATCGCCCGCGACTGGGACACCATGGCGCGCGACCATCGCGACAAGTTGACGGCCGCCTTCGACGAGATCGGGCGCCGGCTGCGCGCCTGCCGGCCCGACCTGCTGGTCGTGGTGTCGCCGGATCACTGGGTCAATTTCTTCATCAACAATCTGCCGGCGATCTGCATCGGCATCGGCGACGAGCACGACGGCCCGCCGGAGCCGTTCATGAAGAAGGTCTATCCCCATGCCGTGCTCAAGGGTCACGCCGCGTTCGGGCGGCATCTGTTGCAGACCGCGCTCGACAACGATTTCGACCCGACGCTGTCGCATCGGCTCACGCTCGATCACGGCACCTGCATTCCGTTGTGGCGCATCGGCGTCGATCCGGAATTGCCGCTGGTGCCGATCCTGGTCAACGATCTCGAAGCGCCGATGCCGAGCATCAGGCGCTGCCTCGCCTGGGGCCGGCTCGTCCGCCGCGCCATCGACAGCTATCCGGAGCCGCTGCGGGTCGCAGTCCTCGGCACCGGCGGCTTGAGCCATTCGATCGGCGAGACCACCATGGGCTGGATCGACGAGGACTTCGATCATGCCTGCATCGATGCTTTCGCCCGCGGCGAGGAGCGGCAGCTCGATGCCTTCCTCACCGCAGCGCTGGCGCGCACCGGCAACGGCGCCCACGAAATCCGCGACTGGGTCATCGCCCATGCCGCGGCCGGCAGCACCGGCTTCGAGCTGATCGATTATTTTCCGAGCCCGATAACGCTGGTCGGCGCCGGCTTTGCCTCATGGCAAGCGCCGGCGGCGTGAGACGGACGCCGGACGGGATCGATTGGCGGCTCACCTTGGCGATTTCATCGCGCGAGCTAATCTGATCGTCACGCGGCGGCGGGATAGGTCAGCATTCCCGACGAATCGACTTTCGCGCCAAGCGTCAAATGCGCCGGCACGATCCGTCCGGGCCCGAGAATGTGAAGCACCGTCGCGTTGGCCGCCAGCAGGTAGTCGGCAATGATCCGTCGGTGACACCGCCACCACACCGCCTCGGCGCACATGATGGCGCATGGGCGCGCATGGCCAAGCTCGCGCAGCCGCGCCAGTCCTTCGCGGAAGCTTTCGCTCATCGCGTAATCGGCATAATTGTGAAAGCTGTCGTTCTGCCAGAAGGCGTTGACGCTCGGGTGCACGTTGCGCGCCTTGCCGCGCCGGCCGCCCAGCGCCGCGATGTGCTCGTAGCCGATTTGGCTTGCGGCAAGCTCCCGCGGCAGCGCATCGATATTGTACTGCGGGTTCGTGCGTGACCGCGGCATGGTGCGCACGTCAACGACGAGCCGGATATCGGCCTCGCGCAGCAAGGCGATGAAGGCATCGAGCGAACGGGTCGAGTGACCGATCGTGAAAAAGGCAGCGCTGTCACCGCACCCGCTTGAGGGCGCCGCCCTTGTGGAGGGCGACGTGGTCGCTCTTATCGCTCTTGATCGCGTATTGCGGGTCATCCTTTGTCGCGTGATGAATGTAACCCTTGTAATTCACGTTCTTGCGATGGACCTTGATGATCCTGCCGCTGGCGCGACCGGCCTCCGAATGCCACCAAACATGACTGCCGACCCTGAACGTCTTTGCCATGATCGGACCTCGAATGGATTCCGAGATGTGCCATAAGCGGCCTCATGCAAATCTCTTATTCGATGACCTCCTCGGCGCGACCGAGCAGGGCGAGCGGCACGGTAATGCCGAGTGTTTTGGCTTCCTTGAGATTGATGATCAATTTGACCTTCGACGATTCCTGAACCGGCAACTCGGCCGGCTTCTCGCCCTTGAGAATCTTCCCGGTATAGCTGCCGACGAGACGGTAATATTCCGTCTCGTCGCTGCCATAGCTGAGCAGGCCGCCTCCCGCGGCAAACTCCGGCCATGAGCCGATCGCCGGCACCTTGTAGCGGGCCGCCAGCGCGCCGAGCTGTTCGCTGCGCGCGGCAAACAATGGACTCGGACCGATGATGAGCGCACTCGCGTGCAATTGGATCGAGGCAGTAAACGCCGAATCGAAATCTTGCTCGGTGCTGGCATTGAGCACATGGATCTGCAGCCCGAGGGCACGGGCCGCGGCCTCGATACCGCGCGTAAAGTCTTCAGCGAGAACCCGGCCGGTCGGGTCGACGAGCACGGCGAAGACGGTCGCGGCCGGCAGCAGCGCGTGCAGCACCTCGAGCCGTTTTGGCCCGATCTCCACGTTCAAATTGGTCACGCCGGTCAGGTTTCCGCCGGGCCGGTTCAGGCTCGCCACAAGTCCGAGCCTGACCGGGTCGACCGCCACGCCGAAGACAATCGGAATTGTCGCAGTCGCAGCCTTGGCGGCCAACGCTCCAAGCGTGCCGCTGGCCGCAACAATCACAGTCACTCGACGTTGAACCAGTTCGGCGGCGAGCTTTGGCAGGCGATCGTTTTGACCCTCCGTCCAACGATATTCGATTGCGACGTTCTGGCCCTCGACAAAACCTGCGTCTTTCAGCCCCTCGTGAAAGACGCGAAGCCGCCCGGCATAAACCTCAGGTGATCCGCTGCCGAGGAATCCTATCACCGGCATCGCCGGCTGCTGCGCCCGCGCAGCGAGCGGCCACCCGGCGGTCATGCCGCCGAGAAGCGTGATGAATTCGCGCCGCCGCATTGTTGCGGCGCGCCAAGTAACGCTTGGGGCCAAGGGCGACATTGGATTGCTTATTCAATCACCTCATCGGCGATGGAAAATACGCCCGACGGGATCGTAAGGCCGAGTGCTTTGGCCGTCTTGAGATTAATGACCAATTCAAATTTGGTCGCCTGCAGGACGGGCAGATCGCCAGGCTTCTCGCCTTTGAGAATGCGACCAGTGTAGACGCCAGCTTGACGATAGGAGTCAGTCAAGCTCGTTCCGTAGCTGATTAAACCGCCAGCCTTGGCGAACTCGCGATACTGATAGATCGCGGGCAACTTCCGTTGCGCCGCTAAGCCGACCAGTTGTTCAGCCCGTCTGCGCAAGAATTCCCCGGTGCCGACCAACAGCCCGCCTGCTCCAAGCTGGGACAGAGTGTCAAACGCGCTGTCGATCTCGCTTTCGGTGCTGGCGTTCAGGACATGGATTTGCAGGCCGATCTCCCGCGCCGCCTCGCGCATATCTTGCGTTTGCGCCTCTGCTCTCGGATCGTCGCCGTCCACAAACAAACCAATTAGTTTGGCTGTAGGTATCAAATCATGAAGCAGGCCCAGTCGCTTCGAGATCAGCTCAGAACTCAACTGGGTTATGCCCGTGATGTTGTCACCCGGCCGGTTGAGTCTTGCTACGAAGCCGAGCTTTATAGGGTCGCCGGCTGTCTCGAACACGATCGGAATCGTAGTCCCCGTAGCTTTAACTGCGAGGGCCGCGGGTGTACTGGTCGCCGCAATCACGGCTACCTGGCGGTGCACGAGATCGGCCGCCATGCTGGGAAGTCGGTTGGACTGACCCTCGGCCCAGCGGTATTCGACCGCAATGTTCTGACCGTCAATGTAGCCGATTTCCTCCAAGCCTTGGCGGAAAGCAGCCGCAAGGAACACGTTCGTCTCGACCTTGCCGACATTCAGGAACCCGACCACGGGTTTGGCCGGCTGCTGCGCGCGTGTGGTAAGCGGCCATGCGACGGCCGTGCCACCGACAAGCGTTATGAACTCCCGTCGCCTCACGGACATGCCCTCAGGATCGGTGACCGAACCCTACCACATTATTTTATTGCGAGCTGTGTTTGTGTGTCACAGCAAAAACGACCAAACCGCTGCACCGCATCACGAGACGTTCCGGGCCAACCCTCCTTGCGCGCGCCGACGACGTGATCGAATAATCTTTTCGCAATGCGTCAATTGATGGTCGCGAAGGGGCGATATGCGCCGCTTCATTCGATCAACTTATCAGCGCGCGCGACAAGGCCCGCTGGCACGTCAACTCCAATCGCCTTTGCGGCCTTGAGGTTGATCACAAACTCGAACCGCTCAGGCTGCTCGACGGGGATGTCCGAAGGGTTGGCACCCCGGAGTATCTTTACGGCCATGCGTGCCCGCTGACGATACATGTCAGTAATGCGAGGACCATAGGCTGCAAGGCTGTCCGTTTCCGCTGCTTCCGGCCATTGAAATATCGCCGGCAGACGCGCTGCGGCGAGGCTTTTCACCACGATTTCGTGGTTGTGAGTGGTCGGAACGGAGAACAACGGCGACGCCAGAAAATTAATCGCCTCGCAGCCAGACGCTTTGGCAGTCTCGATCGCCGACGCGATCTCCTTTGGTTCGTTCACACTAAAGACTGAAAATTCGACGCCTCGAGACTTTGCTCCCTGCTGGAGCGCCTGTATGTGTGAAGGTGTGGTAACCCTGCCATCCGCAATCGCGGCTATATGGCGCGCCTTGGGCACGATCTCAATCAGGATATCCTGCCGTTTCCCGTCAAGTTCAGGCGTAAGCAAACTAATTCCCGTAATATTGCCTCCGGGACGCGCGAGCGATTGGACAAAGCCCTCTGCGACCATATCCTCTGTCATTCCAACAATCGGGATAGTGCGTGTGAGCGCCCGCACTGCCTGAATCTGGAGCTCGGGGCCGCCGACAATCACATCAGGATTGTCTTTGATCAGAGCAGCAGCGCGCGAGGCTAGAGAAGCGTCGGCGGGGCTAAAGCTACTTGGAACGATGATTATATTCTGCCCTTGGACAAAACCATTCAGCCGAAGCTCATCGAGCATGGCAACAAAGCCTGGCGACTCTGGTGGAGAGGCGATGATGAGCCCGAGCCGATAAGTACGACCCAGTTCCTGTGCGCGGGCAACGAGCGGCCAAGCAGTTGCACCGCTCATGAGCGTGATAAATTCCCGTCGCCTCATGTACTTCCCCTGCAAGCCGAGGCTGCATCCTACCAGCAGCAGCTGCGTTGTGCATCACGGCAAAATTGGCCGCGAACGAGCGTTTACTGCCTTCAGCCGCCGTGCCAGCGGCGTGAACAAAAGCGGCGACAGGTAGACCGGAAACTGCGCCAGCGCGAAATAGAGCCAGGTGAAATCGGGCAGCGCGCCACCGGTCGCCGCCAGCATCAAGCCCATATTGCGCTGCGACGCCATCAGGCCGAGCACGAAGGCGCGCTCGCGCCCGGTCGCGGCAAACACCAGCGCGGTCAGCGCCAGCACCGCAAACGTCACCGCGAAAGCCAGCGCGGTCAGTTCGATCATCGCCAACGGATCGGCCCAGAACCGGCGCGCGACATTTTCCATCACCGCGGCGACGAAAAAGAAAACCAGCAGAATGTTCATGCCGTCGATCTGGTCGTTGTAGCGCCGGATAGCGGCGAGACCGGCGACGCGGCGGATGATCAAAGCGACGACGAGCGAGCTAAAGAGAATCGCGAACAGTTTCAGTCCGAGCACAAGCGGCGAGAGCGTCAGCGCCGGACCGATGAAGGCGTAGGCGAATAGCGGCGCCGACAGCGGCGTCAGCGCGGTCGCGGTCACCAGCGTGGTCAGCACCAGGGTGGCATCAAGCCCCATGACGGCGGCAAAGGCCGGCGCCGCCATCATCGGCGAGGCGACGGCTTGCAGCATCAAAGCCAGAAACAACGCCGGCGAGCGCGTATCGAGATGCGCCAAGAGGCACGCCGCGCCGAACAAAGCCGGCACCACCAACGACGTCCACGCCGTCGCCGCCAGCACCAGGCCGGGCCGGCGCACATGGCCGCGCAGCGCCGCGGTGTCGACGCGCAGGAACGCCAGGCACAGCAGGCCAAGGATCGCCTCGGTGACGAACGGCTTGAACAGCGCGTCGAGCGGCGGCACCGCGATGGCGATGAACACCACCGCGGCAATGGCGCGCGAGCCCTGGCGGCCAAGCCAGGCAAGCGCAGTCGACATCGCGTTGAGGACAGGCACGTGCGAAACGACTCCGCTGAGCGGGCGATGTGGCTCAACCGAGCCATGCGTCATCGGCTGACACTAGCTTGGCCGCGCCACGAACGCCACGCGCGCCGCAATGTGGCCGCTGTTTGCGGCATGCGCCGTGCGGCTGCACTACGTCCGCTCCAGCCGAAAGCGGGCATGGGCTGAATTGCGAGAACGACGCGATGGGCCAAAAGGCGACATAGTGCGTCGCGGTAAAATTGCGTCTATTCGATCACCTCGTCGGCGCGGACGAGAAACGATTCGGGGACGGTGATCCCAATCGCCTTTGCGGTCTTCAGGTTGACGACGAGATTGAATTTGGTCGGCAGCTGCACCGGCAGGTCGCCGGGCTTTTCGCCCTTGAGAATGCGATTGACATAGGATGCGACACTCCGAAATTGCAATGTGGGCTCGCTACCATACGACGCCAACCCGCCATCCCGGACGAAATATGGATAGAGATAAATTGATGGTAGGCGGCGAAGGATGGCGCGCTCGATGATCAGCTTCCGGTTCGCAATGGTAATCGGATTTGGCAGTACGATCAGGCCGCCATCGGGCTCTCCGGCAAAGCCGTCAATGACGCGGGTAAGATTGTCAGCATCGACTGCGCTGGTTGCGTTGACTTGCACGGACAGCGAAGACGCCGTCGCCTCGATGGCCTGCCACATCCCGACCTGCGGCGATTGTGCCGGGTTGTAGATCACGGCAGCGCGTTTCACCTGAGGGACGAGCTCTTTAAGCACTTCAAGCGTCTTACCGGCCGTCGCGAATTCAGCCAAAGCAAATCCAGTGATGTTGCCTCCCGGCCTGGGCATGCTTGCGATGATGCCGCTGCCGACTGGATCGGCAACTTGAATAAAGACAAGCGGAACAGTTGTAGTCATCTGCCGTAGTGGCTCAAGCGTGAGCGTCGATGTCGCCAGGATCACATCGGGCTTGAGCGCAATGAGTTCGCTGGCCGCCCTGCGAATACGGGCGACATCGTCGCCAGCCCAGCGATAATCAATGTGAATATTGTCGCCGTCGTGCCAGCCAGCGTCGGCCAGTCCTTGCACGAATGCCGCGATAAACTGCTGCCCCACGGCGTCATCTTCGGAATAGATGAGCAAAGCACCCAATCGCCGCATTGGCGCGCTCTGCTGCGCATACGCTCGAAGCGGCCACATCGCCGCGCCGGACATCACCGAAATGAACTCTCGCCGCCTCATCAGTGGCCCCCTGACCACGGTCTAAATACACTATAGGTGCGGACCTGTGTTGTGCGTTACAGCAAAATCGATTGGTCGATGTCCGTTTCGGGTCATTCACGACCGATGTGGCCCTCATGGGCATGTCCGGATCGACCAGGAGCGGGCATTGCAAGGCCGAAAAAATAGCTCGAGCGGTAGCCCTGGCGGGCCCATTGGTAGATTTTAATCTGCACCGCCTCAACGCAGCCGAGCGATGAACGCCATGCGCGCCTGATTGTGGCCGATGTTTTGCGCCGCTCGCTGCGCGCTAAATCCAGCCACGGCGAGTTTTTCCGTGATCGCGGCTTCGCCGTAGCGGGTCAATCCGTAGCGCGTGCGCAAGCGCCAGTAATCGGACAGCAGCGTGCGGACGAGGCCGGCGACGGCGGCAATGAAGAAGCCGTTGACGGCGCCGAACCGTAGCAGTGCCAACGCGTCGGTGGAGGCCGCGACGTCGGGCGGAATGATATCGCTCACCACCAGCACGCCGTCGGCATGCAGCAGCCGATGAAACAGCGCGAAGAGTTTGGCCAATTCTTCGGGCGTCAGATATTGCGCGACCGAATGCAGCACGATGAGATCGAGCGAGCGATCCGCCAGGCGCTCGAGCTCCTCGGGCGCCACGGCGCGGATTTTCGCGTTACCGGCAAAGCGCGCGGCGATGCCGGCGCGCACTCGCGGCGCGCCTTCGGCGAGCAACAACTCGCCCGCGGCGGCGGCGACCAGATCGGCATGCAGCGCCTCGCCGCAGCCGTAATCGAGCACGCGCGCCTGCGGCGACGGCACCAGCGCCGCGATCTGTTGGGCGATGAGGCGATAATGCACGTCGCGGTGGCGCGCATTGACGTAGATCGAATGCGAACTGTCCCAAAACTTCAGCCAGGGCGAATTCATGCCCGCCACAGCGCGAGCAGCGGTCCTTCCGGCCCGAATGCCGGATCGGTGGCCGGCAGCGGCACCTTGGGGATGGAGGCGAGCGCCTTGGTGCGCTCGGCCTTGCTGCCGCGGCAGAGATTGTATTTGCCGCTCGGCGGATAGGCGCCGATGACGACGAGGTCGCGGCTGTGGCTCAGGCATTGATGGCCGGTGCCGGCCGGCAGGATGGCGACGTCGCCGGGCGCGATCTCGATCACTTCGCCGCGCTCGCCGCCGAAGCGCACCTTGGCGCGGCCGCGGGCGATGGCCAGCGCCTCGTGGATCATCGAATGGTAGTGCACGTAGGGGTAAATGCCGTTGCGCCACATGTCGCCCCAGCCGTTCTCACCGAAGGTCTTTTCAATCAGCATTTCCGGGTCGGGCGAGCCGGCAAGCTCGATGCCGCCGCGATAAAGGATCAGCGGCAGCGTCGGATTGTTGGGAATCCGGCCGTCGTCGGCAAACAAGTGGGTGATCGGGGTGACGCGCTTGGTGAGCATGGGTTCGATCCGCCGCTCGGGCGGCGGCGCCGTTCTACCGGATATTCCGTTGATATTGTCTAATCCCTGCCAGATAGCGTCGGTTCCGCCTACTTACTTCTTGTTGACCACGTATGAGACCTACGAATGGACTTACGCGGCGCCAGCACATCCTCGCGCAGGTTTTCTCCGGGATGCGGCGGGTTGACCATGGGCATGTCAACCCCGCTTGGCATCGCGCATCATTTCGACGAATTGGCCAAACAGATAATGACTGTCGCGCGGTCCGGGCGAGGCTTCGGGGTGGTATTGCACCGAGAACACCGGCCGATCCTTCAGCGCAATGCCGCAATTTGAGCCATCGAATAAAGACACGTGGGTCTCCACGGCATTGGCCGGCAACGTCGTGCGGTCGACGGCAAAGCCGTGGTTCATCGAGGTGATCTCGACCTTGCCGGTGGTGAGGTCCTTCACCGGGTGGTTGGCGCCGTGGTGGCCCTGGTGCATTTTCATGGTCTTGGCGCCGACGGCGAGGCCGAGCATCTGGTGGCCGAGGCAGATGCCGAATACCGGCTTCTGCGCGATCAGCGCACGGATCACCGGCACGGCATATTCGCCGGTGGCGGCCGGGTCGCCCGGGCCGTTGGAGAGAAAAATGCCGTCGGGCTTGAGCGCCAGAATATCGGCGGCCGAAGTCGTCGCCGGCACCACGGTGACGTTGCAGGCATGGCCGGCGAGCTGGCGCAGAATGTTGCGCTTGATGCCGTAGTCGATGGCGACGACGTGAAATTTTGTTTCGTCCTGCCGGCCGTAGCCTTCGCCCCAAACCCACGGCGTTTCGTTCCAGGTGAAGCGCTGGCCGCTGGTCACCATCGGTACCAGATCCATGCCGAGGAGGCCGGGCCAGGCTTTGGCCTCGCGCTTGAGCGCCTCGAGGTCGAACTGGCCGGACGGCTCGTGGGCAATGACCGCGTTCGGCATGCCCTTTTCGCGAATGAGCGCGGTGAGCGCGCGGGTGTCGATGCCGGCGAGCCCGATGACGCCGCGGCTTTTCAGCCAGGCATCGAGATGTTTTGTGGCGCGATAGTTCGACGGCTCGGTGATGGCGGAATGCAGCACCACCCCGCGCGCCCCCGGCGTCGCCGCCAGATTCACGGTCTCGATGTCGTCGTCGTTGGTGCCGACATTGCCGATATGGGGGAACGTGAAGGTGATGATCTGGCCCGCATAGGACGGATCGGTGAGGATTTCCTCGTAGCCGGTCATGGCGGTGTTGAAGCAGACCTCGCCGACCGCCTGGCCGGTTGAGCCGAAGCCAAATCCTTCGAGCACGGTGCCGTCGGCCAGCACCAGCAAGGCCGTGGGCTTGGGCTCATCCCAGGTTGCGCCAGTCTGCGGTTGTGTCGGCATCGGCAAGGGCCTAAATGTTGCGCTTCAGCCGCCTGGCCCTGGCGGGCGCGGGCGCATTTGCGAGAGGCCATAGCCGTGTTGCGCGACGATATCAACAACGCGATGAAAGCGGCGATGAAAGCCGGCCAGGCGCGGCGCGTCTCGACCTTGCGCATGGTCAATGCCGCGATCCTGCAGCGCGAGACTTCCGGCGCCGAGCGCCAAAAACTCAGCGACGCCGAGATCCTCGACGTCATGGGCAAGATGATCAAGCAGCGCCAGGAATCCCTCGATATCTACGACAAGGCCGGCCGCGCCGAGCTCGCCGCCCAGGAGCGCGAAGAGATCGAGATCATCTCCGCCTACCTGCCCAAGCAGCTGTCCGACCTCGAAGCCGGCGAGGCGGTTTCCTCCCTGATCAAGGAGCTCGAGGCCGCGACGCTCAAAGACATGGGCCGCACCATGGCGGCGCTGAAGGAGCGATTCGCCGGGCGGATGGATTTTTCCAAAGCCGGCGCGCAGGTGAAGAAGCTGCTTGGCGGCGGATGACGGCGATGCCGTCGAAGCGCAGGATGTTGGTCGGGCTCCTGGGCGCGAACATCCAGGGATCGATGTCGCCGGCACTGTTCGCCGATGCTTTCGCGGCGGCCGGGATCGATGGCTATTATCATCTCTTGGACGCGGATCTGTTGCCGGGGCGGCTGCCGCAGCTGTTCGCGGCGATCAAGACCGCGGGCTTCATCGGCGCCAACGTCACCTTTCCGTTCAAGCAGGAGATCATTCCGCTGCTCGATGCCGTAGACCCGGGCGCCGCCCAGGTCGGCGCGGTGAACACCGTCGTGTTCGCGCCCGATGGCCGCTCGACCGGCTACAACTTCGATCGCGCGGGATGGCGCAACAGTTTTGATGAAAGCATCGGCGGTGCCAGCGCCAAGGACGCAACGGTGGTGCAGATCGGCGCCGGCGGTGCCGGGCGCGCCGTCGCCTTTGCCCTGATGGATCTCGGCGTCGCCGAACTCGTTCTGCATGACCTCGATGCCGCGCGCGCCAATGCGCTCAAGGCCGATCTTGCCTCGCATTACGGCGCAGCGCGCTGTCGCGTCACGGACGACCTGGAACGCGACATCGCCGCGGCGGCCGGCGTCGTCAACGCCACCCAGGTCGGCATGCGCGGATTCCCCGGCAATCCGGTTCCGGTCGCAGCCCTCAACGCCGCCCACTGGGCCGCCGACGTCATCTATACGCCGCTGCAGACCGAATTCCTCAAAGCCGCCGCCGCCAAAGGCGCCCGCACGCTCAACGGCAGCGGCATGTGCGTGCATCAGGCGGTCGAGGTGTTTCGACAACTCACCGGCGTCAAGCCCGACCCGGCGCGGCTGCATCGTGCCTTCGCCACCGCGGTGGCGGCGCGCGACGCGGCGTTCGCCGCAGCCTGAGGCCTAGGCAAGGACTTTGGCGCCGCGCGCGATCGTGGCACGCTTTAAGCCGACGGAAACGGGGGAATGGACCACAATGCCGCAATGCCTCATCCGCGGCCTGCGCAGCATCGAGCTCGTCGCCACCAACCTCGACGAGGCGACGCGCTTTTATGAAGATGTGTGGGGTCTCACCGCCGTCGAGCGGCGCAACGACGCCATCTATTTTCGCGGCACCGGCGCCTACCATCACATCCTCGGCCTGCATCGCGGCGCGCAGCCCGCGGTGGTGCGCATCGCGTTCGATGTCGCCGGCCGCCAGGCGGTGGACGCGCTGCATCAGGCGGTGACGGCAGCCGGCTGCAGCGCGCCCGCGCCCGGGCCGGTGGCGCTGGCCGGCGGCGGCTATGGCTTTGGCTGCAAGGATCCCGACGGGCGCAATCTCGTTTTCGTCTGCGGCTCTGCCGATCACGCCGATAGCGCGGACCGGCCCGACCGGCCGCGCAAGATCGTCCACGCCAACCTCAATATGCGCGATCACGATGCCACGCTCGCGTTCTTCACCACGACGCTCGGCTTCCGCGTCGTCGACGAAAACGCGCCGCTGACGTTTTTGCATTGCGCCAATGCCGACCATTGCTCGATCGTGCTGGCCAAGACCGATCTGCCGACGCTCAACCACATCGCCTTCGACGTGCCCGACCTCGATTCGGTGATGCGCGGCATGGGGCGGATGAAGGACAACGGCTATCCGATCGAATGGGGCCCCGGCCGCCACGGACCGGGCAATAATGTGTTCGCCTATTTCTGCGGCCCCGACGAAGTGCCGCTGGAATACGCCGCCGAAGTGCAGCAGATCGACGACAGCTATGAGCCGCGCGGCTCCGACTTCTGGAAATTCAAGCCCGGCCGCTCCGAGCAATGGGGCCTCACCGCGCCGCGCTCGGCGCGCTACTATCGGGTGCAGCGGCTGTTCGGATTTACCGCCGATGGCGAGCGGGTGAATTGACTCGTCATTGCGAGGAGCGCAGCGACGAAGCAATCCAGGGCGGCGTCGCAGCGCTGGATTGCTTCGCTCCGCTCGCAATGACGGGCTGGATGGGATGACCGCTACGCGCGCTTCTTGCGCTTCTGCTGCATATAGGAGCGCAGCACCGCGTTCATGCGCCGCTGATAGCCGGCGCCTTCCTTCCGAAAATAGTCGAGCACGTCCTCGTCGACGCGGATCGAGATTGCTTTCTTTTTCGGAGGGATGACGAGAACGGCTTTCGACCAGTCGATATCCTTGAACTCCTGCCAATCCGGGTCGTTGGCAATGGATGCTTCAATCTCTGCATCCGTCAAAGCGTCGACAGCGGCCCAATCAGTCTTGCCCTTCCGCCGTTCGCCCCATTTTCTCTTGATAATACGCTCGCCTCTCATTTCGTCGCGCGCGGCGTGCTGAGATGATCCGGAGCGTATCGCCGCGCCATGTGAAGACAACGGTGATGACACGACCTTCCGATTCACCAATCGCTAGCCAGCGCTCCTCTGCGTTGCGGTCCGAGCGGCGAAGCAAGCTCGTGCCATAAAAAACTTCGATCGCTTCGTCGAAGTCGACACTATGTTTGCGGCGATTGCTCGCCGCTTTCTCCTCGTTCCACTCGACTGTCCGAATGCGCTCGAACAGCCGTCGGACAACGATGTCCTGTTCCGCCATGGCGAAGCGTCCCCTTACGGAGGTGCCGATACAATTCGTATCGTCGAGGATTCGCCATGACGGTTTCGAAGCCGCTGTGCCCGGCCGCTGAAGTCTAGTCGCTTTTCGTTTGCGACTCGCTCAGCGTCCACTTCGACCGTACCTCAAGAATTGTATATACATATGTATTCATGCAACGTCAAGCTCACATATGTGCCTGCGGCCCTGTGGAAAACTAGGACAAACGCCGCCAGGCTTGCCGGCGCCCCCAGCCGCCCTATCTTCCCGCCACACCCGCGTTACCCTGAAGCGAATCACCATGCGCTTTACGCCGCAATTTCTCGATGAGCTGCGGGCGCGGCTTCCGGTTTCGGAAGTCGTCGGCCGGCGCGTGAAATTGCGCAAGGCGGGGCGCGAGTGGAAGGGGCTGTCGCCGTTCAACAAGGAGAAGACGCCGTCGTTCACGGTCAGCGACGACAAGGGTTTTTACCACGACTTCTCCTCCGGCAAGCACGGCAGCATTTTCGACTTTGTCATGGAGACCGAGGGCGTCAGCTTTCCGGAAGCGGTCGAACGGCTGGCGGAGATGGCCGGCGTGCCGCTGCCGGCTTATTCGCCGGAAGCCGAAGCGCGCGAAGAGCGCCGCAGGACGCTGCACGACATCGTCGAGATGGCGGCAAAATTCTTCGAGACGACCTTGGCGTCGCGTGGCGGCGCGCGCGGCCGCGGCTATCTGGCCGATCGCGGGCTGACTTCGCCGACGCAGCTGAAATTCCGGCTCGGCTATGCGCCGGCGGAGCAATACGCGCTCAAGGAGCACCTCGGCGCGGCCAAAATCCCGGTCGAGGACATGATCGAGGCCGGGCTGATCGTCGCCGGCGAAGACATTCCGGTGCCGTACGACCGCTTCCGCGACCGCATCATGTTTCCGATCAGCGATTGGCGCGGCCGGGTGATCGCGTTCGGCGGCCGCGCGCTCGAGAAAGAGGTCTCGGCGAAATATCTCAACTCGCCGGAGACGCCGCTCTTCCACAAGGGCGCGACACTCTACAACATCGCCGCCGCGCGGAAGGCCGCGCACGAGGGTGCGCGCGTCATCGCGGTCGAAGGCTATGTCGACGTCATCGCCATGGCGACGGCCGGCTTCGAGGCCACCGTGGCGCCGCTCGGCACCGCGCTCACGGTGGAGCAATTGGCGCTGATGTGGCGGCTCAACGATGAGCCGATCCTGTGCTTCGACGGCGACGATGCCGGCCGCCGCGCCGCCTATCGCGCGCTCGACATCGCGCTGCCGCTGCTAAAACCCGGCAAGAGCCTGAAACTCGCGACGCTGCCCGACGGCCAGGACCCGGACGATCTCGCCCGTTCCGGCGGCCGCGAGGCAATAGAGGACGTGCTCGGCGCGGCGCGGCCGTTGGCGCATGTCTTATGGGCGCGCGAGAGCGAGCAGGGTCCGTTCGATACGCCGGAGCGCCGCGCCGCGCTCGAAGCGCGCATCGGCGAAGTCACCAACACCATTTCCGACGAGACGGTGCGGCGCTACTACCGGCAGGATTTTTCGGCACGGCTTCGGCAAATGTTCGCGCCGCAAAATTTTACCCGCAACGACATTGCGGCGCGCCGGCAAGATTTTCGCGGCGGCCGTTTTGCCGACAACAACCGCCGCCGCGGCGGCGCGCCCGGCCGGCCGCTTTCACCCAAGGCCGCCTTCGGCGACGAAGCTTACGTCGCGGCCAGTGCGCAACTTGCGGCAGGCCCGCTGCATCGCGGTCATCGCGCCGCGATCCCGCGCCGCGAGGCGCTGATCCTGCAAGCGGCGCTCAATCACCCGTGGCTCCTGCACGACCACATGGAGGAACTGGCCGAGGCCGAGTTCCGCCATGCCGACACGCAAAAGCTCAAAAGCGCGCTGATCGACGTGTTCGCCCATCATTCGGCGGGGGATTTCCGCCAGGATTCCGGCAATGCCAGCGAAGCCGACCGCGCAGAACTCGTCGCCGAGCTCGATCGCCTGGGCTTCGGCGCGCTCTTGGGGCGCATCGAGCGCTCGATCACCACGCTGTCGGTCTGGGGTGCGCAGCCGCAAGCGGCGCGGGACGACGTTTTACTGACCTGGAAACAGCTTATCGCCTTGCATCGGCAAGGGCATTCCCTAACTAGGGAACTGAAGGACGCGGAATTGGCGTTCGGCCAGGAGTCCACCGAGGCGAACTATTCGCGGCTCCTCGATGTAAAAGCCCGGCTCTCGGCGCTCGATGGAACCGAAGCCCTGATCGAGGGCTTTGGCGCGTCTTCGGGCCGGCAAAGCCGGTCGATGTAGTCATTGACCTCCCCCTTTCAGGGGGAGGGCTAAAAGGCGGCCGAGGGTGAGGGACGGCGGCGAGGGGAATAAGAGGTCACCCTCGCGGTTGTGGTTAGTCGGAGCTTAACGGAGTTCCGACAGATTCGACCTCGATTCGGGCGGTGCCCGGGGGTAAACCCTTCCGGCATCCGCCCCTTTTGGCCGTTGGCTCAACGCCCGCGGCCCAACAACAAGGGATTTGAGGCTTCCGCCCCGGTCCCGGCGTTGGTCTACGCCCGAGGTGATTCCGTCACCATAGGGTAGGGGACCGAAAAAGCGTCCGTGGAGAGACAGAGCATGGCAAGCAAGAGCAGCGTGGCCACCAAGGCAGCACCGACCAAGGCCAAAGCGGCCCCGCCGAAAGACGCCGAAACCCCGGAGAAGGACGGCGCCGAAGCCCCGGAGAAGGACGGCCCGCTGCCGCTGCTCGATCTGTCCGACGCCGCCGTCAAGAAGATGATCAAGCAGGCCAAGAAGCGCGGCTACGTCACCTATGAGCAGCTCAATGCCGTGATGCCGTCCGAGGAGGTCACCTCCGAGAAGATCGAGGACGTGCTCGCCATCATGAACGAGATGGGCATCAACGTCGTCGAGACCGAGGAAGCCGAGGCCGAGGAGGAGGAGAAGGACGAGCCGGAGGAGGAAGAGAGCGAGTCCGGCGAGCTCGTCGAAGTCACCCCGAAGCCGCCGGCCAAATCCGAGGCCAAGGAGCCGACCGAGCGCACCGACGATCCGGTGCGCATGTATTTGCGCGAAATGGGCTCGGTGGAATTGCTCTCGCGCGAGGGCGAAATCGCCATCGCCAAGCGCATCGAGGCCGGCCGCGAGGCGATGATCGCGGGCCTGTGCGAAAGCCCGCTGACCTTCCAGGCCGTCATCATCTGGCGCGACGAATTGAACGAGGGCAAAGTCTTCCTGCGCGACATCATCGATCTCGAAGCGACCTATGCGGGCCCCGACGCCAAGCAGGTGGCGCCCGCCGTCGGCCCCGATGGCCTGCCGATAGCGGGTAGCGTGGCGCCGGGCCCTGGCGCGCCCGGTTTCGTGCCGCAGCCGCCGCAAGCGGTGGCGCCGCCGTCGGCGCCGCCCGCCGCCACCCCGTTCAAGCCCGCCGGCGCCACCAATGGCGCGGCCGGCGGCAACGGCGAAGAGGGCGCTGAGGAAGCCGCCATCGCCGACGCCGACATCGACGAGGACGATCTCGAGAACTCGATGTCGCTTGCCGCGATCGAGGCCGAACTCAAGCCGAAAGTCTTGGAGACCTTCGACAACATCGCCGACTCGTTCAAGCGGCTGCGCCGCCTCCAGGAGCTCGACATCCAGGGCAAGCTGCACAACGAGACGCTGTCGCCGGCCCAGGAGCGAAAGTCGAAGAAGCTCAAGGAAGAGATCATCCAAGAGGTCAAATCGCTGCGCCTCAATCAGGCGCGCATCGACACGCTCGTCGAGCAGCTCTACGACATCAACAAGCGGCTGGTCGGCCACGAGGGCCGCCTGATGCGGCTTGCCGAAAGCCACAGCGTCGTGCGCGAGGATTTCTTGCGCAACTACCAGGGCTCCGAGCTCGACCCGCGCTGGCTCAACCGCGTCTCGAAATTGTCGGCAAAAGGCTGGAAGAATTTCGTCGCCCGCGACAAGGACCGCATCAAGGAGCTGCGCACCCACATCCACACGCTGGCGTCGGAGACCGGCCTCGAGATCGGCGAGTTCCGCGAGATCGTCCACATGGTGCAGAAGGGCGAGCGCGAGGCGCGCCAGGCCAAGAAGGAAATGGTCGAAGCCAACCTGCGCCTCGTCATCTCGATCGCCAAGAAATACACCAACCGCGGCCTGCAGTTCCTCGATCTGATCCAGGAAGGCAATATCGGGCTGATGAAGGCGGTCGACAAGTTCGAGTATCGCCGCGGCTACAAGTTCTCGACCTATGCGACGTGGTGGATCCGCCAAGCGATCACCCGCTCGATCGCCGACCAGGCCCGCACCATCCGCATCCCGGTGCACATGATCGAGACCATCAACAAGATCGTGCGCACCTCGCGGCAGATGCTCAACGAGATCGGCCGCGAGCCGACGCCGGAGGAACTGGCCGAAAAGCTCGGCATGCCGCTGGAGAAGGTGCGCAAGGTTTTAAAGATCGCCAAGGAGCCGCTGTCGCTGGAAACCCCGATCGGCGACGAGGAGGATTCCCACCTCGGCGATTTCATCGAGGACAAGAACGCCATCCTGCCGATCGACGCCGCCATCCAATCGAACCTGCGCGAAACCACGACGCGGGTGCTGGCTTCGCTCACGCCCCGCGAAGAGCGCGTGCTGCGCATGCGCTTCGGCATCGGCATGAACACCGACCACACGCTCGAAGAAGTCGGCCAGCAGTTCTCGGTCACCCGCGAGCGCATCCGGCAGATCGAGGCCAAGGCGCTGCGGAAGTTGAAGCATCCGAGCCGAAGCCGGAAGCTGCGGAGCTTCCTGGACAACTAACCTTTAGCCCCCGGACTTGATCCGGGGGTGCGCTCGTTCCTCGACAACGAGCTCAGACCGTCATGCCCGGGCTTGATCGACCCGGGCATCCATCTTCCACCTCACGCCCGGCCATAACCGTTCGAAGAACGGCGTCGTGACGCTCGCCTGTGGCGCCGGGCATCTCGGTATTTCCGTTCTGGCACCTTCCTCAGGCGTTCTTCGCGCCGCCTTCGATAATCGGCCCATACTCAACGGTTGATTGTATTCATACTAAAGTTGTGTCATAATGAATATGCAATTTACATTAACAGGAGGAATTCATGTGCGGAAGATGCAGGTGTCTTTACGTCGTTGATCCGGTCAGCAACCTTTACACGCTCGATCCAGTCACCGCGTCGACCCATCTGGTAGGGGCGGTGACGGGCCTCGGCGGCAGCGTGACCGACCTCGCCTTTCACGGTCCCACGCTGTACGGGATCAGCTTCAACCAATTCCTTCGCATCGACCCGGAAACCGGCAAGGGAACCGTCGTTGGCCCGATCGGTGGCGGGTTCAGCACCAACGGTCTGGCGGTGGCGAGCGACGGCACCATCTACGCCGGGACCACGGCCGGCCAACTGATCCGGATCAATCCGGTCACGGGCGCTGGCACGTTGGTCGGCAATTTCGGCGGCGGCATGACCTCGAGCGGCGACATCGCCTTCGACTGCAACGACGTGCTCTACGGGGCGCTGAACCAGGGCGCCTCGGTGGTTCTGGCACAGATCAATCACTCCACGGGCGCCGCGACCGTCATCGGCTCGACCGGGCAGAGCACCGTGTACGGCCTCGATTTCTTCTGTTGCCATCTGTACGGCGTCACTGCCGCCGGACAGCTTCTGACCATCAACGCGGTCTCCGGCGCCAGCACCGTCATCGGAAAAAACGCGCTCGATATGTATGGGCTCGCGGTCAAGCCCTGCTGTGGGTGCTGAGAGCGCCGCATTCGGCGCGTTTGACACCCGGAAGGAGCCCACGACCTCTTCGATGCGAGGCCGGTGGCCGCAATCGAGCGAGCCCGGCCGCGCGCGAAGAGCGCGTGCTGCGCATGCGGTTTGGCATCGGCATGAATACCGATCACACGCTGGAGGAGGTGGGCCAGCAGTTCTCGGTGACCCGCGAGCGCATCCGGCAGATCGAGGCGAAGGCGCTGCGGAAGCTGAAGCATCCGTCGCGGAGCCGGAAGCTGCGCGGCTTCTTGGATAACTAACTCCACTTTCCGCCCCCGCGAAGCGGGGGAGGGGGACCGCGCGAAGCGCGGTGGAGGGGGCGCGGGCGGCGCAGGTGTTCGCATGAACGTCAAATTGCGCAAGATCGAAGTGGACGACGCAACGGCGACCGCACTTGAGGCGCGCGCCGCCGCAGCCGGCGTTTCGGTATCCGAATTGATCGCGCAACTGGTTTCCTTAGCCGGCGGGTCCGCCAAAGTGCCATCGGGAGAATTGGACGACCTTGATCGGCAATGGGCGGCCATCAAAGCCGGCGAACCGACTGTCGCTCACGACGACGTAGTGCGCTGGCTCGATACCTGGGGAACGCCTGGCTTTAGGCCTTGGCAGGGTCGATGAAGCTCGAGTGGTCGGCTATCGCGCTGGCCGATCTCGATCGCTTTGCCGCTTTCCTTCACGACCGGCATCCGCACCTTGCGCAAGTCATTGCCGCGCGACCCGCGTGCTCGCCTCGCTCACCCCGCGCAAAGAGCGCCTGCTTCGCAGCGCGGCGGAAGGTACGTTGACGGTTATTCCTCGTAATTCTACGCGCGGGTATCCCGTGGAGGCGAAGAACTGATCCCTGCTGGCTCGTTTGCAGATCGCGCGACCACCGCCGCGAGGAACTCCCCCCTCTTCAGCGTCGCCTTGGGATAACCTCCGACGATAATAGTGTCGCCAGTATGCACGACATACGCCCGAGTTTTCGGGCCTTTCAGCATGGGTGAGACGATCGAATTCATGCCGTCAGTCCACCGTAGATCGTGCCGAATATTTGAAAGGAAAAACTCTCTGAGTTTGTAACTCTTGCCGTCAGTATCGAACACGTAGACAATTAACGGCGCAATTTCACAAGCTCGCATCCGGAACGCTTGATGGGAAACTCTGAATGCGCGAGGCCCAGATGATAACGCCTCTATCAAGCCTGGTAGCTTCGCTTTCCGCAAGAACTGTAGCACATCCGCCTTTGGCATCAGCAGATTCGCTGCAAATGTATTGCACCAACTTTCAATTGCGCTTCTGATTCTTCTTGAGTTGCGGTAGCCAACAGGGTGCCCTCCAGACTCTGCAAGAACCAAATGTCCAAGCTCGTGCGCCAAAGTAAAACGCTTTCGAAACTCGTTGGCATCCTTCTTCAAATAGATTTCTGCGCCGCGCTCCGCCAAATCGATAAACAGACCCTCGCCGTCCAATTCCATCTCTTTGATGATCAGCCGCGGAAATTGGCGCGCAATTACAGTCAGATCAATTGGGGGTTTAGTCTGATGCGCCTGCTCTCTCAGGAGGCAGGCGGTTGCCTCAGGGTCAGGCAGGTTCATCGCTGTGATCCTAAATCCAATCTGCCATCCTATGCATCATGGCCTTCACTATCTTCCTTTGGTCTTCAGCAGAAATGAAGGTGCGGGCGGCTTCTCTTCCCTCGGTCCAGTTTTTCAGCGCAATGAATACTTGCTGAAGCAAATTGGGCTCAACAATTTCGGACACAGTAGTCTTTAGAATGGTCGCCAATTCTCGCAATTCCAGAAGGCTTGGGTTACTCTCCAAGTCCGTATTTTCCTCAATCATTCGAAGACGATCGAGCGTGATTCTTTGCGACGTTGCGCTTACAACCTCCTCGCGGGTCAGTTGCGCTTTTTGGCGAATCTCCCGGACCTTATCACCGACAACATTGACCTTGTAATTGGAGAAGGCCAACTTTCGCTCTTCGAACAACGGACGAAAGTCAAAGAGCGCGCTCGTAAGATCAGCTTGAAGGTCGTCGATTTCTTTATACGCGATCTGGATTATGAGCGAGGGGATTCCGAGGATCATTCGACTCACCTTGAGATGGTCTGGGTAAATTAGAATGATCGGTAGAAGAGCAGCGCGTGCTATTTCAAGTTCTTCGCCAGCTCCGGTGCTCGGTTGATGACATAAATGGATCAACAAATCAGAATTCAGTACGCGACTAGTGTCAGTTTCATACACACTGGTACTTGACGCCTCAGCGTGAAGCTTTGGGTCGGTATGCTGACGTGGTTCATATAATTCAATTCCTGCGTCTTTGCAGATTTCGCTCACGATTTCGGAAATCTTGAAAAGTAACTGACGTTCCGTTTCAGCAACATTCGATAGGGCACAGGCGAGATATGCCTTCAGTGGCAGTGGGGATGGTGAAGGGTGAAAAAGCGAAAGCTGGTTTTCATCCGCCTGCGGACTTGAGCCAGTCAAGGGAAACGATTGCTCTTGTTCATTTCGGCCAGGTTGCAATGGCACAACATTCCGCGATAGGCCACTATGGCGAGTGAGTGCTTCTTGCGCGCTTTCTGGCGAGAGTTGCTTTGCACTCATGACTTAGCCTCCAATTCTGTAATCATACGACATTCCGAGATGAGGGACAAATCACGAACGGCGATTTGAACGTGACTCAGCGAAAAAAGTGCGGAATTTGGAAACACGGGAAATCCCTCTTGAAAGGCGCCACGGATGCCTCTCACGGTTTGCCCATCATTCTCCAAGACGTCGACGGCGAAGTTCAGTACGGCCCTATCTAGACGATGTGCTCCCCCTCGCTGTATCGGTAACGAAGCGCCACTCGCCTTCTGCAGCCTTACAAATTCGTCGTGAACTGTCGCTAGCCAGCTCGACCACTTAGTGTCGAGCAAGTCGATGAAGTCCTTAAGTTCAATATTCGCCTCAATTACCGCAGCATCGGCCTTAAATCGTTCCTCGGCCCACTCCCACGCTCGGCGTGGCGCATCCTGAAAGAAGTATGCTCCATCGCCGAGCCAATCCTCTGCCTTCGAACTCTGTCTGAATCCTACCCTAATAATGGCCGCGGCAGCCGCATTATTCGTTCCGTGGTAGCCAGTAGCTACCCTTCCGGTGCTAGTGGGGGCGGCAGCCATGAAATCGCCAGCGAATCACCCTGCAAGCTATTAGCGAAAATTAGTATATCAACGCGCGAAGGTAGGGCCAACCGCTTTGTCACCGTCCATGCGATTTGTGTTAATGCTTGTCACCTTTTCTGTTATATTTCTGGCGACTCTTCGCTCCACCGAGGGTCGCATCTGAATGCGATTTTGATTGCGGACCAAGGTGGAGCCTGTGGTCGGGCCTCGCAAGCCGGCCGCTCCTCGATATGCCTTTTGCTTATATCCGCCAATCGCTTTCGGCTTGTCATGGCAACGAATCTTTTCCCCGTGAAACTGCTCTGCATCCAAAATCACGGGTGTACGGCGAGGTGTGTCGGGCCGTGGCTCGTTGCTATAACACTCTTTGCTTCAAAGACTTAATGGCTAGCGCGGTCGCTCCCCTCACCTCCTTCTCTTGACACCCACCGCAAATCCGCTATCAGGAAATAATTCCTCACCCACGAGGGGCGCATTCCGGATGCGATCCTGATTGCGGGGTGAGGGCGGTGCCTGCGTGCGGCCTCGCAAGCCGCGCCCGGGCGGCTTCGGGCATCATGTCCGCCGGCATTACGACCGGTGCGCGGGGTGCAGCCGCTGGACTGGGACAGGCAAGCGCGGGTAACGCCCGCACACTGCCGCGTCCCAGGAAACCTGGCCTGAAGTCGAAAAGCCGAGGCCTAGAAACTTCGGCCAGAGCCGCGGTGGAGCGCCGAGAGGCGAGCGCGCCCGAAGCGGGCGGTCCGTGCAAACGGACGGTCCGTGGCGCGCGCCGCGCCCGAAGCGCGAACGGGTGGCAACAGCCGTTGGCGTGGCGCGGTCAATTTCAGTTTGCGCCTTCCGGCGCTCCGCCTCCCCTCATTTTATGTGGAGGCGAAACAGCAGTGGCTTTCGTTTTTGCTGCAAAACTCGGGCGCGGATGCGTCGCGAGGATGAGAGTGCTCGTTCCACCTCTCCCCGCGTGCGGGGAGAGGTCGAGTGAGCGCAGCGAACGAGGGTGAGGGGGCCTCTCCGCGATTCTGAGCTTCGAGGGCGTCTCGCAGCAGTTCAGCGACCGCCAGCGACGCTCAGGCAGCGGCGGGGCCCCCTCACCCCACCCTCTCCCCGCACGCGGGGAGAGGGAGCCGCGAGCGTCTCGCTCATTGTTTCATCGTTCGCTTCCGTTGCTTGGCTGGATCAAAAGAAAGGAACCCGCCGTGCACAAACGCAGCGAGCCTGAGCCCACATCGCAAAAATATCGCGATCGGTACTTCGCCGCCCAGGAGCTGGTGGTGCGGGCCTATTGCGACTTTTTCGGCTTCTGGCGCGCTTGCCGCTATCGGCCGTGCCGGCGCGCCCGCGGCTGCCGTGGCGACGAGATCGATTGCTTCGTCGCCCGCCGCGGCGGCGTCTCCGACCGGTTCGACGCGGCCAGAGCCCATGTGCGGGCGCACGTCCCGAAAGACGCCGGCGCGCCCGAGCGCGACGCCTGGCTGAGCGAATCTTGCACCGCGACCTGGGCCAAGTCGCCCAGGAAAGCGAAATCATGAGCGTGGCGCGCGCTTTTTCTGTTCGGTCAACTTTTAGTTCATTTGCCGCGCGGTTCCGGCGCCACGACATGACCACGCGCGCTGCACCGAATGGCCGAAGCATGGTCGGATTCGCCCGCGACAAGGCGCGGCAGGTGAGGGGCTCCTTCATGGAGCCTTGTGATGCGTCGTTCGCTTGTTGCGATGTTGCTTGTCGTGTTGGCGGTGCCGGTGCTGTGCGGTCAGGCCTTGGCGCGGCACCAATCGTCTCATCATCACTATCGCTTGGCGCGGCGGCACTTGCCGATGCGCGCGGAGAATTTCGCCCCCGGCGTTTACGACTATGCGCCGGCGTTCGCGACGGGCGACAACAACGGGTGGCGCCGGAACGATTGGGGTCAAAGCAGCTGGAGCCAGAACAGCTGGAGGCAAAGCAGCTTCAATCAATCGACACCGCTCGACGGCATGGCGGCGGCGCAGGCCAGCTTAAACGGCGTGCCGGTGTCGCTGGTCGAGCGCGTCATCAGGCGCGAGAGCGGCGGCAATCCGCGGGCAGTCAGTCGCGGCAATTACGGCCTGATGCAGATCCGGCTCGGCACCGCGCGCGCGATGGGTTTTTCGGGCTCGGCCGCGGAGCTCTTGGATCCGCAGACCAACATGACCTACGCGGTGCGCTATCTCGCCGGCGCCTATCGCGCGGCGAACGGCAACGAAAGCCGCGCCGTCGCGCTCTATGCGCACGGTTATTATTATCAGGCCAAGGCGCAGGGCTTTTCGCCGTATGCGCAGGAGGCGTCAGGCTTCGGCGATTATTACTCGCCGGGCGCGTTCCGGACGGCCGAGAACGTCGTCGGCGGCGCGCCGGTCTATCGCGCGCGGCATCACCGGCATCGCGCGGTGTAGCACGACACACACCTCTCCCCGCGTGCGGGGAGAGGTCGAGGAGCCAACGGGTCCGGCCCGAAGTGGCCGGCCCGATGACAGGCTCCGCGACGAGGGTGAGGGGGCCTCTCCGCGATTCTGAGCTCATAGGGAATTTTGCTGTGGCCCAGCAACCACCCTGCGGCGCTCAGGCAGCGGCAACGCCCCCTCATCCCAACCTTCTCCCCGCACGCGGGGAGAAGGAGCGCGCATGCGTTTCCGTTACAGCCCCCCGATACCTACAGCGCCGCGGCCGCGCTCACTTCGATCAAAAACTGCTCCTGCACCAGGCGGTCGACGATCAGGAGCGTGTTGGGCGGATAGGCGCCGCCGCCGAACAGTTTTGGGAATTCGCGGGTGCGGTAGGCCATGAAGGCCGGGATGTCCTGCGAGTGCACCAGATAAGTGGTGAACTCCACAAGATTGGCGAAGCCCGCGCCCTGGGAGGCGAGCGCGGCGCCGATATTGGCGAACGCCAGCGCGCATTGGGCGTCGAAATCGGCCGGCGCCTTGCCGTCCTTGTCGGCGCCGACCTGGCCGGCGATGAACAACAGCTCCCACGGTTTTACGCGGGCGAGCTGCGAATATTGCCCCAGCGGCTTGCCGAGGGTTTCCGGGTTGAGGATCTTGATGTCGGACATCATCATGGCTGGGCTCCGCGGCTGTGTGAAAAGACGCGAAACCGTAGCCGCACCGCTATGCCCGCGAAAGCGGGCAATCCGACGCGGGACTTGCGCCCGGCGCGCGCCATCCCATCTGTGGCGCAAGCTCAACGGTGGACCAGACGATGGCCTTCGCACGCACGGCATTTTCCGGGTTTCATTACGGTTCCGGCGCCGGCCCCTACGACGCGGCGTCGCGGCGCGCGGCGCTCGACCGCCTCGACGTGCTGGCGACCGTCTTCGACACCGCGTTCATCCTGCCCGGCACCACGATCCGCTTCGGCGTCGAATCGCTGTTGCGGCTGGTGCCCGGTATCGGCGACGTCGCGGCGTCGCTGTTGTCTTTTTACTTATTGTACGAAGCGTCGCGGCTCGGCGTGCCGCGGCTTCTGTTGGCGCGGATGGCGGCCAATGTGGTGCTGGAAGGCGCGGTCGGCGCGGTGCCGTTTGCCGGCGATGCTTTCGACATCTTCTTCCGCGCCAACCGCCGCAATGTCGCGCTGTTGCGCCGGCATTTCGCGCGCACCGGTTATTGAGCCGGTCGGCGCGCTTAGAGCATGATCCGGAAAAGTGGAAGCCGGTTTTCCGAAAAGATCATGCTCCACTAAAATCCTGGAGCGCCAACATTGTTGGCGCTCTAGGCGTAGTCCTTCACCTTCTTCTTCGCGCCGGAGCGCGTAATGCTCTGGATCTTCGCCGGCGGACGGCCGGATTTCTCGGCGATCTCGCGGTCCTGCTCGATCAAGAAACCGTACGCCGGCTTGTCGCCGTCGAGGCCGCCGAGGAGCGCGCGCGGCACCTTGCGGTTGGAGCGCTGCGTGCCGTCCTCATAGACCACGTCGAACATGACGAACTCGGAATTCAGTCCAGGTTTTCTCGGCATGATTATTCTCCTTCTTTTGCGACGAGACAGAAAACAAAACGCCGGCGCCAATATGACGCCGGCGCTGCATTTATGCCGTAGTTCAGGACGCCTGCAGGTTGGTCGCGGCCGACTTGCCGCTGCGGCGGTCGGCTTCGATGTCGAAGGTCAGCTTCTGGCCCTCGACCAGCGAGCGCATGCCGGCGCGCTCGACCGCGGAAATGTGCACGAAGATGTCGGGCCCGCCCGCATCCTGCACGATGAAGCCGTAACCCTTTTGGGCGTTGAAGAACTTGACGGTACCTTGAGCCATGAAGGCCCTCCTTTTGAAAACGCAGAATGCGTTTTTGTGGCCGCGTGAACCATTCGCGCGGTCCAAATCCGGATTTTGCGTTGTCTTGGGAATGGCCCTTTTTATTCGCGCATGATCGCTTTTCGGGATCATGCTCAAGGCCGCATGCAAGTCAGGCTAAATCGCGAATGGCGCGTATATAGCGACGCCGCGGCGATTTTGCAATCGCGATGGTTGCCGTGCCGGCGGCGCCGCCTTTAAGCGTTAATCAAGCCCTTCGACGATGCGGATATCGCGCACCGCGCCGTTGCCGAGCGCTTTGAGCGCATTCTGGTAGGCCGGGCTCTCGTAGGCGGCGATGGCCTTCTCGACGCTCGGGAACTCCGACATCACGATGCGCTCCTTCTGCCCGGCCTCGTAGGCCTTGGCCGCCGTGCCGCGCGCCAGATAGCGGCCGCCGAACGGCGCGATCGCCGGCGGCGCCAGCTGCGCGTAGGCGGCGAGCTTTTGCGGATCGGAAATCGAGCGGTAGACGGTGACCCAATAGCCCTTCGGCATTGTGGAGCTCCTTGGCGTGCGTGGAGTGACGTGCGGACCGTGACATTTACAATAGCTCAAATCCATACGGCCTTGCAGTCGGCCTTGATCGCTTGGCTGCCAATTGTTCGCGGCGATGATCTTGTCAAGGACGGCGCGAAAGCGCCGCCGCCTTCGGCGGTTACATCCTTGACAAGATCATCGCCGCGAACAAGAACGCTGTCCAAGCGATCAAGGCCGTTCTCTGATCTCGGAGCGCGAAGTCCAGGGCCGCGTCGCCTCGACATTTTTCACTTACGGCGTAACATCTGCGAGAATCTCAGGAGGCCGGCGATGTCGTTCTGGAGCGCGCTGTTCGGCGGCCGCGGTGCGGCCAAGGCGGACAAGGTGTCCGATCCGGTCGAGTACAAGGGCTACGTCATCCGCGCCGCGCCGTACAAGAACAACGGCCAGTACCAGACTTCAGGCGTCATCGCGCGCGAGATCGGCGGCGTGCGCAAGGAGCACCGCTTCGTCCGCGCCGACGCCTACGCGTCCTACGATGACGCGGTGAACTTCACGCTGAACAAGGCGCGGCAGATCGTCGACCTGCAGGGCGACCGGATTTTCGAGGAGCGCTAGCTCAAGCCTTCGACGATGCGGATGTCGCGCTGCGCGCCGTTGCCGAGCGCTTTCAGCGCGGCCTGGTAGCCCGGCCCATCATGGGCGGCGACCGCCTGCGCGACGCTGTCGAATTCGATGATGACGCAGCGCTCGGTCAAACCCTTCTCGTAGGCTTTCACCGCATTGCCGCGGGCGAGGAATTTGGCGCCTGCCGCCGCCAGCGCGGGACCGGCGAGCTTGGCATATTCAGCCATCGCCTCCGGATTGGACACGGAAAAATACGTCGATACCCAATAAGCCTTCGCCATTGCCGTCTCCCTGTCTTCCCTGCGTTTCGTTGTCGCAAAGCGCGGGTGCAAACCCCGCACGTACCTTTAGTTGGCACGCCCGGCGTTATGGCGCAATGCGGTTGGAGACGGGTCGTTGGCGGCCGGCGCGGAAGGAAAGCTTAAGCGGCGGCCTCGTCGTCGAGGGGCTGCTGGTCGCCCTTCATGCGCTTGAGGAGCTTGCGCAAGCTCGCGACTTCGCCCTCGAGCTCGGTGACGCGCTTGGCGAGCGCGGTGGCGTCCGGCTTTGCCTCGGCGGCGGCGGCGGCGGCCGCTTTGGCGCCGGCAAAGCCGAGCCCGATCTCGTCGCCGCGGCGCCAGGTCACCTTGGCGCGCAGCGTCTGGTTCTTTTGCAGGATGTGCAGATCGAACGTCTCGGGCACCGTGACGTTTTCGGAAAAGATGATGCGCGCGCCCTTGTCCGACAGATCGCGCACCAGGCAGCTCAGCGCGCCGTGCTTGTTGTCGAAATAGACCAAGCCGCGCAAAAAGCTCTTCCGCCGTCCGGTATTGCGCCGCTCGCCCATGTCAGCCCCAGAAAATCAAGCCGCAAAGAACCAAACAAAAAGTCGCAATAAGTCTATGACGAAGGCGGTTAATGCCGTGTTACGAACGTGAATTGCCGCCGGCAAACCGGGGGAAAACGGCGTCCGGCACGCGCGAGCGAGGCGGCGCTACCAGGCGGAAAACAGCCGGCCGACGTCAAAGACGATGGCGCCGAACGCGCAGGCCGCCAAGCCGGTGCCGATCAGTCCGAGCATCAGCGCCGCGTTCACACGGGCGAGCGTGTGCTTGTCGAAGCCATGGGCCTTGTCGACGAGGTGGGCCATCGTAGCCATCCTGAGCAATCGTTGCCGATCGCCCGCGCTTGCCGCCCCACTCCCTGCGTCCCATTAAACGCCGACTCAAAGCTTTTGCATGGTGCCTTGCGGCAAGGCAGCTTTGCAAGCGCCGCGTGGCTCAAGCCTATAAACGCGCCATAAACAAGCCGTCGCAAGCGCAACCGATTTTTGCTAAAAGCACGGACCGCAACAACAAACGGCGGGCAATCCGAGGAGAGCGGCCATGCATGTCTTCAGCGTCACCGGCGAGGCCGAGTTCAACCCGAAGAAGCACGTCGAAAAAATCCTCGGCACCATCGAGGACGGCGACGTCACCGTGGCGTGCTGGGAGCCCGGCCAGATCAGCCCGAATCATTGCCACCCGCACGCCACCGAAATCTATTTCTGCTTCGAAGGCGGCGGCACCATGCGCACGCCGAACCAGACCATCGCGGTCGAGCCCGGCGCCTTCGTCGTCCATCCGCCCGGCGAAGTGCACGAATACGAGAACGGCCCGCAACGCACGCTCTTGTTCCGCGTGCGCTACGGCTCCGACATGGCCGCGCGCCACGTCGCCTGGCGCGGCCATCCCGGCTGGACGCAAAGCGCCGAGGATGCCGCTTATTACGAACAGCACCCGGTTCGCGCCTGAGGGTATGATCGCGAATGGCGAATAGCGACGAATAGCGAGTGGCGAATAGCGAATGGCGAATAGGGGAGGGCGAACAGTCTCCACTCGCCATTCGCTACTCGCTATTCGCCATTCGCCATTCCCTAAACGACTCGAGGAGACACTATGTTCACCAAACCGCATTGCCCGGTCATCGCCATCGAGGAGCATTACTGGGACGAGGAGCTGGCCAAGACTTACGTCGGCGGCGAAGCCGGCCGGCCGGGCGAGCAGCACAAGCGGCTCTACGATTTCGGTCCGCTGCGCATCAAGGAGATGGACGACGTCGGCATCGACGTGCAGGTGATCTCCCACGGCGCGCCGTCGGCGCAAAAGCTGCCGGCGGAGACCGCGGCCGCGCTCACCCGCCGCGTCAACGACCGCCTGCACGCCCAGGTCGCCAAGAATCCGGCGCGCTTCGCCGCCTTCGCGGCGCTGCCGACCGCGGTGCCGGACGCCGCCGCCGACGAGCTCGAGCGCACCGCGGCACTCGGCTTCAAGGGCGCCATGCTGCACGGCCTCGCCAACGGCACCTTTCTCGACCACAAAAAATTCTGGCCGATTTTTGCGCGCGCCGAACAGCTCGATCTGCCGATCTATCTGCATCCTGCCCTGCCGCAGGCCGACGTGTCGGGCGTCTATTACGACGACTACGTCAAGGATTTCCCGACCGTGGCGCGGCCGGCCTGGGGCTATACGGTGGAGACCGCGACCACCGCCATCCGGCTGGTGCTGTCCGGCGTGTTCGAGCGCCATCCGAAGCTGAAAATCATCCTCGGCCATCTCGGCGAGACGCTGCCGTTCCTGGTCTGGCGCATCGACCAGGCGCTCAAGCGGCCGGGCCAGAAATCGCTGAGCTTCCGCGACGTCTTCTGCGGCAACTATTACATCACCACCAGCGGCAATTTCTCCAACCCGGCGCTGCTCTGCTGCATGATGGAAATGGGCGTCGATCATATCCTGTTCGCCGTGGACTGGCCGTTCGTCATGAACCCGCCGGCGCTCGACTGGATGCAAACCGTGCCGCTCTCCGACGAGGACAAAGCCAAGATCCTCAGCGGCAATGCGAAGCGTTTGCTCAAGATGTGATGGTGCAAACTCTACGCCTCTCACTTGTTGGGGGCTGGCAGACAAAACGCACGCTAGAAAATCTCTGGCGAATGGGTTCAACTATTGGTAGGGGTGCTTGGTCGGCAACATTCCAGCAAAGACCCAACGGCCTCAATGTCTAACCCTTTCTTCGACCACCCAATTCTGAATTCACCCTACGAATACCCGCAGCGCCACTGGGAACTCGATGAGGCTGGGCAGCCGACGCAGAAGATCGTCGATAGCCGGCGTAGTGCAAAGTTCGTCACCCCGATCCCCAAGCCGAAGAAACATAAGGCGGCGGCGCAGAAGGGTTTCGTGTTCGACGAGGGGAAGGGACTCTCGACCAAGGAGCAGCAATACGATCCGACGTCGATCATCAACGAAGTGCGAAGCGCAGTAGATACGTGGCGTACCTTGCCCAATCCCAGTCAGTGGCAGGTCACGCCGGAAACCGCACGGCTCCTTCAACACTGGCGCCACCACAAATTCAATGATGTTCGTCCGTTCTTTTGCCAGGTCGAGGCGGCCGAAACCGCGATATGGCTCACGGAGGTCGCGCCCCAATCCCGGAGTGGCAAGCGCGTGCTCGATCATCTTTCGGCAGCGAACAAGGACGCCAATCCGGAACTGCTGCGCCTCGCGCTAAAGCTTGCGACCGGGGCCGGCAAGACGACCGTCATGGCCATGCTCATCGCGTGGCAAACGGTCAATGCTGTGCGTCGCTCGTCGAGCAAAACTTTTACGCGTGGCTTCCTGATCTGCGCGCCCGGCCTCACGATCAAAGATAGGTTGCGAGTCCTGCAGCCGAATGATCCTGACAGCTACTACGCCAATCGTGAGATCGTGCCCAATGACATGCTGGAGGACGTGAATCGGGCCAAGATTGTCATCACCAATTTTCACGCTTTCAAGCTGCGCGAACGCATCGAACTGTCCAAAGGTGGGCGCCAGCTCTTAGAGGGTCGCACTGGCGAGGAACTGAACACACTGGAAACCGAAGGCCAGATGATCCAGCGAGTCATGCCCGACCTTATGGGCATGAAGAACATCCTCGTCATCAATGATGAAGCCCATCATTGTTATCGCGAAAAGCCGAAGGAAGCCGACGACGAAGATTTGAAGGGCGACGAAAAGAAGGAAGCCGAGAAGAACAACGAGGCCGCGCGACTTTGGATTTCCGGCCTTGAAGCCGTGAACCGCAAGCTAGGCCTCAGCCGCGTGGTCGACCTGTCGGCAACGCCATTCTTTCTTCGCGGTTCCGGCTATGCCGAGGGCACCTTGTTTCCATGGACGATGAGCGACTTTTCGCTCATGGACGCGATCGAGTGCGGCATCGTCAAATCGCCGCGCGTTCCCGTCGCCGAGAATATTCCCGGCAGCGAGATGCCGATGTTTCGCGATCTGTGGGAGAACATCCGCAAAGACATGCCCAAGAAGGGGCGCGGCAAGGGTGGTGAGCTTGATCCACTCGAACTGCCAACACGGCTGCAAACCGCGCTGGAAGCGCTTTACGGCCACTATGAAAAGACCTTCAAGCTCTGGCATGACAAGGGCATCAAAGTACCGCCCTGCTTCATCATCGTTTGTCAGAACACCGCGATCTCGAAGCTGGTGTACGACTTCATATCCGGGTTTCATCGAAAGAGAGAGGACGGCACAACCACACTGGAAAACGGTCGTCTGGCGCTATTCCGCAACTTCGACGAGACCACGGGCAATCCGCTGCCGCGCCCGAATACGCTGCTCATCGACAGCGAGCAACTCGAAGCCGGCGATGCGCTTGACGACAACTTTCGCGGCATGGCCGCTGACGAAATTGAGAGATTTCGCCGAGAGAAAATTGAGAGAAGCGGTGATGCTCAATCGGGTGAGAATATTTCCGACCAGGAATTGCTCCGCGAGGTGATGAACACGGTGGGCAAGCGCGACCAACTCGGCGGCGCCATCCGCTGCGTCGTTTCGGTCTCAATGCTTACTGAAGGGTGGGATGCCAACACGGTTACCCACGTTCTCGGCATTCGGGCGTTCGGCACGCAGCTTCTGTGCGAGCAGGTGATCGGGCGTGCATTGCGCCGGCAGTCCTACGACTTGAATGATGAAGGGCTATTCAATGTCGAATACGCCGATATTTTCGGCGTTCCCTTCGACTTCGCCGCGAAGCCGACCATCGCACCGCCGCAGCCGCCGCGCGAGACGGTACAGATTAAAGCGATCTCTCCCGACCGCGATGCACTCGAAATCCGATTTCCCCGCGTCGAAGGCTATCGAATCGAGTTGCCCGAGGAGCGGTTGGCCGCCCAGTTTAATGACGATTCCATCTTGGTTCTCAGCCCGGATATTGTCGGACCATCCATCACCCGCAATTCCGGCATCATCGGCGAGGGCGCGGACATGAGTCTGCAGCACTTGGGGGACATGCGACCTTCGTCGCTGGTCTTCCACGTCACGCAGCGATTGCTCTACACGAAATGGCGGGATCCAGGGGAGGAGCCGAAGCTCTACCTGTTTGGTCAGCTTAAACGTATCACCAAAGAGTGGCTCGATAACTGCCTCGTGTGCAAAGGCGGCACATATCCGGCCCTGCTCATGTATCAAGAACTCGCAGACATGGCTTGCAACCGCATCACCGCGGCGATCACCCGGCAGTTCCTGGGCGAACGCCCGATCAAAGCGCTGCTCGATCCGTATAACCACACTGGCTCCACGCGGCACGTGCGGTTCAATACATCGCGCGCAGACCGTTGGGACACGATCGGCCCGCCGCCGAAAAATCAGGTCAACTGGGTCGTGCTCGATAGCGACTGGGAGGCGGAGTTTTGCCGCGTCGCCGAGTCACATCCGAAAGTGATCTCCTACACTAAGAATCACAATCTCGGCTTGGAAGTGCCATATCGCTACGGTTCCGAGACGCGGAAGTATTTTCCCGACTTTATTGTCGAGGTGGATGACGGTCACGGCGCCGAAAACCCGCTCCATCTGGTGGTCGAAATCAAAGGCTACCGGCGCGAGGACGCGAAGGAGAAGAAATCCACTATGGACACCTATTGGGTGCCGGGTGTGAACCATCTCGGCAGCTACGGCCGTTGGGCTTTCGCCGAATTCACGGAGATTTATCAGATAGAGTCCGATTTCGGGGCTAAGGTCAAAGGCGAATTCGACAAGATGATTGCATCTGCGGCTGCGAAGCCAGCGAGCGGGAAGCAATAACGATGGCCAAGAAATCAACAGCGAAGAAGTCGGTCGAAGTCCTCAAGCATGACGAGGCTAAGCGCAAGAATATTCCCACAGCAGAATATCAGTCGGTCCTGGAGAAGGAACAGCAGGACCCGAAGAAGGTGCGCTACCCGCGCAATACCGACCTTGATCCTCAGCTCATGTGGCGCGGAAAGGATTACCAGGATTGGAGCGATCTGGTCGTTCACGCGCCGCCGCTCTACATCCAAGAAAAGGTCCATCCGAAGGTACTCATCGATGATCTGTTGCGCGCCACCAAGGAGCGCGAGCACGACGAAGGACAGTCGACGCCTGACCTGTTCGCCGACTTCAACGGCATTCCCAAGGGCGTGGACAAGACGGAGTTCTACCAGCACGACCAGAATTGGTCGAACCGCATGATCCTCGGCGACTCGTTACAAGTTATGGCAAGTCTTGCAGAGCGCGAAGGATTGCGCGGTAAGGTGCAATGCATTTACGTCGACCCGCCCTACGGGATCAAGTTCAACAGCAATTTTCAGTGGTCAACGACCAGCCGCGAGGTGAAGGATGGCAATGCCGGTCACATCACGCGTGAGCCAGAACAAGTCAAAGCATTCCGCGATACGTGGCGTGATGGCATCCATAGTTATCTGACCTACCTCCGCGATCGCCTTACTGTCTCACGCGATCTGCTCGCTGATACAGGGTCCATTTTCGTCCAGATAGGCGATGAAAATGTTCATCGCGTTCGTTTGTTAATGGACGAAGTTTTTGGAGAGGATAATTTCGCAGGGCAAATTCTTTTCTCCAAAACCACGGGACAGTCAGGCGGAGCAATTCCTTCGGTGTCAGACTATTTGCTTTGGTTCGCAAAGAAGTTACCGGAGTTAAAGCGACGGGACATTACTATTCCAAAGCCACCAATTGATAATCCGAAGGAAAGATATGTTTGTGTAGAAACATCTGAAGGTCAGCTAATTGATCTTTCATTAAAGCAAAAAACTGGAGAAGAACCTCGGCCGTCAGGACGAATCTTGCGGCTTAGCGACACCACTTCGCAGACTGGAAGTGAGACGTCGCGAAATGAATTTATTTTTCAATCCAGGCCACATATTCCTGGTGGAACACGGGGATGGTCCGTCTCAACACACGGGCTCGAACGCACAGCCAAGGCTGGATATCTTGTATCCGTGGGCAAAAGTTTGCTCTGGAAAAGGTATCGAGATGAAAGCCGCAGGTCAGACATCAACTCAACTTGGTTCGATTTGAAGCCCTCAGGCTTCGGAGGTGAGAAAATATACATCGTTGAGACTAACATCGAGGTCCTCGAACGTTGTCTCCTTATGACGACCGATCCTGGCGATCTTGTGTTAGACCCGACCTGCGGTTCTGGGACTACAGCGACGGTTGCCGAACAATGGGGCCGACGCTGGATCACAATCGATACCTCTCGCGTTGCGCTGGCGTTGGCGCGCAGTCGCATTATGGGCGCCCGATATCCATTCTATCTTCTTGCCGATTCTCGCGACGGGCAGATCAAGGAAGCAGAAGTCACGAAAGTGACTCCAAGCACAATGCCCGTTCATGGGAACATTCGTTACGGATTTGTATATGACCGAATCCCAGATATTTCGCTCAAATCGATTGCCAACAATCTAGAAATCGATGTTATCTGGGATAACTGGCAGGCTAAGTTGGAGCCACTTCGGAAAAAATTAAATGCGGCGCTGGAAAAAAATTTGCAGGAATGGGAAATTCCTCGGACTGCGGACTCTAAATGGTCAAACGAAGCTAAGACATTACAGAGCGAGTGGTTGCAGGCTCTTGTCACGCGTCAGAAGGAGGTTGACGAGTCCATATCCGCCAGGGCGGAGACCCGGTATCTCTATGATAAACCCTATATGGATGGCCGAAAGGTACGAGTCGCCGGCCCCTTTACCGTCGAGAGCCTCAGTCCCCACCGTGTACTGGGTGTGGACGAGAATGACGAGCTGATCGACGGTCTCGACGAAGACGGCGTCGACTACGGCGTCAAGAAATCCTTCCCCGAAATGATCCTGGAGAACCTCGAGATTGCCGGCGTGCAGCAGGCGCATAAAGAGGATCGGATCACCTTTACCGCGCTCGTGCCTTGGCCAGGCGATCTTGTCTGCGCCGAAGGCCGCTATATGGAGGGTGAGACCGAGAAACGCGCCGCGATCTTCATCGGCCCGGAGTTCGGCACCGTGCTACGCGCGGACCTCGTTGCCGCCGCACGCGAGGCCGGCGACGCTAGCTTCGATGTGCTGATCGCCTGCGCCTTCAATTACGAGGCCCACACCACCGAGTTTAACAAACTCGGCCGTATTCCCGTGCTCAAGGCGCGGATGAACGCCGACCTGCATATGGCGGAAGATCTCAAGAATACCGGCAAGGGGAATCTCTTCGTCATCTTCGGTGAGCCGGATATCGACCTGATCCACGAAAAGGATGGCAAGCTACGCGTCAAGGTGAACGGCGTGGATGTCTTCAAGCCGCAGACCGGCGAAGTCATCAGCGACAACGCCGACGGCATCGCCTGCTGGTTCATCGACACCGACTACAACGAAGAAAGCTTCTTCGTCCGCCACGCCTACTTCCTCGGCGCCAACGACCCCTACAGCGCGCTCAAGACGACGTTGAAAGCAGAGATCGATCCCGAAGCCTGGGCGACGCTGCATAGCGATACTTCACGTCCCTTCGACAAGCCGAAGAGCGGCCGCATTGCCGTGAAGGTGATCAATCATCTGGGAGATGAAGTGATGAAGGTGTTCAAGGTTTGATGCGATGGAATTCCGCATTGCCGACACCTTTACCGACAGCCTCGGCCGCCTGACCGGCGAAGAGCAAAAAGCCGTCAAGACGACGGCTTTCGACTTACAGCTCAATCCTGCGCAGCCGGGCCTGCAATTCCATAAGCTCGACAAGGCGAAGGACAAGAACTTCTGGTCGGTGCGAGTCAATCAGGATATCCGCCTGATCGTTCATCGCAGTGCAGCGAGCCTTTTGCTTTGCTACGTTGATCATCACGACAAAGCTTATGATTGGGCAACACGCCGTAAGCTGGAAACGCACCCCAAGACGGGCGCGGCCCAACTGGTCGAGATACGCGAGACCGTAAAGGAGATCGTTGTCCCATTTTACGTTCAGACGGAAGGCCTCGTTGCGCCAAAGACGGTGGCCGAGGCAAAACCTCTGTTTGCCGGAAAGTCCGATGACGAATTACTCGGTTACGGCGTGCCTGCTGAATGGCTAAACGATGTCAAACAGGCAACCGAGGATACGCTCCTTGGCCTGACCGATCACCTACCTGCCGAGGCCGCGGAGGCGCTCTTAGAATTGGCGACCGGCGGCAAACCGCGCATGCTGCATTTGGCCACTGCTCTGGAGACTCCGTTCGATCATCCCGACGCGCAACGTCGCTTCCGCGTGATGACAAACGTGGAGGAATTGCAGCGCGCCCTCGACTTTCCATGGGATAAGTGGACGGTTTTCCTGCACCCAGACCAGAGGGACATAGTCGAACGCGACTACTTTGGTCCGGCCCGCGTCTCTGGCTCAGCAGGCACCGGCAAGACGATCGTGGCCTTGCACCGGGCAGCGTATTTGGCGCGCAGCCGTCCAAATGCCCGCGTGCTGCTGACGACCTTCTCCGACACTTTGGCCAATGCGCTCCGGACTATGCTCAAACGCCTCTTGAGCAACGAACCGCGCCTTGCGGAAAGGATTGATGTCTACTCACTGAATGCGATCGGCCTTCGACTCTACAAGGCTCATATCGGGACCGCGACGATCGCAAGCCAAGATATCGTACGCGAATTGATGCGCGACGCCGCGAATGCAGTGAGCGGTCATAAGTTCGGGCAGTATTTTTTGCTCACTGAATGGGACCAAGTGGTGGATGCCTGGCAGTTGGAAAACTGGGCGGATTATCGAGACGTCGCCCGGCTTGGCAGAAAGACGAGATTGCCAGAGATTCAGCGCGAAGTGTTGTGGTCCATCTTCGAGCGCGTTCGTGCGGGGCTAAAATCGCGCAACTTGATCACTTATGCGACGTTGTTCACCTCGCTCGCGGCTGTGCTCGCGAAAATGAAAAATGTGGTGTTCGATTTTTCGATCGTGGACGAGGCACAAGATATTAGCGTCGCCCATGTGCGCTTCTTCGCCGCGTTGGGAGGAGGGCGCCCCAATGCGCTCTTTTTCGCTGGCGACCTTGGGCAGCGCATTTTTCAGCAACCATTTTCATGGAAGGCTCTTGGCGTCGATGTGCGAGGCCGGTCACGCACCTTGCGCGTCAATTATCGCACCTCCCATCAAATCCGCATGCAAGCCGACCGGTTGCTTGGCCCTGTGGTTTCCGATGTTGATGGAAACGGCGATGATAGGACCGATACGGTTTCCGTATTCAATGGTCCACCACCAACGATTAAATCTTTTGCGAGCGAGGAAGAGGAAATCAAAGCTGTCGGTGACTGGATTGTGGAACACGCAAAGGCCGGAGTGGTGCCGCACGAGTTCGGTATATTTGTCCGTTCTGCAGCGCAATTGGACCGCGCGAAAGCTGCGGCAAAGGCGGCTGGAATTGCATTCAAAGTGCTGGATGATCATGTGGAAACGACTAGCGGTCAGATATCGATCGGCACCATGCACCTTGCGAAGGGACTAGAATTTCGAGCAGTAGCCGTGATGGCCTGCGACGACGAAATCATTCCGTTGCAGGAGCGCATTGAGACCGTCGGCGACGACGCGGACTTGCGGGAAGTCTATGACACCGAGCGCCACCTGCTCTACGTCGCCTGCACCCGTGCCCGAGATCATCTGCTTGTGACTGGTGTCGTCCCCGTGTCAGAGTTCCTGGATGATTTAACCTAGTGCGACGGGCTCCCGCATCGACGTCGGCCCCACCCCGCGTCCCTGCGGGCCGCGACCCTCCCCCTGCAGGGGAGGGTGAAAATCGCTGCGGCCCGGCCTCTTTTCCCGGCCGGAACCCGCCCCCATTAGGACATTTGCAGGGGATGGTTGAGCGACCAGCCCAGATTTCGCTACCTCCCAATCCGCGCTACGCTTAGCGATCCGCGTGACCATGGGAAAACGCGCGACCACCGGGAGGGTCCAACATGCCATCCACCATCAACCTGCATCAGATCGGCGTCTGGTTCTGCGTCGGCTTCTTCACCGGCGCCGGCTGGGCTATTGCGGCGGTGCTGGTCGGGCGCATCTTGTCCGCGGTCTGACCGTAAGCGCCGGCCAGTAGTCCGCATTGAGCCGCCGTCGCCGGCGTTGTCCCGCGCCTGGCCGCCTCACGCCCGCGCCACATCCGTGTGCGCAAAATCGCCGCCCTTGAACAGAAGCTTGGCGCCGTGCGCCTTGGCGCAGGCGTAGGACAGGCAATTGCCGAAATTCAGGCTGGCGCGGTGTTTGCGGCCCTTGCCGTAGCGCTCGAAGGCGGCGACGGCGCCGTGGGCGATGGCCTCGGTGATCGGCACCACGTCCACGGAGCTTTCGCGCAGCAGCGCGGTCACGCGCGTATCGGCGGCGCTCGGCGAGATATGGAACAGAGACGAAAGCCGCATCGCCGATTCGAGAATGACGTGGCCTGCGGTAATGCGCTCGGACGCCCCCTCCAATTTGTCCGCCAGCAACGGGCCGTCCGCCTCTCGCGCCAGCATGGCGACGACCGCCGAAGTGTCGAGAAAGATCACTTGTTGCCCCAGAGCGCGTCGATCTCCCGCTTGCTGACGGCACGGCCGCGGGCGCGGTTGCCGAGGCGATCGAGCTCGTTGGCGATATCGGCGATGCGTTCGCGCAAGGGCCGCTCCTCGCGGGCAAGAGCGCCTTCCAGCGCTTCGACCACCGCGCGCGTCATGGTGATGCCTTTGCGGGCGGCGAGTTGCTTGGCGAGACGGCCGGCGCGATTGTCGCGGATATGCAGGGCCATTGGGGTGCTGCCTGTCTAGATCACTGTGTGTAGATGTGTAGACAGTATTATATATACGCCGGTCGTTGCGTTTGCTCAACCGGAGCCTGCGGAGCAGACCAAGGCCTAAAAATACCCCACCCCGCGTCCCTTTCGGGACGCGACCCTCCCCCTGCAGGGGAGGGTGAAAATCGCTGCGGCCCGGCCTCTTTTCCGGGGCGGAACCTGCACCCATATAGAATAACGTCAGGGGATGGCTGAACCGGGTTGCTTTCTTGACCCGGCATTCGCCCAGATCCTGGCGCCAAGAATCACCCCAGTGACGATGTTCCGCTAGCGCCTTCGGGGCTTCCGGGATAGGCCGAGGGACCGAAAGCCATGAACTTCGACAAATATACCGACCGCAGCCGCGGTTTCGTGCAGTCGGCCCAGTCGCTGGCGCAGCGCGAGGGCCACCAGCAATTTGCGCCCGAACATCTGCTCAAGGTTTTGCTCGACGACCCGGAAGGGCTGGCCGCGGGCCTGATCGACCGCGCCGGCGGCAATTCGCGCGCGGCTTTGGCCGCGACCGAGGCGGCGCTCGCCAAGCGGCCCAAAGTTTCCGGCGGCGGCGCCGGGCAGGTCTATCTCGATCCGGCGCTGGGGCGCGTGTTCGATGCCGCGGAAAAAGCCGGCGAAAAGGCTGGCGACAGTTTTGTCACGGTCGAGCGGCTGTTGCTCGCGCTCGCGCTCGAGAAGGGCACCGAGGCAGGCAAGATTTTGGCCAATGCCGGCGTCACGCCGCAAACGCTCAACGCCGCCATCGAGGCCTTACGTAAGGGCCGCACCGCCGACAGCGCGTCGGCGGAGAACGCCTACGACGCGCTGAAGAAATATGCCCGTGACCTCACCCAGGCCGCACGCGACGGCAAGCTCGATCCCGTGATCGGCCGCGACGAGGAAATCCGCCGCACCATCCAGGTGCTGTCGCGGCGGACCAAGAACAATCCGGTGCTGATCGGCGAGCCCGGCGTCGGCAAGACCGCGATCGTCGAAGGCTTGGCGCTGCGCATCATCAACGGCGACGTGCCGGAAAGCCTGCAGGACAAGAAGCTGTTGGCGCTCGATCTCGGCGCGCTCATTGCCGGCGCCAAATATCGCGGCGAGTTCGAGGAGCGGCTCAAGGCGGTGATGGCGGAAGTCACCGGAGCTGCCGGCCTCTACATTCTCTTCATCGATGAGATGCACACCATCGTCGGCGCCGGCAAGGCCGACGGCGCCATGGATGCGTCGAACCTGCTCAAGCCGGCGCTGGCGCGCGGCGACCTGCATTGCATCGGCGCCACCACGCTCGACGAATACCGCAAGCACGTCGAGAAGGACGCGGCTCTCGCGCGGCGCTTCCAGCCGGTCTATGTCGACGAGCCTACGGTCGAGGATACGATCTCGATTCTGCGCGGCTTGAAGGAAAAATACGAGGCGCACCACAAGGTGAAGATCACCGACGGGGCGCTGGTGGCGGCGGCGACCTTGTCGCACCGCTACATTGCCGACCGCTTCCTGCCCGACAAGGCCATTGATCTCGTCGACGAGGCGGCGGCGCGGTTGCGCATGCAGATCGATTCAAAACCCGAAGAGCTCGACAATCTCGACCGCGAGATCGTGCGGCTGAAGATCGAGCAGGAGGCACTCAAGAAGGAGCGCGACGCCGCGTCCAAGGACCGGCTCAAGCGGCTGGAGAAGGATTTGGCGCAGCTCGAGGAGAAGGCGGACGCGCTCACCGCGAAGTGGAAGTCCGAGAAGGACAAGCTCAATTCCGCCGCCGCACTGCAGAATCAGCTCGACAAGGCCAAGAACGATCTCGCCGACGCCGTTCGCCGCGGCGATTATCAGAAGGCGGGCGAGCTGCAGTACGGCACCGTGCCCGAGCTCGAGAAAAAGCTGAAGGCGACCGAGGGCGCGGCGGCGTCGAGCATCGTGGTATCCGAGGCCGTGACCGCCGACAACGTGGCGGCGGTGGTGTCGCGCTGGACCGGCATCCCGGTCGACCGCATGCTCGAAGGCGAGCGCGAAAAGCTGCTGCGCATGGAGGATCAGATCGGCAAGCGCGTCGTCGGCCAGGCCGATGCCGTGCACTCGGTCTCGACCGCGGTGCGCCGGGCGCGCGCCGGCCTGCAGGATCCGAACCGGCCGATCGGTTCGTTCATGTTTTTAGGTCCCACCGGCGTCGGCAAGACCGAGCTGACCAAGGCGCTCGCTGAATTCCTGTTCGACGACGAGCATGCGCTGATCCGCATCGACATGTCGGAATACATGGAGAAGCATTCGGTGGCCCGTCTGATCGGTGCGCCGCCCGGTTACGTCGGCTACGAGGAGGGCGGCGCGCTCACCGAAGCGGTGCGGCGGCGGCCTTACCAAGTGGTGCTGTTCGACGAGATCGAGAAGGCGCACCCGGACGTCTTCAACGTGCTCTTGCAGGTGCTCGACGACGGCCGCTTGACCGACGGCCAGGGCCGCACCGTCGATTTCCGCAATACGCTCATTGTCATGACCTCGAATCTCGGCGCCGAATATCTGGTGCAGCTCGACGAGGGCGAGGATACCGACAAGGTGCGCGACCTGGTGATGGCCGAGGTGCGCGCGCACTTCCGCCCGGAATTTCTCAATCGCGTCGACGAGATCATTCTGTTCCACAGGCTCAAACGCGAGCATATGGGCCGCATCGTCGATATCCAGATGCGGCACCTGCAAAAACTCCTCGACGATCGCAAGATCGCGCTCACGCTCGAGCCCAAGGGCCGCGAATGGCTCGCCGAGAAAGGCTACGACCCGGCCTACGGCGCCCGCCCGCTCAAACGCGTGATCCAGAAATCGGTGCAGGACCCGCTGGCCGAGCTCATTCTCTCCGGGCGTATCAAGGACGGCGAGAAGGTTACGATCTCGGCGGGCAAGCAGGGCCTGGTGTTCAACGGCGCAAGCGTTGCCGCGGCGGCGTAAAATCTTCCGCCCCCGCGACAGCGGGGGAGGGGGACCACCCGAGACTCGCGTAAGCGAGCGGAGGGTGGTGGAGGGGGCGCCTGACTCGCCACCTCGTTGCCGCCGCAAGGCAATCAACGTCGCCGCCGTTCTTCCCTTAAATCGCCGTGCGCGCGACGAGTCCCGCGCCCCCTCCACCACGCTTCGCGTGGTCCCCCTCCCCCGCTATCGCGGGGGCGGAGGGATTAGCGCGCCGGCGGGGGAATGGACTCGTTCAACCGCTCGCGCACGTGATCGACGAAATAGCGCGCCGCGGATTTCGATACGCCGGTGATCCATAACGGATTGGCGCCGCCCGAGCTCTCGACGCTGATGGCGTCCCAGAAAAAGCCGCGGGTGTGGGCGACCTCGGCGATATGCGACAGCGGCAAATGCTCGTCGGTGCGCTGCCACGGCGTCAGCCAGAATTTGACGTCGCTGGTCGACACGCCGAGCCGGTCCGCCGCCATGTGCAGCGGGAACAGAAGCCGCGTCAGGTTGAAATGAAACAGCGCCCACAGCCGGCTCGATCGCACGTCGAGCCGCTCGCCGGCGTCGTCGGTTTGCGTCACCAAAATCTCCGGGTCTTTCTTCTCCCTCCCCCTTGTCGGGGAGGGGAAGGGGTGGGGGTCGTGAGGTTAAACGCTGACGTCGACGCCGCGGTTCGCCTCCCGACCCCCACCCCGCCTTCCCCACAAGGGGGAGGGCGAAGATGCTACCGCGTCTGCGCGACGCGGGCGGGCGCCCGCGCCATCACGGCGTCGAGCTGGTCGCGATCCTTGTCGAATAGGGCAAGCGTCGCGCCGTCGAGCACGCGGCCGCGCGGCAGCTTGACCTTCATCGGATCGACGAAGCGGTCATTGATGAGGATTTCGAAGTGCACGTGCGAGCCGGTCGACATCCCGGTCGAGCCGACGAAGCCGATGATCTGGCCCTGACGCACCTTTGAGCCGACGTCGAGGCCGCGGGCGAATGCGGTCATGTGGCCATAGGCGGTCTCGTAGCCGTTGGCGTGGCGCATTTTGACGTATTTGCCGTAGCCGCCCTTGAGCCCGATCTCCTCGATGGTGCCGTTGCCGGCGGCGAAGATCGGCGTGCCCATGGGGGCGGCCCAATCGACGCCGGAATGCAATTCGCTGACGTGCAGCATCGGATGGGTGCGCCAGCCGAAACCCGAGGTCACCATGCCGACGGCCACGGGCTTTCGCACCAGGAATTTCTTGGCGCTCTTTCCGGTCTCGTCGTAGTAGTCGTAGGTGCCGTCGTCGGTGGTCTGGAAGTGGTAATACTTCTTGGTGTCGCCGCCGACGGTCAGCGTCGCGTAGCGCACCTCGTTCTTGTTCTCGACGTTCTCGTCGTCGGAATAGAGCACCTCGAAGGAGTCGCCCGGCTGCACCTTGCGCTGGAAGTCGACGTCGTAGGAATAGATGCGGACCAATTCCTCGATCACCGATTTCGGCACGTTGTTGCGCAGCGCGGTCTCGTGCAGGCTCTGGTAGAGGCGGGTGCCCTTGCCGTCGTCCTCGCTGGTGTCGTCGCTGGCTTCGGCCGCCTCGGCATCGACGTTGCGGATGTCGACCGGAACATATTTGCCGTTGTCCGACAGCGCGGCCGCGGCGATGGCGCTGTCGCCCAGTATAATGACGCGCAGCGGCCGGTTATGGCCGAGCCCGACCGGCGCCATGAGCACGCGCAGCCGCTGGCCTTCCTTGAGGCCGCCGTCGCCGGCGAGCGGGCCGAACACGGCGATGATCTTCTTGATCTCGTCGGTCGCGGCGCCGAGCTCGCGCAGGATCGAGCCTACGGTTTCGCCCTTCTTGACCACGACCATGCGCTCGCTCCAGTCGCCGCCGCCGTTGGTCTGGGCCGTGGTCTTGGGCAACAGCGTGACGTTCTCAGGCACGACCCGGGCGGCGAAGCGCAGATCGGAGATGGGATTGCCCTCGGCGGCGTAGCTCAGCGTGATGGTGCCGGTCGACGGGTCGGTGGTCGGCCGCAGCGCCGTGTTGGTCGGCACGGCGGCGGCGACCTCGCGCACCCGGGTCAGCACGTCGTCGAGCGGCAAGTGGGTCGAATTCTTCACCTTCGGCAGCAGCGAATTGAGATCGCAGACCGCGGGCGTGACCTTGTTGCCGCGCGGCGGCGAACCGGCGAAGTCGCAGGTGACGAAGGATACTTCGGCGTCGGGCTCCGCGGCCGGCGTCTGCTCGCCGCCGGCGACCGCATCGGCAAGAAGCTTTTGCGGATTGAACGGCGGGATGTTGGCGGCGAGATCGGACACCGTCAGCGATAGATTGCCCGAGACGCGGACGTAGGCGCGGGTGCGTACCAGTTCGCGATCGCGCACGCGCGTCGAGGTCGGAATTTTCAGGATCTGCCGGGTCACGCTCTGCTCGCTGATCGCCGGCAGGCGGTCGGCCTTGCGGAAGGCGTTCAGGCGGTCGCCGATGCCGGACAGCGCGCCGCGCAGCGCCATCTCGACCCGCTCGGGCGCGGTGGCGAAATTGGTTTCGCCGTCGAGCGAAGCAAAAACGGCGCCGCCCATCAGCGCCGCGCCGCACAGCCCGGTCAAAATCGTGCCGGAGAACCATTGCACCGAGAGCCGGCGCCGGTCGAGCAGCCCGCCTGAGCCGCCGTCCACCAAAAGCGGCGGCTCATTGCCGAGATCGATCACCTCGGCATCAAACCGTCGCCGTGCGCCGCGCCGCCCTGCTTGATCCAAGCCAACGTCCCCTGCGGCTACTTCCCCTGCACGCGCGTTGCCGCGACGTGCCCCCCGCGGCGCCAAACGGTGACGCTGCGTTTGCCCGATTGTCGGCCCGGATTCAGGCCAAAAATGGAGCGCAACACGGTGCCTCGACGGTCCCGCCCGGCCAACGCGACCAGGCAAACCCAAGGGCCAAAACTCAATGGAAGTTGTCGCGTCCCCGCATTGCGACATCCCCGAGAACGATTGGGTAAAGAACGGCGGAGGATTGTGGCCGCAGTGCGGCCGGGAACCAGGTTTCCGCCGCTTTGCGGCCGATGGCTTGCCCCGCCACTTGCGCGCGAGCACAGCAGCGAAATTGCCTGGTCTGCCGGGCCTATTTTGGGGTCAAAGGCGTTGACAAGGCCGGCACCCCAAGACTATATAGACCCTCTTGGACGCGCCGCCGCCTGGCGCGATGGCGCGTCTGCGAAGCCCCTCACTGTTTCACACGGTGACCGAGCATTCGGCCATGCTCTTTGTGGCCATGTTCGTCGCCGCGTCGGATGTGACGGGCTTTATGGTCTCCGGTCTTATCTGGAGACCTGTCGGGACGACGGAACTGCAAGGTTCCGGGCTGTTTGAAAAGTGAATCGGAAGAAAGAGAAACGTGGACGGCGGAGTCCTTGCGGGCCGCTTCCTCGAACGGGAGAGCTTCGGCTTTTCCGGGAACGGGAGCGGTCATGGAAGAGACTTCGGCGGTCGACGTTTCAAGGTTTTCTACATCGGCCGATTGCGCAAGCGATCGGACGTGTAGGGACCTCGTCAAACGTTGTGATTAGCCGAGATCAGTTCTCTCCAACTTGAGAGTTTGATCCTGGCTCAGAGCGAACGCTGGCGGCAGGCCTAACACATGCAAGTCGAGCGCCCCGCAAGGGGAGCGGCAGACGGGAGAGTAACACGTGGGAACGTACCCTTCAGTTCGGAACAACCCAGGGAAACTTGGGCTAATACCGAATACGTCCGTAAGGAGAAAGATTTATCGCTGAAGGATCGGCCCGCGTCTGATTAGCTTGTTGGTGAGGTAACGGCTCACCAAGGCGACGATCAGTAGCTGGTCTGAGAGGATGATCAGCCTCACTGGGACTGAGACA
>Ga0210408_10000116_pt1 | contig 125263 bp, 103 predicted proteins | sample IncBWH4MmetaG_FD_155471 | JGI IMG/M metagenome (GOLD analysis project Ga0210408, IMG submission 155471) | Forest soil microbial communities from Barre Woods Harvard Forest LTER site, Petersham, Massachusetts, United States - Inc-BW-H-4-M | ecosystem: Environmental > Terrestrial > Soil >...
GGTAGCAGTTTTTCTCGCTGATCTGTACTCTTGGCAAATGTCGATCGGCCTCCAACCCCTGCACGCTGCCCATGCTGTCCGCGATCACGAGGCAGCACCATTTTAGCGCTGGTGGCTCGGGTCGAGCGCTTCAAGCAAATCCAGCGCAGAGCTGATCTGGTTTAGCTGGCCTCGATGTCTATTCGTTCATCAGCAGTGAGATCGGTCCAGCGTAGCGAGCCGAGCAAGCGTGGATCGAGGTCACCAATCCTTGAAGGTCGGCTCGACGCACCCCCCGCAGACCCACGGAAAAGTCCAATCGGCTGTACGCTTGGCACTGTCTGGAATATATTTACTCCAGGCATCGGCTCGGACTGAACTGATCGACTGCCAAATGACATCAAGGGTCCCGGAGGCGCTTATTTTGCTGATCATGACAGGCTTGGAAAGATGATGATTTGTGTTCATCACGACCTCGAAGCCGCTCGGCGCCTTGATTCTTTGGCCGTACATGGCCTGCCGGACTGCATCAACGTCGGTCGTGCCCGCCTGGACAACGGCTTGCGCCCACATCCTGAAGCCAATGAACGTGGCTTCCATTGGGTCATTCGTGGTCTTGTCCCGTTGCTCGCTGAAGTCCGTCCACATTTTGATGAACGCCGCATTTTCCGTTGATTTGATCGATTGGAAGTAATTCCAGGCTGCCATGTCACCGATGAGGGGGGTTGTATCCACGCCGAGCAATTCGCGTTCGCCAATAGAGAAGGCCATGACCGGAATGACACTGGAGTCCACCTTTTGGGCTGCGAGCTCCTTATATAAATACGTGTTTGCATCTCCGTTGACGGTCGATATCACAGCGGTCTTTTTTCCCTCCGAACCGATGGTCTTGATCTTTGTGATGACCTCCCGCCAATCGGAATAGCCGAACGGCGTATAAATCGTCGTGATGTCATCTGGCGATATCCCTGCTGCCGTGAGATACGCGCTCAAGATTCGGTTGGTCGTACGCGGATAGACATAATCAGTACCGAGCAGGATCCATCTGCGAACGTCTCCACCTTCCTTGCTCATCAGATACCGAACGGCCGGAATTGCCTGCTGATTCGGTGCGGCTCCCGTGTAGAAAACATTGCGCGAGCTTTCTTCGCCCTCATATTGCACCGGGTAGAAGAGAAGACCGTTCAGCTGTTCGAAGACCGGTAGAACGGCTTTTCGGGAGGCTGAAGTCCAGCAGCCGAACACGACAACGACCTTTTGCTGCGTCAGTAACTCCCGTGCTTTTTCGGCGAAGAGGTCCCAATTGGACGCCGGGTCAACGATGATTGGCTCCAGTTTCCGTCCGAGCAGTCCACCTTTCTTGTTCTGGTCTGCGATCATCATGAGAACCGTGTCCTTAAGCACCGATTCGCTGATCGCCATGGTGCCGGACAGAGAATGCAGAACACCGATTTTGAGTGTGTCTTCGCCGGCGCGAGCCGCTGGAATGACGCGGAGCACGAGCTGCAAAACGAGCAATCCGAGCACGATACCCCGCAGGACCGAAGCCGACGTCATGTCGATGACCCGAGGAGCTCGTAAATATGGGTTTCCTTTGTCATCCCCTTGGCAATGACCGATTCGAGGCCTTTGAACTGGAAGCGGTGGTGAACCCGCAAAAAGACATCCTCGCTCACAAGAATGACGGTCCCAAACCTCTTGTTCAGGCCTTCGAGGCGCGCCGCCAAATTCACCGTATTGCCCAGGGCCGTGTAGTTCATGCGCTCCGTCGACCCGACGTTGCCGACCACGGCCTCCCCGACATGAACGCCAAACCGCGTGAAGAATGGCTTCAGACCCTCAGTCTCAAACTGGCAGTTGAGCTTTTCGCACGCAAGTCTGCCAGCAAGAGCTGCCCGGCAAGCTCGCTCGACGTGGTCGGGTTGCGGATTGGGTGCGTTCCAGAACACCATCACGGCGTCACCAATGAACTTATCGATTGTTCCGCCTTCGGCGAGGAAAGCCTCTGTCAGCACGGAGAAATAGCGCGACGTTTGATGCATGAGAACGTCGGGGTCAGCGGACTCGGCGATCGTTGTAAAATCCCGGACGTCGGTGAACACGAGGGTGATCTCCTCTCGGACCCCGCCAAGCTCCGTGGAGATGGAATTATCGACGACTCGTTGAACGAGCTCCTTAGGAACAAAGTGGGCGAATGACCAGATGGCGCGCTGCGCCAAATTCATTGCACATCCAAGTTCGTGAACTTCCCAAATGCGTGATGCGACCGGCAGGCAATCGGGCTCAGCCAGCTTCTGGAGCTTAATGGCTTCAGCCGTGATGCTTTTCAAGGATCGAGACATTCCGCTACCAAAGACCCAAACGAGCGGAACAAAGGCAGCGCCAGCAATGGTAGCGAGGACTAGTCCGGTGAACTGGAGCCTGCGTAGATCCTGAACAAAGTCTTCCTGGGCCGCCAACAAGATGATGCTGGCGTTGTATTGCTCACCCAAGTTGAATTTGGCCAGCCTGAACAGATAGTCCCGCCCTTGGTCGTCACGGAGGTTTCCCTCGTAGTGGTCGCGACCACGCGACATTCGCAAGACTGCAGCCACGACCCCGGAGCTGATCTCCTTGATGTTCGGCAATTGCGGTCGGGACGGATGTGTCAGCGCATCGACAATAAACTGCGCAAAATCGGGGTGGGCCATGAGCGAGCCAGTCGAATCAAAAATCAAGACGAGCCCGTGCTCTCCGGGCCGTTGCGCTTGCACGAAATCGCTGAAGGTGTCGAGCTTGACATCGGCGGCAATGACGCCGGGCACTTTGCCTCGCAAGGGTGTACTAATCGTGATTACCGGAGCGCCGATGCTGAACGAGAGATAAGGCGAAGAGATCAACGATCGGTCGGCTTTCATCGTCTCGCGATACCAAGACCGTTCGCGCGTATCGTATCCGTATTTCCATAGATCAAATTGTCCGACTTCGTTGCCCAGCCGATCTTCAAAAATTCGTCGCATAGGCAGCTCGCCACCTGGGGTCGGGCGTACCAAATTGATGGCAAAATCAGCGCCAGGTGTCGCGCGTAGCCTCGTGCGCTGTTCATCGTTGAGCTCGCCAATGCGCCGAACCTGCAACCAGGCACCATTTTCGAAACCGGCATAAATGCTGTCTATCTGGGGCAGTTCCTGCAGAACCGCTTTGAAGAGTGGGATTGCGGGGCCGGTCTCAGTTCTCTCATTTGAATCGGTCACGCTGGAACTTGTCGCCAGCACATGCACCAGCGAAGCTGTAGCGGTTATCTCCGTCTGAAGGTGCCCGATGGCCTTCGTACTGGTCGCGTCCATATAGCCGGACGCGGCATCACGCGTGGCCGAGCGAAGAGCCTGGACCTGAATGCCGATCAGCAGCGCGGCAAGAGCGACGACAAACGCCATCACCGCAAAAGTGATTGAAGTTCGAAATGTGAACATGCCGCGTGCGCTCCTCAATTCAAGGAAGCAGCCGGTAAGTCCCATCACCCTGCAACTTGCGTCACATTGTGGCGTGAGTGACGGACGTTAGAACACGGATCAGACTTTGCTCCTTGTAGCCTCGCCGTCTGCACACCGCTACAGTCCAGAGCCCGCCTGCGGAGTGGCTGTTTCCTGGCGATCGTTCGCAGTGCCCTCGATCACGGTCCAGCATCGTTGACAGGAATCCGGCCGGCGCGCTGGAGGTTATCGAGCAAGTAAGCGAGTATGGGTCGCCGTTCGTCTATGCGAAATCGGCACAATCGGTTGCGGAGTGACCTGGATTTCAGATCCGTTGCGTCATGCCACGCGCGCAACTGCCGGATCGCGACAAGCCAAATGTCTGCCATGCAACATGCCACGACTGCACGACACACTAAGCCACCGGCTGCGTGCACCGCTATCCGGCCCGGCCGATTTCGCATGGACGAACGAGCGGCAGTGTCGCCTTAGTCTATCATGGAATCTTCGATTTTTTTGTGTAGGGTGGCAGCATAAAACGACCGACGCGGAAGCGGCGCCCATGAAACAACCTGCGCACAGGCGACGATGGTGGACCATTCTGGCGGGCCTGCTTGTCGTCTATCTGGCATTGGCCTATGTGGCTCTGCCCGCGTTGTGGAGCCATCATGAGCACGAGCCGGGTCTGGCTTCCTTGCCCATGATCACGCGCACCGCAAGTGGCATCCCGGGCGACGCCCTCAACGTTGGGCTTGTCGGCACCCGGGACGATGTCTTCAGGGCCATGCACGCTGCTGGCTGGTTTCCGGCTGACCCGATCACGCTACGCACAAGCATCGAAATCGTCGGCAGCGTGATGCTGGACCGGCCATATCACGACGCGCCGGTCAGTCCGCTTTACTACCAGGGAAAGAAGGAGCAACTCGCATTCGAGAAGCCGGAGGGCGCGAGTGCGGATCGGCGGCACCACGTGCGGTTCTGGATGGTCCTGGAGAAGGGAACGGATGACCGGCCAGTCTGGCTCGGCTCAGCAACATTCGACCGCCGCGTCGGTCTGAGCCGCGACACCGGGCAGGTGACCCATCATATCGCGCCGGATATTGATTCCGAGCGCGGCCTGCTGATGCGCGATTTGCGCGAGGCGGGCATGGTTCAAGACTTCTTCCAGATTTCGGGAGCGGGCCCGACACTGTTTGGACGAAATGGCGAGGGCGATCCGTACTATACGGATGGCGAGATCTACGTCGCCACCCTGGTTGTCGACGGCGCCAGGAGGTCAGAACCGCCAACGACTGTACCCCCACCGACACTCATCGCGTTGAAGGATCGGGTCTGGCACGGCATCAGCAATGCAGTGAGCCAATAAGCAGTAGGCAGGTCGATGCCAGCGCCGCGAGACGAGGTCTGTCCATGCCCACTCATATCAATAATCTCCTGATCGTTTTCGCAATCGCACTGATTTTACAAAGCATCGCAGTCTAAGTCGGAGGTTTCTTCCGAAGGATGGTTAAATAACCCCGAAGGCAAAGAGGAGTGCGATAGCCGTTATGCCGACGAGGCCGCAGATGAAAAGCTGGTCGGCTATCCGCTCGCATCTCTGACTGAGGTCGGGTCTGTCTATGACGCGAATGGACACGTATGAAACGACCGCACTGAGAAGAAAGAGCAGGCCGACAAGCCCTGCGTGTTGATCGACACGGCTCGGACTGATGTGTGCCTTAGCGACCTTCACCAATCCAATCAGCGTGGTGGAAACGCAGTCATCACAACTGAAGCCGAAAGAATATGAACGGACAAATCGCGTCTTCCCGCGCTGCCCTTGGGCCCCGATGTCATGGCCTCCTTCTCATGGAGCGCTAAAGCGCTGTTGACTATGACGCTGGACAATTCGGATAACAACGCCTTACCGGCATCGACTGGATCTCGTCATGCGCGTCGGCCCACATGACGGTTTCAACCTGGGCCGCTGGAGCGGCTATCGAAGCCGTTCTACCTTTGCTGCAAGGTCTGGATAGCGACTGACCCTGTAGGTCGCGTTTGCGCAGGTCAGAATCCAAACATCGTGATCCGGCTTGGATCTCTTCGCGTCTCGCACCGCCCGCTTCGGCTTGTCGCAGACAACTCCTTGAGTGCGGATCTGGGCTGCGAGCACGTCTTTGGGTGACTCCCCGGCGGCCCTTGCGACAGGACAGAAGTTCTCCTTCGCCAAAGGCAGGCCAGCGAAGGCAAGAGAAAACAAAAGCACGAGATGGCGACGCGTTCTCATGGGGCGCCCATTTCTGGAGGGAGGCGATGTCAACTCAGCGCCTGTCAGTAGCCCGGGGCCGGAGTTTGGCGAAAGTTCGTGCCGCCATTTGCGTGATGGCGGTGCCCCAATCGCCGCAAGCCAAACCAAACCTGTTTCGCTGCTCCCGAGTTTGCGGGAATTGATCCGGTGCGGCTATGCGAAAACGGCAGGCGAATGCAACCGGCAGCTGTGGCGCCCGAGAGGCAGTCTTCCACGAAACACGTTGGCGGTCGGGCGGCTTGCCGATTTTGCATAGACCGGTGGTTGTACGGAGTTATCGTTATCGTGGGTTGAGTCCTTGCATACTGACTCTCTTAACGGGCGCCGGGGCCGCGGAAATAGGGGCGGTTGATGCAGTACGTTCGATCGGGCTGAGGGTACAGTTTTTCTCGGCGGTATTTTGGTATTGGCACATTAGTCGCGCTGCTCACGCTTCCCATTCAAGTCGCTCGTGCGGACGAAGGCGGCGTCAGCTTCTGGATACCCGGATTCTTGGCAGCCTCGCGGCGGTCCCCGCGCAGACTCCCGGCTGGTCGGTGACCTCGATCTATTATCATGACTCGGTCTCCGCCGCAGGTGACGTGGCACGCGCGAGAGAGTTCCAGATTGGTAACATTCCAGCGAATCTCACGGCCACCGTGAACGCGAACGTCAATGCGAATGTGAACCTTGGCTTTTTAGCAGGGACCTACACCTTTGCGACACCGGTGCTTGGTGGTCAGGCCTACGCCAGCCTGTTGGCGGCCTACGGGTCCAACTCGACTTCGCTGGCGGGAGCGCTCACAGGAACGTTGACGACACCGGGAGGCGCTATCCCGTTCTTGCGCTTTGACAGCATCAATAGCTCGATCGTCGCATTTGGCGACCTTGTCCCGCAATTCGCGCTGCGCTGGAATGCCGGTGTCAACAACTACATGACTTACGTCACCGCCGATTTACCGGTCGGCGCCTACCAGTCGAACCGTCTTGCAAATCTAGGCATTGGCCACTGGGCGATCGACGCCGGCGGCGGCTATACCTATTTCGATCCGAAGACCGGGCATGAAGCGTCAGCGGTACTCGGATTCACCTACAACTTCATAGATCCTTCCACTCAATATCAGAGTGGCGTCGACATGCACCTTGACTGGGGCGTATCGCAATTCCTGACCAAGCAGTGGCAGGTCGGCCTCGTGGGCTACCTCTACCAGGAGATCGGCTGCGACAGCGGCTCCGGCGATCGCGTCGGATGCTTCCAGTCGCGAGTCGTCGGCGTCGGGCCGCAGGTCGGCTACATCTTCCCGCTCGGAGACAACCTGCAGGGGTATCTCAACCTGAAGGCCTACGGCGAATTCGCCAATGAAAATCGGCCAGCGGGCTGGAACCTCTGGCTGACTTTCAATGTTTCGCCGGCGGCGCCAACGCCGCCGACACCCACAAAGCCGAGGTTCACGAAATAGCAGCGCACCTGTCGGCCCATGACTCCCGCGTGAAATGAACACCTGTTTGACCGGATTGATGACCAAGCCCGGCGAATTTGGCGGATCGCGCGGGAAGGCTATCGCAATCGAGTGAGAAAGATTGTGGGTAGGCGAAAATGGTGGACCGTTCTTATTGCTTTGCGCGTGCGCGAAGTTCGTTGGTGAGACGAGCCAAACCAGGATCGTTCGGGGCAAGGTGCGAAAGCTGCTTGGCATAGTCCAGCGCGGCGTCGATGTCGCCGGCATCACGGTTGAACGTTACGAGCGCAAAGAGGGTGCTCCGATCGTCCGGGTGCCGCAACAGGTTCTCCTTGAGGACCTTGAACGACTCATCGAGTTGGGCGGCCGCGTGCAAGGCGACGGCGTAGACATAGGCGTAGCGCGACCTCTCAGGTTCGAGCTCGGTCGCGGTGCGAAATTCGGCGAGTGCGTCATCCGGCCGTCTCTCGCGGGTCAGCGTGAGCCCGAGCGCATGGTGCAGTCCGGCGTCCCGGGGGGACGATCCTATTGCCGTCCTCAGGACGTTCTCTCCATCGCGGTCCCGGCCAAGCTGACGATAGAGGTCTGCGAGATTGATCGCCGCAGGTGTGAATTGGGCGCTGAGCCGTAGCGCCGCCTTGTACTCGCTCTCTGCGTCATTGCTGAGCCCGCGACGCGCATAGAAGCTTCCCAGCGTTGCACGGGCTTCGGGCCGATCCGCGTTTAAGCGTTGTGTAGCGACGAACTCCAGCGCCGCGCGCTCGAATGCCGCGCGGTCAGAACTGGGCTGGTCTGCAGTCGGCACGGCTGCCAGCACCGACACCGCGCTGATACGAACGCCACGGCTTGAATCCGACAAAAGCGGCGAGACAAACGGCCAGATCCGCTCGCCTGGCAGGCCGTCGAGCATATCAAGCGCTCCGATCCGCACCATTGGATCAGGATCGGACAGCCCTTTGCGGGCGAGCTCGATATTGGCGGGCGAGACCCGAGAATGAAGTTCGCTGAGCGCACTTGCCCGCGCGATCGCCGGCGTGGTCGGGCCCGCTGCAACCGCGGCCAGGAGGGGCGCCGCCTCAGTGCGGTCGGCCCAGGAAGCCTGAAATGCCTCGGCGTAGTTCTGCAAACCCTTGCGGACAGGACCATGCCAGCGCCCGATTGCATCGGCGGCCCATTGTGGGGATTTGTCAGCATGGCAAGTGTTGCAGGCGTTCGGCGTGCCGAGCTTCACCGAGAGATCGGGTCTCGGTATCCGGAAGCTGTGGTCGTGGCGCTTGTCGATGACCATGTAGGTACTGACAGGCATATGGCAGGACGCGCAGGTCACCTTCGGCGTCGCCTCGGCATGGTAGGTATGGGAAGCAACAGCATATCTGTCGGAGGCGTGGCATTGCAGGCACACGCCGTCACCTGACGCGCGCAGCCTGGCACCGTGGGGTTCGTGGCAATCGCTGCAGGTGACGCCCGCTCCAAACATCCTGCTCTGCTTGAACGAGCCGTAATTGTAGACCTCATCGAGCATCTGTCCGTCGGCGTGATAGAGGCCGCGGGCGAGCGTGGAAACGAGGTGAGTATCGGACAAGGGTTGTCCTGGTATCCAGTCTTCGGAAAATTGCGCCCGGCGTGCATGGCACAGTCCGCAGGTCTCGACTTCCTTGCGAACCGCCGCCGGCGCCGCGCTTCGCTGCGGCTCGCCGGTCCTGGAATCGATCCGCCAGGTGACGCCGTCCCGTTCGTTCAGCAAGACGGCTAGTCCCTTGAAGGGGTGCTGGTCCTTCTCAAATGGCCACCAGCTCCGCTGGCTGCGCGCCCACTCGACATGGCGAGAGCCCATGCCATGGCACGCCTCGCAGCCGACGCTGATCTCTGCCCATGTGGTGTGGAACCGGTCACCCGACGCGTCGTAGTTCTTGTGCACGCCGGTCGAATGGCACTCGGCGCACATGAAATTCCAGTTCTGATTGAGGTTGGTCCAGTGCAGCACGTCGTCGTGCTTGATCTCTTCATTGGGATAGAGATGAAACCAGCGCTGGCCGCCCCGATCCTTCGGCCGGCTGTCCCAGGCGATCGAAAGCGCTTGAATGCGACCATCGGGGAATTCGATCAGATATTGCTGCAGCGGATCGATGCCAAAGGTGTATTTGATCTCGAATGTCGCGAGCTTCCCCTCGGGGCCATCGGTCTCGACAAGGAATTTGTCTTCCCTTTTGAAAAATCGGGAACGGACCCCATAGTATTCGAAGGTAGCGCTATCGAAATCGCCGAGCACCGTCGCTGGGCTGGCGTGCTGCATGGCGTGCCGGTGCTGGGATTCTTTCCACAGCGCCGCTTCCTTTTTGTGGCAATCGGCACAGGCTTCGCTGCCGACAAAGGTACGGACAGGGGGCGCGCGGCCGGCCCGAAACGAGTCCGGCAAGGGAAGCCAGTCGTTGGCGCCAAACAGAATGGCCAAGCCGCAGATCGAGAAGAGGGCGGCGACTGCCGCCAGCGCAGTAACCCGCAGCTTCGAGAGGACAGGGGGATCGCGTGCATCTTCTATCTTGCCCGGTGCTGGCTTCGCGTCGACCCCGCTGAGTTTGTCAAATTTGGCAGCCCTGTCCTTATTGCGCGGCACTGGCTCAGCTCATTAGATCTCTGCGTTTCTCGAATAGATTTGATCACCGGTGGCGCATTCGGGCTATGCAGATTCGGCAATTCGCTTCGCAGCTTGTCGAAAGGAGCGTGGAGTAGCTCCCACTGCCAGCGCTCGCAGCCAGTGGCCGAGCGCCCGCAACTCTGCCGCGGCCGAATTTGCATAGCGGGCGACTCGCTCCTCGTGCAGGCTGGCGGCTCCAACGGGCAAATGGAGCGATTGCAATCGGTCATCGTGAAATGCGATCAAAGCGGTCGGTCGATGCGATCCTGCTACGGAGCGTAAGGTCTTCAATGAGGACATTGCGATGATGAAGACAGCCATAGCTACCCTATGTTGCGTCTTGGCAGCAGGAGTTGGAACGGCTGCTGTTGCGAAGTCCCCCCGAACGAAAGTTGCGGCAGCTCACGACGTCCGTCGTGTTACGCCAATATTCACCCCAGTAGTAGATAACCCGAAGGGCTGCTTAGGCTGCTCGCAAGACTTGTTCGATCGCAACAACCCGAACAACCTCAGGTCAGACTATCCGAGCCCTCCGGCTCAACCGGCCCAGTTCTGAAGGAGCTTGCGTGTAACTCTCGGGTCGTTGGCTGCGGTTTGAGCGCGAGGCTTGCAGCCCTTCATGATTTGAAGAAAGAGGAGATGCATATGAGACGCCTATCATTGGTTATCGGCGTACTTGCCGCGCTCGCGGCTTCCAGCGCATCGGCTCAATCGGTAAATCTGACCGGCATCTATACGTGCGTTGACAAGTGCCAGGGAGGTCTGCCTGCCCATGTCACGCAGAACGGATATCAACTTAGTCTCTTGACCGAAGCGGGCGTGCCTGCACGCGCATGGCCGGACTGGTTTTCACCGACGAGCCGGATCTGGATTGATGCCTTCAACGAAGGCGCGGTTTATTCCCCGGATGGCATGCTCATTCAATTCGACAATGGGACCATTTGGCACCGAGGCCTCCCCCCGCCTCCAGTGCGGAGATAGAGGCCAGCGTCCGCCAATTGTGCTTAAGCTGAACCTGCACATCGCTCGGCTCGCTACCGGCACGGCCGGCCGCTCGGGTGGTCAAATGGACGGAATGTTGGATTGCACCGGCGAGTCACGATATGGCGTCGGCATCCGCTGGCTAACCCGCGAAGGGCTCGGCGTTACGTTAGTCTTTGTTTCGATCCTTGCTCGCACCTCGTAAGCCGGTCGTCGGTGACAACTTCGACGCATCGGTCATCTGAATGCATGTCAACAAATCAACGTAGCTGGCGCTTCCGGGGGTAATGGTCGCTTCCTTCTCGCAACGATCGCGAATGGAAGTGGAATAGGTCGACCAGATACCTATAAGCTGTCGTCGCGCGGTATCCTCGTCGCGCAGACAATTGGCGACAGATTGGGAAAGATCAAGGTCCATGGCCTTGTTTGTGGCCGCCGTCGCTTTACAGGAGCGCTGGACGTCGATGACCGGCACGCGATCTCCGACGGCTATCACCAATGGACTGCTAAGTTGGCTGGCAACTGCGATTGATAAGAGGGCGAGTTTCATGGGGGACTCCTTCGACCGCTTCGCAGGCTGATGAGCCAGGCGAAGTTAGCGTCGCGTTCGCAGGCCGACCATGCAAAATCGGAATTTGCTTGTTTTCCTCAGCATGGCGTAGAGAGCTTTGCATCAAGCCAGCAGGAGTGATACATCGCCTGCAGCTGTTTGCCTCGGAGGAAGATTATCCGCGGTGTCAAGCCGCCGTGGTGCGCGATCCAGCGGCGCACCTGTGCGGGATACATCGCAAAGAGTTTCCGAGTTCGTGATGGCGAGCCGATGTGCGCCGAAGTCCCAGGCCGCGTGGAAGGCGAGTTGGCGTTCGACGTAACGCATATCTTGTTGCGCGGGATCATGGCCAGCACGAAGGTGCGCGCCGACGCGCAAAGGCCGTCGATCATCACGGTTTGGCGGGAAGCACCCAGCTGCTCATAGCCGTCTGTCAATCCGTCCTGCCCAGTCATTTGCAATTCGAACCGCCGCCTGGCTCGCCCCGATGCTCCACAGCAGCAGCGCTGCGGCGAACATCCCGCTCAGAAGCTTCATGTCTAGCCACCCTAGGTGAATATGACGCCTACCAAGCGCTCTATGTTTTCACCACCAGCCGTAAGCTTGATTGCAATTTCTTGTTGCGCATTGCATACCTCCATTCGATTTCGGCATCGGCTCTTGCATCCGCCGAGACGGCACGATCTGCCATCGTTCACAAAAGGTGCATCAGCAGAATTCGCGCAAAGCCGATGCTCAATATGCGGTGACCGGAACCGTCCGGCTCAAGATGCCTGCTTCCGCCGACGTTGGCGGAAGCGCGCTGAACACGGTATGCAGTTTCGGCTGGTGCGCGCGTGATCGACGCAAGACGGCTCACATGATTGCCGCCAGCAGCGCAATCCGCCGCTTCGATCGGTCTCGCGCGATGCCGGCATCCGCTTTGTCCTTAACTGGCGCGAAAATGTCTCGGCGCCGCGATCCGGCGGGCGCGGAGGAAGAGACGCTCGCCGGATTGCTCAGGCATCAGTTATCCGCATCGGCGCGGGCGTGCCGAATGACCCGATGATCCTCGCTACTCAGCTGCACCGGCGCGAGCTTTAAGGTGAGCCTGTCAAGCTTTCCGGTGAAGCGGAAGGGCACCTGATAGTCCTTGTCTTCAACGCCGGTGCGGGTATCGACACCGACGTCGAAGGTTTCCTCGAGGGCAATGATGAATGGAATGGTGTGCGGGATTTTGTTGGTGGCGACCTCCTTTTCGTCCATCTTCAGGACGCCCGTGCCGCCCTTGCCGAAGCCCGGTCCATCGTACTTGAAATCGAGCACGATGGTGTGCTTGCCCGGCGCGAGCGCGTCCTGGCCTTCCCAGCGGAAGCGTTCGAGATCGACAAAGTTGTAGAGGAACACGGGCTTGCCCTTGAGCAGATACAGACCATAGCCGCCGAAGCGTCCCCCTTCGGTGACGATCATCCCTTCGCTGCTGTCCTGCGGACCCGCACGCCCAACTGTGGTGCCGGTGCTGGCACTTCCCGGAATGTCCACTTCGGCGGTGATCGTATAGGACCTGTTCAGGATGCTGGGCGCATCGCTCTCGGGCAGGCCTGATATCTCGCCCGTGTAGGTGAAGATGTTCCGACCTGCTGTCGCACTCGGCCTTGGTGCGATGATGCGTTGAAGCACCGAGTTGTCCAACGGGAACACGTTGTATTTCGTCGCCTCGACCATGAACAGCTCCTGCAGCTCACGCAGCTTGTCAGGCTGTTTCGCCGCGAGGTCGTTTTTCTCCGAGAAATCTTCGGCGATGTTGTAGAGTTCCCACTTGTAGCCGTTGACCACGTCGTCCGGCAGCTTGGCGGTGCCCAGCAGCCAGGGTGGCGCAGGCGGCGTTGTCGCCGCGATCCAACCATCGTGATAGATGGCTCGGTTGGCGAACATCTCGAAATACTGCGTCATTCGCGCGGACGGCACGTTGGCGCTCGACTTGTCGAAGGTGTAGGTCATGCTGACACCTTCAATCGGCTTCTGCGCGATGCCGTTGACCATCAGCGGCGCCGGAATGCCGGTTGCCTCGAGGATGGTCGGGACGATGTCGATCATGTGATGGAACTGGGTGCGGATGCCGCCGACATCCTTGATCCGGTTCGGCCAGGAGATTGCCATGCCCTGCCGGGTGCCACCGAAATGCGACGCCACCTGCTTCATCCATTTGAATGGCGTGTCGAAGGCCCATGACCAGGCCACCGCCATGTGCGGATAGGTTGCTGCCGACCCCCAGGCGTCGTAGGCCTTCATCTGCTCGGCAACTGGGAGGTTCAATATACCATTGTAAGCCGTGTATTGGTTGGGCGTACCGACGGTCGTGCCTTCAGCACTCGTGCCGTTGTCACCGCTGATGTAGATGATCAACGTATCGTCGAGCTTGCCTTCGTCCTGGATTTCCTGGATGACGCGACCAATCTCATGATCGGTGTAAGCGACATAGGCTGCGAACACCTCCGCTTGCCGTGCGAACAGCCTCCTTTCGTCGGCAGTTAGCGTGTCCCACTTTTGCAGGTCATCCGGCCAGGGCGTCAGTTGGGTGTTCGCAGGGATCACGCCGAGCCGTTTCTGGTTTGCAAAAATCTGCTCGCGAAGATCGTTCCAGCCCATGTCGAACTTGCCCTTGAACTTGTCGATCCATTCCTGGGTCGGCTGATGCGGCGAATTGGTGCCGCCGGGCACGTAATAGACGAAGAACGGCTGATCCGGGGCGGCGGCATTGAGCTGCCGCAGGTGGGCGATCGCGTCATCCGCCAGGTCCGTGGTCAGATTGTAGCCGGCCTTTCCGACCCAGGGGAAAACCTGGGTGGTGTTCCGGAACAGGTATGGCGTCCACTGGTCGGTCTCACCGCCCATGAAGCCATAGAAGTAGTCGAATCCCATGCCGATGGGCCACTGGTCGAACGGTCCCGTCACGCCATATTGATAGCTCGGCGTGTTATGGTTCTTGCCAAACCAGGACGTGGCGTAGCCGTTCTGCTTCAGGATCGTGCCAATGGTGGCGCTCTCCGGTCCAATGATGCTGTCGTAACCAGGATAGCCGGTCGCCTGCTCCGAGATGATGCCGAAGCCCACCGAATGGTGATTGCGGCCGGCGATCAACGCTGCCCGCGTCGGCGAGCATAGTGCCGTGGAGTGGAACTGACTGTAGCGCAGCCCCATCTGCGCAATGCGATCCATTGCGGGTGTCGGAATGACGCCGCCGAACGTCCCCGAAACGCCGTAGCCCTGGTCGTCAGTCATGATCAGAAGCACGTTGGGGGCCCCCTTGGGCGGCACCACGCGGGCGGGCCAATATGGTTTCGACTGGCTGGCCTGCAGGTTGATCTCGCCGCCAAACTTCGGCGGCGGCGGCGGAAGATACTTTCCGTCGATCGTCGTCGTCGCGCCGGGCGAACCCGTCGTGCCGGTGGTTTGTTGAGCGGCTGCTGGCAGACTAGACATTGTGACTATGACGGCAAGCGCTGCCATCAGCCCGAGCCGAATGTTTCTGGACGTGCCCATGGTTCCCTCCGTCCATTGCCAGTGCGATCGCACAGTCTGAGCGCGACTAAATCCGCTATGCAGATTCGGCTGGTTAGCACCAGCCCGCGCAGCGCTTGGCATTAGTTCTTGTTTCGGGTCTCGCTCGCGCCGCTCAAGCCCGTCGTTGGTGATGACGTCGCCGGGCCGGCCAGCTGCAGGCAGGTCAACATCTCAACATAGCTTGCACTTCCGGGAAGGATGGTGGCTTCCTGCTCGCAGCGATCGCGAACGGAAGTGGAATAGGTCGACCAGGTGCCGATAAGCTGCAGTCGTGCGGCATCTTCGTCGCGCAGGCAGTTCGCGACAGATTGAGAAAGATCGAGGTCCACAGCCTTGTTCGTGGTCGCCGCTTCTTTACAGCTCCGCTGAACATCGACGACCGGCACGCGGTCTCCGACAGGTATCACCATTGGACTTCCAAGTGGACTGATGAGTGCGATTGATAACAACACCACATTCATTGGGGCACTCCTACCAGCTGCCATACGAGCCAAGACGGAGCTGGAAAACCATCTGGCCCGCCAATTCCGATGTCGGTTTCGGGCGCTCTTCGGAGAGCGCCCGCGCGTCTTGAAGAACTGCGTCGACTCCTGTCCTTAATTTGCTTTGACGGGGCGGACGCCGTATAGGCGTCCGCCTGGTCACATGACGGCCGCTTCACGAAGCTAATCGCTTGCGTGTTCGGCATTGGCCTTCTTGACCTCATCCAGGACCTGGCTGAGGTTGTAGCTCTCCGGCGCCTGCAGCGGCGGGAACTTCTCGTATGAGGCCAAGTGCTGTGCCCACAGCTGCTGGCCGATCGGCAGCATGTTCCAGTCGTACAGGAAAGCAGTCGACGGGCTCCCGAGCGATCCCCCAAGGCTCAGGGCCGATTTCTGATCGATGCCGACATTCTGCTCGAATGGATCACGCTTGATGTTCTGGACAAGCGTGAAGTGGAACGGGACGAGCGGCATGATCCAGCCGGCCGGCCCGGGTTGCGACATGGTGTAGTACATCTTCCAGTTCTTGTAGCGCACCGCGGAGGGCGTTGCGCCCGAGAAATAGAAGAAGTGGTTGCGCGCCGACTTCTCCGACTTGCCTTCGAGATACTCGCGCTGGTCGAAGCCATCCAGCGTGGTCTTGACGATGCCAGGATACCGGCCTGCCTCGATCTGCTGCTTCAGCTCGTCGCCCTTGGGTCCGCCGGCGATGTCGACCAAGGTGGGCACCCAATCAAGCGCTGCGAACAGCTCTTTCTTCACCGTGCCTGGTTTGATGACGCCCGGCCATTTGACCACCATCGGTGCGCGGTAGCCGCCTTCCCAGGCCTCGCCCTTCTGGCCCTTGAACGGAGTGACGCCGCCATCCGGGAAGGAGATCGCCTCGGCGCCGTTGTCGGTCGTGAACACGACGATCGTGTTGTCGGCCTGCCCCATGTCGTCGAGCTTCTTGAGCACGAGACCGATGTTGTCGTCGAGCTGCTTCATGCCAGCCTCGTTGAGGCCCCAATCCTTGCCGCCTTGCTCGCCAATCATGGCCTCGTATTTCGGCGGCAGTACGGTCGTGACATGCATGCGCGCCGGATTGTACCAGACGAAGAAGGGCTTGTTGGTCTTCTTCGGATCGTTGCGATCGAGGAAGTCGATGACCTTGGCCGAAATCTCCTCGTCCACCGACCTGGAGCGATCCAGCGTCAGCGGGCCCTCGTCACTGCACATCTGGTTCTTGCCCGTACCGTCCGGGGACTTGCACGATAAAATGTCGCGCGGGGGCGTCAGACACAGCGTGGTCTTCGGATCCACGGCACCAGGGACCTCTGGGACGCCGGGAATCGGCGTGTTCTTGCAAGGCGGCGCGACCGTCTGCTGTAGCGCAGTCTTGTTGATGTCGGGGAAGCTCACCTGCTGCATGGCATCGAGATGGTAGAGATAGCCCCAGTATTCCTGGAAGCCGTGGGCTGTCGGCAGCGCCTCGGTGTGGTCGCCGAGGTGGTTCTTGCCAAACTCGCCGGTGGTGTAGCCGAGATCGAGCAGGAACTGGGCCAGCGCGGGGGTGCCGGGCCGGAGATAGGACGGGCTACCGGGGAGCTGCGGCGGAATCATGCCGGTGCGCAGCGGGTACATGCCTGTGAAGAAGGCATTGCGGCCGGAGGTGCAGCTCTGCATGGCGACATAGTCCACGAAGAGAGCACCTTCATTGCCGATGCGATCGATGTTCGGCGTTTCGCCGACCATCAGGCCGCGGTGATAGATGCTCGGCTGCATCCAGCCGATATCATCGCCCATGATAAAGAGGATGTTGGGTTTTTGCCCCTGGGCAGAGGCGGGGACGCTGACCATCGTTGTGGCGGTACACAACACGGCAAGAGCGCCCCAGATTGCTCTGAACATGCTCATGCTTGCTTTCCTCAATGTCGGCTGCCGAAGCCCGGGCCGCAGCCTTCGCCCAGTTCCACCCACCGGCCATGCTTGTCTTTCCCGATCCGTGCGTAATCATGGTTCGGGCAATCGGTCGGCCGCCAGCAGACGCAGAAATTGGTCGAAACGTCCCGGATGCGCTATGCGCTTTCGGCAAATCCTGCCTGTCTCTGCGGATCGCGCTGCAGGGGCATGAAGGTGTCACCGAAGATGATGGCTATCCGCGGCGAGGCGATCTCGACCGCAAGTGGGACGATCAACTGAAAGAACCGGCGTGAGGGCGGTCTCTCAGTTGAAAAGATGATCGAGTCATCTATGCCGGTACGGCGGAGCAGACGCCGCTATGCACTTGCGGCAAGGAGACGCGGCTGATTGGCCGAACGGCGGACGGAAAGGTCCGGCGACCAGCCCGACTTGTCGAGTACCAAGACGGTGCACGCCGCGGATCAGCTTGAGTATCTGCTGACCAGTGGCAATTGACGGATCTGAAAATTCGATTTCAGCGAAGAAGACCAGCTCCGCCATCAACGCCATTCGCGTAGGCAGACGAAGAGTTCAACACCTTAGGTCCGGGCTTGGAAAAATCGTCCAGCGCTTGCGCCGGCACGGATACGACGTTGGGCATGCCCCATGCCGTCGAGATCCGGATCTCGCTGGATACCCATTGGATGCTCTGCGTGAAAACGTTGCTTATGACCGCCGCGACTCGGCCGCTGCAATCGATCACGGGCGCTCCCGAGGCGCCGTGATCGATGATGAGGCGGTTGTCGCCTTCATAGAATTCCAGGAGCGCCATGCCGGCGAGTTTCCCATCATCTCCGAACCGAACGAACCGTCCGCTCACCAGTTGCAGGCGGCCGGCTGGATAGGCAAGAGTGATAACCTGCTCTTCAGGTACGAGCGGCTCCTTTCGGATCGCGACGCTCTGCGCGTTGGTAACGGCGTGCTGGAGTTCGATGACGGCCAGTCTTTCCGCCTGGGCTCCCGCCAGGCGCTGGATGCGCGCATCGATGGACTGGCTGCCAATTCCGTCCATGATTTCAAGCGGTTTCCACTCCTCCGTCGAGAGCTTCATCCCTGTGGTGACGTGTTCGGCGGTGACGATCGTCGTTGGGGACAGGAACCAGCCGGTGCCTCGCACGCCCACGAGGTCAGGACGCTCATCGCGCTCGGCGTCATCGAAATACCGCATGATGCGGACGGTCGAGTGCGCGAGCTGCGCGGGATCGATGCAAGCTGCAGGAACAGACTGGACGTTCGAAATCAGGAGTAAAGCAACAAACAGCAGACGACCAGCGTGTGCACGCATTGTAACGAATCCCCCTACCCAAGCACAGTGAACGGACAATCCTGTGACAGAGCAATGGGGGGATCGAGTTATCCGAGGGTTTAGCTTCGGATTTTTGCGAGCCGTGTCGCGCTTTTGTCACAGTCGGCTCGGATCTCGCGCGACAGCAAACGGCGGCCTAAGCGTATCGGTTCACAATCTGGTCCGCCAACGCTGGACAGTTGCGCAATTCCTAAGTTGTTCGCGCGCGGCATTTGCCCGGATCACCGGCTTACCTGTCGGCCCCGGAGAACCGATAGTGTAATTCGGCACCTTTACGTGAGGCCAAGTGCAATCGACGGGATACGGCTCGGCTGCATCGGAGCCCGCCGGGTAGGCTGTCGCAATGTCTCCGAGGGCGACTCTCCGAACAGTGCACGATAAGCAACCGAGAAGCGCCCAAGCTCCCAGAAACCATGGTTGGTGACAATCCGTGTGACGGTCGCCTTGGACGGGTCCGAGTGCAAGAGCGCCCGGCGTACCAGGTGCATTCGGCGCAAGGTGAGATAGCGGATCGGTCCCATTCGGAGATGATCCTCGCAGGAGGCGCGAAGTGTTCGCTCTGCCACGCCGACGGCCGCGCAGATCTCGGCGAGATAGAGTGGCCGGTCGGGATTTGCCTCCAGGAATTCCTCGAACCGCGTGAGGATGGTGTCGTGATGACGACCGCATGCGGTCGGCTCCACCCAGTGGCCTTCGGCGAGGCATCTCACCAGGACGTGAATGAGCTCATTCTCGAACGCCCGACTTACCTCGCTGAGTTCCAGAATATCGGGGGTGTCATGAGCAAGCTGCCCAATGCTCTTGTGAATTTTGAGCAGTCGAAGCATCAGGCCAGAAGGCGGACGGACGGTGGATTTGTGTGGGGTCTCCGGTAACTCACGACCGAATATTGTCTCGGCCGCCTCAGCCAGATATTCGGATGGAAGGGACACGGTGCCGTAATGAAAGTCCGCGTCAGACCGTTGATGTACGACGTCGGACCTGTGCATGACGATGTCGCCCGGCAATACCTCCAGACCGCAGTCAAGCAACGATGATGAGTTACGTTCGGTAAGAAAGCCAATCGATCTGCGGCCGGGCTTGACCGCGATGGTGTTGATTTCTGGCAGCGTAATGTGGATTCGGTGCATCCAAATCCTGTTCACGCCGATTTGCGTGACCTCGGCATGAAAATTTCCTTTTGCCGTGGGGAACAGCTGGACATCGGCTGAAGGAAAAACCGCCTGACACGCCGAAGGATCATCAAAACTGAAAACGCTAGTCGACGCCATTTCTGTTCTCCCCCGAAACAGAAACACAATTGGTTTCGCGACTGCTTCTAAAAGTAACGAGCTTCAGGAGGACTTAGCATCGCAGAGGCACCGTAATAGGAGTTGTACCCTACCTCCGCAGGGTCCTGTTATCAACGAGCCGTTCTTTTGATTTAGATCAATGTACGGATTGTGACATGGCGTTGCTGCAAACCTTGGCCGAGCGCGGCGCGGGAATTTCTGCGGCGGCGACTCTCTCAACGATGCCCGATAGGCGCCCCGAAGACAGTGGGCACGCCGCTCGTGCCATACGGCAGTTCGGCTCAGGCTCGCGGATCCCGGTGCAGCGTCACGGAAGGCGACTCCCCAAAGGCGATGCGATAGGTCACCGCAAAGCGCCCGAGCTCCAGGAAATGATGGTCGCGGGCGATCTCGGCAACACTCGTTGTCGAAGAATCGGCTCGCCGTAGTGCGGAGCGGGCCTTGTTCAAACGCCGTAGCAGAAGATATCGTGTAGGGCTTAGCCCAAGAAATTCAGCGCAACACATCCGAAGCGTACGCTCCGCCACGCCGATATCAGCACAAAGCCTGGGCATGCTGGGCTTCTGATCGACGTATTTGCACAGCGCTTCCTCGAAACGAACCATCACGTCTGCATGATGGCGGCTCGCCCTGGGAGTCTCGTCGGCCTCATGGCCCACCAGGCAATGAACAATGGTGTGAAGCAATTCATCCTCTAGCGGTCGTGCGACCTCAGGGAGTTCTGTTATTTTTCCGCTTTCGGCGAGGCGGCAGGCGTGCATGAAGAGACTTCGAAATCTCGATTGTTCCGTCCGGGAGAGCCGGATCACCTTGCTCGCCAATGGCGACAAGATCGGCTGTCCTGTCAGTGCTTTGCTGCAGCGAGCGAAATGCTCGGCGGATAGCGCTAGCAAGCCCCATTGGCACACGCCGTCAAATCGTTGATGTATCCGCTCGCCGCGGCTGTGAAAGACGACGTCGCCGTTTCGGACGGAAACTCCAGCTGACACGGCAGATGCTGCGCCGATCGGAAACGACAGGAAGGTGGGCTCAGGGGAAAGCGAAATGTAGCCAATGCGCGTGAGGTTTTCGCAACATCGATAAACTCCGATGTATTTCAGATGCAACCAGGTCAGTTGAGCCCTGAAGTCGCCGGCGGCTGTTATCGTGAGATCGATGCGGCTATCGCCAAACGCGGCTGCATAGCCGTCAGGATCGCCAAAGGCCAGTATACCGCCCTGTGCCATATGTCCCGCCGTCGGATCGACCGACACCTCTTGCGACCGGCTGAAGCTTCTCGTCTCGCCGAGGGAGACAGCATCAGATAGAGGGCGGCTCTCGACTATGCGATTTCGGAACTTCCGAGTGCACACCCTGCTCGTTTATGCAAATCGGCAAGCCGACCGGCTGGCGGGTTGCGTCGTGGCGACGGTCGGGCTCCGCGAAACACTCCTCCATCTGCCGAATATGCATAGCGTGGCATCAAACCTCTCCCTAGCCTGCGCGAAACCCGGACCGCGCAACTTTGCTGTAACGAGGTGATTTCGCTGAGAGCATTTGCTGATGTTGGACAAGACCAGCCTGTCACAGGACAATCGTCCACGCCGCTTGGTTCAAGACGGGTGTCTGGGAACGCTAAGTGATGATGGACGATCGAGGTTGACCGCGATCATTTCCTGAGGATGCCTCAATGTCTTCGAGGGCGACTCGCCGAAGAGTACGCGGTAGGCGCTCGAAAAGCGGCCGAGCAGTCCGATGAACTCGCGATGCTGGCGGACAAAAAGGTAGCCCGCTTTGGAAGGCGTTCGGAGTTCTGCTCCAAGGTTGTGTATTGGCCCTGACCGGCAAAGCATACGAGGCAGCGCAGATCATTACCTCTGGAATAAGCGCCTTACGGTCAACGGGATCGACATTGTGGATGCCGTTGTGGATGTCCCACTTGGCGAGAGCCTATGCGGATCTCCATCAATTCAGCGATGCCAGCCGCTGTATCGGCGAGGTAATGACAACGATCGAAACAACCAAGAAGAGGTTGTACGAGGTCGATGTATATCGCATCGCCGGGGAAGTTGCTTTGCTTGGACCCGAGCCGGATGTCGCGGAAACCCAATTCGAACAGGCGGTCTCGATTGCGTGAGCGCAACAAGCAAAGTCCTGGGAGCTGCGTGCGGCGCTGAGCCTGGCCAGGTTGCGGCGCGCTCAAAATGAGCGCGGCAAAGCTCGGGAAATTCTCACACCAATCTACGATTGGTTCACGGAAGGATTTTGGTGCGCGCGATTTGCAGCAGGCCAAGGCCTTGCTCGACGAACTGCACTAAATGGTGACATATCGAGGCGCCGCCAATTAGCCGAATCTGCATAGCGTGGGGTTTAATCGCGCTCAGACTCCGAGCTCGCATCGGTAACGGAAGCACGACGAGGAGTGTTCGGCTCGGGATACTGGTAGCGCTTGCCGCCTACCGCAATTGAGTCCTCTGCAGTGCAGCAGGCGCCCTTTCCTCGAAAGCGCGCCGGGACCTCGGGGTGCCGGCGGTCCAGCAGATGGAGAGCACTTTATGAAGCGATTATTAGACGCAATTGCGCTCGCTCTGTTGCTGTCGAACTCTGCCATCGCCGGCGCTGACGAAAGCTATCAGAAGACCCCAGGCCCCCAGCTCCAGGAGGAGATGTGGGCAATTCCATCAACAATCCCCATGTTGGCCTACGTGATCCGCCCTGCAAGCGGGGGATCATTTCCGCTACTGATTATGAACCACGGAGTATCGCTCGACTGAGGGAGCGTAGCTACTTTCCTGCAATCGAGTTTCGTGACGCGGCTCTGCTCGCGTCCAGGTCGCAATAGACATCGGCCCCCAGGATGCGCATTCGCTTCATCTTGAGATCGGCAATGATCTGCGTCATCGGATCGATGGTGCCGTCTTGCGGCGCGTTGGCGTCCTGGAAAATGTTCTGCAGCGTGCCGAGATCGTCGCCGCTATCGCTCTCAACGATCTTCGTTCCCGAATCGACGACGATGGTCGGCGCCTCCTGCCCAACGCAACCGGAAGGCGAGAAGCAGATGACAAGGCCAAGAACGACGATGCCGAGTAGAGGGGCCTTGTCTTGTCCCATATGACGTTTCTGAACGACCCTATGCCGCGCGTGCGAATGTGCGACGTAATGGAAGACGATGTCGTTTGATTAACATTTCAGGCAAAATTGGACGACAGCGACGGGAAGCGGCGGAAGCTCCGCCGTCGCCTGCCTTCCAACGGTTGCGCCAATTGCAACTAGCGGCAGATGCGAGTGCTGGTGATCAACGAACACCGCCGGCGGGGAGGGGCCTTGCGGTTACGCCGCAACGAAATCACAACGAATTGGGTGAAACGCGCGTCCAACAGCGTGACGGAAACACGTGCTGCGACGAGAAAAATCAATAACTTAAGCGCATGTTTGCCGCGTTCGGGATCTACGTTCGATCAGGCTGCGCTTATGCGAGCGGCATGGACCACCCTATGGAGGCGACTGGTTCAGCGTGCCCCGGCAGCGCCGCTGAAATCGACTCTCAAGGAGCCGCCCGACCGCGCTCCAACTCTCCGAACATCGGACGCGAACGCCTGCCTATTGTCAAAGGCGGCGCGCAGGCTCATTCCGACCAGAGGAAAACCTCTTGTGGGTTCAACGCAGGTTGAACGGCCGTTTGTCGGAATGAACATTGATTAACCGACGAAATCTTACGCCTCTTAATCAGCGGCTCTGTCGGAATTCTGCGTTCGGGCGCGGAGCGATCGCGCGGTTGGCGCGGTGCATCGGTCCCATCGATTTCAGCCAGCAATCTCAATTGCCGAACGAACTGAAAGGGTACGGAGGCAGCGATCTCGCCGCGAGCCATTAGCCCGTGTTCCTGACCGCCTCAGTTAGCATCGCGTAAAGCTGGCGCTTGTCGAATTCCTTAGACTGTCTCTCAACTGTCTTCCGCGACACCTTCTTTGCCACGGGGTGGGCACAGGCAGCCAACAAAGCCGGCCTTCGCTTCGGGATCGGCCTTATCCTGGGCTTTGCTGTCGGCGGCTTGTGACCACGCTTCAGGCCCAAACGAGTGAGCCTGCCGCAGACCGCGTTACGGCTACACCCGAGACGGCGCGCGATCTGCGCGGCGCTCTGTCCTGCGGCCCAGAGTTTTTTGAGCAGCGCTACGTCTTTCGCAACCAAAGTCATGGGAGACACTATAACGCCGACTGCCAACCATAGGCTAGTCTTAGTCTATTCTTCGTCCGGCTCGCGCACGACCGGCGGCTCGTCGGCCTGGTCCTCTTCTTCTTCTTCCTCCTCGTCCTCTTCGTCTTCATCGGGGTCTCGGGGCGGCATCGTGCTGTCCATGATCACGAAGGGGCTCCAGTCGATAGGCCTGGTGAAAGATTCCTCGGAGATGTGCTGCTTCATGTTGTTACTCCTCGGGTGTGGACCCCAATAGGATTGACCCCTTTGTGCGCAGGTTTCCCGATGAGGTCAAACCGCTCGCTTGCGGGGAACGCCAGTCGTGGTCCGCCGACGGCGGCTTATGTCCCAGTCCGACGCAGCAGACCTTGATGTTATAGGTCAGATCTAAGTGGACCATCAATGACGGACGTCGTCGACAGACGTTTCCTTCGGGGCAGCAGGTCTGCTTCATGTCCAAGAGCGGACCAACAGGTTTTTGGGTCTTTTTTTAAAGCGCAGATTTCCTGCGGGCAAAGCAGGGTCGGCGGGGGGCCCCAGAAAAAGGGGCCTGCGTCCCATCGTCGGTATCGTGGGAGGAGGGCGTGCCAATCATCTCGCCGATTTGAGCGATCGTGAAGTCACTGCACCTTGGGCGCCAAGGTCGCCCGAACGCACGTGAGGCGCAACGGGCATCGCTGTCCCAGTAGAGGCGGTTCGGGGTCGTGCATCCCCCCAACCTCCACTCGGCAATCGTGCTTTTCCCGGTGCCCCATTTCTGAGCGGTTTTATGCTGCGCGCATCGAACTTGGTTTGCTCTGCGCGTTTGCTTCTGCACCTCCAGGACGAGATACGGCGCGCAAAATCGGACAATCGGAGAAATTGCATTGATAGCAGTCCGGACCTGAGGCCTACTCAGGGCCTGCGATCGCAGGCTGGTCTCGTCACACCGCGCTCAGGTCTCGCCGACTTACGGCAGAAGGGCCACTCGGGGATCGATCTCGGCCAACGCGGCTTTCAGATCGTTCCAGAAATTCGGTCCCTTACGCGCGCAATAGGTACCGATGCGTTCACACCGTTCGAGCGTATGTGGATGCTTGCTTCCAGTGATTACAATCACGTTTGCGGGTGCCTGGTCGGCATCCTGAAGATGGTCGCAGACCGACAGGCCATCCATTTCCGGCATGTTGACGTCTATCACCAGAATGTTCGGCTTCGTCCGTCTGATCTTGAGAAACGCCTCAATCCCGTCGGACGCGGTATCGACGTTGAAGCCCATGCGGGTGCCGTAATTTACGAGCAGCCTCACGACCGAAGCGTCGTCGTCTGCCACAAGCATGCTCAGGGCGCGGTCTCCCGATCGATCTTCGGCGATCCTGTTCGTCTCCGCCGCCCGAACGCTTCGACTCTCGATGACCCTGGCCGATTGCTGCATCATGTCGCTCCTGTCATGACTGCCGGATCCTTGACGACGGTCCAGCATTTCGACATCGATCAAACGCCTCCAATAGATAACGCGGCGTCAGCGATTTGTTGGTACAAATACGTAATCCGTTCCGCAATCGCCGCTATCCTGCTGGAGCGACTGCACCAGCGGGGAACTGGAATTGCGGTGGTGATGCTCGGCCCGAAAGATCAGGCCATCAAGAGCACGATCGGTCTCGTCGCAAGAGCCCTGACCGGCGAGCTCGGTGACGCGAAATTAATGGCTGGCGCGCAAAATTCGATGCAAACCAGCCAAGGGAGCGTCGCATGTATGCCGATCAATTCGAAGTCCGCATTGCCAGGGTACGGCACCGCTTCGCAACCGCGCTCGAAAGCAAGATTGTGCACGCGCTCGTCCTCGCCGACGGCATGGCCAAAGACGAGGATGACCATTCCAGACTCGTCTCCGATTGTTATCGCCGCCTGCACGGCATCTGCGGTATCGGGCCAACGGTCGGTTTCGCCGCCACTGGCGAGGCGGCGCGCGCCGCCGAAAGTACCCTGCTACAGGCAATGGACGAGAAGCGCCGGCCAACCGAAACGGAGATCGTCAACCTGAAGGAGGCGCTCGCTCAGTTACGCACGACCGCCGCGTCGGAGCTGCAGTTGATGTATCAGCGAGGGAGATAGGCGGCTCGCACACGTTCACAACGGCATGATCCTGAGCCGCATCGGCACTCTGGTTCGATCGTACTGGCCGTAGTTCAATAACTCGCCGCTGCTTCATGACGGCGGCGGGCGACCACTTCGACGCCGAGCGTCCGGCGATCGCCGCCTGAGACCTGAAACGCCTCGTGTGCTCCGGTCGGAAGTGGATCGCTCAACGTTGCGGCCGAGCAGTCATCGAAGGGCCAGTTCACTCCCGCAATCCGGCGCAAAGCCGCAGTACCTTCGCAGGGCGTCAAGCAGTTCCCTGCCATCGAACGACTTTCTCAAAATCGTTGCCGCTCCCGGTCGGCCGTCAATATCCTCCCGCAGTTTCTGTCTGACCTGATCGCTGAGGCACCGTCCAGTCTGCACGATCACCGGGATCGTGCCGGTCTCGGGCGTACTCCGCAATTTGGTCAGAAGATATTTCGCATCGCCCCTCGGCATGCAGAAATCGGCGACGATGACGGTCGGCTGCTCGCGCCGTGCCTTCCAGAACCCTCGCGTGGCATCGGTCGCATATAGCAGGTCTGCTCCCAATCCATCGAATCTATGGAAGAACATTCTTTTGACGCTGACGTCGTCATCCACCAACAGGACGCGTGGACGCTTCGTCACGTCGGTCTTTGCAGATAGCCTGGCGGATCGCCGTGTTGCAAAGGCCATCTCGGGGTAGATTCCGGCAAGGCGGGATTCGAGTTGCTCCCAGAAGAGTGGCCCCTTGGGAATACAGAAAGCGTCGAAGCCACGGCATCGTTCGACGACTTGCCCGCCTGCGCGTCCGGTCATCACGATGACATGGGGCACGCTCTTGGCAGCCTCCGAAAGATAAGCCAAATCCGAAAGCCCATCGACCTCCGGGAGGTAGACGTCAATCACGAGAACGTCGGGCCGATGTTCGGCAGCGCCGTTCAGCGCCTGGAGCCCGCTGATCGCGGTTACGACATCGAAACCCATCTGGGCACAGCTACCGGTGACTGCCTTCAGAACCATGGGATCGTCGTCGACAACGAGCACCTTGGGAACAGCGCTGCTTGATTCCGTTCGATCCACGACGCGCGCCTCCAATGTGGCTTCCACTCGATCCCCTTCTTGGTGAACGATCGGACCCTCACGTCATGCAGCAATGCGGCAAGACGGCTCTAATCACCGCATCCGGAATCCGGATTGCATCGCGATCGGACCACCGTTGCCTTAATGGCGAGATAAGCGTGACCGAGGTAGTATTACGCAGCGGACGACGGCCGCAGTTCTGTCCACTCGCGCAGCTCGACAACTCAGTGACGTTCGCCGGACCAGCAGCTCCTGTATCGAATGGTTCGGCGCGACGGAAGCCGAAAAGGCCGAGCGCAATCCAGGGAGCCGCCGGCCAGCGTGACGACATTGCGCGAGCCTTCCTCCAGAAATGTTGGCACAACCCGCGCTCGGCGCGCCCAGGCGCAACAGGGCGTCGTTGCATGACCACTCTGCCTGATGGTTTCGGCACGGGACCTCGGGCTGCCGCTACCGACGCTTCCAGACTTCGGAAAAACTTGTTGCTGAGATGAAGCGCCAACTTCTGGAAATCGGTCGCGTAGTTCTACTCATGTCAGAGTGCGTTCAAAAGTAACAGATTTGGGAGAGGCTTTTCTCCACGCTCGGCAGAAGCCCGGCGATAGTTGTGCAAAGCAGAGGGGCGCGTAGTCTATGCCCGATCAAGCCTGCCAGCCGCGGCAGCACGCCGAAGCGTGCGTTATCGCGGAATATCCCGCGCACGCCGTGCCTCTTCGCGCGTATCGTCCCATGGCATCCGCTCGTGGCATCTTCACCGCCTCGTTGTTCATTCGACGCGGAACGTAAGATGCCCGAAGCAAGTGTGCAGGCCGCCGCGACGGACGGACAGTTCGAGGCGCGCATTGAAGTAGTCCGAAAACGCTTCGCCGCGAAGTTCGTGGATAGGATGCAGCAGACCATCGCGGACCTTCCGGGAATGACCGGGGACGGCGTCGTGCCTGCGGACGTCGTCGCGAACGCGTATCACTGGCTTCACCAAATCAGCGGCATCGCCGCAACGGTCGGGTTCGAGTCGACGGGCCAGTCGGCTCGGTCGTGCGATAATCTACTGGTGGAACCTTATCGAGCGCAGCGCGGGTTGTCAGCGGCAGAATTGGCGCAGCTGACCAATGGTCTCGATTCGCTTCGACGCGCCGCGCAGGCCGAGATGCAAGTTCTAAAATGAAATCGGGGTTAGTGCGGGTCTTAGTGACGGGGTTGGTGTCGTGTCATTTTTATTGCGTTTCCTTCTGGCGATTTTCATCGTAGCCCAGGTGTCGTCCGTATGTGCCCAGCAACGACGGGCACCAGTCACTTCACTGGAGCCGATCCGGTATACGACGCCGACGCAGGGAGCCGCCGTTGTGGCGGCTCTCCCGCAAGGCGCCGTTGTGGAGGCGTTTCCAAAATCCTTGCTGGTCGACGTCCCGTTCGCAGACGCCGGCTTTCCCGACGGCTTCCGGTTGTCCAATCTTGGTGGGCGCCGCGAACTCTATACCCCAGTGCCGCAAGGTGCCGAAATCAGTCTTGCCGAACTTGTCCTTGGCTATGACGACGTGAGCGCCCACGAGGCACGACGCAGCCTGGAAATTCTCGTCAACGACCGTTCAGTTGCCGCGCTCGCCCTCGATGGCAAGAGCACGGGCCGCACGGCACGCATCTCGCTCGCGAACGCAGCCGTGCGAGACGGCTTTCTCAAACTCTCCTTCGTATATTCCGGCGCCGCGACACAGGATCGCTGCATCGATGTCCGCTACGTCGGTGACAGCCTGACCATACGCGGCGAATCCTCGGTCGAATTCGCGATCGGTGTTTCGGGTGCGCCGAACATCGCCGCCACGGCCGCGTTGATGCCCAAGGACGTCGGTATTTTGCTTTCCGAGTCCTCGCCGCCGGCGGCCGATATCGCCGCAGCATTGACCGTCGCTCGATCGCTGACGGCGACCGGCCGGCGTGTGTCCTTCTATCATGGCAAGAGCAACCTTCCGGACTTGGTCGAACACGACAGCAGACGCCGCTGGACGCGGGGTCTGATCGTCGTGGGCGCCTTTGACGCGATTGCCGATCGACTGGATGCTCAGATCGCGCTGGCAAGCAATGCTGGTATGGTGGACGCCGCCAACACCCTGGTCGCCGCCCGGATCGGCGGCGTTCCGGTCCTGCTTGTCACGGATTCGGGATCGCCCCGCATCGGGCGGCTACTGGGAAATCCCTCGCTCACGGCGTTGCGCGACACGTCATCTGCCTCGGTGGGAATGGTTTCCGCGCTGCGACACCCATCCGATCGGATCAGCTTCAACGACCTCGGCTTGACCCCGCCTCACGCGGAGGTGTTCGGCCGCGCCGAGCTTGCGGTAACCGTCGCCAGCCGTTCCTTGCCGAGCGGCACCAGACCATCGCGCGTCGTTCTCGACGTCATGGTCGCTCCCGACGGTGACGGCGAAAAGGCCGTCGTCAGTGCCTTCGTCAACGAACGGCTGCTTGCCAGTATCGTCGCCGCAATCGGTGAGCCGACCCGACTCGATTTTGCTCTTCCTGACGGGTTGGTCGGCGCGGTTGCGAACATCAGGGCGGTGGTGCAGCGTCGCAGCTCGCAGGGCGATTGCAGGTTCGAGCCGCAAGGCTACCCGGCGGAGATCCTTGGCTCCAGCCAGGTTGTTCTGTCGCAGGCAGCACCGATGGCGCGGGACTTCTCCGACCTGGCAACCCTATGGGCCAGCGGCATACAGATCCAGCTACCGGCATCGGCGGCGGAACGACCGCTGTCCATCCTGGCCTCGCTGTCGGGGGTGCTTAGCGCACTGTCGAGCAGAACGACACCGATCGACGTGAGATATGTCGACGGCAAGGCGCCGAGCCCGCCGACCGCGCCGTTCATCTCGGTCGGCAACGTGGCCCCCGGCGGCGCCGTCCAGCGCGTGAGCTTCGATCGCGGTCGGGTGGCGATCACCGACCGCAACGATCGCGTTCTGCTCGATGTGGGATGGCTGACCACCGGTGCCGTCGCGCAGATCGTCACCGCTAACGACCATCCGGGACTGTGGATCAGGCCGCTGAGCAGCGATGGCTCGTTATCGAGTGCACCTGCGATCAACCTCGATCGCGGCGACGTCGCATTTCTGGACAGGAATGGTGTCGCGCTGGCGCTTTCGACCGAGCGGGACACCTTGTTGCGGATTGCCTACGTCGATCAGAGATCGTGGACGAGCTATCTCGATCGCTTCTGGCCGTGGATCGTTGGCACCGCTTGGGCGCTCGCGACCATTTCGCTCCTGGTCATGGCGCAGCGACTGTATCGCCGCCGCATGTCCGGCACGACAGGCGAATAGGCCTTCCAATGCAGCCGATATCGTCTTCTGACCGCGCTCTGGGTGATATCCTCGTTGCCCGCCGCGTGCTCACTCTGGGTCAACTCGACGAGGCCATCGCACTCGCCGAGGCCTGGCACGTTGGCCTCGGCAACGCCATCCTGTCACGCAACTGGGCCGAGCCGGCTGTCTACTATCAGGCTGTCGCCTATCACTACGAATTGCCGTTCGTCGATTTGATTCGCGACCCGCCCGACCTCGATCTCCTGTTGGAGGGAGAAGCGGACATCTACGCCCGCAAGCTGACGATGCCCTGGAGGCGCAGCGACGGACGATTGCTGATTGCGACCGCCGAACCGGGTCCCGACATCGTTCTGTACGCGAGGGAGCGGTGGGGAGCCAACGTCGCGTTCGTGGTGGCGACCAAGTTCGACATCGTGTGGGCCGTGCAGGCGGCCTTCGACGATGCACTATCGGTACGCGCAGTCTACGAACTCGCGGAACGCAATCCGGAACTGTCGGCGCAACGGGTCTTCACCCCCGGGCAGGTCATCTTCGGCCACGCCTTGCTGAGCGTGGTGTTCCTCGGCCTGGCGCTATCGCCGATCTCGACATTCATTGCTCTGAATGTCGCGATGAGCGTCTTCTACCTCGGCAATTTCGTCTTCAAGGGACTCCTGGTGCTGTTCGGAGGGGCACGCCTCATCGATGAAACGATAGCGATCGAGGCGCGGGCGCTCAGGGACGACGAACTTCCGGTCTTCACCGTGCTGGTGCCGATGTACAAGGAACCCGCGATGCTGCCCCTGCTCGCGCAGGCACTGCGCGATCTCGATTATCCGCTCGGCAAGCTCGATATCAAGCTGGTGCTGGAGGCGAGTGACCACGAAACGATCGAAGTGGCGAGCAAGCTCGGCCTCGAAGGCATGTTCGAGGTCATCCGCGTGCCACCCTCGCTCCCGCAAACCAAACCGAAGGCCTGCAATTTCGCGCTGCAATTCGCCCGCGGCGAATACCTCGTGATCTACGATGCCGAGGACCGGCCGGAGCCGGACCAGCTTCGCAAGGTGGTCGCGACCTTCCGAAAATCCTCAGCCAATACCGCCTGCCTGCAGTGCAGCCTGAGCTACTTCAATTTCAGCGAGAATTGGCTGACGCGGATGTTCACTCTCGACTATGGCCTCTGGTTCGACCAGATGCTGCCGGGGCTCGATCGTCTCAACATTCCCATCCCGCTCGGCGGTACCTCCAACCATTTCAAGATCGACGTGCTGCGCGAGTTGCACGGATGGGATCCATTCAACGTGACCGAGGACGCGGATCTCGGGGTGCGCCTCACGCAGAAGGGCTATCGCGTCGGGATCGTCGATTCCACGACCTTCGAGGAAGCAAGCTGCCATGCCGGCAACTGGATCCGGCAGCGCTCACGCTGGATGAAGGGCTATATGCAAACCTTCCTGGTTCACACGCGGCGTCCGCTGCGCTTCACGCGCATGATTGGGCCGCTTGGCTTCCTCGGCTTTGTCTTCTTTATCGGCGGCACCGTGCTTTCGGGGCTGCTCAATCCGATATTCTGGTTGCTTTATATTGCGTGGGTGATTGCCGCGATCAGCGGTCTCGACGCGGTTTTTCCCGAACCGCTGCTGTTTCTGAGCCTGTTCAACCTGCTCGCTGGAAACGGCGCGCTGATGTTCCTCAACATGCTTGCCCCGATCCGGCGCGGCTGGCTCAACTTGATTCCCTACAGCCTGACGGCGTTCGGCTATTGGGTCATTCTCTCGATAGCCACCTATCGCGGACTTTGGCAGCTGCTGCGCAATCCTTTCTATTGGGAGAAGACGCACCATGGGGTTTCCCAGCACGTCGTGCGTGAACTGGCCGAGGCGCGGGAGGCGGTCGTATGAGGCGGCCGTGGTCTGCTGCGGCAATGATGCTCATCGTCTACGCGGCCGTATTCGCGGTCTCGCGAAGCGCCGCAACGGCAGGGCTCGTTCCCAGTGATGCGGTAACATTGTGGGCGAACGCGATGATTGCGGGCGAGGGCCAGATGCCGATCGGACGCATGCTCGCTGCGTATCCGACGATTCCGTTCCTGGCAACGACGCTGCTCGATGCCGTCACGCCGAGCGGCGTGCCGACGCCGGTGTTGTTGACCGGCGCCGTGTTGGCGCTGTTCGCCGGCGGCCTATTGGCCGCGTTCCGCCGCGTCGGCGTCCCGGCGATCGCGCGGACGTTGATGGTCTTTCTGGTCGTCCTGCATCCCGCGGTGCTGCGCGCGGCAATCGCCGGACCAGCCGAAATGATCTTCGCCGTGTTTCTGTTCCTGTTCGGTGGGGCGCTGTTCGATCTGCGCGCCCGGAGCGGTGCGTCCGAAGTGATGGCCGTTGGCCTGTCGTTGCTCGGCTTGAGCTTCTCTCATCCGATGGGCGCGACGATCACCTGCGCCGCCGCTCCGCTTTTCGTTCTCTCAATCCATCCGGACGCCTTTTCGAAGAGCTCGCTGAACCTTTTGCTCGCGCTGCTGTTTCCGACGGCATTCTGCGTTGCAGCCTTTTCCTATATGTCCTGGATATTTCCCGGCAGCGGCTGGACCTTTCTGGTCGCGCCGGCCGAAGGTGTCGCCACATGGGCGGCGGGATTTGCCAACCTGTTCGGACGCGGCCTGACCGGTTCGCTCCCGCTCGACGCCGGCATCGCGGTGATCGCCGCGGTCCTGCTTGGCGCCCCGCTCGTGCCGGTGGCGATCATCTCGATCTGGCGGCTCCGCCCGTTGCTCTCGCCTGCCTTGATGTTGGTTGTGACCGCCGCGGCGGCAGCCGGTCTCGCGGTCACGACTGGCCTTTTCGGCGATCCTGCCGCGATCGCGGTAGTGCCGCCGGTTCTCGCGGCGATCATCATCATTCACATGCCGCCGATCCGCAGGCGATGGGGGATCGTGCTGGCGATGCTCGCTCTCGGCTGGTTCGGAGGTATTCCCGGTCTCGCGGTGACCGATCCCGGCGGAGCAGTCAACGTTGCGATTGCACTTGAAGGTCGCAATGTCGACGCGGAGCGCATCGCAGCGATCAACCTCGGCAATGCGACGGTTGGACGCGATGGCATTCTCGTCGATACGCAGAATGCGCCCGCCGTGGTGGTCGGGCGCGGAAGCGCACGCGGATTGCTGCCACCGTCCGACAAAGCGTTCACGCTCGGCATCCTGTTTTCCCGGATCGATACCCCCTTTGTCGCCGTGCCCGATCCGGAGATCGGATCTGGCGCACAGGATCGGCTGAACAAGGCCTTTCCTCTGCTCTATCGGCAAGGGGCCGCGGGTTATCACCTCGTCTACGAGAACGCGGGCTGGCGATTATTCGCTCGGACTGAAGCAGCGAACGGACAAGCGACGCCAGGGGTTTTACGCTCAGGGGTTTTCCTGGACTGACCGGAGATCGATAGGAGTGCAGCATGCGTATTCTGGTCATTGACGACTCCGAAGATGGACGCGACATCGCCGAAGCGATGCTTCGCGCCGCCGGATATGAGCATATCGACACCGCAGGGTCCGCAGCGGAAGCGTATCGCTTCCTCGGGATCGGCGGGCCGGCCGCGAAACCGGTCACGGTCGACCTAGTGCTGCTCGACATCGTGATGCCCGAGATCGATGGCATCGAGGCGTGCGCTCGCATCCGCAGCGATCAGCGCTATCGCAGCGTGCCCATCATCATGGTGACGGGGCGGGGAGATACAGACAGTCTGGCCAATGCTTTCGTGGCCGGTGCGACGGACTACATCAACAAGCCCGTAAATCGGGTCGAACTGCGGGCGCGCGTTCGATCGGCGCTCAAGCTTAAAGCCGAACTCGACCGCCGCGAAGCACGCGAAGCCGAGTTGTTGACCCTGGTTTCGAGATCAGGCGATCGCCGCGCATCGAGTTGGATCGATCCGGCGACCGGCCTGTTTGCCGGGGAGATGGCGGAGGCCTATCTCCTCGCCGATGCAAATTTTCCTGCGGGGAGTGAAACGTCCGTCATCGCGCTCGCAGTCGATCGACTCACTGCGCATCAAGCGAATAAGAATCTGGTATCGAGCATTCTGGCTCGCGTCGCCGACGCCGTTCGGGCAGCCGCGGCTACGGTCGGCGTGGTCGCAGCCATTTACCGCGATGGAGTGATCGTCCTCGTTTTGCCTGATCACTCGCGTCTGCCCGCCGCGAAGTTGGCGGAGGCGCTGTGCGCCGCGGTCGCCAACCTCGGGATCGCCAATCCCGAAGCGATCGCTGCGAAGCATTTGACGGCGAGTGTTGCCGTCATCACGGGACGGGCGGAAGGCGGAGCCGGTCGTATCAAGCTCCTGACCCGCGCGATCACGGCCGTTTCGGAAATAGCCGCAGGCGGTGGCGACCGCGTCGTGCGTCAATGTGCATAGCCGACTTCGAAGTGGCGGCGGCAACCGCACACCTGGTCGAGGGGCTGTTCAGGCGGGGCGCCATCCCGTGCACGCTTGCGATCGGTTTGCTGGGCTTCGCGAGCCCGGCGTTGGCCGGCGCCTGGACGCTTGATGCCGGAACGGGCGCCTTGATCTTCACCGGCACGGCGATGCAGTCGAACAGTGCGTTCGACAGCGGCAGCAAGCTGCAATCCATCCCACGCTACAGCAAGGATGAGGCGCAGGCCTTGATCGAATATGGCGTGACCAACTGGTTCACGGCCATTTTTCAACCTTCGCTGCAGCACGTCGACATCGGGGCGCCGATCGACGCGCAGCGCAGCGGCCTTGGTTATACCGACATCGGAGGCAGGGCGCGGATCTGGTCCGACGCCTCATGGGTCGTATCCGCGCAAGCAACCTTCCAAATCCCCGGGGTCTTTGACAAGACCAACCCGGCCGCGATCGGATACACAGACCCCGAGATCGAACTCCGCGCTCTTGCCGGCTGCAGTTTCAAGCTGGGGACGCTGCCGGCTTTCACCGACATGGAGGTGGCGCAGCGGTATCGAATCGGAGGTCCGCCAAACGAATTTCGTACCGACATCACGTTCGGCATTCGCCCGGCCGAAAAATGGTTGTTGCTCGCGCAGTCCTTCAATATGGTTTCGGAGGGGGCGGGAACGTGGGGCTTCGGCAGCTTCGCCTACCACAAATTCCAGCTCAGCGCGGTCTATGCCTTGACGCCAGCGGGCGTGATTTTCTTGTCGGCATATAGTCGCCATCACGCTGTACGCCTTTCTGAGCGGCATCGCGGTCGGCGCGTGGCGAGCCGGTCAGTCCTGTGAGACGCTCGCGCCGAAAGATGCGCTGCGCCAAGCCGCGAGCGACCTGATCTGGGCCAATCTGTTCGGTGCGCTGCTTCTGCCGTTGATGACCCAGTTGGCATGGATTGGCAACGGCGTGCTGGGCGTTGCCGTTGTCATGATCTTCCTGATTGCGCGGCAATGGGGCGCGCTGCTGCCCTATCTCTCGCAATTCGGCATCGCCGCGGATGAACGAACCGGTCAGCACACGGCGCTGCTGTATTTCGTCAATATCGTCGGTTGCGCCAGTGGAGCGGTCCTGACCGGTTTCGTGCTGACCGACCATTTCGGAATCAGGCAGATCGCAGTGATCTTGCTTCTTGGCGGCACGATGTGCGCAGGCGGATTGATCGCGGCCGGTCAAACGACCAGGCAGGAGCGAGTCCGTCTTGGCGGCCTCGCCATTGCGGTTCTCATCTTTGGCATCGGCGCAATCGCCCTGCTGAGCCATCGGCTGCTGGAGAACCTGCAGGCGAAGACGCTGTCCGACCATGACTTCGCGCACGTCGTCGAGACCCACAGCGGCATCATCACTGTCGATACCGAAGGCACCGTGTTCGGCAACGGAATGTATGACGGCCGTTTCAACACGGACCTGAAGTCCGACCGCAACGGCATCATCCGCCCATACGCCCTGAGCCTCTTCCACCCCGCACCGCGGGACGTGCTGATGATCGGGCTTTCTTCAGGCTCGTGGGCGCAGGTCATCGCCAACAATCCTGACGTTTCCTCGCTCACGATCGTGGAGATTAATCGCGGATATCTCGAGCTGATCGCGAGAGACGATGACGTCAAATCGATCCTGCGCAATCCCAAGGTCAAAATCGTCGAGGACGACGGACGCCGTTGGCTCAACCACCATCCCGACGCGCATTTCGATGCGGTGGTCGCCAACACGACGTTCCATTTCCGCGCCAACGCGACCAACCTGCTGTCGTCCGAGTTCTTGGATCTCGTGAAGCAGCACCTGAAGCCGAGCGGGATTTTCTTCTACAATACCACCAACTCGCGGCGCGCTCAGCGCACCGGTTGCATCGCCTTCCCCTACGGCGCCAGGTTCCTCAACCATATGCTGGTGTCGCAGACGCCGATCGACTGGAATTATGCGCGCTGGCGACGAACGCTGCAAACCTACAGCATCGACGGCAAACGCGAGTTTGCCTCCGATGACACCGATCGCGCCCGACTCGATGAACTGATGGCCGACTACCGTCAGGACGGTCCAACGGTCGAGCCATGCCCCGAGCTCTTGAAGGAGACTGCGGGCCAGACGCTCATTACCGACGACAACATGGGAACTGAGTGGCGTTACTTTCTCAGAATGGAGTGACGGCCGCCGACTGGCGGTGGCACTCTGAACGGGGGAAATTTGCCAATGCCGTCAATGGGCGAGCGGAGGCGAAAATTCGGAAACGTCATTGATTTTATTCGCATATTCAGATTCAGCCGTTCGGAGGTTCGATCCCTCCCGCGAAGGCAAGCGGCCGCCTTGCCCCGCTTCTGGGACGGACCAATCCATCCTATCATGCCGAAAAACCGGTAGATGGACTCATGCGGAGTTTGGGCGATGAAGGTTTCGAAAAGCAACGTTCTGATCGTGGTCGATGTGCAGAACGATTTCTGCTCCGGCGGCGCGCTCGCCGTGCCCGACGGCGAGAAGGTCGTTCCTGCGATCAACCGCATCGCCGAGCAATTCGAAAACGTGGTCCTGACGCAGGACTGGCATCCCCGGGATCACGTGTCCTTCGCGCCCAACCATGAAAACAAGCATCCGTTCGAGATGATCGACCTGAGCTACGGGCCACAGGTGCTGTGGCCGGTTCATTGCGTTCAAGGCAGCGTGGGTGCGGAGTTTCACGGCAAGCTGGAGACGACCCGCGCTTGTCTTTTGGTGCGCAAGGGCATGCATCGCGGCATCGACTCCTACTCGGCCTTCTATGAGAACGACCACACGACCCCGACGGGCCTTGCCAGCTACTTGCGCGAACGCGCGTGGAACACGCTGTTCTTTGTCGGACTGGCGTTTGATTTCTGCGTCCGCTACTCGGCGGAGGATGCGCGACGCGCAGGTTTCGAGGCCGTGGTGATCGAGGAGGCCTGTCGGGGCATTGATCTCGATGGATCGGTCGCCGCGACCCATGCAAGCTTCAAATCGCTGGGCATTCCCATCGTCGGCGTCGAGGCCTTTTCCTGATTTGAGGTCGTGCCTCATTTCAGGGTGCGTGCAATTGGCGGCTCCCCGGAGGAGACCGGGACCGCCGCATCGCGGCGTCCAAGCCGGGAGGCCGTTCCGAAGAAGGCCGCGGCACGGCATTTGCTTTACTCTCGAGAGCCGACGTCGGTTAACGGTCCCGGTGCACGGCTAGGCCCGGCGCATCCTCATACCCGGCAAGGATGCGTCGGGCCGTTGCGTTGGACAGGCCGGTTGGATCTGGGGCGCGTGGTCTCCTGCCGCGATGCCTTTTCGAGCCGCTTACGCTCAAAAGTCGCGGGCCCGCCACGCGAAGATGATGAAGGAGACGACCAAGAAAACGACAATCGGCATCCAATTTTGCAGCTCAACGCCGAATATCGTGAATTTTTGAACAAGAAATTGCACCGCGCTGCCCCCTTGTTGTGCAACGTCCGACGGTTGGTGCAAAAAACTATATTATTTCTTTATGATTGATGAGTCCGGCCGCTTTCAACCCGGATGGATTGGTTTCGATTTCAAATGGCGTTGGTTCGAACTGGTCGAATGAACGAGGCGACGTTCTCGAATCGAAAGCCACGGCAGAACCTACGGCGTTCCTTCAAAGTCCATCGCGAGCCCGTTGAGAAGATCCTCCAGCGCCGTACGCCCCGCCATCTGCGCCGCGTGGTGCGAACGGAAACCGCCCTCACGCAACCTGATTCCCAGGGGTCTCCGCTTGCGGCGGATCTCCCAGGACCATGCGCGCTTGTCGGCTCTCTCCCGGGAAACCACCACATGGAACGACCTCCGCGGCGAAGGACGAAGCATCGAGCGCTACCTATTCGGCCGTGGAAGGCTGGAGACGATTCTGCAGGCGGTAGCCGACGCCCGATTCGGTAATGACGAGGCGTGGCTGATTGGGGTCGGCCTCGATCTTCTGCCGCAGTTTGCGAACGAGGATGCGAAGGTACTGAACGTTGTCGCGCTGGTTACCGGTCCAGATTTCCCTGAGCAGATGATCGTGCGTCACCACCAGGCCGACATGTGTCGCGAGGATATGAAGCAGCCGATATTCCTTTCGCGTCAGGCGAACCTGCGTCTGGTTGAGCGAGACCGTGCGGCTGACGAGATCGACCGAGAGGGGGCCGGCGACGATGACGGGACTTTCGGTGGCGGTCTTGAAATAGCGCCGCAGCGCCGCCTCGCTGCGCGCCAGCAATTCGGCCATTCCAAACGGCTTGACGATGTAATCATCGGCGCCGGCCTGCAGAAGCCGGACCTTTTCCTCCTCGCTCGCGACGACCGAGAGAATGATCACCGGAACGTTGGACCAGGATCGCAGGCGCTCCAGCACCTCGGTGCCGTGCAGGTCGGGCAGCGCCAGATCGAGGATGATGAGATCGGGAGCGCTGAGCGTTGCCGCCTTCAAGGCGTCCGCCGCATTCTCCGCCTCGGTGACATCGAATCCGTTCAGCTCGAAGCCGGCGCGAAGAAACCGCCGGATCTTCGGCTCGTCGTCGACCAGCAGCACGATATTTGCGGGCTTGTTCATTTGGGAGTCTGACCGGAGGCTGTCGGCCGGGATGCCGGAAGCAGGATGGAGACTGTGGTCCCGTGTCCGTGGCCCTGGCTCAGGACGGCAATGGTGCCGCCGTTGGCCTGCACGAATGTCGATGCGATCCAGAAGCCGAGACCGGAGCCGGGAATCGAGGCCTGGTGGCGCGGGCTGCGGAATGAGCGGCGCCCGAGTTGCAGTTTCTCATCCGGTGCGATCCCGACACCTTGATCGCAGATCGACACGATGACATGTCCGCTGTCGGCCGTGACCCTGACCGCAATCGTCGAAGCGGACGGCGAATATTTCGCAGCGTTCTCCAGGAGCTGGCCGCAGGCCTCTTCGATGAGGCTCGTATCGACATGGACCAGCGGCAGATCGCCGGCAAAGGTGGTTTGCACCCGGTGCGCCGAGAGGCGTTTTGCTCGTCGCGTGATTGCCGCGTTGACGATGTCTTCCGGATCGGCCCATTGGAGGCGCGGCGTGATGCCGCCGGCCGTGACGCGGGTCGCATTCAACAGATTTTGAATGAAGCCGTCGAGCTGCGCCGCTTCCTCTGAGACCGCTTCGACCAGCATGCGCGCGCGGTTGTCGGCTCGGACCGTTGGCATCGATTCCAATACGCTTGCCGAACCCTTGATCGCCGCGAGCGGCGAGCACAGTTCGTGCGACAATGTGCCATGAAACGCATCGCGCAGCAGTTGAGCCTGCAGGCGGAGTCTCGCATCCTCCATCGCCTTGCCGATGTCGAGGCGCTGAAGCGTCAAGGAAACCTCTTCGAGGATCGCCTCGACGCTGGACGTCTTGTTCGCAATCGTCTCGCGTGAGCCGCGCCCGATATTGATGGCGATGACGCCGTGAACGGCAGTCTGCGAGAATATCGCGCGGATCAGCCAGGTCTCCCGCATGGGCTGGTCGACGATGGTGCGCGCGGAAATCCTTGCCGATGCGACCATCGCGGCGACGCTCTCGCGCACCGTCTGCGGTGCGGAGCCGAGCTCGGGCGGTTCGAAATGGCCATCCGGCATGGCCACAAAGAAGGCGACGTCTGGCCCGAGCGTGCGCGCCAGATGGTCCTGGATCGCCGCGACCAGATCGGAGACGGTGAAGCAGGCTGCCAGGCGTCGCGAGAATTCGTAGAGGTGCTGAATTTCGCCCTCGCGCTGTCGGAGCGTTTCCGTTTCGCGCCGCAGGCGGGCGGCGAGGTCGCTGCTGACGAGCGAAATCACCAGAAACAGCAGGATATCGATGACCTCCTGCGGATCATCGACGTGAAAGCTGTAGAGCGGAGGGAAGAAGAAGAAATCCGCCGCAGCGATCCCGGCGATCGACGCCACCAGCGCCGGCCGGAGACCCCATCTGGTCGCGGCAAAGATGACAGGGATCAGATAAGCGATCGGAACGAGATTGGCCGCCGCCCTCTGGCCCATCGGCAGCAACGCGGCTGTGACCACGCCGATACCGGCGCAGGAGAGGAGCAGGGGCAGAGCAGAGGTCAGGAACGCGCCGCGCAATGACCGTTCGTTGCCCGGAGGCGGCGCGGCCACGACGTCGTTTTCGAGCGGTCCTGTCTGCTCCTTTGCAGACCCTTCAACCACGGAGGGATGGTAGTTCAAGCGACACGTTTCCGTCGAGAGAGCACCGGACGGGTCGTCACGCGGGCGGCGCAAGCTCGCTTACGCAGCGGCTGATCTATGGCGCTCCGGCGCGCCTGCGTACGATCCCCGCCTTCAGCAAGACAGATTCCACGCCTGCGGTTCGACCGTTGCCCCCGATGTCCAAGTGACTACCCGGCGGAACCAGCATCTCTCAGGCGGGCGTAGAAAATCTATGCTGTTCACTGGAGGAGAAAATATAAAAGTAATAGTCGTTCGGATTGTCTGATCCGCTTCGCTCGATATTCAGGCGGACGAAGCCGCAACGGCATGTGACGACCTGCCATCAGGCGTCTGTTGCAGTGTCTTGAGGTAATTCAAGGCCCGCTTCGCGTCGGCCAACTCCGGATTTGACGCACGATACAAGTCGGATTCGCGCGAACGGGTGGGCGGCGGCACAAGCGTCGCGAGCGCAGCGGAGCTGAGATATTTCGGCGGATAGAGGTAGAACTCCATCAAGGGCATGTGCGGGCCGGACGCGTTCTGCTTGAGGATCGCGCGCGCGAACTCCGCCGCTGCGGGATAGATTGCGCCCCAGCCGGCGAAGCTGCTCGCGAGAATTTCGAGCGACAGGATCGTCGTCGCGATCCGCACGAAGCCGTCATTGGCTTTCTTTGCGCTTCGCGTCGTCGATGCCTTCTTCAGGAATTGGCGAAGCTCGTCGTGTTTTTCGATGAAAGGCCCGAGACGGGACTTCCACAGGATGTCCGGCAGACAGACGTAACCATGCACCTCATGGTAGCTCTCGATCAGGCTGCAGCACTGCTTGGTTAGGTTGCCGGGTAGAAAGCGGAGATCGAAATTCTCCATCCGCTCCGCACTGTCCGAATCGCGCGAGAAATCTGCTTCGACGGCCATGGTCACGCCTCGCCAGGAGCGAATACGCTCGATGCGCGAATCCTACCGGCTTCGGTCATATATCTTCGATAGGCAACGGCGCGCATTTCCATAGCAAAAAAATATTCGTGCGCTGGCCGGTGCCGCCTTCGCCGCAATGCATATGGCGGAAAAGCAACATGCCGCTGGAAATCGATTGCACCGCAATGCCAATTCTCGTCAAAACGTCACAAGTTTCGCGTGATTTGAGCAAACCACCGTGCAAATGAGCAATATGCGGGCAACGAGCGCCTTGAACGGCGTTTCAGCTATTTTGTTTTAATGAAACCGCGGGGGAAACCGTATCGATTTTCCCCAGCCCCAAAACGAATGATCGTTACAGGCGATCGCAGAGGCGTGACCACGCGCTGCGATGTTTGTAGCAACACGTTGGGGCGACAATATGAAGAAAGTGCTTATGACGGGCGTCTCTTTTGTGGCGTTCGGATTGGCGAACGCGGCAATCGCAGCAGACACGCTGCCGCCGATGGGGAAGACCGTCTGCGATCCCTACAAGAAGTACTCCTGCCTCGACTCGTATCTGGGCGACGACTTCATCACCCGCTTCATCAACTACTACCGGCTTGAATGGGGGCACGAGGCGGCACCGTCCGATCCCAAGGCGCCGCCGTCGCGCCGTGACGGCTGGCCCGCGACCCCGGAAAGCACCCCGCCAATGCCGTTCACGGAGTGGCCCTATGGCGGCTCGACGAGCCTTGGCGTGACGCGGCCGAGCTCGATCGACAGCCCCCTAATGGCGGCGCTCGGCAACACCAAGCTCGGCGAGGCCATGAACGACAACCACATCCAGATCTACGGCTGGATCAACGCGGGTGGCAACCTCTCGAACAACACGGTGCGTGGCGGCAACTCGCCTGCGGCCTATGACTACAATCCGAACACGGTGCAGCTCGACCAGGCCGTGGTTTATATCGAGCGCCTGCCTGACACGGTTCAGAAGGACCACGTGGACTGGGGCTTTCGGCTCGCGCCGATCTATGGCGAAAACTATCGCTACACCACAGCGTTTGGCCTCTGGAGCTATCAGCTTCTGAACCAGAACAAGAACTACGGCTACGACCTGCCGATGGCTTACGGCGAGGTGTTCATTCCGCACATCGCCGAAGGTCTGATGATCCGTTTCGGCCGCTACATCTCGATCCCGGACATCGAGGCGCAACTCGCGCCGAACAACTACATGTACACGCACTCGATGACCTATACGTTCGACAACTACACCAACACGGGCATCCAGAGCACGCTCGCGGTGACCAAGAACTGGATGCTTCAATTGGGGGTGAATGTCGGTACCGAGGCGATGCCTTGGCATGTCGGGGAGAAGATCGCGAACCCGTTCCCGAATCCGCTCTATCCGAACAGCACGATGTTGAAGGATCCGGGTGCGCAACCGAGCGTCAGCGCAGGCGTCCGCTATACGACCGACAGCGGAAACGACGGCGTCTACATCGTTGCGAACGCCATCAACAATGGTGATTGGGGTTACAACAACCTGCAATGGTATGGCCTGACCTACTATCACAAGTTCAATGACCAGTGGCATATTTCGTTCGAAACGTACAATGAGCACCAGAACAATGTGCTCAATCAGAACAATCCTGCGGCTCTGGCGGCGTTCACCGCAGGGGGCACGCCGTTCTCGCCGCAGTACATGCCCTTCAACGCGCCGTTCCTGGCACAATGCAGCAGCGCGACGGTGTTCTCGTGCAGGGCCGAGGTGCAGACCTATCTGATGTACCTGAACTACAAGCCGTCGGCGCTGGACAATATTTCGTATCGCCTCGAGTTCTTTGACGACAAGGAAGGCCAGCGCACCGGCGTCAAGACTCGCTACGTCGAGACCGGCATCGGCTGGCAGCACTGGTTCTCGCCGCAGATCGAGATCCGGCCCGAATTCTCGTTCTACCGTTCGCTGGATGCGCCCGCGTTCAACGGCAACGCCAACCTTGGTATCGCGCCGAACAAGAACACCGCGCTGATCGGTTCGGCGGACATCATCGTTCACTTCTGATGTGAGGCACCTCGCTCTTCGGGTCGTCACAGCGATAGAAACTTCGACAGGGGCTAACAATGAAACGCATCCTTCTCACCACCGTGGCGCTTGGCGGGCTGGCTCTGGGCTCGCCGGCGCTCGGCGCCGATCTGCCGATGTATAAGAAGGCGCCGGTCGCGCCGCCGGTCTATGACTGGAGCGGCTTCTATATCGGCGGCTTCGGCGGCTATGCCTTCGGCAACCACAACCTGATATTTCCGCCGGGGCCCAACAACGGCTTCGCCAATTTCGACGCCAACTGGGAATCGCACGGCGCGTTCGGCGGTGGCGAAGTTGGCTACAACTGGCAGAGCGGCGACCTCGTCTTCGGTGTCGAAGCTGACGGCCTCGGGGGCAACATCAACGGCACCGACAACAATGCGATCGGCCAGAACGGGTTCGCGCAGATCGACAGCAACAAGCTGAAATGGGTGGCGAGCCTGCGCGCCCGCGGCGGCATCACCGTTGAGCGGCTGATGCTGTTCTTCGACGGCGGCTGGGCGGTCGGTGATATCGAGCACACCAACACCAATCCAGGGGTTGGCGTCGACAAGTTCACCGTGAACCGCAACGGCCTCACCGCGGGCGGCGGTCTGGCCTACGCGATCACCGACAATCTGATCGGCAAGGTCGAGTACCGCTACTACGACCTCGGGACCTATCACCACACCGCGCCGACCAACGGCGTCGCGGCCTACAACGTCTCGAATACCTATTCGACGGTGCTGCTCGGCCTCGACTACAAGTTCGGCGGACCGGTGGTGGCAAAATACTGACGTCTGCAACGCGTGACCGCGCCCGCCGATGCGGGCGCGTGAGTGAGAGGAGTGACAATGGTCGCTGGGTTGAGGCGAAGGATCGCCGTGATGTTGGCAGTGGCCGGACTGTGCGTAACAGCCGGCGGATGTGCCAGTGATGTCGGAACGACGACAACTGGCCAGTCCGGTAGCAGCCAGCTTCGTTACTATGGCGGCCCGAAATATCCGATGTGGCCAGCGGTCGACGCGCGATGAGGCTGATTCCTGCGCGGTCGATGGCGCGCGCGGCGATCGTTTTGCTCGCTGCGATCTCGATTGGCACCGGTTTGGTCGAAGCCGCGGCGAAGCGCCGCAAGCACGTCGCGCATCGTCACGCATTAACCAAGCGCGTGAGCGACGCCCGGGCGCCGCTCATCGAGGGCTCGCATCTCGGTGCGATGCGCTACTTCGGAGGTCCGAAATCTCCGATGTGGCGGGAAGTGCGATAGCGCGCCAGCTGCGAAATCCGCTCGTTCTCGAAAACGAACGCTCTGCCGGCGGTGGAGATGTTTGCTCGCAGATTCTCCACAGGTGGCGCTCGTTTCATGTGCGATGGCGCATGATTTCGGCAGTGCGAAAAATTCGAACGAAATGTGGCTATCTGTAAGGTGCGTGTAAGCGCAACGGTTTACGACGATCGGACGGCAGTCCCGACGGCATCAACGTTGCACCGCCGATAAAAATCTCGGACATGACGAGGAGCAATCGCAAGGTGACCACCTTCGTAAACCTGTTGCGCCGCCTTGGATTGTGGGCGCTTGCCGCCGTCGCGGTCGTCGGTGCGGTGGTGTTGTGGAGCAAGGGCGTCGTGCTCTCCGCCGATGGTCAGTCGACGCGCACCGAGCGCGTGGCGTCTGTTAACGATAATCGTCCCGCCGCCGATGCAGGTGAGGCGGCGGTCGACCTGTCGGAGAAGCAGGTCGGCTCGCTCAGGATCGGCCCGGTCGCTCGTCACGAATTCGCGATCCTGAAGACCGCGGTCGGCACGATCGACTTCAACGAGAACATGCTTGTCCAGGTATTCTCCCAATACACCGGCAAGATAGTGAAGGCGTTCTACAACATCGGCGAAGATGTCAGGCAGGGGGACATCCTGTTCACGATCGATAGTCCCGACCTGCTGCAGGCGGAATCGACGTTGTTGGCGGCAGCGGGCGTGCTCGAACTGCAGAAGCGGACGCTGGCGCGTGTTACCAATCTGTTGAAGGCCGGAGGCAGCGCCCAGAAGGATGTCGATCAGTCGACCTCCGACGAGCAGACCGCGGAAGGCAACTTCAAGGCCACCAAGGATGCGGTGCGGATTTTCGGCAAGACCGACGCGGAGATCGACAGGATTCTCAGCGAGCGGAAGGTCGAGTCGACGCTTGTCGTCCCGTCACCGATCTCGGGCCGGGTGGTGACGCGTAATGCAGCTCCGGGATTCCTGACGCAGCCCGGCACAGCGCCGCCGCCATACCAGATCGCCGACCTCTCGACGATGTGGATGATCGCCAACGTGATCGAGGCCGATGCGCCCGCCTACAAGCTTGCCCAGGAGGTTACGGTGACGGTGCCGGCCTATCCCGACAAGGTCTTCAAGGGCCATGTCACGGCACTCGGATCGATGATCGATCCCAATTCGCACCGCCAGCTGGTTCGCTCCGAGATCGATGACCCTGATCACCTGTTGCGGTCCGGAATGTTCGCGAGCTTCGTGATTCGGGTCGGCGATCCCGTCGCCTCGCTCGCGGTGCCCGAAGCCGGCGTGGTTCGCGAGGGCGATGGAACGATGACAGTGTGGGTCACGACCGACAGCCGTCACTTCGTCAAGCGCACCGTGAAAATCGGGCTGCGGCAGGACGACCAGGTGCAGATCCTGAATGGCCTGAAGCCCGGCGAAACAGTCGTCACCGAAGGCGCGGTATTCCTGAGCAACAAGCTGGTCCTGAGCGACGCAGGCTAGATACGGCGGAATCACTTGATCAAATCTCTTCTCGTCTTCGGCTTGACGCGCAGCGCGATCATCGTGCTGGGGATCGTGGTGTTCTGCGCCGCGGGGCTGGTTGCCTTCTCACGCCTCAACATCGAAGCCTATCCGAACCCGGCGCCGGTCATCCTCGAGATCACCGCACAGGCGGCGGGGCTCTCGGCCGAGGAGATGGAGAAATACTACACCATCCCGATGGAGGTCGGGCTTTATCCGACGCCGGGCGTGGTCAACATCCGTTCGACCTCCTTCTACGGCCTGTCTTTCGTCCGCGTGACCTTCGCCTATGGCGTCGACTACTATTTCGCGCTCACGCAAGCCTCGATCATGCTGCAGCAGAACGTCACCCTGCCGGGCAACCAGGTCGCACAGATCCAGCAGTCCAGTCTGGTCGGGGAAATCTACCGTTATCAGGTCGTCGGTCCGCCGCATTTCGGTCTGACCAATCTTCGCACCCTGCAGGACTATGTCGTGACGCGCCGCCTTTTGACGGTTCCCGGTGTCGTGCAGATCAACTCGTGGGGCGGCACGACCAAGCAGTTCAATGTCGACGCCAATCTGGAGAAACTGGAAGCCTATAATATCTCGGTGCCGCAGCTCATTTCCTCGCTCGGTAATGCCAACATCAATGTCGGCGGCCGCGAAATCACGCTCGGCCAGCAGTCGGTCAACATCCGCGGCATCGGCCTGGTCGATAGCGGCGGCGCGGACGATGTCACCAAGGGATACCACGTCGGGGATATCGAGAACATCGTACTGACGCAGTCGAATGGCCTTCCGATTCAGGTCAAGGACGTCGCGCACGTGTCGGTTGGTTACGTGCCGCGCCTCGGCATCGCAGGCCGCGACAAGGACGACGACGTCGCCGCCGCGATCGTGGTGATGGGCAGAACCCAGCACACCAACGACATCATCCCGCGCGTGAAAGAGGCGGTGGAAAAACTCAACACCGACGGCAGCCTGCCGCCCGGCGTCAAGGTCGTTCCCTATTATGACCGCAGCTTCCTGGTCGGGGTGACCACCCACACGGTGCTGCACAATTTGATGTTCGGCTGCCTTTTGGTGTTCGTCATCCAGTGGGTGTTCTTGGGTAATCTGCGCAGCGCCATCGTCGTCGCCCTCAACATCCCATTCGCACTGTTCTTTTCTATCATCATCCTGGTGCTGCGCGGCGAGGACGCCAACCTGTTGTCGCTCGGCGCGGTCGATTTCGGCATTATCGTCGACTCCGCCGTGATCATGATGGAGAACATTTTTCGAAATTTTCAATCGAGCGCCGAGGCACGGCATATCCTGCTTCAACATCTCAGTGAGGGATACTGGGGACCTGATCCGACGTCTTCGACCGCGCATGGCGGTGCCAGCCAGCGCTGGACTGAGCGTCTGCGAATCATCTTCGTGAGCGCCCTGCAGGTCGACAAGGCGGTATTCTTCACGGCAGCGATCACCGTGACCGCCTTCGTGCCGCTGTTCACGATGGAGGGCGTGGAGGGGCAGATTTTCGGCCCCATGGCGCGCACCTATGGCTACGCGCTGGCCGGCGCGTTGATCGCGACGTTTACGGTCACGCCGGTGCTGTCGTCGCTGCTGCTTCCGAGGCAGATCGAGGAAGTCGAAACGGTCATCGTGCGCACCTTACGCGCGACCTACACGCCCGTCCTGCGCTGGGCGCTCGGACACCTGCGGGCCGCGGTGGTCGTGGGGGTTGCATTTCTTGCCCTGAGCTTCCTGGCTGCGTCGCAACTCGGCAGCGAGTTTCTGCCGGCGTTGGAAGAAGGCAACTTCTGGATCAGGGCGTCGATGCCGCCGACGATCTCGCTCGATGCCGGCACCGAGGCGACGCGCAAGATGCGCGAGATCCTGCTCCGACATCCGGAGATCATCACGGTGGTGTCGCAGCACGGCCGGCCCGATAATGGCAGCGACGCCTCGCCTTTCTCCAATGTCGAACTGTTTGCACCGCTTAAGCCGTTCGACGAATGGCCCGCCAACCTGACCAAGGAAGAGCTTACCGACGAGCTGCAGAAGGAGTTCAGCGAGGAGCTGCCGGGTATCGGGTTCAACTTCTCGCAATACATCCAGGACAACGTCGAAGAGGCGCTGTCGGGCGTCAAGGGCGCCAATTCGGTCAAGATCGTCGGGCCGAACCTCGATGTTCTGGAGAAGCTTTCGGCGCAGGTGATGGCCGAGATGGCCAAGGTCAAGGGCGTCGCGGACCTCGGCATCTTCCACCTGCTCGGGCAGCCTAACCTCAACATCAGGATCGATCGCGACAGGACCGCCCGCTACGGCCTCAATACCGGCGACGTCAACACCGTGGTCCAGGCGGCGCTCGGCGGCACTAACGCAACAACGGTCCTGGAAGGAGACCGGCAGTTTGCTCTCGCGGTCAGGCTCGACCCGAAATTCCGCACCAACATCGACGCGATCAGGACGGTGAAGGTGGCGTATCAGATGCCGTCCGGCACCAACGGCTATGTCCCCTTGAGCGCGATCGCGGACATTTCGCTCGATACCGGCGCATCCTTCATCTATCGCGAGCGCAGCCAGCGCTACATTCCCATCAAGTTCAGCGTGCGCGGGCGCGATCTCGGCGGCACCGTCGCCGAAGCCCAGCAGCGTGTCGCCGAGGCGATCAAGCTGCCGAACGGCTATCAGATCCTCTGGGCCGGCGAGTTCGACGACCTGCAGAACGCCAAGAAGCGGCTGCTGGTGGTGGTCCCGATCACCCTGCTTCTGATCCTCGTGCTGCTGTACGGCCTGTTCAATTCGCTGCGCGACAGCCTGTTGGCCGTGGCCGGCATCCCCTTTGCGATCGGCGGCGGGCTGATCGCGCTCTATCTTTCCGGCCTCGACTTCAGCGTCTCGGCGGCGATCGGCTTCATCTCGCTGTTCGGCGTCGCCGTCATGGACGGGATTCTCAACATCACCTATTTCCGCGAGCTCAGGGCTCAGGGCGTGGAGATCGCCGAGGCGGTGTTCCGCGGCGCGGAGCAGCGCATGCGGCCGATGCTGATGACGGCGCTCTCCGCCGGCGTCGGACTGTTCCCGGCGGCAATCTCGCATGGCATCGGCAGCCAGGTGCAACGCCCGCTGGCGACCGTGGTCGTCGGCGGCATGTTCATCGGACCAGTGCTGCTCTTGATCGTCGCTCCGGCGCTGCGTCGGATCTTTCTTGCGCACGATCGCCCGCCGGAAAACGGTGAAAATGACACGACGACGGGTGGCGAAACAGCGGCCGCTGAGGGTACAGATTGATCGTGAGGCGTAGAGGCAAAAGGGGGCCGAACGCAATGCTGCGACAGGGGCGAAATGATCCACGGTTGCCGCCGCGCCGGGGCTCATCGAACGCGGCGCGCGCCGCGGTCATCCCCGTGGCGGTTCTACTGTCGCTCGCGATCACGGGCTGCGTCGGCCCCAACTTCGTGCGGCCGCCCGCTCCGAATGTCGAGGGCTTCGTGCCGGGACGGCTGGCCTCGCCGAGCCCGGCGAAGGGCGGGCCGCCCGTCGCCGGACAGCATTTTGTTACCAGCGCGGACGTGTCGGCGCGCTGGTGGGCTGCATTCCGCTCGCAGCCGCTCAACGATTTGATCAGGCAGTCGGTCGAGCACAACCCCAACCTGCAGTCTGCCGAGGCCGCGATCCGGATCGCGAAGTACAACGCGCTGGCGCAGCGCGGGTTCTGGGCGCCGCAGGTCACGGGCAATTCGACGTCGTCGCAGATCCTGCAGACGAACGCCGGAGCCGTGTTCGGTGGCGATCTCGGCGCCGTGCCGCAACCCGAATTTTCTCTGGTCACCAACCAGCTCACCGTGAGCTTTGTGCCGGATATCTGGGGCGCCAATTTCCGCTCGGTCGAGAATCTGGATGCGGTCACGGAGCAGCAGCTGTTCCAGCTCGAGGCCGCCTATCTGGCGCTGACCGGAAACGTTGCAACAGCTGCGATCCAGGAAGCCTCGCTGCGCGGGCAGATCGACGCTACCAAGCGCGTCATCGAGCTCGGGCGCGACTCCCTGGGCATTCTCAAGCGCCAGTTCAGCTTGGGCCAGGCCGCACAGGCCGACGTGCTGCAGCAGGAGGCGCAGCTCGCCGCCTTCGAACAGCTGCTCCCGCCGCTGGAGAAACAGCTCGCCCAGCAGCGCGATCTGTTGACCGCGTTGGCCGGACAGTTGTCGGCCGACGAGATTACGCAGAAATTCGATCTTGCGCATTTGAAGCTGCCGTCGAATCTGCCGATCAGCCTGCCTAGCAAGCTTGTCGATCAGCGCCCGGACGTCAGAGCCGCGGAGGCCAATATGCACGCGGCCAGCGCGCTGATCGGTGTCGCGATCGCAGCGCGCCTGCCGAACGTCCTGATCTCCGCCAATGGCGGATCGACCTCCTATAACTTCGCACAGGCCTTCGCCCCCGGCACCGGGTTTTATACCGTGGCGGCCGGCGTGACGGCGCCGATCTTCGACGGCTTCACCCTTTACAACAAGCAGAAGGCAGCCGAAGCGGCGCTCGACCAGGCCGATGCGCAATATCGCACGACCGTCATCACGGCATTCCAGAATGTCGCGGATGCGCTGCGGGCGCTGCAGTCGGACGCGCGCGCGGTCAAGGCGGCCGTGCATTCGGAGGAGACCGCAAAGGCCAGTCTCGACATCGTTCGCAAGCAGCTCAGCGAAGGGTTGATCAATCAGCTCGCGCTCTTCAACGCGCAGCAGGTTTACCTGACGGCGGTCAATGTTCGGGTGCAGGCCGAAGCCAACCGGCTGTCCGACACCGCGGCCCTGTTCGTCGCGCTCGGTGGCGGCTGGCCCGCTGGTTGCGTGACCGCGAACTGGCGCGACTGCGCCATGGGCGAGGCCGCGAGCCAGCCCAAAAGCTAACATGGTGCTGCGATGCAGCAGGAACGACGTCGTTAATGTTGCGAATGCAGCATTGCCGCAAATTTCATCCGCATCATGTGTCGCTGATCTTTCGGGCAAGCCCTGATTGATCGTTGCGCAGATCCTGAATCGGGCTCAGCATTGTGTTCGCTTGGAGACAACAAAGCGGCAATGAACGCCATAAAGCGCATGACGCCGCGAGGAACCGCCGGATGCGATTCGGTCGTCTCGCTCCATAGGGAGGATGCTATGTTCAGGAGCCTCGCATTCATTGCTACCGCGATCGTTGCGGCAGCGCTCGTGACGTCCAGCCGCGTCGAAGCCGGTGCATCGGCCAGCGCACCTTCGAAATATTCTCGCGTGAGCGCCAATCAACAGCAGCGGCAGCACACGAACGTTCCGATCACGGAATTTTCGTCGTCGGCGAAGCGGACATCGCAGCACAAGCATTGACGTGCGATATTAACGCCTGACCGGCGCAACGTCGCAGGCGAATTCTCCATTCGTCTTTGCAATTGCGCTTGATTGTGCCGCAGTCTGACCTGGGTTGACGCCGGGGCCGCCAAGCTGACCCGAGTGATCGAGCCGATTGGTGTTCGCGACCCATGCTCGGGCGGTCTCCAAAACCTCCGGCAGAAGTCTCGTGACGTCGGCCTTGGTCATGCCAGGGTGGATGCGCGGATCGTAGAGAATGTTGAGAAGGTACTGGTCGTAGACGTCGAAGAAGCCCATCTGCACGTCGTCATTGAACATCGTCCAGGGTACCGATGAATCGTCGTTGATTGCGCCGAGCCCCTGTAGCAACTCCTCATAGGCGCAGTCGTAGAACGTGAAGTCTCCGGCGTCGACCGGCAGGATCGCCTCGGCGCGGCGGATGCGATAGGTCTTGTCCTTGCCGATGCCAGAGAGACATTGCGGATTGAGCGATCGCTCGATCTGTTTGGCCTGGCTGTTGCCATAGCGGGTGCGAATGGTGCGAGCGAGCTTGCGATCCGTCACCAGGATAACGGTGAAATTCGCCGCCTCGCGGGCGTCGGTCATCGCCAGATCGAGGTGGTCCACATGGGCACGAATGTCGTCGACAATGGCTGTTATCGCGGCGCGGCGGTCGGGTGAGGCATCGCCATCGACGAAAATCCTGACTGGTCCGTCGAATTTTCGGATTTTCTCAACCCGAGCGTCGAGCTGCAGTTCGGCGCTGAACGCGATCTTGAAAAAGCCATCCTTGATCTCGTCGTCGTTGAAGGTGAGCCGTTCCGTCGCGCGCCGGCCGCTGATCTCGGGATTCTCCGCCAGCGCCATCTGGCTCCCCCAGGCCAACATCATGGTAACCAGGAGAGGGAACCCGAGCCGCGCCTTTCGGGCGCCGCTTCGTTGCGCCAGCGATACGCGCAACGGCAGCGTTGGCGTGCGAGATATACTTTCTATATATTTTGTGCGCGTCATGCGACCGCTCGCGGAGCGTTTGTCTCTTGGCATGTTCAAGCAAGATGCGTACCGCGATGGTGACGCCACAATGGGCGGGGGTCATCCTGCTCCAGTGGCCGTTGTAGCGACGACGGCGTTTGATTTCTGGGTGGAGCGGCGCGGTTCGTTATAGGGATCTCGTAAGTGGGTTGGCGCCTGCCTGCGAATCCGGCAGCGGCGCCGGATCGTTGGAAGGATTGATCATGTCTCAAGCCGATGTCGTTCAAGCACCCGATCACTCGAAACTGGGCGCCGAGGTTGCACGGCTTCTCGGCGCGCTTGGTGTCGACCTCTCGGGTCATGCCGGCGGCACGCTGGCTGCCCGGTCCCCCATCACCGGCGAAATCGTCGCCCATGTCCGCGAGACCGATGCTGACGCTGCTGTCAGCGCGATCGACCGCGCGCATGCGGCATTTTTGCAGTGGCGCGTGGTCCCGGCCCCGAAGCGCGGCGAACTCGTGAGACTCTTTGGCGAGGAATTGCGCGCCAGCAAGCAGGCGCTCGGACGGCTGGTGTCGATCGAGGTCGGAAAGATCGCGTCCGAAGGCTTTGGCGAAGTCCAGGAGATGATCGACATCTGCGACTTTGCGGTCGGCCTGTCGCGTCAGCTCTATGGCCTGACGATTGCGACCGAGCGTGCCGAGCACCGCATGATGGAGACCTGGCACCCCCTTGGCGTCACCGGCATCATTTCGGCGTTCAATTTTCCGGTCGCGGTGTGGGCCTGGAACGCGGCGCTGGCGCTGGCGTGCGGCAACAGCACGGTCTGGAAGCCATCGGAGAAGGCGCCGCTCACGGCGCTCGCCACATCGGCGCTGTTCGAGCGGGCGCTGGCGCGCTTCCGGCAAACGACCGGCGAGGCGCCGGAGGGGCTCGCGGCCCTCCTGCTCGGCGGCCGCGCCATCGGCGAGGCGCTGGTCGAGCACCCGAACGTTCCGCTGGTCTCGGCAACCGGCTCGACCGCGATGGGCAGAAGCGTCGGCCCAAGACTTGCGAAGCGATTTGCGCGGGCCATTCTCGAACTCGGTGGCAACAACGCCGCGATCGTTGCGCCATCGGCGGATCTCGACCTGACGCTGCGTGCGGTCGCCTTTGCCGCCATGGGCACCGCGGGCCAGCGCTGCACCACGCTGCGCCGGCTGTTCGTCCATGAAGATGTCTACGGCACGTTCGTGCCGCGCCTGAAGAAGGCCTATCAATCGGTGACGACAGGAGATCCGCTTCAAGCCGGGACCCTGGTCGGCCCGCTGATCGACGGCATGGCGTATGAGCAGATGCAGGCCGCGCTGGACCTGGCCAAGGCCGCCGGCGGAATCGTGTTCGGCGGTGAGCGGATCATGATCGGGGGCCGCTCCGACGCCTATTATGTGCACCCCGCGCTGGTCGAGATGGCGCGACAGACCGGCCCGGTCGAACGGGAGACCTTCGCGCCGATCCTTTATGTGATTCCCTATCGCGATTTCGACGCGGTGCTCACTTTGCACAACGCCGTCCCACAGGGCCTGTCTTCCTCGATCTTCACCAACGAGCTGCGCGAGGCGGAAGCCTTTCTCTCCGCGCGCGGTTCCGATTGCGGCATCGCCAATGTCAATATCGGGCCGTCAGGGGCCGAAATCGGCGGCGCATTCGGCGGCGAAAAGGAGACGGGCGGCGGGCGCGAGTCCGGCTCCGATGCCTGGAAGGCCTATATGCGCCGCGCCACCAACACGGTGAATTATGGCCGGACCCTGCCGCTGGCGCAGGGCGTGAAGTTCGATATCGGCTGAGGCTCTTCGTTCCTTGCTCTGGATCAAGCCGGCGCCGATTGCGGCCTCTAACAAAAAACCTCATCGCTCATCGACTTGGCGCAAGACCAAGGTTCAAGCCGCGCGACCGCTGCCCGGTTCGCGCTATCGCGGCGGTCCGTTCGGTACGACGGCCTCGACGACAACGCCTCGTTCACTTGAAGCGACAGTGAGCGTGCCGCCCAGCGCCAGCACCCGCTCGCGCATGCCCATCAGGCCAAACCCCGATTTGTGGTCGGCCGGCAGTCCCGCACCATTGTCGCGGACCCGAAGCAGCGTCGCGGACGCTGTGGCCGTCAGTCCCGCCGGTGGCGCGGCCGGTTCGATCGCGATGTCGACATGGGTTGCGCCCGAGTGCCGAAACACATTGGTCAGCGCTTCCTGGACGATGCGATAGATCGTGAGCTCCGCGGTATCGCCGGGGCGGCCGAGGTCGGGGGAGATCGACGTTTCGATGGTGATGTCGGGGTTGGCTTCGCGCCACAGCCGCATCAGCGCGCCCAGCGCATCTGCAAGGCCGAGGTCGGCGAGCCCGGCCGGACGCAGCCGGTCGAGGACGCGGCGGTTGACATGCTGCAGCGTGTTGACCTGCGCGAGGATGCTGTCGCCATGCTTCCGCAGGGAGCGGATATCGGGCGTATCTGTGCCCGCGGTTTGAGCCAGCGCCGAGGCGTGGGCGCGCAGCGCAAACAGATGCGGACCGAACTCGTCATGCAGCTCGCGCGCCACGTCCTTGCGCTCGGCATCCTGCAGCGACACGATTTTTTCGGCAAGCTGCTGCTTGTCCTGCAATGACCGGCCAAGCGTCGCCACCAGATCGTTCAATTGACCGCAGATCGCCGCGAACTCGGGCGGGCCGCTCGGCGCGACTCGCGTCTCGTAATGTCCCGCGGCGATGCTTTTCATAGCAGCCGCCAGCGACTGGATGGGATCCAGCGCGCGATTCATGACCATGATGGTAATGACGAACAGAATGACGGCAATCGCGCTGCCGACTTCGAGCTGGGTCACGACGCCGTCCCAGATCTCGGCGATCTCGTCAGTCGGATGCGAGGTGATCGCAAGCAACCCCAACGACCGCCCATTCACGATGACCGGCAGGGTAACGGTGGTCTGTTCCGGATGGATCAGTGTCATGAACCAGCCAGGGACAGACCCCGCGCTTTCGATGGTATCTTGATGAAGCGGCACGGCGCCGCCGGCGCCGGTCTGCTTGCGGATTCGGGTGATGCTGACATGGCGGAGTTCCGTCAGGCTCATGACGATCTGGTCGAGCCTTGCATCGGGGTCGGTGGACTCGTTGAGATCGGCGACCAGCGTCTGCACGAACTCGCGCGCCAGCCTGACCACGCTCTGGTCCTCGGCCTGCACGCGGGGGCCGGCCTCCAGCAGCAGCCGCCCGATATTGATCGCAAGCCCCAGCACCAGAACCAGGGCAAGAAGCAGGTTGAGCCGCGTGCGCAAGGAGAGCGTTCGCCACATCGTCAGGATTCCTGGGCGCCGTCGCAAGCAATCCCTCAGCCAACGGCGTTGACAGGACAAATCGACGGCTATCTAATTGAACGGTACAGTATTTTCGTCCGTCCTGCACAATGCCATGACAGCCGGGTGATGCGCCGCGGTGGAGTTTGCGATGCGTGTCCTGATCGTCGATGACCATCCGATCGTTGCCTCTGGCTGCCGGGCCTTGATGGCGGATGATCCCGATATCGTCGTCCTGGAGGCGTCGAGCGCCGAAACCGGCCTGGACGCGTTTGTCGCCGAGCGCCCGGACGTCTGCGTGCTGGACATCAATCTGCCGGGTGTGTCGGGCTTCGAACTGGCCCGGCGCGTCCTGGCGCGCGACGCCGCTGCGCGCATCATCGTGTTCAGCATGAACGACGATCCGATCTTCGCGGCGCGGGCCATCGACAGCGGCGCCAAGGGCTATGTGTCCAAGTCGGGCGATCCGGCCGATCTCGTCAAGGCGATCCGCGCGGTGGGCGACGGCGGGGTTTTCCTGGCCCCGGCTCTCGCGCAGGGGATCGCCTTTGCCCGTGCGACCTCGGCGGAAGGCCGCCTCGCCAAGCTGACGCCGCGGGAAATGGAAATTCTGCGGCTTCTCGGCTCCGGCAAGAGCCTGTCGGAGATCGCCTGGATGATCAACGCATCCTACAAGACGATCGCCAACACCTCGTCGATCATGCGTCAGAAGCTCGGAATCCGCACATCGTCCGAGCTCGTGCGTTTCGCGATCGAGAACAAATTAGCCTGAGGCGAGTTGTTCACGCAGTTCCTCCCGGATCGCGGCGATCATGGCCGGGCTGCGCGCATCGCGCGCCGGCAGGCACCGCTCCAGGACAATGCGCGCGGGCCGGTCCGACAGGAAGAACAGGCGATCGGCGAGCCGGATCGCTTCCTCCACGTCGTGCGTCACCAGCAGCGTCGTGACGTGGCCGCGGTCGGTCAGCGCCAGGAGTTCCTCGCGCAGCCGCGTGGCCGTCGCCTCGTCCAGCGACACGAAGGGTTCATCGAGCAGCAGGAAATCGGGCTGCACGGCAAAGGCGCGCGCAATCGCGACACGCCGCGCGAGCCCGAGGGAGAGTTCACCGGGATAGCGGGCAAGATGTGACGAAAGGCCAAGCGTGTCGAGGAGGTCGCGCAGATCGGCACCGGTCTGGTCGGGCGGCAGGACCAGGCGGATGTTCTGTTCGACCGTGCGCCAGGGCAGCAGCCGTGGCTCCTGGAAGACGATGCCGAGGCGGCCCGATCCGGGCGTGCGGCAATCCCCCCTGAAATCCGGATCGAGCCCAGCCGCGATCCGCAGCGTGGTGGTCTTGCCACAGCCCGAGGGCCCCAGCAGAACGCCGAAGCGGCCTGCCTCGAGACGAAACTTCAAGCCGCGGAGGACTTCAACGGACGTCCCGTCAGCCGCGCGGTAGACCTTGGATTCGATGCGAAGCTCAAGGGCGTTGCGGTCGCCAGCGTTGCGCGCGTCGTTCAAGTGGCTGCACCAAAAAATTCTCGATCGCCAGCATAAGCACGATGAAGGTCACCGCATAGCCGAGAATCTTGGTCATGTCGAACAGCGAAAACGCGCTGCCGAGAACAAAGCCGACCCCGTTGGGCCGTCCGATCAGTTCGACCACCAGCACGATCTTCCAGGCCGTCGCCAGGCCCGATCGCGATCCTGCCGCAAGGTACGGCGCAAGCTGGGGCGCTACGATGTGACGCAGGCGCGTGAATCGCGCCAGCCGATAGGCCCGTGCCATTTCGTCAAGCCCCGGATCGAGTGCGCGCGCCCCCTCGCGCACCACCACGATCATGTTGGGCAGCTTGTTGAGCGCGACCGCGAGGATCGCCGCGGTCTCGTTGAGGCCGATCCAGACATAGGCGAAGATGATGGTCACCAATGCCGGCAGGTTGATCAGGGCCACGAGCCAGGGGTCCGCGTAGCGATCGATCGTGCGGGATTGCCCCATCGCATAGCCCGCGACCGAGCCGAGCACGAGCGCGATCGAGAACGATGCGATGACGCGCGCGAGCGTATAACCGACCTCGAGCGGAAGCTCGCCGGACTTGAGGTCCGCGACGATGTTTTCGGCGACGCCAAGCGGCGAGGGGAGCAGCCGCGACTGCGCGAGCATGGCCGCGATCGCCCATAGTGCGATCAATGCGGCGATCGACAGCGCGCGCGCCACCCGTCATTCTCCGTGCGCGGCGGAGGGATAGTAGTAGAGGCTGGCATCGAGCTCGCCGGCCGGGCCAACCAGCTCCGGGCCGCCGATCTTCGCGAGTGTCCGGAACAGGAGGCGCGCATCGGAGGCCTCTTCGTCGATCGCGCGGTGTGGCATGCCATCGCGGGTGCGCTCGCGCATGATGCTGAAGGTTGCCTCGTCCTCGGCCTTGATCAGCGGACGCAGCGCATCCCATTCACCGTCCGATTGCCGCAGCAGGTCGTTGGCGGCGCGCGCAATCTCGATGAAGCGGTTGATCGCGTTGCGGTGCCCGGCCGCAAATTGCTCGGAGAAGACGTAGCCGATCATGGCCACGGGCTGGTTGAGGCCGAGCTCCTTCTCCGCGTCGCGCACGTCGATCAGGGATCGGTAGCCGAGGGGTTCGAGTCGTGCGCAAAAGTTCCAGAAATTCAGGCCGGCATCGGCCTCGCCCTGCTGCAGCTTCTGGAACATCAGAGGCGGCGCGCCGTATTGCAGGGTGGCCTCGCGCTTCAGATCGATGCCGCGGCGAAGCGCCGCGGCGCGGATGATGAGCCAGCTCTTGTCGATCGGACCGCCGGCGACCGCGAGCACCCGCCCTTTGAGATCTGCGAGCTGCTGCACCGGCGAGTCTGCCTTGACCATGACCGCGCCAACCGCGCTCGAATAGGGATAGAACAACAGCTTGGCGCCGAGCGCGCGTTCACGCGCGACCCACAGCCAGTCCGAGACCGCGATGTCGATCGAGCCGCCGTTCAACGCAAGCTTGCCGGCGTCGGTCGATGCGAACTCGGTGGTCTGCAGGTCGAGGCCGGCCTGGCGGGCGAGATCGTGACGGCGGATCACGTCGAGCACCCAGGCAAAGGTCCCGGTCGCCTGGAAGCCAATGCGCAGCGTCTCGGCGGCCCGCGCGGGAAGCGCGGGAGCGAGCAGAATGATGAAGGCGGCAAGCCAGGTCATCGCGGGGCGCATACGCAGCCTGTGACGTTCTATTCGGTCCATGTCAATCCATGACGTCATTGCAATCTGGAACGGTCGGCCTTCAGGCCCGGACGGCTTATGGAACCGACAGATCGATCCTAGGCCAGGTTGTACTCATTCCGGCGGCGCTTGGACCGTCAGCAAATAGACGTAAATGTTCTGGAACGGGTCGTCGGTAAACACCTCCTTCCAGGCCGGCATTCCCTTGGCGGGCCGCCCATCGTGCACGTCCAGAATTTTGCGCGCATCTCGTCGCCATATCGGTTGTGCAGGAGGCGGAGATTGATGCGCCGTTGGCTCTGCACGGCGTCGCAGCGCGCCGTCACGGCGGCACGGTGATCGCGCTCGCGATGCAGCTTCGCGAGCTCCTTCTGCTTCAGAGATGAATCACGCCGCGGCGTGCGGCGTGAGCGACCGCGTCGGTCCGTCCGGTTGCGTCGAGTTTTTCCAACAGCGACCCGACATGGAATTTCGCCGTATGGACGGAAATTCCGAGCCGCCTTGCGATGTCCTTGTTGGAGGCGCCCTCGGCGAGCAGCGCGAGCACATCGAGCTCCCTGGGCGTGAGCTCGATGCTGTTCGTCTCCGCGTCCTGGCGCGGAGCCGGTGCCACCAGCTTGACGGCGGCTGCTTCGCCGCCAGCCGCAAGGCGAAGGCCCGCGACGCTGCCGAGCAGCGCCGCGAGCCGGTCCGCCAGCGCGGGATCATCGAGCTCGATGGAGATGACGATCGGTGGCGAGGCCTCGTCGCTCACGCCCGCGGCCTTTCACCGATCGTCACCTTGAAGCTGACAGGCTCGCCGCCGCGCCGCGCGGTAATCTCGGCAACCGTGCCGACGCTTTCCGGGCCGAGCGTCCTGAGCAGCGATCGCACGCCGGTCAGTTTTTCGTTGTTCCAGCCGACGATGACGTCGCCCTGTCGCATGCCCGCGGCGGCGGATGGCCCCGATTTGTCGACGCTCATCACCATCGCGCCCATGCCGTCGTCGAGCTCGACCGGCTGCAGCCCGACACCGAGATAGCCGCGGGCGATCCGGCCGTGCGTTTCGAGCCTGGCGGCAACGCGCGCGACGGTCGCCGTGGGAATCACGAGCACGCGCCGCGGCCCGAGCACCGGCATTCCGAAAGCGGCGCCGGACGGGTCCAGCGCAAGTCCGCCCTGATGGCCGTGACGCAATCGCAGATCGAGCTCGATCCGGGCGTCGATGTCACCGCCGCGCATCGAACGCCACGCGCCACCGACCAGCGAGACGGTGCCGAGCAGGGCCGTGGGCATGCCGTGCGCCGCGGCAACAACAGGGGATAGCGCGCCCAACGTCGGCACCGTGGTCGAAAGCTTGATCGGCGTCAGGTCACTCGTATCGGCCTTCAACAGCGCCACATCGGTGGTATGATCGCGCCCGGCGATGGTGGCCGGCCGCGCTGTGCCGTCCGCCAGCTTGATCGACACCTCGCCTTCATCCGCCAGCGCTTCGTCCGCGGTGACGACGAATCCCGGCTTCAAGACGAAGCCCGATGCGCGCGAGCGGTGCGAATATACGGAAACGACGGCGGGCGCGGCTGTCGCAACGACGCCCGCGATCGCAGAGGACAATGAGGACAGAGGTGAATCGGTCATGGCGAGCTCCCGGTGGATTTGAATCTAATCTGGGAGTTCGCGGCGCCTTTGAAAACTGCCCGGATGGGGAGGAAAATATGCTCGATCCGCCAACGCTGTTCCCTTCACCCGTGCGATGTGAGCCCTGACGTCGGACCACGCCGGCTTGTCAGGCGCAAACTGCCGCCGCAGGTAGACCACGAGCTCCGCGATCTGCCGATCGTCAAAACTGTCCTTGAAGGCGGGCATATAACCGAGATCGTCAGATGCGGGTGCGGCGATGCCGTGCAGGATCACCTGAATGAGATTGTCCGGCGTGTCGCTGTGCAGGTTGCTGTTGAGTGCGAGCGAAGGCCGGCTGCCGAACAGCGGGAGGCCGCCGACCTCGTGACACACCGCGCAGGCGCCGAGATACATCCGCGCGCCGGGGGAAGCGGCGGATGTGACCTTTGTCGCGCTTTCGAGCTGGGCGGCCAGCTCGTCCTGCGCCGGCCTGTCGAGCACGTTCGCATTGAAGCTCGCGAGATAGACCGCCATGGCGCGGATATCAGCATCAGGCAAGCTTGCGAGATCCCTGACGACCGGCGCCATCGGGCCGGCAGCGACGCCGTGAAAGCGCGACTGCCCCGATCGAAGATAGATGAAGAGCTCGTCTTCGCTCCACGGAATCGGCGCGCGCGCGAGCGACGTCAGTGGCGGCGCTTCCCAGCCCTCCGCTAACCCACCGGCGAGATGCGCATCCGCACGTTCCGCGCCGAGCGCGTTGCGCGGCGAGTGGCAGGCGCCGCAATGACCAAGACCTTCGACCAGATAGGCGCCGCGATTCCAGAGCTCCGACTTGGTGGCGTCGGGTTGGAACGCGTCGGCCCGATGAAACAGTGCATTCCAGCCGGCGAGCAGCGGACGCAGGTTGAATGGAAACGCCAGCCGGTTGTTCGGAATCTCTGCTTTCACCGCCGCTTGCGCCATCAGATGGGCATAGAGCGCCTGCAGGTCGGCGTCGGTCGCTTTGGCGAAATGCGTGTAGGGGAACGCCGGATAAAGCGAACGGCCGTCGCGATGGATGCCCTCGCGCATTGCGCGCTCGAACGCCGGATACGACCAGGCCCCGATGCCGGTCGCAACATCCGGAGTGATGTTGGTGCTGTAGATCATGCCGAACGGGGTTTCGAGCGGTCGTCCGCCTGCATTCGCAATGCCGCCCTCCGAAGTGTGGCAGACCGCGCAATTGCCGAGCGCCGCCAACTGCGCGCCGCGCGCGATCGTCGCGGCGGAATAGATCGAAGCATCCGGCCGCGCGATCGGCGCGATGGCGCGCCACGGCAGCGCAACCGCGCCGATGCCGATCGCGGCCGCACAGAGCGCGCCAACGGTTGCGAGCACGCCACGCGGCTTTGCGAATGGAGTTGTCCAGACGGGCGGAGGTTGCGGAGGTGGGGAGGGCGGCGACTTTGCCACCGGCTTGACCTGTTCCTCGCCACGCAGTCCAGCCAAAATGCGTTCCGGTGTGAACGGCGGCTCGCGGAAGCGCACGCCGGTTGCGTCAAAAATCGCATTGGCGATCGCGGCGGCGCTCGGGACGGAGGCGGATTCGCCGACGCCGAGCGGCGGCTGGTCCTGCCGCGGCACCATCAGCACATCGATCTTGGGAAGCTCCGGAAAACGGATGATCGGATAGGCGCCCCATTCACGCGCCGTCACCGCATGGCGGTCGAACGCGACCTCTTCCATCAGCGCGCGGCTGGTCGACTGGATGACATTGCCCTCGATCTGATGTCGTACGCCGTCGGGATTGATCATCAGACCGGCGTCCTGGCCGGCGACCACCCGCGTCACGCTGACATCGCCGGTCTCTCTGTTGACCGCGACGTCGGCGATCCAGGCCGACCACGCCGCGCCAAAGCCGGGAAACTTGCTGTGGACATAGAGCGCATAGGCAAAGCCGCGCCCATGCACGACATCGCCGTCCTTCTGCTGCCGCACCGGGCGCGGCGTCCAGCCTGCGCGCTCCGCAACCGCATGGACGAGATCGACGGCCCGCTGATCCTTCAGATAACGCAGGCGATACGCGATCGGATCGACTTTGGCCTGGGCCGCGAGCTCGTCGACATAGGATTCATGGGCAAAGGTGTTCGGCAGCGCCGACACGCCGCGAAACCATGAGGCGCGCACGATCGGCGGCATGTCGTGCGCGACCACGCGCATGTTGGCGTAGTCGTAGGGCGGGATCGCGGTGCGATCGCCCATCTCGAAGATTGCGGGTTCGGGCGCAATCCTGCCGGTGAGCAGCAGCGCCAATGTCGGCGCGCCGTTCGAGGGATAGCGGGTGGCAAAATCGTAAGCCGCGACACTGCCATCGGCGTTCAGCCCGCCATTGACCGTCATTAACTGCGCGGTGCCCTTCGGTTCCCAGGCGTGTTCCTGCTCCCTGGTCAATTGCACACGCACGGGGCGAGCCACCGCACGCGACAGCAGCAGCGCATCGGCGGTGACATCGTCGGCGCAGTTGCGGCCGTAGCAGCCGGCTGCCTCGAGCCTGACCACTTCGATGTCGCTCTCCGCCCGCTCGACCAGAAGCGCCAGATCGGCGCGCAGCATGTGCGGGTTCTGCGTGCCCGACCATACGGTGATGTGGTTGTCCTGATGGTCGGCGACGGCGCAGGACGGGCCGATCGAGGCGTGCATCTGGTAGGGCCAGGTGTAGGTGCGCTGCATCGGCCGGGCCGTGCCGGCGATCGCGGCCTCGACGTCGCCTCTGTTCGCCAATGTCCGCGGTGTCGACGGATTGCCGCGCAGCGCGGTCTCGATATCTTTCAGGTCAGGCAGGACAGGTGTCGGCTTCCAGCTCACCTTCAGCCGGGCTGCGGCCTTGATCGCGTTCTCTTCGCGCTCGGCGACGACGCCGACGAAATCGCCGATTCTGACGACGGCGACGAGGCCTTCGATATCGCGCACGGACGTTTCATCGATCGAGATGAGGCTGGTGCCGACAAAGGCACCGGCATCGACGCCGGCATAGGGCGGGCGCACCACCCGTCCATGCAGCATGCCGGGTACGCGGACATCGTGGACGTACATCAGCTCTCCGGTCGCCTTGGCCGGCAGGTCGACCCGGGGCACCGATTGCCCGACAATCGAATAGCCCGATGCAGGCTTCACCGGCATATCATCGGCGAGCTCGAGCCGGATGGTCTCTTCGCCGATCAACTCGCCATAGCTGACGCTGCGGTTGTCCTTGCCGCGGACCAGGCCGTCTTCAATGGTCAGCTCCGTTGGCTGCAGTTCAAGCCGCGCGGCGGCACGCGCGAGCAGGAATTGCCGCGCCTGCGCTGCCGCGTTGCGCAGGGGAACGGCCGTGATCTGGATGGTCTCGCTGGCAATCGTCGCGCCCTGGTTCGGCACGAGCGCGGTATCGCCGAGCACGACCACCACGCGGGCGAACGAGACGTCGAGTTCTTCGGCGACGATCTGGCCGAGCGCGGTGCGGATACCGGTGCCGAGGTCGACATGGCCGTTGAACGCAGTCACTGCGCCATCGGCGGCGATCCTGATGAAGGTTTCGAACGCGCCGTCTCCGGCCGACCCGCTTCGACGAACGACGGTCAAGGCACCGGCCGGGCGCGCCGGGTTATCGGCTGATGCCATCAATCGCCGGCCTCGACAATGCGTCCAGCGGCTCGCATCACCGCGCGCATGATTTCGACATGCGCACCGCAGCGGCAAAGATTGTATTTCAGCGCCTCCGCAGCCTCGGTCTCGGTCGGGCGCGGATTGATGTTGAGCAGCGCCTTGGTCGTCATGATCATGCCGTTGAGGCAATAGCCGCACTGCGCGGCCTGCTCCGTGATGAACGCCTGCTGCACCGGATCGGGATTGTCGCGCGAGCCGAGGCCCTCCAGCGTGACAATGGCGCGCCCGGCGCAGCCGCCGACGGGAATCACACAGGAGCGCGCGGCCGCACCATCGATCAGCACCGTGCAGGTGCCGCACTCGCCGAGTCCGCAGCCATATTTCGGGCCGTTCAAGGCGAGATCATTACGCAGGATGTAAAGCAGCGGCGTGTCGGCGTTCGCGCCGACCTCGTGTGTCCTGCCATTGACGTTGAGACGGTTCATCGTCTGCGTCATTCCCGCCGTTTCCGGCTCCAATCGATTCTCGATAGTGTTAACGGAGCCTACCGTTTGTGTACAAACGTGCAAGTGCGCCTACTGCACTGCAGCGAGTGCACGGTTTGTAGCCAAGGGCGGAGGCAGTCTGGGTTTTTATGCGGCAGCGGCGCTTTTTCGCCCGCGGCGCCGCTTGACAGGTTTCGGCTTCGCGCGCAACATCATTTGCATACGAACGAAATGTGCAACGGGCGGTTCGGCAGTTTGATGGTCAGGGCTGTCTGGCGATGACGGACACGATGAGCGCGGCCACCGGCGACAAGATCCGCTGCGATGCCTGCCCCGTCATGTGCTATATCAGGCCGGGCGCGGCGGGGGCCTGCGACCGCTACGCCAATCACGACGGACAACTGGTCCGCGTCGATCCCCATATCATCCTGCAGCAGACCGTCTCGCAAGGCGGGCGCGTGGTGCCGTTCCAGGCGACCGGCGATTGGGACGGCAAGATCGTCCACGCGCCTTCGACCTTCGTCACGGCGATCGGCGCCGGCACCACCTATCCGGACTATAAGCCGGCACCGTTCATCGTCTCATCGGAAGTCGACGGCGTCGACATGGTCACCGTGGTGACCGAGGGCATTTTCAGCTATTGCGGTGTCAAGGTGAAGATCGACACCGACCGCTATCTCGGTCCGGAGACCGCGACGGTACGCGCGGAAGGAGAGGCGGTCGGTCATGTGACCACCAGCGAATATGGCTCGCAGATGCTGTCGCTCGGTGGCGTGCACCACCTGACCGGCGGCTCGAAGAAGGAAGGCCGCGTCACCTGCGACACGTTGATGGAGCTCAGCAACAGCAAGCCGGTCGAACTCGCAATCGACGGCGGCGCGACCGTTGTGGTGCAGGCCGGGCAGGCGCCAGTCGTCAACGGCGTGACCGAACAGCGCATGCGGGTCGGCTGCGGCTCGGCGACCATCGGCATGTTCGCCAAGCAATGGCATGGCAAGGTCGACGAGGTCGTGGTTGTGGACGATCACATCACCGGCGTGTTGTCGGAGCACCAGGCCGGCAAGCTGCTCGACATCGCCGACACCGGCATCAAGATGAAGGGCCGGCGCTCGACGCCCGGCCGCTATTTTCAGGTCGCCGAGCCCGGCACGGGATGGGGCGGCACTGACATCGCCGATCCCTTGTCGATCCTCGGGGCCTTCGACCGGAAGGTGGCGCGGCCAGGCCTGACCATGCTGATGGTCTCCACGACTGGCGAGCATGCCGGTTACTACGTGCTGGACGAGGCGCTGCGGCCGGTCGAGACGGAGATGCCCGCCGAGCTGAAATTCTCTGTCGAGCGCATCCAGGAAAATTGCGAGCCCGCGCTGTGCACCGTGCTGTTCATGGCCGGCGCCGGCGGCTCGCTGCGCGCCGGCGTCACCGATAATCCGGTGCGGTTGACGCGATCGGTGAAGGACGCGCTGACGCGGGTCACCAGCGGCGGCGCGCCGGTTTATGTCTGGCCTGGCGGCGGCATCACCTTCATGGTCGACGTGACGCAGATGCCGGCGGGCGCGTTCGGCTACGTGCCGACGCCGGCGCTGGTGGCGCCGATCGAGTTCACGCTAAAACTGTCGGATTATGCGACGCTCGGCGGCCACATGGATTGTGTCCGCCCGCTGGCCTCGCTCACGGACAGCGCCGAGACCCGCCCAATGTTCATTCCGGGACGCCGCGCATGACGAGGCCGACGCAAATCGCGCTTCTTCCTGATGGCAAGCGGCTGCATTTGCAGGATGGTCCGATCGACTTGATCGTGGAGGCAGACGGCAGGGAGGCTGACGTCCGCGCGGCCTATCGGGCTGCGGCGCAACGTTTTGTCGGCCTGCTGGACGAGCTCTGTGAGGAGCTGGCTCGGCTCCGGCAAGCGGCCGATCCGCGACAATGTCGGCTTCGTGGCGCCGTCGCGCGACGCATGCATGCGGCCGTGGCGCCGTTCGCCGTGGATCAATTCATCACGCCGATGGCCGCCGTTGCGGGCAGCGTGGCCGAGGAAATCCTGGATGCGATGCGAGGTGCTGCGAAGCTCGATCGCGCCTATGTCAATAATGGCGGCGACATCGCGCTGCATCTGGCCTCCGATGCGCAGTTCAGCGTCGGCGTCATGGACCGGCCGGATCGGCTGGGCCTGCTGCGGACCATGGTGATCGAGGCCGATGATGGGATCGGCGGCGTTGCGACCAGCGGCCGTCATGGCCGCAGCTTTTCGCTCGGCATTGCCGATGCCGTCACCATACTGGCAAAGTCCGCTTCGCAGGCAGACGCCGCCGCCACCATGATCGCCAACGCGGTGGATCTGCCCGGCCATCCCTCCGTCATGCGCTGCCCGGCCAATGAGCTGCAGGCGGAAAGCGATCTCGGCGCCCGCCTCGTCACGCGCGAGGTTGGCGAGCTCTCGGATGCGGACGTTGCGGAGGCGCTCGCAGCCGGCGCGGATTGCGCGCGCGAGGCGCTGGCTGCAGGATTGATCGACGGTGCGGCGTTGTGCCTGAGGGGCAGGATCGTGATCGTCGGAGCACTGAGGCTCGACAGAGCGCCATCCCGACAGCTTCATGGCAGCGCGCTGGAGCAGGCCTGATCGAGAACGGACAAAAGCTGATGAGTGCCATCATTCGCAAGATCGTCACGGTGGTCGAGGAAACCCATCTGGAGATGGGAAAGACCATATCGCCGCCGACCCGGCGGGCAGCGGCGATTGCCGTGATCGAGAATCCGTTCGCCGGCCGCTACGTCGAAGACCTTTCGCCGCTGATCGCGATCGGCGAGGAACTCGGCGATCTCCTGGCCAGGCGGGCGGTCGCGGCGCTCGGCATCGACGGCGCCAAGGTGCAGAGCTATGGCAAGGCGGCCGCGGTCGGCGAGAATGGCGAGCTCGAGCACGCGGCGGCGATCCTGCATCCAAAAATGGGCGCGCCGGTGCGCAAGGTGTTGAGCAAGGGCGCGGCGCTGATTCCCTCGTCGAAGAAACGCAGCGGCCCGGGTACGACGCTCGACATTCCACTCGGCCACAAGGACGCGGCCTTCGTGCGCAGCCATTTCGACGGCATGGAGGTGCAGATCAACGACGCCCCGCGCGCCAACGAGATCATGGTCGCGGTCGCGGTCGCCGATAGCGGGCGCCCATTGCCGCGCGTCGGCGGACTGACGGTTGCGGAAATCAAGGGCGAAGACGGCTTGCGGTAATTCTTTTAGCAGCGGAGGCAAGGGATGCAACGAAGCAGATTTTTTGGCGCGGCGCTTGCGATCGGTCTCGCCGTCATGGCGCACGATGCCAGGGCGCAGGCCGAAATCAAGATCGGCGAGATCAACAGCTACTCGCTGCTGCCGGCCTTCACCGAGCCTTACCGCAAGGGCTGGCAGCTTGCAGTCGAGGAGGTCAACGCGTCAGGCGGCATCAACGGCAAGAAGCTCGTCGTCATTTCCAAGGATGATGGCGGCAAGCCGGCCGATGCGCAGACCGCGGCGAACGAGCTGGTGTCCAGTGAAAATGTCGCGATGCTCGCCGGCACCTTCCTCTCCAACATCGGCCTTGCGGTCTCCGACTTCGCCAACCAGAAAAAGGTGTTCTTTCTCGCCGCCGAGCCTCTGACCGACGCCATCACCTGGTCGAAGGGCAACCGCTACACCTTCCGTCTGCGTCCGTCGAACTACATGCAGGCGGCGATGCTGGTCGAGGCCGCCGCCAAGCTGCCGGCCAAGCGCTGGGCGACGATCGCGCCGAACTATGAATATGGCCAGTCGGCGGTCAGCGTTTTCAAGAAGCTGATGTCGGAGAAACGGCCCGACATCCAGTGGGTCGACGAGCAGTGGCCGCCGTTCGGCAAGATCGACGCGGGTCCCGTGGTGCAGGCGCTGGCGGCCGCCAATCCGGAAGCGATCCTCAACGTCACCTTCGGCGCCGACCTCGTCAAATTCGTCCGCGAGGGCAACACGCGCGGGCTGTTCAAGGATCGCGCGGTCGTGTCCTTCCTGACCGGCGAGCCGGAATATCTCGATCCGCTGAAGGACGAGACGCCGGAAGGCTGGATCGTGACCGGCTATCCCTGGTACTCGATCAAGACACCGGAGCACGACGCGTTCCTGAAGGCCTATCAGGCAAAATACAACGACTATCCGCGACTCGGCTCGATCGTCGGTTACGAGACCATCAAGTCGGCGGCCGGAATCCTTGCCAAGGCAGGTTCGACCGATCCGGACAAGCTGATCGCGGCCGCAGAGGGCCTGTCCGTGCCGTCGCCGTTCGGCGAGATCACGTTCCGCAAGATCGATCATCAATCCACATTTGGCGCCTTCGTCGGCAAGACCGCGTTGAAGGACGGCAAGGGCATCATGGTCGATTCGATCTACCAGAAGGGTTCCGACTTCCTGCCCGGTGACGCCGAGATCGAGAAAATGCGGCCGAAGGAGTAGGACTCGGTCAAGCCGATGACCTGAAATCGGGCCTCGTGGTTCGAGACGCGCGGCGCTGCCGCGCTCCTCACCATAAGGATTGAGACCCTCATCCCCGGGGAGCGCGCTCTTGCGCGCGTCTCGAAGGATGAAGCCCTAAAGTCGAACCGCGCCAAAACGAACCACTCATGGCCTTCTACATCGTTCAGTTCCTGACAGGGTTGGCTAGCGCGGCGTCGCTGTTCCTGGTCGCCTCGGGCCTGTCGATCATTTTTGGCGTGACCCGGATCGTCAATTTCGCGCACGGCGCCTTCTACATGCTCGGCGCCTATGTCGCCTACACCCTGACCGAAAGGTTCTCCGGCGCGCTCGGCTTCTGGGGCGGCGTCGTCGCGGCCGCGCTGATCGTCGCCGCCATCGGCGCGCTGGTCGAAATGGTCCTGCTGCGGCGGATCTATCATGCGCCGGAACTGTTCCAGCTCTTGGCGACTTTCGGCCTCACGTTGATGGTCGAGGACCTCGTCGTGCTGATCTGGGGCCCGAGCGACCTGCTCGGCCGCCGCGCGCCGGGGTTCAAGGGGGCCGTCGATATCCTTGGCCAGAGCGTGCCGAGCTACGACCTGTTCCTGATCGTGTTCGGTCCCCTCGTGCTCGGCATCCTCTGGTTTCTGTTCCGCCGCACCCGCTGGGGCATTCTGGTGCGCGCCGCGACGCAGGACCGCGACATGGTCGCGGCGCTCGGCGTCAATCAGAAATGGCTATTCACGTCGGTCTTTGCCGTCGGCGTGTTTCTCGCAGCCCTCGGCGGCGCGCTGCAGATCCCGCGCGACGCCGTGCATCACGCGATGGACCTGCGGATCATCGTCGAGGTCTTTGTCGTGGTGGTGATCGGCGGGCTCGGCAGCATTTTTGGCGCCTTCGTCGCGGCGGTGCTGGTGTCCGAGCTCAACGCGTTCGGCATCCTGATCTTCCCGAAAATCTCGATCATCCTGGTCTTCCTGGTGATGGCCGTGGTGCTGATCGTGCGCCCCTGGGGCCTGTTCGGCAGGAAGGAGGCGCCCGCGCGCCGCACGCCGGGTCTGACGGTCAACCCCTGGCGCCCGCTGACATCGGCGGAACGGCTGGCGTCGCTCGCCGCACTCGTCCTGCTCGCCGCGCTGCCCTTCGTCAGCGGCAACTATGCGCTGTCAGTCGGCGCGGAGATCGCGATCTTCGTGATCTTCGCCGCCAGCCTGCATTTCCTGATGGCGGTCGGCGGGCTCGCCTCGTTCGGCCACGCCGCCTATTTCGGGCTCGGCGCCTATGGCGTCGCGCTGCTGGCGAAGCTCGCGGGCTTGCCGATGATCGCCTGCCTCCTGCTCGGGCCGCTGCTCGGCACGCTCGGCGCCGCAATCTTCGGCTTCTTCGCCGTGCAGCTTTCCGGAGTCTATTTTGCGATGCTGACGCTGGCCTTTGCGCAGATCGTCTGGTCGGTCGCATTTCAATGGGTCGAGGTCACCGGCGGCGATAACGGCATTTTGGGCGTATGGCCGGAAAGATGGGCCGCGAGTCCGTCGCATTTCTACTGGCTGTCGCTTGCCATTGCCGCACTTGCGGTGGCGGCGCTGCGCATCGCCGTGTTCTCGCCGTTCGGCTATGCGCTGCGCGCCATGCGCGATTCTCCGCTGCGCAGCGAGGCCGTCGGCATCGACGGCAAGCGCATTCAATGGACCGCCTTCGTGATCGCCGGCACCGTCGCAGGCCTTGCCGGCGCGCTGTTCGCGTATCTGAAGGGCAGCGTGTTTCCGGACAATCTCGGCATCTCGCTCTCGGTCGATGCGCTCGTGATGGTGCTGCTCGGCGGCGTCGAGACGGTCTCGGGCGCCGTGGTCGGCGCCATCATCTACAAGGCGCTGAGCATCTGGCTGGTCAGCCAGACCGACCTGTCGAAGCTGGTGCTTGGCGCGTTCATCATCGTGGTCGTGGTCGCCTTTCCCAAGGGCATCGTCGGCATGGTGGAAACGATCCTGCCCCGCCGCCCCGCGGCCTCGCGCAATGCGGCGCTCCTCACCTCGCGTGTCGAGACCGCCGAATGAGTACGGCGCAAAAATTGCTGTCGGTCGAGAACTTGACCAAGTCCTATGGCGGCATTCACGCCGTGCGCGGCGTGTCGTTCGCGCTTCAAGCTGGTGAAATCCTCGCGCTGATCGGCCCGAACGGCGCGGGCAAGAGCACCTGCTTCGACATGCTTAACGGGCAGAATGTTCCTGACGCCGGCCGCGTCATGCTGCTCGGCCAGGACACCACCGCCAAGAAGCCGCGCGCGATCTGGCGGCTCGGTGTCGGGCGGACCTTTCAGATCACCGCGACATTCCCGACCATGACGGCGCGCGAGAACGTGCAGGTGGCGCTGATCTCGCATGCCGGAAAGCTGTTCAATCTGTGGACCTCGACCTCGGACTTCGCGCAAGCCGAGGCCGGGCGCCTGCTCGACCTCGTCGGCATGGGCGCCGATGCGGAGCGGCCATGCGGAGAGCTCGCTTATGGCGATCTGAAGCGGTTGGAGCTCGCGGTCGCGCTCGCCAACCAGCCAAAGCTGCTCCTGATGGACGAGCCGACCGCCGGCATGGCGCCGCGCGAGCGCATCGAACTGATGCGGCTGACGGCTGATATCGCGCGCGAGCGTTCGATCGGCGTGCTGTTCACCGAGCACGACATGGATGTCGTGTTCGAGCATGCCGACCGCATCCTGGTGCTCAACCGCGGCAGCCTGATCGCCGAGGGCACGCCGGACGAGGTGCGGGCCAATCGCGACGTGCGTGCCATCTATCTCGGCGAGGGCCTGCTCTACGACGCGCGCCACCGCGAGGGGGCGTCGCCATGAAGCTCAGCGTCGCCGATCTCAACAGCCATTACGGTCCGGCGCATATCCTGTTCGACATCGCGCTCGAGGTCGCCGACGGCGAGGTGGTCGCGCTGCTCGGTCGCAACGGCGCCGGCAAATCGACGACGTTCCGCTCGATCGTCGGCCTGGTCGAGCAGCGCTCCGGGCGCATCGCGTTCGAGGGCAACGACGTCTCGCGCGCCCCGACCTATGAGATCGTGCGGCGCGGCCTCGGCTATGTGCCCGAAGAGCGCCGCATCTTCACCGAGCTGTCGGTCGAGGAAAATCTGGAAGTCGGTCGCCAGGCCAGACGGCGGAACGCGCCGTACTGGACGCGCGAAAAGCTGTTCGCGCTTTTTCCAAATCTCGCCGAGCTGCGCCACCGGCCGGGCGGGCGCATGAGCGGCGGCGAGCAGCAGATGCTGACGATCGCGCGCACGCTGATGGGAAATCCGTCGCTGGTGCTGTTGGACGAGCCGTCCGAAGGCCTGTCGCCAAAGATCGTCGAGCAGATGGTTGCGGCGATCCTGACCATGAAGAAGGAAGGCGTCAGCATCATCGTCTCGGAGCAGAACCTGCATTTTGCAAAATTGATCTCGGACCGCGCCTATATCATCGAGCGCGGCCGGATCTGCTTTTCCGGCACCATGGCCGAACTCGATGCGCGTCCGGACGTTCGCGACGCGCATCTGTCGATCTGACCTGGGCGCGAACAGAAGAGGGGCGGGACAATGGCCAGAAGCGCTGTGGCAAAACGGAGCGTCAAGCCGTCGCGGCCATCCTATATTCTCGACGAGCAGATCGGCTTCATCCTGCGCCAGGTCTGGCAGCGCCACACCACGATCTTTGCACGCGACATCGGCATCAACCTGACGCCGACGCAATGGGCGGCGCTGGCAAAACTCGCCGAGACCGGGCCGTGCTCGCAGAACCAGCTCGGGCGTCTGACCGCGATGGACGTTGCGACCATCAAGGGCGTGATCGACCGGCTTTCCGCGCGCGGCTTGACGGAAACCAGCCCCGATCCGGAAGATGGCCGCCGTCTGCTGGTCAGCCTGACTCGTGCCGGCCAGCAGCTCGCGGAAAAGGCCGCACCGAATGCGCTTGCGATCTCGAAGGAGACGCTCGCCCCGCTCGACACAAGGGAGCGCGAGACGCTGCTCGCGCTGCTGAACAAGCTGAGGTGATGACGGCCTTCGCCGCGCAGCCGACGCTGCCGGTCTCATCGTTCGACTGGGACGGGGCGGAGACTTGCCAACTCGTCGAGCGACAGTTTCGCTTCGCGCTCGGTCAATTCATAGCGCACGATCACGTCCTGCCGGCCAAGCTGGCCCCAGAGTCCATCCGATGACCATTTTTGCGGCTCAGGTCCGCGCGGACCCTCGACCCAAACGAAGTACCACTGCGTCATGAGGGGACCCTTGATGGCGGGCGCCAGGGTGGGCACGCTTGCTTAGGCCACCCTACGATTTGGTGACGATCTCCGGCACTTTGGTCGCCGGCGGCGTGTTGCGGCTGCGCTGGGTGCGGACGATACCATCAATAACTGTCATGCCGACGCCGGGCAGGTCGCCGAGCCGCACGCTATCCAACAGCGTCTTGCCCGGCGAGTGCTGGGCCTTGTCCATGATGACGAAATCCGCCGCGCGGCCGACTTCGATCAGGCCGCAATCGAGCGCGCGCATCCGCGCGGTGTTGCCGGTGGCGAAGCAGAAGGCGATTTCCGCCGGCACCTCGCCGAGCGACGACAGCATCGCAACCATGCGCAGGATGCCGAGCGGCTGCACGCCGGAGCCTGCCGGCGCATCGGTGCCCAGGATGATGCGCGAGAGATCGCCCATCTCGCGCGCGGTGCGCAGCGTGAACAGCGCCGAGCGCTCGTTGCCGTTGTGCACCAGTTCGAGCCCGCGCTTGCAGCCCTCGCAGATGCAGCGGATCTGGTCGTCGGGCAGCGCGGTGTGGCCGCCATTGATATGCCCGACCACATCGGTGTCGGCTTCCAGCACCACGTCCTTGTCGATCAGGCCGGAGCCGGGAATCGAGGGGCCGCCGGTGTGGATCGTGCTCTGGATGCCGTATTTGCGGGCCCAGCCGACCATCTTGCGCGCCGTCGGGCCGTCCTTGACGCCGCCCAGGCCGACTTCGCCGAGCAGTTTGACGCCGGCCGCGGCGAGCTCCTTGAAATCCTCTTCCACCATCTCGCATTCGATCACGGGCGCGCCGGCATGCACCTTGACGCCGCCGGGCCGCAGCGTCCAGAACGCGCGCTGCGCGAAGATCGCCATCGCCTTCAATCCGACGACGTCGCGCGGCCGTCCGGGCATGTGCACCTCGCCCGCGGAGATCAGCGTCGTCACGCCGCCATGCAGATAGGAGTCGATCCAGCCGATCTGGTTCTGCCGCGGCGTCCAGTCGCCCGCGACCGGATGGACATGGCTGTCGATCAGCCCGGGCGCGACGGTGGTGCCGTGGGCGTCGATGATCGTGATGGCGCCCTCGGTATCGACATCCCTGGCGCGGCCGATGGCGGTGATCCTGCCGTTCTCGGCTGTGATGGTGTCGGCATCGAGGATCGGCCTTTCCATCGCGCCGGAGAGCAGAAGCCCGATATTCCTGATCACCAGCTTACTGGGGCCTGAAGCCTGCGGCGCGTCATGGGCCATGGATGCGTCCTTTCCGTATAGTGCTTGCGCCGCAATTCTGCGTCCGCCCCGGCGGCGGGATCAAGGTATTTTTGTTTGTATGCAAATAGTCGCGCGTCTCGGCTTTTAGGTCCGCTCATCGCAGGGGCTGCGTCGGCAGACCGCCAGCCGAGGCGACGCTCAATGATGAGGTGCTGTAAGACGACCCCGGGCTCCATGGCCACCGGCGTCTGCCTGGCCTATTCGCTGCGACCGAACTCGCATCCCGGCTTGGCGTAGCTTGCACGGCGAACGCCATACTGGTCGGCACGGAATGTCGGTTTGCAGAACGCCTCCCATTTCGCGTCTTCCTGCTGACGCGCGATCTCATCAAGTCTTTCCTGCTTGAGATCGCGAACGGGCTCCGCAATGTCCCGCCATGTCGTCTGGCAACTGCTGTATCCGTAATACCCGGAAAAATTGCAGTGGGACGTCATGACCAATTGGTCTGCGAACGCAGGCGGTGCCAACGCCGCGAGCGCCGCCAACACAATCACCTTTTTCACGTTCAACCTCGCCATTCTGGCTCGTTGACTGGGCAGTGCCTGGCAAGGTTAAACACCCGAGACAGCTCTCGTCTACGGGAAAGACCGGCAGGGGGAGCCTTGGCAACGGCGCCGACCAGCTTACGGTGGTGCTTCCATTCGCGGTGGAGAAGGCTCCCTGCGAGATCAAGAACGCGTGTTGCGGGGCGATTCCACTCGCCCTGTTGCTTGACAGAGTCAAACTCTGCCGTTTCCCTTGCGTCTCCCAATCCAGGCGACGGGAAACATGCATGGCGAACCTGCGGTGACCAGTCGGCGCGACCTGCTCTCGCTGATCGGCGCGATGGCCGGCAGCGCCGCCATGTATCACGCGATGACGAGCCTCGGCTTCGCCGCGGAATCCCCCTACAAGGGACCGATCAGGCTCGACGGCGATCCGCGAGGCGCCTCCGTTCTGGTCCTGGGCGCGGGACTTGCCGGCATGACGGCCGCGCTCGAGCTGCGCAAGGCCGGCTACAAGGTCGAGGTTCTCGAGTTCAACGGCCGTGCCGGCGGCCGCAACTGGACCTTGCGGGGCGGGGATTCCTTCACCGAACTCGGCGGCCTCAAGCAGACCTGCGAGTTCGAGTCCGGCCTCTACATCAATCCCGGGCCTTGGCGCATTCCCTATCACCACCGCGCACTGCTCGACTATTGCAAGCGCCTGAACGTCGCGCTCGAGCCCTTCATTCAACTCAACCACAACGCATTCCTCCACGCCAGCGCAGCGTTCGGCGGCGCGCCGCAGCGCATCCGCAGCGTCAAGGCGGATTTTCAGGGCCAGATTGCCGAGCTGCTGGCGAAGGCTGCGATGCAGAGCAGGCTCGATGAGGCCGTCTCGAAGGAGGATCAGGAGCTGCTCTTGCAGGCGTTGCGATCATGGGGCGCGCTCGACCGCGACTATAGCTACAACGCCAATCTGACCTCGGCCGAATTTCGCGGTTATGCCAGGGATCCCGGCGGCGGACTTGGGTCCGAGCCCGCGCCGGGCGCGCCTGTCGGACTCTCGGACATTCTAAAATCCCGCCTGTGGCGCTACTTGCAGAGTTTTGCGCACTACAATTTCCAGACCACCATGTTCCAGCCGGTCGGCGGCATGGACATGATCGGCAAGGCGTTCGCCCGCGAAGTCGATGGCATCATCCGCTATGGCGCCAAGGTTACGCGGATCCAGCAGGACGATCGCGGCGTCACCGTGCACTATGCCGATGCGACCAAGCCGGGCGAGCAGCGTCACGCGACCGCCGACTGGTGCGTCTGCACCATTCCACTGTCGATCCTGAGCCAGCTTCCGCTCGATGTCGGCGCCAAGATGAAGTCCGCGATCGACGCGGTGCCCTATGCTGCCTCGGTCAAGATCGGCCTGCAGTTCAAGCGCCGCTTCTGGGAGGAGGACGAGGCGATCTATGGCGGCATCAGCTACACGGATCTGCCGATCCGGCAGATCGCCTATCCCAACGCCGGCTACAATCGCGCGGGCAAGGGCGTGCTGCTCGGCGCCTATCTGTTCAACGGTGCGAATGCGTTCGAGTTCACGGCGATGCAGCCGGCCGAGCGGGTCGCGCGCGCGGTGGAGTTCGGCGCCGCGATTCACCCGCAATACACGGACGAGTTCGAGAACGGCGTCGCGGTCGCCTGGCACCGGGTGCCGTTTACGCTCGGTTGCAGCGGCGACTGGTCCGATGAGGCGCGCGCCGCCCACTATGACGACCTGTGCCAGATCGATGGCCGCATCGTGCTCGCGGGCGAGCATGCCTCGCAATTGCCGGCGTGGCAGGAAGGCGCCATCCTGTCGGCGCTCGATGCGGTCGCGCGGCTGCACGAGCGCGTTGTGAGGACGTGAACCCAGATGCGGTCATACAGACAAGATCGGTTGCATTGGCGATTGGGCGTTGCGGTGTTGCTCGCTGTGCTGCCGGCGGCGGCCGGCAGCCAGGACAGCGCCTTCGCTCCGGGCGAGCGGACCTTTTCCTCGGGCTATCGATTTGTCGAGATGAGCGGGGAGGAGCTGTTCGTCAATGTCTGCCAGGGCTGCCACATGGGAGATGGCGCTGGCGCCGTGGGAGCCGGATCCTATCCGTCGCTTGCCGCCAACGCCAATCTCGGGGCGGGCGGATATCCCGTCTATCTGGTCCTGCATGGCCGGCGCGGCATGCCGCCCTTCGCGGGCATGATGAGCGATGACCAGGTCGCCGCCGTCGTGAACTACCTTCGCACCCATCTCGGCAACAATTTTCAGGACATGGTGACGGCGAAAGACGTCAAGGACGCGCGGCAGTGACGAGTACCATTGAAATGAGGACGCCGCACTGTAGGGTGGGCAAAGCGACGCGGCCCGGCGCGAGTGCGCCTTTGCCCACCCTGCGAGTCTGTCGGGAAAATTAAGAGAAACCCTGGGAACACAATGACCGGAAACCCAAATCGCATTCTGCGCCGTGCGATGCTTGTCTCTGCTGCGCTTGCCTTGCTGCTTCTTGCGGCCAATGGCGCCGGTGCCGAAGGGCTCACGCCCTCGCAGCAGCTCGCCCACGACATCTACAAGGAGCTCGTCGAGATCGACACCACCACCGCGACCGGCGACACCGCGCTGGCGGCGCTTGCGATGGCTGCGAGATTGAAAGCGGCGGGCTTCACCGATGAAGACGTTCACGTCTTCTTGCCCGCGCCGCACAAGGGCAATCTGGTGGCGCGGTTCAAGGGCAGCGGCGCGCGCAAGCCGATCCTGCTGGTTGCCCATCTCGACGTCGTGCCGGCCAGGCGCGAGGACTGGTCGGTCGACCCGTTCAAGCTGACCGAGAAGGACGGCTATTATTATGCACGCGGCTCCGGTGACGATAAATATATGGGCGCCTCGTTCATCACCAATCTGATCCGCTACAAGCAGGAGGGTTTTAGGCCCGACCGCGACATCATCGTGGCGCTGGAGACGGATGAGGAAATTCTCGATCGTGACGCACTCGGCATCCAGTGGCTTCTGAAGAACCACCGCGACCTGATCGACGCCGAGTTCGCGCTGAACGAGGGCGGCCCGGTCGGCCTGAAGGATGGCAAGCCGATCCGCGTCAGTGTGCAGACCAGCGAGAAGGTCTCCGTCAGCTTCGTGCTCGAGGTCACGAACTCCGGCGGCCACTCCTCGGTGCCGCGCTCCGACAATGCGATCTACCAGCTCGCCGAAGGCCTGACGCGGCTCTCGAAGTTCAGCTTTCCGGTCAAGCTGAACGAGACCACGCGCGCCTATTTCGACCGCATGGCGCAGTTCGAGAGCGAGGAGACCGCGGCCGACATCCACGCCTTGCTGTCCGACAATCCCGATCCCGCCGCGGTCGAGCGCCTCGCGGCGCGGCCTGCCTACAATGCGCAGCTCCGCACCACCTGTGTCGCGACCATGCTGGAAGGCGGACATGCCGTGAACGCGCTGCCGCAGCTCGCCCGCGCCAAGGTGAATTGTCGCATTCTGCCGGGCGAGCCCATCGAGGAGGTCAAAGCGACGCTGCAGCAGGTGCTGGCAGACGATCACATCAAGCTCACGCAGACTGAGAATGGCGTGATCAGCCCGCCCTCCGAATTGCGCGAGGACGTGATCGGCGCGATCGAAAAGCTGTCGCAGGAGTTCTGGCCCGGCGCCGTGGTGATGCCGATCATGAGCTCGGGCGCGACCGACGGCAGCCATCTGCGCAATGCGGGGATTCCGACCTATGGCCATTCCGGCATGGCCAACGACATCAACGAGAACCGCGCGCACGGCAGGGACGAGCGCGTGCCGGTGGCCTCGTTCTACAAGGGCGACGAATATCTCTATCGCCTGGTGAAGAGGCTCGCGGGCGGCGGGTAGGCCGGCGCCTTTCGATGGGAGCGGTGCGTCCGTCGTTCTATCAGCGAGCGGCGTTGCCGGAGTTAAAGGTTGGTGACGGCGGGAATCGGGAAGGCGGCCTATCGTTGGGGTGCTTGACGCCTTCGGAGAGACGTCCTATCTCGACTTTCGCGCGGCCGGAATTCTCGCGCAAGGCGCGCGTGTCGACGCGATCTTCGCGGCGGCTCGGGATCACGTCGCAACGCCCCACTCATCGAGGCGGGATGGTGCGCACGATGCGTTCTGAGCAGTTGGCGGTCAATGCCTGGGCCCGTCCCGGCACAGCTTGGAATTTGATTTTGGATCGTTGAGCTTGCAGGAATCTTGAAATCGGCTCAGGACCGACCGATGAACGAATTCAGTTTCTCTCCTTCCCTTCTCTGCGGGCGCGCATTGATGCGACTCGCCCGCCAGATCGCACCGAGCGAGAAAAAACGCAGCTCGTGTGTGATCGCGTGTAGTTAAAAGACGGTTCTTCAACCTGCCGGTGTCGCGCTTGAGGAAGCCCAGCGAATCATTCCTGCAAGGAGAACTGGTTTCTCGCCGCATCGCGCTGATGCTTTTCCTGACATCCCTGGGCGCTATTGCTGCGGCGTGGTGGTGGCTGGGCATACCAGTCAATCTGGCGCGCGCACCGATCGATCCGAATGACAAAGTACAATGCATATCATACTCCCCCTTCCGCAGCCGTCAGACGTCACTTTCACCCGCGACGCAGGTGTCCCGGGAACAGATCGCGGAAGATCTCGCCCAGCTTGCGAAGATAACCGACTGCATCCGGACCTATGCAACCGATCTTGGTCTCGATCAAATTCCCGAGCTTGCGGCCAAGGTCGGCCTGAAGGTCATTCAGGGCATTTTTCTCGATAAGGACCGGCAGAAGAACGCGACGCAGATATCGACGGCGATACGCCTCGCCAAAGACTATCCAGGAACCATCATCGCGCTCGTAGTCGGCAACGAGACTTTGTTGCGCAAGGACATAACAGCTTCCGACCTCGCCGCCACCATCCGCTCGGTCAAGGCACAGGTCAGCGTCCCCGTCACCTATGCCGACGTCTGGGAATTCTGGCTGAGCAATCGCGAACTTTATGACGCCGTCGATTTTGTCACGATTCATATCCTGCCATATTGGGAAAATGTTCCGATCCCGGCGGAATCCGCTGCCGCTCACGTTGACGAGATTCGCCGGCAGATAGCGTCGGCTTTCCCGGGCAAGGACATCCTGATCGGAGAAATAGGTTGGCCAAGCGAGGGGCGGATGCGCGAATCGGCGCTACCCTCGCCCGTCAATCAGGCGCGGGTGGTCTCGGAGATTCTCGACCTGGCCCGGCGCGAGAATTTCCGCGTCAACCTGTTCGAGGCCTATGATGAAGGCTGGAAGCGAGAGATCGAGGGCACGGTCGGCGGGTCCTGGGGCCTGTTCGATTCCGTGCAGCGCGCGCTGAAATATCCGCCCGGAACCCCCATCAGCAATTTTCCGCTCTGGAAGCTGCAAATGGGCAGCGGAATGGCGCTGGCGACCCTGATCTTCGGCGTGGCATGGCTGACCTTGCGCCGCAAGCCCAGGGAGCCCGGGCTCGCCTCATGGTTTGCCGTTGGACTATCGGCAACCACGGCCGGAATCCTGTTCGGGGTGGCCGCCCAAAAAATGTTCTATGAGAGTTACGGCGCGGGCGGCTGGCTTCTGTGGGGCTCGCTTCTGCTGGCGACAACTGCTGCGCCGGTGTTTAGCGCCAACGCACTGATGTCGGGTCGCGCACTTCCCGCTTTTCTGGAATTGGTGGGTCCGAAGGATTGCCGGACCAGATCGGTGCTGGCGCTCATGCACGGATCGGTCCTGATCGTAACCACCGTGGTCGGCACGGCGACCGCACTCGGCCTTGTGTTTGACCCGCGTTTTATCGATTTTCCTTTTGCGTCTCTCACCATGGCGGCGGTGCCTTTCGCCGCTGTGACGCTGCTCAATCCAGTCAAGGAAGGAATCCGCCCCATGGCGGAATCGCTGTTTGCCGGCGTTTTCCTGGGAGCCGCGATCTATGTGGGAGTGAACGAAGGGCCGGCCAACTGGCAGTCGCTGTGGACGTGCGCTGCCTATATGCTGCTTGCGCTGACGCTGTGGCGGGCGCGTGCCTGAGGATGGGAACGGGCACCAAATGCTTGTCGATTTGCCCGAGAAAGTTGCACCAATGTCGAAGTCCTGATATGATTGGAAGATCGATCACACCTTCATGCTTGTGCGGCCGGTTTTATCTCGCCGCTTTCTAGAGTTACCTCGGCGGGAGACATAACTCTCCGGTTAGGCGAGGTGCATGATGACATCAATCTCGCAGACGGCCGTGCCGGCGGATGTTCAGGCACCGCCAAAAACAAAAACGCGCAACGCCGCGCTCGACCGCAGCCGCACCTTCCTCACGCTGGTGGTCCTGCTGCATCACGCCATCATTCCATACACCCATTTCGGGCATACCGATCCGAAGTCGTGGATCGGCTTTGACATGATCGTGCTCGCCACTGACAGCTTCTTCATGGCGATGTTCTTCTTTCTGTCGGGCCTGTTTGTGTGGCCGGGACTCGCGCGCAAGGGACCGCTGGACTATCTGCGCGATCGCCTGATCCGGCTCGGTTTGCCTTTCGTGATCGGTGCTTTCACGATCATCCCGTTGGCCTACTACGCGATTGAGCTGCGACAGCATCCGGACGTCAGCTTCGTCGATTTCTGGTGGAAAACCGTCACCGAAGGACCTTGGCCGAGTGGCCCGATCTGGTTCCTTTGGGTGTTGCTTAGCTTCGACGTGATCGCAAGCGTCCTTTACAAGCTCTCGCCCACACTTCTCGACCCGATCAATCGCCTGTCGCTGCGCGGCCATGACCAACCCGCGCTGTTCTTCGCAGCCATGCTTGCCGTCACCGCCGTGTTCTACATCCCGGGTCGAGTTCGCTTTGGACCATTCAGTTGGTTCGAATTCGGACCGTTCTCGGTCCAGCACGGACGCGTCCTGCTGTATGCGACCTACTTCTTTTTTGGTGCGGGCATTGGCGTCAGGTACCTGGACCGCGGATTACTGGCCTCCGATAGCGAGCTTGGAAAGCGTAGCTTGGCTTGGACGATTCCAGCACTCGTGCCCTATTGCCTCATGTGGGCGCTGATCTACGTCAAGCGCGAAATACTCGGAAATCCGCCCCGGCTGCCCGACTGGTATGAAGCGATCTATGGACTGTTCTTCGCGGCCTTCAGCGTGGCCATCATGTTCACGATCCTGGCCTATTTCCTGAGATTCAAGCAATCAGGCTGGAGCAGCCTCGATCCCATGCAGCCCGCTGCCTACGGCATGTTCTTGGTGCACTACCCGATTGTGCTTTGGCTGAGTTATTGGATGTTCGACTTCCCCATCCCGGGGATCGCCAAGGGCCTGATCGTATTCGTGCTCACCGTCTTCCTGAGCTGGGGCGCCACTGAAGCGTTGCGAAGGATTCCGGGCGCAAGGCACGTGCTTTAGGACGTATCAGCTCAAGCTGCGTGCGGATGGATTTAAGGACGGCGCTGTTCGCATATTCGGCCATCAGTCCGCAGCTGATGGTCCGGATGCAGTGAACCGAACATCACCGAAGGATTTTCTGGAGTAGCAGCCATGATGAGGAATATCGTAGCCGGACTTGTCCTGTTGGGCTTGATGATCATTGGCGTGCTTGCCTTCGCCCAGAAACATGATGGGTGCTTGCACGGACACTCGATCAAAGACGACTTTAAGCCCTGCGGATCAGCCAGCATTTCAATGTAGCACCTGCGATGTCGGGGCTCGCGTAGCGCTATACAGACCGTTTCGGGCCCGTCGTGTTATTCGGCTTGCAATATTTGCAGACTGGAAGGCCGCAAGGAACTGGTCGGCTTCACCGATGCCGCGCGCGAGAGCGCGGAGGACTGGCCCCCACCACGGTCGCCGGGGATACTGACGTATGATTGCGTTAACCTTTTATTAACCATAAGCGTGCAGCCTCGGATGGCGCGCGGGCAGGCCTTTTTTGAAGGTCATCAATAGCTTGTCCCAACGACTGTTTTCTTGATCGTTTATCCTTGGGCGACGGGCAATGCTCGTGGGGGCTCGATGGAGCAACGACATGTTTCCGCATGGGTTGCAATACGCAGAAAATCTGTTTTCGGCATTGGCATTGGTGATTGGTGGTGCGTTGGCGATCGGCTTGCCGATGGCGCTCGTGATCATTTGGATTTGTTCCTGACCCTTGCAGCGCGGTCACATCAAAGGAAGGTCAGGCCGCGCCTGTCGCGGCCCTGGCACGCGCCGTGATCGCATCCCAGCGGCCGGCGGCGATATCGGCGACCGGCGCGAGCCATGAGCCGCCGACGGCAACCACGTTCGGTTCGGCGAGCCAGATGCGAAAATTCTTTTCGTTGATCCCACCGGTCGGACAGAACCGGGTGGCGGGGAAGGGCCCAGCAAGCGCGCGCAGCGCCGCGATGCCGCCGGCATTCTCCGCCGGAAAGAACTTGAGGACCGAAAAACCGCTGACGACCGCGGCCATCACGTCGCTCGCGGTGGCAACGCCGGGAATATAGGGAAAATCGCCGCTCGCTGCAGCCTCGAGCAATTCGGGCGTCGCGCCGGGCGAGAGCGCATAGCGGGCGCCCATGGCCTTGGCCTCCGCGAGGCTCTGCGGCGTCAGCACCGTGCCGATGCCGACCGACATTTTGGGCACCTCGGCAATGATCGCGCGTGCGGCTTCCGTCGCGGCCGGTGTCCGCAGCGCGATCTCGATGGTCGCGATGCCGCCTTTCAGCAGCGCTCGCGCCAGCGGAACAGCGTCGCTTGCGCTCTCGATGGTGATGACCGGAATGACCGGTGAGGTCTTTACGACCTGCATCAGGCTGTCGTCGCGGGAGCTCATGCGGAAAAACCTTTCGCTGTTGTCATGTCGCGCGCTGCCAGCGTTCGAACGCCGGCATGGCGGCGCGGGGAATGATCGCGCCGGGGTAGCGCACCACGGTGCCGGCGAGATGATGGCCCGCGCGTGCCGCCTCCGGTGGAGTTGCGCCGCCGGCTCTGGCCCAGAGATACGCGGCAGCAAAGCTGTCGCCGGCCGCTGTGGTGTCGACGACGTCGGCGACGGGCTCAGCTCGGACATGCACGCTACTGCCATTCGCGATCACCTGGCAGCCGGGCATCTGCTCCTTGAGCACGAGTTCGGGAATTGTTTGGAACGGCGCCAGCGCGTCCTGCGCGCTCGTCTCGAACAGCATCTCCAGGTCCTCGCTGGAGCACAGCGCGATGTCGGCGCGCCGCAAGGCCTCGCCAAAGGCGCGCCGCGCGATGTCGCGGTCGGGCCAGCCGCGGGCACGGAAATTGCTGTCGAAGGCGAGCCGCGCGCCGCTCGCCTTGGCGCGATCGAGGCCGGCAAAGAAGGTCGCGCGGCCGTCCTCGCCATAGAGCGACAGCGTGATCCCGGAAAAATAGATCAGCTCGTAGGAGGTCAGCGCGTCGAGGATAGCGGGCGTCTGCGGAATCCGGAACAAGTCGCGCGCCGGCGCGCTGTCGCGCCAATAGGAAAAGCACCGCTCGCCAACGGTGTCGGTCTGGATCAAATAGAGCCCGGGCAAGCGGCCTGGCAGACGCAGCACGCGGTCGGTGCCGACGCCCTCGGCGCGCCAGGCGCAAAACATCTCCTCGCTCCAGTTATCGTCTCCGAGCGCCGTGATGTAATCGACACGGGCGCCCAGGCGCGCGAGATAAACCGCCGTATTGAGCGTATCGCCGCCAAAACCGCGCGACAGCAGGCGGTCGGAGCGCTCGACCAGCTCCACCATGCATTCACCGATGGAAGCGACGCGCGTCAATGCCCGGTCTCGATCAGGTCCGGATGGCGGATAGCAAGATCGTCGGCGATCCGCAACACCTCGGACAGATGGGCCCGGATCGCCTCCTCCGCCTGGTCCGGGTCGCCGTCCAGCACGGCTTTGAGGATCGCGCGGTGCTGGGCGATCAGGACGTCCACCGGCGTCACATGCGGCAGGCTCAGGATGCGCACCCGGTCGAACTGCACCTTTTCGCGCTCGATGATCGACCAGATGCCGCCGAGCGATACGGCGTCGGCAAAGGCGCGATGGAATTCGTCGTCGCGGGAGGTGAAGCGTTCGGGATCGTCGCGGGCGTCGAGCTGCCCGTCGATCGCAGCCTCGCAGGCCCTGAACGCGGATTTGGACATTTTGGCCTCCGCCGCGCGGCGGATGATCACGACTTCCAGGGCTTCGCGCACCAGCCGCGCCTGTTCCATCGCGGCCAGCGAGATACGGCTGACAAAACTGCCGCGCTGCGGCCGCACGTCGATGAGGCCCTCGTCGGCGAGCCGGATCAGCGCCTCGCGCACCGGCGCGCGCGAGGTGCCGAAACGGGCCGCGAGCTCGTTTTCCGACAGCCGCATGCCCGGCTTCAGCCGCAGGGTCACGACGTCCTGCCGCAGCACGCGGTAGATCGACCGGTCGGGATGTTGTTCGCCGCCTTGCAGCAGGGGTCGGTGGGTCGTCATCTCAAAGGAAGCCGATGGAAATCCACGGGATCAATGTAATCAGGATCAACGCGACGAGAAGAGCGGCCAGATGCGGCCAGACCGACTTGATCGCCACGTCAGGGGAAACCCGGCCGATCGCGCAGGCCAGGTAGAAGCCGACGCCGAACGGCGGGGTGAACAGGCCGAACCCCATCGCAAACACCGCGATCATCGCATAATGCACCGTGTTCACGCCCATCTGCGCCGCGATCGGAAACAGCAGGGGGCCGAACAGCACGATCGCCGGCACCCCCTCCAGCACGCTGCCGAGAATAATGAAGGCAGCCGCGGACACCAGCAGAAACCCGGCCTTGCCACCGGGGACCACCGCGAGCATTTTGACGAGCTCAACGGAAAAGCCGGATTGCGTCAGCGCCCAGGCCATCGCCGTGGCAGCTCCAACCACCAGCAGGATCGCGCCCGAGAGCGAGGCGGTCTCGACCAGGATCGGTGAGAGGCGCCGCCAGTCGAACTTGCGATAGACCAGGAGCCCGACCAGCACCGTGTAGATGATGCCGATGGTGGAAACCTCCGTCGCGGTGGCGACGCCCTTGACCACCGCCGAGCGGATCACGATCGGCAGCCCCAGGCTCGGCAGCGCGACCACGAACAGCCACGCCTTTTGCGTCCAGGTGTAATGCGGCGCGTGCGAGACGTCCTCGCCGCGGGTCTGCACATAGACCACGACGCAGAGCGCGATCAGCCCGACCACGGCCGGCATCAGCCCGCCGGTGAACAGCGCCGCGATCGACACGCCGGTCACCGATCCCACGGTGATCAGCACGATCGAGGGCGGGATGGTCTCCGACATCACCGCGGACGCCGACAACAGCGAGGTGAGGTCGCCCTCGCGATTGCCGCGCTTGAGCATTTCCGGAAACAGCGTCGGTGCGACCGCCGCCATGTCGGCGGCCTTGGCGCCGGAAATTCCGGAGACCAGATACATGGCGCCGAGCAGGACATATTGCAGCCCGCCGCGCCGATGCCCGATCAGCGACACCAGGAAGGTGATCATAACGCGTGCAAGCCCCGCGACCTCGATCAGCGCGCCGAGCAGGATGAACAGCGGCACCGCCAGCAGGATGATATGCGACATGCCCTCGTCCATCCGGTCGGGCACGATCGAGAGCGGGATCTGTGTGGCAAAGGCGATGAACGAGACGGTTCCAAGCATGAAACAGAACGCGATGGGCACGCCGAGCGCCATCGCCGCCGCGACGAACACGACGAAGAACAACAGCAGATTGGCGTTGCCGAGATCCTCCAGATCGGGCCCGAACCAGGCAAGCGCTGTGCCGGCCGCGCCGACCAGCAGCGCGGCGAACAGCATCTGCCTCCAGTCGCATTCCCGCGCCAGATTCTGCAGCGCTGTCACGAGCATCAACACGCAGCCGGCCAGCACGGCGGCGCCGCGCCAGCCTTCGCTGATCTCCATGACCGGGCTCGAGCCGACCGCAAGATTCTCGAAATGATGATAGCAGGGCAGGATCATCGCTAGCAGCACGGCCGATGTCAGCATCATCGCGATCGCGTCGATCAAGGCCCGCTGCGATGCGGAGAGGTGACGCACCAAAGCCGTGAGCCGCATATGCTCGCCGCGGCGCAGCGCCACCGCGGCGCCCAACACCGCAAGCCAGATGAACAGCAGCTGGGCCAGTTCGTCGGCCCAGGCAAACGGGTCGTTGAAGACGTAGCGCGCCACCGTGTTGCTGCCGAGCAGCACGGACTCGGCGACGACGAGCGAGGCGGCGGCAAACTCGACGAGGCCTGAGAATCCGCGGTCGAGCGCGCGCAGGGTTTTCCGCGCAGACGATGCCGGAAGGTCAGAGCGGGCCGGCATATTTTTCCAACAGCCCCCAGGCCTCAGGCCCGAACTTCTCCTTCCACTCGCCATAGAATCCGCCGGCCTTCAGCGCGTCGCGGAAGGCCTGCTTGTCCGGCTCGTTGAAGGTGATGCCGGCCTTGGTGAGGTTTTCGACCAGGCCCGTATTGAGCCGCAGAATGTCGGCGCGCTCGCGCTCGGCGGCCTCCGAGAGATGTTGCAGCATCACCTTGCGCACGTCCTCGGGCAAACCGTTCCAGCGCGCAAGGTTGGCGAAGATATAATGACCATCCCAGATGTGGCCGGTCATGGCGACATATTTCTGCACCTCGTAGAGCTTGGCGCTGTTGATCAGCGCCAGCGGATTCTCCTGGCCGTCGACGACACGGGTCTGCAGCGCGGCGTAAAGCTCGCCGAAATTGATCGGCGTCGGCGTCGCGCCGAGCGCCTTGAAGGTCGTGACCCATAATTGGTTGCCGGGCACGCGGATCTTGAAGCCCTTGAGGTCGTCCGGGCTCGTGATCGGCTTCGCGCCGGACGTGATGTGGCGATAGCCGTTGTCGAGCATCTTCGGCATCACGAACAGCCCCACCTTCTCGAACTTACCCCGCACATGATTGCCGAGCTCGCCGTCCATTGCGGCCCAGACCTTGTCATAGGATGGAAAGGCGAAGGCGATCGCGTTGATGCCGCCGACCGGGACCACGGTCTGGTTCACGCCCGAGGTCGACATCAGATCGAGCGCGCCGGCGCGGACTTGCGAGAACATGTCCGGCTCGCTGCCGAGCTGGCTATTGGGAAAGACCTGCAGGTCGACCAGGCCGCCGGTGTCTTTGGCGATCGCGGAGGCCGCCTCCTGGATCTGGGTGACGCCGGGATGGTCGGCCGGGAAGGCGGTGGCATACCGCAGCCTGTACTTTGCGCCCGCCGTATCGGCCCGGCGCGGAACAGTGCCGGCGGCCAGCAGCAGGGCCGCCGCGGTCACAGACTTACCGAAATTGCGCCTTGTCAATTGAGCGGCCATCGGGGTCGTTTCCTCTGATTATTCTTGTCGACTAGTCGACTAGATTTGGTCTATCTTTAGACCGACGCAGCTCGCTTGGCAAGCTCAGTGGCCGAAGGCCGCGAGGCGCGCGCTCGGGGAGGCTCGATCCGACCTGCGCGTCCGAACCAACGAGTGGGGGAGTAAATCCATGGTGGCCATCGTCGTTGCTTCGTTCGAGAGTCCGGCCCTGGCTGTCCCGGTCGGGCCTGAGCGCCCGGGACAGGTTCGGTTCCGTGCGGCTTTCGATCTGATCGACCGACGGCCCGCACACCATCGAGCCGCCTTTCGATGTCCAGAGCTGGCCGGGGAGGTCTCGTCATGACGCCACTACGCCGGATGATGTCCGGGCCGCGGCTCAACACGAGCACGCTGCATTCCGCGGCGAAGAATGTCAGGCTCCTGGGCTATGATCGCGCCGGCATGCGCAGCGGCATTGTGCATCTCGGGCTTGGCGCGTTCGCCCGTGCGCATCTGGCCGAATACACCGACGATGCGCTGGCGCGGGCGCCCGGCGATTGGGGCATCACCGGCGTCAGCCTGCGACGTCCGCACCAGCGCGATCGCCTGGCGCCGCAGGATGGGCTCTACACCGCGATCCAGCGCGACGGCTCGGGTGCGCAGGCCCGCATCATCGGCTGCGTGCAGCGCGTGCTGGTCGCCCGGGAAGCGCCGCCGGCCGTGGTCGCGGCGATGGCCGATCCGGCCTGCCGGATCGTGACACTCACCGTGACCGAAAAGGGCTATTGCCACGATCCTGCGTCAGGCCGGCTCGATTTCGCCCACCCGGACATAACGGCCGATTTCGCCCACCCCGCCGCGCCACGTTCCGCAATCGGCTTGATCGTGGCCGCGCTGGAGCGCCGGCGCGCCGCGCGGCTATTGCCCTTCACGGTCGTGTGCTGTGACAATCTTCCGCAGAACGGCCGCCTGCTCGCGCGTCTGGTCGATGAATTCGCCCGCAGGCGCAATGCGCAGCTTGCCGACTGGATCGCCGCCGCGGGGGCATTTCCCTCCACCATGGTCGACCGCATCGTGCCCGCGACCACGGATGCCGACATCGCTGCTGCGTCACAGGCGGTCGGTCTCCTCGATCTCGCCGTGGTCGTCCACGAGCCGTTCCGGCAATGGGTGATCGAGGACCGCTTCGTCTCGACCGCGCGCCCGGCCTGGGAGGAGGTCGGCGCGCAATTCGTCGCGGATGTCGCCCCCTATGAGCACATGAAATTGCGGGTGCTGAACGCGGCCCATTCGGCGCTGGCCTATCTCGGCTATCTCTCGGGGCGGGAGACCATCGTCGAGGCGGTCTCCGATTCCATCCTGCGCCGCTTCGTGCTCGACCTCTGGCGCGAGGAGATCATTCCAGTCCTCACAGCGCCGCCCGGCATCAACCTCAACGCCTATAGCGACCGCCTGATGCGGCGTTTCGAGAACCCGGCGATCCTGCACCGGACCTGGCAGGTCGCTGCCGACGGCTCGCAGAAACTGCCGCAGCGGCTCTTGGACACGATCCGCGAGCGCCTTGTGCGGCAATTGCCGGTCACGCGGCTTGCCCATGTCATCGCCGCCTGGATCCGCTATGTCGGGGGGATCGACGAGGCGGCCAAGCCGATCGACGTGCGCGATCCGCAGGCGGCGGCGCTGCGGAAAACGCTCGACGATGCCGGCCAGGCGCCTGAAGAGCGCGTGGCGCGCGTGATCGCGCTGAAGGAGATTTTTGGCGCCGATCTTGGTGACAACAGCATCTTCCGCGCCGCGGTCACCGAAGCCTATGCCGCCATGCTGGAGCATGGCGTTCGCGACGCGACGCTCGCGCAGCTCGCGCCCTGATATCATCGCAATTCATCCTGGAGAGGTTTTCGTGGAGCAAAGTTGGCGCTGGTTCGGTCCGCAGGACGTGGTCAAGCTTCCCGCCATTCGTCAGGCGGGCGCACGGGGCGTGGTCACGGCCCTGCATGAGGTCGCCTATGGGGAGGTCTGGACGATCGAGGCGATCGAGGCCCGCAAGGCGCTGATCGCGGCCGATCCTTCGCTCGGGCTGCACTGGAACGTGGTCGAGAGCCTGCCGCTGCACGAGCGAATCAAGATCGGCGAGGGCGACCTCGACCCGCTATTCGACAATTACCGCGCATCGATGCGCAACCTCGCCGCCTGCGGCATCAGGACGATCTGCTACAACTTCATGCCGGTCGTGGACTGGACCCGGACCGAGCTGTACCACGTGTTGCCGGGCGGCGGCCGCGCGCTGCGCTTCAACGTGCACGAGTTTGCCGCCTTCGACTGCTTCATGCTGGAACGGCCGGGCGCCGAGGCCGACTTCGAGCCAGACGTGCTGGCGCGGGCGCGCGCCTGGTTCGACAACGCCTCCGAGAGCGACAAGGCCCGGCTGCTCTCGACCATCATGGCGGGGCTTCCCGGCGCCTTCGACCGCTACGACATTCCGGGCTTGAGGCGGATCCTGGATCGCTATCGCGACATCACGGCTGACGGGCTGCATGACAACCTCGCCCGCTTCCTGCGCGAGGTCATTCCCCTGGCCGAGGAGCTCGGCATGCGCATGGCCATCCACCCCGATGATCCGCCGCGCTCATTGATGGGCCTGCCGCGCATCGTCTCGAGCGCCGACGACATCGCGCGCATCCTGTCCGCAGTGCACGAGAGCGCCAACGGCGTGACGTTCTGCGTCGGTTCGCTCGGCGCCGGACGTCACAATGACGTGCCGGCGATGGCGCGGCGCTTTGCCGAGCGAACGCATTTCATCCACCTTCGCAACGTTGCGAAGGAGCCGGACGGCTCGTTCGCGGAGGCCGCGCATCTCGCAGGCGACAGCGACATGGTCGCAATCGTCGAGACCTTTTTGCGAGAACAGGCGCGTCGCAGGGAGCTTGGCGATGGCAATTGGCGGTTGCCATTCCGGCCCGACCATGGCCACGAGCTGCTCGACGACATCGGCAAGGGAAGCTTTCCCGGCTATTCGGCGATCGGCCGGCTGAAAGGCTTGGCCGAATTACGCGGCGTGATGATCGCGGTGGCACGCATTCAGCATCTGCCAATTTGAATCGAACGCGCCGAAGACGCCGCGCCTCGCGTGCGGCGCGGCGTCGCGCTATCAAGCATTGAGGTGCAGTCGCCGCCGCAAGGTTCGGTTGTGCGAATTGGCGCCCGGAATCGATGGGCCATGTAAAACATTGATAACCGTGAGAACCGGCGACGCTTGCTATTCAAAAAAAACTGATCATTGAGAATACGCCCATACCTCCGGGAGAGAGTGGGACGTATAGCTGTGACACATCATCAATGGTTCGGACGTTTTCGTGAGCTCGTTCGTGCGTTTCGCCGCGGGCGCGACGGCAATCTCGCAGTGATCTTTGCGCTGGCAGCGATCCCGGTCATCGGCGCGGTCGGGGCAGCTGTGGACCTGTCCAAGGCCAACGACGTCAAGACGCACCTGCAGAATGCGCTCGATGCCGCGCTGCTGGCGGGCGTGACGCAGGCTTCCGCGAAGCACGTCTCGACGGCGACCGCGGTGTTCAACGGTGATTTTACCGGCAAATACGGTAACACCGGGACCGCTTCCTTCACCCAGAACGCCGACAGCTCGCTGTCCGGGACGGCGAAATCGAGCGTCCCGATGTCGTTCCTGGCCGTGCTCGGCACGTCCTCGATCGTGGTCAATGCGGCGGCGACGGCAAATCCCGGCGCGCCGTCGACGACGCCGGTCTGCATCCTGCTCACCAGTACGTTGGACGCGCCGGCTTTGCTGGCCAATTCCGGTGCCCAGCTCAACGCCACGACCTGCGAGGTTCACGTCCTCTCGACGCAAAGCCCGGCCGCCACGTTCAATGCAACGCTGAATGCCAAGCGCATCTGTATCAAGGGCTCGACCATCATCAAGAACGGCGGCGCCAATCCACCGGCCGTCACCAGCTGTTCGACCATCAGCGATCCCTTCACCGGAACGCTGCCGACAGTGAGTACCAACAGTTGCAGCAGCATTCCCAGCGCCAACAACAACGTCAACTACAATTCCAACAGCGGCGCGGCAGACCTCCCCGCCGGGGTCTACGGGGCGATGAATTTCAACAATACGTCCGTGACCCTGAGGCCCGGTGTGTTCTGCGGGTCGATCAACTTCAACAGCGTGACGAACGGAACGCTGACGTTGAAGTCCGGGGGCTTGTACGAAATTCATGGCACCTGGACCATGAACTCGGGTTGGACCGTCGATGGCAGCGGCGGCGTCACCTTCTACCTCGTCGACCAGAACGCGATGATCCATTTCAACAGCACCACCAGCGCCACCCTGTCGGCGCCGACGACGGGCACCTACGCCAACATCCTTATCTACGAGCCTGCCGGGCTGAGTAGCAGCTATTCGACGATCGACTCTTCGACTTTGAACCTGACAGGCCTGATTTACATGCCGAGTCGGAAGCTCACGGCCAACTCGACGTCCAATCTCACTTCAACTGGTCTATCCATGGTGCTTTCGACCTTGACCCTCAACTCGACCAACTGGATGATCGCGCCAGGCGCCCCGTCGATGTCGGTTGCGAGCGGCACCGCGGCCAGCGCGTATCTGTCGAAGTAGCCAAATTGTAGGGTGGGCAAAGGCGCGTTTGCGCCGTGCCCGCCATTTGTCCGCGCGCGACTTGTCTGCAAGGGTGGACACGCTTCGCTTTGCCCACCCTGCTGACGTGCCCGACGAGGCTGGGCAAGAATTCAGGGCCGCTCGAAATCTGTAGTACGCTTTGGCTCACAAGGCCTCGAAACGAGTCGGACTTTCTACGCAGCCTCGATCGACTGCTCCGAGGTAGAACATTTGCTCTCGCTCGGCGACCTGTTTTGATTCTTGCCCAGCCTCGACGGGCAAATCCCGCATACGCGCCATGCTCAGATTGCCCGTCGTGCCAATCTGCCGCAGCAGATCAATTCCGATTTTCGGAAAATGGCTTGTACTTCTCCCCAAACCAGAAGCATCATCCGCGCCGTCCCGCGCTCGATAAGAGGGACGCTTCGCGATCGTCACGACGTTGAGCGCGGGATGCGATGGACGCTTTGGCGACGCGCGCGGATTGCTTCTCGCGCGGACGAACGGCGCTGATGCGGACGGAGAAGTCGTGTGGTCCTGACACCCCGACGCTGGTGTCAAGTTGGCGAGAGATGATCTCGCTGATGATGGGGGCAAGAGAGCCCGGTCCCCAGGGAGAGCGCGAAGGACACCGTTAAAACCATCGCGCAGGGATGGCCGGGTGTTCCGGCTGAGCCTGTGGTTCCTTCCCCGTGCTTTTTATGATGCACGGGGGCCATGGGTGTCAGTCGATAGCGGCCTTCCCTGCGCCCTCTGTTCTCGGAGGGTTTGCGAATGACGCATCACCCGGACGCTATCGTGCCGCGGGAACGCGAAGCCATGTTTCAACCAGCTGTTTGATATCTCGATCTGGAAACAGCGTCGCTGTCGTTCCGGAGAGACATCGTTGTTCCGCTTTCCGAGACCATGCCGCTTCAGTCGTGCCGCTTCAGCCGTGCCGCTTTCTTGGGCCGATTGACTATGGCTTCCGCCCGATCCTTAGCCAATCGCTCGTATGCTAACGTTTGGTGCGTGGCGATAGGTCGATCCGGTGACCGTTTGCGGCTGTTTCCAGTTGTAAGGGCCCATGACATCTGTAGTAATTGGACCAGTTTGCGAAGACTGTACTCGCGATCAGAGTCCGAAGGAGATCAGGATGGGTCCCATCAGAAAAGCCATGCTCGCCGCGTTTTGCGTTGCGGGGCTTTGGCTTGCAACGGCGCCGGCGATGGCCGCAACGACACTGAAGGCGGTGATGCACTCGGATGTAAAGATCCTCGATCCGATCTGGACCACCGCCTACATCGTCCGCAACTTCGGCTACATGATCTACGACACGCTGCTGGCGCAGGACGAGAAGGGCGACATCAAGCCGCAGATGGCGGACAAGTACGAGGTCTCGGCCGACGGCAAGACCTATACCTTCACCTTGCGCGATGGCCTCGTCTGGCACGACGGTAATCCGGTCACGTCTGAGGATTGCATCGCCTCGATCAAGCGCTGGGGCGCGCGGGACGCGATGGGCCAGAAGATGATGTCCTTCGTCGACACTATCACGCCCGTCGATGCCAAGAGCTTCACGATCAAGCTCAAGGAGCCGACCGGCCTCGTGCTGCTCGGTCTTTCCAAGCCGTCGTCCAACGTTCCCTTCATGATGCCGAAGCGCGTCGCCGAGACTGATCCCTACAAGCAGATCGAGGATTTGACCGGTTCCGGCCCGTTCGTTTTCGTCAAGGATGAATGGAAGCCGGGCGACAAGACCGTCTTCGTCAAGTTCGACAAGTACAAGCCGCGTCCGGAGCCGGCCTCGGGCCTCGCCGGCGGCAAGGTCGCCAAGATCGATCGCGTCGAATGGCTCGCGATTTCGGATCAGCAACAGGCGGTCAACGCGCTGCAGAAGGGCGAGATCGACATGATCGAGCAGCCGAGCCACGACCTGCTCGATACGCTCAAGAAAGATCCGAACATCACCATCCTCAACATTCCGCAGCTGAAGGCGCAATACGTGTTCCGCCCGAACTGGCTGCACAAGCCGTTCGACAATCCGAAGATCCGGCAGGCACTCTGGTACGCCTTCAATCAGGAAGACTTCCTGATGGCTACCATCGGCAGCGAGGCTTACATCAAGGAGTGCAAGGCGCTGTTCATCTGCGACACACCGTTCGGGTCGATGGCGGGCACCGACGGCATCCTGACCTCGAACGTGAAGAAGGCGCAGGAACTGCTGAAGGAGGGCGGCTATGACGGTACGCCGGTGGTGCTGATGCATTCGACTGACCTGAAGGCGCTGACCAATCTCGCGCCGGTCGCGAAATCGCTGATGGAGAAGGCCGGCTTCAAGGTCGACATGCAGTCGATGGACTGGCAGACGCTGGTGGCGCGCCGTGCCAAAAAGGATCCGCCTGCCGCCGGCGGCTGGAACGCCTTCATGACCTCCTGGGTGACTGCCGACGTCATGAACCCGGTCTCGGCGGCTTACGTGAATTCCAGCTGCGACAAGGCCTCGTTCGGCTGGCCCTGTGACGAGAAGATGGAGAAGCTCCGCGACGAGTTCGCCAGGGAGCCCGATCCTGCGAAGCAGAAGGCGATCGCGGAAGCCGTGCAGCTGCGCAACATCGAAATGACGCAGCTGATCCCGCTCGGCGAATATTTGCAGCCGGTGGCGCTGCGCAAGAACGTGACGGGATTTCTGGCAGCTCCAGCGCCGGTGTTCTGGAACCTCGAGAAGAAGTAACGCGTCGATGTCCCGGGCGGATTGTCCCGCCCGGGATTGGCATGGGGTCGCCCTGTCTTGAACATGCTCGCTTACATATCGAGGCGGCTCCTGCAGACCATTCCGGTGATGCTCGTCGTCGCCGTGTTCGTCTTCCTGATGCTGCGGCTGACGCCGTCCGATCCCGCGGCGATCATCGCCGGCGACAATGCCACCGCCGAGCAGGTGGCGCGGATCAGGAGCCAGCTCGGCCTCGACCAGCCGATGCTGCAGCAGTTCGTGATCTGGATCGGCAAGGCTTTCCGCGGCGATTTCGGCGAGAGCTTCTTCTTCAAGAAGACGGTGGCCGAGCTGATCGGCGAGCGCGTCGAGCCGACATTGTCGCTCGCCTCTTTCACCATCGTCATCGCCGTCCTCGTCGCTGTTCCACTCGGCGTGCTGGCCGCGCATCGCCAGGGCACCTGGGTCGACCGCGTGGTGATGGGCTTTTCGGTGCTGGGCTTTTCGGTGCCGACCTTCGTGGTCGGCTACGTTTTGATCTATGTCTTCGCGGTCTGGCTGAACTGGCTGCCGGTGCAGGGCTATCAGCACATCAGCGAGGGCGTCGCGGGCTGGGCGGAGCGGCTGATCCTGCCGGCGCTGACGCTCTCGGTGATCTACATCGCGCTGATTGCGCGCATGACCCGCGCAAGCCTGCTCGAGGTGCTCTCGGAGGACTACATCCGCACCGCGCGCGCGAAGGGCCAGATCGAGCGCAGGGTGCTGTTCCGCCACGCGCTGCGCAATGCCGCGGTGCCGATCGTCACGGTGATTGGCCTTGGAATTGCCTTGCTGATCGGCGGCGTGGTGGTGACCGAAAGCCTTTACACCATTCCCGGTCTCGGACGACTGACGGTGGATGCCGTGCTGGCCCGCGACTATCCGACCATCCAGGCGGTGATTCTCCTGTTCTCCTTCGTCTATGTGATGATCAATCTGTTCGTCGACCTGACCTATACTTTGCTCGATCCCAGGATCCGCTACTGATGGCCGAGCTGACGACGATCGAATCCACCGTTCCGGCCACGGCCAGCCGGCCGACGGCGTCCACACGTGCGCTCCGGCATCCCGGCGTGGTCGCCGGCGGGTTCGTCATCCTCGCGGTGGTTCTGATCGGGCTGCTCGCGCCCTGGCTTGGCACCATCGATCCCACCGCGATCAATCCGGCCGCGCGCAATCGCCTGCCGGGCATGGAAATCAGCATGCGGACCGACACCGGCGAGCGCGTCCGCATGGTCGCGCGGTTCGGTACCGACAGTCTCGGCCGCGACATCTACAGCCGCGTCGTCTACGGCGCGCGCGTCTCGCTCCTGATCGGCATTGCGGTCGCGGTGATCTCGATCGTGGCGGGTCTGTTCGTCGGGCTTCTGGCCGGCTTTTTCCGCTGGCTCGACGCGGTGCTGATGCGGATCATGGACGGGCTGATGGCAATCCCCGCAATTCTGCTCGCGATCGCGATGGTGTCGCTGTTCCGTGCCGGCGTGCTCGCCGTCATCGCCGCCATCGCCGTTCCAGAAATTCCTCGCGTGGTGCGGCTGGTGCGCTCCATCGTGCTCGGCGTGCGCGAGGAGCCCTATGTCGAGGCCGCCGTCACGCTCGGCACGCCCACAGCGAAGCTGTTGTGGCGCCATGTGCTGCCGAACACGATCGCGCCGCTGATCGTGCAGGGCACCTTCACCTGCGCCTCCGCGATCCTGGTGGAAGCGATCCTGTCCTTTCTCGGCATCGGCGTGCCGCCGGAGGTGCCGACCTGGGGCAACATCATGGCCGAGGGCCGGCAGGTCTTCAGCATCTATCCGCACAACATCATCTATCCCGGCGTCATGCTGGCCGCGACCATTCTCGCCGTGAACGTGCTGGGCGACGGCTTGCGCGACACGCTCGATCCGAAAATGGCCAAGCGCGTGTGATATGAGCGCGCCGGTTCTCGAAATCTCCGATCTCACGGTGGCGATCCACGGCGGCGGCGACCGCGCCCATGCGGTGCAGGGCATCGATCTCGTCGTCGGCGCCAACGAGATCGTGTGCGTGGTCGGCGAATCCGGCTCCGGCAAATCGGTCACCGCGCAGGCCGTGATGGGGCTGCTGCCGAAGGGATCGCTCTCGGTCAAGAGCGGCTCCATCCGCCTGCAGGGCACGGAACTCGGGCACAAGAGCCAAGCGGAACTGCGCGCGATCCGCGGCCGCCAGATGGCGATGGTGTTCCAGGAGCCGATGACCGCGCTCAATCCGGTGGAACGGGTCGGCAAGCAGATCGCCGAGAGTCTCGAGATCCACACCACGCTCGATGCCGGGGGCCGCCGCGAGCGGGTGCTGGAGATCATGCGCGCGGTGCATCTGCCCGATCCCGAGCAGATGATCGATGCCTATCCGCACCAGCTCTCGGGCGGGCAGCGCCAGCGCATCATGATTGCGACGGCGCTGGTGCTCGATCCTGCGCTCCTGATCGCGGACGAGCCGACCACCGCGCTCGACGTGACGACGCAGGCGCAGATTTTGTCCCTGATCCGCGAGATGCAGGCGCGCAAGAAGACCGGCGTGCTGTTCATCACGCATGACTTCGGCGTGGTCTCCGAGATCGCCGATCGCGTCGTGGTGATGCAGTTCGGCCGCGTGGTCGAGCAGGGAGCGCGCGAGGAGGTACTGCGGCGGCCGAAGGAAACCTACACGCGGATGTTGATGGCCGCGGTGCCAAGCATGATTCCGCCGAAGCGGGCGCCCGCAACCGGCGCGGTGACGCTGGAGACGACGAACCTCCACAAGACCTACGGCAAGCGCGGTTTTTGGCAGCCGCGGGCGCGCGTGGTGAATGCCGTCAACGATGTGACGCTCGAGGTGCGGCGCGGCGAGACGCTCGGCATCGTCGGTGAATCCGGTTCAGGCAAGTCGACAGTGGCGCGCTGTATCGCGCGGCTGGTTGACCCGAGCTCCGGCAGGATCGCGATCGAAGGCCGCGACATCGCCTTGCTCTCCGAGACCCAGATGCGCCCGCTGCGGCGAGGCGTGCAGATGGTGTTCCAGGACCCGTATCGGTCGCTCAATCCGCGCCGGACGGTGGCCGAGGCGATCATCGAGGGCCCGATGAATTTTGGCGTTTCGCGCGAGGCCGCACTGAAGCGTGCGCGCCAGTTGATGGCGACGGTGCATCTGTCGCCTGACGCGCTCGAGCGCTATCCGCACCAGTTTTCCGGCGGCCAGCGCCAGCGCATCTGCATCGCGCGCGCCCTTGCGATGGAGCCTTACCTCCTCATCGGCGACGAGCCGGTGTCGGCCCTCGACGTTTCGGTGCAGGCGCAGGTGCTGAAACTGCTCGACGAGGTGCGGCGGCAGTTCGATCTCGCCGTGCTGTTCATCACCCATGATTTGCGCGTGGCCGCGCAGGTCTGCGATCGTCTCGCGGTGATGCAGAAGGGTGTCATCGTCGAGCAGGGCGCGACCGCCGATGTGTTCGCCAATCCAAAACACGCTTATACCAGGGCGCTGTTCGAAGCCGCGCCCGGCCGTCATCAGGAGTTCGGGCGCGACGATTGATCGAACGATAAACGAGGTCGAACGACAAAGAAAAGAGAGAGGCTGGAGGAAACGCGGATGAACATCCGGGAGTACGCGAAATGCGATGCGACGGATCTCGCCGAGCTCGTGAGGAAGAAGCAGGTCTCGCCGAAAGAGCTGGCGCTGACCGCGGCCAAGGCGATCGAGAAAGCCAATCCTGAGATCAAGGGCGTCGTCGAGACCTATGACGACCGCATCGACGGGCTTGACGAAAAGTCGCTCGGCAACGGCCCGTTCCGTGGCGTGCCGCTTTTGATGAAGGACGTCTTTGGCCACGAGAAGGGCCGCAGGATCGAGTTTGGCTCGCGGCTGTGCGAAGGCATGGTCGCCGAGCTCGACAGCAACCTCGCGATCCTCCTGCGCAAGGCCGGCGTCAACATCATCGGCCGTTCGGCAGCGCCGGAATATTCCATGGCAGGTACCACCGAAGGCCTGCTCTATGGCAACGCCTCCAATCCCTGGAAGAAGGGATTTTCGACCGGCGGTTCCTCCGGCGGCGCGCAGGCCTCCGTCACGTCGGGCATGGTGCCGATCGCGCATGGCTCCGATATCGGCGGATCGATCCGGATTCCAGCGAGCTATTGCGGCGGCGTCGGTTTCAAGCCGTCGCGCATGCGCATCTCCGTTGGTCCGGCAGTCGACGAAGGCGGGTTCGGCTATTCCATGAACCACATCCAGGCGCGCACGGTGCGCGACTCCGCCACGATGCTCGATTGCCTGGCGATCCCGATGGCCGGCGATCCCTTCGTGATCCCCAAGCCGCAACAGCCTTATGCCGCGCTCGCCAAGCGCAAGCCGAAAAAGCTCAAGGTCGGCATCATTCTCGACGAACTCGCGGGCGTAAAGGTCGATCCGGAGGTGCGCAAGGCGGTCGAAAAGGCCGGCAAGACGCTCGCGGGCCTTGGCCATCGTGTCGAGCAGGCGACCGCGAGCGTCGGCGGCCTCGACATGCTCTCGACGATGCGCGATCTCTTCTTCTTCGATTTCGACGGCCGGCTGAACTATTACGGCGGAAAGACCGGCAGGACGCCGGGGCCGGACAATCTCGAGCCGATCATCTGGTCGATCTATCAGCGCGCCGGGGAAATCACGCCGTCGCGTTTCACGGCCGCCTGGAGCAGGGCCAATGTGATGCGCCGCAGCCTCGGCCAGTTCTGGACCCAATACGACATCTGGCTGTCGCCGACCACTGCGACGACCGCGCCACCCTGGGGTACCGTCAACCTCTCCGTCGAAGGCATCGATTTCGACACGTTTACGCAAGGCATCTTCGCGCTGCCGGTGCAGTACACGCTGCCGCACAACATCATGGGAACGCCTGCGATCTCGCTGCCGCTGGCGCAGCATTCGAATGGCCTGCCGATCGGCGTGCAGATCGCGGCGTCGCCCGCGATGGATCATCTCGTGCTGCAGCTCGCGACCGCGCTGGAAGAGGCGATGCCGTGGGCGCGCCGCGTACCGGCCCTGCATGTGAGCAAGCTGTGAGCGCCCGTCATTGCGAACGACGCGAAGCAATCCAGGAATCTCAACGCGGAAAGACCTGGGATCGCTTCGGCGCCGATGCGCCTCGCAATGACGTGCAGGGAGTGCGCAATGATAGCGGTCGTCTTATTGATACGCAGCGACGATGTCAGAGACCGCGCGCTCCAGCTGCTGCGCCGTGGCGCATTGCCGCGCCACGGTGCAAAACGTCTGGTAGCGCAACATCTCCGAATCGCCCCAGCCCCAGGTCATGCGGCCCTCCGGGTTGAGCCAGACCAGCCGCTTGCAGCGCTCCGAGATGCGGCGGACGATGTCGGCGCCGGGATCGAGGTTGTTGCTGCGGGCATCGCCGAGCACGATCACCGTGGTCTGCGGCGTCACGCCCTCCATTGCCAGCCGTTCGAAATCGGCGAAGGAGGAGCCGTAGTCGGAGGAGCCGAAGCCGACCTTTGACATGATCTCCTGCATGGCCAGTTCGGCAGGGTTCGTCTCCAGGGTCTCACTGACCTCGATCAAATGCCCGGAAAAGGCAAACGAGCGGACGTCCGACACGACCTCGTGCAGGCTGTGGATCAGCAGCAGGAAGAAATCGGAGACGCGCGCGACCGAGCCGGAGACGTCGCACAGCGCGACGATCTTTGGGCGATCGCGGCGGCGGCGCTTCCAGGCGGTGAGGAACGGCACGCCGCCCCAGGCCGCGTTGCGCCGCAAGGTGCGGCGGACGTCGAGATGGCCGCGGCGCTGCCGCTTGCGCGGCTTGCTGTAGCGCTCGCGCAGCCGGCGGGCGATTTGTCGGATCAGCGCGCGCATCTCCTCGACCTGGCGGGGCTCGATGCGGGCGAGCGGCGCATTGCGCAGGATGTCGTGGCGCAGGTTCTCGGCCTCTTCTCGTCCGTAGAGCAGCAGTGCCCGCGAAACCGCATCGCGGACATTTTCGCGCAGCGCTTCAAGCGCGGCTGCGAGCCGCTCCCCCAGCGCCGGGTTGCCGGCGGTCAGCCCATCGAGGTCGTCGCGCAGGCGCGCGATGCCCATCGAATCGAGGATGCGGCCCGAGAACAGGCCGCGCTGGGTGAAGAAACGGATGTCGGACAGCGATGCCGCGCTCGACGCGGTTGCGATCGCGGCCTGGATCGCGGCACGATCCTGTGCCAGCAACATCTGCGCCAGCGGGCCGAGGCCGTCGGTCGGTTGGCCGCCAGCCGTTGCACTGCCCGCACTGGCCTCGTCCTGGGATTGAGCCTCAGCGGCCTCGCGGGCTCCGTCATTTCCGGTCGCCGGCTGCGATGGTTCGGGGGCAGTGAAGAACAGGTCAAAACAGTCGCCGAGCGTGCGCTTCTCGTCCTGGGTTTTTGCAAGCGTCAGCAAAAACGTATCGCGGAGAATCTCGCGATCGGAAATTCCGACACAAGCCGCCGCCCGCATCGCGTCGATGCTTTCGGCCGGCGAGATGCGCACGCCGGCGCCGCGTGCGGCGCGAAAGAAGCGATGCAGGTTCTCGCGCATCGCTTGGGCCCGCTTAGCCGAACACGTTGTGGCGCAGCGCCTTGGCGACGAAGGTCGTGACATGCGGCAAGGTCGCCTCGACGTCGGACTCGTATTTCAGCAGCACGTTGAGCGTGTCCTTGACGACGTCCTGGCCGAGCTCGGCGGCCTGCAGCAGCACCAGCACGCGCGCCCAGTCGATGGTTTCGCTCACCGATGGCTGCTTTTTCAGGTCGAGCGTGCGGACGTCGTGGATGAAGCTGACGAGCTGCCTGCGCAGCACTTGCGCGATGGCGGGAACGCGGCTTTCGACGATGCGCTCTTCCAGCCGCTGCTCGGGGAAGCCGATATGCAGGTGCAGGCAGCGCCGCTTCAGCGCGTCGCCGAGATTGCGTTCGCTGTTGGATGTCAGGATCACCGTCGGTGGCACCACCGCCGAGACGGTGCCGAGCTCGGGGATGGTGACCTGGAAGTCGGAGAGGATTTCGAGCAGGAGGGATTCGAACTCCGCATCCGACTTGTCGATCTCGTCGATCAGCAGCACGCAGCCCGCTTGCTGCTCCAGCGCCTGCAGCAGCGGCCGCGGCTCGACGAATTCCTTGGAGAAGAACACGTCGCCGAAATCGTGCAACTGGTCGAGCGCCGCATGCAGCGTCGCGGCGCCGCCGAGCACTTCGCCGAGCTTGTCCTTCAGGATCTGCGTGTAGAGCAGCTGCTTGGCGTATTTCCACTCATAGAGCGCCTTGGCCTCGTCCAGGCCCTCATAACATTGCAGGCGGATCATCTTCAGGCCGCGCCAGGTCGCGATCGCCTTGGCAAGCTCGGTCTTGCCGACGCCCGCGGGACCCTCGACCAGGATCGGCTTCTCGATCTGTTGCGACAGGTAAACCGCGGTCGCGATCTGCCGGCTCGCAATGTAGCCTTGCGAGGCCAGGCCGTTTTCGACGGCCTCGATCGAGGCCATGGGCCGAGGGTCAGCCACGAATATCAGCTCCAGCTATTGACCAATCATGGCTACGCGCCTTCGTGGGGGATGTCCAGCCGCCGGCTCACAGGCGTTGCCGCAGCGCGCGGTGCATGTCCATCGTGTAGGTATACCGTCCCTCCGGATGGGTCGTGACCGTGACCTCGAACAGCTCGTCATGGAGTCCGTAATAGCGGCGCACGACCGTGAGTGCAGGGGAGCCGGTCGCAACGCCAAGAGGCTTGGCGATCGCAGCCGGCATGCCGCGGACAAAAATTTCCATCAGGGCATGTTCGGTGACCTGCCCGAACATTTTTGCGACCTGCTCGTGCACCGGCGTGCGGCCGTGATCGCTGCGTTTCACGACACCTGCGAACTTGCGCAGCACATAGATCTCGGTCCAGCCAAGTGGCGCGGCAAACTGATCGGAGCGCCTGATGGCCTCGATCAGGAACCAGTGCTTGCCGGGCTCGCATTTCAAGAGTGCGGCGAGCTTGGGATCCGCCGTGATGTCGCGGTGAGTGACGACGTCGCGATAGGTTTCGTTGGAATAGCGCAGCCATTCGCTCAGTGAGGTGACGCTGTGGGTGAACAGCACCGGCGGCTCGCTCGCGATCACCACGGAGCCGAGGCCCGCGCGCCGCACGATCAGGCCCTGGTCCCTGAGTATGCGCAGTGCCTCGCGCACCGTCTGCCGGCTGGCGGAATATTTCTCCATCAGCGCCGTCTCGGTCGGCAGAAGATGACCGACCTCGACCTTGCCGAGGCGGATGTCCTTTTGCAGCCGCGTGGCGATGTCGCGATAGCGCGACGATCTCGGCTTCGATGCGTTAGGCGCCATGACAGGGCTCGGGCTGTCCCGTCGTCATGGAGCGCAGCGCGGCCTCGAAGGCTGCGAGTGTCGCAAGAACTTCGGCTTCGGCGACCGGGAACGGCTGTTTCGTGTCGACGGCATCGGCAAAGGCGCCGAGCTCGGCCGCGAGCACGTCGATCGCCGGATGGTGCACCATCTTCGGAGCATGTCCGGATTTGCGAATGACCGTCGTGACGTCGTCCAACACTTCGATCGATCCTTTGGTGCCGAAGACATGAACGCGCCAGTAGAACGGCGTCGCGCGCACGGTGGCAAGCGTGCCGGTGACGCCGCTTGCGAAATCGATCGCGAGCAGCGCCGAATCCAGCGGCGGCGGTCCCGGCTCGTGCCGATGCAGCCGGGCATAGACGCGGCCGACCGGGCCAAGCAGGCTGACGAAGCCATCGAGCACGTGCAGGCCTGCTCCGGTGAGCCCGCCGCCCGGCGACTCCATGGGCGACAGCCGCCAGCCCTGCATGATGCCTTGCGAGTTCTCGTTGCTGTTGTGGCCTTCGACATGAAGGATGGTGCCGAGCTCGCCGCTTGTGACGATCTCGCGCAGGCTCCGCATCGACGGCCAGAACCGGCGATTATGTCCGACCGCGAGCACGACATCGGCTTTCCGGCAGGCGTCGAACATGCGCTGCGCATGGTCGCGGTGCAGCGCCAACGGCTTTTCGCAAAACACCTGCTTGCCGCTACTGGCGGCAGCGATCACTTGGTCATGATGCTGGGAATGCGGGGTGGCCAGCAGCACGGCTTCGATGGCGTGGTCCTGAAGGATGCTTTGGAAGCTGTCGGTCAGCGCGATCTTGCGCTCGCTACAAAAGCTGCGCGCGCGTTCGGGGTCGGACTCGACCGCTCGTGAGATATTGAGCCGGCCGCAGGTTGTCGTGGCCTCGACAAGGGCGCGGCCCCAGCGTCCAAGCCCGACGATCGCACAGTTGATCATCCTTTTTCCTCAAAGCTTGATGCGTGCGCGGTCGATCGCAGCGATGATTGCAGCGCTGTCGCAGTCCGGACCTTCCAGCGCGATCGCGGTGCGCAGCAGCGCCATCTGAACCGAGGTCATAGGCAGGTGCAGATTCCGCTCCTTCGCTTCGCGCAGGATCAGTTCCGAATCCTTCACGGACTGCGCGATGCGCGATTGCGGCGTGAAGTCGCGCGCCAGCATCTTTGCGCCCTTGATGTCCATCACGCTGGAATAGGCCGCGGACTGGCGGGCTGCGTCGAGAAAAGCGGTTGCGTCGAGACCCAGGCTTTCGGCGAACACAATACCCTCCGCAAGCGCGGTCCGGTTGATCTGCAGGATCAGGTTGATCGCGAGCTTGGTCCGGCTCGCGTCACCGATACGGCGGACATACAGGCGTTTCGGGCAGAGGATCGCCAGGACCGATTGAGCCGCCTCGATCGCGTTCGCTTCCCCGGCGAGGAGCGCCGTGGCCGTTCCATCGCGCGCTTCAGTGCTGGTGCCGGAGACCGGCGCCTCGACGAAGGCGAGGCCCGCGCGCGCTGCGTGCGCGGCGATGGCGATGATCTCATCCGGCGCGCAGGTCGTGGTGCAGATGAGCAGGGGCGCGTTGCGGCCATCGCCTTCGAGTTCGTCGAGAAGTGCCTCGACCTGCTGCGCATTGTAGACCGCGATCACGATGGTCGGACACCGTTCGCCGACGTTGCGGACCGAGCCCCCGACCTCGCCTCCCATCGCCTTCAAGGCATCGCATCGGCTGCGATCGATGTCGAAGCCGACCGCCGCTTGGCCGGCATCGATCAGCCGCGCAGCAAACGCAGCACCCATCAGCCCCAGCCCAATCACTCCAATCGGCGCATCGGCGCTCATGATTGCAAAGCTCCTTCGATTCCGACGCTACTGAGGTTCGATTCCGGCCGCCTTGGCGTCCACCGTCCAGCGCACGATCTCGCTCTTGATGAAGGCGCCGAATTCCTGCGGCGGCAGCGGCGAGACGACCACGCCGACACTGGCGAGCCTTTGTCTTGTCTCTGGCGCCGAGAGAAATGTCTCGGTCTCCTGGTAGAGTTTCCAAACGATCGGCTCCGGCGTGTTGGCCGGGGCCAGCAGCCCGTACCAGATCGTGGTCTCGAAGCCGGGCATGGCCTCCGCGAGCGCCGGCAAGTCGGGCAGCAGCTCGTTGCGGTCAGGCGATGTCACGCCGATGCCGCGCAGCGTGCCGCCCCGCATCTGCGGGATCGCGACTGAGAAATCGCCAAAGGTGAGATCGAGGACGCCCGCCATGACGTCGGTCATCGCCTGCGGCACGCCGCGATAGGAGGCCGCGACCAGGCTCAGGCCGCCGCGGGACTGCAATTGCGCGATCGAGAGCTGCGACGCACCGGAGCCGTATCCTGCGGTAAGACCAGGATGCGCTTTGGCGTAGCCGAGGAACTGCGGCAGGTCTTTTGCCGGAAACTCCGGCTTGACCAGCAGCACCATGGCGGTCGTGGTGGCGCGGATGATCGGAGAAAAATCCTTGACCGGGTCGTAGGGCAGGTCTTTCAGCGTCGCGACATTGCTGGCATGCGTGGTGTTGGTCCCCATCAACAGCGTATAGCCGTCGGGGCTAGCGTGCGCGACTTGCTGGGCACCGACGCTGCCGAGCGCGCCGGTGCGGTTCTCGATCACCACCGTTTGTCCGAACGCGTCCTGAAGATGCTGGCCGAGCAGGCGGGCGACCTGGTCCGGGCCAGCGCCGGCGGGAAACGGCACGATGATCCTGATCCGGCGCTGGGGATAATCGTCGGCGAGACCGTGTCCGATCCCAAGCACCAACAGGAGCATGCCCACGACGGCCATCCGCAGCATCGTTCATGTTCTCCCTGGCAAATTATACGGGCAAATCAGCGATTGGCGTCACAATGTGCCAGATCTTTTCGCGCCCTAACCGCCCCCGGGTTTACCCGGTTTCATTTGTCCGTATAAACTAGCGACGTGACGATGCGAGGGCAAGGCGAACATGGCAGACACGAGTGAACTCTATGCGCGGGGCTTGAGCCGGCGACAACGCCTGTTCGGTGCGGCCGAGGTCGAGAAGCGGATGGCGGCGGCCGGCGAATTCGGTGCGCCGCTGCAACACATCATCAACGCCTATGTCTATGGCGAGGTCTGGGAGCGAAGCGGCCTATCTGACGAAATCCGCAGCCTGGTGATGCTCGGCATCACGGCCGCTTCCGGCAAGCCGGCCGAGTTCAGGGTGCATGCGCAGGGCGCGCTCAAGAACGGCTGCTCGCGCGAGCAGGTGCAGGACGTGCTGCTGCTGGTCGCGATGTATTGCGGCATTCCCGCGGCGATCGAGCCGAACCGGATCGCCGCGGAGATTTTTGGCACCGGCCCGGCTGCGTCTTCCGATGCGGCGAAGAAAGGCTCATGAATGGCCTTCACAAACCCAGCACCTTGAGCGCGGCGCGCAGATGCGGCCGGTCGAGCATCCTGCCGTCGAGCCGCAACGTGCCGGAGGTCGGATTATCGGCAAACGCCGCGACGACCTTCTCTGCCCAGGCGCGCTCGGTTGCACTCGGTTCGAACGCCGTGTTGACGATGTCGACATGTTTGGGATGGATCAGGGCTTTTGCGCAAAAGCCGTCGCGGCGCGCGATCCGGGTTTCCTGCTCGAGCCCCGCGAGGTTGTCGATGTCGGTATAGACCGTATCGATCGCTGCGACCTCCGCCGCCGCGGCGGCGATCAGGCACAGGTCGCGCGCGAGGCGGTATGGACTGTGGAAGCTGCCGCCGCTGCCGTTCTCGGTCGCGCCGAGCGCGGCGGCGAGGTCCTCGGCGCCCCACATCAGGCCGGCCAGGCGCGGTGAAGCTGCCTTATAGGTGCCGAGGCCGAACATTGCCTCCGCGGTCTCGGTCGCGACCACGACGATCCGGGTCGATCCCGACGTCGTACCGGCCGCGGCCTCGAACGCATCGAGCCAGAGCGAAAGCTTTCGGACATCTTCGCCGCCGCGCGATTTCGGCAGCACGATGCCGTCAGGGCGGCCCGGCATGACCGCGGCGAGGTCGTCGAGCGTCAGGCCGGTGTCGAGCGCGTTGACCCGGACGTAGAGCTGTTGGGCGCCGCGCGGGCTCAACAGCAGGTCGCGCGTGGTGCCGCGCGCCTCGACTTTTTTGTCGGCGACAACCGAATCCTCCAGATCGAGGATCAGGGCGCTGGCATTGCCCTGGCTCGCCTTCTCGAACTTGCGCGGGCTGTCGCCCGGAACGAACAGCATCGAGCGCATCAGGCGGGCCTCTTGTGCATCAACGCGGTGCGGCGGCAGCGGCCGACCACATCGTCGTTCTGGTTCAGCGCCTGGTGTTCGAATTCGACGATCCCGGCGGCCGGCCGCGATTTCGATTCCCGCAGCGAGATCACCTTCGTCGTCGCCCGCAGCGTGTCGCCGTGAAACACCGGCTTGGGAAACACGACATCTGTCATGCCGAGATTGGCGACGGTGGTGCCGAGCGTGGTGTCATAGACGGTCATGCCGATCATGATGCCGAGCGTGTAGAGGCTGTTGAAGATGCGCTGGCCGAATTCGGTCTTGGCCGCGAAATGGGCGTCGATATGCAGCGGCTGCGGGTTGAGCGTCAACAGGCTGAACAGCGTGTTGTCCATCTCGGTGACGGTGCGCGTCAGCGCGTGTGAAAACTCCTGCCCGACCTCAAAATCCTCGAAATACATTCCGGCCATGGGTTCCTCCTTTCTTGGTCGTGCTTACGTGTTTTCCGAGGCCGGCAGGTGAACCGCCTTTTGCCGGCCGAGGCGCTCGATTTCCTCAGCTGAGAAACCCGCCGCGTGCAAAATGTCGCGGCCATGCTGGCCGAAGGTCGGGGCCGGGCCACCCGGCTCGGGCTGGCTCTCGCTCCAGGTCGAGGGGACCCGCATCTGCCGGACGCGCCCCTCGACGGGATGCTCGATCGTCCTGAAGAAACCGACCGCCTCGAGGTGCGGATCTTCGAGAATGCTCTCGAGCGTGTGCATCGGCATGACCGGGATGTCCGCGCGCTCCAAAAGCTCGCGCCATTCGGCGGTTGTGCGCGTCACGAAGATGCGCCCGACCTCCTGGTAGATCTCGTCGATATGCGCATGGCGCGCCGCGTGCGTGGCAAAGCGCGGCTCGGCAAGCAGTTCCGACTTGCCGATCGCCTCGAAGAAACTCTTCCACTGCTTGTCGTTGTAGATCAGCGCGCAGATATGGCCGTCGCTGGTCTTGTAAGGGCGGCGGTAGCGCGACAAGAGCCGCGCATAGCCGCCGTGATCAAGTGGCGGATCGTAGGTCAGTCCGCCCAGATGATCGATCAGCACGAACTCCGCCATCTCCTCGAACATCGGCACGTCGATGCGCTGGCCGATCCCGGTGCGTTGCTGGTGCATCAATCCGCCCAGAATGGCGTTGACGGCCTTCAGCCCGACCACACGATCGGCGATCGTGATCGGCACGTAGCGCGGCGTGCCGTCGCCGGCCATCGCGATCAGTGTCGGAATCCCCGAGGCGCCCTGGATCAGATCGTCATAGGCCGGCTTCGCGGCGTACGGCCCGGTCTGCCCGTAGCCGAACAGGCCGACATAGAGGATGGCCGGGTTGGCGGCGGCAAGCGCCTCATAGTCGAGGCCGAGCCGCGCCATCGCCTGCGGCCGCACATTGTAGACGATGGCGTTCGCGGCTCTCGCAAGCCGCAGCAGCGTGTCGCGTCCTTCAGCCTGCTTGAGATCGATGACGATCGAGCGCTTGCCGCGATTGGCGTTGAGAAACATCCCGCCCATGCCTTTGGTGCGGCCGGGGCCGAGCTGGCGCACGATGTCGCCCTCGGGGCTCTCCACCTTGATGAGGTCCGCGCCCATGTCGGCGAGGATCTGCGTCGCATAGGGCCCCATCAGCACGGTGGTGAGATCGAGAATGGTCATTCCGCGTAGCGGACCCATAAAAAAGCGCCTCCCTCACGCTGATATCCGTGTATGAAGAGTTCAGAAGATCAAGCCAAGATCAAGGGCACCGGGATGGATTTCGCGTTCACCGAGCAACAGGAAGCCATCCGCGACGCCATCGCAAATATCTGTACCGGTTTCGACGACGCTTATTGGCTGAGGAAGGATCGCGAGGGCGGCTTCCCGCACGATTTTCACAAGGCGCTGGCGGACGCCGGCTGGCTCGGCATCTGCGTGCCAGAGGCTTATGGCGGCTCGGGGCTCGGCATCACCGAAGCCGCGATCATGATGCGCAGCATCGCGGAATCCGGCGCCGGCATGTCGGGTGCTTCCGCCGTGCACATCAACGTGTTCGGGCTCAATCCGGTGGTCGTGTTCGGCACCGAGGAGCAGCGCCGCCGCATGTTGCCGCCGATGGTGGAGGGGCGCGAAAAAGCCTGTTTCGCGGTGACCGAGCCGAACACCGGCCTCAACACGACGCAGCTGAAGACGCGCGCGGTCGCGAAGAACGATCGCTACGTCGTCAACGGCCAGAAAGTCTGGATTTCGACCGCGCAGGTTGCGCACAAGATTTTGCTGCTGGCGCGCACCACGCCGCTGGAGGAGGTCAAGAGTCCGACCCATGGCTTGAGCCTGTTCTATACCGATTTCGACCGCCAGCGCATCAAGGTCCACGAGATCGAGAAGATGGGCCGCAAGGCCGTCGATTCCAACGAGCTGTTCTTCGAGGATTTCGAGGTCCCGATGGAGGACCGCATCGGCGAGGAGGGGCGGGGCTTCCATTACATCCTGGAGGGGATGAATCCCGAACGCATTTTGATCGCGGCCGAAGCCGTCGGCCTCGGCAAGTGTGCGCTGTCGCGCGCCGCCGACTACGCCAAGACCCGAATCGTGTTCAACCGGCCGATCGGCCAGAACCAGGCGATCCAGCATCCGCTGGCAAGAAACTGGGTCGAGCTCGAGGCGGCCTGGCTGATGGTGATGTCGGCGGCCTGGCAATACGACCGGGGCATGCCGTGCGGCGCGGCTGCGAATGCCGCAAAATATCTCGCGGGTGAAGCGGGCTTCCAGGCCTGCGAGCAGGCGGTGATGACTCACGGCGGTTTCGGCTATGCCAAGGAGTTCCATGTCGAGCGGTACTTGCGCGAGATCATGATCCCGCGCATTGCGCCGGTCAGCCCGCAACTCGCGTTAAGCTTCATTGCCGAAAAAGTGCTAGGCCTGCCAAAATCATATTGATCGTGCAGCGCATCGAAAGGTTTTGAACATAGCGGCGGCGCATGAACCTCAAGCAGCTCGAATATTTCGTTCAGGTGGCCGAGCTCGGCAGTTTCAGCAAGGCGGCGGTGGCGCTCGACGTCGCGCAACCGGCGTTGAGCCGCCAGGTCCGGGCGCTGGAGACCGAGGTGCGCCAGCAGCTGTTTTTGCGCAACGGCCGCGGCGTTGCGCTGACCGACGCCGGAAAGCGGCTGTTCGACCATAGCGTCGCGGTGCTGCAGCTCGTTACCCACGCCCGCGAGGATCTCGGTGCCAGCCGTGACGAGCCGGTCGGCCGCGTCACGATCGGGCTACCGCCGAGCATCGGGCGGCAGCTGACGCTGCCGATCATCGACCGCTTCAAGCAGGAGCTTCCGGCGGCCAAGCTCGCCGTCGTCGAGGGGCTGTCGAGCCACATCGTCGAATGGGTCACGACCGGCCGGGTCGATGTCGGCCTGGTCTATAATCCGGAGGCACAGGCCGGGCTCGAGATCGTACCGCTCTTGCAGGAGGCGATGGGCCTCGTCAGTCATGCGCCGAAGGGCAAGCGGCGGCTTACCGCACCGCTGCAGATGCGCGAGCTCCCGCAATATCGGCTGATCGTACCGGAGCGGGTGCACGCCATGCGCCGGCTTTTGGAGACCCAGGCCGCGCTCGCCGGCGTCAAGCTCGATATCGCCTGGGAGGTGTCGAGCGTGCCCTCGATCATCGAGCTCGTCTGCGCCGGCTATGGCCATGCGGTCCTGACCGCCTCTGGGGTTGCGGCCTCGACGCGGGCCGGGGAACTCGCGATCCGCAGGCTCGTCGATCCGACGCCGACCAGCGTGCTCTGCCTTGTGACCTCGGCGCATAAGCGCCCGACGCCGCTGACCCAGCGGACCATGCAGCTCCTGACGGCGCTGGCGCGCAAGCTCCCCGCCTGATCCATTTTCAGCATGGCTCAACGGAATAGCCCATGCCGGTCGGGAATAGCTGTTAGAAGCGACGGACGCTGGCGAAACCACGGCCGGAGGGCCAAAGTGCAATCCTTGCCCGATGGGCCGTGCCGAAAAGTCATGGGCAAGCAGCGGGCTGATCAACAATAGGCGGGCTGAACAATAATAAAAGGAAACGCGGGGGCGCATCGCCTCCCGGAACCAAGGAGAGGTCAGTGATCATCGATGTCCACGGCCATTACACCACGGCGCCGAAACAGCTCGAGGAGTGGCGCAACCGGCAGATCGCCGGGATCAAGGACCCCGCCGCAAAACCCAAGGCGAGCGAGCTCAGGATCAGCGACGACGAGCTGCGCGACTCGATCGAGAGCAACCAGCTCCGGTTGATGAAGGAGCGCGGCAGCGATCTCACCATCTTCTCGCCGCGCGCCAGCTTCATGGCGCATCACATCGGTGATTTCGAGGTGTCGTCGACCTGGGCAGGGATCTGCAACGAGCTGTGCCATCGCGTCTCAAAGCTGTTTCCGGACCATTTCATCGGCGTGGCGATGCTGCCGCAATCGCCGGCCGTCGATCCCAGGACCTGCATTCCCGAACTGGAGAAGTGCATCAAGGAGTACGGCTTCGTCGGCATCAATCTCAATCCGGATCCCTCCGGCGGGCACTGGACCTCGCCGCCGCTCACCGACCGCCACTGGTATCCGATCTATGAGAAGATGGTCGAGCTCGATATCCCCGCGATGATCCATGTCTCGACCAGCTGCAACGCCTGCTTCCATACCACCGGCGCACACTACCTGAATGCCGACACCACGGCGTTCATGCAGTGCCTCACCGCGGACCTGTTCAAGGATTTTCCGACGCTGCGTTTTCTGATCCCGCACGGCGGCGGCGCGGTGCCCTATCACTGGGGGCGTTTTCGCGGGCTGGCCCAGGAGCTGAAGAAGCCGCTGCTGAAGGACCATCTGCTGAAGAACATCTTCTTCGACACCTGCGTCTATCACCAGCCCGGCATCAACCTGCTCACCGATGTGATCCCGGTCGACAATATCCTGTTTGCCAGCGAGATGATCGGCGCGGTGCGCGGCATCGACCCGGAGACCGGCTTCAACTATGACGACACCAAGCGCTATATCGAGGCGGCGCCGACACTGAGCGCGCAGGATCGTACCAAGATCTTCGAGGGCAATGCGCGGCGCGTGTTCCCGCGGCTCGATGCAGCCCTCAAGGCGAGAGGCAAGTGACATGGGCGCAAGCATGAACAATCTCGGCATCGTCAAACGCAACATCGACCGCGCCGACCGGCAGGCGGTCGAGCGGCTGTCGCGCTTTGGGGTGGCGACGATCCACGAGGCGATGGGCCGCGTCGGCCTGATGCAACCCTATATGCGCCCGATCTATCCGGACGCGCAGGTCTGCGGTACCGCCGTCACCGTGCTGCTGCAGCCCGGCGACAACTGGATGATGCATGTCGCCGCCGAACAGATCCAGGAGGGTGACCTCGTGGTCGCGGCCTGCACGGTCGACAACACCGACGGCTTCTTCGGCGATCTGCTCGCCACCAGCTACCGCGCGCGCGGCGCCAAGGGACTGATCATCGACGGCGGCGTGCGCGACGTGAAGGATCTGACCGAGATGAGATTTCCGGTGTTCTCGCGCGCCGTCAGCGCCCGCGGCACGGTCAAGGCGACGCTCGGCTCGGTCAATATTCCCGTGGTCTGCGCCGGCGCGCTGGTCAATCCCGGTGACGTCATCGTGGCCGATGCCGATGGCGTGGTCGTGGTGCCGGCGGCGGTCGCGCATCAGGCCGCGGAGGCCGCAGCAGTGCGCGAGGCCAATGAGGGCGACAAGCGCGCGCGGCTCGCCAAGGGCGAGCTCGGGCTCGACATGTACAAAATGCGCGAGCCGCTCGCCAAGGCCGGTCTCAAATATATCGATTGATCGCCATGACCACGGCCTCCAACCAATGGCATGTCGGCCTCGTCGGTTACGGCGAGGTGGGCAGGATTCTTGCCGAGGATCTGCGCAAGGATGGCCTGCGCGTGTCAGCCTATGACATCAAGCTTGGCGGCGAGCATGCCAAACCGCTCGAGGATCATGCCGCCCGCATCGGCGTCTCGCTGGCAGCGTCGCATGCCGATCTCGCCGGCCGAGCCGACTTCATCGTGTCGGCGGTCACCGCGAGCCAGGCGGTGCCGGTCGCGCGGGCATGTGCCGGCGCGGCGAAGAAGGGCGCCTGGTTCCTCGACTTCAACTCGGCCTCGCCGGGCGCGAAGCAGCGCGCGGCCAAGCTGATCGATGGCGCCGGCGCGCGCTATGTCGAAGGCGCGGTCATGACCTCGGTGCCGCCCTATCGCATCAAGGTGCCGCTGCTGCTCGGCGGCCAAGACGCTGCGGAGCTCGCGCCCCTGATCAACGACCTTGGCTTCAACGCAAAAGTCGCGAGCGACAAGCTCGGCGTCTCCTCGGCGGTCAAGATGTGCCGCAGTATCATGATCAAGGGCATGGAGGCCATGGTCATCGAAGCTTTCACCACGGCGCGCGCCTATGGCGTGGAGGATGCGGTGCTCGCCTCTCTCAAGGAGACCTTTCCCGGCGTCGACTGGGAGAAGCAGGGCGCCTATTTCTTCCAGCGCGTGATCGAGCATGGCCGCCGCCGCGCCGAGGAAGTGCGCGAGGTCGCCGAGACAGTGCGCGAGGCGGGGCTCACGCCATGGTCGGCACAGGGCACCGCCGAACGCCAGGCATTTGTCGCCGATCTCGCCGATGAAGGAATTTTTGGACAGAAGGGGAGCCAGGGGTTCGCCCGCAGCGCCGACTGGCGCACCGAGGCCGACCGCATCCTGGCCAAGATCAAGAAGTGACACAGACGATGGATCCGAAGACACCATTTCAGAAGACCCCGGGCTGGCTCGACTGGTATGCGGGCCCCGCTAAACCGCGCCTCAAGGTGCCGGCGGGCGCCGTCGACGCGCACTGTCACGTATTCGGCCCGGGCGCCGAATATCCTTACGCGCCGGAGCGCAAATATACGCCCTGCGACGCGTCGCGCGATCAGCTCTACGCGCTGCGCGACCATCTCGGCTTCGCGCGTAACGTCGTGGTGCAGGCGACCTGCCACGGTGCCGATAACAGCGCCATGGTTGGCGCGCTGATCCATTCCGGCGGCAAAGCCCGCGGCGTGGCGACTGTGAAGCGCAGCGTGACCGACCCAGAGCTACAGGCGATGCATGAGGCTGGCGTGCGCGGCGTCCGCTTCAACTTCGTCAAGCGCCTGGTCGACTTCACGCCGAAGGACGAGCTGAACGAGATCGCTACCCGTATCGCCGAACTCGGCTGGCATGTCGTGATCTATTTCGAGGCGGTCGACCTGCCCGAGCTGTGGGATTTCTTCACCACGCTGCCGACCACGGTCGTCGTCGACCATATGGGCCGGCCCGACGTGACCAAGCCTATCGACGGCCCGGAGTTCGAGCTGTTCGTCAAATTCATGCGCGAGCATTCGAACGTCTGGTCCAAGGTGAGCTGCCCGGAGCGGTTGTCGGTGCAAGGGCCGCAGGCGCTCAACGGCGAGCAGAACGCCTATCGCGACGTCGTCCCGTTCGCCCGCCGCATCGTCGAGACGTTTCCCGATCGCGTGCTGTGGGGTACCGACTGGCCGCATCCCAACCTGAAGGACCACATGCCCGACGATGGGCTGCTGGTCGATTTCATTCCGCATATCGCAACCACGCCGGACCTGCAGCGCAAGCTTCTGGTCGACAACCCGATGCGGCTGTACTGGCCCGATCAAGCCTGAAAGAGGAGACGACCGATGTCGCTCGACAAACCCTATATGGATGTTCCCGGCACGACGATCTTCGACGCCGACAAGTCGCGCGAAGGCTATCATCTGAACCAGTTCTGCATGTCGCTGATGAAGGCGGAGAACCGTGCGCGCTTCAAGGCGAACGAGCGCGCCTATCTCGATGAATGGCCGATGACCGAAGAGCAGAAGCAGGCGGTGCTGGACCGCGATCTCAACCGCTGCATCCAGCTCGGCGGCAACATCTATTTCCTGGCCAAGATCGGCGCCACCGACGGCAGGAGCTTTCAGCAGATGGCCGGCAGCATGACCGGCATGAGCGAGGAAGCCTATCGCGACATGATGGTGAAGGGCGGCCGTTCCATCGAAGGCAACCGCTACACCGGGGAGAAGAAGTAATGGCCCACATCACCGCAAGCGTCTACACCTCGCACGTGCCGGCGATCGGGGCTGCGCTCGACCTCGGCAAGACGCATGAGGCCTATTGGGACCCCGTCTTCAAGGGCTACGAATTCGTCAAGCAGTGGGAGAAGGAGCAGAAGCCGGACGTCGTCGTCCTGGTCTTCAACGATCACGCCACCGCCTTCAGCCTGGAGATGATTCCGACCTTTGCGATCGGCACCGCCGCCGAGTACGCACCGGCCGACGAGGGCTGGGGCCCGCGCCCCGTGCCGAAGGTGATCGGGCATCCAAAACTCGCCGCCCACATCGCGCAGTCGGTGATCCAGGATGATTTCGACCTCACCATCGTCAACAGGATGGATGTCGACCATGGCCTCACGGTGCCGCTCAGCCTGGTGTTCGGACAGGTCGATGCCTGGCCGTGCCCGATCATTCCGTTCGCGGTCAACGTCGTGCAATATCCGGTGCCATCGGGACGGCGCTGTTTCATGCTGGGCCGGGCGATCCGCAAGGCGATCGAAACCTATGACGAGCCGCTCAACGTGCAGATCTGGGGCACCGGCGGCATGAGTCACCAGCTGCAGGGGCCGCGCGCCGGCCTGATCAATCGCGAATGGGACAATGCCTTTCTCGATCGGCTGATCAACGATCCGGACTCGCTGTCGCGGTTGCCGCATATCGACTATGTGCGCGAGGCCGGCAGCGAGGGCATCGAGCTCGTGATGTGGCTGATCGCGCGCGGCGCCATGAACGACACTGATGGCGGCAAGAAGCCGACCGTGCGGCACCGCTTCTACCATGTGCCGGCGAGCAACACGGCCGTCGGCCATCTGATCCTGGAGAACAATTGACATGGCCAAGCCCATCAAGGTCGCGCTGGCGGGGGCCGGCGCGTTCGGCATCAAACATCTCGACGGCATCAAGAACATCGATGGCGTCGAGGTGGTGTCGCTGGTCGGCCGCAGGCTGGAGCCGACCAGGGAAGTCGCCGACAAATACGGCATCAAGCATGTCTCGACCGAACTCGCCGACTCTCTCGCGCTGAGCGAGGTCGATGCGGTGATCCTCTGCACGCCGACGCAGATGCACGCGGCGCAGTCGATCGCCTGCCTGAAGGCGGGCAAGCATGTGCAGGTCGAGATCCCGCTCGCGGATTCGCTTGCCGATGCGCAGGCCGTGGTCGACCTGCAGAAGAGCAGCGGCCTGATTGCGATGTGCGGCCACACCCGCCGCTTCAATCCGAGCCATCAATGGGTGCACAAGAAGATCGTCGCCGGCGAGTTCAACATCCAGCAGATGGACGTGCAGACCTATTTCTTCCGCCGCACCAACATGAATGCGCTCGGCCAGCCCAGGAGCTGGACCGATCATCTGTTGTGGCACCATGCCGCGCATACGGTGGACCTGTTCGCCTATCAGGCACGCTCGCCGATCGTGAAGGCCAATGCGGTGCAGGGTCCGGTCAATCCGGCGCTCGGCATTGCCATGGACATGTCGATCCAGCTCAAGTGCGCGAACGGCGCGATCTGCACGCTCAGCCTGTCGTTCAACAATGACGGGCCGCTCGGCACCTTCTTCCGCTATATCGGCGACACCGGGACCTATATCGCGCGCTACGATGACCTCGTGAACGGCAAGGAAGAGAAGATCGACGTCTCCAAGGTCGATGTGTCGATGAACGGCATCGAGCTGCAGGACCGCGAATTCTTCGCCGCGATCCGCGAGGGCCGCGAACCCAACTCCAGCGTCGCCCAGGTGCTGCCGTGCTACCAGGTGCTGCACGATCTCGATCAGCAGCTGAACGCCAGCTGATTGAGCCTTGTCGGGTGGCAAAGCGACTTGTCCGCCGTAGCTCGCCAGAGCGAAGGCGGAAGCTGCCCACCGAAAAATGTGACGCTGTGAAGGGATGGTGGGCACGGCGCAAACGCGCCTTAGCCCACCCTACGGGTGATTGAGGCACGAACTCGATGAGCGCTGATGTCCGTGGCATTTCGTCGATGGCGACCCGGCAAATCCTCGCCGAGCTCGCCGCAGCCTACGCGATGTCGACTGCAGAGAAAGTATCGATCGAATCCGTCGGCGGCGTCGATGCGGCCAAGCGCATCCGCGCTGGCGAGGCCTTCGATTTCGCGGTCCTTGCATCGGACGCGCTCGAGCAGCTCGAACGCGATGGCCACATCGTGCCGGGCAGCATTTTGGGGTTCGCGCAATCGCCGATGGCGATGGCGATCCGGTCCGGCGCGAAGCGTTCTGCTGTCCTCGACGAGTCCGCCGTGCGGGCCGCGATGCTGGAGGCGCGCGCGATCGGCATCTCGACCGGCCCGAGTGGCGCTCATGTGCTCAAGCTCGCGCGCGACTGGGGCCTGGAGCGGGAGCTCTCCAAGCGGATCGTTCAGGCTCAGCCTGGCGTTCCCGTGGCGACCCTGCTTGCACGAGGCGAGGTGGATCTCGGTTTCCAGCAACTGAGCGAGCTTCAGGGGGCTCCTGGAATCGAGATCGTCGATGTCCTTCCCAAGGCGATCCAGCCGATGACGGTTTTTGCCGCGGGGATCTGCCGGGCGGCCGCCAACGCGACGCGTGCGCATGCCTTCATTGACTACATCGCATCGGATCGATCGACTGAGGCCAAGCGCCGCCACGGCATGACGCCAGCGTGAGCGGCCGACAGGGCTGGGCAGAGTTCGTCGTCATTGCGAGGGGCTTAAGCGCCGAAGCAATCCAGACCTTTACCGCGGTAACATTGCTGGATTGCTTCGCTTCGCTCGCAATGACGGACACTGGGGTCGCTTTCTCAATCTGGCTACGGCCGCGCTCACCCGGCCGCCTGCGCCTTGTCGCGGAACGCGCGCGGTGACAGCCCGGTGGCGCCGACGAACAGCCGGCTGAAATAAGCCGGATCGTTGAAGCCGAGCGCATAGGCAATGGTCGAGATCGGCATGTTGGTGTAGACGAGATTGCGCCGCGCCTCGCGCACGACGCGCTCCTGGATCAGCTGCGAGGCGGCGTGTCCAGTGGCCGCGCGGGCGAGGCGGCTCAAATGCGTGGGCGTGATCGAGAGCGCGGCGGCATAGTCGGATACCGTCCAGTGCGCGCGAAAATGCTGCTCGATCAGCACCTCGAAGCGGCGGACCAGATCCGATGTCGCCGTACCATCGGGCGCGACATCGTCGGCCGCGAGTTCACGCGCGACGAGGCCGATCAGGTTGGCGGCGAGCGCGCGCAGCATGTGGGCCCTGGCGAAATGCCGTCCGGCATATTCGTCGAAAATCTGCGTCATGGTCGCGCGCATCGGCTTGGTTCCCTTGAGTACGGTCGACTGCGCCAGGATGCGCTGGAGGCCCTCCGGCGCCTCCAGCACCTCATCCAGCATCGCCGTTGACATCGTCAGCACGAAGCCCCGGGTGCCGGGCGTGAAGGTGAAGCCATGGACATGGCCGACCGGTACGTTGATGACGCCCATCGGCTTGAGCGCAAAGCTTCGCCCTTCCAGTGTCGCTTCGCCGTCGCCGCGCTCGATCAGGAGGATCTGGTGCAGCCGCGCATGGCGATGCGGCGGAAAAGTCCAGTCGTGCAACACGGAGCGCGCCGCGATTGTTTCGCAATGCACGACATCGGGTAGATCGCCCGCTTCGCCGAACAGATTATAGGTCTGGATCGATCGGGGCGTGACAACGGTGCGCATGTTCGAATTGTACAAGAGTTTGGAGATTTCATCCATTCGTCGACGCGCCGTTTTCGCTAAAAAGTCCAAGCCGCAACAGCAATCAAGAAGCGGAAAGAGAGAAACCCGGTGAAGGTCCAGGTTTGCATCATTGGTGGCGGACCATCCGGACTCCTGCTGTCCCAGCTTCTGCATCTGCAGGGCATCGACACCATCATCCTGGAAAAGTACAGCCGCGAGCACGTGCTGGCGCGCATTCGCGCCGGCGTGCTGGAGCATGGCTTTGCCAGGCTGATGCGCGAGGCGCAGTGCGGCGAGCGCATGGACCGCGAGGGCGAGGTCCACCACGGCTTCCACATCGCCCATGACGGCGTGCTGGACCATGTCGACCTGCAGAAATATTCCGGTGGCAACTCGGTGCTGGTCTACGGCCAGACCGAGATCACGCGCGACCTCTATGACGCGCGCGACCGGCTCGGCGGCAAGGTCGTGCACAATGCCGAGGACGTGACGGCGCACGACATCGCGTCCGAAAAACCCTTCGTCACCTATCGCAGCGGCGGCCAGACGGTCCGCGTCGACTGCGACTTCGTCACCGGCGCCGACGGTTTTCACGGCGTCAGCCGCAAATCGATCCCGGCGGACAAGCTCAGGGAGTATGAGCGCGTCTATCCGTTCGGCTGGCTCGGCGTGCTGTCGCGCACCAGGCCGGTGTCGCCGGAACTGATCTACGTCAAGCACGAGCGCGGCTTCGCGCTCTGTTCGATGCGCTCCCAGGTGCTGAGCCGCTACTACCTCCAGGTGCCGCTCACCGACAAGACCGACGACTGGTCGGATGATGCGTTCTGGGCCGAGCTGAAGCGGCGCCTGCCGACCGAGGCGGCTGCGCGGCTGATCACGGGTCCGTCGATCGAGAAGAGCATCGCTGCCTTGCGCAGTTTCGTCGCCGAGCCGATGCGCTATGGCCGCCTGTTCCTCGCCGGCGACGCCGCACACATCGTGCCGCCGACCGGTGCGCGGGGCCTGAACACCGCCGGTTCCGACGTCTATTATCTTTATCACGCGCTGCTCGATCATTATAAAAAGGGCGACGATCGCGGGCTCGACGGCTATTCCGCAAACGCGCTGGCGCGAGTCTGGAAGGCGCAGCGCTTCTCCTGGTGGATGACCATGCTGCTGCATCGCTTCCCCGACCGCCTCGCCTATGACGACCGGCTGCAGCAGACCGACATGGCCTATCTGTTCTCCTCGGAAGCGGCGCTGCGCTCGCTTGCCGAGAACTACGTCGGGTTGCCGTTTTAGCGGGTGCGTGCCGGATATTTGATTGACCTGTTGCGGCAGCGAACTCGGTATGCCTTTCCCAAGCGGGGAGACGTGGACCGAATCCGCCGAGGTCATCAGCATCAACGCCGTTCGGAGGACTTGTTGCCGAGGGAACATTCCATCAAGAATGAGACGCCGGAGCCGGAAGAAGCTCGGCCGATGCAAAGGGAGGAATGACGATGGAACGGATTCAAGCGGCGCGGGCATACGTGCTCACAGGTGCTTTTGTAGCTCTGGCGTCGGCTGCTCCGGCGCAGGCCGCGGGCCTCGTCGGCGATCCCGCCGCGACCTGCGGCGGCCTCGCTGGTTCCACGCCGGGCGCGGTCAAGATCGACAGTGCCGCGCTGCAGGCGCCGACGGCGCTCGCGGTGGCGGAGAGGGGGCCGACCCCGGCTGGCCGCATCACGCCGGCCAATCCCGCCTTCTGCAAGCTGCTCGGGCATATTGATCCGACCGACCCCGGCGCCCCGCCGATCAAGTTCGAGGTCAACCTGCCGACGGAGTGGAACGGCCGCTCGCTGCAATATGGCGGTGGCGGTTTCAACGGCGTCCTGATCACGGGGCTTGCACTGCCGCCAGCGCATCGCTTCGACAAGCCGTCGCCGCTGGCGCAGGGTTTTGCCACTTACGGCACCGATTCCGGCCATGAAAGCAAGCCCGGCGAACCGCCGCAGGTGTTTGCGCTCAACGACGAGGCCTTCGAGAATTTTTCGCACAAGGCCTACAAGAAGGTGCGCGATGCGGCGCTCGAATTGATGACGCGCGCCTACGGCAAGCGGCCCGACAAGATGTACTTCATGGGCTCATCCGAGGGCGGCCGTGAGGCGCTGACCATGGCGCAGCGCTACCCCGAGGATTTCGACGGCATTCTTGCGCGCGTGCCGGTCATCAACTGGGCGGGGCTGCAGCACGCCGGTCTCCGCTCGGGTCTGGTCACGATGGGCGAGGGCTGGATCCATCCCGCCCAGGTCAAGCTTGTCGCGGACGCCGTGCGAAAAGCCTGCGACAAGGCCGACGGCTCCGACGACGGGCTGGTCGAGGATCCCGTCGGCTGCAAGGCGAGCTTCAAGCCGGAGACGCTGCACTGCACGGAGGGGCAGAGCGGCGACCAATGCCTGACCGACAAGCAGATCGCCGCGATCAACACCCTGCATGCGGCCTACAAGTTCCCGTTCGCGCTTGCCAACGGGCTCGACGATTATCCGGGCTGGGGCGTATCGGGCGAGGACGCGGTGTCCTTTGGCCCGACGGGAGGCTGGACCGCCTGGTGGCTTGGGACGACTCCGCCCGCGCAGCCGCCGGCGCCAACCAACGGCATCGCGTGGCTGTTTGGCGCAGGCGGGATTCAATATGTCTTCGCCCGCGATCCGAAGCTCGATGTGACGACCTACAAGGTCGAGGAGCACAAGGAGCGCGTGTTGCAGGTCTCCAACCTGATGGACTCCACCAACCCGGACCTCGGCAAGTTCCGCAGCCATGGCGGCCGGCTGATCGTGCTCGAGCATATGTCCGATTACGCGCAGTCGCCCTATGCCGGGATCCGCTATTTCGAGAAGGTGCAGGCGACGCTCGGCAAGGCGGAGACGGCGGAGTTCGCGCGGCTCTACACCGCGCCGGGCGTCGATCATGTCGGCTCCGGCGCGCCCGCCAATGTCGACATGCTCGGCGTGCTGGTCGACTGGGTCGAGAACGGCAAGGCGCCCGGCGATCTCGAAGTGGTCGAGCAGAAGGTCGAAGCGCCGTCATTCCCGACGGTCCGCGCGCTGCCGCTATGCCAGTGGCCGGCCTGGCCGCATTACAAAGCTGGCGACGTCAACGCCGCGACAAGCTTTGCCTGCGCGCCGTGAGACCTTCCCGGGCCTCCACACTCGACGTCATTCCGGGGCGCGCGAAGCGCGAACCCGGAATCTCGAGATTCCCCGGTGCGCAATTGCACACCTGTGGTCTGGTCCTTCGGACCAGCCCGGAATGACGGTGCAAGGAAACGTCGATGGCCGGGACATCTGCGCGAACGCGCGCGTAAGACGCGCTTCGCGCTTTTGCCCGGCCATGACGAGAGTGTCGATGCGATCGCGACGTCAATGCGCGCCGCTGCCGCCCGCCGCGCTCGCGGGCTTCTTCGTCAGCAGGATGGCGATGCCGGCGAGGATCAGCACCACGCCGAGAACCGCAAAGGTGTCGGAAAAGCCGAGCACCAGCGCCTGCCGCTTCACCGTGTTGCCGAGCGCGATGATCGCCTGGTGCTGCGCGGCGGCGGGATCGCTGACGCCATGGGCCAGGAAATAATCGGTCACCTGCGCGATGCGGCTGCGCACCTCCTCGCGGCCGAGATCGACGGACTGACCGATGATGTTGGAGTGGAACTGCTCGCGCTTGGTGACGATGGTGGCGAGCACCGCGGTGCCGATCGCGCCGCCGAGATTGCGCATCATGTTGGAGATGCCCGACGCCGCGGGAGCATCCTGCGGCGCGACGCTGCCGAGCGACACTGCGCTCAGCGGTGCCAGCGTCAGGGCCTGGCCGATCGCGCGCACGATGTTCGGAATGAAGAACTGGTCGCCGGAATAGTCCAGCGACATCGTCGTGTTCATGAAGGCGCTCGCGGCGAACAGGCCGATGCCGGCGGCCGCGATATAGCGCGCATCGATGCGCTGCATCAGTTTCGGCACCAGCGGAATCAGGATCAATTGCGGCAGTCCGGTCCAGGCCAGCACGGCGCCGATCTGTTCGGAATTGTAGCGCTGCACCTGGCCGAGATAGGCCGGCAGCAGATAGATCGAACCGAACAGCGCGAAGCCCAAAAACACCGCGGAAAGCGTGCCCATGCCAAAGCTGCGCTGGGCGAGCAGGCGCAAGCGGAGCAGCGGCTTCTCGACGACGAGCTCGTTCCAGACGAACAGCGTCAGGCTGACCGCCGCGACGACGGCAAGCTTGACGATGAAGGGCGAGCCGAACCAGTCGTCCTTGTTGCCTTCCTCCAGCACGGCCTGCAGCGACGACAGCCCGATCGCCATGGTGGCGATGCCGAACCAGTCGCCTTCCTTGAGGAGGCCAAGCTGCACCGGCTGCCGCTCCAGCGTGAAATACAGCATCGTCACCATCGCGGCGGTCGGCACCACGTTGACGAAGAAGATGGTCTGCTAGCTGTA
>Ga0210408_10000117_pt1 | contig 125035 bp, 94 predicted proteins | sample IncBWH4MmetaG_FD_155471 | JGI IMG/M metagenome (GOLD analysis project Ga0210408, IMG submission 155471) | Forest soil microbial communities from Barre Woods Harvard Forest LTER site, Petersham, Massachusetts, United States - Inc-BW-H-4-M | ecosystem: Environmental > Terrestrial > Soil >...
ATCAATGCAATGGGGAGCAGCCTTGCGGCCACTCCCCGACCCATTGCCTTGATGAGTCTCCCACTGGTTATTCCTGGGCGGGTTGCTCTCCAGCAGAGCCCGCTTACGCTTCACCAGCTAATGCCATTATGCAAGACAAGGGTACAGTGTGAGTCGTAAAATCATTCCAACCGTTAGGTGTAGCGGAGTTTCACTGTCTCACCCAAGGGGTGCACTCCAGGCGATTTCTGTAGCGGCTGGCAGCGCTTGTAGCGGCTCTTTCCTGCCATGGCAAGCGGCATTGCAAGCCCAGGACAAACGCAAGACTTTGGGTGAAGTGTGCTTGAGAAGTAAGGGTGGATGATCTATGAGCGAGTCCAGAGTATTTCATAGGCGTACTATAGAACACTTACTATAGATTGTCAAGATAAAATGTGGAAGGCAAGGATGACTGTTTCTGAGTTGGTGTACGCCGCATTAATAATGCCTCTAGAAGTCATCTCAAAAATCCCTGGAACGGAATAGTGGTTTTGTCCGCATAAGCTAAAGCCCTGATTTTAAGGGCCATGTGCGGCGCGGCTGAAACTCCTTTACCTCGCGAAGCTCGGTGCTCTCTGGAAGCTAGATCCGTAACTAGGTTTATTTTTAACGTAGACGGCCCGGAGAGATTCTTCGTGAAAATGCCTCGGTACATTATTCTGGACGACGCATCTCGGGGTTCTTCGACGCGCCCTCACTCCTCCCACCCCAGCAACCGCAAAAGCGGCGGTTGCCGGGGACCCCGGTGCGTCGCTCGGGGCTTGCTCAGAATGACAGAATGATTTTTGCTTCTGCCACTGCTGACGGTAAGAAACGGTCGACGGCTCAGGGCAGGCTAAGCCCTTTCAAAGTCTTTTATGGCGATAGCTTCTTAGTAACAGCCAGCATTTAACGCCTATGTCTCAAAGTAGCGCTTGGGTGTTTGACCGAGTTCCCGTCGGAACATCGAAATGAAGGCGCTCGGTGTGCTATAGCCGGCCTCCAGGGCCACACTGGTTATTTTTTCTCCAGCCGCGAGAAGCTGCAGGGAACGCATTAATCTGAGCTGCTGTCGCCATTCTCCGAGGGTGCTGTGCGTTTCCAGTTGAAATATCCTCTCGATGGTCCTCTTACTTGCTCCTGCACTCGTGCAAATCTGTTCCAGACTGCGTTGGTCGCCCGGATCGTTCTTGAGGGCTTCCGCAACTCGGACCGCGCGGGGATCCGAGGGAGTGGGGAGCTGCAATGGAATGGCTTGAACGGTTTCCAACTGGTCCACGATGAGATCGATGAGGTGGGCCTGGACTCGTACCTTTTTTGTCAGCGCCGGAAATTTACACGCATGCAGCACCAATTCTTTCAACAGCGCCGAAATATTTACAACGCGACAACTTCGGGGAAGGCGCCGCACCAGTCGCGCTCTCAAATAGAGGGTCCGCATGGATACGGAACCTGACATCACGATGCTGTGCGGAATCCCTCCTGGAATCCAAACCGCCCGTTGCGGTGGTACGACCCATGTGCCGTCCCTTGTCTGTACGGTCATGACTCCCCGGCAGGCATAAACCAGTTGGTCCTCCCTGTGAAAATGTTCTGGAATCACGTGACCATCGGTGAACTCATAAGTCAGGGTAGTCACCTGCGACGGAAGGCTGGGACAAACATCGAGGGCGTGTCGTATTTTCGACATTTATTGTCACAATAGCGAAAGAATCTAATTCGATCAAGCTGTAATGTACTTCAAGTCCGGACGAAGTCAATGGACGAGGAGGACCAAATGCTGGGCTCTAAGAAAATTATTGCTTTTGTTCCCACGAGAGACGCGGAGCGGGCGCGGGCTTTTTACGAAGGCGTGCTGGGACTGCGCTTCGTGAACGATGACGGCTTCGCGCTCGTGCTGGATGCCGACGGAACCATGGTGCGGGTGGCGAAAGCCCCGGAGTTCAAACCGGCGCCATTCACCATTCTGGGATGGCAGGTTTCAGGCATAGAGAAAGTGGTGTCGGACCTTCAGAAAAAAGGCGTACACTTTGAGATATTCGGCTTCTTCGAACAGGACAAACTAGGGATCTGGACGGCCCCCACTGGCGACAAGGTCGCCTGGTTCAAAGATCCGGATGGCAATATCCTCTCGGTTTCAGAACATGTCTAGAGCGAAGCAGGTGATCTTGGAGGTTCCACTAAAGGCCCATAACATGGAATCGCCCGGTCGAGCGGTGTAAAATCGAATCAATGTTGACCAAGCTTTACATCGATAATTTTCGGTGCTTCGTCAATTTCGAGTACCGTCCAGGTCGGAGAGAGCTAATCCTTGGTCATAACGGATCGGGCAAGTCATCCTTGGTTGATGCATTTTTATTTCTGCGCCGGTTTGCCACAAGTGGCTATATTATTGAGGATGGGCTTGGAATATTAAATGAGCGAACACGCTGGATGAACCAGCGGCAGCAGACCTGGGAATTGGCAGCATTACTGGGCGGCGGAGCTTACGTATATCGCCTTGTAATTGAACCTTTCGGAGAGCCTCCCCAGATTCGAGTGACAACAGAAACAGTTCATCTCGATGGAAAACCTATATTTGAGTTTCAAAAGGGCGAGGTCCATCTTTTTAATGACCAGTTCCAACACAAAGTCACTTACCCATTTGATTGGCGTCGCTCGGCACTCGCGACCATAATTCCCAGGCCCGAGAACCAGAAACTCATCGGCTTCATTCGCTGGTTCAGCCAGTCCCTATGCTTTAAGATCAATCCCTTAGCAATGGGAGCACGAGCAGAAGGAGAGGAAACTTTTCCAAAGGTTGACCTTTCAAATTTTGCGGAGTGGTACAGGCATCTCATTCAGAATTACCCGCGCGAAAATGCCACGTTACTGACCAGCCTACAGTCAGTCCTTGAGGAGTTCAGTGTCCTTAAACTCGAAAGCTTGGGTGAGAACATTCGCATTCTGCAGGCCGAATTTCGACATGCCCACGATCCCCCCCTCAAATTCAACTTCAACGAGTTATCCGATGGCCAACGATGCCTGATCTGCCTCTATGCGATCCTGCATTTTGTGATCGCAAGAGGTCACACTATCATTCTCGATGAACCGGACAACTTTGTCTCGCTGCGTGAGATTCAGCCGTGGCTCAACGCTGTTTCGGACGTCCTTGATGAGGGTAAAGGACAAATCCTCATCATCTCGCATCATCCGGAACTCATGAATCAATGGGCTCCCGATTTCGGTGTCCGGTTTGTTCGGGAAGGTATAGGTCCAGTTCGCGTAACAAAATTCAACATTGAGCCTAGCAATGCACTTTCTCCATCTGAGGTAGTCGCTCGCGGATGGGAGAATGAGTAGACCGTCATGGGCCATTGTTCTCGCTGAAGATCGCCGCCAGCAGACTTTTGTGCGCCGGTATCTGCAACGTAAGTATCCGCAGATCCAGATTCGGAACGAACCGCTGCCGGCCGGAAGAGCTGCCGGTGAACAATGGGTGCGTCAGCGCTATGCAAAAAACATAGCGGCTTACCGCACCCGTGCCGCTCGTGCGGAAACAGCGCTGGTGGTCGCTATTGATGCCGACACCGCAGACGTGGATTACCGTGTTGCTCAACTCAGAAATGCGCTCGGTGCCGGTCAATTGCCCCGTGCTCCAGAAGAAAGAATCACTCACCTCATTCCCAAGCGGAATATTGAAACGTGGATTCTCTGTCTCAACGGTCATGATGTAGACGAAGCCACAGATTATCGGCACGAACATGGGATTGACGATCAAACCAAATCAGCAGCCGAAACCCTCTTTGACTGGAGTCGTGAGAATTTCACCATACCGCCGGGCTGCGTTCCTTCGCTACAGGCAGCAATTCCAGAAATAAGAAGGCTTGATCTTGATTAGGGAAGAAAGCAGGGTTGTCTGCACAGCCCAGTGAGCCTGTCCTAGGCTACTCTCGCCAACCCCGCCGAAGTCATTCAAAAAAGCTTCATGGTTAGCTGTCCTAACAGATGTGTTGCTGAAGAGTCTAATAAAACCGCATTCTGCAGATATACTTTGCAAAACAGTTTTTGCTTGCACAATGTTGTCAAACCGGTGATTATTACGCCGACAGTCTGAGAATTTCTTAATATATTAAGACGGTTAGGGAGCCACGTTCTTAATGTCTGGTCTGTCCAACGCCGGAAACCAATCCGAGCTCGGATATCGTGTGTTGTTCGACGATATTCCCGTGCCTATGTGGGTACGCGACCGCGAAACCCTTGCGTTTCTCGATGTGAACAAGGCCGCCATCAAAACCTACGGCTACTCACGCGAAGAATTCCTTGCGATGACCATCAAGGACATTCGACCCCCAGAATTCATTCCTAAATTGTTGAAGGACCTGGAAGACCAGGGAAAAGATCTAAAAAAGACGATCACCCTGCATCGCCGGAAAGATGGCCTCATTTTAAATGTAGAAGTAACGAGACACCTGATCCAGTATGGGGACAAGGAGGCCATCCTGGTTTTGGCCAACGATTTGACAGAGCAGTTACGCGCGCAGCAAAGCGTGGCTCTGGCGAACGAAGTTTTGAACACGGTGGCGGCATTTGTCCTGATGGCCGACTCAACCGCCAGCATCACCTACGTAAGTCCCAGCATTGCTGCTCTTGGGTATGAGCCGAGCGAGGTGTTAGGCGAAGGCTGGTGGAACCTGACCCGCCCCGACAACGCAGAACGCGACCGTACCAAGCGACTGATGGCGGAGATTGCGCAGGGTAAAACTCCAGTGAGCCGTACGCCCTACGAGACCACCATCCAGTGTAAAGATGGCTCATGGAAGTGCATTCTCTGGCAGGACAGCGCACAAATCCCGGGATTTGTGATTGGCGTGGGGCAAGACATTACCGAGCGGAAGGCGACCGAAGAGGCGCTGGCGAAAAGCGAGGCCCGGCTCCGCAGGCTCGTGGAATCAAATGTTGTGGGCGTAAACTTCAGCGATCTTGAAGGCGGTCTTACCGAAGCCAACGATGCCTTCCTGAATCTTATTGGATATACCCGGGAAGAGCTGCGATCCGGAGTTCTGCGTTGGGACGTTATTACTGCGCCTGAATACTTTGAGACCGACCGGCGCGCTATCGCGGAACTCAAGGCGCGGGGCGTTTGTCCTCCCATCGAGAAAGAATACATCCGTAAGGATGGGGTGCGCGTGCCGGTGTTGCTGGGAGTGGCAATGCTGCCTGGCTCAGCCACGGATTGTGTTTGCATTGTCGTTGACCTGAGCGAGAGGAAAAGGCTGGAGCAGGAGCGGCAGGTGCTCCATGAACAGTTGATTCAATCGCACAAGATGGAGGCCGTGGGTCAACTGGCAGGTGGAATCGCGCATGATTTCAACAATATCTTGAATGTGATCGGCGGCTATACCGAGTTGATGATGAATAAACTGCCTGGGGGGGACCCTCTGTCGCGAAATGCGGAAAGGGTACTGGCAGCAGCCAAGCGGGCCGCGGACCTGGTTGCTCAACTGCTCGCCTTCAGCAGAAAACAGATGCTCACCACTCGCGTCCTGAATTTGAATGCGGTCATTGGTGACATCCTGGAAATGTTGCGCCGGCTCATACGGGAAGATGTCCATCTTGTTTTCTCTCCCGCTCCCGATCTAAACCTGGTCAGCGCCGACCAGACGCAGATCGAACAGGTAGTCATCAACCTGACTGTAAATGCGCGCGATGCGATGCGCGACGGCGGAGAGCTAAAGATAGAGACGATGAACGTCAAGGTGGCGTCGCCCGGTGGTGTTCTCAGTCTTTCTCCCGGCGAATACGCGAGCATTGTTGTCTCCGATACCGGTTGCGGCATGGACAAAGATACGCTGGCGCGAATCTTCGAGCCATTTTTCACTACCAAAGAATTCGGCCTGGGCACAGGATTGGGTCTGTCCACAGTTTACGGAATCGTCAAACAAAGTGGCGGGGAGATTCTGGTCGAGAGTGACCCCGGACATGGGTCCACCTTTACAATCTACCTGCCTAAGACTGTTGAGCAACCAAGCCCCGCTAACATTCACGAAACTGCGACCCGGATTATGCAGGGTGGCGAGACAATCCTGGTTGTCGAAGACGAGGAGGCTTTGCGGGATGCTACGCGAGAATATCTTGAAGGACTTGGGTATACGGTCCTGACCGCCAGGGACGGTGAAGAGGCATTGGAAATTGCCATGCGTTATCCCGGATCATTGCAATTGCTGATTACAGATTTGGTCATGCCCAGGCTGAGTGGTCGCTCTGTGCGCGAGCGTCTCGTCCGGCTTCGTCCAGGGTTGAAGGCGATCTTTATGTCTGGCTATACAGAGGATCTGGATCAGACCTCTACTCCTGAGCAAAATGTCCCGTTCCTGCGGAAGCCATTCCTGCTTCGGGAACTCGGCAAGCTGGTAAGGGAAGTGGTTGATTCCGAAATCGGCGCCGACCGAAAAATTCCGGCGAGATAGACAGGTCGCGGAGAAGACAAAACCAACTTCTTACCGCTGATGACGCTGATTCAACTGATTGACTCTGATTTTTACGCTCCGGTGTAACAACCATAGTTATCTTCGACTTCCGTGGACATGGGGGTATAATCCGACCAGCAACTCACCTCAAAATTCTTTGGATGTGATTCAAATGAAAAGCCGCTTTTTATTAATTTTTATTCTTTGTTGTAGCGCCATTCTGAGTGCTCAGACGTTTCGTGGTTCAATCCAGGGTTCAGTCACAGATAGCAGTGGCGCCGCTGTCCCTGGCGCCGACGTCACGGTTACCAGTCCTGCAACCGGCCTTATACGCACCAGCGTTACCAATGATGCTGGAGATTACCTGGTTAGCGAATTGCCGCTTGGCGTTTTTGATCTAGTGGTGAAGAAAAGCGGTTTTCGTTTGCAAAGTGTGAAGGGGATCAAAATAGAGGTCTCCTCCGTGCAGAGGACAGACGTTCAACTTGCCCCAGGCGCTGTAAACGAGACCGTGGAAGTAACCGCGCAGACTCCGCTGGTAGAGACCTCCGGAAACAACCTGGGTGGGACCCTGGAGGCCGAGCAGTTTCAAGAATTGCCAGTGAGTGGCCGCGATTTTACCAAGCTCCTGGTGATGGTTCCGGGCTCAGGCGGCGATCCTTCGGGCGTAGCTGATTCACCGGGATCATTCGGGTTGTTCAGCATCAACGGGAATCGAGGACGATCCAACAACTACCTGCTTGACGGCACGGACATGAACGACGGCTATCGAAACCTGCCGGCCATCAACCAGGGCGGGGTGTTCGGTACACCGGCAACCATCCTTCCAATGGATGCTCTCCAGACAGTTTCGATCATCAACAGCACTGAGGCCGAATTTGGGCGTAATTCCGGCGGGACTGTGAACATCGTTACCAAATCAGGCACCAACGATCTCCACGGCACCGTCTATGAATATTTTCGCAACAACGCCTTGGATGCCCGCAATTTTTTTGATACCACAGACCAACCGCAGAATGTCTTTCACAACAATCAGTTTGGTTTTTCGCTCGGCGGTCCCTTTGTAAAAGACAGGACATTCTGGTTTGCGTCGTATGAAGGGCAACGAGAAGGTGTGGGTATTCCCACCCTGGCACGCGTGCCTACTTCAGCGGAGCTGGCCACCTCAATTGCCAACAATGGTGGCGTGGTAAATCCTGTAATCGCGAATCTGCTGGCCCGCAGTCCGTGGCCAACACCCAATCATCCCGCCGACGCCCAGGGCCACAATCTGCTGGCTTCCACCAAGGCCAGCAACCGCGTAGACAGCGTGATCACCAAATTCGATCAGCATATCGGACAAAGCGATATTCTCACCGGCAGATACTATTATGGCGACAGCGATCAGAGTTTCCCCTTGGCGCTAGTAGGCGGAGGGATCCTTCCCGGATACAATACGGTCACCCCAACCAATGTAAATATTCTTTCTCTCTCTTACACCCATGTCTTTGGTCCGCGTTTGCTGATGGAGCTTCGCGGAGGCTACAACCGTTTTGAAGAGCAGTTTTTTCCGCAGGACAAGAGTTTTAATCCTTCTTCGATCGGCTTGAATATGGGGACGGCCAACCAGGATTTTGGCCTTCCGCAAATCAATGTCGGTCCATTCGCAACTCTGGGCGCTAATACCTCCGTTCCTCGCGGACGGGTGGACACCAACTGGCAGCTCTTCGACAATGTCAGCTACACTCTCGGACGCCACAATTGGAAATTCGGCTATGAATTCCGGCACACTTTTGTAGATGGATTTTTTGACAACGGTTACCGGGGCAAGCTGGGTTTCAGCACCCTCGATGCGTTCATTGCCGGCACACCAGCGAGCGGACGCCAGGCCCAAGGGAACTCCAGCCGCCAGACCTTCCAGACGAATCATTCAATCTATGCTCAAGATAGCTTTCGCTTGTTCTCGCGCCTTACTATCAACTATGGAGTGCGCTGGGACTACTTCGGCGTAATTGGAGAACAGCAGGACCGGTTTAGCCTTCTGGACTCTGCCGGCACACTTCATCTGGTCCATCAACTCTATCCACGGGACCTCAATAACTTTGCTCCAAGGGCCAGCTTTGCCTGGGACATCTTCGGCAATGCCAAGACCGTTGTGCGTACCGGATGGGGCATGTACTACGACGCCTTTTCGCAGGACTTCTTTGTCGGGCAGCTCCCGTTCAACACCTTTAATTCCGGCCCGGCGTATAACGGTATTGGCGCCGACGCAATTACCTTCAGCTTCTCTCCGGCAGCAACCATTCAGCCAGGGGTACGGGTTTTTGATCCAACAACCTTTGGGGCTACAGACGTATTCACAGTGGACCAGAAGATGCGGACGCCTTACATCCAGGTTTACAGTCTGAATGTGCAACAGCAGTTGGGAAAGAGTGTCGCGCTGGAAGCCGGCTATGTCGGCTCCGCCGGCCGTAAGCTCTTCCGCTATCGAGATACTAACCAAGTCAATCCCGCCACCGGGACGGTTGCGTTTCCTTCGCTGGGCTTCGTCAATCAGTTCGAGTCTTCAGCCAGCAGCAGCTACAATTCAATGCAGGCGTCGTTAAAGTTCCGCAACTGGCATCGGTTCAACTCCACGCTTAATTACACCTTGTCGCACTCTATCGATAATGCCAGTGATGGCCAGGATTATGTTCCCAATGCCACGCAGCCGGACAACAGCTTCCGTCCGAATTTCGAACGGGCCAGTTCTAACTTCGACATGCGTCAGCATCTCAGTTGGGCCTTCAATTACCAGCTTCCAGGTAGCCAGCAATTGCATTGGCTGACCTCTGGCTGGGGTATTGACGGTGTCCTGGCCATGGCTGCCGGCCAGCCCTTCAACGTGAACTATCTCTTTGAGGGCAATTTCAATGGCAGTGGCGAGTTCTTCGGACGTCCCGACGTTGTAGGTAATCCTTTCAGCGGCACGCACGGCCCGGGTCAATTTCTGAACCTGAGCGCATTTGCCGTGCCCTGCACTGTCGATTCCTCTGGAAATTGCACTGGTGGTCAGCATTTTGGCAATCTCGGACGTAATGCTTTTGTCGGGCCTGCGTACAAGAACTTCGACTTCAGCCTGGTCAAAGACAACCAGCTTACCGAACGGCTGAAAATGCAGCTTCGGGTGGATATATTCAATCTGCTCAATCATCCGAATTTTGCCAACCCGCTTTGGCCCAACTTTGGCGTTGATTTTCTTCAAAACGGTACCAATGTGGTTGGAGCAAGCGGACGCGGGACTAGCTTTTTGCCTTTGACAACCACTCCGGATGTGGGAACAGGTAATCCTTTTCTGGGAGGCGGCGGCTCGCGCAATATTCAACTTGCACTGCGGCTGAGCTTCTAAAACTATCGTGTGATGGTTCCAGAGAGGCGAGCCGAAAGGAAAGAAAGTAGACGCGCCGAAGATTCTCAGGCGTCCCTGCGGAGCTATTCGCTTTTTTAATTCCCTACCCAGCACTGCGTGCTGGGTAGCCTTCCAAAAACGCAACATAGTCCCGCAAGGGGCAGTTGAATTATTTCTCCTCTTGTATGAACGTGAAACGGGCAACATAAATGACTATGCAACATAGTTTCAGTCGTCCCTGGCGGGACTCCGCAATGATTAACAACCTTCCCCACCACTGGGTTCGACCCAAACAGCTTTGCAGTCCAAAGTTTTTGGCGTGCCGAACCGTGGTGGGCTACTTTCATGCGTCCCTTCGGGACTCGTCGCAGACCACACATCTTACTCAAATGTAGAAACTCCTTACCCAGCACTGCGTGCTGATTTCGCCCCGTCCCCTTCGGCACCACTTCAGGGCAGGCTTTTTGGGACTTGGTTCTCGGCGCCACTGCATTTGCTTGCGGCTCGCCGCGCTATGGTGAGGTTTCAACTTCTTTCCTTAAGAAAAATTCATCTATTTCCTTCCCAAAAGTAAGGAAACACTTAATTTTGTTCTACTTTCAGAACAAAGATCGAAGCTTTCTCTACTACAGCGTTTCTGCATGGTAAAGGTATATTCTTGCTCTGAGATCCGACAAATTCACAAAGCATTTGCCAGCATGGCTAAAAGCAAACTACTAATTATTGGTGACGAGACGGCCATTCGATCTAAACTGCGAAAACACTTTGCAGATGAAGGATATCAAGTGGCGGAAGTTGACTCGAGTATTGAAGCTCTGTCTCAATTCAGAGACTTCCAGCCCGATGCCGCTATTCTGGATTCTCGTCTGGTGGATGAGGATGAAAGCATGGAACTGATTGCCCGAATCAGGTTAATTCTCCCCGATGTGTCAATTGTTATTTTGACCACTCTTGCCAGCGCCGACCAGGCAGTGCTGGCAATTATCGGTGGCCCAACTTCCGAGACGGCAGATGTGAATCTATCTCTGGCCGAAGTAGAGCGACGGTACATTGAAGTAGTTTTACGGCAAAGTGGCGGCAATATCGAAAAAGCTGCAGGAGCGCTCGGTATCTCCCGCAGTTCTCTCTATGAAAGGGTGAAGAGATATCGAATACGGTAACACCTTACCGCTGATGACGCTGATAAGCAGCAAATTGTAAATGGCAAATAGCAATTGGCAGATAGAGAAACCCTGTTGTCTCAAACAACTCAAGCGTTAGGGTCTACTCTTTCCGAAAAACCTGCAAGAAGCCTTGGAAGCGGGGCGCTCAGATATGACTGAATTAATATTTTCAGGCCAGCCAAAGTTATAACCCTCGTTGGTTAGATCAACTCCTTCGTCTTTGGATATAGCAATAGCGCGGTTCGCGCATTGTGCGGTCACCTGCCAAAAGATCCACGGCAAGGTTTGGTTGTGCGTTTTATGCCGCAAGGCAGCCTCTTGTAAGTCGCAATTAATCAATAAGTTATAGCCAGTCTACAGTGGATATCGATTTTTCTTGACAGATATTGCAAATCGAAATATAACTATTGCGAATTGCGATAATGACTTTAGGCGAAAAATTACGGTACTTGAGGCTGGTGGAGGGCAACCTGCGCGGTCAAAGCCGGGAGATGACGCAGCAGGAAGTTGTGCGGGCCATCCGCAAAGAGCTGGGGCAGAAGATCAGCCAGTCGTATCTCTCGCAGATCGAAAACGGTTCGCGACCGCACCTGACGAACAAGACCAGGATGCTGCTGTCGAAATTTTTCAAGGTCCACCCTGGATACCTGGTGGACGATCCGGAAGGATTTCACACCGAATTGCTATCGGATGTGAATTCACTGGAAGACAAGCTGGATCTATGGCTGATCCAGGGTGCGGAGCGCTTCCGCAATGATCCCCGGGTCGGCAGGGCATTGCTCAACCTGGCCAAGCATCAGGATTCCAGGCGCTGTCTGGTGCTGCTGGACGCAATTTTAGAGACGCCCGAATTGGCGGAAAGGCTGTTGCAGGTGTTGCGTCCTCAGTTGGAAAAAAGTACGAACGGCAACGGCATAAGCGAGGCTTAGATTAAATATGAACTGGGAATTGTTTTACCTGATCTGTTTCGTCATCGGCTTTGCATTCAGCGTGATCTCGTTTCTCAGCGGTACGCTGCGCCTGCATTTGCACTTGCCCAAACACGTTCATTTTGGGGGCACAGCTCACGGAGGGACGCATGGTTCTGGAACAGCTCACGGAGTGAAAGGCGCGGGCGGAGGAGTTCATTTTCCGTTCTTCAATCCCATGACATTTGCCGCCTTTCTTACCTGGTTTGGTGGTGTCGGTTACCTGCTGGTCCATCTGCGTCATATCTGGGTTTATGCCGGGCTGGCGCTGGCCTCTCTTGCAGGACTGATTGCAGCCGCCATTGTGTTCTGGTTTGTGGCCAAGGTGCTAATGGCCAACGAGCACGAGCTTGACCCGCTCGATTACGACATGATTGGAGTTCTCGGTTATGTCAGCAGCACCATTCGCAGCGAGGGAACAGGGGAGATCATCTTTGCGCAGGAAGGGGTGCGCAAACCATGTGCTGCCCGAAGTGACAGCGGTGATCCGCTGGCCAAGGGTGAGGAGGTTGTAGTCACGCGGTACGAGGGGGCCATTGCCTACGTGCGCCGTTGGGACGAACTTGCGAACTCAGCCGGCATTTCATCAGAACATGAAACAACCAATTAGGAGATCTCAGGAGGGCGTATGGAAGGTACAACAACCGTCTGGATAGTTGTTGGTTTGGCAGTAGTGGCTGTCATGTGCCTGTTCGGCATGATTGCCAGACTTTTCCGCAAGGCTGGACCGCATGAAGCGCTGGTGGTCTATGGCTTTCGCAAAACGCGGGTGGTCATAGGAGCGGGTACGGTCATTTTTCCTATGATCGAAAGTTACAAGCTGCTGTCATTGGAGCTGATGTCCTTTGATGTCGCTCCGCAGCAGGATTTGTATACCCATCAAGGTGTGGCGGTCACGGTGGAGGCGGTGGCGCAAATCAAGGTGAAGTCCGATCCTCTTTCCATCCGGACTGCCGCCGAGCAGTTCCTGACCAAGACTCCGGCAGCGCGCGAGGGGCTTATCCGACTGGTGATGGAAGGCCATCTACGCGGCATTATCGGCCAGCTTACGGTGGAACAGATTGTGAAAGAACCGGAGATGGTGGGGGACCGTATGCGCTCCACGTGTGCCGATGACATGAGCAAGATGGGGTTGGCGGTGATCTCATTCACGATTAAAGAAGTACGTGACAAGAACGACTATATCGCCAATATGGGGCGTCCGGATGTTGCCCGCATCAAACGGGACGCCGACGTGGCGGCAGCGGAAGCCGACCGTGATACCACCATCAAGAAGGCTGAGGCCCTGCGGGCGTCCGCCATTGCCCGAGCGCAAGCGGACCAGGAGCGGGTGCTGGCAGAGACGCTCTCCCTGGCTAAACAATCCGAGGCGCAGCGCGATCTGGAAATCAAAAAGGCCCAATATGCCGAGACTGTAAAACGGCAACAGGCCCAGGCAGACAAGGCTTACGAATTGCAACAGAACATCACGCAGCAACAGGTCGTGGCGGAGCAGGTAAAAATACAGCAGGTCGAGAAAGAGCAGCAAATCAAGGTGCAAGAGGCTGAAATCTCGCGCCATGAGAAAGAGTTGATTGCCACTGTGCTCAAGCAGGCTGAGATTGAGAGACAGCGCATCGTGAATCTGGCGGAAGCCGAGAAGCAGCGTCTTATTGCTCAAGCCGAGGGCCAGGCTGCCTCAACCAGGCTGCAAGGTGAAGCCGAAGCCGACATCATCTTCAAGAAAGGCGAAGCAGAGGCCAAAGCCATGAACGTGAAAGCTGAAGCCTATCAGGAGTGGAACCAGGCAGCAGTGGTGGACAAGCTCATTACCGGTCTGCCCGAAGTGGTAAGGGCCATGGCAGCTCCGCTGGCCAATGTGGACAAAATCACCATTGTCTCCACCGGCAATGGGACGTCCACCGGCGTCAGCAAGCTCACTGGAGATATGACCCAGATTGCTGCTCAGGTGCCGGCACTGTTTGAGGCGCTTTCCGGCATGCAGATGTCGGAACTGCTCTCCAAGGTACGGTTGATCGGCGATAAGTCTCCGAAGACCACACCGGAAGGTGATGACTCCGGTACAACCAAGGCAAAGGGTGCAGGAAAGTAGCCATAGAAATTCGGTGAGGCGCAAGCCTCACCGAACAGCAAAAGGAAGGGACATGAAACGCAGAATCTCTCTCCCGGGTTTGTTCTTAGGGTTGGTCGCCGGTTTGGTGGCTGGATTATTAATCAGTCACTTCATCGGATGGTTGCTGGTTGGACTGGCCCTTGCACTGATAGTCGCTGTGGCCCGGATGCAGCGCGGCAGGAAAGTCAGAAAATTGGCCAAGGCCTGAACTCCCGCAGGCTGAAAAATTTGGAGGAAGTATGGCATTGCTGGAAAGAGTCTCAACATTAATTCGCGCAAATTTGAATGACCTCATTGATAAGGCGGAAAACCCGGAGAAGCTGATCAAGCAGGTAATTCTCGATATGGACAATCAACTGCTTCAGGTAAAGACGCAGGTAGCCATCGCCATCGCTGACGAGCACTTGCTGGACAAGAAGCAAAAAGAGAATGAAGAGAAGATTGCTGAATGGAACCGGAAAGCGGAGCTGGCCGTGGGCAAAAACCAGGATGATCTGGCACGGGCCGCGATCGAGCGTTCTTTGCAGTACAAACAACTGTCGGAGAGCTTTGCCCAGCAGGTCTCGGACCAGAAACTTCAAGTGGAGACGCTGAAAAATGCGCTGACCAAATTGCAGCGCAAGTTGGAAGAGGCGCGCTCCAAGAGTGAATTGCTGATGACCCAGCATCGCCGCGCCCGCACGCTGACCAAGGCTGCCGACGCTCATTCCAAGATCGGCGATCACACCACCGTAGCGACTTTTGACCGCATGAAGCAAAAGGTCATGCGCTCTGAAGCAATCGGCCAGGCCAAGACCGAACTCATCGCGGAGAGCGACAATCTGGACGACCGGTTTGCCCAGCTCGAGAAGGAAGATGAAATTAACCGCATTCTCGGCGAGATAAAGGCCCGCCGGGGAACATAGTTGTTTCGGGCGCTTGTTTTTAACGCGCCCTCGGCCCGGAGAATCCCGAATAGGGTGTTTAGAACTGCGCAAGGGATTCTTCGCCGCTGGGAGAGTTGCAGAAAAAATTGTGTCACCGGGTAATCCCGCAAGGCAGGGTGGAATCATTGAAAGTAAAGTGCAGAGTGTTCTATGAATCACTGATGGATCGATGGAATGATTTACGTGATGGATTCTGAAAGGCAAAGGTCATGTTGAGAAAAAAGTGCCTGACCATCTTAGTTTTATTCCTGGCAACTATCTGCTCGTTCCCGGGAGCGGCCCAACCTTCGCAGCAGCCTGCAACCGCGACTCAACAGCAGGCTCCAGCGGCCACAACCCCTGTAGTGAGCGATCCGGCTGCTATCGATGTCTTGGAGAAATATGTCGCTGCCATTGGCGGACACAAAGCCTGGGATTCAGTCAAAGCCGAGCAACAGGAAACAGAGATCCATTTGTTTGGCTCGGTAATCCACACCATGACAATCCAGGAACTTTCCACCAAGAAGACCTATACGAAGGTTGAAACCTCACGGGGCACAGTGGAAGTCGGTTTTGATGGCCAGCGTGTCTGGCAAAAGACCCCAGCCTTCCGAGGCTACATGGCGGATACCGATCCACAGGCCCAAGCTCTAAGAAATCCTCCACCGCCGCTTCGGGAATTCCGTACTAGTAAGCAAACCTACGAGCGCCTGCCGGACGAAACTATTGATGGAAAGACATACCAGGTCCTCAAAACCACGCGGCAAGCACAGGGTCAGGAACTTACATTGAAATGTTATTTCGATCCTGCTACGCACCTTGTAGTTCGCGTGGCTGTGGGAAACTTGACCCTCGCAGTTTCAGAGCTCAGCGATTATCGCAATGTGGATGGGCGTCTGATTCCGTTTCTGACCTCGACCTCTTCCAGAGCCGCCGGCCAGACCGAGATCAAAGTGTTGAGCTATAAGTCCAATCCGACATACGATCCCTCTATTTTTGAGTTCGGGCCCGCTGCTGCGAAGCATCTTGGCGAGGGTGAGACGCCCAAAGCTTCAGCTTCGGCTGAAAATGTCACAAAGAAAATAGAGAGTGGCAACACTTTGATCAAATCCTATGCGGATGAGGAGACCATCCCTGAGCAGGTGCGTCTGGATTCTTTCGAACTGGTATGGGGCAGAATCAATGACACGTATTGGGACAAAACCTTTGGGGGCGTGGACTGGAAGGCAATCCATGATCAATATCTGCCGAAAGCCAAAGCAGCTATAGCCAGCCGTGATTTCCATAGTCTCTTGAACCAGATGCTCGGCAATTTGAACAGCTCGCATTTTGTCGTAGAGCCGCCTTCGGAGGTGACACGGCTGAATGTCACCGAGAAAGAGATGAAAAACGGAAGTCTGGGGTTGAGTCTGCGCTGGATTGATAACCAGCTTGTAGTCATCGATACACGCAAGGGTTATCCGGCGGAGCGGGTCGGTCTACGTCAAGGCTACGTGATCACCCGTATTAATGGAAAAACACCGGAACAGTTATTCTCGGACTATAAGACCAAACACCTCGGATTTGAACTGCGTCCTGAACTGCTCTACCGGGCCGCAGCTTATGAAGTGATGCAGGGCCGTCCCGGCGACAGAGTGGTTCTGGATGTTCTTGACGAAAAAGATAGAAAAGGCCATCTCGATCTGGTGCTCAAAGGCGTGCCTTTGGACGAAGATGTGCCGTTTGAATCCAGGAAACTTAAAGACAATCTCGGATACATCAGCTTTAGGATTTTTTTCGGCGGGATCGTCGACGAATTCCAGCATGCCCTCGATAATTTGCGGGGCACGGACGGCTTGATTATCGATCTTCGCGGCAATCCAGGTGGAGTGATTGAAATCGCTCCCAACATCGCCAACCTACTCTGTCCGTCTCCGGGCTCCCTCGGCACATTTACCTTCCGATACGAAAAGCAGAGTTATTCCTTCAAGGGGCTGGGAGACGCAGCCTATTCGGGGAAGGTGGTTGTCCTGGTGGACGAAGCCTCTATCAGCTCGTCGGAGATTTTTTCCGGCGGGTTACAGGATCTGGGCCGTGTAATTGTGGTTGGGTCCAGGACAGCGGGGGCCGTGCTGGCCTCTACGTTTTCCCCGTTGCCTACTGGGGGGACGCTGCAATATGTGATCTCCAATTTTGAAACCTCGAAGGGTACGGTGCTGGAAGGGCGGGGCGTAATACCTCAGATCGAGGTGCGTACTTCTCGGGCCGCTTTGCTTGCCGGACACGATCCGGCCCTGGAAAAGGCCGAAGACATTTTGAAGAAACAGGGCAGCGAATCGAAGTAGCCAGGCACGCCAGTGCCGCGCAGTTGGGAGAGATGGAGAAGCTCGGTAAAGTGGCTGAATTGCACATTACGGGAGATGGGCAAGGATCAGCCTCTCATGACCGGACTAATCTTAATCTGTATGCTCCTTCACCTGCACTGGCGTGCCCGGCTACTTCAATTGACTCTGACCATCCCAACGTACTACAACTTTATCCTTCTGTGGAAGCCCCAACTTTAGTGCGTATAACATGAAAAAGGTTGCACTCATTTTCTTCTTGCTGACAACGGTTGCTGCGTGCGCCCAGGCGAGTCTCTCCCAGGACGAACTCCATCTTTTGAGTTTGCTCAATCAGGAGCGTGAAAAGGCGGGATTGGACAAACTGCAATGGGATGCTCACCTGGCGGATGCGGCCTACGCCCATACAAAAAAGATGGTGGACCATCAAGAGCTTTCACACCAATTCGACGGCGAGCGGCCCTTGGATGAGCGTATTGGAGCAACCAATCTGCGCTTCAATGCTGCAGCGGAGAACGTTGCCGTTGCGCCTACGGTTGAGCAGGCCCATCAGGGTCTGATGAATTCACCACCCCATCGCGCCAACATTCTGAGTCCAAAATATAACTTCGTCGGATTTGGCATTGTGTCCGGCAGTGGCGGGCTCTATGTTACCCAGGATTTCGCGCATGTTCTGCCTATATATTCTGAGGCCGAATTTCGCGATGCCATAATTGCGACCGTTAACAAGGAGCGGCGCGCCCGTAAAATTCCTGTGTTCGAGGCGCGTCTCGACCTGCGTCTTCAGAAGGCGGCATGTACAGCCAATGTGAATCCACATCAATTGCTTGGAAGCCTGCCCGGAGTCACTGACCTCGTGGTCTTTACCTCTTCCGTACCGGAAAAGCTGCCGGCCTCCATGCAAAATGCAATCGCCGATCCTTCTTTGCAGCGTATGAACATCGGAGTCTGCTTCAAGCCGGGAACCGCACACGGTTTCGGCAGCTTTTATGTGGTAGCGTCTTTCTCGCCGGCGCCGTAGGAAAATTATTGCCTGAATTGTCCAATTTGGTTGCACAGCTACCAGAGCCAGAGTCTCATTTCCTTCGAGCCAAAAAAATGGCGAGACACCTTCGTGTCCCGCCCAGAAGTGCTGCCGAATAAACTTACAGCGAGCGAAGGAAGTTCAGGACGTCTTGTTGCTGGCTGGCTGTCAGGTTGTTGTCAAAGTTGGCTTCTGCCGTAGTGGCTTCGCCACCATTGCTCTCGTGGGCTTCGATGGCGCAGAGCAGGGTGGTGCAACGGCCATCGTGCAGGAAGAAGATCCGCTGTCCCACGCCCCACAAGGGAGCGGTGCGGAACTGGTCGCCGCCGGCTGCGCCTTGCGAGACGTTATCGTTCAACACTGTGCCCATGTGATGGAGTTCGATATCAGAGAACGCGTTCACTGGGGCATTGCTCAAAGAACCGGTGATGTTCGAGGCTTGCGTCGAGTTGATCGTCGGATTGTGGCAGACGGCGCAGCCGATAGCGCTAAACAATGCGCGGCCGTTGGCGATCGATTGTGCGCTAACCGCCACTCCATTCAGCACCACCCCACCGGTGGGAGGCGGAGCCAGAGTGCGCATGAAGTTGGCAAACGCTGAGGCGTCATCCAGGACCGCCGCGGCTGGCGATGCAGCGGGATTGGATGCGTCTTCCGGATAGCCGCCTCCGCTAAGGTTCAGACAGTTCGCTGGCAGCCCTCTTCCTTGCTGGTCTTCCCCAGGCAGCGGACGGTCTTGTGGGAACAGCAGATTGGAGATGCCCATCTCCACGTTATAGGCTTCGCCGGAGAAGATGTGCAGCGACTTGTTCTGGGCCTTCCAGCCGAAGCGGGTGATGGTGCCATCGTTGCCGTTGCGGTTGAATGTCCCGGCGACGCCGACATTGTTGTTGAGATTGGCGGCCTGGTTGTTGAGCAGAGTTGAGTCATCCAGGTTCTCGATCAAGCCTGCGCCAAAGACCGGCGTAGGAATGCGGAAAATGAGGTTGTTTGCCGCCGCCGCCGCATTAAAGCTGGGCTGCTGCAGGGAGCAGGTTCCGGCATCGGCGCGACCGGTAACGGTGAACAGGTCTTCCACTCCGCCATTGGGAGCGTTGAGGTTGGCCGTGCCGTCGGCGTTGAAGAAGAACGGGAAGCGGGCTTCACGGGTTGGGCCGTTGGCGGTGATAAAGAACGGGGTGGTGTCTCTGGGTGCGGTACCGTTGCTGGTGAACGGGAATTGTGGGTTCACCGCAGGACCTGTGCCGCCAACCGCAGGTTGAGCGTGACATGAAACGCAACTCACTGAGTTAAACCGTGGTCCCAGACCATTGTTGCCGGTGGGGCTGTTCTTAACGGACTCGACGTCCTGGAAACGTTTCTGGCCGTCCTGGAAAAAGGCCAGGATTCCTGGATTGTCGTTTGCCAACACCGAAGAGAGTGCAGCGCCGGTGCCACGGTTGCCACCCTGGACTCCCGGATCGGTTTGGGCAAACGCTGTTCCTATGAGAAACAGCGCAGCTAATGCAAAAATCGATACTGACGCGAGCTTACCTTGCATGAAGAGATTCTCCTGTTCAGCTAAGTTGAACTGCTGCCTTCTACAAGTGCGTTATGGCACACAACTTCTTGAACCCCATCCGTCTTCAAGGACAGTTAGGGCCAGCGCATTGCAGATTTTTTGACGATCCCTCCGGAAGAGACATCAGGGGCCGAGATAGGTTTTGAAATTGGAGCCAACCGCACCCGCATCTCAAAACAGCAGGGCTGTTATTAAGGAGGCACGGCCAAGGCCAGTAGTTATTGTTGCCTGGAGGTAAGAATCCTGAGTACCCGAGGCGGCGAGAATCTTACCATCACCTAATTGGAAGTCAATATAAATAAGTACTATTACCCATAGTTAACTCATATATGTGTCATAGGTTTTATCTACGCTCTAACAATGGTGAATAGACCGAGTGGGCAAGATCTAGGTAAGCAAGATCGGAGTTTCGGTCATCTTTGTGGCCAGAAACAGCCAAAGCTATTTGAAAAATGTTGTTCAGAAAATTTTTTTTCAGTTCACTGGAATGGGAAGGCTTTGCCGTTATCGTTTGAGAGGGCTATTCTTCGGCCACCCAGATCTTTTTTGCGGCGGAGAGCCCAAGCCGGAACGACTTGTCTCCAATCAACAGCATAATAGTGCTGTCGTAGTTTCGTGCCTGGACGACAACCCGGGCCCCCGGACGGATACCCTGTTGGTCAAAAAACTCCAGCAACTTGCGGTCACGCTCGTAGACGCTGCTGACGCGATGTTTTTTCCCCTGCTGCGCCTCGCTCAACAGACATAATCCTCGTTTGCGACGGTCGGAGTCACTGAGCATGGAGAAGCTATCGCCGTGTGGGCAAGCGTGGTTTGCGCCAAGCTTCTCCACCAATTGTTTCTCGAATGCAGGTGAAACCGCGTGTTCCAGGCGCTCAGCCTCGTCGTGCACCGCGTACCAGGGCATCTCGAATATCTCGGTAAGCATGCGTTCGATGAGATGGTGGCGGAACATGGTACGTTCAGCGATCTCGCGTCCCTGGCTCGTCAGTTGCACCCTGCCATCTTTGATGACCCGCAGGAGACCATCCTTTGCCAGACGTTTAAGGGCTGCGGTCACCGCAGGGCGGCTTACAGAAAGCCAATTGGCAAGAGCGGCGGGAATGGCTGTTTCACCCTCGGCCTCAGCCCGGGCAATAGCCTTCAAATAATCTTCTTTGGAAACTGTAATCATGTGCGTTGCCAAGATACCGGAAGTCAGGAAGAGCTTATCTTGAAGAGCACAACTGCACTGTCTTAATTCTTATCAGCAGAGTATAACACAGAGGTTAACAGTGGTTAACAAGAGGCGGAAATTATCCTTTTGCCACCCAGATCTTGGTGGCCGCAGGCAGCCCCAGCCGGACTGCGGCATTTCCAATGGTGAGAGTAATCGTGTCGTCGTAGTTCCGGGATTGTACGGCAATGCCTGTACCGGGGCGGATGCCTTCCTGGTCAAAGAATTCCAGCAGTTTGCGGTCTCGCTCGTAGACGCTGGCGATCCTATATTTCTTCCCCTCCTGGGCTTCACTCAGGAGGCCGAGACCATGCTTACGGCGCTCAGCGTCACTGCGCATGGACAAGCCATTGCCATGCGGACATACGTCCTTTTGACCGAGCTTTTCGACCAGCTTTTTCTCGAAAGCGGGCGAAACCGCGTGTTCCAGCCGCTCAGCCTCGTCATGCACCTCATACCAGGGCATTCCGAACACCTCAGTGAGCATGCGCTCAATCATGTGATGGCGAAAGATTGTGCGCTCAGCGATTCCACGGCCTTCGCTGGTCAGTTGTACACGGCCATCCTTGGCCACTCGAACCAGGCCATCCTTGGCCAGGCGCTTCAGGGCAGTGGTGACTGCAGGGCGGGTCACAGAAAGCCAGTTCGCCAACGTGGCGGAAATCACAGTTTCGCCTTCGCCTTCGGCTTCAGCTATCGCTTTTAGATAATCCTCTTTTGAAACGGTAACTGTAATCATGGTCAACGCTCGGTAGAATCATACCTCCGCTGCATGTCAGAGGCTTCGTTAAGAGCTTTCTTAATAACAGAATAACGCAAGTTGCGCCAGATTAGAGTAATAATTCGGGCACCTCTCCATGAAAAACCGGGGTTGGGGGAAATGGGTTTTCGAGGTAGAATGGCCGCATGGCTTTTCGGGCGGCTGCACCAGCTTTTTCCAAAAAAACCAAGACACCTCCACCGGACGAAACCGGAATGGAGTCGGCATATTTAAAGGCCCTGGGTGAGAAGCAAACCCCAGTAACCGTGAAGTTAATCTCGGGCGAGACATTCCGGGGCTGGATCGAATACTACGATGTGAGCATGATCAGGCTTACCCGCGACAACGCACCCAATCTTTTCATCTTTAAACACGAGATCATGTTCATTGCGGAAGATAACGGGCGCCGTTCCCGTTCATGAGTCCACTTCCGGACTATCTCACTCCCATGCAGGATCTGGCCCGCGAGGCCGGTTCTTTGCTCATGTCACATTTTGGTAAAGTCTCCATCGAGTATAAGGGCGACGTGGATCTGGTCACGGTTGCCGACCGGAGTGTCGAGGAGTTTATTGTGGGGCGCATTCGCAAGCAATGGCCCGGCCACGACCTGATCGGCGAGGAGGGAAGCCGGACGGAAACCGGAAGTGATTTTCGCTGGTATGTCGATCCTCTGGATGGCACGACCAATTTTGCTCATGGCTACCCGGTCTTCTGTGTCTCCATCGCCCTGGAACACAGAAATGAGCGGATAGCGGGCGTGATCTTTGATCCTTCGCGGAATGAGATGTTTGCTGCAGAAAAGGGCGGCGGTGGCAGGCTGAATGGCCGTCCGATTCATGTGTCCCAAACTCGTCGTTTGGCGGAGAGTCTGGTGGCTACAGGGTTTCCCAGCCACAAGCGGCACAAAAATCCCAATATCCACTTTTACCACCAGATCACATTGCGTTCCCACGGTGTGCGCCGCGCCGGATCGGCGGCGCTTGATCTTTGCTATGTGGCGTGTGGCCGTTACGACGCTTATTGGGAGTTCAACCTGAACCCCTGGGACACGGCTGCCGGTGTCCTGCTGGTGGAAGAAGCAGGAGGCACGGTAACAAATTTCTCCGGCGGAGCCTTTGCTATCGACAGCCGTGAAGTGCTGGCCAGTAATGTGCTGCTGCATGATGAGCTGTTATCGGAATTTAAGAACATCTTTGAAGGCCGGGTAGAAGGCATTCCAGCGCCGGTAGCGGATTCTTACCCCAGGTAGAAGTAAAAATTCTAGAAGTCATCTTAAGTCGTCTCATAAATGGCACCTTGAAACACCAGGGCTAGAAGCCCTATTTTTTATCTGCATTTAACGCGGGCCTAAAGAGCCCGCTCTTCCACCAGACCTCATAAACGCCTGTTACGGCTTCTCAGGTTGAGGTACTTCGTTGCGGAGCTGATTTAATGCTTCTTTTGCATCAGCCTCATCAGGATCAATTTTGAGGGCCTGTTCAAAAGCGGCAATGGCTTTTTGCGGCTGGTTGGTAGCCTGATAAGCGAAGCCTAAAGCGACTTGGGCATCGACATTCTGTGGATCGGAAGCCGTGACTTTCTCCAGGACCTGAATTGCCGTCGCCAGGTCGCGACTTCGGAAAGCAACGGAAACTTTGAACTTGCGGCCGTGGCTTTGGACGAGCTCCTTTCCGGCGGCAGCTAGCAGCGTTGCCGTGATGGCCAGCGTAATTATCTGAAACATGGTGTGCTTGGCCTTGGATGAGGAAGGTAATGCCAGAGGCAGGCCGACAATCAGTCCGGAGACAAAGCCGCCCAGATGACACATATTGTCTACGTTGCCTTGCATTCCCATGTAAAAACTGAAACCGGCAAAAAGTATCACGCTGGAGAAGATCGATCTTTTTTCTCCGGCAGTAATCGAGAGATTTCCAAACCTCACGCCCGCCAGAAGCGCACCGGCCAACCCAAAGATCGCACCAGAGGCACCGGCGGAGAAGCGCGTAGGCTCATAAGCGAGGCTTAGAAGGTTGCCTCCCACCCCAGTCAGTACATAGATCAGAAATGTCTGCCACTTGCCGAAGAGTCGTTCGGAGAGCTGTCCCAGGTACAAGAGGCACCACATGTTGAGGGCGATGTGGATGATGCCTATGTGCACAAAGGTGGCACTGAGCAGCCGCCAGTATTCACCACCGAGAGTCAGAACACCCCAGTTTGCGCCCCAGCGTATAAGATCCGGTCCGCTGGGATTCATAATTGAAGACCCGGTAGCCACCATGGCTACAAATACACTCACGTTGATGGCCACCAGGCCAGCGGTTACGGGATAATCGCGCAGGGTACCGGTATGGAGGCCACGTCTGGCGCGGGCCGTAGCGCGTCCGGCGCAGCGGTCACATAGGACCGGCGCTATGCCTTCTTCATTCACTTCAAGGGGGCTTCCGCATTTTCTACATGTAGGCATGATGTCTGGTTGCTACAAGAATAATAATTTAATCGCAAAGAAAAAGCAGAATTTCGGCCTATGCTCAGGGCCCTCCCTGCTGGAGATTCTGAAGATTCTCGCGCGCAAATTTGATGCTTGGATCTAACCGGAGTGCGCGCTGATAGGCGGTTATCGCATTGGCCTTGTCTTTATTTGCCTCGTAGGCTAATCCAAGCAGCGCCTGAACCATGGCGTGGTTGGGCTTTCGGGAAGCGGCCTGCTGTAATTCAGCAAGAGCCCCGGAATAGTCACGGTTTTGAAGAAGCTGTTCGCCACGAAAGAAAAAGACCGCATAGACCTGGACATGTTTGACCGCCAGGACCGCAGCGAACAGCACAATTGCGGCAATGCTCATGATTGCCAGCTTGGCCGGCGTGCGCTGGTCCTTGGGACGCGAGAGCACCGGCGCCATGGCCAAGCCAATGAGCAACCCGGTCACCAGGCCGCCTAGATGCGCCATATTGTCGATGGTCTTTATCGTGAATCCGAACACCAGGTTGTAGCCGGCAAAAAGGACCACGCTTTTGATGATGCCCTGCAATTCGCTGCGCGGCACAGCCAGTCTGGCAAAATACAAGCTGGTGATCAAAGCGCCGGCCAGCCCAAAGACAGCGCCAGAGGCGCCTGCGCTTACGCGGATCGGGTCCCAGGAGAGGCTAAAGATGTCAGCCCCAATGCCGCTAGCCAGATAAATTACCAAAAAGGTCCAGCGTCTAAATAACGATTCAGCCAGCAGTCCCAGATTCCACAAACACCACATGTTGAGGGCCAGGTGGATGAATCCATAGTGAAGAAACATGGAACTGAAGAGACGCCACCAATCACCGTCCAAAGTTAAAGGACCGTATTGCGCTCCCCAATTCATCATTTGGTCAATCGCGGGATGCAGAGGATGAACTCCACGCAAGACCATCGCCAGGAAGACGAGAAGATTGAGCGCAATCAAAGCGGCGGTAATGGGAAAGCGACGGGCAAGGTGATGTGCTGCGACAGGCTGTGGTTGCGCTCTCATTTGCGCCTGGCACTGCGGGCAATACTCCTGCGGATCGGTTGTGGAATAGGAAAAGAGAGGAGATCCGCATTGTTTGCAATTTGGCAAAGGCCCTGCCTTCCAAGAACAACAATAGGTATTGTACTGACGCGGCAAGAGCTTTTAGTCCGACATATGCGCTTGGCCGCAATGAACGTGAACCAGCGCGAATAATAGAAATTTAGAGGCTGTCTGGCTCTGTTCATCGTCCGCTGGTAATCGGCTGGTTTCGCTTATAGGATGATGAGGATTCATTCGGTGTTGAGTGAAAAAATGGAGGTGGTGGTGCGAAGGCTGGCATTTTATCTGATAGTTGCTCTGGTCATGCCATCTGTTGTTTGGGCCGCGGAGAAGGGGACGCGCGAGGAGCAGACCTCCCGCTATTTCGATTCCATCCGCCACGATCCAGTATTGTTGCAGTCTTTCCTGCGGCAGATGCCCAAGGGAGGCGATCTGCACAATCATCTCTCTGGCGCGGTTTATGCTGAAACCTTTATCCAGTTTGCGGCCGAGGGATCATTGTGCTTTGAACGGGCTAAAGGCCGGTTCGTGGCGGGCGGTACTCAACTCTGCGACGAAAAACAGGGCCGGCCCAAGGCAAGCGATGCTTTCAAAGACTCTGTCCTATTTGGCGACATGGTGGATGCCTTCTCTATGCGCGATTTTCATCCCCACTGCGATTTCGTGGGTGATGCCGCCAGCTTCACTACCCGGTGCGAGTCCGGCCACGACCACTTTTTCGCTACTTTCGGCAATTTCGGCATGGCGACCTGGGGCCACACCCCGGAGATGATTGCCGAGGTAGTCAGGCGGGCCGCCGCCCAAAATGAGAGCTACCTGGAGCTAATGTTTGGGCTCGATGATGGCGCGGCCGCCAATGTAGGGAGCATGGTCCAGGCCAAATGGGAAAAAGAAGATATCGAGCAAGTATCTGACTTGGCCCGGAACCTCGAGAACGACAAAGATTTCCAGGGTGCTATCCAGGAGAGCCTCAACCGTCTCTACAAAATACGTGATGGCTGGCGGTCTCTGCTGCACTGCGATGACCAGGCGCACCGAGAGCTTGGTTGCGCAGTGAAAGTTCGCTACCTCTATCAAGTGCCTCGGGCCATTGATCTGAGTCAGGTCTTGGCCAGAATCCTGGTTGGCTTTGCCATGACCGAGGAAGACCGGAAAGCGGCAGCCAGGAACAACACCGAGCAACTCGTCCTGGGGCTGAACTTGGTACAGCCTGAAGATTCTTACGTTGCCGTCCGCGATTTTGATAAGCAGATGCTCATCCTGAACCGGCTGCGTGGGATTTATCCGCAGGTCCATCTTACCCTTCATGCTGGAGAGCTGGCGCCGGGCCTGGTGCCGCCTGAATACCTGCGCGACCATATCTACAAATCGGTGCTTGTGGCCGGCGCTGAGCGTATTGGACATGGCGTGGATGTGGGACACGAAGACGATAAGCGCAAGTTGCTGGAAACCATGGCTGAGAAGAAAGTGTTGGTTGAGATATGCCTGACCAGTAATGATGTCATCCTGGGAGTCCGCGGGGCCGAGCATCCGCTGAAGTTATACCTGAACAACAAGGTTCCCGTTGCGCTGGCCACAGACGACGAAGGCGTCTCGCGCTCCGACATGACCCATGAATACCTGCGGGCTGCTCAGACTTATGACTTTCTCCAGTACAGAAGTCTCAAAGGCATGGCACGCATGAGCCTGGAACACAGCTTCCTTCCGGGGCACAGCTTGTGGGGCGATCCGGCCACATTTCGGGTCGCGGATGCGTGCGGCAAACCCCAAGACAAGCTGGGAGCAGCACTCGATTCACTTTCTCCGGGATGCCGGAACTTCCTCAACCAGAATGAGCGAGCGCGGACCCAATGGGGACTGGAAGAGAAGTTTGAGCAATTCGAAACAAAAGTAAGCGAATTGTCAGGGAAGGCTTTGCTTTGAGCCTCTGTCTTGTCGCAGACTACGAACACGACGCAGAAGCAACAGTGCGTGGCAAGCCGTAACCAAAACAAAACCTTTGAAACACGGAGGAACAGAGGAAGCAGAGGAAATGTCGATGGGCCTGAGGATTCGGCGCGTCCATTGACAACTGTAGTAGTATATGTATAGTATCTTTATATTGTATGCCAGTTCTCCTCCTGACAACCGTCGTTGCTGACCCAATGTTCCCTCGGGCGTTGGGAAGCATAAAAGCGGTATGCCCCAGCGACGCAGCTCGGCGTCCTCAGATCTGAGGTTGGCGCAAATGACATTGAGGTTGGCGCAAACAGAGGTTCAGGTTGGCGCAAATGGGCCTCAAGTTGGCGCAAAACAGAGGGGTCGGCACAGAAATCCCCAATGTTTTCAACGCTTCCGTCAAAAATGTGTCGCCTGGAGGTGGTATTTGCCTATCCAAAGAACGGATCTTCAAGACCGTGTACGGAGCAAACCAAGCTGTTCTAAAAAAAGCTTTTGGGCTCAGATCCATGAAGAAACCGCAAAATTTTTTGGCTTTGGCTAAGGACTAACGGCTAAGTACTTCATCCCTAGAAGCTAGAAGCCAGCAGCTAGCAGCTTCTTGACCGTCATCCGCGATGACCTTAACTTTCGTGGCCTTTATTTCACTAGCTCCATCTCCGCCAAAAGCATGATAAAAAACCAGAGCTGCCAGCAGATTAGAAGTTTCCAACTGAAAATTACTAATTCATTAATACCCTACTGAATATCCCCACCCCCCTGCAGATACCCTAAGGATACGGTAAGGATATTTTGAGTCAGAAAGAGCTTTGCAATCGCTAATAAAGCACTGGGGCAACGGAATAGAAGAATGCCGGAATCAGGGCCGGAACTGATCCAAGCCTTGCTTCGCCGCTACGGAAAATTTGCGCGAAAAAGCGCGATTTCAAAGTACCTTGTAGTACAAAGGAAAAACAAAAAATATCTTCACCAGATCCTTCGCGTCCTGGCACGAATCTGATTGTTAGCAACGCAGAAGCAACAATACGCATTAGTCTGGATTTTTCTTTGTGAGAATCGTCTTTATTTCGCTCTTGGCGTTGATCGTCACTGCCACGGCATGCCCAGCCTTCGAACAACAAGATCAGTCTGGGAAGGGAACTGCCTCGCCCGCTGCTGACGTGTGCCCGGACACTGTGCCATGGACAGGGAAGTATCAAAACCATTCTTTTGGTTTTACCATCGTGATTCCTGAGAATCTCAAGGGATTCTGGAATTCAGCAAGATGCTCCGCAGGTCCTGACGGGTGCACCTGCATGGGGGACCATGGGCGCATCATTCCCTTGACTGCCGAGCCCTCGGAACCTGAGCGCTATATTGAAGCCTATGCAGGACACTCTGCAGATTTGGACAAGCCCACCGTAGCCGCGGAGGTGAGGAGCCACTTGGGTTGGATCCGGGAGAGAAGCCGCAACAAAAGTATACAAATCCGCAAACGATCGTATGTCCGGCTGGCTGGGCTAAAAGGACAGCGATTGGCTGTGCGTTATTTTGACAAAGAGCTCAAGACTTGGTTCATCGAAGATTTTGTTGAACTGGTTCGGCTGGGCCGCATCGAATACTCCCTCTATCTGCGGACCAGAGAGGAAGTTTACCAGCACGATCGCGCCATTTTTGAGACCGTAATCTCCAGCTTTGCTTTGACCAGTGGGGAATACACAGACTAATCGCGTGCTTCTCTCAATACTTTGTTAAAATTTTATTGTGGAACCATCATTGTTAAATCGCCCTGTCGAGAAGCGTCCGGATAAGGTCAAACTGCATGGCCGTATTCTTTTTCTTACCGAAGACCCACAGTTAATCCGCCGGCAGCTTGCTGGAGAAGACCTGCCTTGGGACACAAGACATCCTGAGAGCAATCCTAAGCTGCGCGACGATATCTCCACCGACGAGATAACGCCTGCTCACATCTGCTTTTTCTTCGATGAGACCCTGGGAGAGTTTCCCTATACCGGCTTGAAGTGTGGCAACGAGACGCCGATCCAACGCAGCGATGTAAAGAAAGGCGGCTTTGTAGCTGCGGTAAGCGGCAAACGCCGGGGCAAGGGCTCCAGTCGCGAGCAGTCGCCTTACGCCGAGTTGTGCGCAGGCATTAAAGTGGTGATTGCAGAAAACATCGAGCGCATCTACAAGCAGAACTGTCAGAATCTGGGCGTGCTTACCTCCACCGATTTCGGTCTGATCGACAAGATCCGTGCCGGGGAAGAGATTCCGCTGAGCGAGTTCACCAAAGGCGAAGACGAGATAACCCAGCAGGTGATTGAACATGGCGGCCTGTTCCCGTTCAACGTTGCCCGCTTGCAGAAGAAGGTCTTTCTGCCGCCCATCGTCACCAGCAAGCGCCCCATGACGATTGCCGAGAAGATCTTTGCCCGTCACATGCTGAATGAGAAGGGCGAAGCCGGCGTTGCTTATGTGAAACCGGGCGACACTGGTTTTGCCCGTACAGATCTGCGTTTCAGCCATGAATACGTCACACCTATGTCGGCCATCTTCTTTGAGCATTTTGTGGGTAAGGATGCCAGGGTGAACGATCCCTCCACCATCCTCTTCTTCCGCGACCATCTCACCTTTCTGGATGAGGTGATCTCCGAGGAGAAGAAGAAGATGGGACTGCTGGACTTGGCCGGTCAGCTCAAAGTCAAGCAGGAAGATTTTGCCAAAAAACAGGGAATCCGATTGCATGGTGAGCTCAAGGATCGCAAGGGTTCTGAAGGCATCTGCCATTCGGTAATTGCCGAAACTTACGCCTTGCCGGGCCAGCTCAATGTGGGTTCAGATTCGCATACGCCGCATGTAGGAGCAGTGGGCTGCGTGGCCTTCGGTATCGGCACCACTGATGTATTTAACTCATGGATTACCAATGATATACGGGTAAAAGTTCCAGAATCGGTCAAGGTGGTTGTCCGGGGCCGTCGGCACCCAAACGTAACTGCCAAAGATTTCATTCTCCTGCTGCTGAGCCTGGAGTACATCCGCAGCGGCAAGGCCTTGGCTAAGGTGATGGAGTATTGTGGCGAGGCCATTGAGGAGTTAAGCGTAGATGAGCGCGCTACCATGACCAACATGGCGGCTGAGATTGGCGGATTCACCGGCATTGTTGCTCCCGACCGCAAGACCGTGGAATTTCTCATGGAGCGTCGAGGCATGTCTCAAGCCGAGGCGGAGAAGCTCTGCCAGGGACTGTACAGCGACCCGGATGCCCACTATGCCCACGTAATTGAGTTGAACGCCGATGAGATTACCCCCATGGTGGCAACGCCAGGAGATCCCGGAAACGGCAAGTACGTTCGTGACTTGAATACGCCGGTGCCGGTGGAAATTGCCTACGGAGGAACCTGCACCGCAGGCAAGAATGCTGACATGGACATGTATGCGCAGGTGCTGGCCAGCGCGCTGAAGCAGGGAAAGCGGGTGGCCGCTTCCTGCAAGTTTTACATTCAATTTGGCTCGCAGGAGACACGTGAATACTGTATTCGCAAGGGATATCTTGAAATCTTTCAGCAAGTGGGCGCCATCGTAATTGAGCCGAGCTGCGGCGCCTGTATCAATGCCGGGCCGGGCGTCTCTACGCGTCCGGACCAGATTGTGATCAGCGCCCAAAACCGCAACTTCCCCGGGCGCAGCGGTCCGGGGCAAATGTATCTCGCCAGTCCCTATACGGTGGCCGCCAGCGCAGTAGCAGGATTTATTGTTGAGTACGAGCCCAGCGCACAGCGCGAATTGGTAGTAGCGTAAATACAATACTGTCTGCGTACGACAGTTCGTCGATCTTAACCGGTTCATAGCCCATGGGTTCGCATCCGAAAGAATCATGGCGTCATTGCAGGAATTGCAGAGAAATTGGGAGGGCCTGGCCCGAACTGACCCCCTGTGGTCCATTTGTACTGACCCGCAAAAACGCAACAGAAAGTGGAACGCAGGGGAATTTTTCGAAACCGGCGACAAGGAAATTGGAAAAGTTCTATCGTATCTAAGATCGTTGGGGCTTTCTCCTGACCCAAATTTGCCAGTGCTGGATTTCGGTTGCGGAGTCGGACGTCTTACGCGCGCCCTCTCCGGATATTTTCCGGAATGCTGGGGGGTGGATATCTCTCCTACGATGGTCCAGTTGGCCCAAGATTTTCATAAAACCAATCCGCGCTGCCATTTTTGCTTGAACCTGACCGACAATCTGTCGATATTTTCCAGCGGATATTTTGGGTTTGTCTATACCAGCATTGTTCTACAGCACATCGAGCGACGATTTGTTGAAAAGTATCTTGAGGAACTCATAAGGGCCTTAAAACCGGGAGGAATCTTCGTTTTTCAAGCGCCTGATCGATTCAAATCCGGTGTTGTGGAGAGACTCAGACAAAAGCTGAGTTTACGTAGCAGATTTGAGAGGCTACTCAAGAAAAACCAGAACACATTTCAGATGGAGATGCACTGCATTCCGGAAAATGCAGTTCGCAAGTTCTTAGCCAGGCAGAAGGTGCAAGTTGCGGATGTCAAGCTGACTAATTCTGCGGACTCCTCCTTCAACGGCGACCTTCAATATCTCGATCAGGAACCGGAGCACGGATACGTCAGCAAGCAATATTGCGTTGTGAAGACCGCATGAGCGCGGTCGCTAAACAATGATACGAGTCGGTTTTGATGGACGCTGGTATAACGATTCAGGGATCGGCACATACGTGGCCGGGCTTCTGAAAGCTATGGCCCCGCTGCAACAGAACTTCAAGCTGATAGTCTATGAAGATCTGGAAAATCAAATTCCCGGCTTGAGCGATCTCCCGATCGAGCGCGTGTCTGTCCGCGCAAAAAAATATTCTCTTTCCGCTCAATTCGAATTTACCTCCCGGAGAAAAAAAGACAAGCTGGATGTTTTCCATAGTCCGTTCTACGTCTTGCCTTTCTATGCAGGCTGCCCGATGGTTGTTACCCTGCATGACCTGATTCCATTTCTGTTCAACATTGATCGATGGCCAAAACGCGCGATCGTGAAAGCAGGATACAGGATGGCGGCGAATCGTTCGGCGCATATCATCACTGTTTCCCAGCACACGGCGCGGGATGTGCAGGAAATTTTGAGAATTCCTGGGGAGAAGATCACTGTCATCCACAATGCTGTTTCAGCGGCGGACTTCGACAACCGCACCGACACAACTGAATTTGATTGCGTTCGCCAAAAATACGGTTTGCGGCGTCCTTATGTGGTAGCAGCAAGCGCGCGTAACTGGCGGACCAAAAATCTCGCCACTGCTTTAGAGGCGCTGACGCTTGCCCGCCAACAATCGAGGATTGAATTTCAGACGGTGGTCTACGGTCCACCAGAAGGAATTCAGGCCTTGGATGGCAAAGGCAAGCACCGCGATCTGGATTTGCAGACAACAGGCCTCGTATCTGCCAAAGATTTAGGCATGATTTTTCGCCACGCAGAATTGTTCATTCTGCCTTCACTCTATGAAGGGTTTGGGCTTCCTGTGCTGGAGGCAATGGCGTGCGGTTGTGCGGTCATAACATCAAGCGCAGGATCTCTGGACGAAGTAGCGGGCGATGGCGCCCAAGTGTTTGACCCTTTCGATGTGCGGGGCATGGCGCAGGCAGCCGTTGAGTTGTTACGTAACCCTCAGGTGCTAAAACACTGGCAGGAACTCGCACTGCACCGCGCAACATATTTTTCCTGGAGAAAGGCGGCGGAGCAAACAATCTCGGTATATCATCGGGTGTTGTCAACGTAAAGGTTGGTGTTCGACGATGCGTGTGCGCTGCTCTTGAAAATCAAAAGCGCAGATTCATATCAATCGTTTGTCGATTTTGCTGCTGGAGTCTGAATTGGCTGTTTCAACTGCTGGGCCTGTACAGAACATCTCTTTTTTGCAACATGCGCCAATCACGCTCTGGGGTCGTGTCCTTAAAAGAACGATTGATCTCATCGGTTCATCAGTTCTGCTGATTGCTCACCTGCCGTTAATGGCGTTGCTGGCTGTCTTGATCAAATTCCAGGATGGCGGTCCGGTCATCTACAGACGCCGCGTTGTCGGGAAGAAAGGCGAATTTGACGCCTTCAAGTTCCGCAGCATGCGCATGGATGCCGATGAAGTCCTGGAAAAGGACGCGCAGCTACGAAAAGAATTTGAGATCAATTTCAAACTTAAGAACGATTCCCGAGTCACGCCAGTCGGGAAAATTATCAGAAAGCTTAGTCTGGATGAATTGCCGCAATTGTTCAATGTTCTGCGCGGTGAGATGAGTCTGGTGGGTCCGCGCATGATTACCCCGCCGGAGCTTAGAAAGTACGGTGATGCCGGCTGGATATTCAACATCGTGAAGCCTGGCCTTACCGGCTACTGGCAGATTTATGGACGCCAGCAGGTTTCCTACGATGAGCGTGTGGAGATGGACTTGCATTATGTGAAGAATTGGTCGGTCTGGCTGGACCTGAAGATTTTAGTGAAAACCCCGCTGAAAGTCGTGCGTGGAGCAGGAGCATATTAATGGCAAATGTATTAGTGACTGGCGGCGCGGGATACGTAGGTTCAGTTTGTTGTGCTGAGCTTCTGCATCAGGGACATGCCGTAACCATTGTGGACGATCTTTCTACCGGATACAGGGCTGCAGTGCCCGCCGGGGCCGCTTTTTTTCAGTTGAACGTTGGCAACCGTTCCGCCATGGAATCCCTGGTGCAGAACATCCGATTTGATGTGGTCTTTCATTTTGCCGCCAAGGCGCTGGTCCCAGAGTCAGTCAGCAATCCTGGCGTGTTTTTTCAGGAGAATGTTGCCGCCGGCATCATCATGCTTGAGGTGCTGAGGGCCGCCAATATCAAGAACTTCATTTTCTCCTCCTCGGCGGCTGTCTATGGCGTACCCGAAAGGTCTCCTATTGATGAAGATGATCCTAAGAGACCGGTAAATTCCTACGGAGAGACAAAGCTGATTTTTGAGCAAGTCCTTCGGTGGTATGCCCAGGCTTACGGCTGGAGCGTGATTGCGTTCCGCTATTTCAATGCCGCAGGCGCTACCGCCGAATTGGGCGAGCGCCATGATCCTGAGACCCACATCATCCCGCTTTTACTCCAGACTGCCGCGGGAGAGCGAGAGATTTTCAGCATCTGCGGCGACGATTACGACACGCCGGATGGCACCTGCCTGCGCGACTATGTCCATGTCATGGACATTGCCCGTGCTCACATCTGTGCCCTCACTGCCATCAACCAGCCGGGCATACGTTCTTTCAATATAGGTTTAGGGCATAGCTACTCAGTTCGCCAGGTCTGCAATGCTGTTGAAAAGGTCTTGAAGCAACGTGTTCCGGTGCGAGTAATCGGACGCCGAGCGGGCGATCCTGCGGTCCTCTGTGCCAGTCCGGAACGTATTATCCGAGAGTTGGGTTGGAGGCCGGAGCATTCGTCTCTGGAAGAGATCATCTCTTCAGCCTGGCGATGGAAACATAATCACCAGCCCGCAAATGCTTCCGCGTCAGTACGATGACGGACTTAAATCTCAGCCTCCTGATACCCCTTGCTTTTCTACGATATCGGAGAGAATGGTTGAGGCGCCTGTGGAATTGCTCAGGCTTCACTTCAATTCGTACCGGCGACCGTTCCTATCTCTGTGCGGTCGCCATCTTCAGCCGCGGGCGTGAGCAGATCGGCCAGAGCGCCGGCAATCAATGGGATAAAATTGCCTTCTGCTAAGCTCACGCTGTTCCCGCCAAAAAAACCTGTGCCGGGACAAGATTTGGTAGTGCCAATTCCATCCGTTCGATGACCGGTATTGAGGTCGAACCAATGGTGATAGACAATGCTTTTAGAATTCGGTGTGAGGCCGAACTTCTTGCATAGCAGCGCGTTTAGCTTCAGGATGGAGTCCTTGTGGACCGCGGTCATCTGATCCTGATTCATATCAAAGTTGCCCAGGTTCTCGATGCAGATTCCCCCGGTGTTGGCGCCTTTGATCCCCGCGGGCGCCGTTTCCAGAGACCGGCATAACGCCAGGGTTCCGTCCGGAAATGTGGTGAAATTCTGGGCGATCTCAGAGAAATGCCGCACGTTGATGTGGAACGCCTCCATTGCTTGGAGCCTCTCAAAGTGGTTGCTCCCATTGAAGTCTTTATAAGAAGGATCGTAGGTGTGATGGTTTTGAACCAGCTCAATGGCACGATTTACCTGGGCATCGCCTAGCCACGATGCAAACTCGCCAATATCAAAGAGGATGAACTTCCCCTGCTGTTGTCTCATCTCGTTCTCCTTATTAGGATATTTGTTATACCTGAATTGGTTGACCTGGTTGCAAATACTCAGTGACAAAGTGCTGACTACTGGTTTGAGGACAGAGTCTTGCGTTTCTCATTTTGGGTAATTGCCCATAAATCATGGCATTTAGAGATGTCGCGAATCTGTTCAAAATTGAACAGTAGCTGGATTTTATCTACGAGTATATGCGCCCGTGGGCTCGTTTGGTGGAGATCGCCTGCCGTCCATCACAGTTTCCCGCCCATTTGTCGAAGACCACGACCCGCGCAAACAAATCATTGCCGTTCACCATGTGCGGAAAACATTGCTTCCCATTTTGGTATGCCTAATTATAGGGCCGGTATCCGGACGTTGAAAAGCTGTGGAAGAAATATGAAAACTATAAACAGTCTGGGAATGCCAGCCAAGATGGGGGTGCAAACAAGGTTCTTCTTTCCCAGGTTGCAAAATTCGTAAGGGTTCTGTGCATTTGAGATTTCGGATCGTTTCTGGGGGCCCGGTAATATTAGGAACAATTAATCAATTGTCTTCTTCGAATTGTAGCTGCATTCTATTTTGATTTTGGTTATACTGAGCGACATTTTCTCTCAAATTATTTTCCTAGGAGACTGTGGAAATGAATAGCTGGCTTCAGTTCTTCGCGGGAGCACATGCGCGTAGGGTTTACAGTTCTTGCCTTTGTTTCGTCTTTTGCCTCGTTGCGATAGGGTGCAAGAGCGACAAAATTAAGGCACAGATCAAGACTTTAGAGCAACGCAAGCAGGAAATCGTCAATGAGGTACACAGCCGACAAGAGCATATATCCGGTCTTAACGACCGATTAGACAAGCTGACTCAAGGCATGAATGACTATAAATCGAGCGTCATAGAATATATGGGAAATCATAAGATGGCGATTGCAGCTATTGTTTTCGGATATGGCGGTGTCAAAATGGGACTGAGTGACTCTGATGCTTTTAGCGCGGATATGAAGAAATTAGGGTGGCTTGTCGGAGGCGCCGCAGCCCTTTATGCCCTAGCGAATGCAGATGAAGTTTCGGAAGTAATTACAACGATGCAGACCGCAAATGATAACGCCGCCAAGTACAAAGCGGCAATCGCAGCGAGTCAATCGTCGATCGCGGAGGAGCAGGGCTATATTCAGGGCGATCAAGCGGATCTGGCCCAACTGGAGCAACAGATCGCGAATCTTCAATCTGAATTGCGATCTTCTTGGTTATAGTGTTTCACCGCTCTTTCAGGCGTGAACAATTGTGGTGTCGGTCTGCCGCATTGCGTCATGGTGCGAAAGAAGGGAGCAGATCTGTTGCATCGGGTTACGGGAGCCTTCGACGTTGCTCAGTATGGTTTTGAAAAAATAGGAGGCCACCTAAGAAAAGGTGGCCTCTATGTTTTGCAATCATCTTGATGCTTTAACCCCAACGGATCGGTTGGCGCCCGTTGATGGCACTTTGGAAGGTTGGCTTGATCTTTGTGAGTCGCACAACCGGGATCATCGACGACGGATCCTGGTAGTAGAGTTGGTTCATGTAGGTTAAAATCGGGCCATGCGGACTGCGATCGTCCTCTTCCCGCTCCTGGTGACCCTATTGATCCAAGCCCAGACCGGAGATGGGGTAGCCGGGCAGACTAAGGCTGAGATCATCAAGAAAACTGACAAGCTCATGGGGCAGCGTTATACGCCAACCGCTGCGCCAATCAGGCATTTTGACGAGGAACGTGAATCGGGTCCGCCTGATGCGGTCCTCTATTGGTATGGCGCGAGTTATGTTGTTGAATTCATTTTCGCCACAGACGGATCACTCAGTAACATAAGCGTCTTGCCTGAAGCGCTGCTGCACAGCGATTCATGGAGCGACGTTCCCAAGGATGTTGAATTGTCGCGTAGCCAGATGGAATGGTTAATCGGCATTGCTGACCAACTGCAACCCATGGGGAAGATCGAACTCAAACGCATTTCGCCAGAGTTCTGTTTCCAATCCGGTGCAAATTTGTATTGTGGCGACGGTTATGAGCATGCGACCGTCGGCCAATATTGGCGCGAGGAGTTGGATGGTGGGTTCGAAAGACTTGCGCTGAAGGACATAAGAATTGCCTACAAGAAGCTGGTTTCCGGCACCATCGCCGACACCAGGGCCGTCGAGGGCGATGAGAACAAACGAGATCTGAAAATTGGTTCCTCTTGGTATCGAATTGACCGAAGCACCAATGAACGCTTCTTCGCGCAAGCGGCAAAGGGATCCATCGTGAAATTGACGACTACCGGGTGTTCTGGCAATCAGAAGGTATGTGATGCTTCAGGTCCATTGACTCCCATGCCAGAAGAATAGCCGACGATCTGTCAAGCATGGACGGCCGGAGAGTTACTCGCAACATCAGCGCATCCCGCTTTGGAATATTGCTTTGCCACATTGATCCAGCGTTTCGCAGCGGCAATTTTGCATCATCTTTTTTAACAAGCGCTGCAGTGTCCTTATGCCGTCCATCAAACCGTCAAGTTCCTTGAGCTTTCTCTGGGACAGCTTTTGCCAGCGTTCTGAGGCCCGGGGTACATTGCAGAAACCGAAAAATAACTCTCGGATTTCATCCAACGTAAAACCAAGTTGTCGAGCTTGTTGAATGATTGCCAGCCGATAAAGCACCGTGGTGTCGTAACGTCTCTGCCCACTCATACGCTGTGCGGGAGGAAGTAGCCCAATTTGCTCGTAATAGCGAATTGCGGACGACTGCAGTCTAACCTGCCGTGCCACTTGGGAAATGGTCAATTGCGCCATACGTGCATTCTAGGAGCACCGCTTCCCGATTGCCAGGCAAGGCAAACAATAATTTTCAAAAATACTTCTTGCCTTAAAGCCGGCTTTAAGTTGTACCGTCTTAATTGGCACGGGACGCTTCAAGGAACTGAGTGCCTTACAGGAGAATCTAATGAAAAAAATGAGTTGGATGTTCGCATCGCTGCTTCTACTGGTAACCAGCGGCATCACGCTGGCCCAAGTACACAAACCAGTTGAGCAGTGCGCCTCCACCGCGCTAGACAACAGAATGGCCGCAAGGACGTTTGATGAGAAACATACCGCTGATCAGAAAGATGGAATCGCATTGTCACAAACTGTTGCCCGGGGACAGGCTGTTACTGCTCTTGACACACAGCGGGAAAAGCGCGCGCTTCAGATCTTTCTAAAGCTCGTGGAAAAGGCAATTGTGTCTGCCGCGGATGCCATGCCTGCCGACAAATATGGGTTCGCCCCAACCGATGGCGAATTCAAGGGAGTGCGAACCTTTGGTCAGCAGGTGAAACACCTGGCAGCGACCAACCACATTCTGGCAGCCGCGGCGCTGGGAGAGGAGCCGCCAATCGATGCCGGAGACGAGGTTGGACCTGAAGCAGTGCGGACTAAAGCCGAGATTCTCGATTATCTAAAGGGGTCGTTCGCGCATCTTGGCAAAGCGATCGACGCGATCGGCAACCAGAGCGCGATGGTCAAGTCTTCCCCGATTTCGCCTTTGCAAGGTGTCACGGCGACTCGATTAGCGCTTACGGTAGAGTCGTTGATTCATGCTTTTGATCACTACGGGCAAATGGTTGTGTACCTGCGTATGAACGGTGTTGTACCGCCGGCCAGCCGTCCATGAAGGATGGTTGGTCTGATGCGTTTGTTACGCAACAAAAGAACTTGGAACTCTGGCAATGTCGGGCAGTGACAATCTGAGTGGGTGAGAGAAACGCTCAAAAAGAAAAGAGGCAATCAATGTCTGAAAACATCCCGGTAGCTTGCTGTTTGTCGGATGCAGAATTGCGCAAGCGAGAAGCAACGCTCCTGGCCCAGTTTAAGTCCGCTCTAATCGCAACTGAGGAACTCCCTGACGGCTATGCCTTCCGAGGCCCCGGGAGCAAGCAGTGGATTGCGGTTGTGGCGCAATTGATCGTGGCAGAGCGCGAGTGTTGCCCCTTCCTGACATTCGAGTTGACTGCCCAACCCAACATGGGGCCCATAATCGTGCGTATCACTGGCCCTACGGGTACTAAGGAATTTTTGAGAGCCATCTTAGGCCAAACCGAAGGTTCTTTCTAAGCCGGCTGAAGACATTCGGCAGGGGCGGAGGTTAGGAAGCAAATCGACGCAGATAAGAAAGAGCGATAAGCAACAGCTAAATTATGAAGATTGATCGGGGAAAGGCAGGTGATATTCTTTACGCAATAGCGCTAGTCGGATGAGGTGATCAGGATGGCACTACGAGATCTGACATTTGCCAGCCGGAGATTGCGGAAGAGTCCTGTCTTTACAGTAACTGCCGCATTGACCATTGCATTGGGTGTGGGCGCCAGCACAGCCATCTTCAGTGTTACTAACGCAGTGCTGTGGCGGCCACTGCCCTACAAGGACCCCGATCGCCTGGTGATCGCTTGCAGCGACATGCAGAAGCGCAACGTGCGCGACTTCCCATTCTCAAATGCTGACTTTATCGATTTGCGCGAAGGCACGAAGAGCGTTTTCGACGACATTGGAGGGGTCTTCACATTCCGGAACATCTTTCCCCGGGAAGACGGCACGCCAGAACAAGTCCGCATGGCGGTGGTCACAACGAACTTCTTTCGCGTGTTGGGTGGCAGGATCGCGTATGGACGTGATTTCACAGACACAGATGGAATACCACAGCCGCCTGCCCCGCCGGGCGGCGCGCAAGCAGGCAACGCAGCGCCACGTCTGCCTGCCATAGCTATTCTCAGTTACGAATATTTCCAACGGCGCTATGGTGGCGATACCGCCGTACTTGGACACACGATAACTCTCAACAACGCCAACGGTCAGCCCAGTCCACAGATCGTTGGTGTATTATCGCCGCGCTTCCGGTTGTACTTTCCGCCGGATACGAACACGGAAGCTGCGCCGGATGTGTGGATCGCCAACCGCCTGGGCTACGACGCCGCCGATCGAAACGGAGTTTCCATGCGCGCCGTCGGCAGGCTGAAAGACGGCGTGTCTTTGGAGCGGGCACAAGCGGCTGCCGATGGAGTAGCAGCGGAGGCGCGGAAAAACTTCCTGATCGAGGGAACTGCCGGATACGCCATCCGGCTGGAGCCCATGCGCCAGCACCTGGTCTCCGAGGCCCGGCCTGCCATCGTGGCGCTGATGGGCGCTGTGATTTTCCTTCTGCTGATTGCATGCGCTAATGTGGCCAACCTTTTGCTGGTGCGCGCCTCTTTGCGAGAGCGCGAACTTGCCGTGCGCGCAGCTATCGGCGGAAGCTGGTGGCACCTTGTCCGGCAGATCCTGGCTGAAGCATTTTTGCTTGCCGCCCTAGGCTCGGTTGCGGGGCTGGGACTCGCATGGCTGGGCATTCACGAATTGCTGGTGATCGCCCCGGCGAATCTTCCGCGCCTCGACAGCATCCGAATCGATTCTTTCGTGCTTGGGTTTACAGCGGTTGCCGGTCTGGTAGCCGGGGCAATTTTCGGTATGGCGCCGGCATGGCACGCTTCACGGCCAAACCTCATGAATGTGTTGCGTGGCAGCAGCCGCAACACTGGCTTGGCCAGCGGGGGCCTGTTGCGGAAGCTGGTAGTTGTAACGGAGGTCGCCCTTTCGTTTGTTTTGCTGATCGGATCAGGCTTGATGTTTCGCAGCTTCCTCGAACTGCAGCGCATTGACCCAGGCTTCGATCCACACGGCCTGCTGACCTTCCTAGTTCAGGGAAACCAGGGTGGAAACGCGCCGGAACAACGTGCTGCCTTCACGCGCCAAATCCAGGAGAGATTGGGAGCCCTTCCTGGCGTCCAGAGCGTTACTGCCTCGACCCCTTTTCCCTTGGCAGGCGGCTTCAGTCCCATTCGCTGGGGCACCCAGGAGGCACTCTCCGACGCCAGTAAGTTTAAGGCAGTGGATTTTCAAATTGTGCTTCCCGGCTATTTCGAGACGATGCGCACGCCTTTACTTGCGGGCCGAACATTCGCCGACGCGGACAACCAGCCCAATCGCAATCTGGTAGTGATCGACCAGTTCCTGGCAGACAAAGCCTTTCCTAACCAATCGGCCGTAGGCAAACGCATTCTCATCCGCATCCGCACTCCGGAGCCTGAATGGGTGGAGGTAATTGGCGTCGCCGCCCACCAACGCGAGGAGTCGCTGGCCACTCCCGGACGTGAGCAGGTCTACTTTACAGATGCCTTTCTGGGGTCGGGCATCGTTCAGCAGTGGGCCATCCGAGCGGGCAGCGATCTGACAAAATACGGAGGCGCAATCCGCGAGGCCCTCAAGGGATTGGATTCGCACCTCCTGGTTACGGAGATGCAGCCCATGGAAACTTTGGTCAATGAGGCGCAAGCAGGCACACGCTTTTCGCTGCTGCTTATCGGAGTGTTCGCAGTAGTCGCGGCGTTGCTGGCGGGCGTGGGACTGTATGGCGTGCTATCGACGGTTGTAAGACAGCGCACTGCGGAGATCGGTGTCCGCATGGCCCTGGGCGCGGCGCCCGCCAACATCTTCCAGCTTGTGGTGGGGCAGGGGCTACTCCTCAGTGCCGCCGGCATAGCAGCCGGTTTGATCGCCGCGTTCGCCCTCACAAGCCTGATGACATCAATGCTCGTTGGGGTGAAGCCGACCGACCCCGTAACTTTCATGACGATAGCAGTAGGGTTCTTCCTGATCGCCGCCCTTGCGTCCTGGCTGCCTGCGCGCCGGGCCGCGCGTCTTGATCCTACCGTAGCTTTGCGGGAGCCTTAAGAATCGGTTGATCGGGAGATCCTCGGCTAGCCGGGACAGGTCGGAGATCGCCGTGATCGGAATATTTCGTCGTTCTGCGGGGTTGGTTTCATTTGTGTTTTTTACGGGAGCTTGAATGTTGCGAGGAGTAATCTTTGATCTGGATGGAGTGGTTGTGGACAGCCATCCGGCCCACAAACAGGCATGGAAAACATTTTTTACTTCCATCGGAAAAAAAGTAACTGATCATGAACTGGAATTTGTCCTGGAAGGCCATAAGCGCGAGGATATTCTGCGGCATTTTTTGGGCAATCTCACCGCCCAGCAAATAAAACATTACGGTGCGCTCAAAGAAGCCATCTTCAAAGACTCAATGCCGCAATTGCTCACTGTCGACGGACTGACCGAGTTTCTAGAGCAAATCGAGAAGGCCGAACTGCCCATTGCCCTAGCCAGCTCAGCCAGTCGCGGCCGGGTAGAGTACAGCCTGGAGCGGTTCGATCTTTACCGGCGTTTTCAAATGATTGTCACAGGCGATGATGTGACTAGAGGAAAGCCTGATCCGACCATATTTCTTGTGGCTGCCGATGGACTAGGATTGGATCCGCGAAGCATTCTGGTGTGTGAAGATGCAGTGAATGGAGTGGAGGCTGCAAAGACCGCAGGCATGAAATGCCTTGCGATTGCTGCAAACGGCCGGGGGCCTATTTTAGAAAAAGCAGGGGCCGATCGAGTTGTCCCCGATTTCACGACCGCCAACCTCGAAGATCTGAGGGCATTGTTCGATCACGCGTAAAGCAGCAAATGGCAAATAGCAATTGGCAGATAGAGATCTTTTGTAAAACTGTTTCCTCAAACAACTCAAACGTTTGGAACCTAATGAGCGTACAACACGGGTCCGTGCACAGTTCAGACATTAAGGAAACGGACGAAGGGCAAGGAATTGGGGGAGGGCAAAACCAAGTCCCTTCGGGCGTAACCTTAAACACAGAAGAGGCAGCTACCAAACAGAAAAATTAGCTGCCTCTTCTCTTCGCAGGACGCGAACTTTTAAACAGCTCTGGCGAACGCTTTGTGATCAGCCTTAATCACCACTTCAGAGAAGCGTTCCATCTCTTCCAGTTGCGGGCTGAATTGCAAGAGCAGGAGATCGACGCCAGCTTCTTCAAATTCCGCAATGCGCTCGGCTACCTGTTCCGGGGTGCCTACCAAGCCAGAGCGTAAACCCCGATTGGAGACTGAATAATCTTCCAGGGACACACGCTGCTCCAATTGAGTGTTTGCCAGCCATTGCTGATAGTTCTGATACCCAGCCGCATTCTGTTGCACATCGGTAATCCGGCGTACTTCGTCCCGGGCTTCCTGTTCAGTCTCGCGGACGACCGCATAGGCGGCAACGCCAAACTGCATTCGTGGCAAGCCCCACTTTTTGCGGCGGGCAGAGAGATCGTTCACTTTCTCACGAATGCGCTCCGGGGGATCGCCATGCATCACGTAAGCGTCGCATTTTTGCGATATCAGGTTCTTTGCGGCCTCGGATTCTCCGCCAGCATAGATGACGGGACGGGGACGGGAAACCGGTTTCGGTTGAAGCACCAGGTCATCTACCTGGTAGTACTTTCCATGATAGGAAAAGTGATCAGTCTTCCAGCCCTGATCGACAATGTCGAGCCATTCTGAGGTGCGGGCATAGCGGTCATCGTGCTGATCGAAATGGACGCCATATTTCTTGGCTTCCTCAGCCCACCAGGACGAGACCACATTCAACGAGACCCGGCCACCGCTGATGTGGTCAATGTTCGCTGCCTGCTTTGCCAGCAGCGCCGGATTATGGAACGTAGGCCGTACGGCCACCATCAGTTCCAATCTTCTGGTCACAGCGGCCAGTGCTGCAGCGGTAGACCAGGCGTCGAGTGAGGGCGCCTCCGGTCCCTTGATGTCGTTGAGATTCAACTCGGCAATCAAGGTGAGATCAAACCCTATCTCTTCGCTGCGGCGCGCAAGATGGCTTACGTAGTCCCAGCTCACCTCCATGTTTTCGTCTTCAACGTTGCGTAACCAACCGCCAAATACAGGAAGCCAATATCCGTAGCGCATCACGCTGCCTCCTTTTCCAGGAAGTCGACCAGCCGGGTAAAAGGATCGAATCCGACCAGGTTAGGGCCATCCGATACAAAATTGGAGAGGGCATTGATGTCGTAGAAGTAAAGCTGACCATCGCGATCGTCGATGATGTATTCGACTCCGCCGACTTCAATACCAGCTTCCTGCATGATCCGTTCCACCTGGTGAATGATCTCGTCGGGCGGTGTATATCCTTCTATTCTTAGTCCTGCTTTGGGGGCTTCCACCGGGCAGGCTGCTGCGGAGCGTTGCAAATCCTGACCGCCGCTGGTCCTGCAGATGTCCGCTGGGCACAGGTCGAATGTCTCGCCGGAGAGATGGACTTTGATGCCATACAGATACTTGGTACCCACGACCTCCACGCGCACAATATGAGCGCCACGAGCGGGGATGAACTCCTGCACGAGAGCCGTGTTGTCTAAACCCAGATCCAGGGAGCCCGCTTGGGCCGCTTCTTCCAAGAGCTTGCGGCTGTCAAAGCGCGCCACTCCAGCGCCGCTGCCGCCGATATTCGGCTTTACCACAATAGGAAAGCGGAGGCCACGTGAGGCTTCAACTGCATCGGCAGGATGATTGATGACCCGGGCTTTCGGGTAGGGCAGGCCCAGCGAATCAAGCATCGACAGTTGCAGCGCCTTGGAGGTCTCATAACGAAACGCTCTTTGCCCGTTGACGATCCGCTTTCCCCGCTGCTCCAGATGGGCCAGATAGTAGAGAGTATAGAAAATCGCCTGCCCATTGCCGCGCCGGTAAGCCGAAGGGCTCATTCGGTTGAACAGAAGAGAATAATTGCCTTCGCCGTTCAACTGTGCGGGATCAAAGTGGTGCTGAGCAGCATTGATACGGGCGTATGGAGTACCACGCCGCTCCAGCTCAGCAAACAAGGGAAGGAACCAACGGGGATGTTCGTAATAAATCGCGATTGGCTGCCTCAACTTTGACATGCCGTCCTCATTTCCTTTGGACCAGCTTCTTTTCAGCGGCAGCCTAAAATACGAAGGCCGCTCGCTTGAGCGGCCCCGGTGTTCAAACTTGCTTCAATCTTAGGGAAGATTGTGCAGCACCGGCCGCTCGCCCGTACACATACAGGGACAACAAGCCATGGCCGGAATGTTCACTAAATGCTGCATTTCACGCTCTAAATTTAAACAAAATCTGGTCACAAGTCAAACAGTCTGGGACAGTGGGACAGTGGGGTGCACGACAAAAACCGGGTAGGTACTAAAAACATGTAATGTTTTCTGCTTGTTCCTACGAATTATTAGGCCGTAGGATAAATCCATGAAAACTCCTGTCTGCGTCTCGCCGCACAGGCTCAGGAGCACTGGCTCAATCAAGATACTTCGGACCACCTAGGGCCGCATCCAGTTTGTCCCTGTGGTCAAATGGCTCAGTACCGAGGGCGCCAAGAAAAAAGTTTCACCAGCGTTCTCGGTAGCCTACGGCTGCAACGGGCTTATTATTACTGCTCCCACTGCCACCGCGGCTTCTGTCCTCGGGACCGCCTTCTTGGGTTGGAGAATGGTTCTTTGTCGCCTGTCGTTCTGCGCATGGTAGGCAGCGCTGCCACACTGGCCAGCTTCGCCGAAAGCAGTGCTCTACTGAAGGAATTGCCCGGGGTTGAAGTGAATGCTAAGCAGGTGGAACGCGCCGCCGAAGCCCTCGGCCAGGAGATCGCCCAAGATGAACGTCAGCATGTGGAACCAAGGGTGGATACTGTCCTGCCCTCGACCTTGTATCTAGGCATCGAACGAACAGGGATTTCTATGCGCTCCTCCGAACTCGCGGGTCGCTCCGGCAAACAACCCGACGGTACCGCCAAAACCCGAGAAGTCAAATTAGTGACAGGTTGGAGTGCTGAACCCCAGGACGCGCAGGGAATTCCTGTGCGCGATCCAGGCTCGGTAACCTACTCGGCGGCCATCGAAAGTGCGGCTACTCACGATAGCCAAGTGGCTTACTCCGAATTTACGCAACGCGTTCAGCGCCAAGCCACCCGCTGCCGCTTCCAACAAGCGTCCCGTACTATGGTCCTGGGCGATGGTGCTCCCTATATCTGGAATATTGCGGATGAACTGGAGTGTTTCAGCACGGCCGTGGCTTGCGTTCGAGATGAGTTGTCCAAGCAGTCACACCAATGCTCAATTCTGGTCTGGAAGGAGTTAGCCGGTGGCCCTACAAACCCAGTGATTGGCCAATTTTAATCAAAAGCCAGATGAATGCCCATATCAACAACGTTACAAAAACTACAGTTAATATCAAAACTTCAAATTGCAATTCAATGTACCGCAACTCTATCCCAAGTACAGCTATGGCACCAAATGCAGCCATTATCAAATAGGTGGCAACGACTCTTAGAATTCGCCGCAAAATAGTGCGTGGATTAATACCTCCAGAATATTCAGTCAACCGGAAGTCAAATTCCGACGAGACTTGTGCTCTCCCTTTATTCATCGACTGAGCGCTGACATGCTCAGTAAACTTTGCGTCGTCTTGTGTTCTCAAATCTTTCAAATCAAGGTTCCCGATATGTTTTGATCGTAGCCCATGTTCCAATTAGTAGTATTGCGACCAGTAAAGCCAAATCTGCTCCATCAAATATGTCCCTCAACAAAATCTCGGACCTCTGTAGGTGGAATGCCTTTTCACGGCCCCATAAAAAGATGGTCCACCTTTCTAGCATTCGCATTCCAAATAAGATCACTGAAACCAGCACAAGATGGGCGTAGAACTCACCTGCTGCACGCAAGCTACGATAAACTGGCCCACGTGGAGATGGGGTATGCCAACGCAAAGACACGAGACGTATTATAAGACTCTATTGTGTTATCAACTTGTCATGCGTTAGCGCAAGGGTCACCACCGAGGAGCACCGAGGAGGCCGTATTGATCTTTGAGGCTTTCGCAGCCCAAAATCGCCCTCAGTGACGAGGGCGGCAGACCATAAATTGATTGTAAGTTATTGAAAACATTGGGAGGGAAGAGAGGATTTGAACCTCCAACCCCCCTAGTCCCGAATCAGGAGTTTAAGTAGTTCACTCTTCAGAGTTTCTCCACGATTCCCTGTAGCTGTTTCGCGACCTCTTCGGGATCGTCGGTAGCCGCAAACATAACTGGCTTTCCGATGCGTACCTGAACTGTTCCCGGCTTGGAGAAGCGCTGTTTCTTTTGTTTCAGCGGGAAGAGGCCGTCAATGCGCATGGGGATGATAGGCAGCCCCAGACGTTTTGACAGCAGGCCAATCCCGCTGCGGAAGGGACTCATCTCACCGTTCTCCGTTCGCTTGCCTTCAGGGAAGACAACAATGCTGTAGCCCTGATCGGCAACCTCTCCGGCAAACTTGAAGCTCTCGCGATATCCGGCCCGCTGAGGCAGGGAGAAGACGTTGAAGAAAGCTGTTGTGAGCGCGTATTGAAGCTGCTCGAACCAGCGCCGCAGAAAGATCCATTCCTTGGGCGGATGACGCATGGCGCGCAACACCTCACCTTGCATGGCTGTGGCCACACGATGACGCAGGCGGGCTGGAAGCGCCGCCAGAATAAATCCGATATCGCTCTGCGTGATGTGATTGCTGATGATGAGCGCCTGTCCGTGAAAGTTTTTCAGATTTGCACGCCCAATGATTTTGGGTTTGTCCATAATCATAGTCGCAGGCCAGACCAGCGTGTAATAAACCAGAAGTCGAATCCAGGTTATCGGCCAGCGACGCGCCCAGCGGGCATAAGGATAACTGAGGGGTTTGGTGGCAGCAGTAGACTTGCTTCTAACCAGCTTCTCCAGATCAGCTACAGTTGAGATCTCAGAGAACTCCCGGTCTGTCAGGTCAACCTGATAGCGGTCTTCGATGGCGCTCATCAGTTCCACACGGTCAAGAGAACTGAGGTTCAAGTCGTCTTCCAGTTGCGCATCGAGAGGCACATCGCCGTGACGACGCGAAATGCTTTGAATCAACTCTTGCAGGGAATTGGCGGAAGAGGCAGTTTGAGGACGTCCTCCAAAGCGAGCTTCCGCCACCTGGCGAATCACGTTGAGCCTGGGTTTCTGGGTTGAGGTGCGGGGGAAGTCCTCATCGGGCCAGGCAAACCAGCAGCGGATTTTTTGAAAGTCAGCCAACGATTGGTTGGCGCGGGCCACCGCCGCTTCCGGCGGGCTCTCATCCCGCAGCAACAGGACGGCGCATGCTTCAGCATTGCCGTCCCGGTCAATCCCAAACACGACGCAATCACGCACTTCCGGCTGCTGGCGAAGGGCCTGCTCCAGGTCTTCAGGATAGATCTTCAAACCGGCAGGCGTAACAATCACGCTCTTGCTGCGGCCTTTGAAATAAAGATTTCCATCGGCATCCATGGCGCCCAGGTCACCGGTACGAAACCAGCCCTCCTCGCCGGCTACCGGTTTCAACTCTTTGCCTTGCCAATACTGCCGGGCCACGTTTTCGCCGCGCACCAAAATTTCTCCGGTTTTCTCGTCCAATTTCATTTCTCGTCCGGGCAACACCTTGCCAATCGACCTGCGGCCCACTTTGAAAGGATGGTTCAAGCTGATCAGCGAACTGGTTTCCGTCAATCCGTAACCCTGGATGACCACGTACCCAAGCCTGCGCCAGAACTCTTCGGTGTTGCTATCCAAGGCGGCCCCGCCGGAGATGAGGGCCCAGAACTTCCATCCGAATCGCCGATGAATCCTGCGGAAGCGCCACCATCGCTTGAGAAAATGCTCGCCTTCAGAGGCTGCAAATTTCGCCCCTGTTTCCCGAGGAAATTCACGTTCGATCTTCTGCTTGAGCGATTCCATTACCCGTGGAACCGCAACCAGCACTGAAACCCGGTTGCGGTGAATGGTGCTAATGACCTCACTGGGCTTGAAGCTGGTTTGAAAGATGACTGTGCCACCGAGCAGGCACGGAATAAACATGCCCATGTACTGTCCAAAGACGTGGCTGAGCGGGAGCATGTTGAGGAAACGGATAGGATGAAAGATCCGCTCATATTTCAGATATTTTGGAATTTCCCGCTGAATCGGCCCAAGACTGGCAAGCAGGTTGCCATGAGTCAGAACCACCCCGCGAGGTTCGGCGGTGGTGCCAGATGTAAAGACGATCTGGGCCGTATCTTCGCGAGCTAAACTGGCAGTGGTATATGGCGCGGAAGAAAGATCAGCCAGGGTTTGCCCCAGATTCTCCAGTTCCAGATGCGGCCATCGGGTCGCCGATGGGACCATTTCACCAGAGCAAACAATCAGCCGGGCGTCAACATCGGAGGCTACACGCTGTATGAAGTCGGGTGCGGCGATCTTATCCATGGGCACAGCGACTACACCACGCATCACACATCCAAAGAATGCGGCCACCCATTCGGCGGAGTTCTCTCCCCAGAGCAGGACACGTTCACCCTTGCTGATGTTTCTTCTTTCCAACTCACGGGCAAAGCGAAAAGCCAGTTCGGCCACTTGGCGGTAGCTCCAAGGAACAGTGCGGTATCCCCGAAGGTGAACAAATGCGACTTCTTTGTCGCGCTCCAGGTAGATCTGTCCAAAATCAGCAAGGGAATTCAAGCATTCAAAGTTAACATCTTTGAAACGTTGCGCGAAAGCCGCAACCAAAAGAACCCCAACTTCTTACCGCGGATTTACGCGGATTAACGCTGATTGAGAACGGTCGCTGGCTACTGGCTTCTGAGTGGCCCATTCAATGCGTGGCTCTCGTCCCTTTTCGGCGCTGCCGGGAGATGCGATGCCAAGTGCAGCCCTTCTCGTGCAGCGCTCGGACTAAGCGGAATATTCAGCATCATTCCTGAAGGCTACAAAGCACTTGCACTGCAAGAATGGTTTGCGTGGTGTTTGCGGATTTCCAGAGGCAAAAGGGTACATTTTGCCAGGTGGGAACGCCCATCCAATTTCTTTGCAGCGGGCATCGGCTGATTCTCTCGCAGCATATCGGCCGCGGCTTCGAAGCCTGCCGCGCAATTCTCCCTTTGGAGCAGCAACTGAGGGTTGATGGATACTGCTTGCGCCAGAAACGGCTTGGTTGTCACCATTTGGACATCAACTGCACGCAAGAAAAAACTCATGTAACCATTCCAGGTTCGGTCCTGTATCGGGCGTCTCAGCTGAATCGGTTGAAGCTTCTTGGATTAAAATTGCCGGGTCCGCGACGGACGGCAGAGCGGGCATCCTTGGTATACTGTATCGCCCCCCAGCGTAAACCATTTGCAGGGGCTTGTCCCGCAAGTCTCGCAATCTAAACGCGATGCGCACGCTTCGAAGTGTCACTCCAACGCCGGAGCAGCTATCAATCCTCTCGCGCACCCGATTGGGTGTCGAGTTGATCCGAGGTGCTGCGGGTAGTGGAAAGACTACGACCGCACTTTTACGTCTGAAATCTCTAATTGGTTCATTCCTAAATCGTCGTCGCCGTGAAAATGACAACTCCCCTGTCCGCGTGCTCATCTTGACGTATAACCGCACGCTTCGTGGCTACATTGAAGCACTTACAAACGAGCAAGCTGCGAGCTTCCAAGGCGTCGGTCTTCAAATCGAAACGTTCGGGAGATGGGCGAAGACTGTCCTCAGTAATCCTTCTATTGTGGATACCAAACATCACGACGCGAAAATCTTGGCTCTCGGCAGTAATCTGGGGCTCACGCCCGCATTCTTGTTGGACGAGGTGGATTATGTGCTCGGCCGTTTTCTCCCGCCAGATCTCGACAAGTACTTAACGGCGCGGAGACTTGGGCGCGGACCTAGTCCGCGCATGGAAAAAACGCAGCGGCAAGCCCTACTTGATGACGTGATTAAACCTTATCAGGCCTGGAAGGGCAAGCTCCGCCAATCTGACTGGAACGATTTAGCCGTAGAGTTGACAAAGCACAAATTGGCTGTTCCATACGACATCATCATTGCAGATGAAACTCAGGATTTTTCGGCTAACCAGATTAGGGCGATAGTCAACCAACTTGCACCCGTTCACAGCTTGACGTTTGTTCTCGACTCTGCTCAACGCATCTATGCTCGCGGCTTCACATGGCAGGAAGCTGGAATTACCATCCGACCTGAGAATATTGGCCACTTGAAGCATAATTACCGGAATACGGTCGAGATCGCAAAGCTTGCCGCTACGCTTATGGATGGCCTGCCGCTCGATGATGACGGCACGTTACCGGATTTCAAAGCGTGCTCCCTGCACGGACCTGTCCCGATTGTACTTCGGGGCAAATTTGGACAGCAGATGGAATACGTAGTCAAGTATCTGAAAAAGGAGCTGGACCTTAAGCAAGAATCGATTGCTTTCTTGCACCCTCAAGGTGGCGGTTGGTTTGACGAAACGCGACGTCGTCTTCGTGCCGCTGGGCTGCCGTTCGTCGAGATCGCTCGAAAGTCCGATTGGCCTCAGGGAGCTGAGAATATCGGTCTAAGCACGCTTCACTCGGCAAAGGGTCTGGAATTCGATCATGTTGTTATCATCGGTCTGAATGCTAAGGTAACATCTCATGGCCAGGAAGCAGACGATGATCGCCTTATTACGCTTCGGCGATTGCTGGCAATGGGAATCGGCCGTGCTCGGAAATCCGTGATTCTTGGATACAAGCCCGGTGAAGAATCGAAACTGATCGACTATCTGGCTGCGGATTCGTTCAAAGGTGTTGACTTGTGACAATTGGAGATGTCATTAAGAAGCGCGCCATCATTGAAGTTTTGCACTTTACTACCCATCGAGGTCTCCTCGGAAGCCTCCACTCGGGATCAGTCAAGTCAAGAAGGCGTCTTACGGCGGAAGTCGACTTGAAGTTTATTTACCAGCCAAATGCAATCTACCGTAAAGACCCAGCTTGGCTCGATTACGTAAACTTGTCAATCTCGTGTATTAATTTTGTTTTCTTCGCTACCTCGTGTCGTTGGCACCGCGCTGAAGACTTATGGTGGTGCATTATGGCCTTTGACCCTGAGATTTTGACTCATCCGGGGGTACATTTCGCTACGACCAATAACATGTACACTGGGGTCGTCCGTAGAAGTGGTGTGACTGGGTTGGAAAACCTCTTTGCGACCAGGGTAGTTCGCTACGATGGCAACACCGCAGTCAGAACTGCGCAGCTTACAGACAATTTGACGACGTGCGTCCAAGCAGAGGTGCTGTATCCGGGAGAACTGTCTGTGAAATATCTAAGGCGGGTGTATGTGGAAAGGAACGAAGATCAGGATGAGGTGTATGCCCAGTTGCACATGATTGGGGTGTCTGGCGTAGATGTCGTCGTAAACGCAGAGCGGTTTCGTCCTTAGGTAATCCATGTCTCGTCGATCTAAAAGAGCTATTGTGAATTCGGCGCTGTGGGCCGCTTACGGAGATGCGATTGGTTTCATAACCGAATTGGCTGACCGAAGTACGCTTAAGCGTCGAACAGGGATGTTCGAAGTGCGCCGCCCTATCCCTTGGAAACGTGGAGTCGGCGGGAAATACGGCGTCACAGTAGAGCTGCCAGCGGGCTGCTACTCCGACGATACACAATTGCGGCTTTCTACGTCGAGGGCAATACGAGGAGATGGTTACTTTGACGTAGAATCTTTCGCAAAAATTGAACTGCCAGTCTGGCTGTCTTACTCGCTAGGTGGCGGCGTTTCTACGAAAGCAGCCGCGTCCGGCCTGAGCCGCAGTGATGTCAACTGGTTCAGCAATTTCTATAAGACGAAGTTTTCGAACTATCTTGACGCAGGTGGAAACGGCGGTGCAATGCGGATCCACCCTCATATTTGGGCGGCTCGCCCAACAGCGCAAAATGATCTCGAGTTGCGAGATGTTGTTCGAAACGTCATTTGTACACACGGGAACCCTCGAGCAATTGCGGGAGCATGTTTTCATGCACTCTGCATTAACTCGGTTCTTCAGTCGGGAGAAGTTCCCGGACCTTCAATTTGGGCTAATATCGTGGAGCGGCTTTCAGTAGCATGTTCAGTGATACGCGCGGATCAGGATCTAAGCACGTTTTGGCTGCCTGTGTGGGAACAACGAACGAATAGCAAGCTCGAAGAGGCATTTGGACAAGTTCAACTTGAATGCAGAGATGACCTGACGGCAATTTCTGATATTTTGAACAGGCCCCAGCCGAATGCATACGGACAAATTGTTAAGTTATTGGGCGGCTTCGAGTCGGCAACGAGAGGTTCGGCTACGAAAACTGCAATTGCCAGTGCAGCTCTGAGCTGGATGTTTCGCGCGGAGCCCACCAGTGCAGCGCTCATTGAGGCTGCCAATCTGCTCGGATCAGATACCGATACGATTGCGACCATGGCCGGCGCAATCTTGGGTGCGGCTACTGATGTTGAGCCTGAAGGCGATTTGATGGATCGGCAACACATTAAAGATGGCGCTATCCGGCTGTTTGAGATCGGGAATGGAGGAAAGCAGCCTAGCTTCGCATATCCAGACTTAATGCACTGGCATTCTCCGAAAACGATGTTAGATAGCGTAGCCTCTGCTCGTGGAAGTATTGTGGTGGCAGGTCTTGGGTCAGCTCATCCAATTGGTGACAAATGGGAGAGTCGGGGAAAGGATGGCTGCGTCTGGCAATGGCTAGAGCTATCCTACGGGCAAACGATTTTAGCAAAACAACGACAAGTGCTCCCGCACCTTTCAGAAGCCAGCATTCCGCAAAATAAGATTCCGCAAAATAAGCAGGTCCAGGGTGAAAAGCAGATGTCTAAACAAGAAAATTCCACGCTTCAAGTCGATTTGTTTGATCGGAACCGAGCTAGACGCGACCAGCAGGTGCCTGCCCGTGGACTCGATGAGCTGACGAATGAAGCCATTAAGTCAGGGTTCAATCCAGAAGTCATCGGAAGGCATATCTTAGAACTCGCTGAGCATGCGAATGGCATCGAATTGACGATTGCATATGTTGCGGTTGTGGCAAAAGCGAGGAGTGCTCGAATTCAAGCGCAAGCGAAACGGGAGCAATCGGTTTGAGTGAGTCGTGCTTAGCCTCCAACACCCTGCTTCCACCTGTAGCTAACCTTGTCCCCCTTGCATTTGCGTCTTGTCCAAAGCTTTGTCGTATTCCCTGAGGATAGCGCGAACTTGCTCATTAGGGTTGTTCGGACGTCAGCGCCTTCTTAAGCGACCTCAACAAATTTTCCGCTTCATCAATTGTTTTCAACGTTAATTCGTCCCCCTTTAGCTCCTGCAATCGTGTCCACGGCACACTCTTCATCGCCTCAATTGCAGCTCCCAATTCATTCAGCGGATGATTTTCTTGCGGCTTCTCAACGGAACGGATTCGGAGTTGAGCAGACTCAAGGTCGCCAGAGTCACTTAAGAAGTGTGCTCGTGCAACTGGATCGGGAAGAATCGTCCGAAGTTTCCGCAAATCCTTGGAATTGGTGATCCGTTTCTCGTTTACCTTTTTGACTACCGCGTCGATAACCGTTGGGACGAGGAGCTTCTTGCTTACTCCCATTAGCTCACGAGCCCAGGTAATAGCGGCGCTCGGATCACGCAATTCAGTGAATCGTCTCGAAGTCTCGAAGACTTCCACGAGCTTATCGAGTTCGCGCACCGTAATTCCCAGGATGTTAGCTGCGCTGGCGCGTCCCACCAGATCGACCAAACGATACGCGACCATTTCTTTTTCTTTAGCATCCCATTCCTTCCGCTGACGATGGATGTAAATCCAAACTCGAAGCCGCTCGTCATCTGAAAGCGTCTTGTCTGTGATTTCTACCGGGACCTGTCGATATTGCTCCCGTCCTTGCTGCACCAGGGCGCGCGAATTCGTCCATCGGCGGTCACCATCAATGATGCGGTACTTGCCTGGTAGGGCGGGATGTGGTTCGACGAGTAGTGGTTCGAAAAGGCCCTCATTCGCTTCAATCTGCCGTTGAAGCTCATCATCCTCTTTGGGACCAAGGCGCGGCTGATCCGGATTCGGTATGATGTCATACAAGTCTACTTTCGAACGGTAGGTGAGCAAGATCGTGCGATCGAGGCGTCGCTCTTGCAAGGCGCCACTCATTGGCGGAGGTTGGGCTGGCATCTGACTAATCATGTTAGGATGCCTCCGAGTCTTCAGCATCGTCCACGCAAGTCCCAATGATTGAATCGATTTCGTTTGCAAGATCAGCTTTGGCCTTTTGGATTGCGCGTATCGCTTCCCCTTCTTTCCTCCAGTGATTTTGATGCCATCGCATTTCCTTCTCCTGCTGCTCAAGCAAGTTGGCAGCTCGCTCATCGATTCGAGCGAGGAGCTGAGTGCAGCGCTCGGAAGTGATGAACTCATAGAGGACCGCCGTCTTTTTCTCTCGTTCGACCTTGCTCATACGAAGCGTATGAACCTGGATCAAGTGCTGTCTGATGATAGTGGCTAGGGAAACGACCCGAGCAGGATTGGCCAGGAGGACGCCATCTTGATTGTGAATCTGGCGCGTGCCTTGTGGAAACTTGTGCGTGGAGAGGATCGCGTGCTCAGCCTTCTCAGCTAGTTGATCCTTCCTGAGCTTGGTAACGTGTTCATTTCTCCATTGGTTGTGGTTCTTTGAATCGTACAGAATGGTCCCGCATTCCTGACCGCGGAACTTTACCACATGGCGGATGTCGGCACCCGGAGCCCCCTTAGGTATGCGTTCGATTCGGTCATCTTTGAATTCGGCCTTGAGCGCTTCGAATACATTGACTTCAGCGCCTTCGCCGAGTTCTTCAGCCGTTTTATTGTCCAACGCTCGCTGCAGGTCCATCACTTTAGTAGATAGCTTTTGGTTTTCCTCGAAAGCCCTTGCTTTCTCCGTGTTCACCGCATCTTCCTTAGCCTTCTCCAGAATTTCGCGCTGCGTGTTCAAGCTAGCTTCCAGTGCGGAGGTATGTTGATCCGTGAGTTCCAACACTTTTGCTTCAGCCTGAGATGCCTTTGCGTTGGCCTCGGCAACAGCATTCTCGTGGGCTGCCAGGCTAACACGGAAGCGCTCCTCTACCTCCTCCCTCGCGGCTTGACGCGCAATCGAAAGTTGAGTTGCCGCTTCTTCTTTTACTCTTGCAACTTCTGTCTCCTTTGCTTGCCGCAACTCATCAAGCTCTTTTGCCAGCGCGCTTTCCTTTTGTTCAGCCGCAATTCTGCTTGCTTCTGCGTCCTTCACTCGGGCGTGCAAACCGGCCTCGGATTCACGGTGCGCCGCTTCAATCCCCGCGATACGTTGCTCAGCGAGCGATTCGGCAGTTCGCTTGGCTTCATTTTCAATCTGGGCCTCGCGTTCCTTAGCCTCGGCGTTTTTCTGTTGGAGGGCTTTCATCTCCTCCTGCAAGGTCGCCTCTGTTTGCTTAGCGGATTTCCGCGCCGATTCCGCCTCGGCTAGCCGATGTTCCCACTCGGAGACCAGCTCGGTGCGGGCTTGGTCCGCTTCCGCCAGCTTCGCCTGGAACAATTCCTCGGCAGCTTTTTGAGCCTCGGTGCGCGCATGCATCTCGCGCACTGCGCTCTGTTGGCGCTCCGACTCTAAATCAGCCTTTGCTTTGGCTTCAGCGGCCAGCCTCTCGACTGCGTACTGTTTTTCGAGCTGCGCGGTGATCGCGACCGTCTGCTCATGTTCCTTGGCAGCGATCCTGCCGCCGATCTCTTCGATCTTCTCGTGCGGAATTTCTTGGCCGCAAGTGGGGCATGTTTCAAGGCTAAGCTGCAAATGCGGAGTCAAATCGGTGAACTGCGACGTTTGGCCAATTTGTGTACTCATGGGACCTCACATAATAGGTCCTATTTTTACCTATTTTGTCCGAATGTCAAGAAGAATCTGTGTCATCGTTCGCAATTTCCCAAGCTGGCATACTAAACCACTTGCTTTGTTTAGGTTGAACGAGTGGAAGTCATCCCTTGCTGGGGCGATCGGGAAAAGTATGTCCAACTTTTCGTCCCTCCTCGACAAGGTGGCGCTATTTTCAGCAGAATGTCTTCGGTTATTTGCAGCACTCGTTGGTCAAACATCGGACGAACTTGATTCGTCAGCCAATTGCTCAGTGTGCGGCGCGTCGGGCGAGATCAGCAACGCGCTCGATGCCAAACCGAATTTCAGCGAGAGTTACAGAACTGACGTAAACCTGCCCAAGCGGAAGTGAGGAAATGAAGGCCACAACACGCACTTCGGGTTTTGGTTTTCGTAGCTCTGATAAGACATTCGTGTCGAGTAGCCACGCTATTAAAAGGTAATATATCACGCACGGGCATGGTGACCCTTGCCGGCTCCAGATCAATGTCTTTGAACGGAGAAGTCTGCATCGCGGCAACCAAATCGGCTCCCGTACGTGCTTCGTTTTTCGGTGGAATCGTCGAACCTTGGAGAGCGTGCATAAGGACATCTTCAATGCTCTCGTATGCGCCACTTCTCAGCCGCTCAATAATGAGGGCTTCCAGTTCGGGCTTATGAATCTCGATTGTCATTAGAAATTCCCTCCAAGCGGCTCCTCATAGTATCGCAGCAGTCAGAACCGGTTTTCAATATTCAGGTGTTTGGACACCTTTCTCCAGCCAAATGGAACAATCGTCCGCTCCACCAGCGAGGTAACAATAAACGTTTTCTGGCCGTTTCAAGGCGTTACTTTCTGAGCCATTCGCGCCTGTAACTCAATGAAAAAGATAGATTTAGAATATTCTGTCACGGAAGACCCGCAAAGTAACGAAAACATGGCGAAAACTGGACATTACCCACAAAATCTTTCTGGGGTAACCTGTTTGGTTTTTTGAAGGGTCGCATTCTGCAAAGATTGATCCGTGTTTATCCGCGTAATCCGCGGTAAGGTTTTACTGTGCTAGGTCGAATAGTCGGCGTTGATATGGACGTATTCCGCGGTAAGGTCGCAGGAGAGGAACTCGAAGCTGGTTTTGCCCGCGCCCAAGCCGATTCTTATTTCATAAGCAGGCTGGGACATATATTGGTGGGCTCGGTCATGATCGAAATGACAAGCCATGCCTCTGCGGCAGATTTGCTGGTCGCCCAAATGGATATCGATTTTTTCGGGATTGATTGCCACGCCTGAACGGCCGATGGCAGCCAGGATGCGTCCCCAATTAGGGTCGGCCCCGGCCCAGGCGGTCTTTACTAGTGCCGAGTTAGCAATTGTGCCGGCGATCTGCCTGGCCTCGGTTGCGTTGCACGCCTGCTCGATCTTGAGCCGTACTACATGGCGGACACCCTCTCCATCGGCCACGATTTGCTCGGCAAGCGACCTGCAAACGCTGAACAATGCAGTTTCAAACTCCTTGTGGACCGATTTGAGCTTTACCGTACTCTTGCCACTCGCTAGAAGCAAAACCGTGTCATTCGTAGAGGTGTCGCCATCAATAGAGATGTTATTGAAGCTTTGATTCACGGCATTTCTTAGCACCTGCTGCAATTCGCGCGGAGTTGCCTCTACATCGGTGAACAGGTAGACGAGCATGGTGGCCATATTAGGATGAATCATGCCGGCGCCCTTCGCCACTCCCACCAGGGCGACCTTATTGTCTTTGTGAATCAACTCTTCAGAAGCGATCTTGGCCCGGGTGTCGGTAGTGAGAATGGTGTTGGCAAAAGACTGCAATGCAGCAGGGTCGGACTGCGCCGTGGCAATTAAATTCGGAACCGCGACAATAATTTTTTCCACTGGCAAAGGAACACCGATGATGCCGGTGGAAGAAGGGAAGACCTGGGTAGGCTTGGTCTTAAGAATACACGCCACTTCCCGGCAGACCTTGCCGGCGGCGCTGATGCCCGGTGCTCCAGTGGCACAATTGGCGTTCCCGGCATTTACGATCAGCGCATGAATCTGTCCTTGAGAACGACGCAGATTTTCACGTCCTACAGTCACCGGCGCAGCTACCACCTGATTACGCGTGAACATTGCGGCTGCCGAAGCCCCTTGGGGGACCAAGGCCAAGGCGAGATCGGGGCGGCCACTAGCTTTTATTCCAGCGGTACAAGAAGAAAATAGAAACCCTTCCGGAAGGCGAAGATTCACGCTCCCAGCCTCACCAGCGGGATCGGGAGGCGGACATCGCGAAGTGTATCCATGTTGGCGGGAATAGAGCCGCGCACCATAGCGATCTCGTCACAGGCATACAGCAGCGGACAATGCAGACAGTCTTTATATATCTTGTCCGGGAGTTCTTCACGAGTGGCCACGCTGAAACCCATGAGCGCAAAGAAATCAGGGATGCGCGTGAACAGACACACACAGGTCACATGGTGACGTTCAGCCTCTCCCAGAAGTGCTTCCACAAGCTTTCTTCCCGCCCCTTGTTTCTTGGCCGAAGCGTGGACCGCAATAGAACGTATCTCCGACAGATGCGGCCCGTAGAGATGCAGAGCGCCACAGCCGATGATCCTGCCTTGATCTTCAGCTACGACAAAGTCACGAACGTTTTCGCACAGCTCAGGAATGCTGCGGGGCAGAAGGGTACCGGCCTTCGCATAAGGTTCGATGATGGCGTGGATATGCTCCACATCCGGCAGGATGGCGTTACGCGTATGCACCATCGGGTTCCTGCAATACAGCCAGCTTTTGGCGTGCTATTTTCAGAGCTTGTTCGACCCGGTGAGGGGCGGTCCCCCCGGGCACATCGTGGCAGACAAGCACAGCTTCCACAGTTAAGTGATCAAAAATGTCAGCGGCAAATGCCGGGCTGAACTCCTGCAACTCATCCAGGGAAAGGTCCTGAAGTTCGCAGCCTTTCTCCAGACATCTCTGAACTGCGTGGGCGACGATTTCATGTGCCATGCGAAATGGAACATCACGGTTGACCAGATAGGTGGCAGCGGCGAGCGAATTCATAAACCCGTGCTCACATGCACAACGCATCCGGTCGCAATTGAATAAGACCTGTTGCATGAATCCCGTAGCGATATCCAGGCAATATCGAAGAGTAGATGCGGCCTCAAAGACGGGCTCCTGAGTTTCTTGCATGTCTTTGTTGTAAGCCAGGGGAAGCCCTTTGATTGCGGTGAGCAAGGTCACCTGGTTGCCGAGGACGCGGGCAGCTTTTCCACGGATCAGCTCCAGAGCGTCCGGGTTTTGTTTTTGGGGCATCGCGCTGCTGCCGGTGGAATAGGCCTCCGGCAAATGGATAAAGCCGTACTCCTGCGTGGCAAACAAAATCAACTCTTCCGCCCAGCGACTCAGATGTATTGCCAGTAAGGAAAGCGCATTCACAAACTCAATGCAAAAATCGCGGTCGCTGGTGGCATCCATGCTGTTGGCCGTGGGCCGGTCGAATTCCAACTGCTGACTGACCAGCGTGCGGTCAAGAGCAAGAGTTGCGCCGGCAATCGCTCCCGAACCCAAAGGACATTCGTTCAGGCGCTTGCGGCAGTCATGCAGCCTTTCAAGATCACGCAGGAACATCTGAAAATAGGCCATGAGCCAGTGCGCCACCAGAACGGGCTCGGCCCGCTGGAGATGCGTATACGCTGGCATGACTGCGGTTTCTGCTTTTTCCGCCCGGGTGAGGAAGGTGTCCAGCAGATCCAGCAAAACTACCTGCAACTCATCAATCGTTTCGCGGACGAACAGCCGCAGGTCTGTGGCTATTTGTTCGTTGCGGCTTCGGCCCGCGTGCAGCTTCTTGCCGGTCTCACCGATTCGTTTGACTAATTGTTTTTCAACAAAGTGATGGACATCTTCTGCTTCATCGTCATCAAAAAAGCCCGGTTCATCCAGCCCGCGTTGCGTAATTTCATCCAACCCGCTGAGAATGTGGTCCCATTCTTCCGCTGAGAGCACCGCGGCAGCGCCGAGCGCCTGGGCGTGGGCACGGCTGGCCGCCAGCTCATAGAGCAGCAGCTTCTGGTCGAATGGAAACGACCGCTGCCATTGCTCAAATTGAGGATCGAGTGGCTGCCGAAAGCGGCCTGACCACATCTTCACCGCGTTACCTCCTGGCGAATGCGTGCGCGAGAACGCGCCGGCAGGCCGAGAATGCGTATGAAACCCGCTGCATCCTTCTGGTCGTAGCTTTCACCCATGGTGAACGAAGAGAGGTCGGTTCGGTAGAGCGAGAACTCTGACTCACGTCCGGCCACCGAGATATTGCCTTTGTAGAGTTTGAGTGTGACCGTTCCCGCAATTTCTTTCTGTGTCTCGCTCACAAAGGCATCCAGGGATTCACGTAATGGGGTGAACCACAGGCCGTAATACACCAGTTCAGCATATTTCAGGGCAACCTGCTGCTTGAAGTGCATGAGATCGCGGTCCAGGCAAAGGGCTTCCAGTTCGCGATGTGCAGTCAGCAGCAGGGTCCCGCCGGGAGTTTCATAACATCCGCGGGATTTAATCCCAACAAATCGGTTTTCCACCAGGTCGATGCGCCCGATAGCGTTGCGGCCTCCAATCTCATTGAGCAGTTCAACCAGCGAGACAGGGTCGAGTTTTTGTCCATCAACGGAAACCGGGCTTCCAGCTTCAAAGCCAATGGTGACGGCTTCCTCGCGGTCTGGCGCGTCCTGTGGAGCGCAAGTGAGTTGCCAGGTGGAGTCATAAGGCTCATTGGCAGGATCTTCCAGCTCTCCGCCTTCATGGCTCAGGTGCCAGATATTGCGATCGCGGCTATGGATCTTCTCGCGGCTGGCGGTCACCTGAATTCCGCGTTGCTCGGCGTAGTCCAGGCAATCTTCGCGGGACTTTAGACTCCATTCCCGCCAGGGAGCGATGACCTTCAATTCGGGGGCCAGCGCCTGGAAAGCGTGTTCAAAGCGGACCTGGTCGTTCCCTTTGCCTGTACATCCATGAGCAAGGGCGGTTGCGCCTTCCTGCAGAGCAACTTCCACTTGATGCTTGGCAATGACCGGACGCGCCAGCGATGTGCCTAACAGATACTTATGCTCGTATACAGCTCCGGCACGTACGGCAGGGAAGACATAGTCGGTCAGAAATTCCCGGCGCAGATCTACAACACTGACTTTGGCAGCGCCCGTTTTGTGGGCTTTTTCGATGACCGCATCGATATCATCGCCCTGGCCAACGTCGGCAATCATGGCAATCACCTCACAGTCATAATTTTCTTTCAGCCAGGGAATGATGATGGAGGTATCAAGCCCCCCTGAATACGCCAGCACTACTTTTTCACGCATGATTGCTCCTTGGGGCGATACGGCGGATTCCGCCGCCCAGCAGTAACAACAAGATGGCTTTTTGCACGTGCATCCGGTTTTCTGCCTGATCGAAGACCACCGACCGGGGTGAGTCAATGACGCTGGTAGAGACCTCCTCTTCGCGGTGGGCCGGAAGGCAGTGCATAAAGACAGCATGAGGCGCGGCGTGGGCGAAGAGTTCGTCGTTCACTTGGTATGCTGCAAACAGCTTTTGCCGCTCTTTTGCTTCACCTTCTTGCCCCATGCTGGTCCAGACGTCGGTATACACGGCGTCAGCGCCTTTTACCGCTGCCCAAGGATCACAGGTAATTTCCAGTTGGGCGCCGGTGGTGGCTGCAATGCTGAGCGCAGCCGCAGTAATCTGCGGGTGAGGGGCGTAGCCCTCCGGAGTGGCAATGGAGAGCTTGCTGCCGGTGCTGGCAGCGGCCAGCATCAGCGAGTGGGCCACATTATTGCCATCGCCTACGTAAGCAAGGTGGATCTGACCCAGATCACCGAATTTCTCCTGTAATGTAAAGAAGTCAGCAAAAGCCTGGCAGGGGTGCTCAACATCGCTCAACGCATTAATGACCGGAATGCAGGAATTCTGGGCAATCTGCACAACAGTGTCGTGCTCGAAGGTGCGCACCACCACAGCATCTACCCAGCGTTCAACATTGTGGGCGATGTCCCGCAGGGATTCGCGATCGTGCAGGCGCGAGCGTGTCTGGTCCACAAAAAAAGTGGCCCCACCGAGGCTGGCCATGCCCGCCTCAAAGGTCAGGCGGGTGCGCAACGAAGCCTTTTCGAAGAAGAGCACAAGCTGCTTGCCGGCCAGTGCGGCGCGAAAGTCCGCCGGGCGATGCTTGATGATGTTGGTAAGTTCGAACAGTGACTTGATCTCTTCCGGAGAGAAGTCCTGCACCGAAACCAGATTGCGGTAGACCAAGGGCTGTTCCACCGGCGCGCTCAGCGCGGCGTAATCGTATGTCCTGATTCCCATCATTTGTTCCTCCGTCCTGCCACGCTTGCTATTGGGGCTGTATTTTTTTCGAATACCTGGTCCAACTGCTGGATCGCAGTATCAACATGTTGTTTCTTGATGATGTAGGGTGGCAGGAACCGAATCACCGTTTCATCGGTGCGATTCAAGATCACGCCACGCTCCAACATCTGCGTCACGATTACTTTGGCCAGATCGGCGGATTCCAGCTCCATGCCGATCATGAGCCCCAGGCCGCGGACTTCATGAATCACCTCATATTTATGCTGTAACTTATTCAAACTTTGGAGCAGATACTTGCCAACTTCCTGGATGTGCTTGAGTACTTTTCCCCGTTCAAGGACAGTGATGAGTTGCAGTGCTACGGCACAAGCCAGCGGGCCTCCGCCAAAGGTGGTGCCATGCATTCCCGGATGAATGCATTGCGCGACCTTATCGCTCACCAGCAACGCGCCCAGAGGAAGTCCACCGGCGATGGGCTTGGCAACCGTTACAAGATCGGGCTGAATGTCGTAATGCTGATAGGCAAACCAGCGTCCTGTGCGTCCCAGACCGCTCTGGATTTCGTCGGCAATCAGCAGGGTGTTGTGCTTACGGGCCAGTTTGTGGGCAGTTTCGGCAAATTCCCGGCTGATGGGCCGAATGCCGCCTTCGCCTTGAAGAAACTCAAAGCCAATGGCGCAGACTGTATCGTCAAAGTTGCTCTCCAGGTCAGCGATGTCGTTGAATTTCACGAACTGTACGCCCGGCATAACCGGAGCAAAGGGAGTCCGATATTTTTCCTTGTGCGTGGTGGCCAACGCGCCAAAGGTCCGTCCGTGAAAGGCATGTTCCAGCGCCAGGATGCGCCACTTGGGCTCTGTGCCGTTGGAGCAATTCTCGCGGGCGTAGGCGCGGGCGACTTTGAGCGCCCCTTCCCAGGCTTCAGTACCGCTGTTGGTGAAGAAAGCCCGATCCAGACCGGAGATCCTGGTAAGAGCGGCAGCCAGCTTGCCTTGATATTCGTGATAGAAGAGGTTGGAGGTATGGACCAGCAGTTTTGCCTGCTGGGCGATGACCTTGGTGAGGGCTGGATGAGCATATCCCAGCGCGTTCACGCCAATGCCGCTCAGCAGGTCAAGATAGCGGCGGCCTTTGTCATCGTAGACGTGCACACCACGCCCTTTGCGCAGCAGCACCGGATAGCGCTCATACGTGGAGAGCAGCAGCCGGGATTCGAGTTTGCTTACCTGCTCCAGATTCACGCTACCAATACCTCCGTTCCACATTCGATTTTGGAAAAGTAAAACTCAGGCAGGGTCTCAACCTCAGCGGCTGGCAGGATGCGCACGCGGTTTACGCCCTGTAGCAGGGCCTGCTTGCAGGCCTCGAGTTTGGGCAGCATGCCGCCGAAAATCACAGCTTGTCGCGTAAGCTGGGATGCCCGGGTGAGATCCAGCCAGCGAATTACCAGCCCATCCGCATCTTTCACTCCTGGGACATCGGTGAGGAAGATCAGGGCGTTCGCGTGGCAGGCAACAGCACAGGCGGCCGCCATCTGATCGGCGTTGATGTTGTAGTACTGGCCGTCAGACCCCAGGGCAACGCTGGAGATCACCGGCACCGAGCCTTGCTGCCAGATGGTCTGGATCCAGCGCGGATCGACGGAAGAGATCTCTCCCACATAGCCCAGGTCGTGGCCATTCGGAGTTTTCTTGCGGGCACGAAAAGCCTGTCCGTCTCCTCCGCAAAGCCCCATAGCCGGCTGATGCACGGCAGCCAAGGCGGCCACGAGTTTTTTATTCATGTGTCCGGCCAAGACCATCACGGCAAAGTCGCGGGTCTCCGCATCGGTGACGCGCAGCCCATCTATGAACTCGCTGGTCTTGCCAATCTGGGTCAATACACGGGTCAGCGCTGTGCCGCCACCGTGGACCACAGCCACCTGATGTTCCCCAGCGAGCTGCTTAATCGCCTGGACTGCGCGATGAAGCAGAGCGGGGTCCTCCAGAGTGGCGCCACCAAGCTTTACGACGATCTTCATTTCAGCCCCTCCTCTTCACTCCATCCAAACATCAGGTTCATGTTCTGTACGGCCTGTCCGGCAGCCCCTTTCATCAGGTTGTCAAGACAGGAGACCATCACCATGCGTCGTTTGTCGGGCGACAGGGCGAAGCCGATGTCGCAGTAGTTGGTATGCAGCGAGTACTGAATCTGCGGCAGCTTGCCCTGAGGAAAGATCCGCACCCAGGCACAACCTGCATAAAACTTGCTCAGACACTCTTCGATTGCCTGAGGATCCATTGTGGAATTCAGCCGCACGTAGATCGTCGAAAGAATGCCGCGCGGGATAGGCAGCAGGTGGGGCGTAAATATCAGTTGTTCGGGCGTAAGGCCAAGCTGCTCCAGAATCTCTCCGGTATGGCGGTGGGAGAAAACCGAATAGGCAGAGAAGTTTTCCGCCACCTCTACGAAGTGGGTTTTCTGCGTGGGCTGCTTCCCGGCGCCGGATACCCCAGACTTGGAATCGCAGATTACACCGTAAGAAAGGTCAAGCAGCCCGGAGCGCACCAAGGGCGCCAGCGCAAGAATGATGGAAGTGGCATAGCATCCGGCATTGGCGACCAGCGATGCCTGTTTCAGCTTGCCGCCATGCAGTTCGGGAATCCCGTAGACTGCCTTCTGCGTGAGTTCGTCTGCCAGTTGCGGGTCATTATCGTGAAACTGGTAGACAGTGCGGTAGGCAGGCGTGTTAATTCTCCATGCGCCGCTAAGGTCGACTACTTGTACACCTTGCCGGAGGGCCTCGGGGACCCATTCGCGGGAGATCTCATGCGGGGTGGCAAGGAACAGTACATCCACGCCCTTTTGCCGAAGCCTCTCCCAGGTAAACGATTCCAGCGGATATCCACCATTGCCGCTGATATGGGGATAGAGTTGGTCCAATTGCGCAGAGCTGCCGGTTTCACTATCACGGGTGAAAAGCACAGGTTTCCTGACTTGTGGATGGCGCAGCAGAAGCCGGGCCAGTTCGAATCCAGCGTAACCTGTGGCTCCAATGATCGCGGGTTGAATGGTGGGAGTCATCAGGCGCGCATCTCCTCCAGCCGCGATTGCAGTTGCTTGGCGCTCTTGTTGTCGGCAGTGATGATTAACAGCGTGTCGTCGCCGGCCACAGTACCTACGATTTCCTCCCACGCTTCACCATCTACGGCCACAGCCACTGACTGGGCGCTGCCGGCCACGGTCTTGACCACCAGCAGGTTCTGTGCCCTGCGTACCTCACGCACAAATTCACGCACCACACGGGAGGCTGTGGGCAGGGGATCACCAGGTGCATCGCCATTCGGCAGAATGTAGCCTTCAGAGGTCTTTACCAGTTGCAGTTCGTTGAAATCTCGCGAGAGCGTAGCCTGGGTCACCTGGAATCCGCGCCGGGACAGCAGTTTACATAGCTCCTGCTGGCTGGGCAGGGGCCCGTCATGCGCGAGTTCAATGATGGCTTGTTGGCGTGCGAGCTTGGACATGGCGAATACACAAACGAATAATTATTCATATTAATGTATAAATATGCATTAGTATTGTCAACACAAAAATAGCGGCGAAGTTGCGCGTAAGCCTTTGTTGCCCAAGGGCGATATCCAAGAATCTCTTGTCATCGGTTTTGCGGAGGCTGCGGACTGGCGCACATTCCAGAGGATGCCCAAGGCGTCAGATTGGTTAAAAGACACTGGTGGTCGGCCGCATCCCCGCGCTTTCGCAAATTCGAGATTTATTGAATGCGTAATTTAGCTGCCACGACGCTACAAAAGCAGTCGTATATCCGACTAAAAGCCATTTATTTTCAATTGTTTACATGGCGGTGATGATGCGCCAAGGATTGCCCCTGCAAAAGCATTTCGGCAGTGAGCGGCCGGGAATTTCCGCATCCTTGTGTCCAGATGTGTCTATTCGCTACGCTCAGGGTAGAAAGCCTGTTTTGAAGCCAGAAGAAACTCTGCGTGGCTTTTGGTAAGTCCTGATCGGCGGTCTAAGTTCCCGCAAAAATCACCAACTTTACCGTAGCGGTAATTCCCAAAGCAGTGCAACATTATGAGGTAAATTCTCAATAACGGTGATTGGCAATCATGCGATGGCTCCGAGTCACTTAACTTTCAGGTGCTCCAAAGCCGATAGACAAAGGAAGGCCATAGCATGCCTGGAGGTCAGAGATGCATTCCGAGGAAAACCTAGACTTGAGCGCGGCGATGGCCTTGCCCCAGTCCGAAGAGGGCCGGGTGCAAATTTTGAATATCGACGATTTGTTCGATGCATTTATCAGTGTGGACCGCCAAGAACGGATCACTGGCTGGAATTTGCAAGCGGAAGACATTTTCGGGTGGCCGCGTCGCGAAGCGCTGGGCCGCCCAGTCTCACAATTGATCATTCCTCCTCGTAATCGCCATCTCTTTAAACAGACCGTGCGTCAATTCGTCTCCAGCAACGAGAATTCAGCTCAAAGATCAAGGACAAGAATAACCGCTTTGCATCCAGACGGGACAGAATTCGAGATCGAAGTGATTTTCTTTTCTCTGCATTCGGACAATGGCATCGGCATGATCGCCCGCCAGCTTAGCGAAAGAAAATTTACTGAAGTGGAAACCGAGAAACGCCACCACGCCATCATGAATCAACTTGGAGAGTGCTATGCCGAGACGGACTTGCGTGGGAGCTTCACCTTTATCAACAAGACCTATTGTGAGACTTTTGGCACCTCCATGGAGGCCCGCCAAGGTGGCAATTACAAAACCATTTTTCCATCTGAACTGGCCGGATTGCTTCGCGAAACATACACAAAGGTCTACCGGACAGGGGAGACTGCAAAGATTGATTATTCCTTGACATTACAAAATGGGAAGCAGGTGTTCAACGAGCAGTCCGTCTCTCTTAAGAAAGATGTTCAAGGCAACCCGGTCGGGTTTCTGGTGATTGTTCGCGATTGCTACGAGCGCAAGCAGAGCGAACTAGAGTTGGTAAGGGCCAAGCAGGCTGCTGAAACTGCCAGTAAAGCCAAAGGCGAGTTCCTGGCCAACATGAGCCATGAAATTAGGACTCCCCTCAACGGCGTGATCGGCATGCTTGAGCTTATCGGCTACACGAATCCAACGCCGGAACAACAAGAGTTGCTAAAGATAGCCCAGAGCGCCGCCGACAGCCTCCTGGCAGTCATCAATGACATCCTGGATTTCTCCAAGGTTGAAGCGGGCAAGTTGGAGCTTGATCTAGTTGAATTTGACGTCTTTGAAGTCGTATCCCAAGCTGTCGCAATTATGAGTTCTACCGCTCTCAAAAAAGGACTCAAGTTGAGCTCTGAGTTAACGCCGGACGTGCCCCAGTTCGTGCTCGGCGACCCTCTGCGCCTCAAACAGGTGCTGCTCAATCTAACGGGAAATGCCATCAAATTTACTCAGCACGGGCAGGTTAAAGTGCTGGTGCAAAAAGAAAAAGCGAATGACGGCAAAGTGGAGCTGAGGTTTTCGGTTATCGATAGTGGCATCGGAATTCCTGTAGAGAAACGAAGGGTGATTTTTGAGGGTTTTGCGCAGGCGGATGCTTCCACGACACGCAAGTTCGGGGGAACGGGTCTGGGCCTGACCATATCCGCTCATATTGTCCGATTGATGCAAGGAAATATTTGGGTGGAAAGCGAGGTTGGCAAAGGCTCTGCATTCCACTTTACTGCGGTCCTGGAGATCGTAGACGGCGCCGAGGCGAAGTCAGCACAGGCTGCTGTCGTCAGTCTTCAGATGGAACGAAATCATGAATTAAGAGTCCTATTGGCTGAAGACAACTTAGTTAACCAAAAGCTGGCGGTGCGATTGCTGGAAAAACTCGGTCACCAGGTGTCCGTGGTGCGAACTGGAACTGAAGCTTTGGCTAAGCTGGAAGAGCAGCGCTTTGACTTGGTGCTTATGGACGTACAGATGCCGGAGATGGACGGCTTCTCCGCCACGGTCGCCATCCGCGCTCGTGAAGAAAAATCCAAGCACAGGATGCCGATTGTTGCGATGACCGCACATGCAATGAAAGGCGACCGCGAACGGTGCGTTGCGGCCGGAATGGATGACTACATCTCTAAGCCGATTAACTTGGATACCCTCAAGAAAATCATAGCAAGCGTCACAAAATCCTAGCTGCTTTAACGATGCTCGTCAGCTTATGAGAAATCCTAGCCCAAGATATTGAAATTTCACCGCGAGAGAGAGGTCGCAATGGGATGACGTTGATTTGATAGGTCAACGCAGACGCTCGGAATAAACCGAAGGAAGTCCCAGAGAGTCATGACTTACCCTGCGCTGATCATCCTGATAGGCATGGTGGGTGTCTGGCTTCCGCCTTCAGGCTCGATGGTAATGGCGAATGCTTTCGCTTGAATAGCCTCCCGCATGGGATGGTGCATCACAACGTTGCCGCGGGCATCAGGTTTGAAAGTTCCTGCGGACATAGGAGGTTTTCCATCGGCGGGCAGTAACCAGAGCTGATAGACCTTGTCTGGGGGGAGAGACTCCATATTGTTGGCCATCAGCAGAAGTCCTTTTTGCGGGACATAAATCGTCCTGGCCTGGGGCTGCGGGGAGACCGTGGGAGTGCCGACCAGCGTCATGTGAACAGCATTGCGGGCGTTCAGCAGATCTACTACCGCTTGTACCCGCTGCAACTGATCGGTTTGCTCTCGTAATTGGGCCTGCGCTGCTTCCAGTTTGCTTCGCAGCCGGGAATCTTCCCGCCAAAGCATGAGGCTGAAGATCGCCAGCAAGAGGGTTGCGGCGATAGGAGCGGTCGCCAGCCAGCGTGGATGCAGGACGCCCATTACCAACTTCCGAGAAACCCGGAGTTGGCGTGGCTCTGCGCTGATAGCTTCGAGTAAGCGCTGGCGGGCGCGTTGGGGAGGTAGTGGGCCGGCAGTGGAGAGAGCCAGCAAAGCGAAATCGCCACGCAGTGCGCTCAGTTCATCCCGGCACTCTGGGCACGAGGCCAAATGAGCTTCCAACTCCGCCCGCTCCTCGCGGTTGTCCAGAGCGCCCACGGCGTAGAGGGCCAGGGTCTCAGCGTATTGTGCGTGGTCGTTCATACAAATGCTTTTCTCAGCGCCAGCAGTCCTGTCCGGATGCGGGTTTTGATCGTACCCAGCGGTTCGCCCGTCTTGGCCGCAATTTCGCTATGGGTCAATCCTTCAAAAAATGCCATCTCCAGGGCCCGGCGCTGCTCCTGAGGAAACTGGGACAACGCTGTCCGTATCTTTTCGACTGCCTGGCGCTGGACCGCCTCATTTTCAAGGTTGGCAGTAAGGGCGATGGGGAGATCTTCTATGTCATCCTCAGGTGGATGCCGGCGCAATTGATCAATGGCGCGGTTGCGGGTAACTACCGCCAGCCATGCGGCCAACTTTCCGCGAGTGGTATCAAAAACGTAAGGATTGCGCCAGAGCTGCAGAAAGATCTCTTGAAGAACGTCCTCGGCGGATGTCGTATTGCCGAGCACACGCAGCGCCACTCCATAGACAATTCCGGAATAACGGTCATAGAGAGCAGCCATAGCGCTTTCGTCGCCCGCCTGCATCCGCGCGATCAGGGCCGCGTCATCTTCGTTATTTGGCGCTTGCGTACCAGATACGCGCATTCTTCGTGTTCCTTATGAGTACGCCCTGCGGGTGCTGCTGGATTGTTTTCTAAGCTGCTGGTCTTCCGGCCCGGACAAAACCGTTCTTTTGTGCTGCGGTCATTCACAAGATAACAACAACTGCGCAGGAGATACAAATAAAAGCCTGTTAGGACACTACCGATTTTTGGGGAGTGGTCATCGGATACAGGCCTCTCGATTTCGGCAGGCCAAATATGCGATGCTGTCTCTATGAAAAATAAGAACAAACGGGAATTGGAGAAGTACTGGGCAAAAGAGGCAGTCAAGAAAACCAAACTCGTCAGGAAAAAAACACCAAGCGAAAATGTAAGCAAAGCGGCCCCGGGAACTGCCAAGCAAGGTACTGAACTGTAAACCAAATTGGTAATTTTGCAATTGGCAGTTCTTAATACTACGAGGTGCTTTGAAATCGTGCTTTTTCGCGCACATTTTTCGCAGCGGCGAAGCATAAGGCTTGGATCGGTTCCGGCCCCTGATTCCGGCATTCTTCTTAATTCCGTAACTCCTCCTTGTCGGTTTGGCCTTCAGGACAGCAACCATTACCCAAGTTGCCCGGCCACGGCGGCTACCGACGCGGCCAGCCGCCCAAGCGCCTCCGCCGCACTCCCCGTTCCGGACCCGGCCCTGCTCATTACCTGTTGCTGGCTGCCATTCACCGCATCTGTGCACCCGGTCCCAATCAAAAAATATTTCATGTTTTTCATTCTCCACCGTTGAGAAGTATTCCCCGAAGAAGAAGGGACTGAAGGGTGTAACGTTTAATATATCGGAGCCTAAGCGGCTGCGGGGCAAACTCTCTCCGGACATGCTCTCGCGTCAGCAGCTTCAGATGTTCTGTCCGATGCGCGTGCTAAGCTGTTGAGCTCACAGTGGATCGGATGTTCGGCGAACCGCAGCTTGTGCCGTAAACTCCGCGCGTGACCCAGGGTCGCTGAGATAAATCATTTGGAAAATTTGGAAAGAGGGCTAAGGCCATTTATCCTGTCGGACCGGTCTGCAACTATCTGAGGCATGCGATTGAGGCGGCTAGTCTGGATGTTGAAGACCGTTGAGCAGTAGTGGGGCAAGACCGACTGACTGTTGACGACCGCAGATCGCGCACTTCAACGCATATCTGATGGCGTCAAGACAGAGCAACCCAGAGAGCAGCAACCAAATTAGGAGGGATAAATTGGCAAGCTACATTGGCGCAATTGATCAAGGAACAACCAGCACTCGTTTCATCGTCTTCGACCGCTCTGGGCGCATCGTATCAATATCCCAAAAAGAGCATGAACAGATTTACCCCAAGCCGGGCTGGGTGGAGCATGACCCGGAAGAAATCTGGCGCCGGACTAAGGACGTGATTGCGGAGGCGATGCAAAACCGGTCTCTCCGTCCGGCTGACTTGGCGGCCATCGGCATTACCAACCAGAGGGAAACCACTGTGGTATGGAACCGCAAGACCGGGAGACCGCTGACGAACGCTTTGGTTTGGCAGGACACGCGTGTCGCCGATTCTGTGACCGAATTCTCCAAGACCGGAGGGCAGGGCCGTTTCCGCAGCAAGACCGGCTTGCCGCTGGCCACGTACTTCAGCGGGCTGAAAATTCGTTGGATTCTCGAGAATGTCCCCGGCGCCCGCCAGTCGGCGGAGTCTGGAGAGGCGCTGTTTGGCAATATTGACACGTTCCTTGTCTGGCACCTGACCGGAGGACCCAACGGAGGCATTCATGTCACTGACGTCAGCAATGCCAGTCGAACGCAGTTGATGAATCTCGAAACCTTGGCATGGGACCCGGAGATCCTTGCCGCCTTCGGTATTCCTGCGGCGATGTTGCCCAACATCCGTTCCAGCAGCGAGGTCTATGGGCACGTTCACGAGGCAGCGCTCAAGGATGTTCCGATCGCGGGTATCCTGGGGGACCAGCAAGCAGCTCTCGTGGGACAGACCTGCTTTCAGCCCGGAGAAGCCAAAAACACCTATGGGACCGGATGCTTCCTGCTCATGAATACCGGGACCCGGCTGGTGCATTCCAACCACGGTCTGCTCACGACTATGGCATACAAGTTTGGGGACCAGCCTGCGCACTACGCGCTGGAAGGAAGCATCGCGATCACTGGAGCGCTGGTGCAATGGTTGCGTGACAACCTCGGCCTGGTGCAAAAGAGTCCGGAAATCGAAACTCTCGCCCGAACTGTAGAGGACAACGGAGGGGTCTACTGCGTGCCCGCCTTCTCCGGTCTCTACGCACCCTACTGGAAAGACAACGCTCGTGGCGTGATAGCCGGCCTCACTCGCTACGCAAACAAGGGACACCTGGCGCGGGCCGTGCTCGAAGCAACCGCATTTCAAACACGCGATGTCCTGGAGGCCATGGAGAAGGATTCGAATATCAAACTTGATGTATTGCGCACTGACGGTGGCATGGTCGAGAACGATCTGCTGATGCAGTTCCAGTCCGACATTCTGGACCTGCCGGTTGTACGGCCGGTTACGCGAGACGCCACCACCGCGCTGGGATCGGCCTACGCGGCCGGGTTGGCCATGGGTTACTTCAAAGACTTGGATGATCTTCGCGCCAACTGGGCCATGGACCACACTTGGCGGCCCAATATGGCGCGTGAGAAGCGAGAAGAGATGTACAAGTTCTGGAAGCGTGCGGTCACAAAATCCTTCGATTGGATGGACTAGCCTTGAGTGACCGCGTGAGAGATCGGCAGTTCAAACATCCGACAGGGAGCTTTTTCATGGCTGCGAAATTCTTCGGTGAATTCATGGGTACGTTAATTCTGGTGTTATTGGGCAACGGAGTGGTCGCCGGCGTTCTGCTGAAACGTTCCAAGGTGGAAGGCGCCGGTTGGATGGTGATTACCAGCGGCTGGGCCTTTGCCGTGATGGCCGGCATTTTCACCGCCACTGCTTGTGGCAGCAGCGATGCCCATTTGAACCCAGCCGTGACTATGGGCTTTGCCGTATCGTCAGGGCAATTTGCGAAGCTGGCGCCCTACATCGCCGCCCAGATTCTGGGCGCGTTCTCGGGCGCAATTCTGGTCTGGCTGCATTTCTTGCCCCACTGGCGAGAGACCCAAGATCCGGAGCTGAAATTGGCTTGTTTCTGTACAGCCCCCGCCATCCGCAGATTTGCTGCAAATCTGGTCAGTGAAATTCTGGGAACATTCGTCCTGGTTTTGGTGGTGGGCGCCATCTTCTCAAAGGCAGTCTCTGCCTCAGGGCCGGCAGCAGGGCTGGGACCCTACCTTGTAGCCGCTCTGGTCTGGGGTATCGGACTTTCGCTCGGCGGAACGACTGGTTACGCAATCAATCCCGCCCGCGACTTTGGTCCGCGCCTTGCCCATGCGCTGCTGCCTATTGCCGGCAAAGGGAGGTCTGATTGGAGTTACGCATCCGTTCCGGTCTTGGGGCCACTGATCGGAGGCGGATTGGCCGGAGCATTCATGAGGGTCGTGGGTTTCTAGCCAAATCGTGCGAAAGAATCCCTTGCACAGTGCGCTGGGGAGGCAGCGTGCCGTAAGTGCGTCATGCGCTTTTGAGCGGGTGTACGTCCAAGCGCTCTCTTGGCAAACAGTTGCGCTGCCCTGATTTGCTGTTAAAATTATCAGTTCAGCCTTTATAGCCTATTGGAACCATGGAGAACTAGAGCGTTATGGCATATGTGATTGCAGAGCCTTGCATCGGAACAAAAGACGCGGCGTGTGTGGATGCTTGCCCTGTCGATTGTATCCACCCCAAGAAGGACGAGCCGCAGTTCGAAGGGGCGAACCAACTGTTCATTGATCCGGTTGAATGTATAGACTGTGGCGCTTGCGTGCCGGTATGTCCGGTGTCCGCTATTTTTGCCCTGGATGACCTGCCGGAAAAATGGAAGAGCTACACCGAGATCAACGCCAAATATTTTAACCGTTAATCTTCTAAACGGAAGTGATTGGAGCGCGTGGCCACGGCCGCGCGTTTTTATTTTCTATCGGTGTATGCTTAGGTTCAATGTCCAAGCAGTCTGAAGCCCTGGTCCTTCGCACCTACCCGTTCCACGAGGCGGACCTGCTGGTGACGCTGTTCACCCGCGCGGAAGGGAAGGTCAGAGGGGTCGCCAAATCAGCGAAGAGGTCGAAGAGGCGCTTCGGAGGAGCTCTGGAACCGCTCACGTATGTGATTGCTCACTGGCAAGACAAGGAGCGGCAAGAACTGGCGCGGCTTGATTCTTTTGACATCATCAGTTCACCGCTGGCAACCGAGGTGACCTACGCCCGGCTGGTGGCCCTGAGTTATGTGGCGGAGGTCATCGATCAACTTCTGCCGGACCGTGAGCCCAGCGATTCCATCTTCCGGCTGGCGGTGTCCGTGGTGAACCAGCTCCGGGCTGAAACCATTTGGATGCCGCTTACCTACTTTGATCTGTGGATCGTCCGATTGATCGGATTGTTACCCGCCCTTCATGAGTGTGTGGCTTGCGGGGAAACGCTGAATGGCAGCCGCGCATATTTTCATCCTATGGCCGACGGCCTGTTGTGCGCCCGAGACAAGCGACTGGCCAGCACGGAGATTTCCGCTGAATCACGCACCTTTGCAGCCGAGATGTTCCGCTCGCCCGTCGAGGCATTTGCCGGCAGTCCGTGGCCCCGGCAATGCGGCGCTGATCTGCGAAGATTTCTGGCCCAGCGGATTGAACGGCACATAGAGAAGAAGCTGATTACTGCGTCCATGTTGGACCGTTTGGATTAAGTAAGCAGTCAGCAGTCAGGCACACTGCGAGTTATCTCTTGTGCAGGCTGAGAATCTCGACTTGTAAAAAAGAGCGGTTACACCGGTTACACGGTTACAACCCGCATCAACATTGGCGATTTCTGTAACCGCTGGTAACCGGGTAACCGCTCTTTCCCCGACATAGCACTAGGAAGCCCAGCAGAGACGCACGACACGGGTGCAGGCCCTTGCTGGGGAGCAACGGTTGATGGTCCATCGAGCGAGTCCAGAGGCCGAGCCAAGGTCTTCATAGAGTGACTTTAAAACAACTACTATAAATTGTCAAGAAAAATCTTCCAGATCTTCAAGATTTATCGTTCGGGGTAGGGATCTCTCGCTTCGCTCGGGATAGGCTTCTCAAACGTTGAGGCCGATCGATTTCATCAGTTCAACTCCATTGCTGGTCGTTACCACACCTTCGCGAAGACAATAGTCAAACGACAGCTTGCCGGAATCGAGTTTTTCCTGAAAATGTACATTTCGGATACGTCCGGGAAAAACATCGGCAATGGAGGTGAGCGCCAAGTCGTGGGTTGTCAGCATACCGATCGCGCCCTGCTCAAGCAGCGTCCTGAGTATTCCTTCGGTACCGGCGCGCCGGTCGTGGGAATTCGTTCCCTGAAATACCTCATCAAAAAGGAAGAGCAGAGGACCGCACCTGGAGAGTTCGACGACATCGCGGATGCGGTTGATCTCCGCGTAGAAATGAGAGACGCCTTTTTGCAGCGAATCCGACAGTCGCATAGATGTGCCCAGATGCAACGGTGACAGGCGCAACGCAGCCGCACGCACCGGCGCTCCTGCCATGGCCAGCACAGTATTGATTCCCACAACTCGTAGCAAGGTGCTTTTACCCGACATGTTCGAGCCGCTTACCATCAGCACTGGGTTGTCTTTATCCAGCTTAACGGTATTTCGAATGCAGATTTTGTCTGGCAGCAAGGGATGTCCGAGCGAGTCGCCGGCAAAGTGTGCGGTCGACTCAGGAATTGTGAATTCGGGGAAGGGGTCCAGAGGATGTTCGAACGCGCAGGCGCTCAGGGAGGCCAACGCTTCGAATTCCGCCACTGTATTGAGCCACGCATGGACGTTCGTGCCCCAGCGGATGCGCCAAGATTGCAGCAGCAAAGCCACGTGGATGAAGTAGACGACGATGAATTCAAGCAGTCTCACAAACATGTTATGGCGTGATTCAGCATAGTCACAGAGCGTGCTGAGCTTGCCTATGCACTCCGATGAGAAGTATCCGTTGCTAACGAGTTGTATTTGCAAGGACCGCAGGAGCGGCGTTTCGAATTTTTCAGTTTCGATACATCGCAGAATTTCTGCCAGGGCATTCAGATTGCTGCTGGCCTCGTCCAGTCCGGCGAACATCCGGCCCAATTTATGACGCAACAAGTAAAGGAGGGTGAAATTGATTGACGCCAGGGCCAGCAGAGGAGCAAACCAGAGAGTGATGAATCCATAAATCAGCGCAGCGGTTGTAAGTACTGCCGCAGTTATGGCGAAGGGCCCCCACCGGCGAGAGTCCAGTTCGACCTCCTGATCGGCCCATTGCCTTAGCTTCGCCGGGTCAGCCTTTATTTTGTCGCTCTCGCCCACCACGGCCAGACGTTCCCTGAAATCCAGTTTGTCTCTCAGTTCCCGCACTGCGGCCTGGCGTTCGAGGATCACGGGTTGGGTGGCGGGCGCGAGCAGCCATTGGGCCAGGGCCTGCTCGCCCATACGAGTGCGCGCACAGCAGAGCAATTGAAAGAGACTACCTTCACCCAGAATATCCAAGTCTTCTGCGTAGAGATGGCCAGCATCGCGGAATTGCTCTCCTGCGTCCCCGGCGCCTGACCATCGGTCCTCTATTCGCGCCAGACCTCTCTTGTAAAAGGCGGAGGCCCGCTTGGCCGTCTCCAAGGCCCGCACAGTCCGGCGATGGACAATGATCAGGCCAATGAATGCGAGGACTGCCGCCGCCAACCAGTAGAAGTATGGTGAACCTTTGGTGCTCGCTTTCCACCACAAGATAGCGATTGCGATGAACACCGCAACGCGCACATTGCCCAGCCAGATGTGGCGGCGATACAGCCGCCTGACCGCGGACTCCCGCTCACTCAATCGTTTGGAGTATTCGATTTCCGGAGATGTGGTATTGGCACTCATTCATTGCCGGGAACAGACTATCGTATCAATGCAGCATGTTCTTGCCAGAACTAAACATTGAGGAAAAAATTATGGCGGTTTAGGAAAAGGTGTAGCTTTTTTAGTGGAAGCCCGCGGTGGAGCTAGACCCTGTACCACCAGCGCTAAAGCGCCCTCTTTAAATGCTACGCTTTACACGGCCCTGAAGGGCCGTTCTTCCACCATAAAACGTTACTGTTAACGCAGTCCTTGGCTTTGCTCGCTGATTTGCGCTGAGAAACGCTGATAAGACCAGTTGTACCACGAATCGTAAAAAAGAGGAGCCTCGCGGCTCCTCCTCGTTTGATTGCAAGTATGAATTACCACACCCGGCACGCCTGTGCACTGACCATGGGTTGTCCGGCCTTGCAGCCAAAGGCTTGTTGAAACTCCGGCATGTTTTGGATGACGCCGTTGACGCGCCAGCGTCCCGGAGAGTGCGGGTCGGTGCGGACACCTAAACGCAAAAGTTCGGGAGTGATGTTCTCGCACCAGGCCCGGGCAAAGCCCAGGAAATAGCGCTGGTCAGGGGTGTAATCATCGATCTTTTTGTTTGGGTCCTGTTTGGTTTCGGCCATCAGATCATGCAAGGCCATCAAGGCGATGCGGGCCCCGCCGTTGTCCGCGGTGTTTTCACCCAGGGTCAGGCGGCCATTCAGTTTCAGGTCGTCGATTGAAACAAAGCTCCCATATTCATCGGCCACACAAGTCGCGCGCTTTTCGAACTCCTTGGCGTCTTCCGGAGTCCACCAGTCGCGAAGATTGCCTTTAGGGTCGAATTGGCGTCCTTCATCGTCAAAGCCGTGCGTGAGTTCGTGGCCAATCACCAGGCCTATTCCGCCAAAGTTCACGGCATCGTCCATATTTCGATCGAAGAAGGGAGGTTGCAGGATACCGGCAGGGAAGACGATCTCATTGCGTTCTCCGCTGTAAAACGCGTTCACGGTAGGCGGTGTGGTGCCCCATTCCGCCCTGTCGACAGGTTTGCCGATCTTCATGATCTGCCGGTGGGCCTCGAATTCAACCGCATGTTGAAGGTTCCCGGACAGATCTCCACGGGTAATTGTGAGCTTGCTATAGTCGCGCCATTTATCTGGATATCCAATCTTATTGCGGATGGCCGCCAGCTTAATCAGCGCCTGCTTCTTGGTGGCTTCGGTCATCCAGGGAAGCTCGGTGATGTCGCGGTGCAATGCACCTTCCAAGGCGTTGACCATCTTCAACATACGTTGCTTGCCTTCCACGCCAAAAGTCTCATCCACATAGCGCTGGCCCAGGGCCTCTCCCAGTGAGGCATCGGTGGCATTAATGCAGCGCTTCCAGCGTGGTGACAACTCCTTTTGCCCGGTGAGGGCCTGTTGAAACTTGAAGTCTTCCTGGACGAAATTATCCGAAAGCCAGGGTGCAGCATTGTTCAGCATCTGCCAGGTCATGTAGGTCTTCCAGGCATCTAGAGGGGTGTTTTGAATCACGCTGTTGACGGTTTTGAAGAAGTCCGGATTGCTGACATTCAAATCCTTGAAAGGCGGCGCGCCAGCCACTGCAAAGTAACGGCCCAAATGAAAATCAGGGACCTGCCCTTCAATCGCTGCCACCGTCATCCTGTGGTCCTGGGTCTTAGGGTCGCGACGCAGGGTGCGGTCCATGGCGGCGCGGGCCAGTTCGGTTTCGATCTTCAGCACTGTGGATGCGCTCTGTCCCGCCTGTTCCGGCGACTGGCCGATCATGGCAAACATCTTCTGCATGTGGTCTGTAAAGGCTTTGCGAATGGTCACCATGTCGGCATCGTCTTTGAGGTAGTAATCGCGGTCGGGCAGGGTGATGCCGCCCTGATCGATAAAGGCCATGGTCATGTCGGCGTCGTGCAGATCAGGACCGGAATAGAAGTTAAAAACGGGATTGGGGCCCAGCAGGGCTTCATGTGCCATGACTTCAACCATCTGGGTCTTGTTCTTGATGGCGGCAATGCGGTCGAATTCGGGTTTGAGCGGCGTGTAGCCTTTTTTGTTGACCGCATCTTCATCCATGCAGGAGGCGTAGAAGTCGCCGATCTTTTGCAGGTTGGGGCTGCGCTTGGGATCATTGACGCTGGCTTGCGTGAGGATTCCGCGAAGCACCGCATAATTGTGCTCCTGGATCTCGGTAAAGCTGATCCAGTCTGTGTAATCAGGCGGAATAGGATTGTTTTTTATCCAATTGCGGCACGCGTACTGATAGAAATCGACGCAAGGATCCAGCGACTTGTCGATATTGGTAATATCAAATTTGGGCGCTGGGTGTTCTACCGCGGACCCTGCTTGCGGCGTTTGGATGTTTCTGTTTTTTGGGATGGAAGCGGCGCCGGAATTCTGCCCCAGCATCATGGAACCGCTCAGCAGCACCATGCCGCCTAGCCGGATCAAGAGACTGCTCATGCGAATGCTCTCCTCTTTATTCTTGTTTTCGTAGAAAGTCGTTATTGTAGCGTGCCTGCTACCCACTGATCCTGGGAATGCTCCAGCAGCCAAAGATATTTGAATTTCGCCGCTAAGGACGCAATGGCGCCAAGGAACATCCAAACCTTACCACTGACTTATCTTATTTCGCCAATATTTGTTCAATGTCCTCCAATGTGAGGACGCGCCACACACGTGCGGTCTGGTCGTAGCTGGCAGTAACGATGCGTTGACCGTCCGGAGAAAATACGACATCGTCAACTAAGTTAGTATGGCCCTGGAGAGTAACCAGCAGATGGCCATCGGCGGAATCCCATACGCGCGCTGTACGATCGGCGCAGGCTGTTACGACGCGCTGACCATCGGGAGAAAACTGGGCATGCAAGATAGCATCCTTATGTCCTTCGAGGGTGGCCAGCAAGCGACCGTCCGCGCTGCTCCATATTCGTGCTGTACGATCAAAGCTAGTAGTGAGGATGCGTTGGCCGTCGGGCGAAAACTGCGCACTCGAGACTGAGCCCGTGTGTCCTTCGAGGGCAGTGAGCAGGCGGCCATCGGCACTGTTCCACACCCGTGCTGTATGATCTCTGCTCGAGGTAACGATGCGCTGGCCATTGGGTGAGAACTGTGCTCCCCAAACATCATCTGGCTGCTTGATCATCGCCAGCAAGCGGCCGTCGGCACTGTTCCACACCCGTGCCGTATGATCTGCGCTGGTGGTTACGATGCGTTGGCCATCGGGTGAAAACTGCGCACTCGAGAGGGCACCTGTATGTCCTTCGAGGGTGGCCAGCAGGCGGCCGTTGGCTGAATTCCACACCCGTGCGATTTGATCTTTGCTCGAGGTAACGATGCGCTGGCCATCGGGCGAGAACTGTGCTCCCCAAACTTCATCGGGGTGTTTGATCGCCGTCAGCAAACGGCCATCAGCCACGTTCCATATCATTGCCGTGTTTTCACTTTTGGTCACGATACGCTGACCGTCGGGCGAGAAGATTGCTTTGTAGAAATAATCCGAGGGGCCTTGCAGGGTGCGCAGCAAATGTCCGTCAGAGCTGTTCCACACCCGCGTTGTGTTGTCTGTGCTGGCAGTAGAAATGTGCAAGCCGTCAGGAGAGAAGGTCCCGCCCATGACCTCTTTGGTGTGGCCTTGAAGGGTCGTGATCACGTCCCCTGCAGCGGAGATATTCCAGATCCGGGCCGCAGTGTCACCGAGCGCGACGACAACGAGCCGGCCGTCCGGAGAGAACGCCGAGAACCAGGGCACTACAGACACGTCGATAGGCGAGGATGCAACTCCCGCAGGCACTTGCAGAGTGGCCAACAGCCGGCCGTCAACGCTGCTCCACACGCGCGCCGTATAGTCGTCGCTATCAGTGAGGATGAGACGACCATCTGGGGAAAATGTCACGTGCAGAACTGCGCCTGTATGGCCTTGGAGAGTGACCAGCAAACTACCATGCTCACTGTCCCACACGCGGGCCGTATGATCGAGGCTAGCGGTGGCAATGCGGTGGCCGTCAGGAGAGAAAATAGCGCGCGGAACTCCTCCGTCATGCTGGAGGACAGCCAGCAGGCGGCCGTCAACGCTGCTCCACACTCGGGCCGTATGGTCGTAGCTGCTGGTCACAATGGCCTGGCCGTCGGGGGAAAAGCCGGCATCAGCAACGATGTCGTTGTGACCGATAAGTGTGGTCAGCAGGGAATAGTCGGCGCCGTTCCACACCCGAGCAGTATGGTCCCAACTGGCAGTAACGATGCGCCGGCCATCAAGAGAAAATGCTGCTTTTGCAACTACGTCACTATGTCCTTGGAGGATGGCTAGCAGGCGGCCGTCGATGCTCCCCCACACGCGAGCGGTATGGTCCCAACTGACGGTGACGATACGTTTGCCGTCTGGCGAGAATTGCGCGCGGTAGAGTTTGTCGGTATGCCCCTGCAAGGTCACTAGTGGCCTGCCGTCCGCGGCATTCCACACCCGCGCCGTGTGATCCAAGCTGGCGGTGACGATACGTTGAGCGTCAGGAGAAAACTCTGCGTAGATGATTTTATCGGTGTGACCCAGGAGGGTGGCCAAGAGGCGGCCGTCCTTGCTGCTCCACACCCGTGCCGTATGATCGTCGCTGGCTGTGAGCACCCATTGACCGTCAGGCGAGAACATAGCGCTCTCCACTCCGGCATCATGATTCAAGGTAGCTACTAATTGCGGAAATGCCTTGGCGATGGCAAGGCGCGCCTCCTCTGTCTTGGCTGTGCGCCAGCCACGTATGGCCAGATCCAGCGCCTGGCCCTGGTCCCGGCCGCGTATCTCTTCCGCCTGCGCGGCCAGCGCCCGCGACTTCTCTACCAATTGCAGGCGGTAGGTATACCAGGCGACTCCGATCGCCATCAGCAGCAGGACAGCCAGAGCGCAAGAAAACCAGCGAAAGCGTGCTGCCGCCTTTTTCTGCGCTGCCAACTCTTTGCGTGCGGCTTCATCTCTGGCCGCAATGCTGGCTTGCAAGAATTCATGCAAAAGAGATGGCGCCGCCGGAGACTTCGCCAGCCATTCCTCGCCGTGGGCCAGGCGCGCCCCTTGCAGCAGTGCTCCCGGGTCGCGCTTCATGCTCTCCCATTCTTCCGCCGCCTGCCGCAGCCGGCGTTCCAGACGGAGTGCATCACGGTGGGCTGCGATCCACTCGCGCAGCCCCGGCCATTCGCGGATCAATGCTTCATGCGAGACCTCCACAAACGTTTCCTGCTCCGAGCGGCCAGTAGAGATCAGCCGGCTGGAGGCCAGACGGGCCAGCAATTGCTCTACCTCTTCGGCCCTGCCTAAAGAAAGCAGCTCCATCTTGGAGACACGCCGGCGCGTGTCGTTACCATGGCCCGCGTTGGCGTCTTCCCCAAGATGGACCAACTCCAGGAAGATCTTTTGTGCCAGATGTTTGAGCCGGTCGTCACCTAAGCTCGAGTAGACCTCGTCGGCGTGCCGGCCTAAGGCTCCACGCAAACGGCCAATCCCGGCGTACGCACGGTTGGTCAAGATACAACCAAAACCTCCGGACTGGTCCCACAACTGGCCCAATGCATGTTCCAGCAAGGCCAAGTTGCCGGGCTCGGCTCCGACCTCTTCTAATAAGCTATCGATCAGCCCAGGCTCAGCCTGGGTTGCCGCCAGTTGCAGGCGTCGTTCCATGCTTTCCCGCAGTTGCTCGCGACTCATTCGGGGCACGTTGTATAGGTTGGTTTCCAGACACCGGCTCAGCTCTGCATGTTCCAGGCACTGGGCATAAAAATCGGCGCGCAAGGCGAGCACCAGGTGTATGCAAACGGAGCCTCCTGGCTGGCCTGCAGCGAGAAGAGCATCGATATAGCGGTCACGCATCTGGCGGTCGCTGGTAAGGGTGAAGATCTCCTCGAACTGGTCGGCCACCAGCAGGACGTGGGTCTGCCCGGTTTTGCCTCCTTCTGCCGTGCCATTGATCAGGGCGCTGACGGCGTTGCGCAACCCTTCTTGTTCGGATGGGAACTTGTTGCGGCAGTCGGCAATGAATTCCGCCTGCTCTTTCAATCTCAATTCCGGCGCCAATTGGCTGGCAAGGACCTCAGCCAGATAGTCAAAGGGCGCCCCAGAGGGACGAAACAGTGCAATGCGCCAGGATTCCACCGGCGAACCTTGGTGGCAAAAACGCCCTTGCAACAGCGCCGGAACAAGTCCCGCGCGCAGCAGCGACGATTTGCCGCAGCCCGAGTTTCCTGCCACTACCAAGACTGGGGACCTGCCCAGACGCTCCATCAGGTCACCAGTCTCATGCTCGCGTCCAAAAAACAGCCACCCATCCTCTGGCTCGAATACCTGCAAGCTGCGAAAGGGTGTGTGCTGGCTCCAGTAATCCGCCTGGGTGGAGAACTGCGTCGTTCCCGAAACGCCATTCCCGACCTGCGTTACCGCAGCGACAAATTTGTATCCCCGGCGCGGCACCGTCTGAATGAAGCTGTTGCCGTTGCGATCATCCCCGAGGATTCTGCGCAGCGCATACATGTGCTGGTTCAGATTGCGCTCTTCCACGTGGCTGTCAGGCCAAAGGGCGGTCAGCATCTCCTCTTTCTGGAGGAGACGTCCGTGGTTCTGTACTAGGAACACCAGCGTGTCGAAGCATTTCGGAGTGACCGCAACCGCTTGCCCGTTTCGCAAAAGGACCCGCTCCCCGAGGTCGATCCTAAACTCGCCAAAACTGTAGATTAACGTCTTTTCATTCATGCTTGCGCTCGTAGAGTCTTGAAGGAGTTCTATCGTAACTCCGGCTGTAGTTTTTGAGCCAAGGAATGAATCTTTGCCTGTCCTTGTCCGGAAGCCACTTCGGGTCAATTGACGGCCGTTAATGTCGTTGATGAAAGAAATTTGATTGTCCCCCTGATTCGTTGCCAAAGTGCTTAGTTCCCTAATGCTTTCTCATCAGCTCTGAATTTTTCCAAGTGCGTGGGATTGCAGATGCGGTCTAACGATTTTTCTTGGCGAAGTGATGTGACAATCTTCAAGAAATCACAGAGTTCTTGCTGGCGGACAACAAAGCGATTTTCAGTACTGATGTGCATACTTCTCTCGTGTTTGCGTTTCTGTCCAATCAGAAGGCCTATGCCCACGGAACGGTGAAGACTGCCTGACCAATTTTTCGGCTTCCGAGCTGTCTCTGAGTGTGTCATGGCGCCACTTTCTCCAGCGTGGCAACTTCGGACAACTATTTCGACCGGATGAATAGGCGCCCGTTAGCCGTCAGTCCATGAAAAATACACGAGCCAATCAGGAGAATACCTGCTGATTGCAAAGCATTTAATCTAATTGCTCCGGACATCCATTTTCCTGCCCCCGATCCCAATAGCCAGATTTCATAAATTTCATAAATTTATGACCGAAATTTGACTGTCCCTTGATAGACGCCAAAGCGATGAATCTCCTAATGTGCTCTCGTCAGCTCTGAATTTTCCAGCGCATGGAAAGTGCAGATGCGGTCTAACGATCTTTTTTGTCGAGGTGGATGGTGGCGATTTTTACGAAATCACAGAGTTCAAGGTGGCAAATGATAAAGCGGTTTCCAATCTTGATGTACCTTCTTTTCTCATGCTTTGTTTTCCTATCCAGTCAAGCTGCGCAAGGGCAAAATCAGCCGCTTTGTGATGGTGTGGAGTGCAGGCCCGATCCATCGTCCCCTACCTATGGAGCCGCCATGGCGGCCCGGTCCAAGCTTTTGAATGCCCGCGGTTCTTCCAGTCCCATTGTGCCCATTGCGGCCGCTGTGACCGCTGCGTCCGATTCGCCCACCGTGGTTGGTAGCCAGAGCTTCAACAAGACAATTCCAGTTTTGAAGTTACCTGGCCGGGCGGGTATGGATTTGTCCTTGAATCTTTTTTATAACAGCCGCGTCTGGAACGTCGATACGGTGAATAATACGGCCACGTTCAACATCGACCGTGATTTTCCGAGCTACGGGTTTCGCCTGGACTATGGATTTCTAGAATATGACAGCGTGAACAACCAGTATATTGTGACCGATTCGGACGGCGCCAAGCATACGCTTCCGAACTCGGGGGGCAATTACGATTCGACCGACGGCACGTACATGCGATATACGGTTGCCCAGAAGGTATTGACTTACAAGAACGGCACCCAAGTGTACTATCAGGTATTCCCAAGCCAGGCAAGCCAGTCCGCGCCGACGCTCTTTCGTCCGACGGTCGCCAGAAATGCAAACGGCAATTTCATCACGATTGCCTACGTGACCGGCAAAGACCAGGCGCTCTCCTCCATTACCGATACCCTGGGAAGGGTCATCAATTTTGTCTACGACGGCTCAGGACGCCTGAGCAGCGTTAGTCAGAATACCGCCTCGGGAGTAAAGAACTGGCTGACGTTAACCTGGGGGACGATCACGCTGGATTACAATTTTTCGCTGACCGTCAATAACTCTCCGCCTTCCGGAACCACCATTAATGTGATTACCGGATGCACCTATCCCAATGGCACGGGCTACGTCTTTCATTATGGTCACTGGGGGATCATCAATCGAATTGACAACGTAAGTTCCTCCGCTGCGGTCCGCAGCTACACCAGCTATAACTTCCCGGACACTAGCGTGGCGCTTTCCGATGCCCCGGCCTATACCCAGCAGACCGTTTCTCCGGACGGTACCGCCCAGCTTATCTGGAGCTATGCGTTCACGAAGCCTGGAACGGGTGTGGTCAACACCATGACCGTGACCGACCCCAATGGCAATAAGACTGTCACTACCTTGGATAGCAATGGCCTTCTTTCTTCTGTGCAATTGCAGAACAGCGCGGGAACGCCGCTTCGCACCACCGGCTATGTCTGGACGACTGCGGGGGTGGGGACGGTTCCCAGCAAAATCACCGTAACGCTCAATGACACCGCTCAGCAATCAGCGATAGAAAATATCTACGACACCTACGGCAATGCCACGACTGTATCGGAGTTCGATTTCGGCCATCAGCTCCGGAGGCAAACGGTGACGACGTTCCTGGGTGGAGGTTATATCCCGTGGTGGCACATCCTAAACTTGCCCACCCGGATCTTGGTCGTAGACGGTGGCAGTGGAACGACAGTGTCCCGTACGGACTTTAATTATGACGAGTACAGCATCACTCCTATGACTTCAGTCACGGGGGCGTCCAACCACGATGATGGCTACAGCACCACAGTCACCACCCGTGGCAACCTAACCTCGATGGTGCGATATTCCAATGCCGCCGCCGGTACGGGGGCAAATAGCCGGGCCTTCACCTACGATACGCTTGGCAATTTGCTGACGGCGCAGCTCGATTGCTGCAACCTTAAGACCTTCAACTTCAGCAGCATCAACCAGTATGCCTATCCCAACTCAATTGTGCGCGGCTCAGTCGCTCCCCTCCAGTTTACGACCAGCTACACCTACGACAACGATACCGGCCTGATGCTGACCAGTACCGATGAAAATAGCCAGCAAACCCAATACCAATATGATTCCATGGGCCGGCCAACTCAGACCAAGTTGCCCCCACAGAGCGGCACACAGGTTCAACTGAATACGGCTTACGATGATGCCGCGGTTTCGCCGGCTGTGACCAGTTCCAATACGGCGAATAGTGGCGTCACTGTGAGTACTTTTGATGGCATTGGATGGCTGCTGCGGACCGATACTAAGAATGGCAGCGCCCTGGTCAGTTCGGTGACCTATTCCTATGACGGCATCGGCCAGCGCACAAAAACCTCCAACCCTTTCGCGCCCGGCGACACACCTGTCTTTACAACGACCGGATATGACGGACTGGGAAGAGTGATTAGCGTAGCTCCCCCGAGCGGGGGCTCACAGCAGTCTCAGTACGCCGGCAATTCTGTTATAGTCACCGACCCTACGGGCAAGCAGCGGCAGGAATGGTCGAGCGCCTTGGGGTGGTTAACTGAGGTGGACGAGCCGGGTACAGTGCCCCCGCAAAACAACCACGCGACCATGCAGTCGGACGGCAACTTCGTCCTCTATAACCAAGCCGGTACCGCCCTCTGGTCCACAGGTACTGCCGGAAGTGGCGCCAGTCCCATGGAATTGCAGGATGATGGCAACCTGGTCCTGTACACGGCCAAGTGGCTGGCCGGAGTCTATGCGACGCCCAGCTCCGGCCCGTTTCCTCCGCAGACGTGCAGCATAGGCACCAGCCTGAATGCGCCCCAAATACTGCCCTCCAACAAATGCATTACCTCGCCCAAGGGCCAGTACATGCTCTGGATTGCGCCTGACGGAAACTTGATGATCTATGATCTGGCCCATAATGTCACAACCTGGATGCCGGTAGGAGGCGGGCATCCTGGAGCTTATGGATCGATGCAGACGGACGGCAACTTTGTGCTGTACACGGCTGATGGACAACAAGCGTTGTGGAGCAGCGGTACCAATGGCACCTTTTCGCAGAAGTTAGAGATGGAAGATGACGGCCGCATCATCATCATGCGGGCCGCCTGGAATAGCGGGACTTCGAACGGCCAGTTTGGAGGGAACCCTATGACCCATCCAAGCTGCGATGTGGGGTTCAGTGTGGGGACCACGGGGACGGTGGGGACAGGCCAGTGTTTGGTTTCACCCAATGGGCGTTTTGAGTTGCTGCTGCAAGCGGCTGATGGAAACATGGTGCTCTATGACCAGTCCACGACTCCGCCTACGGCGACCTGGAGTTCCGGAACGGCATTAGGACCGCTTAGCCCAAGTGTGGCCTTGAAAACCACATATACCTATGACGCTCTGGACAATCTCACGGCCGTATCGCAGGCATCGGGAACGGTCAATGGACAAGCTGTAACGGGACAGCCGCGCAGTTACACTTATGACGGCCTGAGCCGCCAGACCAGCGCAACCATGCCGGAGTCAGGCACGGTTACCACTTACTATACGGATGCCGGTGGTCAAGCATGCGCTGGAGACCCAACTCTTGCATGTCGCGTCCAGGATGCCCGCGGCGTAGTCAAGACCCTGACTTACGACGGCATCAATCGACCCACAGGCGCTCAATACAGCGATGGCACTCCCGGCCAGACATTTACCTACGACACGGGTGGAGCGGCGGCTTTTGCCTTGAATCGTCTGGTAAAGATCACGGATGGACCTACCAATTCGCAAACCTACAGCTATGACAATCTGGGGCGGATAACCTCTATCAGTCAAGTTATTGACACGAGCACCTATCTCATTCAATACGGTTACAACCTCGCCAATCAGGTTACCTCGATCATTTATCCCACAGGGCGCGTGGTCTCTCAGAGTTATGACGCGATTGGGCGCGCGTCCCAAGTATCGAGTGGCTCTACGAATTATCTTTCCAATATTACGTACAATGCTGCTCAGGAACCGGTGGGTTTCAACTATGGTAACGGTGTAAATGCCTCATTTGGTTATAACGACCACCTTCAGATATCGAGCTTGCGTTATTTCAAGCTCGGTAATTCAAGCGATATTCTGAACCTGTTGTACGACTATGGAACCAAGAACAACGGTCAGATTCAGGCGACGCGCTTCTACACTTCTCCGGGCGTCGAGGATACTACAAAATCTGAATCCTTCACGTACGACCCTCTGGGACGGTTGAGCGCTGCGCAGACGTCCACTGTCAGCAGTTCCATCCCTGGAACATGGAGTCTGCAATGGGGATACGACCGGCTGGGCAACCGCTTGTCTCAGACCGCTACCGGGGGCAATATCAGCGTGAATCAGCCAAGTTTTACCATTGATCCGGCAACCAACCACATTACCAATACCGGCTACCAGTACGATGCCTCTGGGAACCTGCTCAGTGACAGTGTGAATACCTACGCCTATGATGGAGCCAATCGCCTGAAGCAATTCAATGGCACTGCGGCCTCGTACACTTATTTTGACGTACTCAGGATCAAGAAGACCGTTGGACCGAACACGACAGTTTATATCTATTCCGGCGACAAGCCGATTGTCGAATACGTGAACGGAGCTCTAAGCGCCGAGAACATCTATGCCGGTCCGCAACTGCTGGCCGTAGTTACACCCAGCAGCACCAATTACTATCAGCCCGATCATGTCTCCACGCGCGCTGTGACAGATGCCACGGGCGCCACCGTGCTGAGTTCCGGACTTCTGCCGTTCGGAGACCCATGGTACGGGTCAGGCAACTCGACCAAATGGAAATTCGGGACTTACGAGCGAGACGCGGAATCTGGCAACGTGATCGACTATGCGAAATTCCGTTCCTACCATTCTACGGAAGGCAGATTCATGATGTCTGACCCGTTGGGTGGTAACTTGGGAAATCCCCAGTCGTTGAATCGATATTCTTATGTCGTCAATGACCCAGTCAATCTAGTCGATCCATCAGGTCTACATTGGGAATGCGTTTCTTCAACCATCACGTTCGAAGACGGCGGGGGAACCAGCACCACTGAAAATTGCAGATGGATCGTAGACGAGATACCGATTACGATTACAATCGGACCACAGCCCTTGGTTGGCCCTGGAGGCGGCGGTGGCGGCGGTTCTTTCTGCATTCCAACTAGTTCTCTTACGTTTGTCCAGCGAGTGCAGCTTAGGGCCGCGGAGTTCTATTCTCAAAAAACAGGGAAAACATTTGGCTTTGGAGCAGCGCTTGATGGCGCTGTCGGCTTTGGGCCCGGGAAGATCAATATTGGAGTTGGAGGTTCTGGGTCGACGATGATAGTAGCCGATAGACTCGGAAACAGCGGCATCCTAAACTCGTTCTCGGCCGGCCCGGCCGGCTTCAAAGGCAGCGGTTCAAAACTCTTCGGAGGAGGTTTTGCGACAGGCATTGCTCTCTTATATTCTCCGAATACCATCGATGCTTTAAAGGGTGGAAGTTACTCCTTTCAAGCTGCCGGAGGTGCTCTTCTTGGGGGAGGCGTGAGTGTTACGACAAGCAAGGCTTACACCTTTACATTTGGAATTGGCTTTGGCGCTGAAGTTGGGGGAGCTGCACAATTCGGCCCGAGCGTTTTCATACCGTTTTGCAGATGAAGTTTGTAATGGATCTTAAACTTGATGAAAATGGAGATCGTCGTGAGATTAGGATATATCACTCCTTACCTACAATTGCCGCCCTAATGCTTGTGGCAATCTACGTGGGGTTGTCGTATCTGACCAATAGCAGTTTGCTCTCCGGTATTGTGGCAGGTGCAATCTCGATGTGTATCATGTGGCGGTGGATTGTTGCCGCGCGACGCGTAGACCAGATGGTCTGCACAGAATGTGGCAGATCGCTCAGAGGGAGAATGCCGTGGATATATCCTCCTAAGAAGTGCAAATATTGCGGCCACTCTAGATCGTGAGCTACGGCAAGCCGCAACCAAAATCTTACCGCGGATCTAGGCGGATGTTCGCGGATTTGTAAGATGTGATCTGCGACAAGTCCCGAAAGGGACGCCATGAAAATAGCGCCAATACCGTTGGAACTTCCTCGGCGGCTTTTTTTGCTCGCGGCCGTTAGGCCCAGGATCAGACGGAAAAGACGGCCTGTAAGCCGGTGATGACCTATTGGCCGCATTGGAGACTTAGAAGTGGTCCACTTAAGGATTACATTGAACCATTTTGGTCAATACACTACTCGAACCGCATGCAAAAAGCTCTGTCGTCCCTACGGGACTCGGTTGCTATCTTCCACGTTACCCAGGGCTTAACCACCCCAGACTGCGCAAAAGACGGCGCAGTTTGGGGCCCCGGTACGCGCCTGGGCTACTATCTTCCGCCCCTTCGGGGCTGGTGCGTTTGAACTTCGAACAGATTCTTATTTCCTTAAATGAACCGTATTGAAAGTAGCCCATCAGGGTTCGGCACGCCAAGAACTTTAGTCTGCAAAGCTATTTGGGCCGAACCCAGTGCTACTCTCAATACGGTTGCTGATTGCAAAGGACACTGACCCAATGGTTGAATTTCATAAATTTCATAAATTTATGACCGAAATTTGACAGTCCTGTGATAGACGCCAAAGCGCTGAGTCCCCTAATGTGCTTGTCAGCTTTGAGTTTTCTCAGTGCATGAGATTGCAGACTGCGGTCTAACGATCTTTTTGCCGAGGTTGGATGTTGGCGATCTTCAAGAAATCATAGAGTTCAAGGTGGCAGATGATGAAGCGGTTTCCAATTTTGATGTACCTTCTTTTCTCATGCTTTGTTTTTCTATCCAGTCAGGCTGTGCAAGCGCAAAATCAGCCCCTTTGTGATGGTGTGGAGTGCAGGCCCGATTCATCGTCTCCTACCTATGGAGCTGCACTGTCGGCACGGCCCAAGCTCTTGAATGCCCGTGGTTCTTCCAGCCCCATTGTGCCCATTGCGGCTGCTGTGTCCGCTGCGTCCGACTCGCCCACCGTGGTTGGTAGCCAGAGCTTCAACCAGACGATTCCAGTTTTGAAGTTACCTGGGCGGGCGGGTATGGATTTGTCTTTGAATCTCTTCTACAACAGCCGCGTCTGGAACGTCGATACGGTGAATAACACTGCCACGTTCAACATCGACCGTGATTTTCCGAGCTACGGGTTCCGCCTGGACTATGGATTTCTTGAGTATGACAGTGTGAACGACCAGTACATCGTCACCGATTCGGACGGCGCCAAGCATGGCCTTACGAACATCGGGAGCGGCCTCTACGATTCGACCGACGGCACGTACATGCGGTACACCGTCGCCCAGAAGGTGCTGACTTACAAAAACGGCACTCAAATGTACTATCAGGTATTCCCGAGCCAGGCCAGCCAGTCTGCGCCGACGCTCTTTCGTCCCACTGTCACCAGAAATTCAAACGGCAATTTCATCACGATTGCTTATGTGACCGGCAAGGACCAGGCGCTCGCGTCCATTACCGATACCCTGGGAAGGGTCATCAATTTTGTCTACGACGGCTCAGGACGCCTGAGCAGCGTTAGTCAGAATACCGCCTCTGGGGTAAAGAACTGGGTGACCTTTACCTGGGGGACGATCGCGCTGGATTACAATTTTTCTCTGACCGTCAATAACTCACCCGCTTCAGGGACCACCATTAATGTGATCACCGGTTGCACCTATCCCAATGGCACAGGCTACGTCTTTCATTATGGTCACTGGGGAATCATCAATCGAATTGACACCGTGAGTTCCACCGCTGCGGTCCGCAGCTATACCAGCTATAACTTCCCAGACACCAGTGTAGCTCTTTCCGATGCACCGGCTTATACCCAGCAGACGGTTTCTCCGGACGGCACCGCCCAGCTTATCTGGAGCTATGCCTTCACGAAGCCTGGGACGGGTGTAGTCAGCAGCATGACCGTGACCGACCCCAATGGAAATAAGAACGTCACTACCTTGGATAGCAATGGCTTTCTTTCGTCTGTGCAGTCTCAGAACAGCGCGGGAACACCGCTTCGCACCACCGGCTATGTCTGGACGACTGCGGGGGTGGGGACGGTTCCCAGCAGCATTACCACCACGCTCAATGACACCGCGCAGCAATCGTCGGTGGAATATATCTACGACACCTACGGGAATGCCACGACTGTATCGGAGTTCGATTACGGCCATCAGCTCCGGCGGCAAACAGTCACGACCTTCCTGGGTGGAGGTTATATCCCATGGTGGCACATCCTGAACTTGCCTACCCGGATCTTGGTCATAGATGGCGGCAGTGGAACTACCATGTCCCGCACAGATCTGAATTATGACGAGTACAACATCAACCCTATGACTTCAGTCACGGGGGCGTCCAACCACGATGATGGCTACAGCACCACAGTCACCACCCGTGGCAACCTGACCTCGATGGTGCGCTATTCCAATGCCGCCGCTGGTACGGGCGCAAACAGCCGGGTCTTCACCTACGATACGCTTGGCAATCGACTGACGGCGCAACTCGATTGCTGCAACCTGCAGACCCCCAACTTCAGCAGCCTCAACCAGTATGCCTATCCCAACTCGCTTGTGCGAGGGCCAGTCGCTCTCCAGTTTACGACCAGCTACACCTACGACAATGACACCGGACTGATGCTGACCAGCACCGATGAAAATGGCCAACAAACGCAATACCAATTTGATTCCATGGGCCGGCCCACTCAGACCAAATTGCCTCCCCAGAATGGCACACGCGTTCAACTGAATACGGCTTACGATGACGCCGCGGTCTCGCCGACTGTCACCACATCCAGTACGGCGAATAGTGCTGTTACTGTGAGTACTTTAGATGGCATTGGATGGCTACTGCGGACCGATACCAAGAATGGCAGCACCTTGGTCAGTTCGATGACCTATTCCTATGACGGCATCGGCCAGCGCACAAAAACCTCCAACCCTTTTGCGCCCGCCGACACCGTTGTCTTTACGACCACCAGCTATGACGGGCTGGGAAGAGTGACTAGCGTAGCTCCCCCGAGTGGGGGCTCAAAGCAGTTTCAGTACGCCGGTAATTCTGTAATAACCACTGACCCTGCGGGCACGCAGCGGCAGCTATGGACTAGCGCCTTGGGGTGGTTAACTGAGGTGGACGAGCCAGGTACAGTGCCATCGCAAAACAACCACGCGACCATGCAGTCGGACGGCAACTTTGTCCTCTATAACCAAGCCGGTACTGCCCTCTGGTCCACAGGTACTGCCGGAAGTGGCGCCAGTCCGATGGAATTGCAGGATGATGGCAACCTGGTCCTGTACACGGCCAAGTGGCTGGCCGGAGTCTATGCGACGCCCAGCCCCGGCCCGTTTCCTCCGCAGACGTGCAGCATAGGCACCAGCCTGAATGCGCCCCAAATACTGCCCTCCAACAAATGCATTACCTCGCCCAAGGGCCAGTACATGCTGTGGATAGCGCCCGACGGAAACTTGATGATCTATGATCTGGCCCATAATGTCACAACCTGGATGCCGGTAGGAGGCGGGCATCCCGGAGCTTATGGAGCGATGCAGACGGACGGCAACTTTGTGCTGTACACGGCTGATGGACAACAGGCGTTGTGGAGCAGCGGCACCAACGGCACCTTTTCGCAGAAGCTGGAGATGGAAGATGACGGCCGCATCATCATCATGCGGGCCGCCTGGAATAGCGGGACTTCGAACGGCCAGTTTGGGGGGAACCCTATGACCCATCCAAGCTGCGATGTGGGGTTCAGTGTGGGGACCACGGGGACGGTGGGAACTGGCCAGTGTTTGGTATCACCCAATGGGCGTTTTGAGTTGCTGCTGCAACCAGCCGATGGAAACATGGTGCTCTATGACCAGTCTACGACTCCCTATACGGCGACCTGGAGTTCCAGAACTGCGGTGGGACCGCTGAGTCCAGGAGTGGCCTTGAAAACCACATACACCTACGACGTCCTCGACAATCTCACGGCCGTATCGCAGGCATCGGGAACGGTCAATGGGCAAGCGGTAGCGGGACAGCCCCGTAGCTACAGTTATGACAGCCTGGGTCGCCCGACCAGCGCAACCACGCCCGAATCTGGCACGGTCACGAATTACTACACGACATCCGGCGGTGGATCCTGCGCCGCAGATCCCTCCCTGGTCTGCCGTGTCCAGGATGCGCGCGGCATTGTTAAGACGCTCACGTATGACGGCATAAACCGTCTGACCGGCGTGCAGTACCCGGTTAGCGATGGAACTCCCGGGCAAACGTTCACGTATGATACCGGCGGCGCAGCCGCTTTTGCCCTGGATCGTTTGGTGAAGGTCACTGACGGTCCCACCAACTCGCAGACCTACAGTTACGATAATCTGGGGCGAATCATTTCAGTCAGCCAGGTCATTGACCAGACTACCTACCAGATCAGCTATGGCTACAATCTGGCCGGTCAGGTCAACTCCGTGACGTATCCCACAGGAAGAGTGGTTTCAGAGAGTTTTGATCCCCTTGGCCGGCTTTCGCAAATCTCCAGCGGGTCGACCAACTATCTTTCAAATTTCAGTTACAACGCCGCAATTCAGCCGTTAAGCTTCAGCTACGGCAATGGCGTCAATGCGTCATTTGGATACAACGACCATCTTCAGCTTTCAGCTTTGCGCTATTCCACGCCAGGAAACACTGACGCCTTGAATCTCGCCTATGATTACGGGACGAACAACAACGGACAGATTCAGGCAATGCGCTACTATACTTCTCCGGGTCACGAAGATACGACCAAATCCGAATATTTTGGCTACGACCCATTGTCGCGGTTGAGCACTGCGCATACTGGAACATTTAGCAGCACGAGCGGCTGGAGTTTGCAGTGGGCTTACGACCGTCTGGGGAACCGAACGCAGCAGAACATCCTGGGTGGGAATCCCGCCATCGGAGCGCCGCAATTTACAATTGACCCCACTACCAACCGCATCCTGAATACCGGGTTTCAGTATGACATGTCCGGGAATCTTACAAGTGATGGGACAAACAGCTACGCTTACGATGGAGCCAATCGCCTGAAACAGATCAATTCCGGCGCGACTTCTTACACCTATTTTGGCCCTCTGCGAATCAAGAAAGTTACTGGATCCAACACAACTGTTTATGTCTATTCGGGAAATCAGCCGCTTGCGGAATATGTCAATGGCAGCGTAAGCAAAGAATATATTAGTGGCTCTTCTGTTCTGGTTACGATCAGTGGAACAGGCACGACCTATCATCATCCTGATCATCTGTCGAACCGGGCGGAAACAGATTCTTCCGGCAATATCATTCGCACCTATGGTCATTTCTCCTTCGGCGAAACCTGGTATGAAACCGGGACTCCTGATCAACGGAAGTTCACCGGGGCCATACGCGATAGTGAATCAAACTTAGATTTGATGGGCGCTCGATACTATAGCAGCGCTTTGGGACGATTCATGTCTGCTGATCCGGGGCAGGCAGCAGGATTTGAGCACATAAATGATCCCCAGAGCTGGAATGGATATTCTTACGCTCGGAATGATCCTGTGAACTTGGTCGATCCCACCGGGTTTGGTTTTTGCAGTTGGGATGATGGCTCGGTAGACGCTCATCCCGAAGATGGCGGCGCAAACAAAGCGCAATGCGAAGAGCAAGGGGGAACGTGGGTGTTTGAAACGGGAGATTCGCAAGTCGTTCAGGATAGCCAGGGCAACAAAGCGGAGATTCCCACGCCGTCAACACATGTTGATGTAGATGGGAGTACCGGAGAGGTCACCTACGAGGATTTTTACTTCTTTGGCGGCGATATTCCCCTGAATCCTCAAGCCATTCAGATCTTTGATTTAGCTTATCAACGAAGTGTGCGTGATTTCGGGTGTTTGGGTATGTCGTGGATGACAGGTTCATCTGGTGCAACTGCGTTCAAACTAGGCCAACCTGTACCTGGCTCAAAGCCATTCGTCGGTCAAGGGACCTCGATTGGTACTTCGCCAGCTTCAAGCACATTACGTGAAGCTTTTCCACAAAGGCTTCCCTTTAGAGTTCCGACACCAGTAGGAGGACCCGGTACTGGGACTCCATTCAGAATAGCGCAAACCAATAACCTGGGTGCGGTGGCCGGCCGCTTTGCACCTTTGGCCGGGGGAGCATTGACAGTTTATTCCGTATACAAACTTGGCAATTGTCTGCGCGGTAATTGATTGTCTCGAAGATCTGGGAGGTCAGCAGAATGGGGTCACTAGCATAAATTTATGATCGAAACTTTAGTGAGACCCCAAAGCGATGAATCTCCTAGTGTGCTCTTGTCAGCTTCTGCTCCAGCGTGGCAATTTCAGACAACTATCTTGATGTGATGAGTAGTTTCCAATAGAGTCCAGATACGACATCAATCAATCGGCTTGAAAAAGAAACAGAACGCTTGAGCGAGCAATCCATGCTCCATGGCCTCAAGAGAATTCAGAGTTTTGCCAGGGGAGAGTTTATGAAGACAGCAGTACATATTCTAGCAGTGATTTTATTTTGTGTGTCATGGCTTTGCGCCCAGGACAGTGCGGGGGTTTCCTCGTTCTCGAGTTCAGCCAGTACTCCGGGCGGGGTAGTGGACCTCAGCAATTTGAATCGTAGCATTGCAATTCCGGTTGTGGACAAAAGCGGACGCGGTGTTCCCTTCAGCTTCAGTCTCGTTAACAATAGTTCAATCTACACGATACTCAATCGCGCCTGTGTCGACACCGAGACTTGCGCCCATCCCAAGATTTTTTACATAGCGCCAACAATTACCTGTCTTGGATGCGGCTTTCAACCTGATTTTGGATGGATGGATTCAGTTGGCGGAGCGGGTGGCGGTGTGGGCGGAGATCAAGTTGCGTGCCCGACCAATACCAACGAGACGAATACAATCAATCTGCGGTTCACGGACCCGAGCGGCGCCGTACATCCGCTGCCGGCCTCCGCCATGGTCAGTACCAATCCAAGTTGCGGTCCAAATCATGTCAGCGGATACGCTACGGACCAGTCGGGATACTTCATATCGTTCAGCAACAGTGGAACTTCGTTTGCACAGGACCGCTCCGGGAATACGGTCAGCAATGGTGGTCCGCTGGTGACAGACAGAAATGGAAATACTCTTACTACAGGTTTTGATAATGTAGGTATTACTTATACAGATACCTTTGGTGTTAAAGCCCTTACTGTGGCCATCGATTCTTCTTCCAAGACCTACACCTACCCTGGCCCAAATGGCACGTCTATTTCACTGGTAGTGAATTACAAGGGCTATCCCAGAGTGGCAAGTGGGTTTGGGTGTTCCGATATACTTGAGTACAACAGTCAATTTACCGTCCTTGGCAATGGTCCTATTCTGCTGGTAGACAACATCACGCTCGCGGACGGCACCAAATACACGTTCCAATATGAGCCAACTCCCGCCGGTAGTCCTTATTTCGTTGCTGGCGCCGTGACCGGACGGATTGCATCAATGACGTTGCCCACAGGGGGGACCATTTCCTATTCATACCCCGGTCCCAACGGGGGGATCAACTGCACCGACGGCACAACGATGGCGCTTACGGTGACGACTCCTGATGGCGCCACAGCTTACACTCGCTCTATTTCGGGAGCGACTTCCACTACCACCATCACGGACGCTCAAGGGAGTCAAACAGTGGCGGTTTTCCAACCGCTCACGAATCCTCAGAATCCCATTCCTCCCAGCAGTAATGTGCAGCCCCGAATCGAGACACAGAGAAAGATTTATCAAGGCAGCGCTCAAGGCACTCCATTAGAGACCCTGACTACCTGTTATAACGGCAACTGCAGTGCGACTACAGTAAGTCTCCCCCTCACTCAGATCAGTCACTTGGTACAACTTGCGGACGGGACGCAAAGGCGGAGTGACGCCTTTCTCGATCCAACCTCGGGCCTGACTACGGAAACGGACGAATATGATTTTGGAAACAATCAGCCTGGCCCGCTGCTGAGAAAAGACCTCACCAGCTACGCAACTCTGAGCAATAATATCCTTGACCGTCCACAAAGAGTGATTGTTTGCGCGCCTGGAGGAAGCGACTCGGATTGCAACGGGTCCGGCACAAAAGTGTCCCTTACCAGTTTTGGCTATGACGAAACGTCTCTGGCCAGTTCAGGGGACACCCAGCATGTAGCTATCACTGGCTCACGTGGGAATCTGACGTCGGTGCATCGGTGGCTCAACCCCGGCAATACTACGGTGGACACAAAATATACTTACGATGATGCCGGGAATGTACTCACCGTCACGGACCCGCTCAGCCACCAGACTTCATTCGTTTACGGTGACTGCAATGGCGGGTTCGTCACGAAGACCGTACTGCCGGATACCGGCTCCGCCCCCGTCCACCATGTGACTTTATCGAGCCACGACTGCAACACCGGGCTGCAACTCAGCTCGACCGACCAGAATGGCAACGTAACAAACTATACCTATGATGCGATGCTTCGTCCCCTGACTATCACCCTTCCAGCGGACGGTAGTGGGAGCACGCCAAAAACAACCTTTGCTTATCCGGATGCAAATACCGTTAAGGTACAGAAATCGATAACCGCAAGCGTGAGCGACAGCGTCACTGGAGTATCGGACGGGCTAGGCCGTACCATCCATGTATTGCATTCCACTCCCGGCGGCACGGTAAAGTCAGATGCCACGTATGATGCCCTGGGACGGCTATCCACGGCCAGCAATCCATATTTTTCTACCAACGACGCCACCTACGGAGTAGTCCAGAAACAGTATGATGCTCTGGGACGAGTAACGCAGGCAACCGAGCAGGACGGCAGCGTGAGCTCTGTTTCCTACTCTGGTAACTGCTCAACTTCCACGGACGAAGCCGGCAAGAAACGCCGCTCTTGTCTGGATGCTTTGGGACGCTTGACGAATGTGTGGGAAGATCCAGGCGGCCTGAATTACGAGACTGACTATCAGTACGATGCCCTGGGAAATCTGCTTCGGATTGACGAGAAAGGCTCGGCGCCAAGCGACAGTACCCAATGGCGCACAAGGTGGATGGTCTACGATTCGCTTTCGCGGATGCTCAAGGTCCACCACCCAGAATCGGGCACGATCACTTACTTCTACGACGGGAATGGCAATGTGCTGCAAGAGGTCCTGCCTTCCCCCAATCAAAACGGCACGGCACAGCATACTATCAGCTCCTGTTATGACGAGCTGAATCGGGCCACCGGCAAAGCGTATTCATGGCAAGAATGCCAGAACGGCCAGGTTCCGCAAGGCACTGCGGCCGTGACTTATACCTATGATACCTATGCAGGATCGACCTTGGGGAGCTCTATTGGGCGGCTGGTAAGGACAGGCCAGCCCAGCACTGGAGGCCATTACTTCACGTATGATGCGCTGGGACGCGTGATCTCCACTTGGCTGTGCCTGCCTTCAGACTGCACTCATGGGGCCAGTGTGAATGCTCAATACGATCTGGCCGGCAACCTGACCCAGCTCACGTATCCTGATGGCCGCGTCGTGGCTTATAGCTACAACAGCGCCAGCCAGTTGAATAACGTGCAATTCACGCAATGGAATGGCGCCGCTGTAAGCCCCTACAGTTACTACAGCGTCGCGGACAGCAATTTTTATCCCAACGGCGCGCCCAAATCCGTCAATTTTGGGAACGGCATTGTCGAGTCGTATCAGTTCAACACCCGGCTGCTGCCCAGGGAAAACACGGTTGCTACCATCCTGTCGGGTAACACGGTCACCTTTGCCGACCATGTTTACAACTACACGAGTCCAGCGTTAACGGGAAACAATGGCAATATCCTGAGCGTGACCGACAACCTGAACTCTGCGCTGACGCAGAGTTTTTCTTACGACCCGCTCAACCGTCTGGCTACCGCGGGTGAGGGCCGCTGGGGATTAAACTTTGGTTATGATTCCTGGAACAATTTCCTGCAGCAGACCGTGACGGCAGGAAGCGCCTTTGCCCACACCCATTTGGTGAACGCCAATAACCAGTTTACTGATATGACCTATGACGCCGCCGGCAATACCCTCAACGACGGATTCCATAGTTATACCTACGATCCTGAGAACCGCATTATGCAGGTGGATGGCAGCGGAGCAACATACACCTATGGCGGCGACGGCGTCCGCTTGCGCAAAGATGTGGGGACCAACTTCATTGAATACGTATACTTTGGATCAAATGTAATCGCCGAGCACGACCAAAGCGGGTGCTGGACCGACTACATCTTTGCTGGTGGCACGCGCATCGCGAAAGCTGATTGCGCCAGGTCTGAAATCAACTTGCAGGGGACCAATACCGCTGCCGGGCAATACACCTGGTGGCAGATCGGGGGAGCGCCCCAGGTGACAGTATCGACCGGAGACAAGCTATACATACTCCAGAACCAGCAGGGTTCGGCTGTCGGCGGCATCATCCTGACCTTCCAGGATGGCGGTAACAGCAGTTGGGGCGCGCAGGACCAAGTCGGCTATTACACCAATGCGGACCGGCAACTCGCCGGATGGCACACCCGGATTGTGGACCTTACGGTGTACGCAGGCAAGACTATTAACGGCTTCCAGGTGGGCAATAGCAGCGCGGCAGCAACAGGACCATGGAACATTCAGTATGCGGAAATAGTTGTAGTAAAGAAGGACGGCACGGTATACCCCATTTTCAACGGTCAGTCCTCCGTAAGCTTCGTTTCAACTGGCAACAGCACGCCTGGAGTTACCGGGCTGGTAAGTACAATCATTACTGATTCGACAGTGGCAGGAAATCCGCTGCTCGCCCAGCAGTATTATCACAGCGACCAGATTGGCTCGTCACGCTTGATCACTGGAAGTGGTGTCTGGCCCGTCTGGCAGGGTACTTTCCTGCCTTTTGGCGACGAATACAATCCACAGACCACCACCAATCATTACAAATTCACCGGACTGGAGCACGATGCGGAATCAAATCTGGAGCACGCGCAATTCCGCCAACTGTCAGCGGCGCAAGGGCGCTGGATTTCGCCTGATCCCTATGGCGGCAGCATGGATGTTGCCAATCCACAGTCGCTGAACCGGTATGCCTATGTGGGCAATAATCCGGTGAACATTGCCGATCCCAGCGGACTCGACTGGAATCCCAGCCAAAACTACAGTTCAAATTTTGAAGGTCTTACTTACGGCTTGGAGGGTGACGACTATAACGATCTCAACGCTCTCATTCCATGCACAGAATGCTACAAGCAAGTGGACGGGAAAATACACGGTCGCGATACAACCATAGATGTCTATGCATGGGACGATCCGACTCTTCATGTATTTCCAGATTTTTTTCATACAACCCCGGCCCCTAGTTTTATCAGATTGCCACTCTTCCCCGGGTTGCATATAAGCGCAGGAGAGACTTGTGCTATGAAGTGCCGCGAAAAGCCACCAACACCACACCAGTTCACCGTCAATCCCGATGGTAAAAAAGAAAAACAAGCTTTCTGTCGTGAACAGGCCCGCCACGTCGCGGAAGCGTCCTTGCTTCCTGGGGCATCAACTGCATGGAATAGCTCGGCTATGACTGCTTTGAACGGTGGTAAACCTTTTATTGATGAAAGGATTTTTCCTGACGAGGACAGCGCGATTGCAACAGCAGCCAAACATACGGCTGCTGAAGGGGTGAACTCAGTTGGCGAAAAATTTGCACCTGCACTGGAACATAACGCAAATGCAATGGCCAAGGGCGGGTGGTCAGCGGGAGGCTCCACTTATTACTATGGAGGTGACAAGATTGGTTCCACTGTTGCTAAGGGGTCCGCATCAATTTTTAAGAGGCTTGGGACTGCTGTGGAGCTGCTTGATGCATCGGCAACTTACAGCAAGGCGTTTGACACATGTATGAAATATTAGCCTGCCATGTGGGAAGGGTACTCACGCCATTAAGGACAAAGACGGAGCCACGGTTGCCTGTATCCCGGACGACGTGATTGTGATACAAGCGCCTTTAGCGACTGGTTGAAGGCGGGATGCCCTCCACCTTCAAAGTCGAAGAAGTAGAGGCGCATTGCCAAAATTGCCATGATTGCTGATTGCCAAAATTGAGCCTCAAAGCAAACACAATTTAATTCCTTAAGGGAACAGTATTGCAATTAGCCGAGAATTCAAACTCTCGGATCAGGCAGCATCGATTCGCCTTCTAGATCACCGGATCTCCCGATGACCCGATCACCCGATGGCTGATCCCCTTCGCATCGGGGAACTCTTTCTGTAATAGCTGATGGCTCCTAGCTTCTGGCTACTAGGAAAACCACCCGATAAACGATGTACCGAATTGTCGCGACTTTTCCTAAATTTTGGCAATTACCAATTTTGGCAATTACCAATTCCCCACCGTCCCCTTCGCATCGGGGAACTCGCTACGGCATTGCCAAAATTGCCATGATTGCTGATTGCCAAAATCAGCCTCAACTATCCAATATCCAAGAACTGGCGAAAGGTCTCAATCCTGTTCGCAGAAGTTCCACTTTCTTCTCAATTTTGGCAATTACAAATTTTGGCAATTACCAATTCCCACCGTCCCCTTCGCATCGGGGAACTTCTTCCAACGGAAGTCACTTTGGTTCCGCACACGGTCACGCGCGGAAAAAGTCTCAATCCCCTTCGCATCGGGGAACTTCTTCCAACGCCATAGAGCAGCCCATAAGTCACGCACCGCATACTACTGTCTCAATCCCCTTCGCATCGGGGAACTTCTTCCAACGGATGCCACCAATCAAGGAACCTTCATGCTGACCATGGTCTCAATCCCCTTCGCATCGGGGAACTTCTTCCAACCCAAAACTATCAGTTCAATACAAACCTCCAGAGTGTTGCCGAAGTGTCTCAATCCCCTTCGCATCGGGGAACTTCTTCCAACACTGCAACCGTGACGACGAGACCTGCGATATTGTCTGTCTCAATCCCCTTCGCATCGGGGAACTTCTTCCAACCGATGGTATCAACTTCATCCACGGAGAGTTCAAGGAACGTCTCAATCCCCTTCGCATCGGGGAACTTCTTCCAACTTTGCTTGGGCACCACCACGGATCCGCAAACCGGCAAGTCTCAATCCCCTTCGCATCGGGGAACTTCTTCCAACCCTTGCCAAAAATCGCCCTTTAAAATCAATGAATTATACCCTGCTTTTCCAACACCCCTCAAAATCAACGCTTTTTCTTCGCCTAACCTATTTGGGGGATCCTCAAAAAATCACTCCAAATCATTGAAACTACGGCAGATTAAGGTTTCCACGCACCCCTGCCCATAATTGGTGCATATTCCGAATCGCACCAGATGGTTGAAAATAAGCTACTTAGACCAAGTTTATGCCTCACTTTGATAATTTGCCGCGACCGCTCATCGAAGACACCGTGAAGTCTAGTTTTCTCATCCATGAAATGCAATTTCTTTTTTTCAGCTTCCAGGAACATCAAAATCTTACCGCTGATAAAGCAGCAAATGGCAAATAGCAATGGCTTTGCCTTAATTCTCCGGTTATACCCGCACTTTTGAGGCAGGGCACTGTACTTTAAAGGCAGACCGTTTCCGCCATCTTTGATGTTACTCTCAGCCTCGTAAAGACGGGCAGCGCCCGGTGTTAGTAGCACCGAACGCGCCCTAACCAAAGCACCATCCGAGGAGATGCAATGGCTGGAAACCAGAGTAACAAATTCCGCGTCTACACTGCGCTGTACCACATCAACCGGGCGTTTAACTCCATTGTCGGTAACTGCTACGCAATCGAGCATACGGGCCTGTTCCGTCCGGGCCAGATGCATGAACTATGCGGCCTTGTCCGTGAATTGCAAGCCCAACTTAGTCATGCTGTCACTGACCATATGCATATAATCGAGGATGAGGACTGGCGGACGTACGGCAGAGTCCGCATTGCCAGAGATCATCGCCTGAACCCCGAAAGACCTCCGCTCGAAAAACCGCGCCAATAAATGCTCTCCTAAGCGGGAGTGGACTTTTTCTTCGCTCCCGCGTCCTCTCCCGGCCACGGCACGCCACTGGCTGCATTCTCTTCAAATATCTGGATAGCCGCTCTGACCTTGGAGCACTTCTGCTTAAGCTCCTGAAGCTTCTTTTTCGCCCTACTGGATGCCTCCAGCCATGCTGCTCCATTACCTATTCTAGGTGTAATAATATTACTTGATAGTTTACCTGATTTATGTGTAATATACCGTTTAGAGGGCATAAAACCTCCTATGACTGACGAGCATTACAAGTTGGCTTTGGATAAGGCGCGAGAGGAACTCACTGGCCTTCTGACTCAAAGACAGGAGATAGACCGAAGAATCATGAATGTGCAACGCAGTATTGAGGGCCTTGCAGCATTGTGCGACGAGAGCACGGATATAAGTGACGTGCTGTCCAGCATATCTCACATTGAGGTTTCTCCGATGGTCGGCCTTACCGCTGCTATTAGAGAAATTCTGAAGGGTGCTAGGAAACCGCTGGCCCCGACTGAAGTGCGCGACGAACTGACGCGTATGGGCTTTGATGTGGAAAAGTACAAACAGGAAATGGTGCCGATTCACAACACGCTGAAAAGGCTGGAAGAGAATGTTGAAATATTTCCTGTCAAGAACGCAGAGGGGAAGACTATCGCTTACAAATGGATACAGCCAGAAGCGAGGATTCTTGCGCTGAATGCTTCCCCTAACACCTTCCCTCCGGGGCATGAGATGAACTACATCATTACGAAGCTCCGGGAGAAAAAATGATTTGACACTCTGACGAAGCGCCCCGCCTACGGCTGACACCGGAAGCGGGGCTAAACCGACAATCGCGGGGTTAGCCGCAATGCCAAGTCCAATTCCATTGTCCTCTAACCCCGCTCCAACTTCAAGGAGCGAGTTATGGACATCAGAGAAGAGCGCGGTAAAGCAATCGCAGCTACCGGAGTAGTGAAGAAAAGCAGCAAGGGCGACATCTGGACAGTGCCTGCCCAAAGCAGAGCTGGATTTTACAGAGTTGATCTGGCCGGTGAGAATCCAGTATGCGACTGCCCTGACTTTGAACTGCGTGGCAAGGCTTGCAAGCATGTCTTTGCCGTGGCCTACGCGGTCGTACAACAGAAAAACTCCGATGGTTCTACCACGATCACTGAAACCGTTACAGTGACCGCCGAGAAGCGCAAGACGTACCCACAGAACTGGCCAGCCTACAACCGAGCACAGACCACCGAGCAAGACAAATTCCAAGCCCTGCTGCACGATCTCTGCGCCGGGATACCTGAGCCTCCTGCCAAGTTCGGCAGACCGCCTCTTCCCCTGAAAGATATGATCTTCAGTTCCACCTTCAAGATTTACTCTACGTTTTCTGGACGCCGCTTCATGAGCGATTTGAGAGAAGCGAACGAACGTGGGTACATCTGGAAGACTCCCCACTACAATTCTGTTTTTAGATACCTTGAAGACGAATCGCTTACGCCGATACTGCGGGAGTTGGTCACGCATAGCAGTTTGCCCCTGAAGGCCATTGAAACCGATTTTGCTGCGGACTCTTCTGGCTTTACCACGTCCAAGTTCATTCGCTGGTTTGACGTGAAGTATGGCAAGCCCAGAGCCGAGCACGAGTGGGTGAAATTTCATCTCATGTGCGGGGTGCGTACCAACGTTGTCACGGCCATTGAGATTGGCAAACAGTTCTCTGGCGACAGCCCGTTTTTCCCTTCGCTGATGGAAACCACGGCGGCCAATTTCAAGATTTCTGAGGTTTCTGCGGACAAGAGCTACGATGGCGTCAAATGTGTCAATGCTGTTGTGAAGACTGGCGGCACTCCGTTTATAGCTCTGAAGACTTCGGCCACTGGTGGAGTCGGCGGGGCATACCGGCAGATGTTCCATTACTTCCAGTTCAAGCGGGATGAGTTCTTGCAGCGTTACCACAAACGCAGCAACGTGGAGTCCACGTTCAGCATGATTAAGCGGAAATTCGGCGATGCCCTGCGGAGCAAGAGTGACGTGGCGATGGTCAACGAAGCTCTGTGTAAGGTGCTTTGCCATAACATCGTTGTTTTGATTCACGAGATTCATGAGTTAGGTGTTGACCCCGTATTCTGGATGGATTCTTCTGTTGGGTCTTGCTGATGAGCGAGTGGGGGCGGCATAGAATTGCCGCCCTGCTGTAATCTCATGCTGCCAAGGATAGTACTATTGGAAATACGGTCGAACGGAAGGGGAACCATGCATGGCGGCAGAGCACCTTTACGAGGAGTATTTTCTGGTTTGCAAAAATGAGGATTGCCGTCACACCATTCCTCTGCCATCCTCATTCCCCGAAGTAGTATGGCAAGCTCGCGCTGCGTTGCATGGGGGAATTCCGAATGAAAACGTCGTATGCCCAAAATGCGACCGCGTGTACGAGTACACTCGACAGAATTTCCAGTCTCGTCAATCCCGTAAACTGGCCCCGTATGAACAAGAGGAACTAACCGTCGCAACAGTAAATTTCCCATGCGAGACATGCCGCAAATTTCAAGTCCAAGTTCATAGACCCATTCCTGTTGGAACCATCGTTGAACAGGTCGCCACAATGATGAAAGGGTGGAAGTTTGTGGATGCTGAGTGCCCGAAGGGTGATCTAGTTTCAAGGATCGGCCCTGGATATGGGATTGCGACTTTTTTCCACACAACCAAGAAAAGAGACGGATAGGGCGCTTCACTCAGCACCCCCACACCGGGTGACAACCCCAGACTTTTGGGGCAGCCCTATGTACTTTTGGGGAAGAATGGCTTTATGAGGCAAAGCCAATAGCAATTGGCAAATAGAGATCTTTTGCAAAACTGGTTTTCTCCAACAACTCAAGCATTAGAATTCATGCGATTGCCCTGTTTCTGCCTCCGTTTCACGTGACCACTCAAGCGCCTTTGTTACTATGAAAGCTCGCTTTTATTTTCATAAGGGACGCAATCCATGCATCGTTGGTCACAACTGTTTATTCCCACCCTGCGCGAGGCGCCTGCCGACGCAGAGGTCGCCAGCCATAAGTTTCTGGTCCGCTCGGGATATGTCCGCCAGCTTGCCGCTGGTATTTATTCATACTTGTTCCTGGGGCAGCGGTCGATTCTTCGCATTATGGATGTAGTGCGCGAAGAGATGAACCGGATCGGCCAGGAGTTTTTTCTGCCTGCATTGCATCCCCGCGAAGTGTGGGAGGCCAGCGGGCGATGGGCGGTCATGGGCGACAACATGTTCCGCCTGAAAGACCGGGGCGGACGGGACCTGTGCCTGGGGATGACCCATGAAGAGGTGATGACTGATATTGCCCGAAAGGAGCTGCGCAGCTATAAGCAGCTTCCCCAAATCTGGTATCAGATCCAGACCAAATTTCGGGATGAGCCTCGGCCCAAGTCCGGCCTGATTCGCGTGCGCCAGTTCATCATGAAAGACTCGTACTCCTTTGACATCGATCCCGCCGGGCTGGACGCCTCTTATCAGAAGCATTATGAGGTCTACCGGCGCATCTTTGACCGCTGTGGCCTGAAATACGCCGTGGTGGAGGCCCATTCCGGCGCGATGGGCGGTTCACAATCGCATGAATTCATGGTGATGACCGAGGCCGGCGAAGACATAGTGGTCAGTTGCAGCAAGTGCGGTTACGCTGCCAACCTGGAGAAGGCCTCCTCGCAGCTTCCTCCTGCCCAGGACCTGCCTGGAGATGGCACGCCGGAAGAGGTGCATACGCCGGGGATGCGAACCATAGAAGAGGTTGCGAAGTTCCTGGGGGTCTCGCCTACCCAAAAAATCAAGACCCTGGCGTTGATGCAACTGGAAGATGATTCCAAGAACCCTGGGCAGAAGAAGACCCGTCCGGTAATTGTGCTGCTGCGCGGCGATCATTCGCTGAATGAAGCCAAGCTCCTGACCGTTCTGGGAGGGAAGGAGTCTCGTCCTATGCACCCGGAGGAGATCGAGCGCACCTTCCATTCTCCTGCCGGATATCTTGGTCCGGTAAAAATTCCTGCTATGAGTGGCCAGATGATGGGCAGCGAGACGCAGCGAATTTTACTGGAGGCGCTGCCCTTGCTGTTGGCCGACAATGCTTTGAAAGGGCGGAAAAATCTGATCGCCGGCGCCAACAAAGAGAATTATCACCTGAAAAACATTACGCCTGGCCGGGACTTCCATCCAACCGACTGGGCGGATTTGCGCAGTGCCGCGGAGGGCGAGGGATGTCCCAATTGTGGCAGTCCGCTCCAGGTGGGTAAAGCCATGGAAATAGGCCACATTTTCAAGTTGGGATACAAATACTCGCAATCCATGGGGGCCACCGTCCTGGACAAAGACGGCAAAGAGGTTACGCCCATTATGGGCAGCTATGGCATCGGGGTTGAGCGAATTCTGGCGGCTGCCATCGAGCAGAATAATGACCAGGACGGCTTCTGGCTGCCGAACTCCATCGCCCCGTTTGATGTGATTGTCACTCCTACGAACGTAAAAGAAGCCAACCTTCTGAAGACGGCTGAGGAGATAGCCGCAAAACTGGAGAGCGCCGGGTTTAGCGTGCTGCTGGATGACCGCGATGAGCGCCCCGGAGTCAAGTTCAAGGATGCCGACCTGGTGGGTGTCCCATACCGTATCAATGTAGGCAAGAAGGTTACCGAAGGGATGGTCGAGGTGGTTTCCCGCTCGACACGCAAGTCCCAGGATGCTAATATCCCCGGCATTGAAGACCATTTCAGGCAGTTTGTGCAGTCGTGACGAATTTTGCAGGTGTTTATGGGCAAGCTAAAAGGGGCGATCCTTTTACTGATTGTTTTTAGCGCAATTTATGTGGGCTGGGAATTAATTCCCCCCTACTACCATAATTATCAATTTCAGGACGAACTCGACGATATTGCGCGCCGCAACTCTTATCTTCAGAAGAGTGATGATGATGTCCGCCAGTTGGTGATCAAAAAAGCCAGTTCCATGGACATCCCGCTGAAGGAAGATCAGATCACAATTACCCGGGTGGCCGATGGCCTTGGGATTACGGTGCATTATCAAGTCCATGTGGACATGATTTTTCACCCGATGGACCTGGACTTTACCACCAATTCGATGAACAAACGGATATAATAGAGAAGAATCGGAAAACTTCTCAGCACCAGCAGGTAACGCTCTGGCCCGCCATGCGTCTGAGAGAATGGGTGGCGACTCCGCCATAGAAGTTGACCATTAAGATCAAAATTCCTCGCGCGAAGGGCTTCCGCAACTTTTTGAGGAACCCGTTTGTCCGGGCCGGGCTGGCGGCTTTCCTCATCATTTGCATCGTATTTTTCGGTATCTTTTCCTACTATTACCTCAAATACCAGAAAATCATCGACAAGCGTATGAGCGGGCAAATCTTTGGCAATACAGCCAAGATTTATGCCCAGCCCCGCAGCCTGCGGGTGGGACAAAAAGCCGATGCGCGCGAGATTGGCGGCTATTTACGCCATGCCGGATATACAGAACAGGGAGAGCAGGGGCAATCGAAATTCGGGATTTACCGGCTGATCTCAGGCGGGATTGAAATCAAGCCAGGAGAAGAGTCTTACTACAATTCTGAAGGCGCTACCGTCCGTATTCGCGAAGGCCGAATCGAGAAGATTACCTCCTTGGGGAACGACGGAAGCAGCCTTTCTGCCTACGAACTGGAGCCCCAGCTTGTTACCGGCCTTTTTGACAGCCAGGCGCGCAGTAAACGCCGCTTGGTGAAATACGACGACATCCCTAAGGTCATGGTGGATGCGGTCACCTCCATTGAGGACCGGCGTTTCTTCTACCATAGCGGCGTCAATTATTGGCGGCTGCTGAAGGCCGGATGGATCGACCTGCGCGAAGGAGGAAACCGGCAAGGGGGTTCAACCATCACCATGCAGGTTGCCCGGGGTTTCTTCCTCACCAGAGAGAAGAAACTTACGCGCAAATTGACCGAGATGCTGATCTCCATCGAATTGGAGCAGCGATTCTCCAAAAAACAGATTTTTGAGCTGTACGCCAACCAGATGGACGTTGGACAACGAGGCTCCTTTACTATCACCGGTTTTGGCGAGGGCGCTCAGGCCTATTTTGGCAAGGACCTGAAAGATATCAGCCTTCCCGAAGCAGCGCTGCTCGCCGGGCTGTTACAGAGTCCCAGCAAACTCAATCCCTATAAGCATCCCGACCGGGCGCAGGAGCGCCGCAACCTGGTATTAGAGGCCATGGTGGAAACGGGCGCCATTACCAGGGAGCAGGCCGATACCGCCAAGGCGACCCCGCTCAAGCTGACCCCTCAAAATGTGGAGGCCAGCGATGCGCCTTATTTTGTCGATCTCATCCGCGACCAATTGCTGAACAAGTACAGTGACGATGAACTGAACGATGATGGATTGCGCATCTACACCACTCTCGATCCTGCATTGCAGAAGGCGGCCGCCGATGCCGTTGATGTTGGTATTAAAGAGGTTGACGCGCAGGTAAAAAAGTTGCGTACCCGCAAGGTGAAGATTGCCAAGGGCAAGTATGAAACCAAGATTGTGCCCGGACCTAAACCCCAGGTAGCAGTCGTGGTCCTTGATCCCCATACGGGAGATGTTCTGGCCCTGGTGGGGGGACGGGACTATGGTTTCAGCCAGTTAAATCATGCCGTGGCCAAGCGTCCTACCGGGTCGATCTTCAAGCCCTTTGTCTATGCAACCGCGGTGAATAATGCCATTACTGGAGAACAGCCGGTTTTTACGCCGGCGACCTTGGTGGACGATTCTCCCACCGTTTTTACCAATGGCAACGATGTATATACTCCCCGTAATTACAAGGAGGAATACTACGGCGAAGTAAGTGCGCAATTCGCTTTGGCGCACTCCCTGAACAATGCCACGGTCAAAGTCGCGGAAATGGTCGGCTACGACAAAGTAGCCACGCTGGCGCATTCGGTGGGCATTGAGTCGGTGAAGGCCACGCCCGCCATGGCCCTGGGCGCTTATGACGCTACCCCGATCGAAATGGCCTCTGCCTACACCGTATTTACCAACGGCGGACAGCGCATCACCCCGATCATCCTCAAGTCGGTGCGTGACCCGAACGGCGCCGTGATCGAGAATTACCAGCCCCAGAAAGTGCAGATCCTTGATCCTCGCGTCGCTTATGTAGTCACCGCCATGATGCAGGGAGTCATGAATAATGGCACCGCATCCGTAGTGCGCGCCCGGGGGTTCACCGCTCCGGCCGCCGGAAAAACAGGGACCTCACATGATGGCTGGTTTGCCGGATTCACCTCGAACCTGCTTTGCATCGTTTGGGTGGGATACGATGACTACAGCGACATCCACCTGAGCGGTGCGGCCATAGCCGCTCCCATCTGGGCGGAATTTATGAAGCGGGCCATAGCGCTGCCGAATTATTCCGACGTAAAGCCCTTCAGCCCACCCTCCGGCGTGGTGCAGCTCTCGATTGATAAGGCAACTGGCCAAATTGCTACCCCCGCCTGTCCTGACGATTACCTGATGGCGTTCATTGAAGGGACCCAGCCGGCCCAGACCTGTGAACAGGGGACCTCAGACCATAGAAACGTTTTTCAGAAACTTTTTGGGATGGAACCCAAACCTGTGGGGCCACCGCCGGTGTCTAATCCAAGAGCTACCTCCAGCCCGCCTGCACAAGTGTCGCAGCAGGGGGTAGCTCCGCCTCCTCCGGCGGACAAGGGCAAAAAAAAGGGTTTCTGGGGACGTTTATTTGGTGGCGACAAGGGAGACAATAAGGACAAGGAGAGAGACAATAGATCGCAGTCCGGCAATGGCTCAGGGCCACCGTGAAATAAGGGGGTACTATGAATCACTTCCGCCGTTTTGTTGGCAGTCTCTTGCTGCTGTGCGCCCTTCCACTTCTGTGTCAGGAACCGAAAGCAACTGGTGATTCTCAGCCGGTTCAGCGCGCGGAGCCGCCCTCGCCCAACGCATCCGTCGCCGACCTCGAACACCAGGGAGATGCTCTTCGCAGCCAGAAAGACTACCTCGATGCCCTCGATTACTATCGCGCCGCCATGCAGAAGTCTGACAGCGCCATCCTCCATAACAAAGTTGGAGTTTCGCTGCTGCTGATGAAGCGTGAGATAGAGGCCAAGCGGGAATTCGAGCGCTCCATAAAAATGGATAAGAGTTACCCTGAAGCGCACAACAACCTGGGCGCGGTGCATTACCAGATGCGCGAGTTTGGCTCGGCGGTCAAGGAATATAGAAGGGCCATCAAGCTGAACGAAGGTAGCGCCAGCTTCCATAGCAATCTGGGGACGGCTTACTTCTCGCGCCGGGAATATGACAGGGCCACCAAAGAATATATGCGGGCCATGCAGCTCGACCCCACAATTTTTGAGCACCAGACCTCCGGCGGCGTCTCAGTAAAGCTCATAACCTCGGCTGATCTGGGACATTACCATTACGTCCTTGCCCAAATGTATGGCCATCGCGGAGATATGGAACGGTGCCGCCTTTACCTGAGCAAAGCCAGCGAAGAGGGATATCCGTACGTGAGGGATGCACTGAAAGACAGTGAATTTGCCGGGTTGCGCAAGAATCCCGACTTTGTGGTTTTTGTGCGGTCGCTCAAAGCTGCTTCCCAGGAGACGAACGAATAATTCGTCGGCAACCTTTTCAGGAAGTCTGCTTCTAAGGTAAGTGGCTGCAATTATTCCGGCAACGGAGCAGATGCCGCCACAAGCTAAACCCACCGGATAGGCGCTCAGCGCCGTGGCAGGGAACCCGGTGGGTTTTGTCATTTCGAAATGGATGTGCGTGCATAGATGTAGGCTTCAATGGCCTTCTCCAGCGTTCCCTGTGCCTGAAGGATGTATTCAACCGCGTCGCGGGCAGCGCCTTCTCCTCCGCCTGAAGGGGTTTGGTAGTGAGAAATTGCCGTGATCTGAGGCCGGGCATTGGCAACAGCGACGGCTAAGCCGCAGCGTTGCATGATTGGGAGATCGATGATGTCGTCTCCAACGTAGGCCACTTCTTCTTCGTGAAAGCCGTTGTCCACCAGGATCTTGTCCAGCACCTCAGATTTATTCGCTGCGCCTTGGAAAACGTAGTCGATTTTCAGGTCATGTGCCCGCAACGCCACCGTTTCTGAAATTCGCTTGGTGACCAGCCCGGTCTTAAGGCCTCCTAAGCGAGCGAGAGAAATAGCTGTGCCATCGTGGGCATGGAAGCCTTTGGCTTCAATCATGTTTTGGCTCACAATGCCGTATCCGGCTGAATTGGCATGTTGCTGGGCGTGAGCGTCAGTGCTGCGCGGAGCGGACGACGGCGCAGGAAAGAGCCAGATCGTGCCATCGGTAAGTACACCATCGACATCGAAAAGAATGACTTTGATTCTCTTGGCGCGTTGTTCAGACACAAGGTGATTTTAGCAGTTTGCAAGAAAGCACTCAGCAGTCTAGCGGAATGTTCAAGGGCTGATTGCTAATTGCTGCCCCTCACACCATCTCCGTCCCCCACAGATCATGCAGGTGGATAATGCCTTGCACAATGCTGTCTTCGTCTGTCACCACCAGGGAGGTAATTTTCTTTTGCTCCATGATGTTCAGCGCAGTGGCGGCAAATTCGTCCCCGCGAATGGTTTTGGGGGCCTGTGTCATGCTCTCGGCGGCTGTGAGGTTGAGAACATCTTTGTGGTGCTCCAGGAGACGGCGTAGGTCGCCATCGCTGATAACGCCGACGAGCTTGTTGTTTTCGACTACTGTGGTTATGCCCAGGCCTTTGCGGGACATCTCATAAATCACATCCGGCATTTTCGTTTGTGGAGCAACCTGGGGCAGGTCATCGCCGCTGTGCATCAGTTGGGAGACGCGCGCGAGCTTCTTGCCCAGCTTTCCGCCAGGGTGCAGATCGGCGAAATCTTCTTCTTTAAATCCGCGCTTTTCCGCCAGCGCCACGGCAAGGGCATCTCCCAGGGCAAGCATCGCCGTTGTGGAGGCAGTAGGGGCTAGACCCAGCGAACATGCCTCTTTGGCGATAGAGCAATCCAGGGCAATGTCCGCCGCTTGCGACAAGGTGGAGCGCCTTCCATTGGAATTTTGGAAGTAAAGGTTGTCCCCGGTAATCGTAATCAGCTTGCTGCCGATACGGCGTATGGTGGCCAGCAGGCTCAGTATCTCTTCGGTCTCTCCGCTAGCGGAAAGCGCCAGCACCACGTCGCCCTTCACTAGCATGCCCAGGTCGCCATGCAGGGCCTCGGCAGGATGAAGATACAGCGCCGGCGTGCCGGTGGAGCTCAGAGTAGCTGCGATTTTGTGCCCGATGATGCCGCTCTTGCCCATGCCGGTCACGACCACCCGGCCCCCGCAGGAATGCAGGCATTCGACGGCGCGCTCAAAGTCCATGGCCATGGGACCGGCAATACGGTCAGCCAATGCGCGTAGGGCGTCAGCTTCAATCCGAACAACGTTAGAGCCTGTAGATTTCACTGCATCATTTCTATCAAAAAATGCGCGCCCGTACACACAATTCTGCAAACAGAAAACCCTACCACTGATGACGCTGATGAAACTGATAAACACAGGTTCGGGAAAAGGAACGCAATTTGGATGCTCAGCAGTCGCCGTAACTGCTGATTCAATGCTATTGATGGATCCAGGGGCAGAAATGGCCAAGAACTAAAAGGCTAAGAACTAAAGGCTAAAGGCTAATTGCCAATTGCTATTTACTATTTGCTCCCTCACACCTCAAACACCTTGTAAGGGCACGGAGGATTTTGCGCCATTAACAAAGCTAAAGAAACGTTACGGACAGGCACTCCGGCGGTGGTCTTGCCGTCGAGCGCGCCGTGATGAGCATGGCCGTGCACGGCCAGTGACGCTTGATGGCGGTCGATCACCTCCGCCAGACGGGAGCTGCCCAGGTAGGGCCAGATTTCAGCCGGTTCGCCCTTCACAGTTTCGACGATCGGGGCATAGTGAGTTACGATCACGATCTTTTGCGTCCGCAGCATGGAGAGCGCCCGCTCAAGTTTCATCGTTTCGTCAATTGAGGCCTGGACAAAAGCTTTGATCTCCTTTTCTCCGAAGGCCGTCAGTACGCCTCTGCCGAATCCGCCCGGAAAGCCCTTGGCGCCGGCGAAGCCAATGCCGTCCCGCTCATAGCTGCTGCCGTCCAGCACCTTGATGCCCTCGGTAGTCATCAGCTTGATAAGCTCTTGCTCCTGGCCGCTCTCGTAGTCATGGTTCCCCAGGACGGCGATAATGGGAATGCGCAGACGCACCAGCGCGTTGAGAAGAGAGTGCATTTCTTCCGCCTTGCCGTAGTTGGTAAGGTCTCCGGCAATCGCCAGAACATCGGCCTCATCACGCACGTGGGAGAGGGGCTCGCGGATCTTGTCGTAGCTTTGCGGGCTAAAATGGAGGTCGGCTGTGGCTGCAATTCTCATAGTTTATCTTTGTTGCATCATGGACAGAGTAACCCGGCTCAAGCCGCTTTCTTGGGGGTGGGCTGAATGATCTCAGCGCCTCGCCGGTATTCTTCCATTATGTTGCGCTTGTCCCATTCTGTTACATCGATGGCAAACATCTTTTCATCGATCAGGCTGCCACGAAATTGAATGTCTTTGTTGGGGTGCTCCAACTCAACTTTGAAGCGCTGCAAGAGCTCGTCCCAGATCGCGTGGGGCACATAATGGCTATAGGCCGGGTAGATATATTGATAAAGCACCAGACACCAGAGCAGCATTTCCCAGTGTTCTCCGATCAAGCGCATCAAGCGATGCCAATCAATCTTGCCCTGGGTGCCAAAGATGACATGGCAGATGTCGGCGCCGTCAAAACGCTCTCGGCGCGTTACAAAAACTTTTGAGGCGATCAGATCTTCCGAGGCCAGGATGCGCACCGGAATCCCAAATACCTGGGAGTCGCGGCCGCCCTTGATCCAGGAATAGTCCACGCGGATGACGGCATTGCTCATGCCGGTGATCAGATCAACGAAGTAATCGCCGCGCCTTGCTTTGGCCAACCATACCGGATCTTTGATCTCGGTGGCAAAGCCATCCTCTTCCAGCAGCTTGAGGGCGCGGGAGGCTTCTTGGGGAGGAAGAAAGAGGTCGAGATCTTTTGTGTCGCGCCAGATCCCGGTATGCTCATGCAGGGCAAACGCTCCGGCAACAACAAATTGCACCTTGTTGCGGTTCATGAGCTCAATCACTTCACGAAAAAGACACTCCTGCTCCTCGCAAAATGCCGGGGGGCAAGATGAGCTTACTGGCAGCGGTTTTTCGGCCTCTATCGACACGGTACAGATTAGATGGTAAATACCGGCGTCTATGTTGTTGAAGCTGATCTAAAATGCCGGTTTGAGGGGGTGTCCGGCAGCTCTGGATTGCGGGCACTGAGCATCCAAACCTCTAGGAGTTGACGCGTGGCCAAACAAGAATCAATCATGCAGCTCGAAGGAAAGCAGATCAAGCTCTCCAATCTGGATAAAGTGCTCTATCCGAAAGCGGGCTTTACCAAGGGACAGGTAGTGGACTACCTGGTGCGGATTGCTCCAGTGCTCTTGCCTCATCTTGCCGGTCGTCCGTTGACGTTGAAGCGCTATCCCAATGGCGTTGAAGGTATCTTTTTCTACGAAAAAAACTGTCCGAAATATAGGCCCGAATGGGTAAAGACTGCCAAGGTTTGGAGCGAAGGGAACCACCGCTACATGTACTATTGCGTGGTTGACGAGCTGCCCACCCTGGTCTGGCTGGCCAACCTGGCCGACCTGGAGCTGCACACCTCGCTTGCGGTTGCGCCGGAGATGGACAGACCCACCGTGATCGTCTTTGATCTTGATCCCGGACCACCGGCCAACATTGTGCAATGCTGTCAAGTGGGGCTCTGGCTGCGCGATCTCTTTGAGCAGTTTGGGTTGCAGTCCTTTCCCAAGACCTCCGGCTCCAAGGGACTGCAAATCTATGTGCCTTTGAACACTCCTGTAACTTATGACCAAACTAAGCTGTTTGCTAAAGCTGTGGCCCACCTGCTGGAAGATCGCTATCCCGACCAGATTGTCTCGGACATGAAAAAGACCCTGCGCACCAACAAGGTTTTTGTTGATTGGAGCCAGAATGACGATCATAAGACGACCGTCTGCGTTTACTCGTTGCGAGCCCAAGAGCGTCCTACGGTATCTACGCCGGTGACGTGGAAAGAGGTAGAAAATTGCCTGAAGAATGCGGACCCTGAGTTACTGGTCTTTACCTCAGACCAGGTGCTAAAGCGTGCTGAGAAGATGGGAGATCTTTTTGAGCCTGTATTGAAGCTGGAGCAGAAGCTACCGGCAATCGAGATTCTTGAAGAGTTGAAAAAGGAGCAACCAGGCGCGAAAAAAACAAAAGTTCAGAGCATCTCTTCTTCAAAGACGAGAAAACAACCCCCGCGCAGGTTGGCCAGTGAGCGGCAGTAGTATTTCGTCCTCTGCTGACTCTTTCACTTTCCTTGCGGTGCGTGGCATGTACCACTTCCGGAGTCTGTAAATTTACCGCCGGCCACTGGTACAAACTCCCACTGATAACCGTCAGGATGCAAGTTCAGCCGCAGTACGCCAAAAGTACTGTTGCTGTGCACCTCGGTTGTCGGCAGAGCTTTTCGGAATCCACGCTGGTTCTTGCCGCCCGTTCCTACTACGAATTCTCTTATGCCAAGCTTCGGGTCGGCAATGCCATCTGGATTCTGGGGCGCAAAACGCTCGTAATCGTGATCGTGCCCGTTGAGGACTATGTCTGCTCTTGCTGTGTAAAGGTCGTCCCAAAAAGGTTTCATCTGCGGATCGTTGCCGTGTTCGTCCCCCGAACTGAACAGAGGATTGTGCCAATAAGCCAGGATGCACTTGGAGGAATTCTGTTGAAGATCAGCGCGCAACCATTGTTCTTCAGGGGACCCCTTCTGGCAGCCGCCGATCGCCTTGCATTCGCTGTTCAGCGCAATGATGTGCCAGGCGCCCAGATTAAAACTGTAATAGCCGCGACTCGGTTCGCCGGCAGCCTGGCCGAAATAATTGAAATAACCCGCCGCTCCGGGCGTGTGGTATTCGTGATTTCCTGGGGCAGGCCGGGTGCGGGCTTTATGACGGCCCCAGGTTTTGTCATAACATTCGCTAAAGTTCTGGTCGCTGCCGTCCGGATAAGCCAGGTCGCCAATCGGCAGAATCGTTCCCGGAATCTTGTCCAATAATTTCGCCGTTGCTTCAGAGCCGGAAAGGTTCTTGCAGTCGACGATGTCACCCGCTGCAATCACGGTTGGGTCGGGGCTGACTGAATCAGTTGACGGAAGAATGTCGTGTGATTTGGTTTTGGGAATTCTTGTCTGGGTATGACCGCCTGATGCGATCGTGAGTACTAAAAGTAATAATATGAGCTTCATAAATTAGCGATCCACAGGTAGTTGAATCATCGCACAAAAAGCGGCCCGCCGGTAAAGGCGGGCCTTAGGTCGTTTATGACAGATTCTTTCGATTCCTTACTTTTCTCTGGACGGCGTCCAGCGCAATCCAATTGAGAGGGTCCGGCTGTAATACTCTCTCTGGATCGGGAATTGTTCGCTGCCCTGGTAGAACCCGAAGGTTTCATTGGTCAAATTCAGTCCGTAGCCGACCAATTGCAGTCCGCGCCCCCGCGGGATCCAATAGCTGACCTGCGCATCTATCTGCGTGTGCGGATAGAGGTAGACATCGCCATTGGGTCCCTTGATTCCACCCGTGGTGTCGGGTTGCGTAGGGTCTCCAGGCTGGAAGTTATAGAAGAAAATATTCGCATCGTTGTGGGTCAGGCCCATACGCGCGGAGAAACCTTTTTTGTCGTACGTCGTGTCGAAATTCCAGTTATTGGGCGCTTGGCGCAGCAGCGCCGGATGGTCTGTACGAGGGAAGAAACCGCTGGCCGGGTCGGCAGGAAGGTTGGGAAAGCTGGCTTGTGACGTTGTCCAGCTATAGTTCGCCCTGACTCCCATTCCATTGAGCAGGCCAGGAAGGAACGTGAGATGCTGTTGCCAGGCCATCTCGATTCCGGTCAGGTGTGCTCTCGGTCCGTTGGTTGGTTGTGTCTGTAGGAATCCGGCAAACTGTCCCGTAGTAAGGCGTGTCTGCGCAGTAAAGATGGGGTCCGTCAGGTATTTGTAAAACACTCCCGCCTGGATGACTCCAACGGGTTTCAAGTAGTGTTCTATGAGCAGGTCAAAATTTTGGGCATGTTCTGGTTTCAGGTTCGGGTTGCCCGCGCTTAACCTGGGACGCACGCTGTCCTGGTTTACAACGATGAATGGCGGAAGGTCCCCAAAGTTGGGCCGGGCAATTCCCATTCCGTAAGCCGCCCGCAGGATGGTGTTCTGGCCAAAAAGATATTGGAATTGCACGCTCGGCAGGACGTCGATGTAACTTTGATCTCCCGGAACAAATGTGATTGGCAGAACGAGATGACCACTGGAATCGACGTTTACATGGGTCCCCACGAACGACGCTTGCGTTGCCTCGATGCGCACACCGGTCTGCAAACGAACGTGGCCAATGTTGATAGTGTTCATTGCATAGCCGGCTGTGACCCGTTCGTCAACGTTGAAGTCGGAAGGAGCTGTCCGTTTCAGGTCCGTCAGCGGACTGGTCGTAAATCCGCTCGGATTGGAATTAAAGAGTGCGACGATTTTTTTGTAATCTGTGACCGGACCCAGCGGGTAAACCCCGAAGTAGTAGTTTGGATTAGTGAAGTTAGCCAACAGCGAATTCATCCTGAAGTCGCCGGTTGCGCTGAAGGTTTGTTGCACGTTGAGCTGGGATTTATGGGCATCACGCACTTTCATGCCCACGTCGAACGTGCTGAAGTGTGAACCGAGGCTGTATTGCCGGGTCAGAGAAATACCGCCTGTAACATCGCGTTCGAAAGTGTGATCATCGCCGCGGTTCAGACCGGCCAGTTGATACTGTGTAGGGTCGAAGATGTTGACGCCATTGGTCACCGTAAATAAGGGCGTGAAGGGATTGGTTGCGTCAATCCTAAACGCCGGCCCCTGCCCCGGTAAGGAATTTGCCCCTGGTCCGTTGAATCGAGTGCTGGGAAAAAAACCGGTAAAACGCGCCTGGCCGAAAGAGAGTTCGTAGTTAAGCAAGGTGCGCCCAAAGTCATGCCTCGCGCCGCTGGTAGCGCTGAACAGCCGCTGCGCTGGTTTGCGGGTCACGTGAGAGAAAGTTTCGCTGCCGGTGTTGTCCGTTGTTGCTATGGTCGCGGTGCTCCCAGGATTAAAGTTGCCTGCGTTTGCGGTGTAAATCCAATCCTGCCCATCGTCCTTGAACTGGGAGAATAGTCCGCGAATGTAGGCGCTTGTGTGCTCACTGAATCTATAGTCGAGAGTGCCGCCAAAGCCAAATCGTGTCCGGTCATACCAGTATTCGCGCGTGTCCTTGGTGTTGGGGCCAGGGACAAACTGCCCGGTTGGATTCCCACTGATCGGGTCGATAATAGGATTGAAGCCAACACCAGGCTCCTGATCGTCGATACCTCGTCCGTTCCAGTCGTAGCTGCCACCGAACATGATGCCTAAACGCTTGTTCGTCCCGAAACGATTGCCTATGGTTGCATCAAACTGATCGAGCGACCGTCCACCGGCGATAGGGGTATAGCCGCCCATCCCTAAAAGGCTGATGTATGGTTTGTCAGTTGCACTCTTGGTTACCAGGTTAACTGATCCGCCGATAGCATCTCCTTCTTGGTTGGCCGAGAGCGTCTTGCTGACCTGGACCATCTCGACCAAGTCTGCGGGGATGGCATCCAACTTCACATTCCGTACGTTTTCTGGGGATGGCAGATGTACACCGTCCACGGTCACGTTGCTGAGTCGCGGCTCAGTGCCGCGTATCTGGACGTATTTGCCTTCGCCCTCATCGCGCTCCAGCGACACGCTTGGCAGCCGGCCCACTGCATCCGCGATATTGGTATTTGGCAAGCTGGTAATCACCTCGGAGGGCAGCACCTGAAGGATGTTGTCTGCGGTGCGCTCGATGTTAAGTGCCTCGACCTCGCCCTTTTGACGTTCCGCGCGAACCTCCACCACTTCATTGTGCGCGCCAACTTGGAGGTTAGCGTCTACATTGGCTACTTGCCCAGTAGCAACGTCCACATCAGTTGAAAACGGCGCAAATCCTACGTAGGAGACACTGAGCTTATAGTGGCCAGGAGCCAAACCGGAAATCGTGAACTGGCCTTGGCCATCGGAGACGGCTTTGTAAGTGCTCGGCTGCAACTCCACCCGCGCACCCTGCAAGACAGCGTGGTCGGCATCCGTTACCCGGCCGGTAATTGTGCCTTTGCGTTCCTGGGCTGCGGCAGAAGTCAGCCACAGCGCATTAGATATGGTCACCAGAAGAATAAACAGAGATAGACCAAAGCGAAAGCGTGGGAGCGCCATGCGTACCCTCCATCAAAAATGTATGGATCAAATAAACAGCGAATGCTACCGGCGTTTTGTGAATAGTCTGTGGCTGCCGTGTAAATAGAAGATTAAATTTTTTTTGGAATTGTGGATAATCAGGGAAAAATTCTCGAAGCCGCTCAAAATAAGCCACACGGACAATCGGGTTTCTGTAACACTATTTGTGAAAGTTTTGTCCTGCCGCGAAGATTTTCTTTGCTTTTCCTTCGTGTCCTTCGTCCTTGCTTCGTATTACAAGGTGATTTGAAATCGTGCTTTTTCGCGCAAATGTTCCGTAGCGGCGAAGCATAAAGGCTTGGATCAATTCCGGCCCTGATTCCGGCATTTTTCCATTCCGTCGCTCCAGTGCTTTATTAGCGATTGCAAAGCTCTTTCTGACTCAAAATATCCTTACCGTATCCTTGGGGTATCTGCAGGGGGGTGGGATATTAAGTAGGGTATTAATAAATTGGTAATTTTTCGTTGGAAACTTTTAATCGGCTGCCAGCTCTGGTTTTTATCATGCTTTTGAACGGAGACGGAGCTAGTGAAATAAAGGCCACGAAAGTTTGAGTCATCGCGGATGACGTTAGGATTTGTCGAAGAGATCCTTCGCTATCGCTCAGGATTTCGCCTGCGGACTCCCGCTCCGCTCACGCCCGCAAAACGGCTCAAGTTTGAGTCATCGCGGATGACGTTCGGTTCTCTACCCTCCATTGTAAAAGTATTCCTCCCCAGGAGCGGAGAAAAATTCACCCCCAAATTCTCCTCTGTCTGCGTACATCTGCACAATCAGCGGCATACTTTTGGTTGCGGCTTGCCGCGCTGTGGTTAAGGGTTTTGGTTTTCCTCCGTTTCCTCAGTTCTTTGAGCCTACTGTATATGAATTTGTAGACAGGCCAATGCTGAGAATTCAGGTGCCACTTCTATGTCCTCAGAGCCTGCGACAGCCGGCCTGAGCTTCTGGGGCCTCTCAGCAGCGGCTTTGGAAGGAATCTTGCTGGTTGGTCAGGTGAGAATCTCTCTACAAGGTGGCTCAATGAAAGCCAAAGTCTATTCGGTTCTACTCTTCCTGTTGCTGCTCTGCTTGGCGGCGACAGGGCAAGCGCAAACTGCTCCTTGTAATTTTACCAATTTTGACTTTCCGAACTCAACGTTCACCGGTCTTAGCGGGGTTAACAATTCAGGAGTTATGGCAGGCACTTACGGAGATCAGAACGGCAATGTGCATGGGTTCATTTCCCGCTCAAACACCTTTTCCAGCTTCGATTTCCCTGGCGCATTTCGGACTGAAACAGGGCAAATCAATAATAGAGATGCGATTGTCGGCGACTATGTTGATGGCCAGACTTTTGTCCAAAATGGATTCCTATTCCAGAATGGACAATTCACCAGCATCGTAGTTCCCGGCCAGAACGCCACTCGCGCTACTGGCATTAACGACCAAGGCGTTATTGTCGGCACCTTCGAGGGGCCCATCGGTGAACACGGCTTCGCCAAGATCGGAGACCTGTTTGTCACCATTGACTTCCCAGGCTCCAAGCGAACTGATGTTCGAGGAATTAACAACGCCGGCCAGATTGTTGGAACGTATGGCGACCAGAACGGAGGAAATCACGGTTTCCTTCTGAGCAACGGCCAGTTCACATCGATTGATTTTCCGGGCACATCCGGGGGCAGCTCTGGGTTGGGAATAAGTCCCACCGGGATTGTGGTCGGTAATTACTTCCAGGGGGCAGGACACGGATTCATTGACAACAACGGAAACTTTGAAACTGCCGATTTTCCCGGCGGCTCTCAAAGTACCATTCCCTTTGGCCTGAATGCGTCGAACGTAATGGTGGGAGCCTACGTGAATAGCATCGGTCAGAATCACGGCTTCGTAGCCCACTGCCAGGTGTAACAGAGGTAAGACTGGCACCTTTGTTGGGACGGAGGATTCATGGCGTTCTTTCCGGTCTTCCGTCCTTACAAGGCGCCAATATTCGCGCCTCAGAAAAGACCGAATCGTATTCAAAACTGAACAGTCCACGCAGACCCAGTTTCGCTCCGTTCTTGAGAAATCCAAGCGGGAACAACAATGTAAAATCAAGTCAAAAATTTGAGAGGAAAACCGTCAGGTTTTTACCTACAGCAGGATTTTTGCGAGAAAAAGGAAAAAGCTGTCCGTAAACCATTGTGTCCGTTCCGAGACATGGGTAACAGAACGTTCCGGAGACATGGGTTACACTTTTCGGCCCGAAGGGGGCGGAAAGGAGGATGCCATGGAAGGAGAGTTCTGTAATGGACGAACGGATGCGGTTTGT